>Ga0190275_10000002_pt1 | contig 564205 bp, 547 predicted proteins | sample Popmic550T_FD_133745 | JGI IMG/M metagenome (GOLD analysis project Ga0190275, IMG submission 133745) | Populus adjacent soil microbial communities from riparian zone of Yellowstone River, Montana, USA - 550 T | ecosystem: Environmental > Terrestrial > Soil > Riparian zone > Trees stand...
CGTCACGGTCGGCAGCACCATTGTCGCCACGACCGGCGACGACAGCGCCGGGATCGTCGCGCTCTCCGACACCGGCGCCGTGACGGTGACCAGCGGCACGGTCACCACCGTGGGCGACAATTCGACGGGCATTTTGGCGAGCGGCAACGGCAATGTCACGGTCGGCAGCACCATTGTCGCCACGACCGGCGACGACAGCGCCGGGATCGCCGCGCTCTCCGACACCGGCGCCGTGACGGTGACCAGCGGCTCGGTCATCACCGCGGGCGACAATTCGACGGGCATTTTGGCGAGCGGCAGCGGCGCCGTCGCGGTCGGCAGCGCTACCGTCGCCACGACCGGCGACGACAGCGCCGGGATTGTCGCGCTCTCCGATGCCGGCGCCGTGACGGTGACCAGCGGGACGGTCACCACCGTGGGCGACAATTCAACGGGCATTTTGGCGAGCGGCAACAGCGACGTCACGGTCGGCAGCACCATTGTCGCCACGACCGGCGACGACAGCGCCGGGATCGTCGCGCTTTCCGACACTGGGGACGTGGCGGTGACCAGCGGCTCGGTCACCACCGCGGGCGAGGGCAGCGCCGGCATCCTCGCCTACACCTTTGACGGCACCGTCGCCGTGACCAGCGGCTCGGTCACCACCGCGGGCGACTATTCGCCGGGCATCGTCGCCATTGCCGGCGGGGACGTGACCGTGACCAGCACCGGCACCGTCGCCACCTCCGGCTATGTCAGCGCCGGCATCGTCGCCGCCGCTCTCGGCGGCGACGTCACCGTCGCCAGCAACGTCGTCACCACCTCGGGCGACTATAGCAACGGCATCGACGTCTACGCCTTCGACGGCAATGCCACGGTGACCAGCGCCAGCGTCGCCACCACCGGTTATGACAGCATCGGCATCGACGCCGACGCCATCAACGGCAACGTCACCGTCACCAGCGGCAACGTCACCACCTCGGGCGACTATAGCGACGGCATCAACGCCTTCGCCTATCTCGGCGACGCAGCCGTCACCAGCAGCGGAACCGTGGCCACGACCGGCAATAGCGCCGACGGCATCGATCTGTTCACCGTCGGCGGCGACGCAACGATCACCAGCAACATCGTGACTACCCAGGGCGGCTATTCGACCGCCATCGAGGCCGAGGCGATCGGCGGCAACGTCGTCATCACGTCCACCAGCGTGACGACGAACGGCGACAACAGCCACGGCATCTACGGCTATGCGCTCGGCGGCGACACCACCATCACCTCCGGCAACGTCCGGACCAGCGGCGACAACAGCTTCGGCATCGCCGGCGCCGCCGAGGGCAGGGTGACGATCAGCTCGAACAGCGTCGTCACCACCGGCGACAATGCGATCGGCATCCTTGCCATCGAGTTCGACCCGGAGGAGGGCGACGACGATGCGGCCGTTGCCGGCGGCGCGGCGGTGCTCGGGCCCAATGGCGGGATCACCATCACCAGCGGCAACGTCACCACCAGCGGCGTGGGCAGCATCGGCATCAGCGCCTTCGCCGGGGGCGGCGACATCGAGATTCTCAGCACCGGCACGATCGTCACCAGCGGGGCGGGCGCGCCCGCCATCTTCGCCACCAGCCAGAACGGGTTCGTCACGGTCGATGTGAACAACATCACCGTTACCGGCGCGGGCTCGCCCGGAATACTCGTAGATTCGGCGACGACCAGCACGATCACCATCCGGGGCGTTCTCCAGTCCGCCAGCGGCTACGAGATCGATGCCGACGGCGGCGCGGCGACCGTCAACATCACGACCACCGGCGCGATCCGCGGCCAGATCGATCTCACCGACAATGCCGACCGCGTCAACAATGCCGGCACGTTCGACACGGCCGGCACCAGCCAGTTCGGGGCCGGCACGGACATCTTCACCAACACCGGCCTGACCCGCTCCGTAAACGGCGCGGCGGTGTTCGCGGGGCTCGATTCGTTCATCAACGGCGCCACCGGCCGGATCGAGATGCGCGACGGCGCCGTCGGCGACTCCCTGAACCTGGTCGGCGCCTATAACGGCCTTACCGGCAGCAGGCTCGGCGTTGACGCGAATGTCAGCACCAGCCTGGCCGACGTGTTGATCACCGGCGCGGCGACCGGCTCGACCGCGCTTGACGTGAACCTGCTCGGCCCGCTGGTCCTGAACCTCACCGGGACCCTCGTCGTCGACGCGGCCGCCGGCACCAGCGGAACCGCTTTCGCGCTCTCCGGCACGACCAGCAGCCTCTACGTGACCCTCAACCTCCTGTTCGACGCGCCGAACAACAATTTCCTGCTGGTCGGCCTGCCCACTCAGCCGGTCTTCGAATCGATCACGGTCGGCGAGGCCGGGATCAATTTCTGGTACGAGAGCGCCGACGCCATCTCGGCTCAGCTGGAAGCGGCCCGCGACGGGCTGGCCCCGGTCGGCGGCAACCTCGTCGGCGACGGGCGCTTCGGCGGCTGGCTGCAGCTCCTCGGCGGCAAGATCGAACGCGACGCGAGCCAGAGCGTCATCAGCGTCGGCACAACCCTTGTTTTCGACACCAGCTATGAGCAGGATTACGAAGGAATACAGGGCGGCTTCGACTATCAGAGCGGCGGCACGATCCTCGGCGTCAGCTTCGGCCTCGGACGGTCCGAGGTCGACTTCGACGCGAGCCTCAACGGCCTCGACATGGATGGCATGAATCTCGCCGCTTATGGCGCGTTCACCTCGGGCGGCTTCTTCCTCAACGGCTTCGCCAAGGTCGACTGGATCGAGATCGACTCGGTATCGGGACCCGGCGTATCGACCGAGTTCGACGCGACCGCCTGGGGACTTCGCGGCACCGCCGGATACCGGTTCGAGACTGGCCGGGTCTTCATCGAGCCGGCGGTCAGCCTGTCCTGGGTGAACGTCGACATCGACAATTATGCCAGCGCCGGCGCGACCGTGGCGTTCGACGACATCACCAGCCTGCGCGGCTCGGCGGGCATTCGGCTCGGCGGCGACTTCGCGACCACGAACGGCACCTTCTCCCCGTTCGTCGGCATCCACGCGATCGAGGAGTTCGACGGCGACGTCAGGAACAATTTCACGCTCGGCCAGTCGATCGCGATCACGCAGGATGCGCCGGGCACGTTCGGCGAGTTCACCGCCGGGCTCAACTATTCGACCGGCAGCATCGAGGCCTTCGTCCGCGGCGAATTGGATTTCGGCGGGGAGAGGGACGGCCTGTCCGGCCGCGCCGGCCTGCGCCTGCGCTTCTGACCGGCTCGTGAGGCCGGGCGATTTCGAGATACGCGCCGCCTGGCGGCGTGGCGATCCCGAGATCGAGGCGGGAGCGATCGGTTTCTGGACGCGGCTCGGCTTGCTCCCGCCGGGCGTCGCGCCGGAGGAGCGCGCCAAGGAGTTGATCGCAGCCGCCTATCGAGACGGCGAGGTGGTGGCGGTCGCCACGGCCACGATCCAATGGATCGCCGAGCTGCGCGCCCGCTTCGCCGTGATCCGCGGCGCGACCGACCCCAAGCATCGCCGCAGCCATGCCCAGCTCGCGCTCGCAGTCCCGAGCCGCGAGGCGCTCCGGCGCTGGGCGCTCGACCATCCCGAGGAAAAGCTGGCCGGGGGCATCGTGGTCGTCGACCGGAACGAGTGGGGCGATTTCACGAGGCTGCCGGTCTGGCCGGAATCGGAGCTGATGCTCGTCGGCTACGACGACCAAGGCCGCCAGGTCCGCGCCGCCTGGTTCGACCATTTTCGGTTCGATTGAGGGCGTTGCCGGCCATGCTGAAGCGATGAAGCCAGGCCGGAGCGACGAGGTTTGAAGGGAGCGCGCGCGATGGCGTCGACCGGCTGGCGCGAAATGGCGGCGGGCTATGACATGCGTCCGGCGTGGCGGCTCGACGATCCGGAGATCGCGGCCGAAGCGATCGCTTTCTGGCGCCGCCTCGACATCCTGCCCCCCGACGTGGCGCCGGAGGATCGCGCCAGAGAGCTCGGCGCCGTCGCCTATCAGGACGGCCGGATCGTGGGCGTGACCACCGCCCGGCTCGCTCGACTCGACCAGGTGCGCGCGCGGCTGGCAATGCTGCGCGGCGCGGTCGATCCCGATCACCGACGCTCCCGCGTCGGTTTCGCAATGCTACTCTACACGCGCGAGCTGATCGAGCGCTGGTCGATGGCCAATCCCCACGAGCGAGTCGCCGGGCTGGGCGCGGTCATCGAGAGCCCCGATTTGGTGGTCCGCCAGAAGCAACCCTATTGGCCGACGCCGCGGCTCGGCTTGATCGGCTTCACCCCGGATGGACGCCAGATACGCGTCTCCTGGTTTGAGGATTTCCGGCTCGACTAGGGAATTAGGCCGGGTCGCCCGGCTGCAGCTTTCCCAACTCGGGATCGTAGGAGATCAGGCTCTGGATGTCCGGCGAGTTGACGCCGAGCGCCATCGGGCAATGGGTTTCCGGGATCGCTGCGACGTCGAACAATTCCTTGATCGCGCCGTTGAGCCGGATCCACTCGACCAGGTCGCCGCTCCTCAGATCGATGACGCAGACGCCGCACCAGGGCTCGCCGTCGCGCTTCTTCAGCTCGTCCTGCAGCGCGAGCCCGGAAAAGGCGCCGTCGCGCGGCAGCGACACGGTGGCGATCGCATAGCCGCCGTGCAGCGCGAGGCCGCGCAGGAAGCCGGGGCAGAAAGCTATGTCGTCCCTCGCGCCGGTCTTCGGATCGACCCGGACCAGCATTCCGCGTCCCGAATCGAGAAGATAAATGCCGTCCCCCGAGACCCGGGGGCTGTGCGGCATGGAGAGCTGGTCGGTGACGATCCTGTCGTCGCGCACGTCGATCAGTACGCCGCCTTCGTGCCGCCGGTCGCGCCAGCCGTTGATCATGTCGGAGCGGCTGACGGCGGTGACATAGGCCGGCGCGCCCTCGTACATGGCGAGCCCGTTCAAATGGCAGCGGTCCTCGGCCGCGAGCCGCGAGATGAAGGGCGGCTTCCATAAAGGCTTGAAGCCGTGCGTGATGCTCATCGTCGCGAGGCAGCTATACTTGGTGTTGACGAAGATCACCCGCCCGGCCTTGTCGACGCTGAGCTCGTGGACGTCGATATCGCCGGTGGTCTGGGCGTTGCGCGGCACGTAGAGCTTGTCGAAATTGCCGTTCGCCCGTTCGTGCGGGGCAAGCACGTTCTCGAGCCGCCAGATCTGAAACAGAGAGCCGACATAGAGACGCTGCGGCGTCGCGTGCAGGCCCATGGCGCGGACGTAATTCTGCTGGTGAAAGGAAACCTGGCCGTTCGGCAGCAGGCCGACCAGGAAGAGCTGGCCGGTCTGGTAGGAGCTGAAGGCGAGGCTGCAGCCGGTGCGCTTCAGCCAGGTGCCGAAGCCGCGCGACACGGTGATCTGAGTCTGGTTGGCGCTGAGCTGCGGCGGCGCCGGCGCGGCCTGCGCCTCTTCGACCGCGACGGCGGGCGGCTCGGTCTTCTTCTTCGCCATTCGTCCCCCGTTCGCTTGCCCGCCGATCCTAGAGTTTATTCCGGCCCCTTCAACAGGTGGCGGACGATGAGCTCCGCGGCCGCCTCAGCGTCCATCGCCGTCGTGTCGATCCGGATATCGGGCGCCTCGGGCGCCTCGTAGGGCGAATCGACGCCGGTGAAATTGGCGAGCTTGCCCGCGCGCGCCTTCCTGTAGAGGCCCTTGGTGTCGCGGCGTTCGGCTTCGGCGAGCGGAGTGTCGACGAAGATCTCGATGAAGTCGCCCTCCGCCACCATCTCGCGCACCATCCGCCGCTCGGCGCGGAACGGGCTGATGAAGGCGGTCAGCACGATCAGGCCCGCGTCCACCATCAGCTTCGCGGCCTCGCCGGCGCGGCGGATGTTCTCCACCCGGTCGGCCGCGGTGAAGCCCAGATCCTTGTTGAGACCGAGGCGGACATTGTCGCCGTCCAGCAGAAAAGTGTGGCGGCCGAGGGCGGCGAGCTTGCGCTCGACGAGATTGGCGATGGTCGATTTGCCGGCGCCGGAAAGGCCGGTGAACCAGAGCAGCTTCGGCTGCTGGTGCTTCAGGGCCGCCCGCCGCGCGGGGGTCACGTCGAGCGCCTGCTCGTGGAGGTTCCCGGATCGGCGCAAGGCGAAGCGGATCAAGCCGGCGGCGACGGTCGCGCTCGAAACCTTGTCGATGAGGATGAATCCGCCCAAAGCGCGGCTCGCCTCATAAGGCTCGAACGCGATCGGCTGCGCGGTGTGGACGACGGCGGCGCCGATCTCGTTGAGGGCCAGGGTTTTCGCCGCGAGCCGCTCCATCGTGTCGATGCCGAGCTTGTGCTTGGGCTCCTGCACGGTCGCCGACACCGTCCGGGTGCCGAGCTTCAGCAAATACTGGCGGCCCGGCAGCAGCGGCTCCTCGGCCATCCAGATCAGGTCGGCCTCGAACTGGTCGGCGACCTGTGGGGCGATATCCGCGGCCGCGACCATGTCGCCACGCGAGCAATCGACCTCGCTGGCGAAGGTCAGCGCAACCGAACGGCCCGCCGCCGCCACTTCGAGGTCGCCGTCCATGGTGACGATCCGCGCGACCTCCGCCCTCGTTCCCGCCGGCGCGATCGCGACCGTGTCGCCCGGCCGCACGCTCCCCATCGCGACCATGCCGGCATAAAGGCGCGTGGAACCGTCGCGGATCACCTGCTGGACCGGCATGCGGAAGGGGTCGCTCGTCTCGGCGGCCCACGGAGGCACCTCTTCGAGGAAGCGCAGCAGGCCGGGGCCCTCGTACCAGGCCATGCGCGGCGAGGGTGCTGCGACATTGTCGCCGTCGAGCGCGCAGACCGGAATCGCGGTCACGTCCTCGATGCCGGCCGCGCCGGCGAAGCGCGCATAATCGGCTCTTATCCCGTCGAATCGTGCCTGGTCGAAACCGACCAGGTCCATCTTGTTGACGGCGAGTACGAATCTCCTGATCCCGAGCAGCCGCGCGATCGTGCTGTGCCGGCGGGTCTGGGTCAGCACGCCTTTGGTGGCGTCGACGAGGACGATGGCGAGGTCGGCGTTCGACGCGCCCGTCGCCATGTTGCGCGTATATTGCTCGTGTCCCGGGCAGTCGGCCAGGATGAAGCGGCGCAGGCGAGAAGCGAAATAAAGGTGGGCGACATCGATGGTGATGCCCTGCTCGCGCTCGGCCTCGAGCCCGTCGGCGAGCAGCGCGAAGTCGGTCAGCCCTTCGAGCCGGTCGGAGGGCACGGCGCCGCAATCGTGCATGAGCCGGCCGATCAGGGTCGACTTGCCGTCATCGACCGAGCCGCAGGTGAGGAGGCGGAGCAAGGCGGCGGCCATCAGAAATAGCCCAGGCGCTTCTTGCGCTCCATCGAGGCGGGCTGGTCCTTGTCGATCAGCCGTCCGCAGCGCTCGGACGTGCCGTCTTGTGCCATTTCATCGAGAATCTCCTCGATCGTGCTTGCTTCGCTGTCGATGGCGCCGGTCAATGGGTAGCAGCCGACGGTGCGGACCCGCACCCGGCGTATCACCGGCCGCTCGCCGTCGCGGAAGGGGACTCGGTCGTCGTCGACGATGATCAGAGCATAGTCGCGGATGATCGTCGGCCGTTCGGCGGCGAAATAGAGCGAGGCGACTTCGATCTTCTCGGCGGCGATATAGGACCAGATTTCGCGCTCGGTCCAGTCGGAGAGCGGGAAGACGCGCAGGCTTTCGCCAGGCGCGCGGCGGCCGTTATAGAGCCGCCATAGCTCCGGCCGCTGCCGCTTCGGGTCCCAGCCATGGCTTGCCGAGCGGACCGAAAAGACCCGCTCCTTGGCGCGGCTCATCTCCTCGTCGCGCCGCGCGCCGCCGAAGGCGACGTCGAACCGGCCGGCGTCGAGCGCCTGCTTCAGCCCCTCGGTCTTCCAGGTATCGGTGTGCACCGCGGCGCCGTGATCGAACGGATTGACCCCTTTCGCCTCGGCGTCCGGGTTGCGGTGGACGATCAGCGCCATTCCAGCTTCCGCCGCCAGCCGGTCGCGCAAGACATAGAGCTCGCCGAACTTCCAGCCGGTGTCGACATGGAGGAGAGGGAAGGGCGGTTTGGCCGGGAAGAAGGCCTTTCGCGCGAGATGCAGCATCACGCAACTGTCCTTGCCGCCCGAAAACAGCATGACCGGCCGGTCCGCTTCGGCCACCGCCTCGCGCATGATATGGATCGCTTCCGCTTCGAGTTCCTGGAGATGGTCGGCGGACAGTGCGGGGCTCCCATTGGCTGGATCGGCGCGTGGTGGAGGCAGTTCGCCCCGGTCGTCAAGTGTGTCCGCCACTGGGAACAATCGTGACGGTTGCGGTTTACCCAGAATCGATTATCATGATTGGTTCGATTACGGCCCCTCCAGAGCAGGAACTACAGATGAGCCTCTTCAAGATCAGCCTGGCCGCGGCCTTGGCAGCCTCCACCATGACCACCCCGCTTCTTGCGCAATCCGCGGCGCCGCTTTCGATCGCGGGAGCGACGCGGGCCGGTGCTTCGGTCAGCGGCGCGAGCCAGCTCGATGACGACAGCCTTATTCCAGCCGTCGTTCTGCTCGCGATCATGACCGCGATCATCGTATTGACCGGTGGCGGCGGCAACGACGACCTCCCCCGGAGCGCCTGACCGGCCTAGTCGAACAACTCCTCGAAGAAGGATTTGCGCCTCCTGCCGTGATGTTCGCGGTGGGAACGGCCGTCGTCGTCCCCGTAACGAGGCCGCTGTTCGTAGCGGTCAGGCCCTCGCGCCGGCGCCGCCGGCGCGGACGGGGCCTCCTGCGCGTTGCGCTCGATGATCTTGTCGAGCTCGCCCCGGTCGAGCCAGACTCCCCGGCATTGCGGGCAATAGTCAATCTCGATGCCCTGGCGATCGCTCATCACCAGCGGCACCTTGCAGACGGGGCAGGGCATGCCTGCGGCGGAGTTGGTCACTTGATTCTCCTGACGTTGGTCCGCCTCGCAGGTAGTGATCCTTACTTCGTCGCGCAATTCCGATTGGATGGTGCCGGGTGTCGGACTCGAACCGACGACCTACCGCTTACAAGGCGGTTGCTCTACCAGCTGAGCTAACCCGGCCCGCATTCCCCTAGCCCAAATGGTCTAAGCAACCCCGAACGTCCAGCCCTCGGTGCGCGCGATTTCCGGCGTCATCGCGCCGGGATTCCAAAGCCGCGGGTCGTCGGCCGCGGCGCGTAGCCACGCGGCTGTCAGGATGGCGTCGGTGCTGTGATCGTCGTAACGGGCGAGCGTCATGTGCGGGTCGCTGTCCATTTCCAGGAGAGCGGCGTCGAGTGCGGCACCGTCGCGCATCTTGCTGAGACCCTTGCGGATGCGGGCGGCGCGAGCCGCGATCGTGGTGTAGATTTCGACGATCACGGGGCCGGATTCAGGCAGGGGGTCGAACGGCCAGACGGGAATTCTCCCATCGAGCGCGTGCAGGACCCGCATTCCGGTCAGGCTCGATTTCCCGACCTGGGCGGCGCCGACCAGATTGAAGCAGCTATAGGGTGAGAGACCCATGGCCCGCTGACCATGTTCGCAGACTCTGAAGCGGCCGCCGCCGCGCGGGAAGAGGTCGCCGCACTGCCCGACCTGACGGAAATGTCGCCGCGCCTCCGGGTCAGCGAGGAACGAGGAGGCGGAGAGGTGAGAATCGCCCGGGGAAAGCGCCTCGACGAATCGCCAGAGGCCTTTTGCGTCCGGCGGCGAGCGGTCCCAGCCGGGGAAGTAGCTGCCCTTGTCGCAAAAAGGCAAAGCAGGGGAGAGGTCGAGCCCAACAAGCATGGCTGTCCCCGCCTGCGCGTGCCGGAGCAGCCAGTCGCGAACGGCGCCGCGCGACCAGCCTCCTCCCGGGCGCAACAGCGCCGGCGCCGCGCGTCCCGACCGCGCGTGCGCGAGCGCCAGGCCCTTTGGGTATGCGACGGCTTGGCCCGACCAGTCGATCGCGACGAAATCGGTGAACTGCGGGGTCACTTCCTCTTCCGGGGTCTCGGCCTAGGTTTCGCCGCGGTCCAGTCGCGCGAACGCTCGATCATCGCGCGGACGCGCTCGGGATCCGTGCTGTCGTAGCGGATGAGGACGGCCGGCCAGCCTTCGTAATGCGGCGTTTGCCAGAAGGTGTCGGGGTCGGTCTCCTTGAGCATCTCGACTGTGTCGAGGTCGATCGCGATCCCGAACGACGTCTTGTCCTCATGGCCCGTGTAGAGGAAGGCCCGGCCGTTCACCTTGACCGCGGGCTTGCCGTAGCTGGTCGAAAGCTCGGTGTCGGGCAGCGAAAGGGCGAAAGCGACGGCATCGTCCCAGCTCCTGATCGGCTCAACCATCGCCCCGCTCCTGACTGGCCGTGCCGCCGCAGGCCTCCTCCCCCTGGCGTATGACCAAAGGCTCGCCGGTCTCGATGCTGAAATGAATGCGCCGGGCCGGCGCCTGCGCATCGCCGCCCGAGCGCTCCGCGACCGCGCTCACCGCCACGCAGTCGGACCGGGGCCAGCCGTCGATCCGCCAATCCTCTCCCGGCGGGAAGGCGGAGCTGAGCAGGCGCTGCCGGGTCTCCGCCGGCCCCACCCGCCACAGGCCGAATCCTTCCAGATTGCCCCAGCCCGCGCCGGAGAATTGCACGGCCGCGAAATGGTCGCCGTCGGGCGAGAAAACTGGCGCCGCGCCGGTGTCGATCAGCGCCGCCTCGCCGGCCGCGGCGCGGTCGACCAGGACGTAGCCGGCATATTCATAGCCGATGAAGGAAAAGCCCAGGAATCGCCCGCCGCCAAATTGGGCGAAGCGCTCGGGCTCCTTCTCGCTTATGTCGACCACGATGTCAGCGCCGTCCAGGCCCCTGACGATCAGGCGGTCCGGCCGCGACTCCCTGATCATCGCGCGAAGCTCGGCCGGCACGATTGGCGCCCGCTTGGGATGGCCCAGATACTCTTCGAGCTCGGTCGGGCCGGCGCTGTCCTGCGCCCGGGCCGGGCCGGGCCACAGCAGGGCGCCGGCCAGCAGGAAGAGGCTAATCCTCTTTCTTCGCACGCCGCTCCTCCCACCAGGCCATGCGCTCCGCGACCCTTTTTTCGAAGCCGCGGTCGGTCGGCTCGTAGAAGGTCTGCGGCGCCATTTCCTCGGGCCAGTAATCGTCGCCGGAGAAGCCGTCCTCGGCATCGTGGTCATATTGGTAGCCCTTGCCGTAGCCGATCTGCTTCATCAGCTTGGTCGGCGCGTTGAGGATGTTCTTCGGCGGCATCAGCGAGCCGGTCTCCTTCGCGGAGCGCCACGCGCCCTTCTGCGCCCGATAGGCGGCGTTCGATTTGGGCGCGGTCGCGCAATAGAGACAGGCCTGGACGATGGCGAGCTCGCCCTCGGGGCTCCCGAGGAAATCATAGGCGTCCTTGGCGGCGAGGCACTGGACGAGCGCATTGGGGTCGGCGAGGCCGATATCCTCCGAGGCGAAGCGGACGATCCGCCGGATGAGGTAGAGCGGCTCCTCGCCCGCGGTAAGCATGCGGGCGAGATAGTAAAGCGAGGCCTGCGGATCCGAGCCGCGCATCGCCTTGTGGAGCGCGGAGATGAGGTTGTAATGGCCCTCGCGGTCCTTGTCGTAGACCGCGACGCGGCGGTGGAGGAGGGCGGCGAGGCGGGCCGGATCGAGCGGCTCGGCGATCTCGATCGAAAACAGCGTCTCGGCCTGGTTGAGCACGAAGCGCCCGTCGCCGTCCGCAGTCGCGATGAGCGCCTCGCGCGCCGCGGTCGTCAGAGGCAGCGGCCGCTCCACCAGCGCCTCGGCCCGGTCGAGAAGCTTGGCGAGCGCGGCCGCGTCGAGCCGGTTGAGGATCAGCACCTGGCAGCGCGACAGCAGGGCTGCGTTCAATTCGAAGCTCGGATTTTCGGTGGTCGCGCCGACCAGCACCACCGTGCCGTCCTCGACATAGGGCAGGAAGCCGTCCTGCTGCGCCCGGTTGAAGCGGTGGATCTCGTCCACGAACAAAAGCGTGTGGCGCCCGATCTTGCGATGCTCGCGCGACTCCGCGAAGACCTTCTTCAAGTCGGCGACGCCCGAAAACACCGCCGAGATCGCGACGAAGCGCATGCCGACCGCCTCGGCGAGCAGGCGCGCGATCGTGGTTTTGCCGGTGCCGGGCGGCCCCCACAGGATCATCGAGGCGAGCTTGCCCGCGGCCACCATCCGCCCGATCGCGCCTTCGGGCCCCGTCAGATGCTCCTGACCGACCACATCGTCGAGCCGTTGCGGCCGCAAACGGTCGGCGAGCGGCGCGTTGCCGTCGGGCGCGGCGTGCGCGTCCGCCTGGGGAGGATCGTCGTGGAAAAGATCAGCCACGCAAGGCAATTAGAGCCGGGTTCGTCCAATCGCAATCGTCGCGTCCGGGCCGTATTGCGCCCGCGCCGTCGCCGGCCGCGCCCGAACGAGGGGCGCGGCGGCCGGCGGGAGCCCGCTGCGCGTGCCGACGATCGTGAACTCGACCGGCCGCGCCTCGCCGATCGCGATGTCGATTTCGGCGCCCTCGCAGGCGCGGCCGACGCAACGGACATAATATTTGTCGGTGGCCTCGCCTCGCCCGAACCGGCGCATGAAAACGCCGTTGCCGGCGCCGCGCAGAGGCGTATCGGCGGGGGCTATCAAGGCGACGGCCTCGGCGCCGTTCATGGCAAGGCGGATCCGGATGCGCCTCCCGCCTTCGATTGGCCGCTGCGCCACCACAGTCGCGGTCGGCGCGGTGACGGGCGCGGCGGGCGCCGGCGCGGCCCAGCGGCGCCGGGCGGTGTAAGGCATCTCCACCCGCTCCCAGGCAGCTTCGTAGGGAACCGGCGCTCCGTCATTGTTGACCGCGAACCGCCCCGCGCGGGCCGTCTCGTCCCAGACATATTCGATGGTGAAGAGCTGCTGCCGGTCGGGGCTGTAGGCGGGGGTGAAGCCGGCAATGAGCCAGCCCAATATGGCCAGGTCGAACGCCCCGGCGACCGCCAAAGCGGTCGGAACCCGCGCCAGCAGGGGCCTCAGCTCGATCAGGGCGGGGAGCAGGATCACAGCTCCCAGCGGCGCGAAAATCCATTGCGGGTCGTCGTTCATCAGCTCCTCGAACAAGGCGAGCGCGGGCCCGAAGGTGAGGAACAGGAGCAGGGCCGCGGCGATCGCACCGGCGCGTTCGGCCCATGGGAACCAGCCCTTCGCGGCCATGCCCAAGGCGGCGACGAGCGGCGGCAGCAGGAAATAGATCGCCGCGCCCGGCGCCGCCGCGCAAATCGCCGCGCCCAGCAGAAGGAAGCCTAGCCAGAAGGCGGGGCGCAGCCGCGTCCGCTCCCGCGTTACGGCGACGAGCAGCAAAGCGGCGACGGACGCGGCGAGCGCCGAGGCGTAGACCGCGCTCGCGGTCACCGCCGGAAAAGCGCGCCAATAATCGCCGGCGCGGATCAGGCTCAGGACGAAATGCCCGGCGAACGCCGCGGCGGCCGATCCGGCGATCGCGGCGGTCATGGCGATGAGGGGCCGGCCGAGCGCGCGGCGGCGCCAGCTCTCTGCGAGGAAATAGAGCGGCAGCACGCCCATCAGGACGAGCCCGAAAATCAGGGGCAGCACGACGAGCGCCCGCCCCAGCACGTCGGTATAGAGCCGCTCGCCGGCCGCCGCCGGAAGCGGGCCCGCGGCGGCGCGCTCGGCAATCGCCAGCGCCTGATCGCCCATATGCTGCAAGCTGCGCCGGTTCAGCGCGGCGAAATTGTCGCCGGCGCTGTGATAGCGCGTCTCGTTGCCGATCACCGCGAAGTTGAGGATCGTCCAGGGGCGCTCGTCGAACACCGCGACATCGGTCGAATTGGGGATGAGGCGGTAGAGGTCGGTCGAGAGCGAATTGGCGACCGGCCGCGCCGCCGCGGCGCGATAGAAAGCGATGGCGGCCCCGTTCGGCCGGCTGGTTTCGAACATGATCGCCGGCCCGGTGACCCCGCGCGCCTCGAGGTTGACCGCGATCTCGACCCGCCCGGCGAGCGGATCGCGCTCGAGGAAGGCGCGGGCGCCGAGCAGGCCCATCTCCTCGCCCTCGTTGAACAGAAAGCTGATCGGGCGCGCCAGCCGCCGCCCGCGCATGGCCTCGGCCACCTCCAGCATCGCCGCCACGCCGATCCCGTCGTCGGCCGCGCCCGGTCCGGCGAAAGTGCTGTCATAATGCGAGACGAAAAGGAGGTGTCGTCCCTCCGCGGGCCCGATCGTCGCAACCAAATTGCGCACCCGCGCACAACTGACGTTCCGGTTGCGGCGAAAGCTGTTGCAGGCGAAATCGTCGGTGATCCGCGGGCTGAGGCCAACCGCGCGCATCTCCGCGATCAGGCGATCCCGCGCCGCGTCGCCCGCCGCGCTGTCGACCGGGTGGGGCCGCTGATCGCCCAGGATCCGTTCGAGCCGGCCGGCGGCGCGGTTGGCGTCGAACGCGGTCTCCGGCGAAGAGGGCAGGATGAGCAAGGCGCCCTTCAGGGCCAGCGCGGCGAGCAGCGCCAAAGCGGCGATCAGCAACAAACCCGCCTGCCTCATGCCGCCCCTCCTTGCGTCCGCCCGCGCGCATTCCATATCGATTTCGAACGGCGCATGCGATAGCAGGCGCGGGCTTAGGCGGAGACGGGTGGAATGGGTTATCGGGTGGTTGTGGTCGGCGCGACCGGCAATGTCGGGCGGGAGATGCTGAACATCCTCGCCGAGCGCCAATTCCCGGCGGACGAGGTCGCCGCCCTGGCGTCCGGCCGCTCGACCGGCACGGTCGTCGACTTTGGCGACAGCGGCAAGGAACTGAAGGTCCGCAACATCGAGCATTTCGATTTCGCCGGCTGGGACATCGCCCTCTTCGCCGCCGGCTCGGCCGTCTCGAAGCAATATGCGCTGGTCGCGGCGGCGGCCGGGTGCACGGTGATCGACAACAGCTCCTATTTCCGGATGGACCCGGACGTGCCCCTGATCGTGCCCGAGGTAAATCCCCAGGCGATCGACGGCTATCGCGCCCGAAACATCATCGCCAACCCCAATTGCTCGACCGCCCAGCTGGTGGTCGCGCTGAAGCCGCTGCACGACGCCGCCACGATCAGGCGCGTCGTCGTCGCGACCTACCAGTCGGTGTCCGGCGCCGGCAAAGCGGGGATGGACGAATTGTTCGAGCAGAGCCGGAACATCTTCGTCGGCGATTCGGCCGAGGCCAGGACCTTCACCAAGCAGATCGCCTTCAACGTCATCCCCCACGCCGGCGATTTCCTCGACGACGGCTCGACCACCGAGGAATGGAAGATGGTCGTCGAGACCAAGAAAATCCTCGATCCGAAGATCAAGGTCCACGCGACCTGCGTCCGCGTCCCCGTCTTCGTCGGCCACAGCGAGGCGATCAACATCGAGTTCGAGAAAGAGATCAGCGCGGCCGACGCCCAGGCGATCCTGCGCGAGGCGCCGGGCATCATGCTGGTCGATAAGCGCGAGGATGGCGGCTACGTCACGCCGGTCGAATGCGTCGGCGAATATGCGACCTATGTCAGCCGCGTCCGCGAGGACCCGACCGTCGACAACGGCCTCTCGCTCTGGTGCGTCTCCGACAATCTCAGGAAAGGCGCGGCGCTGAACGCGGTCCAGATTGCCGAATTGCTCGGCCGGCGGCATCTCAAGAAGGCCGCGTGACGCTCATCCTGGTCCCGATCGCCGCCGATGCCGATCCGGCAGCGCTGGCGCGCGACCTCGCGGGGGGCTTCGGCGGCGACGAAGCGCCCGCGCGCGCGCTGCTCGAACAGACCTTCGCGCTTTTGACCAGCGACCCGCGTCCCCATCCCTGGGGCTGCTATCTCGCCGAGCTCGAGGGGCAAAAAATCGGCACCTGCGCCTTCAAGTCGGCGCCGACCAAGGCCGGAGAGGTCGAGCTCGCCTACATGACCTTTCCCGCGTTCGAGGGGCGCGGCCACGCCACCGCTATGGCCGGTGCCTTGACCCGGATCGCGGAAGCGGCGGGCGCGGCAATGGCGATCGCGCACACCTTGCCGGAGGAAAACGCATCCAATCGGGCGCTCGGGCGCAATGGCTACACGCTTGCGGGCGAGGTTCAGGATCCCGAGGACGGGCTGGTCTGGCGCTGGGAAAAACCTCTCGGATCAGCGTCCCAGTAGCGCGTCCTTCGCCGCCCGATATTCCTCGATCAGCCGCGCGACATAATCGCCCGCCGGCAGCACCGCGTCGATCGCGCCGATGCCCTGGCCCGAGCCCCAGATGTCGCGCCAGGCCTTGGCCTTGGAGCCGTCGCCGGTGCCGAAATCCATGGTCTTGATGTCGCCTTCGGGGAGGTTGGCGGGGTCGAGGCCGGCGAGCTCGATCGACCTTTTGAGGTAATTGCCGTGCACGCCGGTGAACAGGCTCGAATAGACGATGTCGTCGGCCCGCCCCTCGACGATGCCCTGCTTGTAGGCCGCGTCGGCATTGGCCTCGGTAGTCGCGATGAAGGGCGAGCCGATATAGCCCAGATCGGCGCCCATCGCCTGCGCCGCGAGGATCGCGCGGCCGGTGGCGATCGCGCCCGAGAGGATCAGCGGCCCGTCGAACCAGTCGCGAATCTCCTGGATGAGCGCGAAAGGCGACAGGCGTCCCGCATGTCCGCCCGCGCCCGCGGCGACTGCGACGATGCCGTCGGCGCCTTTCTCGACCGCCTTGCGCGCGAAGCGGTCGTTGATGATGTCGTGAAGGGTGATCCCGCCCCAGCCATGAACGCCCTGATTGACCTCGACGAGGGCGCCCAGCGAGGTGATCACGATCGGCACCTTATATTTCGCGCAGCTCGCCATGTCCTCCATCAGCCGCGCGTTGGAGCGGTGGACGATCTGGTTGACCGCGAACGGCGCCGAAGGCGTGTCGGCATGCTCGCGGTCCCAGGCGGCCAATTCCTCGGTGATCCGGTGCAGCCATTCGTCGAGCAGGCTCTGCGGCCGCGCGTTCAGCGCGGGAAAGGAGCCGACGATCCCGGCCTTGCACTGGGCGATGACGAGGTCAGGGTTCGAGACGATGAAGAGGGGCGCGCCGATGGCGGGCAGGCGCAGGTTCTCGAAGAGGGGCGGAAGGCTCATTGCCCTTGCGTAACGGAACGCCGACATATGACAAGTGAACAGCAGGGGGGAGAGGGCGATGCGGTACAGGCGGCTTGGCGCGAGCGACCTCGAGGTCTCGGAAATCTCGCTTGGCTCGTGGCTCACCTACGGCGTCGGCGTTGAGGCCGAGGCGGCCCGCGCCTGCCTCGACCGCGCCTTCGAAATGGGCATCAACTTCATCGATACGGCCAATATTTACGGCCGCGGCGCCGCCGAGACGTTTTTGGGCGAGGCGCTCGCGGGCCGCGCGCGCGATTCCTACATCCTCGCCACCAAGCTCTTCTTCCCGATGACCGACGCCGACAGCGGCCTCTCCGCCGCCCAGGTCGAAAAGCAGCTCGACGCGTCGCTCAGGCGCCTAAAGACCGACTATGTCGATCTCTACCAATGCCACCGCCATGACGAGGAGACGCCGCTCGAGGAAACGATGCGGGCACTGACCCGGGCGGTCGAGAGCGGCAAGGCGCGCTATATCGGCTTTTCCGAATGGCCCGCCGACAAGATCAAGGAAGTTGTCGAGATGACGGGCGTTGCCCGCTTCGTGTCGAGCCAGCCGCAATATTCCCTGCTCTGGCGCGCGCCCGAAAGGGAGGTGATCCCGCTCTGCGCCGCCAACCATATTTCGCAGATCGTCTGGTCCCCGCTCGCGCAAGGGGTTCTCACCGGCAAATATGCGCCCGGCGCGCCGCCGCCGGCGGGCAGCCGCGCCACGAGCGAGGCGATGGGCGGCTGGATCGGCGCCTGGCTGCAGCCGCCGGTGCTCGAAGCCGTCGAAAAGCTGAAGCCGCTTGCCGCCGAAGCGGGCCTCAGCCTCGCCCAGTTCGCGCTCGCCTGGGTGCTGCGCGAGCCCAACGTAGCTTCCGCGATCATCGGCGCCTCGCGCCCGACCCAGATCGACGAGAATGCCGCCGCGTCCGGCGCAAAGGTCGATCCGGCGTTGTTCGCCGAAGCGGAGCGAATCGTCTCGCTGCGCTAATCTCCGTCATCCCAGCGAAAGCTGGGATCTCATTTCTGTCGAACTGGGTGCTGGAAGAAGAGGGATTCCAGCTTTCGCCGGAATGACGGGTGGAGATCAGGCCGACTTGTCGAACTTGTCGGCGCGGCGCTTCCCGAACAGGAGGCCGCGCTCCATCCGGCCCCGGGCCGCGTTGTAATAATCGGTGAGGAAGGCGTTGTCGGGGCCGCCGTCGTCGGCGATGCCGATCTTGCCGCGGATCGTCGCGGCGACCGTCGCGATCGTTTCCGGGCGGCTGTCGCGCAGCACCTGCTCGAGCGTCTGCAGCTCGAACACGCCATAGACGTCGAGCTGGGCGTCGCTGAACCGGTAATCGGGCCCGCCTTCCCAGCTCCGGGCGAGGTCCACGGTGAGCTTGCGCCTGGGCGCGCTCACCACCCAGGTTCCGGCGAGCAGGTCGCCGACGCGCATCTTGTCCTTGTTGAAGAACGGGAAGAACAGGAACAGGCAGGTCCAGGCGAGCCCCGCCAGCGCGGTCAGCGCGTCGCCGCTCCCTTCCGCGCCGTTGTAGAAGAGGAAGGAGAGCGGCAGATAGAATTCGATCTCGCGAAGCATGTTGCGCGCGATCACCCGGTCGGCGGTCAGCCGCTCGCCGCTGCGGGCGACGACGCGAAGGCCGGCGGCGCGCTTGCCGAAGGTCGCGGCCCGCGGCCCCATCTCCATCAGGATGAAATAGAAGTTCCTGAGCAGGAAGAAGCCGAGCAGCCAGATAACGACGGCGATCTCGGCGTTGTTGAGACCGATCGCGAATGCGCCGGCCAGGCAGAAGAGGAGAAGCCCGACCAGGAGCCCAACCATGATCAGGAGATCGAGGAGGAAGGCAGTGAAGCGCTGGCCGATGTCGGCGAGCCTCAGGCTCAGATCCACGCCTTCGGGCGTGATCAGGCTGCGCCGCCGCGCCGCCTCGAAGCGGTGCTGGAGCGCGGGCTCAGCCATCGGCGCGCCGCGGCAGGTAGAAATAGCCGCACCACCAGGCGAGCATGGCGATGCCGATCGTGTAGCGCAGCGTATCGCTGGTCACCAATTGCCGGCCCAGCCCTTCCAGCAGGCCGGCGCAGAGCAGCATGACGACGACTCCGCCCATCACGATCGCGGCGCTGCGGCCCGCGGCGGTCGCCGCCGCCAGCCGGCTCTCCTCGCCCGGGAAGACGACGCTCCATCCGATCCTGAACCCGGCCGCGCCGGCAAGGACGATCGCGAAGAATTCGGTCGAGCCGTGGATGATCAGCCAGCCGCCCATTTCGTAGCCGAGCCCTCGCGCGGCGAACAAAGCGAGCATCGCGCCCACCAGCGCGCCGTTGTAGACGAGCAGCATCGCGGTCGGGACGCCGAAGGCGAATCCCAGGGCGAAGCTCAGCATGCAGACCTGGCTGTTATGGGTGAACAGGACCGTGGCGAAGACGCTAAGCCAGCGGCTGTCGCCGTCATGGTAGAGCGTGGTTCGCAGCGCCTCGACGGACGCGTCGAAGTCGCGCCCCTGCGCCATCTCCTGCGGCACCAGGCTGTTATACCAGCCTGGGTCGGCGGCGACGAGCAGATAGCCGGCGAAAACGCCGATGAGGGTGACGGCGACGGACACCAGAGTTTCGCGCCAGAGTCCGCGCACGGCCGCCGGCCAATCCTGCGCGAAAAAGGCCCGCAACCGGCTCCCGGCCGAGGTCCTGACGCCGTAGACGAAGAAATAGGCGCGCGCGCACAGCCCCTCCAGATAAGTGGTGAGCTCGAGGTCGAGCGAGGTTTCGCGCGCGACCGAGAGGGAAGACAGGGCGCCGCGATAGAGGATCGGCAGCGCGAGCAGATCCTCGTCGGAGAGCGCGCTCACCGACTTCTTCTCGGCGAGCGTGAGGATGGCCTCGAGGCGCCGCCATTCGCCTTCGCGCGCCGCGCGGAACTGGCGGATATCGGTGGGCCCGCTCAAATCAGGCTCCTGCGCTTCAGGTCGAGATAGGCGGCGACCAGCGAGGGCCCGGCCTCGGCGGCCGGAGCTTCGATGACGTGGACGCCCAGATGCCTAAGGCGCGTGATCACCAGCCGGCGTTCGCGCAAAAGGGCCGCGGCGGTGACCGCGCGGCTCACATCCTCGGGCACGACCGGCTCGGCGGCGGCGAAATGCTCGAGCTCCTCGTCCTTGAGGACGACGAACAGGACGAGGTGGCGCTTGAGGAGGCTCCCGATCGCTCCCAGCATCAGCTCGGCGCTGATCGTGTCGGCGAACTCGGTGAAGATGACGATCAGCGAGCGCCGGTGGAGGCCCTTGGCCAGCGTCGCGATACCGAGCGTGTAATTGGTCTCGTTCGCCGAATAGTCGATGCCGGTGGCGACTCGCTGCAGCGTCGCGAAGGCGCGCTCGCCGCCGATCGGCTTCGATGACGCGCGCGGTTTGGAATCGAAGGCGAAGAAGCCGACCCGATCGCCGTCCTTCAGCGCCACAAAAGCGGTGAGCAAGGCGGCGGAGACGGCGCGGTCGATCCGGGGCACGTCGGCGACCGGCTCCGACATGGCGCGTCCGGCGTCGAGCGCCATCACGATATTGTTGTTCCGCTCGGTGCGATATTCCTTGGCGACCAGATGGGTGTGGCGCGCCGAGGTCTTCCAGTCGATCGCCCGCCGGTCCATGCCCTGGCGGTAATCGGCCAGCGCCTCGAATTCCGCGCCCTCGCCCACCTGGAGCTGCGCCTTGACGCCGTACATGGCGTCGCGGTTCACCATCTGGACGCCTTTGTCGCGCACGGCGCGGATGTCGGGCGCGATCAGCACCGTCTGGCCGAGCCCGAGCTGCCTTTGCTTCCAGACCAGGCCGAGCGGCCCCGGCCAGCGGATCCAGACATTCTCGAGCCGCGCGGTGCCGCGCCGCTGCGCAAGCAGCGCCACCGCCGCGGCGGTGCCGCCAAGGCTCATTTCACCCTCGGCCCGCAGTCCGAAGGGCGCCGCGACCGGGCCGGTTACGCCCAAAGCGAATTCAGCCCGCGCCGGCGGCCGCCCGCGGAAGCGGGCGCGCGCCGTCAACGCGAAGGTCTCGCCGACGCTCACCGAGCGCGGGCCCTCGCAATCGACCTCAACATGGCGCAGGCCCGCGCCGGCCAGCGCGTCCGCGCCGCACAAGGCGATGAGGAGGACGAGCAAGGCGAGCGCGCCGGTCCACTGGGCCGGCGCGGCGAGGCCGATCGCCAAGGCGGCCGGGGCGATGGCGGCGGCGATGAGAATGGTGCGGCGGGTGGGGTAGATCAACGGGGCGCCTCGATTTCCTGGATCAGGCGCTCGATCACGCCTTCGACCGGCCGGCCCTCGATCTCGGCGGCGGCCGAGAGGAGGACGCGGTGGCGCAGCACCGCGGGCGCCAGCGCCTTGACGTCGTCCGGAATCACATAATCGCGGCCGTCCAGCGCCGCCCGCGCCCGGGCGGCGCCCGCCAGCATGGCCGCGGCGCGGGGGGAGGCGCCGCCTTCGAGATCGGGCGCTTCGCGGGTCGAGCGGACCAGAGCGACGACATAATCGGTGACGTCGCCGACCATCGGGACCGCCTCCACCGCGGCGACCGCCTCGGCGAGCGTCGCCGGTTCGATCCTGGGCTCGATCCCCCAATGTTCGGGGCGCGGCGCGCCGAAATGGGCGCCGTGGCTGGTCACGATCTTCTTTTCTTCCTCAGCCGAGGGGTAGCCCATCTTGTGCTTGAACAGGAAGCGGTCGAGCTGCGCTTCGGGCAGAGGGTAGACGCCCTGCTGCTCGATCGGGTTCTGGGTCGCGATCACCATGAAGCGCGGCGGCAGGCTGTGGGTCTCGCCGTCGATCGTCACCGAACGCTCCTGCATCGCCTCGAGCAAAGCCGCCTGAGTCTTGGGCGGAGTCCGGTTGATCTCGTCGGCGAGCAGCAGTTCGCAGAAGACCGGGCCGCGGGTCAGGGTGAACTGGCTGGTCTGGAAGTTGAACAGGTTGGAGCCCAATATGTCGCCCGGCATCAGGTCCGGCGTGAACTGGATCCGCCCGAAATCGAGCCCGAGCACCCGCGCGAAGCATTGGGCGAGGAAGGTCTTGGCCGTTCCCGGCGGCCCTTCGAGCAATATGTGGCCCGACGACAAGAGGGCGATGAGCATCAGCTCGACCGCTTCCTCCTGGCCGATTATGGCCTTCGCCACGTCCTGCCTGATGCCGTTCGCGAGGGCTTTGACGTCTGTCACGTTCACCGGATGATGTCCTTCTTCCATGAAAAGAGAGCGCGCGCGGCGGCGACCAGCTCGTGCCGGTCGCGCGCCCCGGCCAGCCGGGCCGCGAGCGCGCTGAAAGTGGGGCTGTCCGCGCGGGACAGCCGGTCGAGATAGGCGTCGAGCGCCTCGCCGGTCAGCCAGGAGGGCGCGCTCGCCGTGCGCGCGGCCTCGTGGCGGAGGACGTCGGCATAGGCCGCGCCCAGCCGAGCTTCGCGCCGCGCCAGCCGGATGAGGCCCGCGCTGTTCTCGACCAGAGCGGCCTTGCCGAGCGCGATTGCGCGCTCCTCGCGCCTGGGCTGGCCGAAGCGGACCGCCCCATGCAGTCCGGCGAGAAGGGCCGCCGCGGCCAAAGCGAGGGTCATGGCCAGGAAGGGCGGCTCGAATGCGGTGCGCAGCAGGCTCGGCCGCTCCGGCCTGTCCGCGGCGAGCCCGTTCACGCTCAGGTCGAAATTGACGCTCTCGGCGTCGGTCGCGTTGAGCGCGTCGATCAGCGCCAGCGCCGCGCGCGCGGCCTCGGGGTTCCTCAGCCCGTGATTGTTGAGGAGGTCGGGATCGGCGACCAGATAATGCGGCTGGTCGCCGAGCCGCGCCACCAGCGCGCCGCCGCCGGGCAGGCTGACGAGCGGCGTCAGCCCCTTTCCGGATACCAGCTGCGGATCCTGCGGGACCGGTATCTTGAGGCCCTGAAGAATGTCCTGGCCGACGGCGGGCCCGCCCGCGCCGGTCCCACGGGCGATGCTGAGCCCGATGTCTGTGCCCAGGATGCGGCCGGCCCCCCTGCCGGCGCCCGGGCTCAGCGCGCGCACCCAGCCGCGCCGCGCCGGATCGGCGACGGTCAGCCATTTGGGGAGGATGATCATCGTCGCCTTGCCGTGCCGCTGCGCGAGGAGCCGCGCGAGGTCGGCGGGCCGGCTCAGCGGCTCGAGCGCGACGACGACCAGATCCTCGACGCCGAAATCCTCCTGCCCCCGGATATGGGAGGTTTCGCGAAACGCGCCGACCAAATCGACCAGCCCTTTGAACCCGACCGCCGAGACCGAGAGCGCATGCGCGCGCCCGTCGCGGCTTCCCGACCGGCCGCCATTGCCGCCAAAGGCGAGCAGGAGCAGAAGCGCCGCGAAGGCGAGCACGCCCGCGCCGATCAGGCCGAAGACTAGGCGCGGGTTGAACGGGCTCGCGGCGCTCATCCGCGCCAGCCTTCCGCGAACGCGAAGTCCTCATAGGCCGCGCGGCAGTCGCGCCAGTCGCCTTCCCCGAGCGGCCGCCCGGCGAACAGGCTACGCTCCACCATCATCGCGATGCCGGCGAAGGCGGAGCGCGGCCGCTCGGGGATCGCCGGCAAGGCGGCGATGTCGCGGCTGGTCAGCGCCGGCCGCACAAGCTCGGGCCGGCGCGAGTCGATATCCTCGATGCTGCGATGGAGGAGGAGGCGCGCGGCCTCCGAATAGCGCCCGGACGCGGCCAGCGCGTCGGCCTCGCCGAGCAGCTGGCGCGCCGGCGCCTCCCCGGGCCGCCAGCTCTCCGCCTGCGCCTCGTCCTCGCCGCGACGCCACGGCCAGCGCGGCTCCCAGCCGGTCGCCCAGCGGACGATCACAAAGGCGAGGTACAGAAATGCCGCGCCGAGCGCCGCCCAGAACAGCACCTGCACGAACGGCCAGATGGCGGCGACGAAGTCGATCAGCCCCTGCGGCGGCTCGACCGGCTCCTGGCGCGGCAGCTCGAACTGGATCGCCCGGTCGGCGAGCAGCCGCGCATGAGCCCTGGCGAACTCCTCGGCGGGGATGGCCGACGCGCCGTCGACCGGCATGGCTGTCATGCGGCTGATATTCCCCCTTCGCCGCCCATCTAGGCACCGGCGCGGCGGGCGTGCAAGCCGTAACCGCCTAGGCACGAACTCCTTTTTTCGCTGGACAGGGGCGGGGCAGAGCGGAAGACTGCCGGTGAGCGGGGGGACAGGACATGGCGACTGCCGCGCCGGTGGAAAAGATCGATATCGGCCGGGTGATCGGCCGTGGCTTCGAGGCGCTGCGCGCCAACTTCCTGGCCTTTTTCGGCTGCGCGCTCCTGCTCACCGGGGTGCCGTACTCCTTCATGCAATATTGGATGCTCAGCCAGATGCCCGCGGCCGGCGAGCCCGAACTCTTCCTGTCGCTCCGCTATTGGGGTCCGATCGTCGGCGCGCTGGTGCTCACAATGGTTACCTGGGCCTTGCTTCAGGCCGTGCTGGTGCGTTCGACCGTCCTCTATCTGAGCGGGCGCCAGGCGGATTTCCTGCACAGCGTCACGCTCGCGCTCGGCCTCCTCGTGCCGATCATTCTCGTCTCGATCGTCGTCGGCCTGCTCGTCGCGCTCGGCTTTCTGCTTCTGATCGTGCCCGGGATCATGATCTATTGCGCCTTTCTGGTCACGGTGCCGGCGCTGATCGAGGAGCGGCGCGGCGTCTTCGGCAGCATGCAGCGCAGCCGCGACCTGACCCGCGGCTCGCGCATGCGCATATTCCTGCTGGCGGTCGTGTTCTGGATTTTCTCGATCGTCATCGAGGGCGTGCTTGGTCTCATTGGCGGCGCTTCGATCATCGGCGGTGGGACTGAGGTCCCCGATCCGATCCTCGCCGGTGCCGCCGCCGGCGTCAGCAGCGCCCTCACCTCGGTGATCGTCGCGGTCTCGCTGGCGGCGCTCTATGTCGAGCTGCGCACCGTCAAGGAGGGCGCCACCACCGACCATCTCGCCGCGATCTTCGAATGAGCCCGGGGCAGCGCGCGTCGCGGGGCGAGCAGGCGTTGCATTCCGCCCGCGCCAACCCTAGATGGCGGCTCCGCCTGTCGGCGCGGACGCATAGCTCAGTTGGTAGAGCAGCTGACTCTTAATCAGCGGGTCCCAGGTTCGAGCCCTGGTGCGTCCACCATCTTCTCCCGCCCCCCGTTCAGAGCCTTCCCCGGCCCGCATCGCGGCGGGTGCGCCGGTCGATCGACATCAATATGCCAAGGCAGATCATCACCGTCATCATCGCCGATCCGCCGTAGGAGACGAGCGGCAGCGGGATGCCGACAACGGGGGCCAGGCCCATCACCATCAACAGGTTGATCGCGGTGTAGAAGAAAATGGTCGCGGTCATCCCAGCCGCCGCCAGCCGCTCGAACCTGCCCCGGGTCTCGTTCGCTACCTTGAGGCCCCAACGCAGCAGCAGCATGAACAGCAAGATCAATACCAGCCCGCCGGCCAGCCCCCATTCCTCGGCCAAAGCCGAAAAGATGAAGTCGGTATGCTGCTCGGGCAGATATTGGAGGTGGCTTTGCGAGCCGTTCAGGAATCCCTTGCCGAACAGGCCGCCCGATCCGATCGCGATCTTCGACTGGGTGAGGTGATAGCCGGCGCCGAGCGGGTCCTGGTCGGGATTGAGGAAGATCAGCAGCCGCTCCTGCTGGTGCGGCATGAGGAAGGAGAATGCGACCGGCACGACCGCCGCCACTGCGAGCGCGCCGCCGATGAACAGCCTGAGCGGGAGCCCGGCCAGGAACATGATCACGATCGCGGAGAAGGTGATCAGCAACGCCGTGCCCAGATCCGGCTGGAACAGGATGACGAGCACCGGCACGCCGACCATCAGCCCCCCCGGCCACAGCGCCGACCAGCGCCTGACCTCGCGCGGCGGCACCGCGGCGTAGAAGCGCGCCAGCACCAGCACCACCGCCGGCTTCATCAGCTCCGAGGGCTGCAGGACGAGCGGGCCCAGGCTCAGCCAGGCTTGGGCGCCGCCGCGGACCCGGCCGATCGCCAGGACAAGCAGCAACAGCAGAAAGACCGCGCCATAGAAGGCGAAGCTGTAATCATGGAAACGCTGCGGCTTTAGATAGGAAAGGCCGATCGCCAATGCGAGGAACAGGCCGAAGCGGGCGGCGTGCGGCAAGGCCCAGGGCATGAGCGAGCCGCCGGCGGCCGAATAGAGGCCGAGAACGCCGAAGGTCGCGATCGCGGCGACGATCCACAGCATCCGCCACGGCAGCTCCGCGATCGGCCTGGGGACGAAGGCCAGCGCCATCAGGCGCGCCCGGCCGCCGGCGGCGCGGGCGCGCGGGCCGCCCATTCCCGGGCGCGCCGCGCCATCCGCTCGGCGATATTGCCGCCCCACGCCTGTTCGAGCGGCAGTAGGGCCTCCATCGCCTTGTCCTTGTCGAACAGATAGGTGAGCACGTCCTTGGCGACCGGCGCCGCCGCCCGGGCGCCGCCGAGCCCGTGCTCGATCACCACCGCGCCGGCGTAACGCGGCGCGCCGACGGGCGCGAAGAAGACGAACAGGCCGTGGTCGCGATAGCGCCAGTCGCCGCTCTGACCGCGCTGGCCGCCCTCGATCCGGCGGACCTGGGCGGTGCCGGTCTTGCCGGCCATCAATATGTCGGGGAACGGGAGCCGGCTGCGCCCGGCGGTGCCCTGGCCGTTCACCACCTCGTCCATGCCCGCCCGGACCGCCTCCAGATGGGCCGGATCGTAAGGGAGAAGCGGTGGCGCCGGGCCTGCGCCGGCGATCAGCCGCGGCCGAATCCTGCGGCCCGAGGCGACGCAGGCCGCGTAGGTGGCGAGCTGCAGCGGGTTGAGGATGACATAGCCCTGGCCGATCGAGGCGTTGAGCGTGTCCGATTCGGTCCAGTCGCGCCGGTAAAACGCTTTGGGGTTCCGGTCGTAGCGTCTCTGCTTCCATTGGCTGTCGGGAACGGTGCCGTAATTTTGGCTGACCACCGGCAGATCGAAGCGCTGGCCGAGCCCGAGCTCGCGCCACACCGGCGCGATCCGGTCAAAGCCGACGCGCCGCCCCATCGCATAGAAATAGGTGTTGCAGCTTCGCGCGATCGCGGTGTGCATGGTCATCGGGCCGTGGCGGCCGAGGCACTGGAAGAAGCGGTTGCCGAGCTGAAAGCCGCCGCCGCAATTGACCCTTTCCTCGGGATCGATGCCGGCCTCGAGCAAGGCGATCGCATTGCCCGGTTTGATCGTCGATCCGGGAGGGTACATCGCGTTCAGCGCCTTGTTGAGCAAGGGCTTGCGCTCGTCCTGGGAGAACATCTGCCATTCGGCGTGGCTGATCCCGTCGGCGAAGCTGTTCGGATCGTAGGCGGGCATGGACGCCATGGCGAGGAGATCGCCGTTGCGGCAGTCCATGACCACGACCGCGCCCGATTCCTCGCCCAGCCGCCGCGCCGCGAAGCTCTGCAGCCCGGCGTCGATCGTCGTGCGCAAGGGCGCCCCGCTGACGTCGGGCAGGGTTCTCAATTCGCGCACCAGCCGGCCCCTGGCGGTCACCTCGACCCGGGCCGCGCCCGGCCGGCCGCGCAGGCGCGGCTCCATGACCTTCTCGAGGCCTTCCTTGCCAACCTTGAAGCCGGGCGCGATCAACAGGGGATTGCGCGCCTCCGCCTCATATTCCTCGCGGTTCGGCGTGCCGACATAGCCGATCAGATGGCCGACCGCCGCGCCTTCGGGATAGAAACGGGAGAAGGCCCTCAATGGCGACACGCCGGGCAGTTCCGGCAGCCGCACGTTGACCGCGGCGAATTTCTCGAACGAGAGATGCTCGGCGACCGGCACCGGCTGGAAGCCCGCCGCCGCCTCGAGATCCTGGCGCAGCTTGGCGACGTCCTGCGGCGCGAGGTCCAGGATCTGCGCCAGCCTGGCGATCACCTCATCGGCATTTTCGAGCCGGTCGGGGATCAGGTCGACGCGGAAATCGCTGCGGTTGACCGCCATCGGCTGGCCGTGGCGGTCGACGATCCAGCCGCGCCGCGGCGGGATCAGCCTGGTGCTGATCCGGTTCGAATCGGCAAGGTCCGAGTAGCGCTGGTTCTCGGCGATCGAGATATAGCCCATCCGGGCCGCGAGCAGCGCGCCGACCCCGGTCTGCAGCGCGCCGAATACGAAGGCGCGGCGCGAGAAGGTCGCGGCGACGCTGCTTTCGGTCGGGACCGGGCCGCCGCCCCAGCGCCGCTTCATCGCGCCAGCCGCCAGCGGTCGAGCGCGAGCACCAGCCGCGCCGCGATCGGGTAAGCAAGGATGCTGAGGCCCAGTTGCGGCACCATGATCGCGAAGCTGACGTCGCTGCCCATCAGCAGCGCGATGTACCACACGCCGACGCTGTGGAAGAGGATCGCGGCGGCCGCGAGCACCCAGTCGAGCCAATAGTCGCGGACGCCGAGCAGGCTGTCGAAATAATCGAAGGCGAGGAAGGCGGCGGTCCACAGCAGCATCGACTGCCCCGGCGGCGCGCCGCTGACGAGATCGGCGGCGAGGCCGAGGCCGAGCGCCACCTGTGCCGACCAGATTTCGGGCCTGAGCAGCCGCCAGGTGATCAGCAGCAGGAAGCCTGGATTGGGAACCCAATGCGAGACCGCGACGATCGGCAGAAGCGACAGCAGGATCGCGGCCAGGGTCGACAGCAGAGGCACGTAGCGGCGCCTGAGGTCGCGAATCGCGACCTCGGTGTTCGATCCGGCGATCCGGCTCATCGCGGCGGCGCTCCGGGCCGAGCCGGCGCGGCGGCGCGCGGCTGAACGACGAGATCGGGCGCCTGCTGCTGGAGGCCCGGCTGGTAGCGCGGATTGTTCTGCTGTCCCGGGCGCGGGGCCGGGCGCGGCGGGCCGTCGACCGGCGGCGCGGGGGTCTGCGGCGGCGCCGCGTCGAGCGTTCCGTTGGCGGCGGGCTGATAGACCCCGAGGACTATCGCGAAGTCCAGCCCCGCCGGATCGGCCAGCGGCCGCGCGATCGCGGTATCTCCCTCGTGGCCGCTCACCCGCGCCACCGGGATATTGGGCGGGAAGATGCCGCCGACGCCCGAGGTCACGACGATGTCGCCGCGCCGGAACGGATTCTGGCCGACCTCGAGCGTGCGCAGCTCGATCGTGCCGTCGCCCCGGCCCACCGCCAGCGCCGGAGTTCCGTCCCGCACCAGCCGCACCGGCACGTTGCTCGATCCGTCGGTGATGAGGAGGACCCGCGAGGCCCAGCGGCCGGTTTCGAGCACCCGGCCGATCAGGCCGTCGGACGAGCGCACCGGCTGGCCCGGCGCGACTCCGGCCGACGACCCGGCCGACAAGGTCGCCAGCCGCCGCGGCGAGTCGAACGAGGAGCCGACGATCCGCGCCAGCGTCACTTCGTCGCCGGTTTCGCGGGCGAGCCCGAGCAAGGCGTGGAGCCGCCTGTTCTCATGCTCGAGCGCCTGGCGGCGGATCAGCTCGCGCCGCGCCTCGCCGAGCTCGCGATTGAGGCGCGCATTCTGCGATCCGGCGCGGACATAATAAGAGATGCTATCTCCGATGCCGCCGAAGAAGCCCGAAACCGAGCTGCCGGCGCTGCTCACCGGCGTGGTCACGTCGAGCGCGGCGCCGCGGATCGCGGAAAAGCCCCTGGGATCGACCAGATAGACGATCAGCAGCAGGACGGCCAACAAGGCGCCGCCCACAGCCACCACATAGCCGATGAACAGGCCATATTGCGCCCTGCGGGAGAATCCGGGGCGCCGTTTGCCGAGCGCCGCCATCTGCCGCCTCTTTCCTAAGCCGTCTGCAGGACGCCGCGGAAGATTTCCTCTTCCATCGCGCGCCCGGTCCCCAGCGCCACGCAGGTGAGCGGATCGTCGGCGACCGTCACCGGCAGGCCGGTTTCATCGCGGAGCACTTCGTCCAGACCCTTCAAAAGCGCGCCGCCGCCGGTCAGCACGATGCCCTGGTCGACGATGTCCGCGGCAAGCTCCGGGGCGGTGTTTTCGAGCGCGATCCGGACGCCTTCGACGATCGTGCCCACCGGCTCGGACAGGGCCTCGGCGATCTGCCGCTGGTTGATCGTGATCTCCTTGGGCACGCCGTTGACCAGGTCGCGGCCCTTGATGTGGACGGTCTCGCCGTCGCCGCCATTGGGCGGCGGCTTGGCGATGCCGACCTGCTTCTTGATCCGCTCCGCCGTGGCTTCGCCGATCAGGAGGTTGTGGTTGCGGCGGACGTAGGAGGAGATCGCCTCGTCCATCTTGTCGCCGCCGACTCGGACCGAGGTGGTGTAGGCGAGGCCCCTCAGCGAGAGCACCGCGACCTCGGTGGTGCCGCCGCCGATGTCGACGACCATCGAGCCGATCGGCTCGGTCACCGGCATGTCGGCGCCGATCGCGGCCGCCATCGGCTCCTCGATCAGCCAGACCTGGCGGGCGCCGGCGTTGGACGCGGCGTCGCGGATCGCGCGCCGTTCGACGGACGTCGAGCCGGAGGGGACGCAGATGACGATTTCGGGCCAGCGCGGGAAACGGCGCTTGCCGTGCACCTTCTGGATGAAATGCTTGATCATCTGCTCGGCGACGTCGATGTCGGCGATGACGCCGTCGCGCAAAGGCCGGATCGCCTCGATCTGGTCGGGCGTCTTGCCCATCATCAGCTTGGCGTCGTCGCCGACGGCCTTGACCCTCTTGACCCCGTTGATCGTTTCGATCGCCACGACCGACGGCTCGTTGAGGACGACGCCGCGCCCGCGCACGTAGACGACGGTGTTGGCGGTGCCGAGGTCGATCGCCATGTCGTGGGAGGGGAATCTCAGGAAATTGAAAAGGCCCATGATGTTAAAAGCTCACTCTGGCTGGGCGGGCGGCCGGGATACGGCCTTTCCCCGATACTTATCCTATAGGATGGCCCCGCGCCCCCGGTCCACCAAAGAGTTGGCACTACCGGGCGCGCGGTGCCGGCCACTGTGCACTTGGTAATCGCTCGCGGGTTAACGTCGCATCATATAGGGGTTGCGGTCATGTCGATACGCCGCCTGCCCGAGCATCTCGTCAACCGCATCGCCGCCGGTGAAGTGGTGGAAAGACCGGCCAGCGCGTTGAAAGAGCTGGTGGAAAACGCCATCGACGCCGGCGCGACGCGGATCTCGGTCGCCCTGGCGCAAGGCGGAATCGGCCGGATCGCGGTCTCCGATGACGGCAGCGGCATGGCCGCTGATGAGATCGCGCTGGCGCTCGAGCGCCACGCGACCTCGAAATTGCCGACCGACTCGCTCGACCAGGTCACCACTTTGGGCTTCCGCGGCGAGGCGTTGCCCTCGATCGCCAGCGTCGCCCGGTTCACGATCGAGAGCCGGGTGCGCGGCGCGGACGGCTGGTCGCGCGTCGTCGACAATGGCAAGCTGGCCGGGGAGGGGCCGGCGGCGCTCCCGCCCGGGACCCGGGTCACCGTCGAGAATCTCTTCGCCAGGGTGCCCGCCCGCCGCAAGTTCCTGCGCTCCGAACGCTCCGAATATGGCGCCTGCCTCGACGTGGTGAAGCGCCTCGCCATGGCGCGCCCCGACGTCGGCTTCACGCTCGAGCATGACGGCCGCCGCACGCTCCACGTCCAGCCCGATGAGGACCGCCCGGCGCGCGTTGCCGCCCTGACCGACCGCGACCTCGCCGAAAACAGCCTCGCCATCGATTATGCCCGCGGCCCCGCGCGCCTGGGCGGGGTGGCCGGCCTCCCCACCTTCAACCGCGGCGTCGCCGACCACCAATATCTGTTCGTCAACGGCCGGCCGGTGAAGGATCGCCTCCTCATCGGCGCCGTCCGCGCCGCCTATCAGGATCTGCTCGCCCGCGACCGTCACCCGGTCCTCGCCTTGTTCATCGATCTCCCGGGAGACGAAGTCGACGTAAACGTCCACCCGGCCAAGACCGAGGTCCGCTTCCGCGACCCCGGCAATATCCGCGGCCTGATCGTCGGCGGCCTGCGCCACGCTCTCGACGAAGGCGGCCACCGCTCCGCGCAGCGCCCCAGCGCATCCGCGCTCGGCAACTGGCAGCCCGAGCCCGCGCGAAGCCCGAGCTTCCCGCCGCCGGCGCCCGGCCAGGCCAGCGTCTGGGACCGCCACCAGAGCTATGCCGCGCCCTTGCAGGCGCGTGCCGAGCCCGCCGCCGGGGCGGTCCCCGAGGCCGGGACCTTCCCTTTGGGCGTCGCCCGGGGCCAGGTCGCCGCCACCTATATCGTCGCCGAAGCCGAGGACGGCCTCGTCCTGGTCGATCAGCACGCCGCCCACGAGCGTCTGGTGCTGGAGCGGATGCGCCGCGCGATGGCCGACGGCGGCGTCGCCCGCCAGGCCCTGCTCCTTCCCGAGGTCGTCGAGCTCGATGAGCCCGCCTGCGACCGGATCGAGGCCCGGATCGCCGAGCTTCAGGAAATGGGGCTCGAGGTCGAGCGTTTCGGGCCGCGCGCCATCCTCGTGCGCGCCACCCCGGCCATGCTCGGCGCCGGCGACGTCAAGGGCCTGGTCACCGACCTCGCCGACGAGCTCGCCGCCTTCGACAGCGCACTCAGCCTCAAGGAGAGAATCGACCTCGTCGCCGCCACCATGGCCTGCCACGGCTCGGTCCGCGCCGGCCGCCTGCTCTCGGTCGCGGAGATGAACGCCCTGCTGCGCGAAATGGAGGTCACCCCCCATTCGGGCCAGTGCAACCACGGCCGCCCGACCTGGGTGAAGCTCGCCCATGGCGACATCGAGAAACTGTTCGGGCGGAAATGACGCGCCGGCTTCACGCCGGGAAACGCCCTTCCACGACATAGCCGATCAGCCCGTCGACATTGCTGAGGCCGCTGCAGCCCGCCTCGGCCGCCCCCGCGCCGCGCAGGCTCTCGGCCAGCCTGTCCGCGCCAGTGCGGTCCAGCGCCGCCTCGACCAGCGCCGCGAGCCGGCCCCGGTGGGCGACGATCTCGCTGCGCACGGTCTCCGCCTTGGCGAGCAATTGCTCGAGGTCGAAATGGCTGCGGCGGGTGAAGCTGTCGAGCAGCACCGCGCCGGAATTGCGGACCATGTTGCGGTCGTGCGCCTCCGGGACGTGGCGGGCCGCCCGCTCCAGCGCCTCCTGGAAGGCGGCGAAGCATCGGTCCGCGCGCTGCCTTGAGTCCGCGTCGGGATCGGCGACCCGCTCGACCGCGAGGACCGCCTCGAAGCAGCGCCGGGCGCAGCCGGGAAGGTCGATCTCGTCGAGCAGCAGATCGGCGTCGGCGACGACCGCTCTCGCTTCGGCGGCGACGACGCCCTCTTCCGCATGGACCACCAGGCGCAGGCATCCGTCCGGCGCAAGCACCCGGATCGCCTCAGGCAAGGAACGGGAAAGATCGGAATATTCGATGCCATATTGGCTCACGGCAGCGCCGAAGCTCGAGTCGGGGAAAGGCAGGGCCTCGACTCCGGTCGCGGGCAGGAAGCGGATCGCCGCGAAATCCTCCTGGTGCCGGGTCACATAAGCGGGCGGGTCGATGTCGGCCTGGTCGACCGCGACGATCTCGAACCCCTTTCCCTCGGTCCGCCCCACCTCCGCAGCGATCAGCGCCGCCGCCCCGTTCCCCGTGCACAGGTCGATGATCCGCGTCCCCTCCGGCAAAGCGTGGAAGAAGGCCCGCCAGCCCGCGGCGACGCAATCGTCATAGTTGTGGGCGCCCGCGCCGTCGAAGCACGAGGCGATGCGGTCGTAATGCCAATATTGGTTCCAGATCCCGCTGTCGCTCACGCGTCCCCCGTTCACCCCTTGAATCGCGCCGCTTCCTCCGATCCGCCGGTGGCATTGCCTTCCGAATAGCTGTGCGCGCCGACGCCGGCGAGCCGGCCGCCCTCGACGATCAGATATTCGTCGCGGATCGGCCGGCCCTCGAACCAGCATTCGAGAATCTCGCGCACGCCCGCGGCGTAGCGCGCCTGCGCGGAGAGCGAAGTCCCTGAAATGTGCGGCGTCATGCCGTGGTGAGCCATGGTCCGCCACGGATGGTCCTGGGGCGCGGGCTGCGGGAACCAGACGTCGCCGGCATAGCCCGCCAGCTGCCCGCTCTCGAGCGCGGCGGCGACGGCGTCGCGGTCGGCGATCTTGCCGCGCGCGGTGTTCACCAGATAGGCGCCGCGCTTCATCCGCCCGATCATCGCGGCGTCGAACAGATTCTCGGTCTCCGGGTGAAGCGGGCAGTTGATCGTGACGACGTCGCACTGGCCGACCATGTCCTCGACGCTGTCGTGCCAGATCAGGCCGAGCTCCGCTTCCACCTCGGCCGGGAGCCGGTGCCGGTCGTAATAATGGAGGTGCATGTCGAACGGCTTCAGCCGCTTCAGCACGGCGAGGCCGATCCTTCCGGCCGCCACCGTGCCGACATGCATGCCCTCGACATCGTAGGAGCGCGCCGCGCAATCGGCGATGTTCCAGCCGCCGTCGCGCACCACCTGGTGCGAGGGGAGGTAGTTCCTGACCAGGGAGAGGATCATCATCACCACATGCTCGGCGACGCTGATCGAGTTGCAATAGGTGACCTCGGTGACGGTGAGCCCCTTGTCGATCGCCGCCTTGAGATCGACATGGTCGGAGCCGATGCCGGCGGTGACCGCCATCTTGAGGTTTGTCGCCTTGGCGATCCGCTCGGCGGTCAGGTAGGCTGGCCAGAAGGGCTGCGAGATGACGATGTCGGCGTCGACGAGCTCGCGCTCGAACGCCGAATCGGGTCCGTCCTTGTCGGACGTGACCACCAATTCGTGGCCGTTCGCCTCGAGATAGGGTCTGAGCCCCAATTCCCCGGACACGCTGCCCAGCAGCGCCCCCGGCCGGAAGTCGATCGCCTTGGGAGTCGGCAGCGTCTGCCCGTCGGGATAGCGCTCGATCCCTGGCAGATCGTCGCGCGGATAATCGCGCGGATAGCCGTCGACCGGATCGGCATAGAGCACGCACAGCACTTTCGCCATTTCGCTCTCCTATTCTTTAAGACTCAGTAGTTTGCGTCTGACTTCTTCGATGGGGTGTGAAGCCGCATGGGCGCGCGAGGCCTTGAGCCGCGGATAGCCCGCTTCGGCGTCCTCGATCAACTCCCTGACGAAGCCGCCCGACCGAACTTCGCGCAGGATCCGGCGCATCTCGGTGCGGGTGTCGGCGGTGACGATGCGGGCGCCGCCTTTCAATGCGCCGAACTCGGCGGTGTTGGAGATCGCCTCGCGCATGCCGGCGATGCCGCGTTCGTAGATGAGATCCGCGATCAGCTTCACTTCGGTAAGGCATTCGAAATAAGCGATTTCCGGCGAATATCCCGCCTCGACCAAAGTCTCGTAGCCGGCATGGATCAGCTCCGGGATCGCGCCCCACAGCACTGCCTGCTCGTTGAACAAATCGGCCTCGCATTCCTCGGCGAAGCTGGTCGGCAATATGCCGACGCGGCCCGAGCCGATCGCCGCCGCGTAGGACAAAGCCAGCGCCTCCGCCCCGCCGCTCGCGTCCTGCGCCACGGCAAAGAGCGAGATCAGCCCGGATCCAGCTTCGAAATCGCGCCTGAGCGCCGTCCCCGGTCCCTTGGGCGCGACCAGGAAGACGTCGAGGTCCGAGCGCGGCGCGATCAGGCCGAAGCGGATGCTGAGCCCGTGGGCGAAGCTCAGGGCAGCCCCCTGTCGCAGGTGCGGCGCGACCTCGTCCGCATAGATGCGGCCATGGTCCTCGTCGGCCGCGAGCATGACCACGAGATCGGCCCCGGCCGAAGCCTCCGCCGCCGTCATGACGTCAAATCCGTCCGCCTCCGCCCTTTCGCGGCGCCCGGACTCCGCACGGAGCGCGACTGTCACCGCGACGCCGCTGTCCTTGAGGTTCAGCGCCTGCGCCCGCCCCTGATTGCCGTAGCCCAGGATCGCCACCCGCCTTGCGCGGATCAGCGAGAGATCGGCATCGGCATCGAAATAGACGCGCATCAGGCCCCCTTCGAAACGCCCAGCAGGGCTAGGGCATCGGGGATAGCATCGCAATCGAGCGCTTGCTCGAAGCGCGGCCAGTGCGCCGGCGGCTGGCGGCGGAACCAGGTATATTGGCGCTTGGCATATTGCCGCGTCGCGATCTTGCCGGCGGCGAGCGCTTCTTCCCGGCTCGCCTCGCCGCGCAGGAAGGCGGCGATCTCGCGCACGCCGATCGCCCGCATCACCGGCGCCAGCGCCGGAAGCCTTCGCTCCAGGAGTAAGTGAACCTCCTCAAATCCTTCGTCGGAAAAGATTTTCTCGAACCGCTCGTCGCAGCGTGCCTGAAGCCAATCGCGTGGGGGCAACAGGATCAAGGGCTTCAGATCGACGGCGCAGCCGATCCCGCCCGCCTTCTCGTCCTGCCAGCCTTTAAGCGGCCGCCCGGTCGATCGAACCACTTCCAGCGCCCGCATCGTGCGGGCGGCGTCGGCCGGCCGGATCCGTGCCGCGGCCTCGGGATCCTCGCGCATCAGCGCGTCGCGCGCTTCGGCAGGCGGCAGCGCCCGCACGCGGCTGCGCACCGCCGGGTCGATCTCGGGCACCGGCGCGATCCCTTCGATCAGCGTCCGGATGTAGAGCCCGGTCCCGCCCGCGAGAATCGGCAGCAGCCCGGCGGCGTGCGCGGCCTCGATCTCCACCTTCGCGTCGCCCGCCCAATCGGCCGCCGAGCAGGCGTCCGCGCCGTCGCGCGTGCCGTAGAGCCGGTGCGGCGCCCGCGCCTCGTCCGCCGAGTCCGGACGGGCCGAGACGATCTTGAGGTCGCGATAGACCTGTGCGCTGTCCGCGTTGATGACGAGTCCGCCCGCCGCCTCCGCCAGCGCCAGCGCCAGCGCCGACTTGCCGCTCGCGGTCGGCCCCGCGATAAGCGCGAGAGGCGGTCTGGAAAGGGCATCGGTGTTCATCGCGACCTTGATAGCAGCGGATCGGCTGGCGCGCGGCGATATTTCGGCGGCGCAGGACGCGCTCGGCGGGTCGCGGGGGCATGCCTGGGTGGAGGAGGGGCGAGCCTGCGACATCCTCCTCGATTCCCCGCCCGGGGCCGCGCGTGCCGTGCTCGAAGGCCTGATCGCCGGCGCCGATGTCGTCGTCCAGCCCGAAGCCGGCCGCCGCAAGCGGCTGCTCGTGGCCGACATGGATTCGACCATGATCGGCGTCGAATGCATCGACGAGCTCGCCGATTATGCAGGCCTCAAGGCCGAGGTCGCGGCGATCACCGAGCGCGCCATGCTGGGCGAGCTCGACTTCGAAGCAGCGCTCGACGCCCGCGTCGCCCTGCTGAAAGCCCTGGACGCACGGGTGATCGACCATTGCTACGAGCAACGAGTCCGTGCCACGCCGGGCGCCGAGGCTGTGGTCCGGACGATGAGCGCCGGCGGCGCTTATTGTCTCCTGGTCTCGGGCGGGTTCAGCCGCTTCGCCGACCGTGTCGCGCAGGATATCGGCTTCGACACCGCCATTTCGAACGAGCTGATCGTCGCCGACGGCCGGATCGCCGGCCTGGTCGGCAAGCCGATCGTGGGTGCGGAGGGAAAGCGCCAGGCGCTGCTCGACGCCGCGGCCGCCCGCCAGATTCCGCTGGCCGAGTGCCTCGCCGTTGGCGACGGCGCCAACGATGTCCCGATGCTGAAAGCGGCCGGCCTCGGCATCGCCTACCACGCCAGGCCCAGCGCGGCGGCGGCCGCCGACGCGCGGATCGAGCACAACGATCTCACTGCCTTGCTCTACGCGCAGGGCTTTCCATCGAAGGACTGGGTGGAATAGCTCGACCCTAATACCCTCCCCATCGAGGGGAGGGAGAAGTGGCGCTATGCTTTGCCTGCCCTTACGCCGGGCGGCTCATATCGGCGGCGATCGCGGCCAGCGCGAAGGCGACCGAACGCTCGCCGCAGGAAAAGCCGATCGAGATGCCGTCGTCGGCGAGGCCGCGCACTTCGGCGAGAATGGCGCCGGCTTCCGGATGATGGAGCTCGACGCTGGACCCGAGCGGCGGCCTGGCGTTGGTCTCGAGGAAGGCGCCCGCGGCGGAGACTTCGCGCAAGGCGGCGGGGGCGGGGTGCTCGGCGATCAGCACGCACATCCGCCGCCGGCGCCAGCGCGACGCCATGTTCGTCGGTCCGTTGAGCTTTGCCGTCGCCGCCATATCCGCTCTCCCCTGAGCGCCGGGGAATTAGCAGGCGTCGGCAAAAATTCGGTTAAGGGGCGACCGGGAAGCAGGCCTGCCGCGCGGCGGCGCAGCTGCGCTCGGCGGCGGCCCGGCTGGCGAGCGGGCCGGCCTGGAGCCGGATCACGTTGCCCGCGCGCACATAATAAGGCGAGAGGCCGCCCATCCGGCCGCTGATCGCGCCCCAGGCCCGGCGGGCGTTGGCCTCGCTGCTGAACGCGCCCAGCTGGATCCGCCAGCGTCCGCCGGCGCTGGGCGCGGGTGCCGCCGGCTGCGGCGCCTCCGCCCGTCTGGGCTGATCGGGCCGGCTGCGCGGCGGCGCCGGCGGCGCCGGAACGGGCCGCGCGGTCTGCGGCTGGGCGCGCGGCGGAGTCGCCGCCGCGACCTGGACCGGGCGGGGCGCGGTGCGCATCTCGCGCGCCAGCTCGACCCCGCGCGACCGGTCCTGGGGCGACAAATGCCGCTCCATTTCGGCCAATTGGGTTACCGCAGGCGCCAGATTCTGCGCCGCGGCGCGGGACATCAGGGCATAAGCGCGCGGCAGATCGCGGGCGGCGATGTCGCCGTTGAACAGGGTCGTGCCCAGCACATATTGGGCGCGGGCGTCGCCGCGGCCGGCGGCGCGCTCGATCCACGGCAGCGCCTGGCGGCGCTGGCCGTTCTGGAACAGGAGCAGGCCGTAATTGGCCTCGGCCTCCTCATGGCCCTGGCGCGCGGCGCGCGCATACCATTGCTCGGCGAGGTTCATGTTCTGCGGCACGCCGCGGCCCAGGAAATAGGCCTGGGCGACATTATATTGCGCGTCGGCGTCGCCGCGGTCGGCGAGTGGCCGCCACACCCGGATCGCCTCGTCATAATTGCCAGCCTGCCAGGCTTCGACGCCTGCGCGCACGGCGCTGCCCGCGGCGGCGCGGTCGGACGGAAGGCCGGCGCTGGTGCCCGGTTGCGCCGCGGCGGCGGTGCCGAGAGCGGCGGCGGCGGCGGCGAGCCACAGGCGCGCGTTGATGGTCATGCGAAAACCCCTCCACCGGAACCTAGTTTCGGGCGGCGAGCCTAGCCGCGATTGCTTAACGCGCCCTTAGCATGGAATCCGCCGATCCCGCCATGCGCCGCGCGCCGGAACCGCGCCGATTTCCGACCTTGGCATTAACCAGATTTTAGCAAGCTTGGGGTCAAACCGGGCGCGAAGCGTGGGGAACCGAGGGAAAATCATGCGGGTACTGGCATTGTCGTCTCAGAAGGGCGGATCGGGCAAGACCACCTTGTCCGGTCACCTCGCGGTGCAGGCGCAAAGGGTCGGCTACGGCCCGGTATGCCTGATCGACATCGACCCGCAGGGGTCGCTCGCCGACTGGTGGAACGAGCGGGAGGACGAGATGCCCGCCTTCGCGCAGACCACGGTCGCGCGGCTCGGCGCCGATCTCGAGGTGCTCCGCCAGCAGGGGTTCCGGCTTGCCGTGGTCGATACGCCGCCCGCCATCACTATGGCGATCCAGTCGGTCATCCAGGTCGCCGAGCTGGTCGTCATCCCGACCCGACCCAGCCCGCACGACCTTCGCGCCGTCGGCGCCACGGTCGATTTGTGCGAGCGCGCGGGAAAGCCGCTCATCTTCGTGGTCAACGGCGCCACGCCCAAGGCCAAGATCACCTTCGAGGCCGCGGTCGCTTTGTCGCAGCACGGCACCGTCGCTCCGGTCACGCTCCACCACCGCACCGATTTCGCCGCCTCGATGATCGACGGCCGCACGGTGATGGAATGCGATCCCAACTCCAGGTCTGCCCGCGAGGTCGCCGAGCTTTGGGATTACATCGCCGACCGGCTCGAAAAGAATTTCCGCCGCACCATCTTTTCGGCCCCCGGCGGTCCGGTTCCGCAGAGCCTTGTCCAGCGTCCCGCCTCCGGCTTCGGCCGGCGGGTCGTCGGCCAGTGAGGGAGGGCGCGATGATCAACGACGCACGCAACTTCGCCTCGCTCTCCTCCGGCCTGCTCGCCCGCAAGGGCAGCGCCAAGCCGGCGATGCGCCCGCAGGGCTTCACCGGCTTCGAGGATCTCGGCTGGAACGACATGGGCCACGGCCCGGCGCCCGAAGAGGGCTCCGAGGCGGATTTGCCCGAGCATGTGCCGAGCTCGATCGCCGCGCTGACGCCGGCGCCCAGGCACGCAAAGCCCGTCCCGAGCGACGCCGAAGCGAGCGAGGAGCCCGAGGTGGTCGCGCAGCAGCGCGCCATCGCCGAGAGCTTCCCGCCCGAGGTCGAGGCCGAGGCCGACGAGGCCGAAGCCGAAGCTGAGCCCGAGGCCGAGGCCGCCTTCAGGGAGCCCGAGGTCGCAGCCGAGGAGCCCGAGATCCAGGCGCCCGCGGACATCGTACCGCTGCCCAAGCGCCAGGCGCCGGCGGCCGCGATCGTCCGTCAGGCGCCTGCAGCCGGCGGCGGACGCAAGGCCGCCTTCACGCTGCGCCTCGACGCCGGGCGTCATTTGCGCCTGAGGCTCGCCACCGCGGTGACCGGCCAGTCGGCCCAGCAGATCGTGACCGGCGCGCTCGACGCGCTGCTCGAATCCATTCCCGAAATCGAAGCGCTGGCCGAGCGGGTTCCTCCCGCCAAGGCCGAGCGGAGCTGAAGCAAGCGAAAAGGCAAGACCCATGAATAGGACCGCCTTCAAGATCGCCGCCTCGACCACGATCGTCGCGATGACGATGGTCGCGTGCAGCAGCCAGTCTGAAGCGATGCGTCGGCTGGACGGCGCCTCTCGCGCCGCCTCGCGCAGCGACCGCCAGGCGGCCCAGCTCCACGAGCAGGCCGCACGTGCGCTGCGCCAGGGCCAGCTCAGCCAGGCGATCGACCTGATGGAGCAGGCGGTCGCTCTGTCGCCCCGCGACGTCGGCTACCGGCTGCTGCTCGCCGACGCCTATCTGAAGAACGGCCGATTCGATTCGGCGCGCGCCACCTATGCTGACGCGATCGAGCTCGATCCTTCCAACGTACGCGCCAATCTGAGCGTCGCCTTGCTCCAGATCGCCCAGGGCCGGCCGGCGGCCGCGGTCGCCCGGCTCGGCGACATCGCCGCCAACGCGCCGGCCGCCGATGTCGGCCTTGCCTATGCGCTGGCCGGAGAGATGCCACGCGCCATCGAGATCCTCGAATCGGCCGCGCGCGCGCCCTCGGCGACCGCGCGCACCCGCCAGAATCTGGCGCTGACCTACGCCTTGGCCGGCGACTGGCGCCGCGCCCGCGCGATCGCCGCGCAGGACATATCGCCCGCCGACCTCAACGCGCGCATGTACCAATGGGCCGCTTTCTCGCGCCCCGGCGCCGAGGCCGACCGGATCGCCGGCCTGCTCGGCGTGACTCCGGTTCAGGATCCGGGCCAGCCGGTCCGCCTCGCTTTGGCGCCCGCCGCGCCCGAGCCCGCTCCGGCCGAGGCCTTTGCCGAAGCCGCGCCGGCCCATTCGCCCGCCGCGTTCGCGCCCGAGGCGCCGGTCGAAATCGCCGCCGCGGAAGCGCCGCCGGCCGAGGCGCCCGCTTTCTGGGTGCCGACCGCCCAATCCTATCAGCCCGAGGCCGAAGCCGAGGCGCCCGCGCCGATCGACGCTCCGATTCGAACTGCGGCCGCGGATGTCGCCGAAGACGAGCCCGCGCCCGCTGCGCCGATTCTCGCGCCGCGCGAAGCCCAGGTCTATGCCGCCGCCGCGCGCACGCTCGTTGAGCCGCGCCCGGCCACGCGCCGAGCCGCCGCGGACGCGCCGACCCCGGCGCCGTTCTTCCAGCGCGCCCGTCCCGGGATCCGCTCGGGCAACGCCCCGGTCGTGGTCCAATTGGGAGCGTTCAGCAACGAGGCCAATGCCGAGCGCGCATGGTTGCAGCATTCGCGCCGCTATGCCCTTCAGGGCCGAGTCCCGCTGACCACGACGATCAACGCCCATGGCCGCAATATGCATCGTGTGTCGGTCTCGGGCTTCGCCTCGGTCGCCGACGCCCAGCGGCTGTGCGGCCAGATCCGCGGCCAGGGCGGCGTCTGCTTCGTCCGCGCCCAGGCCGGCGACGCCTCGATCCGCTGGGCCGCCCGCTACGCGAACCCGCGCCAGCGCAACGTCTGAGCTTCGGACCCCAGGGTCCCCTCTGGAGGGCGGCGGGTTGGCCAATGTCCCGCCGCCCTTTCGATTCAGGTGCGCCGCTCGCGGGTCAGCAGATCGAGGCACGCCATCCGCACCGCGACTCCCATCTCGACCTGCTCGAGGATCGCCGACCTTTTCGGGTCGTCGGCCAACTCGGCGTCGATCTCGACGCCGCGATTCATCGGCCCCGGGTGCATGACGATTGCGCCCGGCGCATGAGCGTCGAGCCGCGCCCGGGTGAGGCCATATTGGTTGTGATAGTCGATCATAGTGTCGGGAAACGCCTCCTCCATCCGCTCGCGCTGGATGCGGAGCACCATCACCACGTCGGCGCCCTCGATCCCCTCGTCCAAGTCGGTGAAGAGCGGCAGATCCGTCCTTGCGGGCAGCAGGCTCTCGGGGCCCACCAGCCGCACCTCCGCGCCGAGCAGCGGCAGCGCGCGCATGTTCGATCCCGCCACCCGGCTGTGCATGATGTCGCCGCAGATCGCGACCTTGAGCCCCTCGATCCGCCCGAACCGCCGCTTCATGGTCAGCGCGTCGAGCAGGGCCTGGGTAGGATGCTCGCCGGCGCCGTCGCCGGCGTTGATCACCGGGCAGTCCATCACCTGGGCGACGTCCGCCGCCGCCCCGTCCGCTTCGTGGCGGATGACGAGGATGTCGGGCCGCATCGCGTTGAGCGTCAGCGCCGTGTCGATCAGGCTCTCGCCCTTGCGCACGCTCGACGCGGCCGGGTGGAAGCTGGAGACCTGCGCCCCGAGCCTCTTCCCCGCGATCTCGAACGAAAAAAGCGTCCGCGTGCTGTTCTCGAAAAAGGCGTTGATCTGCGTCAGCCCGGCCAGTCTCTCGTCGGCCTTGCGCGCCCCGCGGTTGAAGCCGATCCACGGCTCGGCCTCGTCGAGAATCAGGCCAAGGTCGGAAGCGGACAGCCCTTCGATCCCGAGCAGATGGCGGTGAGGGAAGAGCGAAGGCATCGGGCCCGCGCTCTAGCGGGCGCGGAGCCTTCGCTCAAGCGCCGCGGCGGATCCGCGACCTGCGCGGAGGCGATACTATAGCGCAAGTGCGCGTGCAGTACTTATTCGCGTGGCGGAAATATAGATGTAGTTGGCCACCCGCCATTAATTCGACGACAACAGCAGGCCATTCCGATATGACGCATGTCCAGCAGGGGGTGTGCCATGCCGAATCCGAACGCGATCGTTTCGAACCGTGTCCGCCTCGTCTGGCCGCGCGAGCGGACGGCGGCGGAGGCGCTGCGCGGCGAAAGCGGCCTGTGGGCGGAGATGGGTGACGGCCGCACCTTCCGCCTCGATCCCGAAAACCCGCGCTCCCCAGGCTTTGTCCAGGTGCTCGAGGGGCTCGAGAAGCTGGGCCGGCCCGTCTATCTCGAAGTCGATGCGGAATCCCAAGCGGTCACCCGGCTGTTGATCCCGCTGGTCGGCCGAGTCAACGGGCTGACGCCCGTCGAGGCCGGCCTCGAAGTGGGGTTCGATCCCTCGCACGCGCGCCACCTGCTGCGCCGGGACGCACCCGATTTCGCCGTGATGGAGACGGTGCTGCGCCAGGCGCTGGAGCGCCGCACACCAATCCTCCTCACCGACGACGACGCGCAGGAGATCGTCGACGTCCGTTTTTTTAGGCCGGGCCCGGACGACGGGCCCCGTCTCTCCCCGAAGGCGACTTTCGGCCGGTCCGGCAAAGCCCGCTTTTGGCGCTCGTCTGGTGGATCTGGTACTGGCCGATCTGGCCTTGGTGGTGGTTCTGGTATCGCTGCGTATCGTTCGCCACCGCGAAGCAGGCGTTCGACGCAATGAAGGCGACCACCTGCGCGCCGCTGACCGTTCCGCCGCCCTGCATCCCCTTCCTCTATCCGGACAATGGCTGTTGGGCGCGGGCGCACGAAATGTGCCGGCTGATGATCGCAATGGGGCTTTCGCCGCGCAAGGTGTGGATTATGGGCAGACTTGAGGCGGCGACGCGCAACCGCACGAACTGCAAGGTCAACTGGGCCTGGCATGTTGCGCCGACCCTATGCGTACGCTGCCGGCCCTGGTGGCTGAGGTTCTGGACCCACCGGATGGTGATCGACCCCTCGCTCACCGACGGACCGGTCACGGTGGCCTATTGGAAGGGCCTGCAGGGCGATCCCAATGCGACGCTGACCTACACCGCGGCGTCCGATTATTATTGGGGCTCAACCGACCCGAGCTATACGCAGACCAATATCGATCTGGCGACCTACCGGCTGGCCCTGCAGAACCGCTCCAACGGCCCGGACGGCCCGCCGCCCTACGCCAATTGCCCGTAGCGCGCGGGCGCGTGGTCAGAAGAAGATGAGGCCGCCCGCGGCGCCGGCCTGCATCGCCGCGATCAGGAAGAGCCGGGTCGAGAAGGGCTGCTTGCGCGTCTTGTGCCGGAACAGGCGCCGGGCGAGCAGGGCCCCCGGCGATCCCCCGGCCAGCGCCAGCACCAGCAGGTCCGCCTCCGAAAACCGCCGTTCTCCGGCGACCGCCCGCTTCTTGTCCCGCCAGAAGGCGAGCATCGTCCACAGGTTGATGCAAACGAGCGCGATGAGAAGCCCCGGGGCCATGCCCGCATCTAACGGCTCGCGCCTTACGACATCGTCAACGCGTCGATCGCGCCCTGGAGGATATAGGCCGCGGCCATCTTGTCTATGAGCTCGGCCCGCCGCGCGCGGCTTGCGTCGGCGGCGATCAGGGTGCGGGTGACCGCCTGGGTCGACCAGCGCTCGTCCCAGAGCAGAATCGGCAGGCCGAGCGCCTCCATGTTGCGGGCGAAGGCGCGGACGGACTGGGTGCGGGGGGAATCGGTGCCGTCGAGGTTCAAGGGCAGGCCGATCACGATCCCCACCGCATTCTGCGCCGCGATCACTGCCTTAAGCGCCTCCAGATCCTTCCCGAATTTGGTCCGCCGGATCAGCGCGGCCGCGGTCGCGATCGTCCATTCCGCGTCGCACAAAGCGGTCCCGATCGTCTTCGTCCCAACATCGAGGCCCAAGAGCCGCCCGCCGTCCGGCAGCGCGGCGCGAAAATCGGCGGCGCGCGCCGCGATCACCGGCGCCCCTCGAAACCCGCCAGGCGGCGTTCCGCGTCGGCGCGGACGTTCGCCCAGAACAGGGCATAATCGTAGACGTGGAAATTGTTGCCGGGCAGCGCGTAGGGGCCCATTTCCGGCAGCGCGTCGGCGGCGCCGATGAGGAGGAAGCCGCGCAGGTCGCACCGCGCCGGCACCGCGCCCCGCCGAATCTCCGTTTCGGACATGTCGTCATTGGGAACGAGCGCACCGAGATTGCGGTCCGCCGCGGCTGCGCCGCCGCCCCCCGCGCCGGTCAGCGGGTTGGTGCAGACCATCGCCGTTCCCGCCCGCCGCGCGCCGCCGGGGCCGACGCTCTCGTCATAGACGTCGGTGACCTGGCTCGGGTCGGCCGGCTCGGCGAAGCTCTGCCAGGAAAGGAGGCAGCGCGCCTGACCCGGCGCCCGGCAGGCGGGCATGGGGATAGAGGGCAAGTCCGCGGTCGCCGAGATCGGCCACCCCACCAGATAGGCCGCAACGATCCGCTCCGCTTCCGGCGCCCCCCTGATCCGCTCCTGGAGGAGTCGCATCAGATGAAGACCGCCCTGGCTGTGCGCGGCGAGGATGATCGGCCGCCCCGCCGGCGCCTGGCGCAAAAAGGCTTCATAGGCCGCCAGCACGTCGCGATAGGCGAAATCGAGCGCGCGCCGCGCATTGTCCTGCCTCGTCAGAAAGGCGCCGAACGTCGCCTGGCGGTATTTGGGCGCCCAGATCGCGCCGACCGAGTTGAACGCGCTCGCCTGGCTGCGCACGAACAGCCGCGCCCGCCACTGCGATTCCTCGTCGTCGAGCGGCGCGTTCCAGCCTGACGATTCCAGGAAGCTGGTCGGGTGGACGAAGAAGATCACCGCCCGGGGCCTCGGCGCCGGCGCGAAGCCGGCCGGCGTCCACAGCGACGGATTGCCGGCGATGTCGGGCCGCGCGATCCACATCCCCGCCAGCGCGTAATCGGCGCCCGCCGGCATCGGCACCTCGCGGAACGCCACGCTCGGCACCATCGCCCAGCGCATCAGCTCCTTCTCGAACAATCGGTAGCCGATCGCGGCGATCAGCACGACGATGGTCAGCCACGCGATGATCCACAGGAACCTGACCGCCGGGCTGGATCGTCGTTTCGCCATGACCGCCCTCAAGCCGATGCGGGGCGGGGATGCAAGCGGTTGCCGCAGTGCAGCAGCGATGCTAGCGGCCCCCCATGTCCGTAGACGCCGCCACCGTCCGCCACATCGCGAAGCTCGCCCGCATCGCCGTCAGCGACGCCGAGGTCGATGCGCTCGCGCCCGAGCTTTCCAACATATTGGGCTGGATCGAGCAGCTCGCCGAGGTCGACGTCGCCGGCATCGAGCCGATGACCGCGGTCATCCCCAATACGCTGCGCCTGCGCGAGGACGTGGTCACCGAAGGCGACCTCCGCGACGAGATCCTCCTGAACGCGCCCGCCGCCGAGCACGGCTTCTTCGCCGTCCCCAAGGTAATCGAATGACCGGGCTCACCGATCTCGGAGTGGCGGCGATCCGCGACGGGGTCCGCGACGGGGCGTTCACCGCCCGCGAGGTGGCGGAAGGCTTCATCGCCAATGTCGAGGCCGCCCGCGCCCTCAACGCCTTCGTCGTCGAGACGCCCGAGCACGCGCTCGCCGCCGCCGACGCCGCCGACGCGGCCCGCGCCGCGGGCACGCTCAAGGCCCTTTCCGGCGTCCCGCTCGGCATCAAGGATCTGTTCTGCACGAAGGGCGTCCAGACCACCGCCGGCAGCCGCATCCTCGAAGGCTACGAGCCGGTCTACGAATCCACCGTCTCGGCCAATCTCTTCGCCGCCGGCGCCGGAATGCTCGGCAAGCTGAACATGGACGAATTCGCCATGGGCTCGTCAAACGAGACCAGCGCCTGGGGCCCCGTCCTCTCGCCCTGGCGGCGCCGCGATGGGGGCAATGTGGCGCTGACTCCGGGCGGCTCCTCCGGAGGCTCCGCTTCGGCCGTGGCCGCGCGGCTCGCCCCCGGCGTCACCGGGACCGACACCGGCGGCTCGATCCGCCAGCCCGCCGCTTTCACCGGCATCGCGGGTATCAAGCCGACCTACGGCCGCTGCTCGCGCTGGGGCATCGTCGCCTTTGCCAGCTCGCTCGATCAAGCCGGGCCGATGGCCCGCGACGTCCGCGACTGCGCGATCCTCCTCGAAGCCATGGCCGGCTTCGATCCCGGGGATTCGACCTCGCTCGATCTCCCGGTGCCCGCCTGGGAGGCGAACCTCGCCGCCGACGTCCGTGGGCGCCGCATCGGCATCCCGAAGGAGTATCGGATCGACGGCGTCCCGGCCGAGATCGACGCGGTCTGGGAGCAGGGGATCGAATGGCTGAAGGACGCGGGCGCGGAGATTGTCCAGGTCTCATTGCCCCACACGAAATACGCCCTGCCGGCTTATTACATCATCGCCCCCGCCGAAGCCTCGTCCAACCTCGCACGCTACGACGGCGTCAAATACGGCCTGCGCGTCTCCCCCGATCAGGGGGGGCTCACCGACATGTACGAGGCGACCCGCGCCGCCGGCTTCGGCCCCGAGGTCAAGCGCCGGATCATGATCGGCACCTACGTCCTCTCGGCCGGCTTCTACGACGCCTATTTCAACCAGGCGCAGAAGGTGAGGACGCTCATCGCCCGCGATTTCGAACGCGTCTGGGAAAGCTGCGACCTCCTCCTCACCCCGACCGCGCCGTCGGCCGCCTTCGGCCTGGGCGAGAAGAGCGCCGACCCGATCGCCATGTATCTGAACGACGTCTTCGCCGTCCCCGCCAGCCTCGCCGGCTTGCCCGCCATCTCGGTCCCCGCCGGCCTCGACGGGCAGGGGCTGCCGCTCGGCCTCCAGATCATCGGCAAGGCCTTGGACGAGCAGGGCGTCCTCAACGCCGCTTTGGCCTTCGAGGAACGCGCCGGCTTCACCCACAGGGCGGAGGCCTGGTGGTGAGCGCCTACTTAAATCCTCCCCTGCCTTTGCAGGGGAGGGGGACCGCACGAAGTGCGGTGGAGGGGCCTTCTTTGCCGAAAGTCGCCCCTCCACCAGGCTGCGCCTGGTCCCCCTCCCCTCGAAATCGAGGGGAGGATTAAGCATGAGCGCCTACCGCATCCAGGGCGCCACCGGCGAGTGGGAAGTGGTGATCGGGCTCGAGGTCCACGCCCAGGTCACTTCCGCGGCCAAGCTCTTCTCGGGCGCCTCGACCGAGTTCGGCGCCGAGCCCAACAGCCAGGTCGCTTTGGTCGACGCCGCATTCCCCGGCATGCTCCCGGTCCCCAATGGCGAATGCATCCGCCAGGCGGTCCGCACCGGCATGGCCCTCAATGCGCGGATCAACCCCTGGTCGCGCTTCGACCGCAAGAATTATTTCTACCCGGATCTGCCGCAGGGCTACCAGATCAGCCAGCTCTACCACCCGATCGTCGGCGAGGGCGAGGTCGAGATCCTCCTCGACGAGAAGGACGAGGGCTCGGCCCGCACGATCGGCATCGAGCGCATCCATCTGGAGCAGGACGCCGGCAAGATGCTGCACGACCAGCATCCCGCTTTCTCGTACGTCGATTACAACCGCACCGGCGTCGCCTTGATGGAGATCGTCTCCAGGCCCGACATGCGCAGCCCCGAGGAAGCCGGCGCCTATGTCCGCAAGCTCCGCGCCATCCTGCGCTACGTCGGCTCGTGCGACGGCAATATGGAGCAGGGCTCGATGCGCGCCGACGTCAACGTCTCCGTGCGGAAGCCCGGCGGCGCCCTCGGCACCCGCACCGAAACCAAGAACGTCAATTCCGTCCGCTTCATCATGGCCGCGATCGACTATGAAGCGAACCGCCAGGTCGAGGTCCTGGAGAGCGGCGGCGCCATCGTCCAGGAAACCCGCCTGTTCGACCCCGACAAGGCCGAGACCCGGAGCCTGCGCTCCAAGGAGGAAGCCCACGACTACCGCTACTTCCCCGACCCCGATCTGCTGCCCGTCGAGCTCGGCGACGCGTTCCTCGAGGAATGCCGCGCGTCCCTCCCCGAGCTCCCCGACGCCAAGCGCCGCCGCTACGAGACCGACCTGGGCCTTACCCCCTACAATGCCTCGGTCCTCACCGCCGACGTCACCACCGCCCGCTGGTTCGAGGCTTTGCTCGCCGCGACCGGCGGGCCGGAAGCCGAGATCGCCAAACAGGCGTCGAACTGGGTGACCTCCGATCTGTTCGGCGCCTTGAACCGCCTCGGCAAGGACATCGCCGACAGCCCCGTAACCCCCGCCCAGGCAGCCGAGCTCCTCCGCCTCACCGCCGACGGCACCCTCTCCGGCACCCTCGCCAAGCAGGTCTTCGAAATCATGCTCGAAACTGGCGACGACCCCGCCGCGATCGTCGAGGCGAGGGGCCTCAAGCAGACGAGCGACACCGGCGCCATCGAGGCGGTCATCGCGGAGGTGATGGCGGCCAATGAGGACAAGGTCGCGGACTATCGCGGAGGGAAGGACAAGCTCTTCGGCTTCTTCGTCGGACAGGTGATGAAGGCGATGGCGGGGAAGGCGAACCCGGGGGTGGTGAACGAGCTTCTGAAGAATGCGCTGGGCTAGCCCGTTGCCTCGGTGAGCGCATTTCAATTTGCTCGCCGCCGCTGCCTGGTTGCTCTAGCAACGGGATATGGCGAAGCGCCCAACCTTCTTCCTTTCATCGACCATACATGACCTCCGCGATCTGCGCAGCGCGATCAAATATTCTCTGGAGGCTCGAGGTTGTCGTGTGCTCGCGTCCGAGTTTAATGACTTCGGGGGCGATCTGGACGCGCATAGCTATGAGGCCTGCCTCAAACTAATCGAGCAAGCTGATCATTTCGTGCTCTTAATTGGTGGCCGAGTTGGCGGGTGGTATGACTTTCCAAACAAGATCAGCATTACCCAGCAAGAATATCGTGCCGCATATGAGCGTCATAAGTCGGGCCTTCTGAGGATCGTTACCCTAGTCCGAGCCGATGTATGGCAGCTTCGCGAAGATCGAAAAGCGCTTAAAGCCTACCTCGCCGACCTGGAGTTGAGCGACTTGGAAAAGCGGTCGATCGCTAACTACCCCACGAAGGTGGCAGAGGATGCTGAATTTATATCGAAATTCCTAGCCGAGGTGGGCAGAAACTTGGAGACCAGCCGGGCCGTTCGAACGGGTGGCGCGAAACCCACGGGCAACTGGATCTACCCGTTCGCGACCTTCAAGGAAGTGCAGGATGTTCTCCAACCTCTCGTATTTACCGGCCTAACATCAGACGAAGCGGCGTATCGAAAGGCATTACAGCATGAACTGATAGAGGTAGTTCGTGTTTTACTACTGAAGCACAAGGACAAGCCTCTAGATCCACGCTACCATCTTGAGAAACACTGGCGAGACCATCCAATCGATAAGGGCATTCGCGAAGATAGCTATCTCACGATGGATGCTAAGGAGTGGGATCGCCTCTGCACAGTTATGTTCTACATGCTTGGTGTTCAAATCGAGATGGTTGTGATTGAGGACGCGCTAACCTCGGCCATATTCCTGGAATACGACCCAAATTTGGCTGCTTATACACAAAGTGAGGCCTACAACGCTCTATTCCGACTTGTAGAAGAGATCCGCATGCTCAATCGTGGGGCAACTACGGACACGCTGAGTCTGCTGTTCGAGCAGACTCCCCGCCTGCGAGGGTACCAGGCGGGCGAAGTTTGCCTTCCGACCGCAAAATTGGCGATTCTCTATAGCCTCGCGCTGCGTTGGTTCAATGTATTGTCCTTGAGCGAAGCGCTGATCCTGCATCTGGAGGGGAGGCCTTTTGCGATGCCTCGCCTGATGCCGTTCTCGCCAGTGCATGGCATGGAGGAGGATATTGGAAAGGAGCGGGTGACAGCCGGCGAGGCGCGGACCTTCTTGGGTCTCGGATGAATGGCTGGTCCGGTTCGAGCACCAATAGTTTTGTTGGATACAAATAGGATTTCGTCTGCCAGCCTGCGGCCGACTCGGCTCTTTCTCCTCGTCCGCTCGCCTTCGCCTGGCATGATCGGCGCCCCGCCCGGTTCGGCGCTTCGCGGAGGAAGACCCCCCGCGATTCCATGTGCCACTCGTGCCACTGGTGCCACTCGCGCGCCTTGGACCGCGCCGGTATCTCCGTCTGGGCCTCTACTGAAAACAAAGCATTTTCTGGGCCAATATGCGTCACCTTCGTATACTTCCGCCCCGCCTTGCCCGGAAGGAAACTTTTTCGCCCTTAAGGGGACCGAACCCGCGAACCTTTCGCCGGCGCCGCCCCCCCCGAGAAGGCCGCCCTCGCGGGTAGGTTTGTATAGTTCGCGCCCGCTTGCTCTGCTAACCTCGCAAGGCAAACCAGCCATAGGAGGGGACGGCCATGGCGCGCGCATTCACTCTGCTGTTCGGCCTTGTCGCCTATCTCGTTTTCTTCGCGACCTTCCTCTATCTCATCGCCTTCGTCGGCAATTGCCCGGTCATCCCCTGGGCGGTCGACCGCGGGTCCGAGGCGGCGCTCCCGGTCGCGGTCGCCATCGATCTCGCGCTCATCGCTTTGTTCGGGCTCCAGCACAGCGTGATGGCGCGGCAGGGGTTCAAGCGGGCGTGGACTCGGATCGTGCCGGCGCCGGTCGAGCGCAGCATGTACGTGCTCCTCGCCAGCCTCTGCCTGATCGCCCTCTTCGTCTTCTGGCGGCCGATCCCCGCCGTCATCTGGAGCGTCCAGAATGAGACTCTCGCTTACGCCCTCTGGGCCCTGTTCGGCCTCGGCTGGCTGATCGTTTTGATCTCCACCTTCCTGATCAACCATTTCGAATTGTTCGGCCTCCGCCAGGTCTGGAGCCACGCCGGCGGCCACGAAATCCCGCCCCCCGTCTTCCGCACGCCCGGCTTCTATCGGTTCGTGCGCCACCCAATTTATGCGGGCTTCGTCCTCGCCTTCTGGGCGACGCCGCACATGAGCGGGGGCCACCTCCTCCTCGCCGTCGGCATGACCGTCTACATCCTGATCGCTATCCGCCACGAGGAGCGCGACCTGGTCGGCCTGTTCGGCGCGGACTACGAGGCCTATCGCGGCCGCGCCGGAATGCTGGCGCCGAAGCTGGGGCGGCGAGGATAGCCGGACAGTCCCGGCCGGAGACAATCGGCGCCCATCGCTAAAGCCCTCATCCGATTGGCTCTTTTACTTGTCACATCGGCCATCTAAGAAGGTGGCGGCCGATGCCGATTCGGTCTTTTTCCGGCCATGTCGCGGTCGGCCCGGCGCGTGGGGCGCCTGGGGCCGCGTGACGCATTCTTCTGGGGGTCCCGTCGCATGACTGCAGTCTATTTCTCGCTCGCGTCCGGCGCTTTTTCGCAGGATTGGTCCAACCCCAATCTGATCACGGCCGACGACGACTGGTCGGGCGTGCCGAGCATAATCGGCTATCGCGGCGATGGCCTGGTCTCCAGCTCCGGCGTCAACCCGACCAGCGTCACAGGGACCAGCAGCGTCGTCGACGTCATTGCCAATCCCAGCCCCAACAATCCCGACACGTTCGGGACCGGCGGCGTCGTCGAGTTCGACGATCTCGCCGACCGGGTCGTCGCGCTGCAGGGATCGGGCACGGCCGACGCCCCCTATCTGGTCGTCCATCTCGACGCCACCGGCCGCCAGAACGTCACCTTCTCGACCCGGCTACGGGACATCGATGCGGGCACCGCCTCGGCCCAGCCAATCGCGGTCCAATACCGGATCGGCGACACCGGCCCGTGGCTCAACATTACCGGCGGCTACGTCGCCAACGCCAATGTCGGCGCCGACACCATGCTCAGCGTCGTCCTGCCGCCCGCGGCGGACGGCCAGGCGCAGATCCAGGTGCGGGTGATCACCACCGATGCCGGAGGCTCCGACGCCTTCATCGGCATCGACGACATCACCGTCAGCAGTGTTCCGCTGGTCATCACCAATCCAGGCACGCTCAGCATCGCCGACGCCAGCGTCGCCGAGGGCGATGCCGGCACCGCCGCCATGACCTTCACCGTCAATCGGGCCGGCGGCAGCTTCGGCGCCGTCTCCGCCACCTACACGATCAGCTTCCCCGGCAGCGCCAATTCGGCCGACCTCGCCCCGGGCCATCTGCTCACCGGCACGGTCAGCTTCGCCGACGGCCAGACCTCCGCGACGATCACCGTAAACGTCGCCGGCGACATCGAATTCGAGCCCAATGAGACCTTCACCGTCACCCTTTCCGCCCCGACCGGCGGCGCCACTCTGAGCGATGCGTCCGCGACCGGCACGATCGTCAACGACGATCCCGTGCCGTCGGCGGGCGGCGTTTTCATCAACGAGATCCACTACGACAATACCGGCACCGACGTGGGCGAGGCGATCGAGATCGCCGGCCCGACCGGGACCAGCCTCGCCGGCTGGAGCCTCGTCCTCTACAACGGCAATGGCGGGGGCTCCTACGGCACCATTCCGCTCTCGGGCGTGTTCGGCAATCAGGACGACGGCTACGGCACCCTGTCGTTCAGCGCGGTCAACATTCAGAACGGCGCGCCCGACGGCATCGCCCTCGTCAACCCCGCCAACCAGGTCGTCCAATTCCTCTCCTACGAAGGCAGCTTCACCGCGACGAACGGTCCGGCCGCGGGGCTCGTCAGCACCGATATCGGCGTCGCCGAGGAGCCGGTCCCGGGCGTCGGCTTCTCGCTCCAGCTGACCGGCGCGGGCGCGAACTACGAGGACTTCACCTGGACCGGCGCATCGGACGACAATTTCGGCCAGGTCAATTCCGGCCAGGACTTCATCGGCGCCAATGCCGACGGCCAGGTTACCATCGCCGACAGGAGCATCGTCGAGGGCGATTCCGGCACCCAGCAGATGGTGTTCACCGTCCGCCGCGCCGGCGGCCTCAACCATTCGGCCGGCGTCGATTGGGTGCTCGACCTTTCGGGCAGCGCCGACACGGCCGATCTCGGCCCCGGCCAGCCCCTTTCGGGCCATATCGACTTCGGCGTCGGCGTCTCGAGCGTGCAGATCTCCGTCGCGATCGCGGGCGACACGGTCGGCGAGCCCAACGACACCTTCCAGATCCTCCTCGTCAACCCGACCGGCAATATCGACATCACGGACGGCGCGGCGATCGGCACGATCCTCAACAACGATCCGATCGCGCTCACCATCATGCAGATCCAGGGCGAGGCGCACCGCTCGGCCTATGAAGGCCAGCCGATCCTCACCAGCGGCATCGTCACCGCGGTCGCGTCGAACGGCTTCTACCTCCAGGACGCGGCCGGCGACGGCAACGCCCGCACGTCCGACGCCCTGTTCGTCTTCACCGGCGCCGCGCCGGGCCGCCTGGTCGGCGACGCCGTCCAGGTCACCGGCACCGTCGGCGAGTTCCTGCCCGGGAACGACGCGACCAACCTCACCGTCACTCAGGTGAGCGCGTCCAGCGTCGCCTTCCAGTCCGCCGGCAACCTGCTCCCCGCCGCCGCCCTGATCGGCACCGGCGGCCTTACCCCGCCGACCTCAGTCATCGACGACGACGGCCTCGCCTCCTACGATCCGGCCACCGACGGCATCGACTTCTACGAGTCGCTCGAGGGCATGCGCGTCACCATCGACGAGCCGCTCGTCGTCTCACAGACCACCGGCTTCGGCGAGACCTATGTCGTCGCCTCGGGCGGCGCCGGCGTCACCGGCCTCAATTCGCGCGACGGCGTCACCCTCTCGGAAGGCGACTACAATCCCGAGAAGATCCAGATCGACGCCAGCGACACTCTGTTCCCCGGCTACGATCCCGCGCACAGCCAGGGCGACCGCCTGTCCGACGTCACCGGGATCATGTCCTACAGCTTCAACAGCTACGAAGTGCTGGTCACCGAGGCGGTGACGGTGACCCAGGACGTCACGCTGGCACGCGAGACCACCACGCTCCAGGGCGGCCGAGACTATTTGACCGTGGCGAGCTACAATGTCGAGAATCTCGATCCCGGCGACGGCCCCGTCAAGTTCAACCTCCTTGCCCAGAACATCGTCTACAACCTCGCCGCGCCCGACATTATCGGCCTCCAGGAAATCCAGGACGCCAACGGCATGAACGGCAGCGACCCCCTCTCCGGCGTGGTCACTGCACAGATCCTGATCGCCGCCATCGCCGCGATCGGCGGCCCCAATTACGTCTATGTCGAGATCGCGCCGTCGAGCGCCGGCTCGACCGGCGGCGAGCCGGGCGGCAACATCCGCAACGGCTATCTCTACAATGCCGACCGGGTCGATTATGTCGATGGCAGCGCCCAGCTGATCGAGGATCCGGCCTTCAACGGCAGCCGCCGGCCTCTCGTCGCGGATTTCACCTTCAACGGCGAAACGGTCAGCCTGATCAACGTCCACTTCACCTCGCGGATCGGCAGCGACCCGCTCTGGGGCTCGACCCAGCCCGCGGCCGACGCCGGCGATTCCTCCCGCACGGCCCAGGCGCAGGCGGTCAGCGCCTATGTCAACAACGAGCTCGCCGGCGATCCCTCGCTCCACTTCGGCGTGCTCGGCGATTTCAACGGCTTCTACTTCGAGGACGCGGTCGGCGTGCTTGAGGCCGGAGACGTCTTCGCCGACCTGCACCGGCTGCTGCCCGAGACGGAGCGCTATTCCTACATGTTCGACGGCAATTTGCAGGCGATCGATCATATGCTCGTCACCGGCGGCCTGCGCGACGGCGCCTCGTTCGACGCGGTCCACATCAACGCCGAGCAGGCCGACGACGCGAACCGCGCCACCGACCACGACCCGATCCTGGGCCGCTTCTTCATCGAGCATCCTAACGAAGCGCCGTTTAACCTCGAGATCGACGATGACGAGATCGACGAAAACGCCCCCGCGGGCACGCTCGTCGGCACGCTCAGCGCCGACGATCCCGACGGCGACACGCTCGCCTATACCCTGGTCGACAATGCCGGCGGCCGCTTCGCGCTCGATTCGGGCACCGGCGCGCTGACGAGCACCCAGCCGTTCGATCACGAGGCCCAGGCGAGCTACACGATCGTCGTCCGCGCGACCGATCCGGAGGGAGAGTTCGTCGAGCGCACGATCGAGATCGCGGTCGCCGACGTCAACGAAGCGCCCACCGCCGCGGCGGACGCTGTCGCGGTCGACGAGGATGCGACCACGCCCAATCTATGGGACCATCTGCTCGGCAACGACAGCGACCCGGACGCCGGCGCCTCGCTGTCGATCAACTCGGTGGACGACACCGGTACGCTCGGGAGCCTGGTGTTCGACCCGGACACCGAGACGCTGCGCTACGTCGCCGACCATGACAGCTTCGACGCGCTTCCTCCCGGCGCGAGCGTCGTCGACACGTTCAGCTATACGGTCACCGACGAGCACGGCCTCACCAGCACCGCCACCGTCTCGGTCACCGTCACCGGCGTCGCCGATGGCGTCACGCTCCACGGCGGCAACGGCAAGGACACGCTGACCGGCACCGAGGGCGAGGATTACCTCAACGGCGGCAACGGCGTCGACACCCTCTACGGCCTTGGCGGCCACGATCTGCTGGTCGGGGGCAATGGCAATGACAGCCTCGACGGCGGTACCGGCAACGACGCGCTCGCGGGCGGCCATGGTGGCGACTGGCTGACCGGCGGCGCCGGCGCCGATCTGTTCGTGTTCGGCAAGGGCGGCGGCGAGGATATGATCACCGACTTCGAAGTCGGCGTCGACCGCCTCGTCCTGCAGGACGGCATTGGGGTGAAGAACGCCTTCATCGCCGACGTCGACCAGGACGGCGAGGATGACCTCGTTATCGCCTTCACCAATGGCGGCGGCGCGGTCGCCCTGCTCGGCGTCACCAATTTCGGCGCGGTGGGCTTTGCGGGGCCGGAGGCGCTGAGCGGCTACCCGCCGTTCTAACCGGAGAAGACGGCGCCGACCGGAACGTCGGCGCCGCATATCCGTTCGCTCCTCAGTCCAGCCGAGGAGCCCGCCATGCCTGCCACCGCCGAAATCGAAGCCCGATTCTGGAAGGCGCTGAAGGACGACATGACGGTCATGCTCGGCCTCGCCGGCGGCGGCGACGGCCATGCCCAGCCGATGACGGCCCAGCTTGGAGATCGCGAGGAGCGGGGGCCGATCTGGTTCTTCACCGCCAAAGACGTCGATCTGGTCCGGGCGATGGGCCCGGGCGCGCCGGCGACCTTCCATTTCGCGGCCAAGGGCCACGATCTGTTCGCCAGCGTCGAGGGCCGGCTTTCGCCCGACAACGACCGCGCGACGATCGACCGGCTGTGGAATCCGTTCGTCGCCGCCTGGTTCGAGGGCAGCAGGGACGATCCGAAGCTGCAATTGATCCGCTTCGATCCCGATCACGGCCAGATCTGGCTCAACGAGAACAGCTTGTTCGCAGGCGTAAAGATGCTGTTCGGCGCCGACCCGAAGGAGGAATATCGGGACAAGGTGGCCGAGATCGACCTCGCCGGATCATAGCAGCCGCAATTGCGCCCCCTGCGGGGGCTCGAACAGATCGGTTCTGAGCGGGCGCTTGTCGGCGTTGAGCTTGTGCTTCCTGACCGCCCGCTCGAACCGGACCTTGAGGAGGTCGGCCCACGGACCCTGTCCGCGCATCCGGCTGAACCAATTGGGGTCGTTGTCCCTGCCGCCGCGCATGGACTGGATGATGTGCATGACTTTGTCGGCGCGGTCGGGGAAATGCTCGTTGAGCCAGGCGCGGAACAAGGGCGCGACCTCGAAGGGGAGGCGGACGGGCAGATAGAAGACGCCCCTGGCGCCCGCGTCGGCGGCGGCCTCGATGAGATGCTCGAGCTCGTGATCGGTGATACCCGGTACGACCGGCGCGATCGCCACCCAGGCCGGTATCCCTGCTTCGCCGAGCGCCTTCACCGCCGCCAGCCGCTTGCGCGGCGCCGGCGCGCGCGGCTCCAGCGTACGGGCGATCGCCGGCGTCAGCGAAGTCACGGAAAGGGCCACGGTCACCAGATTGTCCGCCGCCATCGCCTTCAGGATATCCAGGTCCGCCAGCACCCGGTCGGATTTCGTGGTGATCGTCACCGGATGCCGGGTCTCGGCCAGCACTTCGAGGATGCTCCGCGTGATCCGCCATTTGCCTTCGATCGGCTGGTAGGGGTCGGTGTTGGTCCCCATCGCGATCGGACGGACGCTGTAGCCCTTCTTCATCAGCTCGGCGCGGAGCAGCTTGGCGGCATCGGGCTTGGCGAACAGCTTCGATTCGAAATCGAGCCCGGGCGAGAGATCGTGGAAGGCGTGGGTCGGTCGCGCGAAGCAATAGATGCAGCCATGCTCGCATCCGCGATAGGGATTGATCGAGCGGTCGAAGCCGATGTCGGGAGATTGGTTGCGGGCGATGATCGTCCTGGGATGCTCGACGGTCACCGTCGTCCTGAGCGGCGGCGCATATCCGTCCACCTCCTCGCGCGCGTCGAGCCAGTCGCCGTCGGCCTCGCGGGTCGGCAGGTTGAAACGGTCCGGGGTGCGGTTCTCGGGCGCGCCCCGGCCGGGACGGAATTCGGGCCGGGCCATGGCGAAGACTAGGCCCGGCTCAAGAACATATCAAGAACGAATTAGTCGCTCCCCATCGCCACGGTGCGTCGGGTAGGCTGGACCCGGACGGCGCTGGGCCCCGCCAGGCCGGGGAAGCGCGGCCACAGGCCCGCCGCCAGCGCGCGGCGGCTCGGCGAGCGGTCGCCGCCCCGGTCCTCGTAGATCCAGTAGTTCCTGAGAATGATCGGCACGTAGCCGCGCGTTTCCCAATAAGGCAGCGACTCGATGTAGAGCAAAGGGTCGCTCTGGTCGTAGCGCAGGTTCCACTCGGCGATCGGTGCCGGCCCCGCGTTGTAGGAGGCGATCACTTTGGGGAGCAAGCCGCCAGTGCTCGAAAGGTCGCGCAGATATTCCAGGTAGGACTGGCCGTATTCGATGTTCACCGCGGGCTGGTTCAGTTGGGCCGGGCTGAACGCCTCGCCGCGGGCGCGGGCCATGTCTCCGGCCGTGCCGGGGCGGACCTGCATCAGCCCGCGGGCGCCGGCCGGGCTCACCGCCTCCGGCTGGAAGTTCGATTCCTGGAGCGCGTGGGCATAGACCAGGGCCTGATCGACCCGCCAGCCGCGGGTCGGCCGCCAGGCCGGGGTCGGGTAGCGGTCGTGCGGCGCGAAGCGGCTGCCCCGCGGTCCATTGTGAGACAAATACATCTGCGTGCCCGTCAGGTTGAGCCGGGCGGCGAGGTGGATCAGCGCCTCGTGCTGGCTTGGGCTCCCGATCCGGGCCTGGTGGCGCAGGAGGTCGGCGGCAAGCTGGGTCTCCCCGATCTCGGCCAGCGCGACCGCGGCCCGAGCGTTGGCGACGCCGGCGAGCGCGCGCCAGTCCTCGGCGGTGAAGGTCCCCATGTCCGCCGGCGGCTGCCTGACGCCGAGGGCGCTCTGCGCGAGCAGGCCGTAAAAGGTTTCGCTCATCCGCGCGGCGGTCCTGAGGCGCGCCTGGACCCGCTCGGGGCGGCCGCCGGCGGTGTCGGCGCGCGCGGCCCAATAATGGCCGGCGGCGGAGAATTCCGCGTCGGTCGAGCGGGACGCCACCGTGCCGAAATGCTCGGCCGCCGCGCCATATTCGCCCATGCGCCAGGCGGCGAGGCCCGACACCCACTCGGCATGGATCGCATATTCGGTCGGCCCGCGCCGCGCGGGTTCGGCGATGCGCCGCGCCTCGCGGTCGTTGCCGTTCAGATAATAGACCCAGGCGATGCGCTGCTGGAAGGCGGTCCGTGCCTCTTCCGACAACTCCTCGATCCGGCTGTTCAAAACGGCCTCGGCCTCGAGAGGCTGGTCGTCGCGGATCAGCGGCTGAATCAGCGGCTCGAGCGTGTCGGCCACCGCGTCGCCCCGGATCGTGCGGGGACGGGCCCGGCGCGGCTGGCCGGACAGGCCGACCAGGCGCTGCGCGTCGGGAATGCGGGGCAAATCCTCCGCCCCGCGGGCGCGGGCGAGCCGGGCGAGGTCGGCCGCCTGCGGCAGCTCGGGCGCGCGGGCGAGGAGCTCGGTCAAGGGCTGCAGCTCGACCCGGGGCGAGCCGGGCATGACATAGAGCATGGCGCGGGCGAGATCGTGGAGCGGGCCCTGGCGCATCCCATCGAGCCGGCCGGCCGCGCCGGCCCAGTCCTGCGCGTTGAGGGAGGCGAAGACGGCGCGATAATTGTCGCGTTCGGACGGGTTGAGCAAAGCGGGCGCGGCGAAAGAGCGGGCCGAGCGGTCGGCCTGATCGTCCTCCGCGAGAGCCGGAGCCGCGGCGAGGACGAGGCCGGCGGCGCACAGGAGCCGGGTCGGCGTCTTCATGGCTTCAGTCCCTCCATCAGCAGCTGCAAATCGGCCCAGGCATGGGCCTTGAGCTTCGGCTGCGAGAGCAATTCTTGCGGCCTCAGGGTTACCAAAGTCCTGACGGGACCCGCCGGCGTTTCGAGATCGTGCCAGCGGCCGCGCGCCGCCGCCATCGGCTGGCCGAGCAGGGCGCGCGCGCAGGAATCGCCGAACAGGAGCAATGCCCTGGGCGCGGCGAGGCCGATATGGTGGCGGGCGATGTCTGCCAGCGTTCCGACGCCCTCCGGATCGATCCGGCCCGCGGCCGGCCGGATCGGCGAGAAGGGCGCGAGGTAGATCGTCTCGCGGCTCCGCCCGATCGCGCCCAGCATCCGCTCGAAGAGCTGGCCGGTCTCGCCGCTGAACAGGAAGCCCGCGGCCGCGTCCTCGGCGGACGGCATGTCGGCCAGCATCATCAGCCCGGCCGCCGGGTCGCCCGCCGGGGCGATCCGCGACGCGCCGGTCGCGGCCAGCGGCAGGCTTTGGGTCGCGGCCAGCCATGGCAGGAAGGCGTCGAGGCTGCCCGGCATCGCTTCGGCGGGCATTGCCGGCGCGGGCGCCGCCGCATATTTCGCTGGCGCCGCCTTGGGATTGAGCCAGTCGCGGGGCTCCTCGCCGACGATCGTGTGGACCCCGGCTTCCTCCCACCATGACAGGGCGCTTTCGGCCCAGCTCGATCCCATCCGCTTGTCCCCCGCGAATCCGCCCTATGATGAGTCAGCCGGCCGCGGGCTGGTCAATCGTGTTACTGCTGTTTATCTGCCGGACGGTTGGCTCTGTGCGACGACAGGAGTGGCGGGATGGCTGAACGGGAGTCGATGCCCTATGACGTGGTGATCGTCGGTGCCGGTCCCGCGGGCCTCGCCGCCGCCATCCGCCTGAAGCAGCTCGCCTCCAGCGCCGGCCGAGAGATTTCCGTCTGCATCCTCGAAAAAGGCTCCGAGGTCGGCGCCCACATCCTGTCGGGCGCCGTCGTCGATCCCAGGGCGCTCGACGAGCTGCTGCCGAATTGGCGCGAGCTGGACAGCCCGCTCACCGTGCCGGTGACGAAGAACGAGCATTGGGTGCTGACGAGGAAGAGCAAATATGCCTTCCCGCACATCCTGATGCCCTCCTTCATGAACAACAGGGGCACCTACACATTGAGCCTCGGCAATCTGTGCCGCTGGCTCGCCGGGCAGGCGGAGGCGCTCGGCGTCGAGATCTTTCCCGGCTTCGCCGCGGCCGAGGTGCTGTTCAACGACGACGGCTCGGTAAAGGGCGTCGCCACCGGCGACATGGGCGTCGCCCGCGACGGCACCCACCGGCCCGATTACCAGCCCGGCATGGAGCTTCACGGCCGCTACACCTTCTTCGCGGAAGGCGCGCGCGGCCATCTCACCAAGGAGCTCAAGCGGATCTTCGAGCTCGAGACCGGGAGCCAGCCGCAGGTCTACGGCATCGGCCTCAAGGAATTGTGGGACGTCGACCCCGAAAAGCACGAGCCCGGCCGCGTCATCCACACCCAGGGCTGGCCGCTCGACGACGCCTGGGGCGGGGGCTTCCTCTATCACCAGGCGGCGGGCCAGGTCGCCTTGGGCTTCGTGGTCGCGCTCAACTACCGCAATCCCCATCTTTCCCCGTTCGAGGAATTTCAGCGCTGGAAGCAGCATCCGGCGATCCGCGAGATGCTCGAAGGCGGCCGCCGCGTCTCCTACGGCGCCCGGGCGATCAACGAGGGCGGGTGGCAGGCGGTGCCCAGGCTCGCTTTCCCCGGCGGCGCGCTGATCGGTTGCACGGCCGGCTTCGTCAACGTGCCCCGGATCAAGGGCAGCCACACCGCGATGAAGTCCGGCATGCTCGCCGCCGAATCGGCCTTCGCCGCCATCGCCGCCGAGCGGAGCGGCGACACCCTCGCCGATTATGAGCCGGCGCTCCGCGAGAGCTGGATCGCGAAGGAGCTGAAGATCGTCCGCAACGTCGAGCCGCTGGTGGCGAAATGGGGCGGGTTCGCGGGCACTTTGCTGGCCGGCGCCGACATGTGGATGCGCCAGCTTCGCATCGGCCTCCCGTTCACGATGAAGCATCACGCCGATCACGAAGGCTTGTGGCGCAAGGACCTGGTCCCGCCGATCGCCTATCCGAAGCCCGACGGCGTGATCAGTTTCGACCGGCTCTCCTCCGTCTTCCTCTCCAATACAAATCATGAAGAAGATCAGCCGATCCATCTGACGCTGAAGGACCCCGCGATCCCGGTCGCGGTCAACCTTGCTCAATATGGCGGACCCGAGCAGCTTTACTGCCCGGCCGGAGTCTACGAATTCGTGGAGGAAAGCGGGGTTCCCCGCCTCCAGATCAACGCGCAGAATTGCGTTCACTGCAAGACCTGTGACATCAAGGACCCGACCCAGAACATCAACTGGGTCGTCCCCGAAGGCGGAGGAGGGCCGAACTATCCCAATATGTAAGCGGTGCGCGCGTGGCCTTTTGCTCGGCGCCGTTCTCCTTTCCGCCGCCACGGCGCAGGCCCGCGCCGAGCCCCGCTCGCCGCTCAGCCTCTATGCCGAGGCGCGGGCCGCGGCCGCGGCGGGGGCGCTCGACCGCGCCAGCGCCGGCTTCGCCGCCGCGCTCGCGGCCGCGCCGGACAACGAGCTGATCGCCGGCCAGGCGCTCACCCATGCTGTGACCGCCGGAAACTGGGACCTCGCGCTAGCCGCGGCCCGGGTGCTGGAGCGCCGCAACGCCTTGCTGCCCGACGCGCGCTTCCTGCTCCTCGCCGAGGCTTTGCGGACGCGCGGCTGGAGCGCCGCGCGTACCCAGATCGACGCGATCGAGCGCGAGCAGCTCTTCGCCTTCACCGTTCCGGTGCTGCGCGCCTGGCTGGCTTTCGGGTCGCGCGGGGGCGATCCGCTCGCCGCGCTGGACGCGGCCGGAAGCCAGGGCGTCGCGGCGGGCTATGCCGCCGAGCATCGCGCGCTGCTGCTCCTCGCCATGGATCGGCCGGACGGAAGCAGCGAGCTGCTTCGCGCCGCCCGTTCCGCCGGCCCGCGCGGGTCGCGCCTCAGGATCGCGGGGGCGGCTCTGCTCGCCGGGCGCGGCCGCCGCGAGCCTGCCTTGTCCCTCCTCGAAGGCAATGGCCCGTCGATCGCGGCCGCCCGCCGCCTGATCGAGAGCGGCCGGCCGGTTCCGGGCGCGATCGCGAGCGTCGAGACCGGAACGGCCGAAACGCTGGTGCGGCTCGCGCTCGATCTGCACGGCCAGGAGCTGTCGGCGCTCGGCGCAATGTTCGCCCGCGTCGCCACCCGCCTGGCGCCCGACAATAGCGAGGCCTGGATGGTCGCCGCCGAGCTGCTCGCCCGGCAGGAACGGCACGAGCTCGCGGTCGGGCTGCTCGGCAATGTCGGCGAGGACGATCCATTCCTGGCCACGGCGCGCGAGCAGCGGATCCGGCTGCTGGTCGGCGGCGGCGACACCGCCGGGGCGCTCGCATTGGCTCTGGCCGCGGCCAATAGCGCCTCCGCCGGCCGGACCGACTGGGTGCGGCTGGGCGAAGTCTATGCCGAGCTCGGCCGGCGCGCCGAATCCGCCGAGGCCTATGGCCGCGCGCTCGAGGCGCGGGGCGAGGGTGACGACAGCCAGGCCGAATGGACCTTGTGGCTGATGCGCGGCGGCGCGCTCGACCAGGCCGACAATTGGCCCGCGGCCCGCGGCGCCCTCCAACAGGCCTACCGGCTCGCGCCCGAACAACCTTTCGTGCTCAACTATCTCGGCTACGCCCAGCTGGTGAGGCGTGAGAATGTCGCGGAGGCCGAGCGCCTGATCCGGGAGGCGCACCGGCTCGCGCCCGACAATGCCGCGATCACCGACTCCCTGGGCTGGGCCCTCTATCTGAAGGGAGAATATGCCGAAGCCATCGTCCTGCTCGAGCGCGCCGCCGAGGGCGAGCCGGCCGGCGTCGAGATCAACGAGCATCTCGGCGACGCCTATTTCGCGGCGGGCCGGCGGGTCGAGGCGCGCTTCGCCTGGAAAGCCGCTTTGGTCTACGCCGAAGGCGCGGCCGCGGCCCGGATCGGCGCCAAGATGGAGACCGGGCTGACGCGGGAGCTCGCCGCGCGCTAGGACCCTCGATGCAGGAAGTCGCCTACGCCAAGATCAACCTCGCGCTGCACGTGCGGGCGCGGGAGCCTGACGGCTATCACCGGATCGAGACGATCTTCGCCTTCGCGGAAGATGGGGACGTCGTTTCGGCGCGGCCGCGCGAAAGCCTGTCGCTTGAAATCACCGGCCCTTTTGCGGCCGATCTGGCCGACGAGCCCGACAATCTGGTTCTGAGGGCCGCCCGGGCGCTCGGCGCGAGCGCGGCGCTGACGCTCGACAAGAGGCTGCCGGTCGCCTCGGGAATTGGCGGCGGTTCGGCCGATGCGGCGGCGGCGCTCCGGCTGCTCGGCGGCGCCGCCGCGAAGCAGATCGCGGCAATGCTCGGCGCCGACGTGCCCGCCTGCCTGCTCAGCATGACGGCGCGCGGCGAGGGCAGAGGCGACCTTGTTGAGCCGATCCACATCGAAGGCCTGACCGGCACCCCCCTGCTGCTGGTCAATCCCGGCGTCGCCTTGCCAACCGCCTCGGTGTTCGCGGCCTGGGACGGCGTCGACCGCGGCCCTCTGAGCGATTGGGTATCGGGCCGCAACGACCTCGAGCCGCCGGCCCGCCGGCTGGTTCCGGAAATCGGCGAGGTCCTGGCCGCGCTCGCGGGCGCCCGCATCGCACGCATGTCGGGTTCGGGGGCAACCTGCTTCGGCCTTTACGACAGCGAGAAGGCCCGCGACGCCGCGGCGTCCGCTATCGCCGCGGCCCATCCCGCCTGGTGGCTCCTGAAAACCCGTCTCCGCTGACCCGCCCGTCCCGCGGGGGGACAGGCAAAATCGGTCGTTAACCATCGCAAGGCGCGGAAACGCGTTCTGGCACGGCTCTTGCTCCTCATTGCGCGACGGGTCGAGGCGCGGTTGTGATCGCGCCGACATCCGCCCGCGGCCCCCCGCCTCCACCGGACGGGGCGCCGCGGAACAATATGACCGGGCTGCCGCGTATCGGGCAGCCCGGTCTTTTTTTTTGCGCGACAAATGCGGACCGCACCGGCATGCCCGGCTCGATGTTCCGCCTGGAAAGAAACGGCGTTTATGCACGGCTGACTCTCGACAGGCCGGAGGCCCGCAACGCCATTCCGGCGGCGGGCTGGGCCGATCTGGCGGGCCGGCTCGAGACGGTCGAGGGCAGCGATGCCAGGCTGCTGGTCGTGACCGGCGCCCACGAGACCTTCTGCGCCGGCGCCGACTTGGGCGACTTCGCGGCGATGCGCGGCGGCGAGGCGGCGATCGCACGCTTCCGCGAGGACATGCGCGGCGCGCTCGACCGGCTGCGCAGGCTCGCCATCCCGACGCTGGCCGTGATCGAAGGCCATTGTTACGGAGCCGGCGTGGCGCTGGCCATGGCTTGCGACTTCAGGATGGCGAAGCTCGGGGCGAAATTCGCGATCACCCCGGCGAAGCTCGGCATCGCCTTTCCGCAGGAAGACGTGCACCGGCTCGTTTCATTGGTCGGGCCGGGGCAGGCGGCACGGCTGCTGTTCACCGCCGGGATCGTCCAGGGCGAAGAGGCGAAGCGGATCGGGCTGGTCGAATATTACTGCGTGCCTGAATCGGAGGCCATCGAGCCGATCCTGGCCAACGATCCGGAGAGCCTCAAGCATCTGAAGCAGGCGATCGCACACGCCGGCGAAGGCGTGCGCAGCGACCCGGAGATGGACCGGCGGTTCGACGCGCTTCTCGGAGGCGACGAAATGGCGCGCCGGCTCGAAGCGCTGCGCCGGAAATGATAGGAGGGCGGCCATGAAATCCGCCGCCGCCTCCGCCGCCTTGATGCTGGCGGCCTGCGCCCCCGAAGCGCCCGGCGCGCCCGAGAATCGGATCGACTGTCAGCCGCAGGGCGAGGCGCAGTTCGCACGCGTCTGCTCGGTGGAGTCTTTGGACAGTGAGGAGGGCCGCATCCTCACCATTCGCAAGCCCGACGGCGGCTTCCGCCGGCTGCGCGTCGTCGGCGAGGGCGTCTTCGTCGCCGCCGATGGCGCCGAGGGGACGCGCCTCTCCGTCCGGCCGGATGGAGAAATCGAGGTCGAAATCGGCGGAGACCGCTTCCGCCTGCCGGCGCGGATGCCGGTGCAATGAGCGGCCGCTTCATCCTCACCGCCGCCGAAATGCGCGCGGCCGAAGAAGCGGCGATCGCCGCCGGAACCCCGGTCGAGGAACTGATGGAGCGCGCCGGGATCGCCGCAGCCGAGGCAATCTGGCGCTATGCCGGACCCTTGCCCGCCTTGGTCCTGTGCGGCCCCGGCAACAATGGCGGCGACGGCTATGTCATCGCCCGCGAGCTTGGCGCGCGCGGCATGGAGGTGCGGGTCGCCGCGCTGGCCGAGCCAAAGACCCAGGCTGCGGGCCGCGCCGCCGCCGCCTGGAACGGGCCGGTCGGGCGGCTGGACGAGGCGAAGCCGGCGTCGCTCCTGATCGACGCTTTGTTCGGAACCGGCCTTGGCCGCCCGCTCGAGGCCGGGGCCGCGCGGCGCCTGCTCGATCTCGCCGGCGGGGCGCGCGTCCGCGTCGCCATCGACCTGCCGAGCGGCGCCGCCACCGACGACGGCCAGATCCTGTCGCCCGTTCCCGATTTCGACCTCACAATCACCTTCCAGACGCTGAAGCCTTCCCATCTGCTGCAGCCTGCGGCGCGGCACATGGGCCGGATCGTGGTTGCCGGCATCGGCATCCCCGCGGCGAGCGGGCTGACCGAAATCGCGCCGCCGGACCTGGTGCCTCCAGGCCCTGACGACCACAAATATCGGCGCGGCTACGTCGCCGTCTTCGCCGGCGAGATGCCCGGCGCGAGCGCGCTGGCCGCCGCCGCCGCCCTCAAGGCCGGCGCCGGCTACGTCCGGCTGATCGGCCCCCCGGTTGGCGGCATCCCGCACGCGGTGGTGCAGGGCCCCGGCGAGGCCGAGGCCGTGCTCGCCGATTCCCGCATCGGCGCCGTCGCGCTCGGGCCGGGCCTGGGCAAAGGCGCGAAAGCCGAGCGGCTGCTCGACGTCGCTTTAGCCTCGGGACGCCCGCTGGTCCTCGACGCCGACGCGCTGACGCTGCTGGCGGCGCGCGCGCGAGGCCTTCCGGCCGGCACCATATTGACCCCCCACGAAGGCGAGTTCGCCAGGCTCTTCCCGGCGCTCTCGGGGAGCAAGGTCGAGCGCGCGCGCGCGGCGGCCCGGGAGAGCAAGGCGGTCATCGTCCTCAAGGGCGCCGACACATTGGTCGCCGAGCCCGGCGGCCGGGCCGCGATCGCGCCGCCGGCGCCGGCCTGGCTCGCCACCGCCGGAACGGGCGACGTCCTCACCGGCATCGTCGCGGCGCGCCTCTCCGCCTCCGGGGACCCCTGGCGGGCGGCCTGCGAGGCGGTCTGGCTCCACGGCCGCGCGGCGGAGCGGGCCGGGCCCGGCCTCGTCGCCGACGATCTCGTCGCAGCGCTGTGAACGAGGCCGAGCCTATCCTGCGCCTGGCTGCGCGCGGGGACGGCGTGACAGGGAGCGGCCGCTTCGTGCCCATGACCGCGCCGGGAGACCTGGTCGGGCCCGACGGATCCGTGACGCCCGGCCCCCACCATGCCGACCCGCCTTGCCGCCATTTCCCGGAATGCGGCGGCTGCCAGCTCCAGCATGTCGACGATCCGGCCTATGCGGATTACCTCAAGGACCGCATCGCCTCGGCGCTCGCCGCCCAGGGCGTCGCGGCGGCGGACATATTGGCGCCCCATCTGTCCCCCCCGCGCAGCCGGCGGAGGGCGGCGCTGAAGGCGTCGGGCGGCGCGATCGGCTTCAACGCTTCGGCCAGCCACCGCATCGTCGACATGCGCGAATGCCACATCCTGAGGCCCGAATTGTTCGCTTTGGTCGCGCCGCTTCGCCGCCTTCTGACCGGCCGGGCGGGCGCGGTCATGACACTGGCCGATCAGGGCGTCGATCTCCTGCTCGAGGGAGTCGCCGCCGACGGGCTCGAAGCGGCCGAAGCCATGATCGCCTTCGCCGAGGAGAACCGCCTGGCCCGCCTCGCGCTCGATGACGGCTACGGCCCGCAGACCGTCTGGGAGCCCGAGCCGGCCACGGTGACCTTGAGCGGCACCCCGGTTGCGCTGCCCCACGGCGCCTTCCTCCAGGCGACGGCGGAGGGGGAGGCGGCGCTGGTCGAGGCGGTTCGCGAAGCCGTGGGAGAGGCGCGTATCATCGCCGACCTGTTCGCCGGCCTTGGCACCTTCGCGCTGGCGCTTCCGGGCAAGATCTACGCGGCCGAGGGCGCGCGCGACACGGCTTTGGTGCTGAAGACGGCGGGGAGGGGGATCTTCGTCGACCATCGCGATCTCTTCCGGCGGCCGCTCGACGCGGCCGAGCTGAACCGCTTCGAAGCCGTCGTTCTCGATCCGCCCCGCGCCGGCGCGAGGGAGCAGGCGGCGCTGCTCGCCGCCTCGATCGTCCCCAGCATCGCCTACGTCTCGTGCAATCCGGCCACCTTCGCGCGCGACGCAAGGACGCTGGCGGACGGCGGCTACCGGCTCGACTGGATCAAGCCCGTCGGTCAGTTCCGCTGGTCGACCCATGTCGAACTTGCGGCCGCCTTTACGCGCTAGAGGTGGTGCAGGATCTCCGCGCCCGCATGCACGGTCAGCGCCAGCAGGCAGAGCGACGCTGCCATGAACGTCAGGAAGCGCCAGCGCACGACGTTGACCGTCGCCTGGATGAGGCTGTGGAGGATGCGCAAGGCCACATAGGCCCAGGCGAGCCAGACATTGATCCAGACGTCGCCGCTACCGATCAGGGCAACGGTGATCGCGATCGCGTAGAACAGGGTCGGCTGCTCGAGCAGATGGTTGTAATTGTGCGCCTTCCACTGGGCCTCGGGCTCGACCACCCCGTCGAGATCCCCGCCCTTGCTGCCCACCCGGCCCTTCAGCGAAATGCCCTTGCGCGCAAGCGCGGGGAAGCGGACGGCGTAGAGCCAGATCATCATGACGAGCGTCCATGCGACGAGCGCGACGACCGGCGCGAGAATTGGATATTCCATGAGCTGACCTCTGACCCTTTTCTAGGCGAACATCTTGCCGAACTCTCTCTTCGCGCGGGTTTTCCAATGGCCGCGATGATAGGCGTCGGACGCCAGCAGCGGCAACACGCTGGTCGCCTCCGCGAACACCATCTGCTCCATGGCCGTGCTCACCTTGCCCCAGCTCGCCGCCTCCTGGAGGGTCGAGGAGGAGCAGGCACCGTCGCGGACGTCGGCGACGGTGATCTGGACCGCATATTTGTGGACCTCGACGTCCTCATGGCCGAGAATCTCGGCGCAGACGACCGTGTCCTGCGCGAAATTCTTCGGCACGCCGCCGCCGATCATGAGGAGGCCCGTTGTCCCCGCCTTGATCTTGATGTCGGTCAGCTCGCGGAAGTCGGCAATCGCGTCGAGCACCAGATAGGGCTCGCCCGCCTTCATCCGTTCGACCTGGTGCTTGACGAGGCCGAAGCCGGCGGAGCTGTCGACGAAGGCGGGGCAGAAGATCGGCACGTCATGCTCGAAAGCGAGCTTGACCAGGCTATTCTCCTTCTTGCCATGCTCGACCAGATATTTCCCCATCTCGCGAATGAATGCGCGCGAGGAATAGGCTTTGGGCTCCAGCGAATCGGCGATCGCGCCGATCGTGTGGTCGCAATCCTGAAGCTGCTCCTCGTCGATATAGGTGTCGTAGATGCGGTCGATATAGAGCGAGCGCAAAGTGTCGTCGTCGGGGATTTCCAGCGCCTGGTAATGTTTGTGGCCGAGCCCTTCGAAGAAATCCATGTCGACGATCGTGGCGCCGGTGGCGACGATGGCGTCGACCATATTGTACCTGACCAGATCGGCGTAGAGGTCCATGCAGCCGCCCGCTGAGGTCGAGCCCGCGACCACCAGGATGATCGAGCAGTCGGGGTCGGCGAGCATCATGTTATAGAGCTCCGCGGCCCGGCCGAGGTCGCGCGAGGTGAAGCTCATCTTCTTCATCGCGTCGACGATCGGCCGCGCGTCGAAGCTCTTGATGTCGATATGCTCGACCGCGTTCGAGAGGAGCTCCGCCTTGCGGGTGTCGTTGACTGGCGTTTCGGTGGTCACTTGATTCTCCGGAAATATCGGCCGTCACCCCGGCGAAGGCCGGAGTCCAGACTGAGTCAGAATGGATTCCGACCTTCGCCGGAATGACGAAAAAGGGTTACAGGGTCACGACGTTGGAACGTGCGACCTCGCGTAGCGGTCCGCCGTAAAGCGTCGCCATCGGCTCGTCCTGCGCCAGGACCTTCAAATCCGAGCCGAAGCCGTTGAAGCCGGTGCGCATCGCGCAGCCATAGGCGCCGAGCATGCCGATCTCGACATAGTCGCCGGCCTCGGTGTCGGCGGGCAGCAGGAACGGCCCCGCCATATGGTCGAGATCATCGCAGGTCGGCCCGTAAAAGCTGAACGCCATGTCCCTGGCGCCGGACGCCTCCTCGCGCACCAGCTTGACCGGGAAGCGCCAGCCGACATGGGCGGCGTCGAACAGGGCCCCGTAAGCGCCGTCGTTGATATAGAGCGTGTCGCCGCGGCGCTTCTCGACCCGGACCAGCACGCTGGCATATTCCGCGCACAAGGCCCGGCCCGGCTCGCACCAGAGCTCGGACGAATAAGAGACCGGCAGATCCTCGAACGCCTTGTGGATGACCTCAAAATAGGTCTCCAGCGGCGGCGGCTCCATGCCGGGATAGATGGAGGGGAAACCGCCGCCGACGTCTACGATGTCCACGGTGACCGCCGCCTCTACGATCGCGGCGCGCACGCGCTCCATCGCATCGCCATATGCGGCCGGCGTCATGGCCTGGCTGCCGACGTGGAAACAGATGCCGAGCGCGTCGGAGGCTTGCCTTGTGGCCATCAGAAGCGCCTTCATTTCAGAAGGTTCCGCCCCGAACTTGGAAGCAAGACTTAGCTTGCTATGCTGCGAGGAGACGCGAATCCGGACCAGCAGGTTGAGGTCGGTGGCGCCATCGGTCGCGCGGACGATCTTGTCCAGCTCCTCCATCGTATCGAGCGAGAAGGTGCGCACGCCATAAGTGAAATAGGCTTCGGCGATAGCCTCCTCGGCCTTCACAGGATGCATGAAGCAGAGCACCGCCTCTGGCAGGGTCTCGGCGACCAGCCGCACCTCGGCGATCGATGCCACGTCGTAATGGGTAAGACCCTCCTCCCACAGGATCGCGAGCAGGTCCGGCGAGGGATTGGCCTTGACCGCATAGAGCGAGCGGCCCGGAAACTTCTCGGCGAAGAAGCGGGCGGCGCGCCTTGCGGCGTGCGGACGAATCAGCGTGACCGGTTCAACCGGGCGCAGCTTTGCGAGGTCGGCACCGCAAGCGATGCCGGTCGGGGCGGTCGCTAGCCCCAGCGCGCTATGATGGATGTGCAACTCAAGGGACCTCCAGGAGATTAGTTGACGACAAGGCAGCCTTGCGGTTTGGAAGTCCCCCATGGGGCTGCGGCGTGGGATATATGTGCGCTGGGCCCGTCTGTAAAGAACCTTCGATTTTTCTTTTTCTTACAAGAGGTTGCATGAAGGAGAGACGACCCTCGGCGAAAGGCGTCCTGGCTGCGGCGAGGCGGATCGCGGCCGACGTGGTCAGAACGCCGCTTTTGCCGCTCGATTGGGAGGGGCGGCGGCTGTGGGTGAAGGCCGAATGCCTGCAGCGCGGCGGCAGCTTCAAATTGCGCGGCGCGACCAACCGGCTGATGCAGCTGGACGAGGCCGAGCGGGCGCGCGGCGTTGTCGCCTTCTCGTCGGGAAACCACGCGCAGGGCGTGGCGCTGGCGGCCCGGCGGCTGGCAATGAAGGCGGCGATCGTCATGCCGGCCGACGCACCCGCGGTGAAGATCGAGGCGACCCGCGCGGCGGGCGCCGAGATCGTCCTCTACGATCGCGCCACCGGTAGCCGGGAGGAGATCGGCGCCCGCCTGGCCGCCGATCGCGGCGCAGTCCTGGTGCCCTCGTTCGATGATGTCGACGTCATCGAAGGGCAGGGCAGCGTCGGCGTCGAGATCATGGAGCAGCTCGGGCGCGCGCCGCCGATGGTGATCGTCCCCTGCGGCGGCGGCGGGCTGTCGGGAGGAATCGCGCTGGCCCTTCCAAAGAGCCAGGTGATCACGGTCGAGCCCCGGGCTTGGGACGACATGGCACGCTCGCTGGAAGGCGGATGGATCGTCCCGGTCGAGGAGCCGGCGCCGCCCACCCGATGCGACGCGCTGCAGACCAAATTGGTCTCAACGCTGACGTTCGGCGCGCTCCGCGACGCACGCGCCCGCGGGGTGGCAGTCGGCGAGGACGAAATCGCCGCCGCCATGGTCTTCGCCTTCCGCCATTTGCGGATCGTCGCCGAGCCGGGCGGCGCGGTGGCCCTGGCGGCCTTGCTTTCGCGGAGAGCGGGTGAAGTGCCCGATGGGACCGTCTTGGTGGTCTCCGGCGGGAATGTTGATCCGCTCGTCTATGCGGAGATATTGGGCCGCTGAGCGACGACGCCGACCAGAGCGGTCAGCTGCCCCAATTGCCGCGCGGTCCTGCGCAGCCCTTCCGAATAGGCTTCGGCGTCCACCCCGGGCCGTGCCAGCGCCGCGCTGTCCAGCACGGAATCGAGCAGCCGCGAGAGATTGGGCAGGATCGCCCGGTCGATCGAGGCAAGCGCGCTCTTGAACTGGCCGTGGTCGTGGACGCTCATGGGCTCGATCTAGCGCGCGCCGCTTAAGGCTTTGTGAAAAGCGGGCGCCGTGCCATCACCCGGCCATGAGCGGCCCCGGCGCCACCATATTGTCGATCCTGATGGTCGCCGCCTTCCTGCTCGGCGCGGGCGGGATCTATCTGATCGTCAAGCGTCAGGAGCGGAGCAAGGGTATACTGATGCTCCTCGCCGCGGCGGTCGCGCTGATCAACGTGCTGATCTGGACCTTGTGATGATCCGGCCGAAGCATCTCCTCTTGCTCCTGGCGGTGTTGCTCCCGGCGCCTGCCGCCGCGGCCGCCTGGCGGTGCGGAGTCGCGGTCGAGGTCGAGGGCTTTCCAGGTCTCCTGTGGCGAACGATCGACCGTCGCGGCATTGTGGAGCCGTTCTACACCCTGCAGCTCAACAATGAACGCGGCGCCCGCTGGACCCACCTCGTCTGGGGCATAATGGCACCAGACGAACCGCCGCGGCGGCCTGAACCCAGAAGCTTCAGCCGGTTGCGCTCGGAAGCGACCGCTTTTTCAGGCGGCCCGGAGGGCGTCACGATGCTCCAACCCTGGGTGGAAAGGGCCGTGACGGGACCGGTCCGGGCTTATCATTACGGAGATGGCCGGCTGGTCGGCAGGCAATTCCTGGCAACGCGGCACGAAGCCAGGGAAGCCAGTCGCCGGGGGGTTGGAATCGGCTGGCACCTCTCCGACGCGGCAATCCTCACCCGGCTGGCGCGGGGTCGGGAATGGACGGTGATCGTGCGCGACGGCGCGGGCAGGGAAGTGGGGCGCGCGACGATCCACATGCCGGCCCCCGCCGCAGTCGAGGCCGCCTATCGCGGCGCCCGGCCCCGCGTCGATTCGATGGTCGCCGACTATCGCAACGCCTGTTCGCCAACGCCCTTTTAGGCCGGTGGCGTCCGAGCGTCAGCGGATCGGGCAGCTCGGGTCCAGCCGGAAGTCGAGATAATCGTCGACCGCCTTCATCAGATCCGGCATCTCGTTGACGAAGAAATGGTTCGCGTGCGGGATCGTCTTGTGCTCGATGGTGATGTGCCTCTGGGTGCGGAGCTTGTCGACCAGCTTCTGGGTGGCGAGCGGCGTCACCACCTCGTCGCCCTCGCCCTGGATGATGATCCCCGAGGAAGGGCAGGGAGCGAGGAACGAGAAATCGTACATGTTGGCCGGCGGCGCGATCGAGATGAAGCCGCGCGCCTCGGGCCGGCGCATCAGGAGCTGCATGCCGATCCACGCGCCGAAGGAGAAGCCGGCGATCCAGGTCGTCTCGGCCTCCGGATGGATCGACTGCACCCAATCCAGCGCCGAGGCGGCGTCGCTCAATTCGCCGATGCCGTTGTCGAACACGCTCTGGCTCTTGCCGACGCCGCGGAAGTTGAAGCGCAATGTCGCAAAGCCGCGCCGCACGAACGTCTTGTAGAGCGCCAGCACGATGCCGTTGTTCATCGTGCCGCCGCCCTGCGGGTGCGGGTGGAGGATCAGAGCGACCGGCGCGCGCGGGCGGGGGCCCGGGCTGAAACGGCCTTCGAGACGGCCCTCCGGACCTGGAAAGATGACTTCGGGCATTGCACCTGCGATTGGAATATTCAAAGGAACGCCGCGTGAACCGCGTGCGGGCGCCCTATATAGGGATGCGGCGCGTTTCCGCAATTTGAAAGGGACGAGGCCCTGGTGGGGACCCGTATCTATCTCGATCACGCCGCGACGACGCCGATCCTGCCCGAAGCGGCGGAGGCGATCCGCGCCGCCTGCGAAACCTGGGCCAATCCCTCCTCCGCCCATGCCGAGGGCCGCGCCGTGCGCGCCGCCATGGAGGACGCCCGCCGACGGATCGGCGCTGCGCTGGGTTGGGACGGGACTTTGATCTTCACCTCCGGCGCGACCGAGGCGATCGAGATCGTCATGCGCCGCGCCAAAGCCGGCGACCGCATCGTTTCGGCGATCGAGCATCCCGCGGTGCTTCGCTGCACCTCCGGCGAGGATCGGCTCGCGGTCCAGACGGACGGGACGCTGGACCTTTGCGACCTCGATTCGGCGCTGGCCGGGAGGCAGCGCCCGCTGGTGGCGGTCCAGTCGGTCAACAACGAGACCGGGGTCATCCATCCGATGGCCCGGATATTCGAGCGCGTGAAGGAGGGGGGCGGCCTGCTCCTCGCCGATTGTGCGCAGAGCGCCGGCAAGCTGCCGCTTCCCGACGCCGATTTCATCTCGATCGCCGCGCACAAGTTCGGCGGGCCGCCGGGCATCGGCGCCTTGCTGGTCAGGGACGAGGCGACGCTCGAGGCGGTGGGCGGCCAGGAGGGCGGCCATCGGCCCGGCACCGCCGCTGTGCCGATGATCATGGGCTTCGCCGCCGCCTGCGAGGCCGATCACGCATGGTATGAGGGGGCGAAGCGGCTGCGCGTGACGCTCGACCGGGCGATCGCTGAGGCTGGCGGCGAAATCATCGCGGCGGCGGCGCCGCGCATCGCCACCATCGCCTGCTACCGTATGCCGGGCGTCCCCGCCGCCTCGCAGATGATGCAGTTCGATCTCGCCGGAATCGCCGTATCGGCCGGCAGCGCCTGCTCGTCGGGCAGCCTCAAGGCCAGCCACGTCCTCTCCGCCATGGGTCTTGCGGAGGAGGAGGCGCGCGAAGTGATCCGGGTGAGCTTCGGCCCCCGGACCCGGGAGAGCGACATCGACGCCCTGCTTTCGGAATGGCGCACCCTCCACGCGCGCCGCCGCGCCGCGTGACCATCTACCTCGATTATCAGGCGACGACTCCCCTCGCGCCGGAAGCTGCGGCGGCGATGCGGCCTTGGCTCGACGACAAGTTCGCCAATCCGCACAGCGCCCACAAATTGGGCCGCGAAGCGGCGGCTGCGATCGAGGTGGCGCGCGAGCAAGTCCTGGCGGCTCTCGGCGACGGCGGCAGGCTGTTCTTCACGTCGGGCGCCACCGAAGCGGCGAACTGGGCGCTGAAGGGGAGCGGCGCGCGGCGGATCGTGACCTTGGCGACCGAGCATGCCTGCGTGCTCGACACGGCGGAATGGCTGGCGGGGCAGGGGCACGAGATCGAAATCCTTCCGGTCGGTCCGGACGGCATCGTCGACCTCAACCTCCTCGAGGAGCGCGTGACCGAAGAGACCGGCCTGGTCGCGGCGATGCTTGTCAACAACGAGATCGGCGTGATCCAGCCGATCGCGGACATAGCCCGCATCGCCCGTTCGAAAGGAGCCCTGGTCTTCTGCGACGCGGTCCAGGGCTTCGGCCGGGTCCCGCTCCCGCTCGAATGCTGCGACATGGTCGCCCTTTCCGCTCACAAGATACACGGTCCAAAGGCAATCGGCGCGCTTTGGCTGAGAGAGGGAGTCTCGGTCGAGCCGCTGCTCCACGGCGGCGGCCAGGAAGGCGGCGTACGATCCGGGACACTTTCGCCAACATTGGCGGTCGGCTTCGGTGCCGCCGCGGCTCTGCTTGGATCGGATCACGATCATATCGAGCGCCTTTGGGCCGTCGCGCGCGAAGCGATGGGGGGCTGGACGCTCAACGGCTCGGCGGATCAACGCTATCACGGCAATCTCAACCTGCGCCGCGACGGCGTCGACGCCTCGCGCCTGATCTCGGAGGTCCGCGAGGTCGCCTTCTCCGCCGGCTCGGCCTGCGCCAGCGGCTCGGGCCGCCCGAGCCACGTCCTCGCGGCTTTGGGGCTCGACGCCGCCGCCGCCCGCTCCAGCATCCGGCTGGGCTACGGCCGCTATACCAGCAAGGAGGATTTGCGGACCGCGCTCGACCTGATCAACGCGGCGGCGGACCGCCAATCATGACCCCAAAAACGGTCAAGGTGCGCTTCGTCTCCGCCGACGGCGAGACCGTCCAGGAGGTCGATGCACCCGCCGGCGAGCGCCTGCTCGACGTCGCCCAGAATGCCGGCCAGCCGCTCGAGGGCACGTGCGAGGGCCAGATGGCCTGCTCGACCTGCCACGTCATCGTCGCGGCCGAGGATTTCGCCAGGCTTCCACGCGCCGGCGAGGAGGAGGAGGACATGCTCGATCTCGCCGCCCACGTCACCCGCCACTCGCGCCTCGCGTGCCAGATCTGGCTGACCGAGGCGCTGGAGCGGCTCACCGTCCGCATGCCGTCGGGCTTCCACAACATGCAGGGGAGATGAGATGATCGACCGCCGCCTCTTCATGTTCGGAGCCGGGTCCCTCGCCACCGGCTGCATGGGCTATCCGAATGAAAGCCGCCGCGCCCGCGTCGATTTCCGCGCCCTGCGCGACATGCTCGGCCCGGGCGGCCGGCTCGGCGTCGCCGCGCTCGACGTGGCGAGCGGCCGCCGGCTCGTTCATGACGAAAATAGCCGTTACGCCATGGCCTCGACCTTCAAGACGGCGCTCGCCGCCGCCGTTCTCGCCGAGATCGACCGCGGCGCCCTGTCGCTCGACCAGGAGATTCAATTCGGCCCGGCCGATCTCGTCACCCACGCGCCCGTGGTCGAGGCGAATCTCGCCCGCGGGAGTCTCCCGCTCGAGCGCCTCTGCGCGGCCATCGTCGAGGTCAGCGACAATGCCGCGGCCAACCTCCTGCTCGCGCGGATCGGCGGGCCGACCGGGCTCACCGCCTTCATCCATCGCTGCGGCGACCCTGTGACCCGCCTCGACCGCAACGAGCTCGCGCTCAATTCGAACCTGCCAGGCGACCCGCGCGACACGACGACGCCCGCCGCGATGGTGGGCCTGCTCCAGACTCTGCTGCTCGGAAACGTGCTGACCCCCGCCTCGCGGGCGCGGCTCGTCGGCTGGATGGAGGGGTCGACGACGGGGCGCGAACGGCTGCGCGCCGGCCTCCCCGCCGGCTGGCGCGCCGGCGACAAGACCGGGACGGGCGCGAACGGCGCCCATAACGACGTCGCTATCGCCTGGCCGCCGCGACGCGGCCCGATCCTGATCGCCTGCTTCCAGAGCGGCGGCAATGCGGACGCCGCCATCCGCAACGCCGTTCACGCCTCGGTCGCGCGCGCAGTCGCCTCGGCCTTCGTCTGATCCTTGCCAAATTGCCTTCGCGCCATCATATGGCGCCCGGGAGTCGGGCGGACGGCGCTCTCGCCAACCCGGTCAGATCCGGAAGGAAGCAGCCGTAACGAGTTCACGCGCCGGGTCGTTCCGGCTCCCACCCATTCCGCGCCCCAGCTTTCGCTGGAATGACGGGAGGGGGCTGCTTAGGGTGATCCGATGTCCGATTCCCCGCAGCCCTACCGCGTCCTCGCCCGCAAATACCGCCCGCAAAGCTTCGCCGAGCTGATCGGCCAGGAGGCGATGGTGAAGACGCTGGCCAACGCGATCGAGCGCGACCGGCTGGCGCACTCTTTCCTGCTCACCGGGGTTCGGGGCGTCGGCAAGACTTCGACCGCGCGCCTGATCGCCAAGGCGCTGAACTGCGTCGGGCCGGACGGCGCCGGCGGCCCGACCATAGAGCCCTGCGGCGCCTGCGAGCCGTGCCGGGCGATCGCCGAGGGGCGGCATATCGACGTGGTCGAGATGGACGCGGCCAGCCATACCGGCGTCGACGACGTGCGCGAGATCATCGAGGCGGTCCGCTATTCGGCGGTCTCGGCGCGCTACAAGGTCTACATCATCGACGAAGTCCACATGCTCTCGAAGAACGCGTTCAACGCGCTCCTGAAGACGCTCGAGGAGCCGCCCGCCCATGTGAAATTCCTGTTCGCCACCACCGAGGTGAACAAGGTGCCGGTCACCGTCCTGTCGCGCTGCCAGCGCTTCGACCTGAGGCGCATCCCCGCCGACCTGCTCGGCGCCCATTTCGCTCATGTCGCGAAGGCCGAAGGCGTCGCGGTCGAGGACGAGGCGCTCGCACTGATCGCCCGCGCCGCCGAAGGCTCGGCCCGCGACGGCCTGTCGATCCTGGACCAGGCGATCGCGCACGGCGCCGGCGCGGTCACCGCCGGGCAGGTGTGCATCATGCTCGGCCTTTCCGACCGCGGCGCGATCCGCAGCCTGCTCGGCCTGATCCTGGCCGGCGACGCCAAGAGCGCGCTCGCCTCCGTGCGCGACCAATATGATCTGGGCGTCGAGCCTTCGGCGCTGATCCGCGGCTTGCTCGAGGCCGTCCACGGCATCACCCGCGCGAAGGTCGGTGGCGCGCCCGACCCGGCCCAGTCCGCCGAGGAGCGCGAAGCCTATGCCGACTGGGCGAGCCGGCTCGGCCACGGCGCGATCCATCGCTTGTGGCAGCTGCTCCTGAAGGGCCTCGCCGAAGTGCACAATGCGCCGATGCCGCTGGAGGCGGCCGAAATGGCGCTGTTGCGCGTCATCCACGCCGCCGAGCTGCCCGATCCGGGCGCGGTGATCGAGAAGCTGGCGAGCGGCGAGTCGGGTCCCCCCCGCCCGGCCGAAGCGCCCAAAGCCGAAGAGCAAGGTGCGCTGCTCAGGATGCCGGCGACCTTCGCCGATCTGGTCGAGACGCTCGCCGCCAGGAAGCCGCACGTCTCGCAACAGCTCCATGATTTCGTCGGCCTGGTTCGCTGCGAGCCGCCGGAGCTGGTCGTGCGCCTGCTGAAGCCCTTGCCCGGAGATTTCATCAAAGCCGTCGCGGACGCCCTGAGGGAGGTCACCGGAACAAGGTGGCAGGTCAGCGCGTCAGATCAGGCGTGCGAGCCCAGCCTGCTGGAGCACGAGAAAGCCGGCGCCGAGCGGCTTCGGCAGGAAATCCTCGACGCGCCGCTGGTCCAGGCGGCGTTCGAGGCCTTCCCCGAGGCTGAGCTGGTCGCCTACAGTATCGACGAACAACGGAGTGCGTGACTTGCCCGATTTCAATGAAATCATGAAAATGGCCCAGGAGGCCCAGACCAGGCTCATGGAGGCGCAGGAGAATCTCGACAAGATCGAGGTCGAGGGCGCTTCCGGCGGCGGCCTGGTCAAGATCCGTGCCTCGGCCAAGGGCCGGATCATCGCCATCGACATTGACGAGAGCTTGCTGGCGCCTTCCGAGAAGCAGATGGTCGAGGACTTGGTCGCCGCCGCGATCAACGACGCCCGCGCCAAGGCCGACGTCGCCGCCGCCGAAGCGATGCGCGGCGCCACCGGCGGCCTGCAGCTGCCGCCGGGCTTCAAGATGCCGTTTTAACGGTAGACGCAGCCGTCCAGCCCGTCGCGGCGCACCGCGCCCATGCGCACGGCGATCATGTTGCCGTAGCGCCGCGTGAAGCCGCGCGGGGCGATCGCGGCGCGGCGCTTGGGCAGCGGGAAGATCGCGGCGATCCGCGCCGCTTCGGCCGGGCTCAGCGTCGAGGCGTCGTGCCGGTAATAACGCCGGGCGCCGGCATTGACGCCATAGGTCCCGATGCCGGTCTCGGCGACGTTGAGGTAGACCTCCATGATCCGCCGCTTGCTCCAGAGGTTCTCGATCAGGAGGGTGAACCAGGCCTCGAGACCCTTGCGGACATAGCCGCCGCCCTGCCACAGGAAGGCGTTCTTCGCGGTCTGCTGGCTGATCGTCGAGCCGCCCCGGATCACCCGCCCGCCGGCCGCGTTCCGTCGCATCGCCGCTTCGATCGCCTGGCGATCGAAACCGTCATGCTCGCAGAACTTGCTGTCCTCGCCGGCGATCGCGGCGCGGACCATGTCGCGGTCGATCCGTCCGATCGCCATCCACTCCCTGCGCGCCCCGGTGCCGCCGATCATGTCGCCCAATTGGGTGAAGGTGAGCGGCGGGTTCACGAAGCGGTAGAGGAGGACCCAAAGCACGCTGCATACGACGAAGGCGAGCAGGGCCTTAAGCAACCAGCCGAATGCGCGGCGGAGGATCGAACGGCGGGGGCGGCTGGCCATGCCCAAGCCTAGCGGTGCGGATCGAGGCCGTCATCCCCGGCGCGAAACTGTTCGCCCGGGCGCGCCGCGATGCTAGAATGGCGGCCATGAACCCGGTCTTCGCCGCGCTTTCCACCTCGATCTTCGAGACCATGTCGATGGAGGCGCGCGCGCGCGGCGCGGTCAATCTCGGCCAGGGCTTCCCCGATTTCGGCTGGCCCGAGGATGTGGTGGCGAAGGCGGCGGAGGCGCTTACCCGGGGCTCGAACCAATATCCGCCGATGCGCGGCCTTCCCGAGCTGCGCGAGGCCGTCGCCGCCCATTACAACGCCCGCCAGGGCCTTGCTCTTGAGGCCGACCAAGTCATCGTCACTTCCGGCGCGACCGAGGCGATTGCGGCCACCCTGCTTGCGCTGATCTCGCCGGGCGATGAGGTGGTGCTGTTTCAGCCGCTCTACGACGCTTATTTGCCGCTGCTGCTGCGCGCGGGCGGGGTGCCGCGGTTCGTCTCGCTGACGCCCCCGGACTGGCGGATCACGCGCGACGCGCTCGCGGCCGCCTTCACCGAGAGGACCCGGTTCGTCATCTTCAACAACCCGCACAATCCGACCGCGCGCGTGTTCGACCGCGAGGAGCTCGGGCTGGTCGCCGAGGCCTGCGTCCGCCACGATGCGGTGGCGATCTCGGACGAGGTCTGGGAGCAGGTCCTGTTCGACGGCCGTGCCCACATACCCCTCTCGACCTTCCCCGGCATGGCGGAGCGGACGGTCAAGATTGGCTCGGCGGGCAAGATATTCTCGCTGACCGGCTGGAAGGTCGGCTGGATCGCGGCGCCGCCCGATCTGGCCGCCGCGGTCACCAAGGCGCACCAGTTCATCGCCTTTGTGACGCCGCCCAATCTGCAGAGCGCGGTCGCTTGGGGCCTGGGCAAGGACGAGACCTATTACGAAGCGATGCGCGAGGGATTCGAGGCCGCGCGGGACGCCCTTGCCTCCGCGCTCGAGCGCGAGGGCTACAAGGTGCTTCCGGCCGAGGGCACCTATTTCCTCAACGTCGACCTCGCGGCCTCGGGGATCGGCGCCGACGACAGGACCTTCTGCGAACGCGCGGTCCGCGAGGCCGGCGTCGCCGCGATCCCCGTCTCGGCCTTCTACGCGCAGGACCCGGTGGGGAACGTCATCCGCCTCTGCTTCGCAAAGCGACAGGAGACGCTCGATGCGGGGGTGGGGGCCCTGGCCAAGGCGAGGCGGCTGTTCGCCCGCTGAGCGCTCAAGCCGGCGCCGCAATGAAACCGGATCGCGCGGCGCTCGTTACGCTACCCGAACATAGACGGAGGCCCACATGACCATGACCACCATCCTGATCATCATCCTCGTCCTCATCCTGCTCGGCTCGCTGCCCACCTGGGGACACAGCCGCAACTGGGGCTACGGACCGTCGGGCCTGCTCGGCGTGGTGGTGATCATCCTCGTGATCCTGCTGCTGATGGGCCGGATTTGACCGAAGGCCGGCGCGTCAGCGGTCGGGGCGGCCGGGATGTCCACCGCCCCGACCGGCAGCGCCATCTCGATCCCATCATAGTCCCAACCCGCCACACGGCGGTCTCGAGGAGGTCGTCGAGGATCAGGTCGACGAGCGGCCTGGTCATGGAGCCGCTTTAGCCCGTGAGAAGACTGCCTCCCAGTGTCAGAACTCGAATGACATCCGGCCGTAGACGAACCGCCCGTTGAATCCGAAGGGCGAGAAGCTCGAATAGGGCAGGAAGAAGTTGTTGAGGCCGAAGATGCCGCCGGCCGGCAGCCGGTCGGGATAGACGTCGAACACATTGTTCGCGCCGACCGCCAGCTCGAAGCCCCGGCCCTCGCCGAAGGGGCGGACTCGGATCTCGGTGTCGGTGATCCATTTCGGCGACAGGGTGATGTCGGTGGCCGAGGCGCCGACCGGGATTGCGATGTTGGTGTCGACGCCGGGGATCAGGACCTTGCCGTAGCGGTTGGTGCGCGCGGTGAAGCCGATCGGGCCGTAATTCCAGTCCAGCCCCAGATTGATCTTGCTGCGCGGCTGGCCGTGGGAGAGCCGCAGCGATTCCGGGCGGGCGAACAGGGTCAGGCCCGGCAGGCTGGGCAGCGCCGCCCGGGCGGTGATCTCCGTCTTGTTGTAATTATAGCCTGCGGTCAGCGTCAGCCGGCCCATGCCCCAATCGGGCAGGCGGTAGCTGGCGATGATGTCGATGCCGCGGGTGCGCGTGTCGATGCCGTTCACGAAGAAGCGGGCCGAGGTGATGTTGGTGATCCCGGCGCCGTTGAGCAGGGCGACGACGGCCGCGCCCTGGAGGTTCTCGGTGAGCACGATGCGGTCTTCGATCTCGATCTGGTAGACGTCGGCGGTGAGCGAGAGGCCGCGAACCGGGGTCAGCGCGACACCGGCGCCCATGTTGACCGATTTTTCCGGATCGAGCGGCTGCGCGCCCAGCGCGACCGAGACCGGGTCGGTGACCGGGAAGGTGCCGACCTCGATCAGCACCCCGCCGACATTGTTGGTCGAGGTGGCGGTGAAGAATTGCTGGTGGAGCGAGGGCGCCCGGAAGCCGGTCGAGACCGAGCCGCGGACGGCGATGCCGTCGATCGGCTCGAACCGGCCGGCGATCTTGCCGTTCACCGTGTTGCCGAAATCGGAATAATGTTCGAAGCGGCCGGCGATCTGCAGCGAGAGCCGCTCGGTGATGTCGGCATCGAGTTCGATATAAGCTGCGAAGCTGTCGCGCGATTCGTCGACTTCGTTGTTCGGCCGGAAGCCGGGGAAGACCTGCGAGCCGCCGGCGGCGTTGAACGGCGCTGCCGAGAAGGGGCCGTTGATATAGCTTTGCGGCTCGCCCTGGACGATCTTGAAATTCTCGTTGCGATATTCCCCGCCGACGGCGACCGAGAGCTCGGACAGGAAGCCGGTGGGGATCGTCCGCTGGGCGTCGAAATTGACCACGGTCTGGCCGAAGCGCAGCCCGCCCGCGTTGAAGCGCCGGTTCGAGTTGACGCCGCCGAGCGAGGTGTTGACGCTGTTCTCGACATTATAGTCGAGGCGGTTTGTGCCGTAGACGGCCGAGAGATCGACGTTCCAGCCATGCGTCTCGCCGCGTACGCCCATCGCCGCCGATGCATCCTGGATCTGGCTGACGATCAGCGGCAGGAAGCCGTTCGGATAGATCGGGATGAAGGTTGTGGTGGAGGCGGCCCAGTCGCGGTTCCTGACGTCGTTGGCGCGGCGGGTGAAGCCGGCGCCGTTGCCGTCGCGAATGCCGTAGCTGCCGAAGCTGTACCATTCCCAGCCGCCGCCCAGCTCCTGGCCCGCATTCATGAAGAAGTTCATGTCCTGCGACCGGCCGTCGCCGTAGCGGTGGGTGTAGCGGTCGATGGTCAGCTCGCGCGGATCGCCGACGGTGACGTACTGGCGGCGCGGATCGGCGGCGGTGCGGTTGGTCGGATCGCGGTCCTTCACCTCGAAGGTGAAGTTGAGATAGCCGGCATCGCCCACCGGCAAGCCGATATTGGTGGCGAAGGTCCAGACGTCGCCGTCTTCCAGATGACGGTCGCGACCGTTGGTGGTGAGCTGGAGGACATCGTTGGTGGTGCCGCCCGGGGTCACGACCACGGGGAGGCCGCCGGCGCCTGTTGCGACGCCGGTCACCTGGGGCACGTCGGCCATGTCGGTGATGTAGCGGCCGAAGGTGATCTGGGCGCGGCCGCCGACGGAGCGGCGCAGCTGGAGGTTGATCACGCCGGCGATGGCATCCGAGCCGTATTGGGAGGAGGCGCCGTCGCGCAGCACCTCGATCCGCTCGATCGCGAGCGGCGGGATGGTGTTCAGATCGACCGAGACCGAGCCGCGGCCGACCGAGCCGTTCAGGTTGATCAGCGACGAGCTGTGGCGGCGCTTGCCGTTGACCAGCACCAGCACCTGATCGGGCGCGAGGCCGCGCAGGGTGGCGGGGCGCAGCGAATCGGTGCCGTCGGTGAGCGAGGGCTGCGGGAAATTGAACGAGGGGACCAGCTGGTTGAGGATCCGGTTGGTCTCCGTATAGCCGGTGTCGGTCAGCGCCTGATTGCCGATCACGTCGATCGGAACCGGGCTGTCGGCGATGGTGCGGTCGGTCCGGCGCGTGCCGGTGACGATGATCGCCGCATCGTCCTGGTCATCGTCGGCGGCCGGGGCGGCGGCGACGGGCACCTCGTCCTGGGCCGCGGCGGGCGCGGCGAGCGCAAAGGTGGACAGCGTCGACAACAGCAAGGCGATGGCGGATGTGCGAGTCATGGTCTTTCCTCCCGGACGCGGCGGCGCGTCCCCCGATGAACAGACTAGGGCCAATCGGCGCCCGCGATAGGGGGCGGGAGCCGTCACGGCTATTTCGCTAAGTTGTTGTGGCTCTTCGACAACAGTTGGAAGACGATGATCGCGAATCGGCTCCGCGAGGGGCTATTCTTCTTCGCGCCGGCGTCCCGGCGCTGCATTCACTCCCCCTTCAACCCGCCGTCTTCCTTGTACCGGGTTTCGATGAAGCGCCGCTGCGTCTCGAAGCTCATCTGGCGCTCGCAATTGGTCTGCTCGATCAGATGGTCGAGCTCGCCGCCCACGATGTCGAGGCTTTCGATGAAACGCCGGGTGCTTTCCGAATCCGGCGCGCGGGAGCCGGACGGGAGGTCGAGGTAGGAATCGACCAGCCGGGGCAAGTGCCGGCCGATCAGGCGGCGGGCGTCGCCGGCGAGCATGGCGCCGGGATCGAGCTCGGCGAGGCAGGGCTGGAGCTCGGCCAGCCGCGCGATGATCCTGTCGGCCGCCGGAAGCGCGCGGCCGGGAAGCTCGTCGCAGCGGTCGAGCAGCCCTTCCTCGGCGCGCCGGGCGAGCTCGGCGAGCGGAAGTGCCAGCGCCGCCTCGCCGCCGGCGGGCCCGGCGCGGCGGTCGACACCGCCCCAGAAGAGAGACTGAAAGGCGAAGAGGCAGACTGCCGCGAGCGCCACAAGCCAGGTGAAGAAGCCGAGGCCGCCAATCGCCAGTCTCGCGGCGACCAGCGCGGCCAGCAGGCCCGCGAGGATCAGGGCGGCGCGCCTGAACCGCCGTCCGAGCTCCTCCAGCTTGCGGCGCGCGCGCCTCTTCTTGGCTTCGCGCGCCGTCGAGGAGCGGATGTGCCGCCTCAGGAAATCCTCGGTTTCGTAGAGGATGCGCTCGAGCTCGAAGCCCATCGTCATTCGCCCTTCAGGGCGCCGTCATCCTTGTACCGGCTCTCGATGAATCGCCCCTGCGTCTCGAACGCGTCCATGTCCTCGCGGGCGAGCTTGCGCCCCAGGTCGTCGAGCGCCTTGCCGGCCGCGTCGAGGCCCTGGACGAGCCGTTCGTCGACGGTCAGCCCCTCGCCGTCGCGCTCGGCGCGATAGGCGGCGGGGACGCGCTCGTAGCGTTCGATCAGCTCGGGCAGATGCTTGCCCATAAGCCGGCGCGCGTCCTGGGCGAGCGGGTCGAGCATCTGGGTTTCGGCAAGCCGGCTTTCGAGCAGGGGAAGCTGCTGGCTGATCGCGTCGATCGTTCGCGCGGCCGGGGCGGGGAGGGCGGCGCGCTTGCGCGTCAGCAGCGTGCCGAGTCGCTGGACGACCGCCTGGTTCGGCATGTCCTCCTTATAATCGACGATCGGCCTTTCGCGACGGGGCATCAGGATGAAAAAGGCGGCGGCCGCCATCGCCAGCAGCGAGAGGACGAAGCCGCCAAGGCCGATGCCGTCGACGACGATTCCGATCACGATGGTCGCCGCCATGACGATGCCGATCGCGATCAATGCGGTGGCGATCCGCCTCGCCCAGGCCGTGCCCTTGCCTGGATGCGAATATTTGGGGCCATCGGACGTGCGCGAGGCCGCCAGACGGTCGATCCGCTCGAGCTCGCTGTCGAAGCGCGCGATCTTCCGGTCGATATGGGGCAGGTGCAGGCTCATCTCAGCCTTCGAGGGCGGTCAGCGGCGACTCCGCCGCATGGCCGCCCCCCGCCAGCCGGTTCTGCTCGACGCCCTCGGCGCGGGCGATATAGCCGCGGCTCTTCTCGACCTCCCGGCCCAGCGTCTCGACGGTCTGCTTCATGTTGCCCAAGGCCTCGACCTTGAAACGGTCGATCGTGTCCATCGTGTCGTAGATGTTCTGGAAGGCGTGCTGCAGCGTCTCCAGCGGGATGGTCGCCGAGGCCGCCTGCTTGTGGATTTCGCCGGTCTGGCTCTTAAGGAGTTCGCCGGTGGATTCGATCATGTTCGCGGTCGTCGTGTTGAGGGCGGTGATCTGCTCGAGCACCAGCCGCTGGTTGGTCAGCGCCTGGGCGACCGTCACGGCGGTGCGCAGCGCGGCGACGGTGGTGGTGGAGGCACGGTCGACGCCCTTCACCAGCTCGACATTGTTCTTCTTGACGAGGTCGAGGGCCAGGTAGCCCTGCACGGTGACCGCCATCTGGGTCAAAAGGTCGGTGGTGCGCTGACGCGTATAGAACAAGGCGGTCTCGCGGATCGCCTTGGCCTTGGCCGGGTCGGTCGCGTCGAGCTCGTTCGCCTTGTCCTCGAGCTTGGCGTCGAGGGCCTTGGAGATGTGGATCATCTGCTCCAATTTGCCCATCGTCTTCCACAGGTTCGCGCGCTCCACGTCGATCGCGGCATTGTCCATGAGGAGCTCGTCCTTGCCCGAGGCCAAGGCTGCGAGGATGGCGGCGATATGGCTCTGCGACGACTGGTATTTCATGAAATACCCGCGCAGATTATTGCCCCAGGGGATGATGCCGAACAGCTTGCGGGGCTTGGCCAGCGCGCCGCCGCGGCCGGGATCGAGATCCTCGACTGTTTTCCTGAGCTGGGTCAGATTGGCGCCGATGCCGGTGTCCTTGTCGATCGCCTTGACCGGCCGGTCGAGGAAGCGGTTCGAGGCGCCCGCGGCCTCGGCGATCTCCTTGCGGCCCATGCCGGTCAGCTGATCGACTTTCTTGCCGAATTCGGGCGAGTTGGCGTCGAGCGCCACCAGGTCCGCGATGAAGGCGTCGACCTTCTCCTCGAGCGCATCCTTCTGCTCGTCCTTGAGCGGGACCAGCCCGGCCGCCTGCGCGGTGGTGACGTCCTGCAGCGGCTGCGGCGGCTCCAGGGTCAGAATGGTCTCGGTCTTCGTCGCAGTTTCGGTCTGGGTGGCCATGGATCGTCCCCGATTGAATGTCGCCAGCAAGATTGGGACCTGGAAGGCCCGAGCGCAAGGGATAAAGTGTATTATTTGTGTAAGTCACCGGGTGCTGCGCTCATTCCGAGGCACGCGGCGCGGCTTCGTTTCGGCGGCGTTCCGCTTCGCGCGCCATCATGCTATGGGCAGCAGGAATTCAACAGGGAGGGACAAGATGCGCAAGATCGTTCTGGGCCTGCTGGCCGCAACCATATCAATGCCGGTGCTGGGCGTCCCCGCCGCCGCCAAGCCGCGCCAGGATCACAGCCGCTATTACGACCGCGACGGCAATTACAGCGGGCCGACCTGGCGCGGGAATGACGGCCGCATGTACTGCCGCAAGCGGGACGGCACGACCGGACTCATCGTCGGCGCCGCCGCGGGCGCGCTCGTCGGCCGCGCCATCGACAGCCGCGGCGATCGGACCACCGGGACGATCGTCGGCGGCGTCGCCGGAGCGCTGATCGGCCGCGAGGTCGCGCGGAGCAGCAGCCGCTGCGAATAGACGAACGCCATCGCTCCGCCCGAGAGGGCCGTACCTCATTCGCGCCCCGGCCGGGGACCCCCTCGGCCGGGGCGTTTTTCTTTTCGCATGCGCGCGCTATGGAGTCGGCCGCATCGAGGAGTGTCTTATGAGGTTCGTGCTTTTGGCCGCCGTCGCGGCCCTGTCGTTCGCCGCCGCCGCCGCTGCCCAGCTTCGCCCGCAGGAAGCAGCGGGCACGATCCGCACCCGCCAGGCCAATTACAAGCAGATGGCCGCCGCCATGAAAGGGATCAACGACCAGCTCAGGAGCCGCCGCCCGTCGGCACAGGCGATCAGGCGGAGCAGCGCCCTCATCGCCGGCTTCGCGCCGCGGCTGCTGACCTGGTTCCCACCGGGTTCCGGACCTGAAGCCGGCGTGCGCACGCGGGCGCGGCCCGAAATCTGGGCGAACCACCGGGATTTCACGCGCGCCGGGGCGGTCCTGGTCGTCGCCGCGCGCAACCTCGACGCGGCGGCACGCCGGGGCGACGTCGCCGCCGTCCGCGCCGCGGCGCCCGCCGTCAGCCGCGCCTGCGGCGGCTGCCACGACGATTATCGGGCGCCCGAGCCGTGAGCCGGATCCGGATCTGGGATCTGCCGACCCGCGCCTTCCACTGGACGATCGTGCTCCTCATGCCCGCGCTCTGGTGGACCGCCGAGGAGCATGAGCTCGAATGGCATTATTTGCTCGGCGAGGTCACGCTCGGCCTCATTCTCTTCCGCCTCATCTGGGGGTTGATCGGCAGCTCCACGGCGCGTTTCGCGGGCTTCGTCAAGGGCCCCGGCGCGATCCTCGCTTATCTGCGCGGCCGCCTCCCGGAGGGGGTGGGACACAACCCGCTTGGCGCGCTCAGCGTCGTCGCTCTGCTGCTGCTGATCGCGACGATCGTCGGGCTCGGCCTGTTCGCGACCGACGAGGACGGGCTCCATCCGGGGCCGCTGGCGCACCTCGTCACTTTCGATTCGGCAGAGATGCTGGCCGAGCGGCATGAACAGGTGTTCAATATCCTGCTCGGCTTCATCGGCCTGCATGTGGCCGCGATTCTTTTCTACCTCATCGTCAGGCGCGACAATCTGGTGGAGCCGATGGTCACCGGCGCACGCGAGGCAAGAGCGGGCGAGGCGCCGATGGCCCCTGCGCCGGCCTGGCGCTTCGTCATCGCCGCCGCAATCGCCACGGGGCTCACATTCTGGATCGTTGGCGGTCTTTCGTAAGCTGCCGTTCAGATTCGCCGTGCTTACTGTCCTAGGGCAATAAGACACGGGGCCGAATGACCTGCGAATTCACACTCATGGATCGGCAATTGGAAGCGCCGCGCGGGCCGACTCCGCGCGGCAAGCTGGTGTTGAGCCGCCTGAAGCCGGGCAGCTCCGCGATCGGGGCGCCGGGGCCCTCGCTTAAGCTCGTCCTCGACGGCGACGAGCGCTACGAAATTGACGGCCGCTCGATCGCGGTCCGCCCCGGCGAGTTCCTCTACCTCGACGCCGGCAGCCACTGCATAGGAACCAACCGGACCGACATGACCGGCCTCTGCCTGCTCTTGCCGCACGCGCCGGAGGAGGAGGGCGAGGCCGGCGCCTTCGGCCATGATCCCGTCCTGGGCCGCGCGCTGGTCCTTTCCACCAGGACGAGCGGTCTGGGCCGGGCGCTCAACGATTACGCCCGCCGCATCGCCAACGATCCGGCGCTCGGCCCGGGGCTCGCCGACGAGCTGGTCGCGCGGGTGGAATATGCGATCGCCGAGCCGCTCGAGCAAAGCCGGGCGGCGCTGGACGGTCTCAAGGCCGCCAAACTCTCGACCCGGCGGGAGCTTTACCGGCGGCTCGAGCGGGCGCGCGGCTTCCTCCACGAGCATGACGACCGCGCCGTCACGCTGGCCGAGATGGCCTCGGTCGCGGGCCTCTCGCAATTCCACCTCGCCCGCTATTTCAAATGCGCGTTCGGCAGCGCGCCGATCAGCTATCACCGCACCCTGAGGCTCGCGCGCGCCGCGCAGCTGCTCGCGCAAGGCGGCCGCTCGGTCGCGCAGGTGGCGGAAGCGACCGGCTATTCCGATCAGGTCGCGCTGAGCCACGCCTTTCGGAGGCAATATGGGGCGCCGCCGCAAATGTGGACGACGCGGAAAAAAGCCTCTTAGCGAGGACTAGACCTCAGGCAGCGCCTGCGCCGCCTCGCCCCACCCCTGGAGCGCGCGCGACGAAGCGCGGTCGAGGAGAAGGCCGGCGTCCCTGACCGTGAAGCGGGCGCCGGATTTCATTTCGTCGAGTTCCTCCCAATTGATCGGGGCCGCGACCGGCGTGCCCTCTCGGGCGCGGGCGGAATAGGGCATGACGGCGGTCGCGCCGCGCTGATTCCTGAGATAGTCGACGAAGATCCGCCCTGTCCGCTTCGCTTTGGACAGGGCCGCGGTGAACCGCTCGGGCTCGGCTTCGGCGAGAGCGAGGGCGAAGCGCTGGGCGAAGTCCTTGACCTCAGGCCATTGCGCCTTTGGGGTCAGCGGCACGACGACGTGGACGCCCTTGCCGCCGGTCAGCATCGGAAAGGTCTGCAGGCCCATGTCGGCGAGGTGGGTCTTGATGTCCTTCGCCGCCTTTTTCACCAGCTCGAAATCGAGGCCCACGTCGGGATCGAGATCGAACACGATCCGGTCGGGCTTCTCGACGTCGGCGACCTTCGATCCCCAGCCGTGGAACTCGATCGTCCCCATCTGGACGCAGGCGAGCACGCCCGCGGGCCCGTCCACATAGAGATAATCCTCCATGTGGCCGTCCTTCTCGCGGATCGGCACGTGGAGGACGTGCGCGCCGAAGCTGCCGCTGTCGTGCTTCTGGAAGAAGCATTTCTTCGCCCGGCCCTGGGGGCAGCGGACCAGGCTGATCGGCCGGTCGGCGTTCCACACCGCCATCGGGGCGCCGACCGCGCGGTAATAATCGGCGAGCTCGCCCTTCGTGACCTTCGCCTCGGGGTCGATGATCCGGTCCGGATTGGTGATCCGGACGCCGTCATCCTCGGGCGCGGGAAGCGGCTGCGGCTTCTCCTCGATCACGTCCCCGGCCGGTTTGTCGCCGCGCAGGCCGAGGAAGCTCGCGTGGCGGACCACCCCCTCCGACGTGAATTCGGCAAAAGCGACTTCGGCGACGAGCTCGGGCTTGACCCAGTGGGCTCCGCGCGCCTCGGCGCGGGGGACCTCGGCAGCCCCGGTTTTCTGGGCCAGCTTGTCGAGGCGGCCGCGAAGCTCGTGCTGGACGGCCATCGCAAATCCGGTGCCGACCTTGCCGGCGTAGCGCAGCTTGCCCTTCTCGTTGACCGCCAGCAGCAGCGAGCGGAAGCCGCGGCCTTTCTTGTCGCTCTCCACCCAGCCGATGATGACGAGCTCCTGGCGCAAGGTGCATTTGACCTTGAGCCAGTTCTTCGTCCGCGCGCCGCGATAGGGGGCGTCGGCCTTTTTCGAGACGATCCCTTCCTGGCCCGCCGCGCACATCGCGTCGAACAATTGCTCGCCCTTGCCGAGAATATGGTCGGCACAAAGGACGAAGGGCGGAACGCCGTCGCCGAGCAGCGCGGCCAGGCGCTGCTTGCGCTCGATATTGGGGAGCCTGTCGAGCTTTTCGCCGTCGATCTCGAGCGCGTCGAACAGGAACAGGGTGAGGCCGCGCCCGCCCTCGCTTATCGAAAGCTGCAGCGCCGAAAAGCCGGTATTGCCCTTGTCGTCCAGCGAGACGATCTCGCCGTCGAGCAGGGCCGATTCGCACTGAATGGAAGCGGCGGCCTCGGCGATCTCCGGGAATTTCCCGGTCCAGTCGAGGCCGGTACGGGTGTAGACCTTCGCTTCGCCGCCGCCGATGGCGAGCAGGCAGCGATAGCCGTCATATTTCATCTCGTGCAGCCAGGCGGCGCCGGAAGGGACTGAGTCGACCAGCGTCGCCTTCTGCGGCTCGCGGAACGACGGCATCTTGCCGTCGCCCCGGCGGAGGCCGGGGTCTCGTGTCGTGCGCCGTGACTTTCCGTCCTGAGATCCCGGCTTCCGCCGGGATGACGGCTTCAGTTCGGAGGCCTTCTTCCCCTCCGCGATCTCGTTCATCGTCCGTCCGGTCTTGATCGAAGTCAGATATTTCTCGGTCAGCCCCGTCGGGCTTCCCGCATATTCGTCGTCGACCTTCTTCAGGATCCAGTTCTCGCCGCGTTCCCTCCCGCGCGGCTTCAGCCGGAACATCACCCATTCCCCCTTCATCCGCTCGCCCTCGAGCGTGAAATGGAGATGGCCCTCTTCGATCGTCTTCCTCGGGTCCTTGTCCGGATGCGGAATCCAGTGGCCCCGGTCCCACAGCATCACAGTGCCGCCGCCATATTGCCCTTTGGGGATCGTGCCTTCGAAGGTGGCGTAGGAAAGGGGATGGTCCTCAGTGCGGACCGCGAGCCTCTTGTCGGCGGGATCGAGGCTCGGGCCGCGCGTGACCGCCCAGCTCTTCAGCGTCCCGTCGAGCTCCAGCCGGAGATCGTAATGGAGCCGCGAGGCGTCGTGCTTCTGGACGATGAAGGTTAGCGCCTTGCCCTTGCGTGGGTCCACCTTCCCGGCCGGCTCGGCCGTCTTCGCGAAGTCGCGCTTCTTGTTGTAGGTCGCGAGCGGATCGGATTTACGCGGCATGGCGGCCTAAAGCCCTCCCCATCGAGGGGAGGGGCACTCGAGGCTCATCCGTCCTCACGCCCTTTTCCTGGCGGTCGCGGCCTTCTTCGCCGGAGCCTTCGCCGCCGGCGACTTCTTCGCCACCGCCGCTTTCGCGCCCGGCTTCTCGATGGACTTCTTCAGCGCCGCCATCAGGTCGATGACGTTGGAGGCGCGCTTGGGCAATTCCTCTTCCTCCGCCTGGATCTTGCCGCCCTTCAGCTTGCGCTTCTTCTCGATCAGCTCCTTCAAGGCGTCGACATAGCGGTCGTGGAATTTGTCGGGATCGAACCTGGCCGTCTTCTTCGCGATCAGCGCTTCGGCCAGCTCGAGCATCTCCTCGTCCGGCTTGGCGTCGGGGATGTCGCGGAAATAGCCCTGCGCCTTGATGACCTCATCGGCATAGCGCAGCGTCTCGAGCAGGATGCCGCGGCCGCAGGGCTTCAGGCTGACGACATATTCGCGGCCGCGCAGGGTGAGCTGGCCCAAAGCGACCTTCTTCGTGTCCCGGAGCGCCTCGCGCAGGACAACGAACGCTTCCTCGGCGAGGTCGTCGGCGGGGACGACATAATAAGGCCGTTCGTAGTAAAGCGGGTCGATTTCGTGGGCGTCGACGAACTGCGTGAGCTCGAGCGTCTTCTTGCTCTCGAGCTTGACCGCGTCGAGCTCCTCGTCGTCGAGGAGGACGTAGCTGCCCTTGCTGTACTGGTAGCCCTTGACGATCTCGTCCGGATCGACCGCGCCGATGCCCGGCACCACCTTCTCATATTTGATCCTCTTGCCCGAAGGCTCGTGGATCTGGTTGAAGGCCACGGTCGCGCCCGAGCGCGTCGCCGAATAAATCTCCACCGGGATCGAAACCAGCGCCAGCCGGATCTGCCCCTTCCAATAAGGCCGCGCGGCCATGATGCGTCTCCCGATCGTATCGCGGCCGATTCAATCGACGGGAAAGAGGAGGGTTCCCCCGGTCGCCGCGCACGCCGCCGCGATGGCCCCCTTGCGGATACCTGTGGTTCCTGCAATCTGCCTGCGTGCGCTTGCGGAATCTATTTGTAGCCTGGGTGATCGGGGTGGCGAGCGCGACCAGCTCGTTGCGCGCGTCAGAGCACCAAACCGACTCAAGCCGTTGGGCATCAGTCTTTGCGACAATAGGGCGTTCGGAATGGTGTCCGCCTGGTACCGTTCGGCTTGATCTTGGGACCGGGCGCTATGCGGTGACTGCGCCTCGCACATGGCGCGTTTGCCGCAGACCGCCTTTTCGCAGCCGTATCAGAACGGGCGTTCTGGCGGCCGATGAACTGGCGGCGGTTCGGGGCGTTTACCAGAATGCCGCAGCCGAGGGGCTGGACCATCCATCCTGCCGCAATGGCGGGCGACCCGACAGCCTCATCGTCACCAACAGCTATCCATCGATCCTGCGCTTAACAAGTCGCCGCCGGACGACAGCTCCGCCGAACGATCCCTCCTGCTGGAGCGACGCCGCCCGGAGCTTGGGACGGATTTTAGAGGATTTGTTCAACCCGCGCACCGCACGCCAGCGTTAGTCCGCGACGGCATCGTCGCGCCCGAGCGCGTCGCCGCCGCATGGAAGCCGCGCGCAGACCGTGTCCAGCCTCGCTTCCGCGCAACATCTGTCCAAGCTATTCTGAAGAAACCGGCATGGAGATTTGCAGCATGGCGAAGCTCGTCTTTGGAATGAATCAGTCGCTGGACGGCTACGTCGACCACATGGGATTTGCGCCCGATCCAGCGCTCTTTCGTCACTGGATAGAGCAAGTGCGTGGGGTGGCCGGCAGCGTGTACGGTCGCCGCATGTACGAAGTCATGCGCTATTGGGACGAAGACCATCCTGAGTGGGACGCAGCGCAACGCGACTTCGCGGCGGCGTGGCGGAGCCAAAAGAAGTGGGTGGTCTCGCGCTCGTTGGAGTCCGTCGGCCCGAATGCCGCTCTTGTCGAGGATGATTTCGACGCGGCGATACGCGGGCTGAAGGCCCAGCTCGATGGGGAGATTGCAGTTTCCGGACCAGAGCTGGCGCGAGGCCTGACCGACCTTGGCCTCGTCGACGAGTATCGGCTCTACCTCCATCCCGTCGTGCTTGGTCGCGGCAAGCCGTTCTTCGCCGGCCCCCGGCCGCCGCTGCGGCTGGTGGCCAACGATCTCATTGGCGAGGACGTGATCAGGCTGACATACGTTCCAGCTTAATCGCGCGACCAGCTCGACGGACCATAAGTCAGCGGATCAGTAATTGCTGTCGGCGCCGCCGCCGCCGCCCGATCCGCCGCCGCCCTCGAAACCCGAATCGGATGAGCCGCCGCCGTCATAGCTGTCGTGCGCGCTTGAACCCTGCGCCCTGTCGCGCAACGCTTCCAGCGCGCCGCTTCCCCCGGGAGAGCGCGCATGCCGGGCGCGCGCTTTTTGCCTGTCCATCTTCGCGCGCATCGCCGCGGCCATCGTGCGCACCGTGGAGAGGTTGTTCGTCGGGCCGCCCGTCACGGGCGCTGGGCGGGGGTCCGGCCGCCCCCGGCGCGTCGCCATCTTGGCTTCATGCCTTTGCCCGGCCCGCTTCGCCCTCGCCGGCATGATCGCGTAGAAAGGCCAGATGGCGTACCACGTCTCGAAAATCGGGTAGAGGAAGACGCCGAGGACGAGGCAGCCCACGCCTCCGAAGACGATCCACCACCATGAGAGCGGGCGGCCGTCGTCCCGCGGCGGGGCTTGCGACGTCTCTTCGGCGCCCGACGCGACCGCCAGCATGATCCGCTCGGCGCCGGCGGTCAGCCCGCCGGCGACGTCGCCGGCCCGGAGCGGCGGCCGGATCGCCTCGCGGATGATGGCGCTGGAGCGCGCGTCGGTCAGCACCGGCTCGAGCCCGTAGCCGACCTCGATCCTGACCTGCCGCTCATTCGGCGCCAACAACAGGAGCACGCCGTCATTGGCGCCTGCGCGGCCCAGCCGCCAATGCCTCAGCAGGCCGATGCTGTAGTCCTGGACTTCCCGGCCCTCAAGGCTTGGCACGGTAGCGACGACGAGCTGATGCCCCGTCGACCGGTTCCACGCCACCAGGCGCGCCTCCAGCGCGGCTTGCGCTCCGTCGGGAATGACGCCGGCCGCATCGACGACTGCGTTGCGCCCGCGCTCGGGGAAAGACAGGGCGGCCGCATGGGCCTGCGTCGCGGCGAAGCAGAGAAGAATCACGGCAATCGCCCGGCTCGCCCAATGCATTGAACCACTCCCCGACCGACGCATCTATAGCGCGCCCGCTTGGGCTTGTCGTGCCGGCCTCGTGGTGTCCTGCTTAGGCCGCAGGCGTGTCCGGTTCGGCATCCGCCCGGTCGAAGAAGATCGTCACGCGCAATCCCTCGCCCGCGCCGGAGGCAACTTCGATGCGCGCATTGGCGTTCTGCACCAGGGATTTTGCAATAAGCGCGGCCATCTTGCCGGGCTTGGGCCAGTTCACGCCGGGACCCAAACCAACGCCGTCATCGGCGACCACGACCTGACAGCCCGAAGGGCCAACCACGCAACGCAGCGTGATCGTGCCGCCGTCCCGGCCCTTGAACGCATGCTTCAGCGCGTTGGTGAGCAGCTCGTTGACGACCAGGCCGGCGGGCATTGCGACATTGAGGGAGACGGGCCAGCTGTCCACCTGCAGGTCGAGGTGAATGCCCTCCACCGCGTGAGCGCGCATGACCGCGGAGGCGATTTCACTCAGATAGGTGCTCAGATCGACGCTGTCCTCGGGCGAAACATCCGACAGCGAGCGATAGAGCAAAGCAAGCGCTTCGATCCGCCCGGCCAACCTGTCGAAGCTGAAGACGATCGCCTCATCCGGAAGGGCGCGCGCTTCCAGGCGAATGAGCGCGGTGATCATCTGAAGATTGTTCTTCACGCGGTGCTGCAGCTCCCGCAGCAGCGTGTCCTTCTCGCGGATCAGCTGCTCCAGCTGCAGCTGGCCCGGTTCTCCCCGCTGCCGCGCCTCCGACAAAGCGACCAGGCGAAACACCGGCACGCCGCCGTCGTCCCGGATGATGTTCGACCAGGCATCGAGGCTGATGCTCGAGCCAGCGTCGATCGTGAAGGCGCCGATATAATCCTGGTCGTCGGCGATCGCCTCGCTGAGCTGCCGGTGATCGTTCGACGCGGTCGCGCTGCCGGTCAACGCGCCCCACAGCTTGCCGGTCAGCTCGGATTCCGATTGGCCCGAAAGGCGCTCGAACTCCTTGTTGAGATAGACGATGCGCTCGGAAGGCCGGAGCTCCGAAACCCCGATCGCGACCGGGACATGGTCGAGGAAGGACTTGAACTGATCGCTTTCCAGCGCCCCTGCCAGATGCGGCGTATCCAGCAATTGCTCGCCGCGCGGCGGGTCTTGGAGCTCAACGGTCATCGATCCGCCTCTCGGGAACACATCCGGCCAGCCTCCAACGCTCGAAAGCTCAAAAAGACCGCATTTCCACCCATATCCGACATTCGCTAGACCGGTATCTCCGTCGTATACTTGACCTGCCTCAATGCGAAGTTGCTCGCGGCGTTGGCGACGCTCGGATGCGCCAGCACGCCCTGGCGGATGAAGCGGTCGTAATCGGCGACGTCGCGGACCGCTATTCTGAGCAGATAGTCCCATTCGCCCGACATGGCGTAGCATTCGACGATCTCTTCGCGGCCCTCGATGAACTGTTCGAAGTCGGCGCGGGCGTCCATCGTCTGGCGAGTCATTCGGACCTGGCACAGGACATTGACGCTGCGCCCGAGCCGGGCCGGATCGGCGAGGCGGACCGAGGCGCCGAGCACGCCCTCTTTTTCGAGGTTCCGGACCCGCCGCCAGACCGAGGCCGCGGAGGCGCCGACGGTCTCCGCCAAGGCCGCATGGCTGAGGCTGGCGTCGCGCTGGAGGGCGCGAACGATTCGGCGGTCTATCGCATCCAGATGAAATTCCTCGCTCATGATTTACGTCTAGCATGAAACGTACATTTCACAAACAGCCTGAAATGCGTCAGCTTTGACAAGCCTTTGCGCGCCGCTTGCGCTAGGCATAGATGCGAAGACCTGGAGGCGCGCATGGAACAGGGGATTCTTCTGGACGACAAGCCGCTGCTGCTCGACCGGCTCGAGGCGCAGGCGCAGGATTCGCTGATCGCCTTGATCGCGCTCGCCGAAGCCGATCCGCGGCCGACCAAGATCGACGTCGGCGTCGGCGTCTATCGCGACGCCGCCGGCAACACCCCGATCCTTCGCGCCGTCAAGGCCGCCGAGCGGATCCTGCTCGAGACGCAAGCCACCAAATCCTATATCGGCTCGCAGGGCGACGCCCGCTTCGTCGAGCTCGTCAAGCCGATCGTCTTCGGCGAGGATTCGGCGTCGGACGAGCGCATCGTCGGCCTGCAGACGCCCGGCGGCTGCGGCGCGCTGCGGCTCGGCGCCGAGCTCATCGCCAAGGCCAATCCCCTGGCGCGCATCTATGCCGGCGAGCCGACCTGGCCCAATCACGCGCCCCTGATCGCCTCGGCCGGCGTCGAGATGGTGCCCTATCCCTATTACGCCAAGGAGAGCCGGACGATCTGCTTCGATCGGATGATGGACGCGTTCGGCCAGGCCGAAGCGGGCGACCTCGTCCTCCTCCACGGCTGCTGCCACAATCCGACCGGCGCCGACCTCGACATGGAGCAATGGCGCGCGGTCGCGGACGTCATTTCCGAGCGCGGGCTGATCCCCTTTGTCGACCTTGCCTATCAGGGCCTCGGCAAGGGGCTCGAGGCGGACGCGGCGGGCACGCGCCTGGTGGTCGAGGCGGCGGACCAGGCGATCGTCGCCCAGAGCTGCGACAAGAATTTCGGCTGCTACCGCGACCGGCTCGGCACGCTCTTCGTCAAGGCGTCGAGCGCAAAAGGCGCCGGAATCGCGTTCGGCAACCTGCTCGGCCTCGCCCGGACCATGTGGTCGATGCCGCCCGATCATATGGCCGCGGTCGTTCGCATCATTCTCGACGATCCGGAGCTTCGCGCCGACTGGCGGGCCGAGCTCGACGAAATGTGCGGGCGCATCCGCCAGCTCCGCGCGCGGCTTTCAGTCTACGACCCCAGGCTCGCTTATATCGACACCCAGAACGGCATGTTCTCGATGCTGCCGCTGATGCCCGCCCAGGTGCTCGAGCTCCGCGAGGAGCAGGGCATCTACATGGCGGGCTCGGGCCGCTTCAACGTGGTCGGTCTCTCCGACGAAAGCGTCGAGCGCTTCGCCGCCGCGGTGGTGGAGAAGATGGATGGCTGAGGCGCCGGCGAAGGAGCGCAAGGCCGACGCCCAAGCGCCGGACCCGGCGTTCGACTGGCGCGAGATCGCCTATCTGGTCCACGTCAGCCGGGCGCTCGACAAGCTCGAGGAGGAGCGGCTCGTCCCGGAGCGCAAGATCCTCTACCAGTTCAGCGCCCGCGGCCACGATTTGGCGCAGGTCATGCTGGGCAGTCGGCTCGATCATCCCCGCGACGGCGCCTGCGGCTATTACCGGTCGCGGCCGCTGCTGCTCGCGCTCGGCGTGCCGCTGGCGGACGCCTTGGGCTCGAACATGGGCCGAGCCGGCGGCTATTCGGACGGCCGCGATATCGGCGTCGTCTTCAACTATCCAAACCCGAACGGCTGCCCGGCCCTGCCGATGTGCGGCGGCGTCGGCGCTCAATATACGCCGACCGCGGGCTGGGCGCAGGCGATCGAATATTACCGCAAGGTGCTCGGCGACGACAGCTATGACGAGGCGATCGCGGTGGTGCTCGGCGGCGACGCCTCCTGCGCGACCAACGGCTTTTGGTCGGCGCTGACCATCGCGACCACGCAGAAGCTGCCGATGCTCTTCTACATCGAGGACAATCAATACGGCATTTCGGTGCCCTCGACCTTCCAGACGCCCGGCGGCGACATCGCGAAAAACCTGGCGAGCTTTTCAGGCCTCCAGGTGCTTTCCGGCGACGGCACCGAGCCCGCCGAGGCGGCGCGGCTGCTCGACGAGGCGCTGGCGCACGTTCGCGCGCGCAAGGGGCCCGCGCTGCTCCGCCTCACCGTGCCGCGCCTCGAAGGGCACAGCTATCAGGACACCCAGACCTACAAGAGCGAGGATTTCATTCGGTCGGAATGGGCGCGCGATCCCTTGCCCAAGCTCAAATCCTATCTGGTCGGGTCGCTGGTCAGCGAAGCGGAGTGGGACGGGATCGGCAAGGAGGCGGACTCGGCGGTTGAGGCGGCGCTGGCCGAGGCCGAGGCGCGCGGCGTCGCCGATCCCGAGACCGTCACGGCCCACGTCTTCTACGACGGTGAGATGCAAACATGGGGCGGGCAGTGGACCAAGGGCTATCGCGCGCCCAAATCGACCGAGACGCCCAGGCCCGAAGGCCAGCGCATCAACATGGTCACCGCCATTCGGCGCACGCTGGAGCATGAGCTCGAGATCAACCCGCGCGTGCTTCTGTTCGGCGAGGATATCGGGCCCAAGGGCGGCGTCCACGCGGTGACATTGGGCCTGCAGGACAAGTTCGGCATCGACCGCGTGTTCGACACCAGCCTTTCCGAGGAAGGCATAATCGGCCGCGCGGTGGGCATGGCGCTCGCGGGCCTCATGCCCGTCCCCGAAATCCAGTTCCGCAAATATGCCGAGCCCGCTTTGGAGCAGATCAACGATTGCGGCACGATGCGCTGGCGCACCGCCAATCGCTTCGCCGCGCCGATGGTGCTGAGGATGCCGGTCGGTTTCTTCAAGTGCGGCGATCCCTGGCACAGCCAGACCAACGAGGTGCAGTTCGTCCACAATCCGGGCTGGCTGGTCGCGGCGCCGTCGAACGCCGAGGACGCGGTCGGGCTGCTCCGCTCGGCGCTGCGCGGCAACGATCCCACGGTCTTCTTCGAGCACCGCGCCATGCTCGACGATGCCTGGGCGCGCCGGCCTTATCCCGGCGACGATTATGTGCTGCCCTTTGGCCGGGCGAAGAAGCCCCGGGAGGGCCGCGACACCACCATCGTCACCTGGGGTGCGATGGTCCCCAGGTGCGAGGAAGCGGCGAAGGACGTATCCGCCGACGTGATCGACCTGCGCACATTGATGCCGTGGGACCGGGAGATGGTGCTCGAATCGGTCCGCCGCACGCGGCGCTGCCTGATCGTGCACGAGGATTTGCGCACCGGGGGCTTCGGCGCCGAGATCGCGGCGGTGGTGGCCGACGAGGCCTTCCTCGATCTCGACGCGCCGGTCGCGCGGGTCACCATGCCGGACATCCCGAGCCCGCATAATCCCGAGCTGATGAACTGGGCGGTGCCGTCGGTCGAAAAGATCCGCGCAAAGATCGGCGAGCTGGTGGGGTTTTGACGTGATCGACGTCCTCGTTCCCGAAGAGCAGGAAGGCACCAAGGCGGTCGTCCGCGCCTGGCTGAAACAGATCGGCGACCGGGTCGAAGTGAACGACCCTTTGGTCGAGCTCGAGACAGACAAGGTCGCGGTCGAGGTGCCCGCGCCCGCCGCCGGCGTGCTTCGCGAGATATTGCTGCACACCGATGACGATGCGGTCCCCGGCGCGGTCCTCGGCCGCATCGCGCCTGCTGTGGAGGTTGGTGATTCGGAACCCGAAACTCCGTTCGGGCTGAGCCTGACGAAGCCCTCCACTTCCCTTCCGGAAAGGGAGAAGGAAAGGCCTTCGACGGGCTCAGGCCGAACCGGGGAGGGGATGGAGAGCAGGCTTTCACCCTCCGTCAAGCGCGCCGTCCTCCAGCACGACCTGAACCCGGACCATATCGAAGGCACCGGTCGCGGCGGGCGGATCACCCGGGCGGATGTCGATCGCGCCGTCGAAGAGGCGACGCGCGTCAGCAGGCCCGTCGAGGGCGTCATCCCGGCCGCCGCCGGCGATATCCGCTCGCACTTCGTCCCGCACGACCGGATGCGGCTCGCCATCGCCGAGAACCTGCTCGCCTCGGTGACCGGCGCTCCCCACGTGACCGCGGTGTTCGAGGCCGATTTCAGCGCGATCATCGCCCATCGCGACAGGCACAAGGCTGCCTATGCGAAGAAGGGCGCGAAGCTCACCTACACCGCCTATCTCGTCGCTGCCGCGGCCGAAGCGATGAAGGTCGCCCCCGCCATCAACAGCCGCTGGCACGCCGACAAATTGGAGCTCTACGACGACGTCAATATCGGGGTCGGCACCGCTCTGGGCAGCAAGGGCCTGATCGTGCCCGTCCTGCGCAAGGTGCAGCAGCTTTCGCTGAAGGGCATCGCCGCCCAGCTCGACGAGATGATCGAGAAGGCCCGCAACGAGAAGCTGACCAGCGCCGACATCAAGGGCGGAACCTTCACCATCTCCAATCACGGCGTCTCGGGCTCGCTCTTCGCCGCGCCGATCATCATCAACCAGCCCCAATCGGCGATCCTGGGCGTCGGCAAGCTCGAAAAGCGCGTCGTCGTCCGCGAGGTCGGCGGCCAGGACGCGATCCAGATCCGCCCGATGGCCTATGTCTCGCTGACCATCGACCACCGCGTCGTCGACGGCCACCAGACCAACGCCTGGCTGACGCGATTCGTGGAAGTGCTGGAAAGTTGGCCGGCGGAGTAGCTCGGACCGGGACAGGCACTTCAGCCGCCGCGCTCGAAGCTCCGCACGGGGCCGCCGAACGTGACTGTCCCCATTCAGGCCTCCAAGAGCAGCGCCTTCAATTCGCCCCTGAGGATTTTGCCGTTCGCGTTTCTCGGAAGCGGCTCGTCGAGAAACCCGATGCGCACCGGCGTCTTGAACACGGCCAACCGCTCGCGGACCCAGGCCTTGAGCTCCTCCTCGCTCGCCGCCGCGCCGGGCGCCAGTTGCACCACCGCCGCCGGCTCCTCGCCGAGCGTCGGGTGCGGCAGGCCGATCAGCGCCGCGTCGATGACCGCGGGATGGTCGTACAGCACGTTCTCGACCTCGATCGAATAGATGTTCTCGCCGCCCCTGATGATCATGTCCTTGGCGCGGTCGACGATGGTCAAAAAGCCTTCCTCGTCGAGCCGGGCGAGGTCGCCGGTGCGGACCCAGCCATCGACGAAGGTCTCCGAGGTCGCCTGGGGCTGGTTCCAATAGCCTTTGACGATCTGCGGGCCGCTCGCCCAGAGCTCGCCGACCTCGCCCACGGCAAGCTCCGTGACGCCGTCGGCGGACATGATCCTGAGGTTCGAGACCGGCACCGGCGGCCCGGCGCTGTCGGGGCGGTTGATATAATCCTCGCCGATATGGGCGGTGACGGTCGCCATGGTTTCGGTCATGCCCCAGCCATTGCCGGGCAAGGCGCCGAACTCCTCCCAGATTCGCCGCACCAGCTCGGGCGCTGAAGGGGCCCCGCCATAGGTGATGATATCGAGGCTGGAGAGGTCGAACCTGCCACGGTCGGGATGTTCGAGGATCTGCCAGGCGATGGTCGGCACGCCGCCGGTCACCTGGACGCGCTCGCGCTCGATGATCCGCATCGCTTCCAGCGTGTCCCATTTGCGCATGCAGATTGTGCTGTTGCCGGCGACCATAGACCCCATCAGGCTCGCCGAGCAGGCGGTGACGTGGAAGAAGGGGATGACGAGCAGACCGACCCTTGGCGTCGGCTCGGGCGGCGCCTCGCCGCGGCGGAGCGCTGCGCGCGCGGTGACGTAGCCGCTCGAGAGGATGTTCGTCATCAGATTGCGGTGGGTGCCGAGCGCGCCCTTGGGCTTGCCGGTGGTGCCGCTCGTATAGAAGATCGTCGCCTCGTCGTCGGGCCGGATGTCGGCCTCGGGCAGATCGGCGTCGGGCAGGTCCTTCCAGGCCGGGGGGTCGCCGATCAGCGCCTCCAGCCCGCCGCCGCCCTCGGATCGGCTCGCGATCACCTGCTCGAGATCCGTCAGAGCGGAGAGATGCGGCGCGATCCTGGCTTGGCGGGCGGCGTCGCAGATCAGCGCCTTCGCGCCCGAATCGCCAAGCGCAAATTCGAGCTCCGGCCCGGTCCACCAGGCGTTCAGCGGAACCGCGATCGCGCCCAATGCCGTGATCGCGAAGAAGGCGACCGGCCATTCGGGCAGGTTCGGCATGGCGAGCGCGACGCGGTCGCCCTTGCCGATCCCGAGCCGGGCGAGCGCGGCCGCGAGCGCCGCGGTCGCACGAAACGCGGCTTCGAAGCTGACCCGTTCGTCCTCGTAGATGATGAACAGCCGCTCGCCATGGACCCGCGAGAAGCGGACGAGCGCCGGCAGCGACGGCGGCGCGTTCTTCCACACCCGCGTCGGCACGCCGCTGATCTCCGCCTCATCCATCTCGAAGCGGGCGCCGGGCGCGGTCAGGCGGGCGTCGACCTCGGCGAGGCTCAGCCGCGGCCAGGCCGGGTCGAGCTTGAAGCCCTCGATCATCGCCCCTCGGCGGCCGGGCGGGCGACGAGGTCGATCTCGTAGAGCCGGGACCAATTCTTGCCGGTGACGAACAGGCGGTCGCCGGCCGAGTCATAGGCGATGCCGTTGAGGACCTGGTCCGTATCGCCGCCATTTTCGGCGGCGAGCGGCCGCAGGTCGATAATGCCGGTGACGCCGCCGCTCGCCGGATCGATGCGGACGATGAAGCCGGTCCGCCAGACATTGGCGAATATCTCGCCGTTCACCCATTCGAGCTCGTTCAGGGCCTCGACCGGCCGCCCATTGTCGGTGACCCGGATCCGCCGCCGCTCGGCCAGGGTCACAGGGTCGAGGAAGCGCAGCTCCGCGGTGCCGTCGCTCATGATGATGTCGGCGCCGTTCTGGGTCAGGCCCCAGCCTTCGCCCGCATAGCGCCATTCGCCGAGTCGCCGCAGCCGGCGCCGGTCCCAGCGATAGCCAACGCCCCCGGTCCAGGTCAGGCTGACGATCTGGTTTCGCCAGTTGACGATGCCCTCGCCGAACTGGCCGGGCGGGATCGGCACGGATTGCAGGACACGGCCATCCGCGATGCGCACACGGCGGATCGTCGATCGGCCGACCTGGCCGGTGCTCTCGAAGAGATGGCCGTCGAGATAGAAGAGGCCCTGGGTGAAGGCTTCGGGATCGTGCGGGTAGGTGGCGACGACCCGGTAATTGTAGACCGGCGCCGCAGCCGGCGGCTGTGCGGGCGGCGACTGCGCGGGCGCGCAAGTCGCGAAGCAGAGCAACAGGGCGGAAAGCAGGGAGCGGATCATCACGGCACGTTCATCGTCATCAGCTCGTAGGTCGCCACGATCTCGTCCTTCTGGTTGAACACGGTGACGGCCCAGCGCACCTCGCCTTTTTCCGCGTCGCGGATGGACATGGACCTAACGGTCAGCTCCACCCGCATCGAATCGCCGGGGTAGAGCGGGGTCAGGAAGCGCAGCGATTCGAGGCCGGTATTGGCGAGGACGGGCCCGGGGGCCGGGTCCACGAACAGGCCGGCGGCGAAGGAGAGGATCAGATAGCCGTGGGCGACGCGGCCGCCGAAAATCGGGCTCGCTCGGGCCGCCTCGTCGTCCATATGGGCGTAGAAAGTGTCGCCGGTGAAATGCGCGAAATGCTCGATATCCTCGAGCGTCACCGTCCGGCTCCCGGTCTTCAGCGTGTAGCCGATGTCGAGCTCGGCGATTCGCTTCCTGAACGGGTGGACGTCGCCCGTCGGAGTGTCCGCGCCCGGAAGCCACTGGCCGATGATCTTGGACAGAATTTCGGGCGAGCCCTGGAGCGCGGTGCGCTGCATGTAGTGCTTGACGCCGCGGATTCCGCCCATCTCCTCGCCGCCGCCGGCGCGGCCGGGCCCGCCATGGACCAGGACGGGGAGGGGCGAGCCGTGGCCGGTCGATTCCTTCGCGCTGGTCCGGTCGAGGATGACCATGCGGCCGTGATAGGCTCCGGCGCCGAGCACGAACTCCTCGGCGACCTTCTTGTCGAACGTGAACAGCGACAAAGCCAGCGAGCCCATGCCGCGATTGGCGAGCGCTATGGCGTCGTCGAGATTCCTGTAAGGCATGATGGTCGAGACCGGTCCGAACGCTTCCACGTCATGCACCGCATCCGATCCCCATGGGTCGTCGGAGCGCAGCAGGATCGGCGAAATGAAGGCGCCGTTCCCCGCGACCGGCGAGGCGCCCGGATCGCCCGAGACGATCCGCGCCGATCTGGAGAGCTCCGCTACCGCGTCGCGCACCGCCTCAAGCTGCGACCGGCTGGCGAGCGCGCCCATGGTCACGCCGTCTTCGCGGGGGTCGCCGACCTTCACCTTGGCGAGCCGCGCGGAGAGCGCCTCCTGCACCGCGTCGAGATGGGCGGCGGGCGCTATTGCGCGGCGGATCGCGGTGCATTTCTGGCCCGCTTTGACCGTCATCTCGCGGGCGATCTCTTTGACGAACAGGTCGAATTCGGGCGTGCCCGGCTCGGCGTCCGGCCCCAGGATCGAGGCGTTGAGGCTGTCGCGCTCGGCGACGAAGCGCACCGATTCGCGCGCGATCACCGGGTGCGACTGGAGCTTCATCGCCGTCGCCGCCGAGCCGGTGAAGCTGACCACGTCCTGCAGCGTCAGATGGTCCATGAGGTCGCCGACGCCGCCCATGATCAGCTGCAGCGCGCCCTTGGGCAGCAGCTCCGCCTCGATCATGATCCGCACCGCGAGTTCGGTCAGATACCCGGTCGAGGAGCCCGGCTTCACGATCGCCGGCACGCCCGCGAGCAAGGTCGGCCCGAGCTTCTCGAGCATCCCCCAGACGGGAAAATTGAACGCGTTGATGTGCACCGCGACGCCCTGGAGCGGGGTGAAGACGTGCTGGCCGACGAAGCTGCCGCTTTTGGACAAGGGCTCCATCGCGCCGTCGATCAGGACGCGGCCGTTGGGCAGTTCTCGCCGCCCCTTGGAGGAGAAGGAGAAGAGCGTCCCCGCGCCGCCCTCGATGTCGATCCAGGCGTCTGTCCGCGTCGCGCCGGTCGCGTAGCTGAGCTCGTACAATTCCTCCTTCCTCGCCATGACCGCATTGGCGAGATCCTTCAGCATCCAGGCGCGCTCGTGAAAGGTCATCGCCCGCAGCGCCGGCCCGCCCACATTGCGGGCATGGTCGAGCATCGCCCCGAAATCGAGCCCGCCGCTGCCGGTTTCCGCGACCACCTCGCCGGTGACGGCGCTGCGCACTTCGGCGAGCGAGCCCTCGCCCGCGACCCACTGGTCCGCCGCATAGTTGAGCAGCTTCATCGTCTTCATCTCTTTCGACTCTCTTTCGCCGGGATGATGCGCCAGCGGACCTACAGGCTTCAATGGCCGCGCGAAACGGCTAAAAGCCGGCCGATGGACGTCGCCGTTCCCCGACTGTCGCTCGCCGAGATTCGCGAGACCCGGGCGATGATCGTGCCTTATGTCTCGCTCACCCCGGTCCACGACTGGCGCGGCCGCGAGCTCGACGCGCTGCTGGCGCCCGGCACGAGCGTCAATCTGAAGCTCGAGCTGTTCCAGCAGAGCGGCACCTTCAAGGCGCGGGGCGCGCTTTCGAAGATGATGCGGCTGAGCCCCGACGAGCGCGCCCGCGGCGTCACCGCTGTCAGCGCCGGCAACCATGCGATCGCCACCGCTTATGCCGCCTCATGCCTCGGCGCCTCGGCGAAGGTGGTGATGATGGGCTCGGCCAACCCGGCCCGGGTCGCCGCCTGCCGGGCGCTCGGCGCCGAGGTGGTGATGGCCCCGGACGGGCGCACCGCCTTCGAGATGGTCGAGGCGATCGCGCTCGATGAGGGCCGCTCGTTCATCCATCCCTTCGAAGGCCCCTATACCGCGCTCGGCACGGCGACGCTCGGCATGGAATGGCTGGAGCAGAGCCCCGATCTCGACGCGGTGATCATCGCGATCGGCGGTGGCGGCCTCTGCGGCGGCGCCTCGGCCGCGATCAAGCTCTTGAAGCCGGACTGCCTCGTGTTCGGCGTCGAGCCGACCGGATCCGACACGATGACGCGCAGCTTCGACCAGGGAAGCCCGATCGATCATGCCGAGGTGAAGACCATCGCCGACAGCCTCGCCCCGCCCTTCGCTCTGCCCTACAGCTACGGCCTCTGCCGGCAGAATGTCGATGATATCGTGCTGGTCGACGACGACCAGATCCGCTCCGCCATGGCGCTGCTGTTCCGCGAGATGAAGCTGGCGGTGGAGCCCGCCGCCGCCGCTGCGACCGCGGCCCTGGTCGGGCCGCTCAGGGACAGGCTGGCCGGCAAGCAAGTGGGCGTCCTCGTCTGCGGCTCGAACATCGATTTCGAGACCTTCGAACGCCAAATCCGTCAGGCGCAGTAAGGAGGGGGAAGAGGAGCCCGCGGCTCCTTTCCCCCGGTCCTATCATTCGATCGGGCCGCAGTAGCAGGTGCCGTCCGGCTCTTCCGTTTGGAAGTTGGTATAGGTTCCGTGAAGAGTATAGAGGACGTAAAGAGCGGTGCAGTCGTGCGTGAGATATCCCACCTGCACCTGATGCGTTGCGTCGCTGTAGAAGCGGACGTCATATGTCACTTGGCACTCCGTCTGTGCGGCGGCCTGCTGGGCGGGGCCGATCACCATCGTGGCAAGGGCCAGTGACGATATCGCGATTCGTCTGAGCATATTCCCCTCCTGTGGTTGTCATTGCACCACGGTCGACTCATCCTCCAAGTAGAGCATGAGTCGCAACGGAGTTTAGCACGCCGTCTTTGGGAACGATCACAGTGGATTTACGGCCTTAGCGCAGAAATCACGAGCTTTTACTTGCCGGTGAACGTCGGCTTTCTCTTCTCCATGAAGGCCGCGACGCCCTCGCGATAATCGTCGCTGTAGCCGAGCTCGCGCATCGCGTCGCGCTGCCGGTCGAGCTCGGCGTCGAGACTCTGGCCCCAGCTTTCGCGGAGCATTTTCTTGATCCGGGCGAGGCCCCGCGTCGGGCCGGCGGCGAAGCGGGCGGCGAGGCCGTCGACCTCCGCGTCCAGTTGCTCGTCGTCCACGGCTTTCCAGATCAGGCCCCATTCGGCGGCACGCTCCGCGTCGAGCGGCTCGCCGGTCAGCGCCAGGCCGAGCGCGCGGGCCTGGCCGACCAGCCGCGGCAGCACCCAGGTGCCGCCGCTGTCCGGAATGAGGCCGATGGCTGCGAACGACTGGATGAACCTGGCGGATTTGGCGGCGATGACGATGTCGCAGGCCAAAGCGATGTTGGCGCCCGCGCCGGCGGCGACGCCGTTGACACGGGCGATCACCGGCATTGGCAGCGACGCCAGTTTGCGGATCAGCGGATTGTAGCGCTTCTCCACCGACTCGCCAAGATCGACCGCTTCGCCGGGCGCCACCGCGCGGTCGCCCAGATCCTGCCCGGCGCAGAAGCCGCGGCCGGCCCCGGTGAGGATCAAGGTCCGCGCATCGCCGAGGTTCGCGAGCGCGTCGGCGACCTCCTCATGCATCTGGACGGTGAAGCTGTTGAGCCGGTCCGGGCGGTTCAGCGTGAGCCGGGCGATGCCGCCTTCGACCTTGAACGCGATGGTTTCGTAAGCCATGGCGCCCCCATGACCCCAAACGATCTGCCCGACAAGGTGGCGCGATCGATGCTCGCGGCGGAGGGAACCGGCCCCGCCTGGGGCGTCGCGATCGAGGAGGCGCGCGAAGGCTATGCGCGCATCCGCATGACGCTGACCGCCGCCATGCTGAACGGCCACGGCATCGCCCATGGCGGCATGGTCTTCGCGCTGGCCGACACCGCTTTCGCTTACGCCTGCAACAGCCGCAATGTGCGCACCGTCGCCGCCCAGGCCTCGATCGTCTTTCTCGACCAGGCGAAAGAAGGCGAGATCCTGGTCGCCGAGGCGCAGGAACAGGCGCTCGTCGGCCGCTCGGGCGTTTACAACGTATCGGTGCGGAGCGCGGATGGCCGCGCCGTCGCCGAGTTCCAGGGCTTTTCGCGCAGCCTCGGCGGCCCCCTGATCGGAGACAAGGAATGAGCGAAGCCTTCATCTGCGACGCCGTGCGCACGCCAATCGGGCGCTACGGCGGCAGCCTCGCCCACGTCCGCGCCGACGATCTCGGCGCGATCCCGATCAAAGCCCTGATCGACCGCAACCCCGGCGTGGACTGGACCGAGCTGGACGACGTCATCCTGGGCTGTGCCAACCAGGCCGGCGAGGATAATCGCAACCTCGCGCGCATGGCGGGGCTGCTGGCCGGGCTCCCCGACACGTCGGGCGGCGTGACGCTGAACCGCCTGTGCGGCTCGGGCATGGACGCGGTGGCGATGGCGGCGCGAGTGATCCGCGGGAGCGAAGCGGACATGCTGATCGCAGGCGGCTCGGAGAGCATGAGCCGCGCCCCCTTCGTCATGGCCAAGGCAAGTTCGGCCTTCGACCGCAACGCCGAGATGTACGACACCACGATCGGCTGGCGCTTCGTCAACCCGAAGATGCGCGACGCCTATGGCGACGACACCATGCCCTCGACCGCCGAGAATGTCGCGCATGAGTTCCAGATCAGCCGCGCCGATCAGGACGCGTTCGCGGTGCGCAGCCAGGCCAAGGCCGCCGCGGCGCAGGCGGGCGGCCGCTTCGACACCGAGATCGTCCCGGTCGAGATCCCGCAGCGCAAGGGCGATCCGGTCGTCGTCGACCGCGACGAACATCCGCGCGAGACCAGCGTCGAGGCGCTGGCCAGATTGAAGCCGATCGTTCGCCCGGACGGCACCGTGACCGCCGGCAACGCCTCGGGCGTCAACGATGGCGCGGCCGCGCTCATCGTTGCGACCGAGGAGGCGGCGAAGCGCAACGGTCTAACGCCGCGCGCCCGCTTTGTCGGCGCCGCCGTCGCCGGCGTGCCGCCTCGCATCATGGGCATCGGTCCCGCGCCGGCGAGCGAGAAGCTGCTGAAGCGCCTCGGCCTGACGATAGCCGACATGGACCTGATCGAATTGAACGAAGCCTTTGCCGCCCAGGGCCTCGCAGTGATGCGCCAGCTCGGCCTCCCCGACGACGCCCCCCACGTCAATCCGAACGGCGGCGCTATCGCTCTGGGCCACCCGCTCGGCATGTCCGGCGCGCGGTTGATCCTGACTGCCACAGAGGAGCTGCACCGCACCGGCGGCCGCTATGCATTGTGCACGATGTGCATCGGCGTGGGGCAGGGCATCGCGACGGTGATCGAGCGGGTGTGATGTCGGAATGACCGCATGACCAGGCATTGCTGTAACCGCATGGCTCACGACTTGAGCCAATATTGCGACCAACATTCAAATCGCTCTGACTGCCCAGACGCGCTCATTTCCGAGGTCCGCGGTGGTTTCGGCCTGAACGTCCATGACGGGACTGGCAGCGTGATCGAAATCGCCTTCTGTCCATGGTGCGGGTCGCAGCTTCCTCCGATCGGAGAAATCGACCTCTCGTGCGTTTAGCCTTGCGAACACGCCACCTGTCAATTCGTTGACCGATCGGTCGGTTAATGGTAGGGAGGGCGCCCAGGAGAGCCGCATGTACACGACCGAATTGCAGAAGACGCCGAAGGTCGTCTCCACCGAAGACCCCGACAAGCTCGCCGCCTTCGAGGCGCGGGTGGCGGCGGACGAGTTCATCGAGCCCAAGGACTGGATGCCCGAAGCCTATCGGCGGACGCTGACCCGGCAGATCTCGCAGCACGCGCATTCGGAAATCGTCGGCATGCTGCCGGAGGGGAACTGGATTTCTCGGGCGCCGTCGCTCCGGCGCAAAGCGATCCTGCTCGCCAAGGTGCAGGACGAGGCGGGCCACGGCCTCTATCTCTATTCGGCCGCCGAGACGCTCGGCACGAGCCGCGAGGAGATGATCGAGGCGCTCCATTCGGGCAAGGCGAAATACTCGACCATCTTCAACTATCCGACCCTGACCTGGGCCGATATCGGCGCTATCGGCTGGCTGGTCGACGGCGCCGCGATCATGAACCAGGTGCCGCTGCAGCGCACCTCCTACGGCCCCTATGCCCGCGCCATGGTCCGCGTCTGCAAGGAGGAAAGCTTCCACCAGCGCCAGGGCTATGAGATCATGATGGTGCTGGCCGCCGGCACCGCGGACCAGAAGCGCATGGCGCAGGATGCGCTCAACCGCTGGTGGTGGCCGTCGCTGATGATGTTCGGCCCGCCCGATGCCGACAGCCCCAACACCGCCCAGTCGATGCGCTGGCGGATCAAGCGCGACACCAATGACGAGCTCCGGCAGAAGTTCGTCGACATCACCGTGCCGCAGGCCGAAGCGCTGGGGCTGAAGGTGCCGGACGAAGCGCTGGCGTGGAACGAGCCCAAAGGCGGCTATGATTTCGGCGAGGTCGATTGGGAGGAATTCTACGCGGTCGTGCGCGGCGAGGGCCCGGTCGCCCGGGAGCGGATGAAGGCGCGCCGCGCCGCCTGGGAGGAGGGCGCCTGGGTCCGCGAGGCGGCGGCCGCTCATGCCGAAAAGCGCATGCGCGAGGCGGAGGCGGCGTGAGCAAGGACTGGCCGCTCTGGGAAGTCTTCGTCCGCGCCAAGAGCGGGATGTCGCACCGGCATGTCGGCAGCGTCCACGCGCCCGACCCCGAGATCGCGCTCCGCCACGCTCGCGACACCTATACCAGGCGCATGGAGGGGGTGAGCCTGTGGGTCGTGCCCTCGGCGTCGATCACGGCCTCCGATCCGGGCGACGACGCGGCGATGTTCGACCCGGCCGAGGACAAGATCTACCGCCACCCGACCTTCTACGACATCCCGGACGACGTGAAGCATATCTGATGGCGACGCTTGCTCAGGATCGGCTCCTCTTCGAGACCCTGTTGCGTCTTGGCGACGACAGCCTGATCCTGGGCCAAAGGCTCGGCGAATGGTGCGGCCATGCGCCGAGCGTGGAGGTCGATCTCAGCCTTGCCAATATGGGCCTCGACCTGATCGGGCAGGCGACGCATTTTCTCAATGCAGCCGGCGTTGCGGAAGGGCGGGGCAGGGACGGCGACGCGCTCGCCTTCCACCGCGACGTGCTCGATTTCAGGAATTGCTGGCTGGTCGAGCAGCCCAATGGCGACTTTGCGCAGACGATGGCGCGGCAGTTCCTGTTCTCGACCTGGCAGGAGATGCTGTTCGATCGCCTGACGGCCTCGAGCGACGAGATCATATCAGCGGTCGCGGCCAAGGCAGTCAAGGAAGTGCATTATCATGCCGAGCTCTCCGCCGAATGGGTGATCCGCCTCGGCGACGGGACCGACGAGAGCCGGCGGCGGATGATCGACGGGCTCGACTGGATGTGGCGCTTCGTGCCCGAGCTGTTCGAGATGGATGCGGTGGCCGGCGAAGCGGCGGAGCGCGGCATCGGCGCGGATGTCCCCGCCTTCCGCGCGGATTACGACGGCCGGATTCGAGCCGTCCTCGCCGAGGCGACCCTGGAGGCCCCGAAGGACCAGCGTCCGATCCTGGGCGGCCGCCGCGGCCATCACAGCGAGCATCTCGGCCATATCCTCGCCCCGATGCAATTCCTCCCCCGCACCTATCCGGACGCGACATGGTGACGGTGGTGGGAACGGGCTCCGCAGCCCTCCCCATTGAGGAGAGGGGCTTTGAGGACGCCATCTGGGCGGTCCTCGACGCCGTACCCGATCCCGAGATTCCGGCCGTTTCCGTCGTCGATCTAGGCATCGTGCGCGCGGTTGCTCCCGACCGCGTCACGATCACTCCGACCTATACCGGCTGCCCCGCCACCCAGGTGATCGAGCGGGACATCCGCGACGCCCTCGACGCTGCCGGCTTTCGCGACGTGGCGATCGAGACCGCGCTCGCGCCTCCGTGGACCACCGACTGGATCAGCGAGGCCGGCAAAATGAAGCTGAAGGCCTATGGGATCGCGCCGCCTTTGGCCCCCGGGGAACGGGTTGCCGAGTGCCCGCAATGCGGGTCGGGCGAGACCGAAGAGATCAGCCGCTTCGGCTCGACGCCCTGCAAGGCGCAGTGGCGCTGCCGGGACTGCCTGGAGCCGTTCGACCTGTTCAAGTGCCACTGATGAGCGTCGGCTTTCATCGTCTCACCATCGCCGATATGGTCCCGGAAACATCCGAGGCGCAGTCGATCCGCTTCGCCGTTCCCGAAGAGCTGCGCGAGACATTTAAGTTCAAGCCCGGCCAGCATTTGACTCTCAAAGCTGAGATTGGGGGCGAGGAAGTCCGACGCAATTATTCACTCTGCGTCGCGCCGCAGGACGGCCTGGTCATGGTCACCGTCAAGCGGATCGCGGGGGGCGTCTTTTCCAACTGGGCGAACGACAATCTGAAGGCCGGAATGCCGATCGAGGTGATGGCGCCGCACGGCAGCTTCACCTGGGACTTCGCCGCCGGTGCCGCCAATCACTATGTCGGCTTCGCCGGCGGATCGGGCATCACGCCGGTCATGTCGCTCCTGAAGACGGCGCTGCTGACCGAGCCCGGGAGCCGCTTCACCCTTTTCTACGGCAATCGCGACAGCTCCTCGGTGATCTTTCTCGAGACGCTGGCGCAGTTGAAGAACAGTTTTATGGATCGGCTGCAAGTCCATCATTTCCTTGCCGAAGAGGCGGAGGAGTTCGCTTTGTTCAACGGCATGCTCGATCGCGCGAAATGCGACGAGATCCTGGAAACCATGGTCGAACCGGCCGACATCGCCGCCTTCTTCGTCTGTGGTCCCGGTCCGATGATGGACGCGGCGGAGGAGGCGCTGAAGTCGCGCGGCGTGCCCTCCGAGAAAATCCACCTGGAGCGCTTCACCGCCGGCCGTCCGTCGGCCGCGCTCGAGGCGCAGATGCAGGCGCTGACGCAGGAGGCCGCAGGCCTCACCATGCTGGTGACGCTCGACGGGCGCAAGCGCCGGGTCGCGTTCGATGCGGCGGCCGGCAACATCCTCGATTCCGCCCGCGCGGCAGGCCTCCCGGCCCCCTTCGCCTGCAAGGCCGGCGTCTGCGCCACCTGCCGCGCCAGGGTCGTGGCCGGCGACGTCGAGATGGCGGCGCGCTACGGCCTCACCGACGAGGAAGTGGCCGCGGGCTACGTATTGACCTGCCAGTCGGTGCCCAAAGGCGACGGCGTCGAGCTCGATTACGACGCCTGAACGCCGCCAAGGCCATCCAGCATAAGGTCAACCGCGAGGTCGGCTAGGGTCTCCGCGGACACCCGCCCTTCGGCGCGGAACCAGGTGTGGGTCCAGTTGATCATGCCGAAGAAGAGCATGGTGAGCGGCAGCGCCAGCGGCCCGCTTTCGGGGCGCAGCGCCTGGATCAGCTCCTCCACCGCGGCGATGATCCGCCGCTGCTTGGCGATCACCTCGGCGCGCCGTGCCGGCGGCAGATTGTCGAGCTCGTTCAGGAGCACCTTGTGGCGATCCTGCGCTCCCACATAGAGCCGCATGAACGCGAGCGTCAGCGCGCGCAGTCGCTCCTCCGCCCCGCCGCTCCTCGTCGCCGCGACGGCGGCCGCGACGAGGGCGTCGAGATGGCTCGCCATCACCTCGTGGAGGATGTCCTCCTTGGACGGGAAATAATGGTAGATGAGCGACTTGGACGTCTTGCAGGCCTTGGCCAAATCGGCGACCGAGGCGCCCTGGAAACCGCGCCGAGCATAAAGCCGCGCCGCCGCGCGAACGATCGCGTCGCGGCGCTTGTCGTAATCGGGGGACTGCGGCCTCGCCATGTCGCCACCATATGGCGGCGGGCGGCGGAGGGCTACCTGCGGCGGTAGGTTTCGCCGGCGCCGCCGTCCAGGCTCTCGTCGAACGCGATCACGGCCCGGGTGACGTTTTGCATCAGCGCCATCCGCGTCGGGATCGGCGCGGCGGTGCGCCCGATCATCACCGCGACCGCATAATGGCGGCCGTCGGGCGAGGTCAGGATGCCGATGTCGTTATAGCCGGCCTGGGTCGCGCCCAGCACCTGGCCCGTCCCGGTCTTGTGCGCGATCCGCCAGCCGGGCGCGAGCCCGCCGGTGAGGCGCTGCCGCCCGGTCCGGGTCTGCGACATGATCGCGAGCATGCGCTCGGTCGAAGCGCGCGACAGCAGCTCGCCGCGGCGCAGCCGCGTCAGGCCGTCGACGAGCCCCTCGGGCGTGGCGCCGTCGATCGGATCCTCGATATAGGCTTCGAACGCCGAGCGCCGCCGGTCCGCGGGCACCCCGCTCCGGGCCTGGTAGAAGGCGCGGCCGACCGAAAAATTCGATTGCCACTGGAGGCCGGCGATCTGGCTTTGCATCAGCCGCTCGCCGGGGCCGAAGCGAACGCCTTCGAGCCGGTTGCGCTCGATCATGGCGCGCACCTCGCGTGGACCGCCGGCCTGCCGCAGCACCGCGTCGTTGCAGGTGTTGTCACTCTGCGTCAGAGCGCGGAAGATGAGGTTGTCGAGCGTCGTCGTATAGCCGTCGGCGCCGACCTGGGCCGCGATCGGCTGGTGGAAGAGGGTGAGGTCCTCGCGGCGGATGGTGACCCGCCGGTCGGGCGATAGCGCGCCGGCGTCGATCGCTGCGAAGGCGGTCAGCGCGACCCAGAATTTGCTGACGCTCTGCTGCGGGAAATAGCGCGCGCCGTTCCAGCTCGCGGTCCAGTCGGTGTCGACCTCGCGGACGGCGATGCCGACCTCGCCGGGAAAGCCGCGGCCGAGCTCGCGCACCCTGGCATCGAGAATCCGGTGCGCCGCGCTGTCGGCGGCAAAGGCCGGGCGCGGCGGAATCTGCGCCGATTGCGCGGCGGGGATGCCGCCGGCCAGCACGAACGCCGCCCACCCCAATATGCGGAGCCGCCTGAATGTCCCGCTTGTCATCGCCACTCCCCTAACGCCTTCTGCCCCAAGGTTTTCCAGCATAAGCGGCGGAGCGTTTCTGTCAGCTTAATCGCCGCCCGCTAAGGACGAGACGTGTCGCCGATGCGGCAGGCCGAATCCATAGCGTATTAACCATGAAGCCAAGCCCTCCCCCTCGAGGGGAGAGGATGAGGGGGTAAGGCGGCGGCGCCGGTCAGAAGGTGAGGTGGGCGGTGATGCGGAAATCGCGTCCGGCGAGCGGCGCGAAATCCTTGAGGAAGCTCGCATGCCGGCGCGCCTCGGCGTCGAAGATGTTGTTGGCGGAAAGGACGATCGCGCTGCGATTGCCCCGGCTGAACGGGTGGAAGGAGAGCGAGACGTTGACCATCACATGGCCGTCGGTCGACGTCTCGAACGCGGCGATGCGATCCTGACCGGAGACCCACTCGATCTCGACGCGGCCGTTTATGCGGTCGGACTGGGCCTCGAGCCCGCCAAGCAGCCTGAGCGGCGGAATCCGGGGGGCGGGGCCGGCCGACTGGATCGTGGCGCGGACATAGTCGGCCAGCGCGTCGGCGTTGAGCGTGAACGCGCCGATCCGGGCCAGGCGCACGGACCCTTCGATCTCGAAACCGCGATAGCGGGCGTCGGCCTGGAGATATTGGAAGACGGGCAGATCGTCCTCGATGGCGCCGGTCGCCTGCTCGTAAATATAGTTGTTGAACCAGATGTGATAGGCCGACGCGCCGAAGCTGTAGCCGTCGCCGGAGCCGCGCAGCGTGAGCTCGACGCCGTTGCTGCTCTCCTTGGAAAGGTCGGGATCCCCGATCTCGAAGGCCTGGGTGCCCGGGTGGGGGCCGTTGACATAGAGCTCTTCGGCGCTCGGCGCGCGCTCGGTGTGCGACAAATTGACCCCGAAGCGGATCGCGCGGGGCCCGTATGCGGCGCCGATCGAGCCCGAGAAGGCGTGGAAGCTGCGGCTCAGCGCGGGATTGCCGATGATCGCGTCGGCGTCTGCATCGACCGACTGGTGCTCGTAGCGCGCGCCGGCCTCGGCCCGGAGCAAGCCGCTCGAATAGGTCTGGAGCGCGAACAGGCCGATTTGGCCGGTCCGGTTCGGCGGCAAGGACTTCTCGTCGCCGACCGTCTCGAGGCTGCGATGATAATATTGGGCCCCGAAGCCGCCGCCCCAGCCGTTCCTGGTTGATTGGACGGCCTCGAGCCGGCCTTCATAGCCGGTGTTGAAGAAGGTCGTTCCGACCGCGCCGGTGTCGTCGATCTCGCTATGCTGATAGTCCGAATAGCCGCCGCGAAGCCGGACGGAGTCTATGAAGCCGCTGCCGGTGTCGATCTCGGCGCGTCCGTCGGCCCTGGTCTGCTTGACATCGATCCGCACCTCCTCGGCTGGGGCCGCGGGGTCGAGCGAGAAGCGGATCGGAATGCCGTAAAGACTGTCGTATCGGCTGATCGAAAAGCCGACATTGTTGGCGCCGCGGATCCAGGCCGCGCCGGCGGCGATGTCCCAGGTCCGCCCCTGGCTGTTGGGCATGCGGCCGCGAAGGCCCGCGAGCGTCCGGATGTCCGGGTCGGGACTGGCCAGCGCCTGCTGGCGCAGCGCGGGGGAGAGCAGGAAGCCGCCGGTCCTGAGGTCCCCGGTCTTGCTGTAATTGGCGTCGACATGGACGACGAAGTCGCTGCCGATCGGTACGTCCACCAAAGCATTGCCCGAACGCTCGCTGGCCGCGGAGCCGTAGGTGGCGAGCCCCTCGAGATGGACCGGGTCGTCGGGCACGCGGCGGGGGATGCGCGCGTCGATGACGTTGACGACGCCGCCGATGGCCGACGATCCGAACAGCAGGGCGCTGGGGCCGCGCAGCACTTCGAGGCGATCCGCGGTCAGCGGGTTGATCGCGACCGCATGATCGACGCTGGTGTTGGAAACGTCGAGGCTGCCGATGCCGTCGGTCATCACCCTTATGCGCTCGCCCTGGAAGCCGCGCAGGATCGGACGCGATGCGTTGGGGCCGTAGGAGGTCGCCGAAACGCCGGGCTGGTGCGCGAGGCTCTCGCCGATCGTGGTCCGCACGTCGCGGGTGAGCTCGTCGCCGGAGACCACCGACGTGCCCGACAGGACGTCGGCGCGGTTGCGCGAAAAGCCGGTGACGACGATCTCCGACTGCTCGGGCGCATGATAGGCACGCGGCGGCGGCGACGGCAACGGTACGGGCGTTGCGGCCGGCTCCTGGCTGCTCTCCGCATCTGTGGCTGATGGAGGTGCGGCTTCGGGCGCCTGGGCAAAAGCGGCGCCGGGAAGGGCAGTGCAGGCGGTGCCCGCCAGCAGCAATATTCTAAACACAGCCCATTCTCCCGGGGAATCGAGGGCAGGTTGTAACGTTACGAGATGTTATATCAACGGGGACCGTCGCACGTCGGCCTCGTCCCATCGCAACATTGTCCTTCTTGTCTCGCTGCGACAAATCGCGACACTTTTCCCGGCTGCCGACAAAGTTGGGCGACAGGACGCGCGCAGGGATCGAGGATTCCATTGCGTATCAACTGGAGGCACTCCCATGAACAAGATCAATATCCTAGGCGGCGCGGCCCTGCTCGCGCTCGCCGGCGCGGCTCTCGCGCAGCCCCCGGGCGGGCCGCGCGGACCGGGCGCCCAGCGCCCCGACCGCAACGCCGACGTCACCCGCCAGCAGGTGATCGAGCGGACCGACGAGAGGTTCGCCCGCCTCGACGCCAATCGCGACGGCCGCTTCACGCCCGAGGAGGCCCGCCAGCGCGGCGAGCAGCGCCGCGAGCAGCGGGCCGAGCGCATGTTCGAGCGGATGGATCTCGACCGCAACGGCAGCATCACCCGCGAGGAAATGGCGCGCGCCCGCGCCCAGCATCAGGCCCAGCGCGGCGAGCGCGGGCCCGGAGCGCGCGGCGCCGGCATGCGTCATCGCCGCATGGGCATGCGCCATGGCGGCCCGGGCGGGCCGGGCATGCGCGGCCAGCGCCTGTTCGGCGAGCAGGGCTTCGTCACCGCCGAGCAATTCCGGACGCGCGCGCTCGAGCGCTTCGACCGGGCCGATGCCGACCGCAACGGCGTGGTCACAGCAGCCGAGCGCCAGGCGGCGCGCGAGCGGCGGCGCGAGCGCCGGCAGGAACGGCGCCCAGGCTAAGCGCGCGGCTTCATGAAGAAAGGGCGGGCCGCGACGCGCCGGCCCGCCTTTTTTCGTGTATGGATCGAGAATTCCGCCTCGCGGGACGGACTCTTGATCTCGGACAAGTCGTTTCGGATCCATTCGTGCGACATAGGAAAAGGCTTCCGAGGGACTAGGGGCTCGGAAGGCGGGGGAGACAAGTGGGCTATTACAGGCTCTATCTGCTGGCCGAGCCCGGTGGAAAGTTCGTCGGCTTCGAGGAGATCGAAGCGGCCGACGACGTCGAGGCGGTGCGCCTGGCCGAAGCCCATCTGGGCGCGCAGGCGCTCGAGCTGTGGTGCGGCAAGCGCAAGGTCCGCGCCTTCCCGGCCAAGGCGCCCTCCTAGGCCGGCAGCAGGATCCGCGCCAGCAAGCCGCCTTCGGGCCGGTTCTCCAGCTCCAGGCTGCCGCCATGCGCCAGTGCGGCGCCGCGCGCGAGCGTGAGCCCGAGCCCCGAGCCGCCCGTCTCGCGGTTGCGCGAGCCTTCCAGCCGGACGAACGCCTCCTGCACATTGCCCAATTCGGCCTCGGGAATGCCGGGGCCGCGATCGGCGACCTCGATCGCGACGTTGCCGCCGACGGCGCGCACCGCGACCCGGGCGCCGCCGCCGTGCTTGACGCCATTGTCGATCAGGTTCCTGAGCGCGCGCCGGAGCAAATTGGGCCGGACCTCGGCGACGTGGCGCTCGCCGGCCTCCATCTCGACGGCCAGGCCCAGATTGCGATAGTCCTCGACGAGCGCGTCGGCGAGCGCGGTGAGATCGAGCCGGCGTGCCGGTTCGGTGGAGCGCCCCGAGCGCGCCAGCGCCAGCGTGTCGTCGAGCATCGCCGCCATCTCCTCGATCGTGGCGACGATTTTCAGCCGCTCGGCTTCCGGCTCCATGCTCTCGGCGCGGATGCGCAGCGACGCCAGCGGCGTCCTCATGTCGTGCCCGATCGCGCCGAGCATCCGGTCCTTCTCGTCGAGCATCGCGCTCACCCGCGCGCTCATCGCGTTGAAGGCGAGGATGGCGCGGCGCAGGTCGGCGGGCCCGCGCGGCTCGACCCGCGGCGCTTCGCCGCGGCCCTGGAAGCGCTCGGCGGCGGCGGTGAGGTCGCGCAAGGGCCGCGCCAGCCGCGCCGCGATCCAGATCATCGCCGCGAGGATGATGAAATAGGTGAGCAGGGTCGCGACCAGCGGGCGCAGGGCCAGCCAGGCGTTGGGCCGGGTGGTCACCATCCGCGCATTGACCCAGCTGCCGTCGGCCAGCTGCACGGAAAGGAGCATGCGCTGCAGCCGGCGCGCGCTTCTTTCCCAGCGTTCGCGCTGGCGCGGCGTGCCGCCCTCGCGCCATTCGGGCGGGGGACGCACGACGTCGAACGTCGCCGCGCGCGCCTGGCGGATCGAAAGCCCGTTCGCCTGGGCGGTGTCGCGCAGCCGCTCGACCAGCCAGAGATTCTCCCGCCCCGCCGGCACGATGCTCTCGCGGCCGATCGAGAAGCGCGCCCGCCGGCCCCGCCCGGCAACGAGCGACTCCCGCGCCTCTGCCGGGGCGGCGGCGACGCGCTGCGCCAGGAGCACGAAGCGGCTGACCGCCGGCCCCTCGATCTGGGCCCGGCTGACCCGCTGCCGCTCGGTGAAGATGAGCGTGAAGTTGATCGCCTGCGCGACCAGCAGGGCCACCGCCATGACCAAGGCGATCTGCCCGATCAGGCTCTTGGGCAGGAAGCGTCTCACAGCCGCTTCACCTCGGCCGCCAGCGTGTAGCCGCCGCCCCATACGGTCTTGATCAGCTTCGGATCCGCGGCGTTGGCCTCGATCTTCTTCCTGAGGCGGCTGATATGGTTGTCGATGCTGCGCTCGAACGCGGCGAGCTCGCGGCCCTGGGTCAGATCGAGCAGCTGCTCGCGGGTGAGCACGCGGCGCGGGTGCGTCACGAAGGCGTGGAGCAAATTATATTCGCCGGTCGAAAGCGGGATGGCGACCCCGTCCTCGCCGATCAGCTCGCGCTCGCCGCTCTTCAATATCCAGGGGCCGAAGCCGTAGCTTTCCGAATCGGGCGCGCGCACCGGCCGGCCATTCTCGCCGGCGCGGCGCAATACCGCCTTGATCCGCGCCAGGAGCTCGCGCGGCGAGAAGGGCTTGGTCACATAATCGTCGGCGCCGATTTCGAGGCCGATGACGCGGTCCATCTCCTCCGCCTTCGCGGTCAGCAGGATGATCGGGATGGGAGTGGTGGCGCGGATGAAGCCGGCAAGGCTGAGGCCGTCCTCGCCCGGCATCATGATGTCGAGGAGGACGAGGTCGATCGCGTAGGCCGACAGGAGCTGCCGCGCGGCGGCGGCATTCTCGGCCTTGGTGACGCGCACGCCGTTGCGCGAGAGGTAGGCCGCCAGCGGCTCCCTGATGTCGCGCTCGTCGTCGACGAGCAGAATATGCGGATCGCCGGCCATGGCCAGGGCTTTTACGGTGCGGCGCGGGATGTGCGCCAGAGGAACTATGTCGCCATTTGTCCTCAATTGTCTCCCGATATGTCAGGCCCCATAAGGCGCGGTATGAGCAGCGCCGCCGCCGACATTGCCAGGGCCGCTTTGGCCCGGGGCGACCTGATCGCCGCCTACGACACGACCGTCTCGGCGATCGGGGAGGGCGACGACAGCGGCGCGATCCGCCACCAGCAGGTCCTGGCGCTGGCGCGGATGGGCGACACCGAGCGGGCAATGGAGCTGTTCGCCGCCTACGGTCTCGATGATTCCAAAGACCCGCACGAGCGTGCGATCGGCGCCCGCCTGCTCAAGGACCGGGCCCTGGCCGCCCTCCCCGGCGAGCGGCTGTTCGCGCTCGAGCGCGCGTTCGACGCCTATCACGCCATCTATCTGGAGAGCGGAGATTCCTTCCCGGGTATCAACGCCGCCACGCTGGCCATGCTCGCGGGACGGGAGGAAAGGGCGCGCGAGCTGGCCGCGGCCCTGCTCGGCGATCCCGCGGTGGCGGGCGCAGGCGACTATTATCTGGCGGTCACCAAGGCCGAGGCATTGCTGATCCTGGGGGGTACGAAGGACGTCGCCGAGGTGCTGCGCGGCGCGGCCGTGACGGGCAGCCGCGATCATGGCGCGCGTTCGGGCTCGGCGCGCCAGCTCGCCATGGTCGCCCGGCAGCTGGGCTTGAGCGAGACGGTGCGCAAGGCGCTGCTCGCCCCGCTGGCGCCCCCCAAGGCGATGCATTTCTGCGGCCATATGTTCGCCGCCGACGCCGCCGCCGAGGCGCGCCTGCGCGAGGAGATAGACGAGATCCTCGCTCGCGAGGATGTCGGCTTCGCTTATGGCGCGCTCGCCTGCGGCGGCGACATGCTGATCGCCGAGACCGCGCTCGACCGCGGCGTCCCCCTCCACGTGGTGCTGCCCTTCGACGAGGAGGATTTCCTCGCCCAGTCGGTGCGGCCGGGCGGCGAAGGCTGGGAGGCGCGCTACCGCCGCTGCATCGAGCGCGCCGCCGGCGTCGTCAGGGCCAGCGAGATGGAATATTTCGGCGACCCCGCCCAATATGGCTATGGCAGCCGGATGGCGATGGGCATGGCGCGGCTGCGCGCCGGCCATCTCGCCGGCGAGTCGATCCAGGTCGCGATCTGGGACGGCAAGCCTTCCAACGGGCCGGCGGGAACCGGCGCCGACGTCGCCGCCTGGAAGGGCCATGGCGGCCGAAGCCGCATCATTCCCGTCGGCGACGTCGACCGCGACCTCGCCCGCCCGGCGCCGCGCATGAAGGGCGGTTACGAGCGTGCTCTCGCCGCCATATTGTTCACCGATTTCAAGGGCTTCTCGACGCTGAAGGAAAGCGCGCTCCCGGCCTTCTGGGACGGCGTGATGCGCGCCGCCGCCGAGGTGCTCGACGCGCACGAAAGCGAGGTCGAGTGCCGCAATAGCTGGGGCGACGCGCTCTACGCGGTGGCCAGGAGCGCACCCGGCGCGGCTGAGATCGCCTTGCAGCTCCAGGACCGGCTCGCCCGGTTCGATTACGCCACATTGGGCCTCGACGGATCGGGCGGCATGCGGATCGGCGCCCATTACGGCCCCGCCTACAAGACCGTCGACCATATCACCGGCCGCACCACCTTCTACGGCACCGAAGTCTCAAAGGCGGCCCGGATCGAGCCGGTGACCCCGCCCGGCGCGGTTTTCGTCACCGAGCCCTTCGCCGCGATCCTCGCATTGGAGGCAAGCGACCGCTTCCACTGCCGCTACGTCGGCCGCATCGCGCTGGCCAAGAAATATGGCGACTATCCGATGTACCGGCTGACGCGGGTGGGGTGCTAACTCCGGCTCTTGAGACGTCCGCGACCGTGATACGCTGAGCATGACGGCGGTAGAATGACTCGGCCCGGGCGGGTTAACGAGATGTTAAGTTCACTTTCACTCGCCTTGTGTATGGTCCCGACTAAGCGGACTCTACGGCGTATTCAGGGCGCTCAGATCGCCGCTTGGAGTGGACAATGATTGCTACCCTCACCATTGCAGGTGCTGCTTGTGGTGCAGTGGCCGGGATCGGTTTCGGCCTCGCGGCGGTGATTCGCGCCTACTACCAAGGCAGGGCAGTTTTACTCCGCGCTCAACGGGGCGATCCTGAACCTTCTAGGGATGGGTCCTCCTTGCCAAGACTTTTGGGAAAGTCTTAGACCTGTTTGCAGGAGGCGGCGGTTTAGCGGTGGGGAGTGCCGGAAAAACAGTGACTGTCACTATTTTTCACGGCGGGAATGCGAGCTACTTCAGCTCGGGCGTCGGGGCCTGGCGAGCCTGAATCGCTGCCAGCGCATCCTTCCACATTTCCGTGTCGACCAAGTCAGACCGGGTAACTTCGATGTTCTTGGGCAGGCCGACCTTCCGGAAAATACTCCGCAGACTATCGTGGAGGGGCCTTGGGGTCCAAGGGCTTAGGACGATCCGCTCAATGAGTTCCAACGGCAGGTCAACGCCTTGCGTGTCTTCGCAAGCCGCTTCATCCTCAAAAATGACCCGATACTCACCCTCATCACCATACGCCCATCGCTTGATAAACGGCAGCTTGGCGTTCGGTAATTCCGTCAGATTCTGAAGACACCCTTTGGTCATGTAGGTGACCGTTTCGCCGCGCAGTTTTGGTGTCGACTCGACGAATTGAACAAAGGGTTTTCGGTGGAAGATGACACACGCGCCTGTCGCGCCTGAGGCGTACACTTTCCAATGATGATAGGTTTCTGCCTCTTCCGAGAAACATGCGGCTCGGACCGTCTCTAGGCCACAGCAGCGACGGTAGGTTTCGAGAAAATGACTGTCGTTTCGATCATCCCACGACTGTGGATTCAGTAGGACCAATCTCTTCTTAAGCACCATATCGAGTGCACCCGACACATTCGTGTATCGCCGAAGTTCGGTTTCAGACTTTCTCATTGGTCATTTAGGGCCTTCTCGACCAACCTCCGGATAGCTTCTGCGCGCGGAGGAATCTCAGGCTGTTTCCTACGCCAATCGTCCACCTTCCGCAGCCACTCGTCGGATGCGCGCATCTGGAAGGTCCGGTCTTTCCGCTCCATGCCCATCACTTAGCTACATCCTTGACGACTCACTAGCTCCATATCATTACATGGAGCGGCCCGAACCGGTGCTTCAAGACACCGGCCCGGGCCTGACCACGACCGTCCTTAGGAGACGAACATGGCTATTGATCAGCATAGCACATCACGTCGCACCGTCATCAAGGCGCTCGCCGCCGCGCCTATCATCGCCACCGCAGGCGTTGTCGAAGCTGCCGCGATTGGCGGCGCTTTGACAGATGGGAGCAGTGCAATGAACGTGGAGGCCCAGGTCTTCGATATTTCACCACCCGTGCGGTGGAACGCAGTCATTCAAGAGTATCGCCGATTGTATCTGGAATGGACCGCGCACCCCTATGGCCGGACCCAGCCGGATGCCCCCGACTATGACCGTCTCCAGGAGGAGGAAGCCATCATCGCGGATCGTGCCCATCGAGCGCTAGACGTGGTTCTAAGGACGGCGGTTCCAAACGTCGAAGCCTTCATCGAGAAACTGGAGATTTGCGAGCGAGAATTTGAACACGAAACCGACGGGTGGATGTCCCACCTCGTCTTGGACGCACGAAGGCTGGCTTGACAAAAAAGGGGACAGTCACAGTGACTGTCCCCCCGTTCCCCTAGCTCGACCCCAGCAGAAGGGATGCGCTACCCTCCTCCAGTGCCAGGATTTCCGCGCAGCATCGCCCTCACGCTTTCCCGCTCGTCGAGAAGAATCTGGGCAAGAAATAGATCTTCAGCAAGCTGGGGGTCGTCCGAATGTCCGAGGTCCTTTCGAACGGCAGCATACAGACGCGCGATAGCTGAAAACATAGTTGCGATGTCGTTTGCATCTGCAGACGCACCCTCGAATCGTTCGATTGCGCGTATGGTATCCTGCCCGCCCCATACAATCATGTCGTATCGAACACGTGCGAGCCGGTGAGCCATCTCGTCTTGATTGATCGGAGGTATCCAGCCCTTTACGGCAAACATGTTGTCGCGAATTATATCGATAAGTTCCTTATATATCACCGACTTCTGTGGAAAAAGCTGCGCCTCCGCCTCTTTGCGCTTCGTCTTCTGAAAGCTCCAAATTGCGAGCCAGATGGTGGCGATGAACGTAAGCCATGCCAGAGCCGCCTCGCCACTCAAGGACGTGAGCACCCGGTTCCCGAGGAGCCCGAAACCGAGCCCGACCGAAATCAGAAACATGGCGCCGAAGAGCCATCCCAAGAAAGGAAGTGCGCGCATTCTTACGAGCTCCCAGGCTTACGGTCGGACTAGTTCAACTCTCGCTTCGGTGGGCGAGGTTTCCCACCCCCATCGTCCGTCCTGTCGTAGAGGGATTTCCAGCCAAGCCCTCATAAGAGTGGTGAGCCCAGCAGGATTCGAACCTGCGACCTACTGATTAAAAGTCAGTTGCTCTACCAACTGAGCTATGGGCCCGACCTGGCCCCGCACCTAGGCACGGGCCGGGGCGCGGTCAACCGGGCGAGGAGCTGGCGGATGGTGGCGCCGGTCAGCGGGTCGCGCCAGAGGGGGACGAGCTCTGCGAGCGGCGCGAGGACGAACAGGCGGTCGCGGAAGGCGGGGTGGGGGACGATCGGCCCCGGGCCGCCCCATGCGCCCTGCGACCACAATATGATGTCGAGATCGAGCACGCGCGGCCCCCAGCGGCGCCCGGCGCGGCGACCGAAGGCGCGCTCGAGCGCCTTCAGTTCGGCGAGCAGCGCGTCGGGCGCGAGCTCGGATTCGATCAGGGCGACGGCGTTCGCGAAGCCGCGGCCGGCCGGGCCCAATGCGGGCGTGGCGCGGATCGCCGAGACCCTGCCGCCCCCCAATTCGGCGATCGCCGCGCGCAGCGTCGCGGCCGGAGAGCCGTGGCGGCTGCGCCGGTTCGAGCCCAAAGCGATCGCATAGCTTGTCCTGGCCATCATCGCCCGCCTAGACGCTCGCGATGCCGCTAGAAAGCCCGGTCCCCGAAGCGGAAGCGCCGCGCGACTGCCCGCTCTGCCCGCGCCTCGCCGCGTTTCGCGGGGAGATGCGGGCCGCCCAGCCCGATTGGTGGAACGCGCCGGTGCCCGCCTTCGGCGACCGCGGCGCCTGGCTCGGCATCGTCGGCCTCGCCCCCGGCATGTGGGGCGCGAACCGGACCGGGCGGCCCTTCACCGGCGATCATGCCGGCGCGCTGCTCTACCGGACCCTGCTCAAATTCGGCCTCGCACAAGGCCGCTACGACGCGCGGATCGACGACGGCCTCACGCTCACCGGCTGCGTCATCCTCAATTCGGTCAAATGCCTGCCGCCGCAAAACAAGCCCCTGCCGGCGGAGGTTGCCACCTGCCGCTCCTTCTACGAGGCCTCGCTGGCGTTGCTCCCCAACGTGCGGATCCTCGTGGCCCTCGGCCAGATCGCCCACGGATCGGCGGTCAGGACCGCGGGCGGCAAGCTCTCCCAATACAAGTTCGGACACCTCGCCGAACACCGTCTCCCCGACGACCGCAGCCTGATCGATAGCTACCATTGCTCACGCTACAACCAGAATACCGGCCGCCTGACCGCCGCGATGTTCGAAGCGGTGTTCGCGCGCGCGCTAGAGGTCAGCGGCGCGCGGGTTGCGACTCGTTCGTCGCGGCGTTGACCGCGGTATCGAGCTCGGCCGCCGCGGCCTCGTTTTGCCGGTTGCGCGCCCGCTCGACGTCGGCGAGATGCTCGGTCACGCTGACCGGAAGAGCCTGCTCGCGGCCGAGCGGCCCGGCCCACGGATTGGAGCCGATGCAATAGCCGGTGAGGTTGCCGCACTGCCGCACCTCGCCGGTCCGGCTGTCGACGACCACGATCACGACCTCGTCGTCGCGCAGGGTCGCCGCGACGGCGTACTGAGGACGGCTCGCGGCGACCAGCCGCTGCCACATGTCTCCTGCTCCATAGATGCCGATGCCGGCGTAGCGGCCCTGCTGATGGGGAAATGAGCCTGGCTCAACCGCGCCGCCGCATCCGCCAAGGCAGGCCGTCAGGAGGAAGATTCCAAAGAGCCGCATATGCACCTCCTAGGCGCACTCTTTACCACTGAACTGGTAGACAATCTAGATATCTTCGGTGAGTCCCGTAAAGGTCAGGCCTGCGATCGCGGAAGAAGCCGAAGGCGGCGCGGTGGCGCTTGGCGGCGTCGAGGTCGAGAACGGCGGTGATGACGCCGGTTTCCTTCGAGCCGAACTCGGCGAGGATGTCGCCGCGCTCGTCGCAGATGAAAGAGTGGCCGTAGAAAATCTGGCCGCTTTCGTCGCCGATCCGGTTGGCCGCGACAACGGGAACGACGTTGGAGACGGCGTGGCCGATCATCGCCCGGCGCCACAGCCGGCTGGTATCGAGATCGGGGTCGTGCGGCTCGGTGCCGATCGCGGTCGGGTAGAGCAGGATTTCGGCGCCCATCAGCATCAGCGAGCGCGCCGTTTCGGGATACCATTGGTCCCAGCAGATGCCGACGCCCAGCGTCGCGGCGGGAGTCCGCCAGGTCTTGAACCCGCTATTGCCGGGGCGGAAATAGAATTTCTCGGAATAGCCGGGCCCGTCGGGAATGTGGCTCTTGCGGTAGACCCCCATCACCGCGCCCTTGTCGTCGATCATGGCGAGGCTGTTATAATGATGCGGCCCGTCCGCCTCGAAGAAGCTGGTCGGGATATGGACGCCGAGCTCCGCGGCGAGCGCGCGCATCGCCAGCACCGCCGGATGGGCGTCCACGGGCCTTGCCTTGGCGAACAGGGCTTCGTCTTCGGTGCGGCAGAAATAAAGGCCTTCGAACAGCTCAGGCGGCAGCACCACTTTCGCGCCCTGGCCGGCCGCCTCGCGCACGAGCGCGGAGACGTTGCGGATATTCTCGTCAATGTCGCCGCCGAGGGCCAGCTGGAGCGCGGCGACGGTCAGTTTCGTCATTTCGGCACCTGCTGGCTGATGCAGTGGAAGCTGCCGCCTCCGGTCAGGATATGGTCCGCCCTCAGCCCGACCGCCACCCGGTCCGGAAACAACGCCTGCAGCGCCGCCACCGCGCCTTCGTCATTGGCCGCGCCATATTGCGGCACGACGACCGCCGCATTGCCGATGTAGAAGTTCATGTAGGAGGCCGGAATGATCTCCTCGCCGCGCAGGACGAGGCCCGGCGAGGGCATCGGCACCACTTCCAGCCCGAACCGGCGCGCGCGCCCCGCGGCGTCGCGATAGACGGCGTCGTTGGGGTCGCTTGCGGCGGGCACCGGGACGGCGAGCCGGCCGGCGCCGACGAAGCGCGCGAGATTGTCGACATGGCCGTCGGTATGGTCGTTCATCAGGCCGCTGCCGAGCCAAAGCACGCGATCCAGGCCGAGGTCCCCCCGCAGCCGCGTCTCGACGTCCTGGCGTGAAAGGAAGGGGTTGCGGTTGGGATTGAGGAGGCATTGCTCGGTGGTGACGGCGAGCCCGGTGCCGTCGACGTCGATCGCGCCGCCCTCGAGGATCCAGTCGGCCCGGCGAACGCTCAGGCGCATGGATTCGCCCAGCCGCCGCCCGATCGTGTCGTCGCCGGGCAGATCGTATTTGCCGCCCCAGCCGTTGAAGCAAAAGCTCACTGCCGCCATCGGTCCCGGGCCCTTGACGATGATCGGGCCGGTGTCGCGCAGCCAGATGTCGCCGAACGGCTCGGTCACGACGGCGGCGAAGGGCGCGGCCGCCCGCGCCGCCGCGGCGGACGCTGCGTCGGCCGCGACCAGCCGCACTTCCTCGCCCTCGCCCTCGGCCCAGACCTCGCGCGCGAAGGCGGCGACCTCGGCCTGGGCGGGGCTGAGATCGTCGACCCAGAGTTCGCCGTGGCTCGGAAAGCCGATCCACACCAAAGCGTGCGGCGCCCATTCGGGGGGCTGGCGGGGGGTCATGGCCCTACTATCGCCCCGCGCGCGAGCGGTCGCGGATGCCGCGGAATTCGTCGTTCGGCAGCCAATTGGGCCAGTCCCGCGTCGTCGCCAGCGCGCGGCCGACCCGGTAGATGATACCGACGTCCGCCACTGCCCCCGCCCAGTCCCAACTGGGATTGAACTCATCCGAGGGCTGGTGATAGCGGTTGGCGCGATAGTCCTGCGCGGCCGCGCGCCCTGCCGCCGGCCCGCCCTCGACAAGATCCTCGCCGCCGCGGCCGTAGAGCATCGGCACGCCGAGCTTCGCGAAGCTGAACTGGTCGGACCGGAAATAATAGCCGGCTTCCGGCGTCGGCTCGGCCGAGACCACTATTCCCGCCTCGGCCGCGGCGCGGGCCAGAAAAGCGTCGAGCTCCGATTTGCCGCCGCCGATCGAGACGAAGTCGCGAGCGGGCCCGGCCATGTTCAGCGAATCCATGTTGAAGCCCCCGGCGGTCTGCGCGAGCGGATAGATCGGGTTGGCGGCGTAATAAGCCGAGCCGAGCAGGCCCGATTCCTCGGCGGTGACGGCGAGGAAGACGAGCGTCCGGTCGGCCGGGCCGGCGCGGGCGTGCGCTTCGGCCAGGGCCACGAGCGCGGAGGTGCCGCTGGCATTGTCGACGGCGCCGTTGCAGATCGAATCGCCGCCGACCGCGGGGCATTGGCCGAGATGGTCCCAATGCGCGGTGTAGATCACATATTCGTTCGGGCGGGTGCGGCCCGGCAGCACGCCGATCACGTTGCGCGACGCCGCCGTCCTGATCTGGTTCTCCAATGTCAGCGAGGCGCGAAGGCCGAGCGGGACGGCGGCAAAGCCGCGCTGCTGGGCGGCCCGGGTCAGGGCGTCGAGGTCCTGGCCGGCGGCCGCCATCAGCCGCCGCGCGGCGTCGTTGGTCAGCCAGCCGTTGACCGCGGTCTGGTCCGCGCCTCCATTCGCCGACTGCATATAGAGCTGCGACCCGGTCCAGCTCGAATCGACCACGTTCCAGCCGTAGGAGGCGGGCGCGGTGTCGTGGACGATGAAGGCCGCGGCGGCGCCCTGGCGGGCGGCCTCCTCATATTTGTAGGTCCAGCGGCCATAATAGGTCATCGCCCGACCGCCGAATGGCCCTTGCAGCCCTTCGGTCTGCCAGTCCGGATCGTTGATCAGGATGATGACGGTCTTGCCGCGCACGTCGAGGCCGGCATAATCGTTCCAGCCGCGCTCGGGCGCGTTGATGCCGTAGCCGACGAAGACGATCTCGCTGTCGCTGACCGAGACCCGGGGCTGGACGCGGTAAGACGCGCCGACGAAATCGGTGCGGTAGTTGAACGCTAGGTCGCGTCCGGGGCGGCCGATGCGAAGCTGCGGATTGCCCTGCGCTGTAATCTCGACCAGGGGCACCTCCTGGTACCAGCTGCCGTTGTTGCCGGGCCTCAAGCCCGCGCGCTCGAATTCGCGCGCAAGCAGCGCGACGGTCCGCGTCTCCCCCTCGGTCCCCGGCGCGCGGCCCTGATAGTCGTCGGAGGAGAGCGTGCGGGTCACCCGCTGCAGCGTCTCCGCGCTGATGGTGGGCGCCGAGTCCCGCGCGGAAACTGTGGCGCATCCGGCCAGGGCGGCCAGGCCGAGCAGGGCAAAACCGTGTCTCAGACGCATGATCTTCTCCTCGCTCGCATCGGGGGTCGCGGACCCTATAGGGCCCCGCTCGCGCCGGGCGCAAGCAACCCGCGCAACCCGCATTCGCCATTGCGCGCCGGGCGCATGCCGGGATAAAAGCCTGAAAAGCGGGGGATATATGATCAAGCAGCTGACAATTTTCTTTACGGCCTTTGCCGCGTCGGGGGCCGCGGCGCAGCCTGCCGCCGATCCCGCCAGCCTTTACGGCGCGCGGGAGAATATCGAGCATCTCGATATCTCCCCCGATGGCAGCAGGGTCGTCTTCATGCAGCCGGGCCCCGGCCGCGAGACGCTCGCCTATGTCTATGAGCTCGCCGGCGGCGGCGCGGCGCGCCAGGTGGCACGCTCGGACGGCAATCCGGAGCGGCTGCGCTGGTGCAATTTCGCGGCCAACGACCGGCTGGTCTGCCAGGTCGCCGCGATGGATACGTCCGCCGGCTTCCTGATCCCGTTCGCGCGGCTCATCTCGGTCGATCTCGAGGGCCGCAATCCGCAATTGCTCGGCGAGCGCAGCTCGCTCGACGACGCGCGGATCCGGCAGAATGACGGCGCGATCATCGACTGGCTCGGCGGCACCGAGGGCGCGGTGCTGATGGCGCGCGAACTTGTGCCCGAAGCGGGCCGCACGGGTTCGCTGGTCAGCCGCACCGCCGACGGCCTTTCGGTCGACCGGATCGACGTGCGCACCGGGCGCTCGACCCGCGTCGAGCCGCCCAACCGTCGCGCCGGCTCCTATATCAGCGACGGGCGCGGCACGGTTCGGATCATGTCGACGCCCACGATCCGCGGCAGCACCGGCCAGTCCGGCAGCCGCATCGACCATTTCTACCGGGCGCGCGCCGGCGGCGACTGGCGCCCGCTCGGCAGCTATGACGAATTGACCAGGGAGGGGATGATCCCGCTCGCCGTCGATACGCAGCTCGATTCGGCCTTTGTGCTTCGGAAACTGAACGGCCGCTTCGCCCTCTATCGGGTGAAGCTCGACGAAAGCCTGGCGAGCGAGCTCGTCTATGCCAACGAGCAGGTCGACGTCGACGACGTCGTCTACGCGAGCCGCGGCTCGCGGGTGATCGGCGTCACCTTCGCGGACGAGCGGCGCCGGATCGTCTATTTCGACGAGGACTACGCCGCCATAGCGCGCGGGCTGAGCCGCGCCATTCCCAATCTGCCGCTGATCGATTTCGGCAGCGCCAGCAGCGACGGCAACAAGGTCCTCGTCCACGCCGGCAGCGACACCGACGCCGGCCGCTATTACGTCTACGACCGCGCGACCCGCAGCCTCAACGAACTGCTGATGGCGCGGCCGCCGCTCGAGAACCGGCCGGCCGCGAACGTCACCGCGGTCACCTATCCGGCGGCGGACGGGGTGCAGGTCCCCGCCTACCTCACTTTGCCGCCCGGCCGGACCGACTCACGCGGCCTGCCGGCGGTGGTCTTTCCCCATGGCGGCCCGGCGGCCCGCGACGAATGGGGTTTCGACTGGATCGCCCAGTTCTTCGCGAGCCTGGGCTATGCCGTTCTGCAGCCCAATTATCGCGGCTCAGCGGGCTATGGCGACGCCTGGCTGCAGCGCAACGGCTTCCAGAGCTGGCGCATTTCGATCGGCGACATTACGGCCGGCGCGCGCTGGCTCGCCGCCCAGGGGGCCGACGCGAACCGGATGGCGATCGTCGGCTGGTCCTATGGCGGCTATGCCGCGCTCCAGTCCGCGGTCGTCGAGCCCGGCCTGTTCAAGGCGGTCGTGGCGATCGCGCCGGTCACCGATCTGCATCAGCAGAAGCTGGACGCCCGCCGATATTCGGACTCACGCAACGTGACCGAATATATCGGCGAGGGGCCGCATATCGTCGAAGGCTCGCCGCTTCGCCATGCCGCCGCGATCCGCGCGCCGGTGCTTCTCTTCCACGGCGACCGCGACCTCAACGTGAACGTGATCCATTCTCGCCGGATGGACTCCGCACTGCGAGGCGCCGGAAGGTCAAGCGAGCTCACCATCTTCCCCGGACTCGAACATGACCTCGCCGACAGCCAGGCCAGGATCCGAATGCTGGGACGGATCGGCACGTTCCTGCAAACGAACCTGGCGGCCCCTCGTTAGCGCCCGGGACAGGGATATGGGACCCGTTCCGATCCTTCGGGTGCCCGGTCTCCCGCCCTCTGTCGCCTTGGCCGCGGCGGGCAATGCCGGGCGCCCTTTCGGCCTCTTACATCGAAGCGTTGCGCGGGTCGCGGCACGAGCCTAGGCTCGCCGCCGAACGGGGGACGAAAATATGCTTAGATTATACGCTCTTGCGTGCGTGGCGGCCGTGCTCGCCGCGCTGCCCGCCAGCGCGCAGCCGCCGGCTCCGGCGCCGGCACCGTCGGCAGCGCCGAACGCCGCCGCCATGTTCGGACCGCGCAGGGGCGTCAGCTATCTCGATATCGCGCCCAGCGGCCGCTATGCCGTCTATGTCGCCCCGGCGCGCGGCACGGCCTCGGTGGCCGTCGTCGTCGATCTGGTCAGCGGCGGGGAGGGGCGCCCGATCCTGCGCGCCAGCGGCGCCCCCGATCGCTTGCGCTGGTGCCGGTTCGTCAGCGACGCCAAGCTGATATGTTCGATCGGGGGTATCGGCAACCTTGCCGGCGATCTGATCCCTTATTCCCGGCTGTTCGCGGTCAATGCGGACGGGACCAATCCCCGCGAGCTCGGCCAGCAGCAATCGTTCGACGATTCGCGGCTGCGCCAGTTCGACGGCACTATCCTCGATTGGCTGCCGCAGGACGGCAATGCGGTGCTGATGGAGCGCGAATATGTGCCCGAAGGCCGCCAGACCGGCACCCGCACCCAGCGGCGCGCCGACGGGCTCGGGGTCGACCGGATAGACATCGAGACGCTGCGGGCGACGCCGGTCGAGCCGCCGACCGGCCAGGCCTCGGGCTACATGACCGACGGCCGCGGCAATGTCCGCATGATGATCTCGAGGCGGACCCAGGGGGAGGGGCAGAGCACGGGACGGATCGACTATCTCTACCGGCTCGCGGGCTCGCGGGCCTGGCGCGAATTTTCGAGCTACGACACCGGAACCCGCGAGGGCATGGATCCGATCGCGATCGACGGCGCGCGCAACGTCGCTTATGTGCTGAAGAAGCTCAACGGCCGGCTCGCTCTGTACCGGGTCGCGCTGGATGAGAGCCTCGCCAGCGAGCTCGTCTATGCCAATGATCGGGTCGACGTCGATTACGTGATCCGGCTCGGCCGCGGCGGCCCGGTGATCGGCGTCACCTATGCCGACGATCAGCAGCGAAGCGCCTATTTCGAACCGGAATATGAAGAATTGGCCCGCACCCTGGCGCGCGCCATCCCCGGCAATCCTTCGATCGGTTTCCGCGACGTCACCAGGGACGGCAACAAGGTCCTGATCTTCGCCGCCAGCGACTCCAATCCGGGCCGCTACTATCTCTACGATCGGACTCGGCGGGGACTGGAGGAGATCATGTCGGTGCGGCCACAGCTCGACGGCGTGACGCTGTCGCGAGTCCGCGCCGTCACCTATCCCGCGGCCGACGGCGTCCAGGTTCCGGCCTATCTGACCCTGCCGCCGGGCCGGGAGGACGCGCGCGGACTTCCCGGTATCGTCCTGCCGCACGGCGGGCCGAGCGCCCGGGACGTGGGCGGCTTCGACGAGCTGGCCCAGTTCCTCGCGCATCAGGGCTATGCGGTGCTGCAGCCCAATTACCGAGGCTCGGAGGGCTATGGCGACGCCTGGCTCGCGCAGAACGGCTTTCGCGGCTGGCAGACCTCGATCGGCGACGTCACCGCCGGCGGGCGCTGGCTGATCGCGCAAGGCGCCGACGCAAACCGGCTTGGGATCGTCGGCTGGTCCTATGGCGGCTATGCGGCGCTGCAATCGGGCGTGACCGAGCCTGGTTTGTTCAAGGCGATCGTTGCGATCGCGCCGGTGACCGACCTCGCCCTGCTCTGGGAGCAGGCCGAAGGCTTCACCAATTATCGCCTGGTCCGTCAGTTCGTCGGGCAGGGGCCGCACGTGCGCGCGGGTTCGCCGCTTCAGAATGTCGAGCGGATCACGGCGCCAGTGCTGATGTTCCACGGCACTCGCGACATCAACGTCGGCGTCCTCCATTCGCAGCGGATGGACAGCGCGCTGCGCGGGGCCGGCAAGGCGAGCGAGCTCGTCCTGTTCGAAGGCCTTGAGCACGACCTCCAGGACAGCCAGGCGCTGATCCGGATGTTCGGCCGGATCGGGACGTTCCTTCAGACGGAGCTGGCGCCACGGCAATAGCGCCCGTTCAGGTCAGGCTTCCGTCAGGCCGCCCGCGCGGCCGGGGTCAGGCGCCGGGGCGGATTGAAGGGGCCGGCGCGCCACAAAGGGTGTGCGGGCTCCTCGGGGTTCGGCAGCGCGAAACGCAGATAGCCGAAATAGGATGCGATCAGCCGCTCGCCGGCATCGCGCACCGCCGTGCGGCCATGCATGAAGCGCGTATTGTCGATCATCAGCACATCGCCGCGCTGCCAGTTTATCGGCGCGGTCAGCCCGTCCGAGACCGATTTCACCGCCGCCAGCAAGGGGTCGGGGACCTGCGAAAGGTCCTCGAACAGGGGAACGCCCTGAATCCCCAGGCAATAGCGCGCGAACAGGAGGAAATTCCCGAAGGCCGGGGCGTCGGTGAACATGGGCCGATGAAGTGCCGGGCGCGTGAAGGCTCGAATGATCCTCTCCTGGTCGCGCCAGAAGAAATAGGGGGATTTCGCCGGCGGCTCGGCGAGTTGCGCGTCGCTGGGATCCGGGGTGTCCAGCCAGAATTCCAGTTCCTCCGCCGTGGCTGCCTGGACATAGAGCAATCGGCGATTCTCGAACGCCTGGCGCACGTCGGCGGGGAGCTGCGCGACGATCTCGACGCCGTCGCACAAAGTTGTCGCGCCCTGCTCGCTCGGCGCGTTGAGGCAGCCGAAAAAGCAGACGTCCGGCTGCCACGGCTCGCGCGAGAGCTCCGGGTGGAGCGGGAAGGGCGCCACGCCGCGGTTTACCGACTGGATGTTGTGCACGTGATCGAGCAGCTCGCGGCCGCGGCTGTCGTTCAGGGCCGAGCTTGCGCAATATTGCTCCGCGAAACGGCGGAAGCGATCCAGATCGGTGGAGAAACCCCTCAGCAGCAGGGCGCCATGGGCCTTGTACAGGGAAATGACGGCGTCGGGGGCGAAGTCGAGGGGGCTTTCCTCCTGCTCCGCCCGGATGGTCGCATAGGGCCGGCCGGCGCCGGGGGGGATCACTTCGGCCATGGTGGACATATAGCTTCGATGGCACGGGCGCACTATAGGTCGCGCGATGGCGGGACGACCGAGATGGACCTGACGATCGAGCGCCTGTTCGCATCGCCCGATCACTATCTGTTCGCGTTCGAAGGCGATCGGGCGATCTTCCGGACGATGGATCGCGACGCCTATCACCGCTCGATCTTCCTCGACCGCCGGATCGCCGCGCTGACTGATGAGGAGGTGCGGGTTCCAGTGGCGGCTTTGACGGCAGGCGACATCGCCGTTCCGAGGATCGCCTGGATTTTCCACGTCGCCCATTGCGGCTCGACCCTGCTCGCGCGTGCGCTCGATCGTCCGGACCGGAACCTCGTCTTGCGCGAGCCGCGGCCGTTGCGCCAGCTCGGCCTGACGCGCGTCGCGGCGGACGGGGACTGGCGGGCGCGCCTGCGTCTCGCCGCCGCACTGGCCGGCCGGCGCTATCGCCCGAACCTCCCGACCATCGTCAAGGGCAACGTTCCCGTCAACTTCATCGCGGCGGACCTGTTGGGGCTCGATCCGGGAGCGCCCGCCATCCTGCTCTACTTCCCGTTGCGGGCCTATCTGCTCGCGGTCCTGCGCAGCCCCGCTCATCGCCAATGGGTGGTCAACGTCACCACCCAGCTCGGCATTGCCGGCGTGTCGGGTGTGGACGTGGCGGAGCGTGCGGCTGCGCTGTGGCTCACGCAGATGCGCCTTTATGCCGAGCTGCTTGCGGAATATCCCAGCGTGCGAAGCCTGCATGCCGACGAACTGCTCGACGCTCCGCGCCCGGCGCTCGCCGCCGCGGCGGCCCATTTCGGGGCCGATGCCGATCTCGATGCGGACGAGCTTCTTACGACCTATTCCAAGGTGCCGGGTCAGGCGTTCGACAATGAAGCGCGGCTCCGCCTGCGCGCGGAGGCGGCGGCCATGCTCGGCCCCGAGATCGCGTGCGCGCGCCGCTGGCTGGAGGGCCGCCCTCTCCCGCCCCGGCTCGAACGCCCGCTCGTCGGGGCCAGCCCTCCGCTCCTCGACGACTGAAAATAAAAGGCGGCCCCCCGCGAGGGAGCCGCCCTTTTTCGTCAGCCCGTGAGGCGATCGGTCAGCGCGAATAGAATTCGACGACCAGATTGGGCTCCATGCGCACCGGATAGGGCACTTCGTCGAGCGTCGGCACCCGGTTGAAAACCACCTTGGTAGCGCCGTCAGGCACAACATATTCGGGGATGTCGCGCTCGGCGAGGCCCTGGGCTTCGACCACCAGCGCCATTTCCTGCGCCTTGGGGCCCAGCTCGACGACGTCGCCGACATCGACCTTGGCCGATGCGATGTTGAGCTTCTTGCCGTTGACCCGGATATGGCCGTGATTGACGAGCTGGCGCGCGGACCAGATCGTGGGCGCGAACTTGGCGCGGTAGACGACCGCGTCGAGCCGGCGCTCCAGCAGGCCGATCAGATTCTGGCCGGTATCGCCCTTCATCTTCGCGGCGTCGGTATATGCGCGCTTGAACTGCTTTTCGGTGACGTCGCCATAATAGCCCTTCAGCTTCTGCTTGGCGCGCAGCTGGATGCCGAAATCCGACACTTTGCCCTTGCGGCGCTGGCCGTGCTGGCCGGGACCATATTCGCGGCGGTTGACCGGGCTCTTGGGGCGTCCGAAGACGTTCTCGCCCATGCGGCGGTCGAGCTTGTACTTGGCGCTGGTGCGCTTTGTCATGATTCAAAACTCCAATTCGCGTGTCGCTAGAGTCCCTGGCTCCGCACCGCCGGACCCAGAAGCGTCCGGCGCGGCCGCCGCTTCACCAGGGGTGCGGGGCCAATTGCGAAGGCGGGCACATGGCGGCAAAGCCCGGCAAAGTCAACGCCGTCGAGCGGGCGGCGGGCGGCCGGCGATGTCGAGGACTTTGGGTGAAAGCGCCTTATTCGGACGGGCTGTCCTGGTTCCGCTGCGGGCGATCGGTGGAGCCGCGCGCGTTGCGCCGCGCCTGCTCCCATTCGGCGCGGGTCTTGCAGACTCGCGTCCTGGCAAGCCGGCTTTCGGTGCTGGCGATGGTCCGGCAGATCGTCCGATTGGGATCATCGGCGTCCGCCGAGCCCGATTGCCCGCCGCTCGGGGCCTGTGCCGCGGCGGCTGCCGACATCAACAGGGTGCCGGCAAAAACAAACACTTTCGTCATACAATACTCCATAATGGGCCGACGGTCAGGGAAGGGCGAGCCCGCGTCCGAATGGTGGGATCGAATTGAAAAATCAAGCGAATCCGGCGGCTTGCGCGTCCCGCAGGCTAGCAATTGCGACGCATCGCGGTCGGTCCGCAGATCGTCGCTAGCAGTTCGGCGGGCACAGGGTTGGCTTCATCATCTGGATGCGGTCGACGACCTGCCTCGCCTCCGCCTTATGCTCCGCGCGCTCGGCGGCGGTGCGGCAGCGCCTGATGCCGCCGAGACGGCTGCCGGTCGGCTGCGCCACGTCACAGACCTTCTTGGTGCTGTGCTCCGATTTCCTCGCCTGCTGGGGTTGTGCCCCGACGACGGTGATAGGGATCGCGATGACGGCGATGGCCGCCATAAAGGTACGAATGATCACAAACAGGTCTCCCGGCTCAACCGCCCGAGCCCCCCGGCGGGTGCGTTTCACTAGCATCAGCCGGGCCTTTCAGCAAGCCCGGCGCTCAAGCCGGGCCGCAGGTCGCGGTGCGGGAGGATGGCGGCGGGGCCCCGCCAAGCCCTTCAACAGGCTCTGAAATTGCCCCTGCAATGCCGATCGTCAAGCCCTCCGAGAAGGCCCTGCGCGACTGGATCCGATCGGAACAAGAATCGTGGCGGCTCCGACCGGCCCTGCGTGAGCGACCAATTTCCGGGTCAGCAAGCGCGCGAGCCCTTGCACATCGCACGAACGCCCGCGCGCGCCATCTCTTCGGTGAAGTTCTTCTGCGACTGAATACGGCTCACCACGTCCCGGCTCTCGGCCTTCGCCTGCTCCCGCTCGGCCTGGGTGCGGCAGCGCCGGACCCCGCCCAGACGGCTGCCCGTCACATTGGTCACGTCGCAGATCTTCTTGGTGCTGTAATCCGCCTTGGCGTCGGGCTCGGCGGCGCCGACGACGGCGATCGGCACGGCAATGACGGCCAGCGAGGCGGCAAGAGTTCGAAGAATCATGACGGACCTCACCAAATCGCTGCAAGAACTTAGCGGTACTCCACAGGAGTCCGGTTAGCAATTCTCGGACGGGCGCCGACCCTTGGGCCCCTCGGCGAGGGCGCGGACGATGCCGCGCAGCGCCTGAATCTCGCGCGCCGACCAGCCGGCTTTGGTGAGGATGGTGCGAATGGTGTTCCTGGTCGCCGGGGTGCGGTCGGGCGGGTGGAAGTAATCGGCGGCGTCGAGCGCCTCGAAGAGCTGGCCGATCAGCCCTTCGAGATGGTCCTGGGTCGCACGCGGCTCGGCGTGCTCGCCTTCGGTGGGGACCGCAAGATCGCAATGTTTCGACCATTCATAGGCGACCAGGATCACCGCCTGGGCGAGGTTCAGCGAGCGGAAATCGGGATTGACCGGGACGGTCACGATCTTGCCCGCCAGCGCCACCTCCTCGGTCTCGAGGCCCGACCGCTCCGCGCCGAACAGAAAGGCGGAAGGCCCGTCATTGCCATGGATCTCGCGCCCCGCCTCCTCGGGCGAAAGAATCGGCAGGACGAGCCCGCGCTTGCGCACCGTCGTGGCGTAGACAAAGGCGCAATCCGACACTGCCTCCGCCACCGTGTCGAACACGCGCGTCCGCTCGAGCACGAGATCGGCGCCCGACGCCGCTGGGCCCGCGGACGGATTCGGCCAGCCGTCCCGCGGTGAGACAAGCCTCAAATCGGTCAGTCCGAAATTGAGCATAGCCCGCGCCGCCTTACCGATATTCTCGCCGAGCTGAGGGCGGACCAGGACGATCGCGGGAGGCGGCGTCACTCCTTCACGGTCCCCGCGAAATGCTCGAAATCCCTTGCTTCGCGGAAGTCCTTATAGACCGAGGCGAAGCGGATATAGGCGACGGGATCGAGCGCCTTCAGCCCCTCCATCACCATTTCGCCGATCCGCGCCGAGGCCATCTCGCTCTCGCCGCTCGTCTCCATCTGGCGCTGGATCGAGGAGACCAGCCGCTCGATCCGCTCGGGCGTGACCGGGCGCTTCCTGCAGGCGATCGCGACCGAACGCTCGAGCTTGACGCGGTCGAACGGCTCGCGCCGGTTCTCGGACTTGACCACGGTGAGCTCGCGCAGCTGGATGCGCTCGAAGGTGGTGAAGCGGGCGCCGCAATCCTCGCACTGCCGGCGGCGCCGGATGGCGGAGCCGTCCTCGGTGGGACGGCTGTCCTTCACCTGACTGCTCTCATGGGCGCAGAAGGGGCAGCGCAATTATTGCTCCGAATAGATCGGGAAGCGCGCGCAAAGCTCGCGCACCCGCCTCTTCACAGTCGCCTCGACCGCGCTATTTCCCTCCTCGCCATTGGCCCTGAGTCCCTCGAGCACGTCGGCGACCATGTCGGCGATGTCGCGAAACTCGGCGACGCCGAAGCCGCGCGTCGTGCCGGCGGGCGACCCGACCCGAATACCGCTGGTCTTGACCGGCGGCAGCGGGTCGAACGGGACGCCGTTCTTGTTGCAGGTGATCGCGGCGCGCTCCAGCGCCTCGTCGGCGTCCTTGCCGGTGACTCCGATCGGCTGGAGGTCGACGAGGGCGAGATGGGTGTCGGTGCCGCCCGAGACGAGGTCGGCGCCGCGCTCCTTGAGCCGGCCCGCAAGCGCCTTCGCATTGGCGATCACGGCTTTGGCATAGGTCTTGAAGTCCGGCTGCAGCGCCTCGCCGAAGGCGACGGCCTTTGCTGCGATGACGTGCATGAGCGGGCCGCCCTGCAGGCCGGGGAAGACCGCAGAGTTGATCTTCTTCGAGACGGCTTCGTCATCGGTCAACACCATGCCGCCGCGCGGCCCGCGCAGCGTCTTGTGGGTGGTGGTGGTGACGACATGGGCGTGGCCGAAGGGGGAGGGATGCTCGCCCGCCGCGACCAGTCCGGCGAAATGGGCCATATCGACCAGGAACAGCGCGCCTACATCGTCGGCGATGGCGCGGAAACGTGCGAAATCGATGTGGCGCGGATAGGCCGAGCCGCCGGCGATGATCAGCTTGGGCCTGTGCTCCCCGGCGAGCCGCGCGACCTCCTCGAAATCGATCAGGTGGTCGTCGCGGCGGACGCCGTACTGGACGGCGTTGAACCATTTGCCCGACATGGCCGGCTTGGCGCCGTGGGTAAGGTGGCCGCCGGCGTCGAGCGACATGCCGAGAATGGTGTCGCCGGGCTTCACCAGCGCCAGCATCACCGCGCCGTTCGCCTGCGCGCCCGAATGCGGCTGAACATTGGCGAAGGCGCACCCGAACAATTGCTTCGCCCGCTCGATCGCCAGCGTCTCGACGGCATCGGACGGCGCGCAGCCCTGATAATAACGCCGCCCCGGATAGCCTTCGGCATATTTGTTGGTGAGGACCGAGCCCTGCGCCTCGAGCACCGCGCGCGAGACGATATTCTCGGACGCGATCAGCTCGATCTGGTTCTGCTGCCGGTCGAGTTCGGCGGCGATGGCGTCCGCCACCGCGTCGTCGGCCCGGCGCAGCCGATCGGTGAAGAAACCGTCGGGCTGGACGTCGCTGAGGGGGCGGCTGCTCATGCGGGCTCCTTGCTGAAATGCGGGTGGCTCAGCTTCTCGACCCGGCGCCCGTGGCGGCCGCCGCCGAACGGCGTGGCGAGGAAGGCGTCGAGGCAGGCCTTGGCCATCTCGATGCCGACCAAGCGCCCGCCCATGGCGATGACGTTGGCGTCATTATGCTCGCGGGCGAGGCGGGCGGACAGCGGCTCCGAAACGAGCGCGCAGCGGCAGGCGGGATGGCGGTTGGCGGCGATCGAGATGCCGATGCCCGAGCCGCACAAGGCGACGCCGAAATCGGCGCGCCCGGCGGCGATCTCCTCGGCGAGCTTGTAGCCGTAATCGGGATAATCGACCGATTCGACGCCTTGCGGGCCGAGGTCGGCGACGGCGTGGCCGGCCTCGCCGAGCCAGGCGACGATATCGGCCTTGAGCGCGACGGCGGCGTGATCGGAGGCAATGGCGATCCGCATGACGCCTCCCCTAGGCATTCCGCCCGGGATTCGCCAGCGCTGGATCGAAAATATGCGAACTCAGGCCGGCGCGCCGGTCCGTGCGGGTAGGGCGCCAACCCCGGACGTCATTGTTCGCGGCGCTTGAGGCCGAACCGCTCGGCCAGAATCTGCGCACCCGCGCGATCCACCGTCGCGAAGCGGCCGGGCGTCAGATGCGGCAGAACCTTCAAGAGCTCTGGCACGATCAGCGTCGATTCCTCTTCGGTAGGATCCTCGAGGAAGGCCCAACCCTGGCGCATCCAGGGCCAATCGCCGCCGACAGCTCCGGAAACGGCCTGCGTCTCCCGATAAGTCCAGTCATGCGCCTGTTCGAGCGCGCTGCGGGGCGCACGTTCGGGGACATCGGGGACTGCGACCCAGAGCTGGTCGCCTTGATGCCAGCCATGCAGCAGACCCAAGAGAGCGATATCGTATGGAATTGGTTGGCCGTGACGAACGTAGAAATATGCCATCCGCCGTATGCTCTCCAAATCGCCCATAGTGTCGTATAGATAGGCGCTGATCACGCCGAGCACGGGATCGACATGCTTGAGTTGACGCAACGCGACGGCGAGGTCCACCGCCTTTTCGGCATGGAGCGCACCCTGCTCCATCGCTAGCAGCGCCTGCTGCGCCACCTTGACCGTCGGCGGGCCGTGGGATTCGGGAATGACGATGGCGGATGCGCCGTGCGCATCGCGGGCGACCTTGGTGACCATGTGGGGGAGGACGATGGTGGCGACGACCGGGCCGTCGGCAAATTCGATGAGGACCCGCGCCGGCAGCGCCCGGTGATCCGACTGCGACACCGCCAGTTGGACGGCCCACCATGGATCGGAGGCCAATCGCGTGAAATATGCATCCCGAGCGTGCCAGATGGCCAGCACCGGCGCTCCGAATGCCGCCAGTCCCGCCGGACCCGGAAATCCACCCGCCCGACTGGTGCTCAACTGCTCGACCATGCCCTGGAAGGGTGGCTTTGGCTTGCGCCGACCGGCAGGCCGCGTGGGTGTCTGCGTCCCGCCCCTCCGGTAGAAGACCTGGGTCTTCTTCGTTTGCTCCTCCTGCTCCCATGGCTGATCAATATTGATCGACACGGTCTTCTCTCGCGGTCGCCCGGTGCCCATGCCCATCAGCTTGCCCGGTGCCGGCCATGCCGGCAGTGGGGGCGGGACGAATTTGGGATCGACCTTGAAATAAACATCCTCGCCGGCGGGGAAGCTCGCGCTCACGCTCGGCACCCTCGGATTGGCATAGAGCGCTGAGACGCGCTGGACTTCGGCCTTCAGGAAAACGCTTAGGCTGTTCCCGGTGACGGCGCTGGGATCCAGCGGCGAGAAAGCAGCCTTATTGAGGCCCCATAAGCCTTCGAGCAGCACGCCGCTGAAAACGCATCGGTCATCCTCCGGGTCATTTCCGGGAACCATGAAAGTGGTGGTGCCGTCCTGGGTCGCCACGAAGCGGTCGAACCACGGTTCCAGCCGCGGCGCCGGTCCCCTGCCCAGCACCCCGTCCGCCTCGAGGTCCGCCTGATCCATATCTCCGGGCAGTTCGCGGCACGCGTCGGCGATGATGGCGAGTTGCTTGATCGGATAGCGGAACAGCTTTCGCCTCAGCGCGTCGACGCCGACGGCGCGCAACTCGTCCTCCCAGTCGGATAGCAACCAGAGTCCTTCATCGGCCCCACGAATTAGGCCGTGCCCGGCAAAATAGAGAATCAGCCGGTCCGTGACCGGCGCTGGCAGATCGTCACCGGCAGCCCCCTTTTTCTTCGGCCACAGCGCCTTTTCGAGGGCCTTGCGCAAGGTTTCGATCGTCACGGGCTCGTCGGCGTCGGTGATCAGCGTCGATTCGTAGCCAAGCGTACGGGCCCATTCGTGAAAGCGCCGTGCCTCGTTAAGGGCCCCGCTGAGATACTTTCCCCTGATCGCATCGGCGACCGCGACCGCCAAGCAGACCATCCGCTTTTCGTCGGCCATGGATCCTCCCGAGCCGAATATAGCAGCAGTCCCGCCGAACTCAATCTGCGCCGGCAGCCTGCTGCGGGTAAGGAACTTCACTGGGTCTCGAAATCCCACGACAGCCTCGGCCGGATATGTTACCTTGCTTGCCGAATACTGTGGGAGGGCAATAATGACCGCAGATATCAAGGCAATCCAAGACTATGTTAGGAACATCGACCTTCGCGGAACACCGCGCGGGATTATCCATCAGTCCGCGGCCGAAGAAGCGAGCGAGGTATTCGATAAGGCGAAGAATCAGGCGCAGGTAGTCGGCTCCGGAGTGTTTTCCTTCGTGACCGGCGTGACCACGGAGGTCCGCGAAGCGATCTCCGATTCGGCCTTGCTCGCCCAGCTCGTCGCCAACAAGCGCATCGACGTGGGAAGCGAGCCGCTCAAGTGGTTCAAAACCTATTTCGAGGTTCTTCAGAATGTCGGCTGGACGATGCAGGAAGGCGGCTGGGACGATTACAGCACCAGCGGCACGGCCGTCGAGGTCCATGAGAAGATCATCGAGATCATGACCGCCGTTCTTGCGCCCGCGCCGGCGGCCCTCGCCATCATCACGTCGACCGTCAACGCGCTGAAGGGCATGAACCCGGACAGCAGCTGGATCACCATCTTCAGCCGCGAGACCCAGAAGGCGAAGATAGCCAAGTTCCAGATCGGCCTCGTCGAAAAGGAAGAAGCCGGCGACGTTTTCGTGTCCCTGCTGATGTGCCTCATCGAGGCGGACAAGACGATTACCCAGGTGCTGGTCTTCAAGTTCAAGCAGGATCGCGCGAAATTTCAGGCGAACAGCGGGAAGATCTCGATCAACCGCGCGGCGCTGGTCGATGGCGGGCCGGGCATACGCGCCAAGATCAGGGCCTATCAGGCGGATTATCTGAGCAGCATCACCGACATTTGACCGGCGCCCCCCGTGCGGTTCACGCCGCCCAGCGCATCTCCAGGCGGTCCCAGATCTCGACAAGGGCCCTGGCGAGGTCGCGCATCATCTCTTCCGAGTGGGCCGGGCCCGGGGTGAAGCGCAGCCGCTCGGTGCCGCGCGGCACGGTCGGGTAGTTTATCGGCTGGACGTAGATGCCGTATTCGGCGAGCAGGATGTCGCTGATCTTCTTCGCCGTGACCGGGTCGCCGACTAAAAGCGGCACGATGTGGGTCGTCGAGGGCATGACCGGCAGGCGGGCGTCGGCGAAGATCGACTTCAATTGCGCGGCGCGAAGCTGCTGGGCCTCGCGCTCGACCGAGGAGGCCTTGAGGTGGCGCACGCTGGCGAGGGCGCCGGCGACGAGGACCGGGGAGAGCGAGGTCGTGAAGATGAAGCCGGGCGCGTAGCTGCGGATCACGTCGATGATGTTGCGCTCGGCCGCGACATAGCCGCCCATCACCCCGAACGCCTTGCCCAAAGTGCCTTCGATCACCGTGATGCGGTCTGCGACGCCGTCGCGCTCCGAAATGCCGCCGCCGCGCGGGCCGTACATGCCGACGGCGTGAACTTCGTCGAGATAGGTGAGGGCGTGATATTTGTCGGCAAGGTCGCAGATTTCGGCGATCGGCGCGACGTCGCCGTCCATCGAATAGACGCTCTCGAAGGCGATCAACTTGGGCGCCTCCGGATCCGCCGCGGCGAGCAGCTCTTCGAGATGGCCCAAATCGTTGTGGCGGAAGACCTGCTTCTTGCAGCCCGAGCTCCGGATGCCCGCGATCATCGAGGCGTGGTTCAAGGAATCGGAGAAGATGATGCAGCCGGGGAGCAGCTTGCCGAGCGTCGAGAGCGTGGCCTCGTTCGAGATGTAGCCAGAGGTGAAGAGCAATGCGCCTTCCTTGCCGTGCAGGTCGGCGAGCTCCGCCTCGAGCTCGATATGATAATGGCTGTTGCCCGAGATGTTGCGGGTGCCGCCCGAGCCGGCGCCGACGTCGTGCAGCGCCTCCTCCATCGCCGCGATCACGTCGGGATGCTGGCCCATGGCGAGATAGTCGTTCGAGCACCAGACGGTGATCGGCTTCGGGCCGTTATGCCCGGCAAAGCAGCGCGCGTTGGGGAAGCTTCCCTTGTTGCGGAGAATCTCGATGAACACGCGATAGCGGCCTTCGGCGTGCAGCCGCTCGATCGCCTCGGCGAAGATTCGCTGATAGTCCAAAAGTCTCGTCCCCGGCCTAGTCGGGCCACAATAACGGATTCGCAGCCTTTAAGGCCAGTGCTAAACGCTCGCAATAATCGCGGTCACAGCTTCTCGATACGGGATAGGCCATAGCCGGCGAGGCCGGCACGGTAGGATTCGGCCTGAGATGCCGGGCCGGTGAACACCGCAATGCCCTCGGGGCGGACCTCGGGCCAGATATGGCCGCGGGTCAGCCAGGCGGTGCGCCGCGCAATCCCCTCCTTGCCGTCGAGAAAGGCGAGGGGGCGCGGCGCGGCTGCCGCAAGCTCGGCCTCCACCAGCGGAAAGTGGGTGCAGGCGAGCACCACCGCGTCGATCGACTCGCCGCCGGGCTGGGAGAGGAGACCGTCGAGGATGCGCGCGAAGGCGGCGGGATCGGTCGCCTCGCCGCGCAGCTTGGCCTCCGTCAGCTCGACCAGCTCGTGCGAGCCGTGGCGGATGACGGTGCAATCGGACGCGAATTCCTCGGCGAGCCGGTCGACATAGGGCTGGACGATGGTCGCCGCGGTGCCGAGCACGCCGATCGCCCGCGTCCTCGAGAAAGCGGCGGCGGGCTTGATCGCCGGGACGGTGCCGACGACCGGCAGGTCGAGCGCGGCGCGCGCGGCGTCGAGCGCGATGGTCGAGGCCGTGTTGCAGGCGATGACGATGAGGATCGGGTCGTAGCGTTCGGCCAGCCGGCCGAGCAAAGCAGGCACCCGCGCGGCCACGTCGGCCGGGCTCTTGGTTCCGTAGGGATAGCCGGCGCTGTCGGCCGCGTAAACGATCGGGGCCCGGGGCAGCGCGGCGCTGATCTCCTTCAGCACCGACAGGCCGCCGACGCCGGAATCGAAGACGAGGATGGGCCGGGCTTCGGTCATTGGCCGGAGGGCTTAGCGTGTCGCGTGAATCTAGTCATCCCGGCGGAGGCCGGGCCCATGCACTCCGCTGTTTCAGGACCTCTCCCGTCGGTGTTCATGGGCACCGGCCTTCGCCGGGGTGACTCCCAGGAAAGGATCCATCGCTTTTGACGCAATTCGTTTGCGCGGCTTTGGGCCTCTGCTAGTCATCAAGCGGGGGGTTTTCGTGACCGTCGAAATCATCGTTCCGCCGATTCTTTGCCTGGCTCTCGGTTACTTGCTCGGCGCGATCCCGTTCGGGCTCGTGCTGACCCGGGCCGCGGGCCTGGGCGACGTCCGCGCCATCGGCTCCGGCAATATCGGCGCGACCAACGTGCTGAGGACCGGGCGCAAGAGCCTCGCCGCCGCGACCCTCGCTTTGGACGCGGCCAAAGGCGCCGCTGCCGTGCTGCTCGCCGGCCTCATCTGGCCGGATCAGCCGCAATTTCCGGCTGTGGCCGCGATCGGCGCCCTGCTGGGGCATCTCTATCCAGCCTGGCTGCGCTTCAAGGGCGGCAAGGGCGTCGCGACCTTGCTGGGAATCGTCGCGGCGCTGCACTGGCAGGCGGCTCTGCCCTTCGTCGCAATCTGGATCGCGATGCTCGCGCTGACGCGCTATTCCTCCGTCGCTGGGATGTCGGCGGCGGTCGCGGCGCCCCTAGCCGCCGGTTTCTTCGGCAGGATCGACTTCGCTATATTGTTCACGGGCTTCGCCTTGCTCGTGCTGTGGAAGCACCGGGCCAATATCGGGCGGCTGTTCGCCGGCACCGAACCCAAAGTCGGGCGGAGCGGCGGCTGACGTGCCCGCGCCCGCGGACCATATCGCCCGCCTGCGGCTGATCCGCTCGGATAATATCGGGCCGGTCACCTATTTCCAGCTGCTCGCCCGGTTCGGCTCGGCTCAGGCGGCGATCGATGCCATTCCCGATCTCGCCGCGCGCGGCGGCGGGCGCGCACCGAAATTGGCCGCGAGGGCCGAGATCGAGCGCGAGATCGCCGAGGTGGAGCGGCTCGGCGCGCGCCATTTGTTCCTCGGCCAGGGTCTCTATCCCCCTTTGCTCGCCGAGCTGGAAACCGCGCCGCCGGCCCTGATCCTCAAGGGCGACCTCAACCTGCTCGACAAGATGTCGGTCGCCCTGGTCGGCGCGCGCAACGCCTCGGCGGCCGCCTGCCGCTTCGCGCGCCAGCTCGCGCAGACACTGGGGGCGGCCGGCACCGTCGTCGTCTCGGGGCTGGCGCGCGGCATCGACTCGGCGGCACATGACGGCGCGCTCGACACCGGCACGATCGCTGTCATCGCCGGCGGCATCGACGTCGCCTACCCGCCCGAAAACGAGGCGCGGCAGCGCGCCGTCGCCGAGCGCGGCCTGCTGGTCGCCGAACAGCCGCCGGGGATCGAGCCCCGGGCGCGTCATTTCCCCTATCGCAACCGGATCATCGCCGGCCTCACTCACGGCACGGTGGTGGTCGAGGCCGCGCCCAGATCGGGCTCCCTGATCACCGCCCGCTACGCCGCGGAGTTCGGCCGAGAGGTGATGGCGGTGCCGGGATCCCCGCTCGATCCGCGCGCGCAGGGCTGCAACCTGCTGATTCGCGAGGGCGCGACCCTGATCCAGAGCGCCGAGGACGTGCTCGAAGCGGTGAGCCCGCTGCGAAGCCGTCCAGTCCGCCAGCGCGAGCTCGACTATGCCGCGCCGGCGCCGCCTTCCGACGCCGACGCGGCCGCTCGCGGGACCGTGACCGGCCTGCTCGGCCCGACGCCGGTGCCGATCGACGAGCTCATCCGCCAGTCGGGCCTGGCGCCGGCGATCGTGCAGACGGTGCTGCTGGAGCTGGAGTTGGCGGGACGACTCGAGCGGCATGCCGGCGGCAGGGTGAGCGCCGCGTGAAACCCCGAAGCGGACAGAAGAATCTCGCCTAACCGATTGACACCAGTCAATTTGCAAGGCGACAAGACGGGATTGATCTGAGGGGGCATGATGGCTGGAATTGCACGTTATTCACTGACGACGGCGTTGGCCGCAAGCCTCGCTCTAACTCCGGCCGGGCCGTCCTTCGCGGCCTCGGCCCAGCAGGAGCGGGCGTCCGAGCCTCTCTGCAGGCGCGCCGCCGCCCTGCCGGCGCTGCCGCCCGAAGGCGTGGTCACGCCTCCGCCAGCCGAAGATCGCGCCGACGATGTGGAGGCCGAGGACATGAGCGCGGACGCGGATGAGTCGGATGGACCTCCGCCCCCGCCACCTCCGCCGCCACCTCCTCCGCCACCTCCTCCGCCTCCTCCGCCGCCCCCTCCGCCTCCGCCTCCGCCTCCGCCGCCGCCAGCCTCGGCAGCCGAGCCGGGCTCCGATTTGGTGGTGACCGGGACGCGCGTGCCGGCCCCGAGCCTGAGCGCGACGGTGCCGGTGACGGTGGTGGGCACCGAGGGGCCGCGGCCCGCGGCGCCGCCGTCCCCTCCCGCGTCGATCCCCTCGCGGCCGGGATCGTCGGCGAGCGAGCTTCAGTCGGGCCAGCTCACGGCCGGCGACCATGACGATCTGCTCAATCCGGAGCTCTACGCCCAATATGTTCGGGCGATGCTCGCCAAGCAGGCAGTCGACGGGGTGCCGCTGGTCGACACGCGCCGAGTCCTCACCGTCGCCGTCCAGGACAATGCCGGCCGGCCGATTCCGTTCGCCGACGTGACCCTGACCTGCGCCGACGGCAACCGCCTCACCCTGGCGACGCTGGCCGACGGCACCGCCGTCTTCTTTCCACGCCTCGACCGGCTGGGCGATTCGGTCCGGCTCACGGTCGGCGGCGGCAGCGCGCGCACGATCGACCTCGCCGGCCAGTCGGGGGCCCAGCGCCAGACGGTGACCCTTGCCGCCGCCGCCCGCCGAGTCACTCGCTTCGACCTCAGCGTGGTGATCGACGCCACCGGCAGCATGAGCGACGAGCTCGAATTCCTCAAGGCGGAGCTGCGGGCGATCCTCGCCGACGTCCATCGCAGCCACCCCGAGCTCGACATCAGGCTGGGGCTGGTCGCCTATCGCGACGAAGGCGACCAATATGTGACGCGCAGCTTCCCGTTCACCGGGGCGCTCGACGAGGTTCAGGCGAACCTGGCCGCGCAAAGCGCGGGCGGCGGCGGGGACACGCCGGAGGCGATGGACCAGGCGCTGATCCGCGCGCTTTCCCAGGAGTGGCGGCCGGACGCGGTGCGCACCTTGCTCCTCGTCGCCGACGCGCCGCCACACGCCGCAAACGTGGCCCGGACCTGGGCCGCCGCCGAGGCCGCGCGCGCAATGCGGGTGCAGATCGTGCCGGTCGCGGCCTCCGGGGTCGACGACCTCGCCCAATATGTGATGCGGGCGATGGCCGCGGCGACCCAGTCCCGCTACCTCTTCCTCACCGACGACAGCGGCATCGGCAACCCGCACGCCGACCCGGCGGTGGATTGCTATCTCGTGACTCGGCTCGACCGGCTGGTGCGACGCGTGCTGGACAGCCAGATCTCGGGCCGAAGGATCGAGCCCAGGGAAGGCGAGGTGATCCGCAGCGTGGGCACGTACGACAACGGCCGGTGTGTGCTGCCGGCCGATTTCGCGGTCCCCGATTGAGGCAGCGGTTGCGCGAGCCGGTCCCCAACGTCCTGCTTGACGGGCTTAGTTGGTTCCTCCTGAGACGCGATTTTTCCTCTTGGCCCGGGCGTGGACGCCCCGGGTAGCGACCCCGTCGTCAGCGGCCATCGGCGCTGGCCGAAAAATCGACGACGCAGACATGGCGGTGAACGGCGTGATCGCCGCAGGCGGCGCCGGCGGAGCGGTAGGAGCTGAACAGGATCGCCCTATGCCCGCGGCCGGCGACTCCGTCGTCGACGATCAACTGGCGGACGACCGCTGCCGCGTCGATCCGCCCGTAGGCAATGACCTCGGCCGTGGCGGCACGGGCGCCGCCGCCCTGCCGCCTAATCCTGTCGCGCGAGTTCTTCCCGTCCGTTCCGACATGGCCCTCGAGGCCGCGCGGGCCCTGGTCGGCGACATGCTCGGCGGCGGCGCTCGCCAGCAGGGGCGCCTCCGCCAAAGCCGGCCGCGGCGTCTGCGCCGTGAGAAAGCGAATGGCGTCGTCGACGGCGGCGACGCCTTCGCGGGTCCTGAGCCCGATCTCGCTCCCGGGCATGCGCAGGACCAGGCCGTCGAACAAGGCGCGGTAGCGACGAAGCTCCTCGGCATAGGCCGCCGGATCGGCGCGGGCGCGGTTGATCTCGACGATGATTAGCGATTCGATGCCGGGCGCGCGCGGTTGCCCGGCGGCCGGAGAGGAGATTGCCGCTGCGGTGCAGGCGAGGATGGCGATGGCATGATGACGCATAGGGGGACGAACTCCGTTGCGCTCATCCATAGCTTTTGTCCCGACGCTCTCCAAACGCGAAGCTGCCGCTTGACGGGCGGCGCGGGTACTCATCACCCTGTGCGCGTACGCGTAAGGACAAGACCGGAAGATGAAGCTCGTCGTCGTCGAATCGCCCGCCAAGGCGAAAACCATCGAAAAATATCTGGGCGCTGGCTATCGCGTGCTCGCCTCCTACGGCCATGTCCGCGATCTGCCGCCCAAGGACGGTTCGGTCGATCCCGACGACGGCTTCGCGATGACCTGGGAGACCTATGCCGACAAGGCGCGGCAGCTGCAAGCGATCGCGGACGAGGCGAAAGGGGCGGAATCCTTGATCCTCGCCACCGATCCCGACCGCGAAGGCGAAGCGATCTCATGGCACGTCCAGGAGGTGCTGGCGAAGAAGAAGGCCCTGCCGGCGCATGTCGAGAGGGTGACCTTCAACGCGATCACCAGGAGCGCGGTGACCGAGGCGATGGCGCATCCGCGCGCGCTCGACGAGGATCTGATCGACGCCTATCGGGCGCGGCGCGCGCTCGACTATCTTGTCGGCTTCACGCTGTCGCCGGTGCTGTGGCGCAAGCTGCCCGGGGCCAAGTCCGCCGGCCGGGTCCAGTCGGTCGCGTTGCGGCTCATCGTCGACCGCGAGCGCGAGATCGAGCTGTTCCGCGCTCAGGAATATTGGAGCGTCACCGCGACGCTCGAAGCCGACGGCACCGAATTCCAGGCCCGCCTCGTCCGTTACAATGGCGAAAAGATCGACCGCCTGACCATCGGCGAGGAGGGCACCGCGCTGGCGGCCAAGGCGGCGGTCGAGGCGGGGCGCTTCGGCGTCGTTTCGGTCGAAACCAAGCCGCTGACCCGCAATCCGCCGCCGCCCTTCACCACCTCGACGCTGCAGCAGGAGGCAGCGCGCAAGTTGGGCTTCTCGGCCAGCCAGACCATGCGGGTGGCGCAGGCGCTCTACGAGGAGGGCTCGATCACCTATATGCGCACCGACGGGGTGCAGATGGCGCCCGAGGCGATCTCGGCCGCGAGGCGCGCGGTCGCGGACCGCTACGATTCCGGCTATGTGCCGGACAAGCCGCGCCATTACGAAACCAAGGCCAAGAACGCGCAGGAAGCGCACGAGGCGATCCGGCCCACCGATTTCTCCCGCGACCGCGTCGGATCGGGCGATCATGGGCGGCTGTACGAACTGATCTGGAAGCGCGCACTGGCGAGCCAGATGGCCTCGGCCCGGCTGGAGAGGACCACCGCCGAGCTCGCCGAGGGGACCGGGCAGCACGGATTGCGGGCGACTGGCCAGGTGGTGCTCTTTCCCGGCTTCCTCGCGCTCTATGAAGAAGGCCGCGACGACGAGCAGGACGAGGATTCGCGCCGGCTGCCGCGACTCAAGGAGGGCGACACGCCGGCTAAAAAGAGCGTCGCCGCCGAGCAGCATTTCACCCAGCCGCCGCCGCGTTACTCGGAGGCGAGCCTGGTCAAGCGGATGGAGGAGCTCGGCATCGGCCGCCCTTCCACCTACGCGGCGACCCTGCAGACGCTGAAGGACCGCGACTATGTCCGGCTCGAGAAGAACCGCTTCTTCCCGGAGGAGAGCGGACGGCTGCTGACCGCGTTTCTGGAGCGCTTCTTCGAGCGCTACGTCTCGTTCGATTTCACCGCCCATCTCGAGGACGAGCTCGACGACATTTCGGGCGGGCGCGCGGCCTGGCGGGACGTGCTCGAAGGCTTCTGGCGCGACTTCAAGCCGAAGACTGCCGAGGTGATGGAGCAGAAGCCGTCCGAGATCACTCTCGCACTGGACGAGTTCCTCGCGCCCTATCTGTTTCCTGAAAAGGAGGATGGGACCGACCCGCGCCTGTGTCCGGCCTGCGGCGAGGGGCGGCTGGGCCTGCGCGGCGGGAAGTTCGGCGCGTTCGTCGCCTGCTCCAACTATCCCGAATGCAAATATACGCGGCGCTTCGGCGCGGAGGGCGCGGGCGAGGATACGGGGCCGCAGGTGCTGGGCGCCGATCCGCAGAGCGGGCAGGACGTCACGCTCCGCTCGGGCCGGTTCGGGCCTTATTTCCAGCTCGGCGAGGGTAAGGACGCCAAGCGCGCGTCGCTTCCCAAGGACGTGCCCGCGGCGGAAGCCGGTCTCGAGGTGGCGCTGCGGCTGCTTTCCCTGCCGCGCCCGGTCGGCGACCATCCGGAGACTGGCAAGCCGATCACCGCCAGCATCGGCCGCTACGGCCCCTATCTCGCCCATGACGGCAAATATGCGAAGCTCGCCTCCACCGCCGAAGTGTTCGAGGTCGGCATGAACGCGGCGGTCGCCAAGCTCGCCGACGCGGCCAGCGGCGGCGGTCGCAAGGCGGGCTCGCGCGAGCCGCTGAAGACGCTGGGCGCGCATCCGCGCACCGAGCTCGAGATCAGGCTGATGGAGGGCCGGTTCGGACCTTATGTGACCGACGGCACCACCAACGCGACCCTGCCCAAATCCGTGGCGCCCGACCAGCTTACGCTGGAGGAAGCGGCGCAGCTGATCGACGAGCGCGCGGCGAAAGGGCCGGCACCCAAGAAGGGGAGGGGCCGAAGGGCGCCGGCTAAAAAGAAGGGATCGAAATGATGATCGCCGCCTTGCTGGCCGTCCTCGCCGGCGCCGGCCTGGCGCAGGAGCCGCCGTCGCCGTCGCCGAACTCAGCAAACTCCGACTATCATTTCCGGTACCTCAACCGGCTCGACCCGGCTTTGGGCTGGCGCCGCACGGTGAGCGGGCTTCGCTACCGCAAGGTCAGCGGCACCGGGAACGGCCCGCGTCCCGCCCCGACCGACACGGTCACGATCCACTATGCCGGCCGGTTCATCGACGGCACCGAGTTCGACAGTTCGGTCAGCCGGGGCGAGCCGGCGACCTTTCCGCTGCCGCGCCTGATCCGCGGCTGGCAGGAAGGCGTGCCGATGATGAGCGTCGGCGACCGCTACGAGTTTGCCATCCCCTACAACCTTGCTTACGGCTATGCGGGACGCGGGCCGATCCCCGGCGGCGCGACCCTGCTCTTCACGATCGACCTGATCGCGATCCCGGCACAGCCGCCCCCGGGACCGTAGTTTCACGCCAGGATGGTTGACCGCGCGTTTACGATGCCCGGTCCGGCTCTCTTTACCCTGACGCAGCTAGAACCTCGCCATGCGTACCGGCAAGCTCGCCATCAGCCGCGGCTACCAGACGGCCGAGCCGCCGCACCTTTCGCTGGTGCCGGCCGAAGCCGCCGCCGCGCCGACGATCGAGCATGCGCCGCCGGTCTCGCCCGATTACCATCTCGTCCACGATCGGCTGACCTCGCTCGAGCGGCTCACCCGGCTGTTCGATCTGGGCGCGCTTTCCGCCGACGAGTTCGCGGCGGAGAAGCTGCTGATCCTGGGGCTGCCCGCGGACGAATTCGTGCTGCGCGAGGCCGCGCCGGTCGGCTTCGTTCCCGCCGCGCCGCGGGCCCCACGGCGCGGACCGTCACTGATCGGCCGGCTTCTGAGCTGGAGAGTCCTGCTGTTCAGCCTCGTCATGGGCCTGGGCGTCTCGTTCGCCGCCCAGCCCGACGAGACGATCAGCCTGTTCGATCAGGCCCTGCGCGCCATCGGCGCCTAGGCGACGCCGCAGCCCCTGCACGCCGGGTCCTTGACAATCCGGATCGTCCGCATCGCCGGGGCGAGGCCTTCGAAAATGTGCAGCTTGCCCGCCGGATCCTCGCCGAAGCCGGCGATCGCCCGGATCGCTTCCAACGCGGCGAAGCTGCCGGCGATGCCGGCCATGGCGCCGAGCACCCCGAGCTCCGAGCAATTGTCGCAATCGTCGGCGTCGAACGCATCGCCGACGAAGCAGCGATAGCAGGGCCCTGCCGCCTCCCAGCCCTGGAAAGTGCCGACCTGCGCCTGGAACCGGCCGATCGCCGCGGAGACCAGCGGGATGCGCGCGGCGGTGCAATGATCGGAGACGATGAGGCGCGTGGCGAAATTGTCGCTGCCGTCTAGGACCAAATCCGCCCCTTCGAACAATGAGGCGATGTTGGCCCCGGACAGGCGCTCGGCCACCCCCTCGAACGCGACGTCCGGGTTGAGCCGCGCCACCACCTCGCCCGCCACGTCGGTCTTGGCGCGACCGACGTCAGCGGTGCCGAACAGCGTTTGGCGCTGGAGATTGTCGAGTGACACCTTGTCGTCGTCGATCACCCGGATCCGCCCGAGCCCGGCCGCGGCCAGATATTGGATGGCGGGCGAACCGATGCCGCCGGCGCCGACGATGGCGACGGACGCGGCGAGCAGCCTGCGCTGCCCCTCGCCGCCAATCTCCCTCAGGACGATGTGCCGGGCGTAGCGGTCGAGCTGTGCGTCGGTGAGGGTCACCCGGTCACCGGCCCGTCGAGCCGAAGCCGCCGATGCCTCGCGTCGTCTCGTCGAGATCGACGACCTCGGCGAAGCCGGCCCGCAGCACCGGCGCGGGGACGAGCTGGGCGATCCGCTCGCCCCGGACGATCTCGAACGGCTCGGCCCCGAGATTGACGAGAACCACCTTCAATTCGCCGCGATAGTCCGAGTCGATCGTGCCGGTGAGGCAGGTGATGCCGTTCCTGACCGCCGTGCCCGAGCGTGAGCGGACCTGGACTTCGAAACCGTGGGGGATCGCGATCGCGATGCCGGTGGCGACGGCGTGGCGCCCGCCGGGTTCGAGGGTCAGGCTCTCGGCCGCGACCACGTCGAGCCCGACCGCATGTTCGGAGCCGTAGGCGGGGAGGGGGAGTCCCTCGCCGTGCGGAAGCCGCTTCACGCGAATGTCGATCATGTCAGGGCCTCGGCGATCCGGGCGGCAAGTCGGCGCGCGACCTCGGCCTTCGACATCCGCTCCCAGCTTTCGAGCCCGTCGGCGGTGATCAGATGGATCCTGTTCTCATCGCCGCCCATGACGTCGCCGGAGACGTCGTTGGCGACGATCCAGTCGGCGCCCTTGCGCGTTCGCTTGGCCGCCGCCTCCTCGGCCACGTTCGCCGTCTCGGCCGCGAAGCCGATGAGGAGGCCCGGGCGCCGGGCGCTTGTCGCGAGACCGGCGAGGATGTCAGGCGTCCGCTGCCAGTCGAGCGCCGGCGGGCCGGCCTCCTTCTTGAGCTTGGCGGTCGCCGGCTCGACCCGCCAGTCGGCGACCGCGGCGACGAGGATCGCGGCGTCGGCCGGCAATGCGGCTTGTACCGCCGCGTCCATCTCCGCCGCGGTTTCGACATCGGTGCGTGCCACGCCGGCGGGCGTCTCGAGGCCGACCGGCCCAGCGATGAGCGTCACTTCCGCCCCCAACTCGGCCAGCGCGCCGGCGATGGCGAAACCCTGCTTGCCCGAGGAGCGGTTGGCGATCATGCGGACCGGGTCGATCGGCTCGTGGGTTGGCCCGGCGGTGACGATGACGTGCCTGCCGGCCAGCGGGCCGGGACCGCCGAGCGCGTCCTCGATCGCGGCGGGAATCGCCTCGGGGTCGGGCAGCCGCCCCGGCCCATACTCGCCGCAGGCCATCTCGCCTTCGTCAGGCTCAAGGATCGTCACGCCGTCGGCGCGCAGCTGGGTGACGTTGCGCCTCGTTGCCTCGTGCCCCCACATGCGCACGTTCATCGCCGGCGCGGCGAGCACCTTCTTGTCGGTGGCGAGGAGAAGGGTGGTGGCGAGATCGTCGGCGATGCCGCCGGCCATCTTCGCCAGGAGGTCCGCGGTCGCGGGGCAGACGACGACCAGATCCGCCTCCCGCGAGAGCTGGATATGGCCGATCTCGGCCTCGTCCTTCAGATCCCAGAGGCTGGTATGGACTTGCTGCTCGGAGAGAGCGGCGAGCGTCATCGGCGTGATGAACTGGGCGCCGCCGGCGGTCAGCACGCAGCGCACGCTGGCGCCCGCCTTGCGGACCAGCCGGATCAGCTCGCACGCTTTGTAGGCCGCGATGCCGCCGCCGACGATGAGGAGGATGCGCTTGCCCCGCATGGCCCTAAGATAAGAGCCACATCGCCGCCGCGCCAGCCGCGGCCGAAAGGAGGGCCGTCAGCGCGACCAGCCCGGAATAATGCGGCCGGACGATCGCGATCTCGCGCAGGGGCGGCGCGGGCGGGGCGGCGCCGGGCGGCGGGTAGTAATAGTCGAGCCTGCGGACCAGGTCGGGGAGCTTGCGCAGCAGCCGGACGGTGCGGACGATCTCGTCGGCGATGCGGGCCTCGGGACCCAATTCGGAGCGCACCCATTCGGTCAGGAAAGGCTCGGCCGTCTCCCACATGTTGATGTCGGGATCGAGCGCGGCGGCGACGCCTTCCTCCATCACCATCGTCTTTTGCAGCAGGAGGAGGTGCGGCTGGGTCGGCATGTCGAAATCGCGGGTGATCTTGAACAGGCCGTCGAGCATCTGCCCCAGCGACACGTCCTTGGCCGCCATCCCGCGCATGGGCTCGCCGACGGCGCGCAAAGCAGTCGCGAATTCCTCTAGATTATGGTGCGGCGGCACATATTGGGCCTCGAAATGGATCTCGGCGACGCGCCGGTAATTGCCGGTCAGGAGGCCGTAGAGGATCTCGGCCAGCCAGACCCGCGCCTGGCGGTCGATCCGGCCCATGATGCCGAAATCGATCGCGGCGAGCCTGCCGTCGGGCAGAGCGAACAGGTTGCCCTGGTGGAGATCGGCGTGGAAGAAGCCGTCGACGACGGCCTGGCGCAGGAAAGCGCGGACCAGAATCGCGGCCAGCGCCTTCAGATCGTGCCCGGCGGCGATCAAGGCGGCGCGGTCGGTCAGCTTAATGCCGTCGATCCACTCCAGCGTCAGCACGCGGCGGGCGGTCCGGGTCCAGTCGATCTCGGGAACGAAGAAGCCGCTCTCGGCGACCAGATTCTCGCGAAGCTCGGAGGCGGAGGCGGCTTCCTGGCGCAGGTCCAGCTCGCGGTTGGTCCATTGCCGGAAGGTGGCGACGACGAGGCGCGGACGCAGCCGCGCCGCCTCGCCGCCCATCGATTCCACCTGCGCCGCCGCCCATTCGTAGGTTTCGATCGCGGCGGCGAAATCCTCCTCGATCCGGGGCCTGAGCACCTTGACCGCGACCAGCCGGCCCTCGGTGGTGACGGCGCGGTGGACCTGGGCGATCGAAGCGGCGCCGACCGGCTCCGGGTCCACCTCGGGAAAAATCTCGCCGAGCGGCCTGCCCAGCCCCTGCTCGATCGCCGCCTTGATCTCGTCGAAGGGCGCCGGCGGCAGGCTGTCCTGCAGCATGGCGAGGTCGCGCGCCGCTTCCTCGCCGACCAGGTCCGGGCGCGTGGCCAGCGCCTGGCCGAGCTTGATCGCGGCGGGGCCGATTTCCTGGAAGGCCTCGGCATAAGTCGGCACATCGGGGATGCGCGCGCCGAAGCGGGCGAGCTTCGCCAGGCGCCGGACCGGCGGCGGCGTGTTCGGATCGCGCTCGATGCCGCGCAGCGCCCCATGCCGCGCCAGCACCCGGCCCCATTTCAGCAGCCGCCAGATATGGACCGGGGACGAGGTCAAATCTTCCAGCCGCTGTGGATCGCGACGAGGCCGCCCAGGATCGGCTCGGCCTTGACCTGCCCGAAGCCCGCCGCCTCGATCATCCTCGCGAACGCCGCCATGTCGGGGAAGCGCTCGATCGATTCCACCAGGTAGCGATAGCTGTCCTCGTCCTTCGCCACGGCCCTGCCGATCCTTGGGACCACGTGCCGCGAATAGCTTTGATAGAGCGTGGCGAAGCCGGGCCAGCGGGTGCGCGAGAATTCGAGACAGTAGAAGCGGCCGCCCGTCTTCAGCACGCGGTGCGCCTCGGCGAGCGCGGCGGGGATATCGGTGACGTTCCGGATGCCGAACGCGACGGTATAGGCGTCGAAAGCCTTGTCCGTGAAGCTCAGGGTCTCCGCATTCTCCTCGGCCCAGATGAGGTGCTCGATCCCCCGCCGCTTCGCGCGCTCGATCCCCACCATCAGCATTTCGGGGTTGATGTCGGCGACCGTGACCTGCGCGCCGGCGGCCGCGAGGCGGAAGGCGACGTCGCCGGTGCCGCCTGCCATATCGAGGATCGCTTCGCCCTTGCGGGGGCGAACGCGGCGGACGAACGCATGCTTCCACAGTCGGTGCTGGCCGCCCGACATCATGTCGTTCATGAGGTCGTAGCGCTCGGCGACGCTGGAGAAGACGCCGCGCACCCGCCGCGTCTTTTCTTCGGGCGCCACGTCCTCATGGCCGAAAGAGACCTTGTCCATGGCGCCGCCCTCTAGCAGGGGAGGAAGGATATGTGCACGCCCCTAATCGATCCGGACCATGCCTGAGCTGCCCGAGGTCGAGACGATCGTGCGCGGGCTCGAGCCCGTGCTCAAGGGCCGGCGGATTGCATCGATCGAGCTCAGACGCCCCGACCTGCGCCGGCCGTTCCCGCCGGACCTGCGCCAGCGGCTGACCGGCGCGCGCGTGATCGGCCTCTCGCGCCGCGCCAAATACGGGCTGATCGCGACCGACCGGGAGGACACGATGGTTTTCCACCTCGGCATGTCCGGGCACTGGCGGGTCGATCCCGTAGAGATCGGGACGCACGACCATGTGGTGATCGAGACCGACGAAGGACGGCGCCTCAGCCTCAATGACGCCAGGCGGTTCGGCTCGCTGGACATCGTGCGGACCGAGGATCTCGACTCGGCCGCCCCCTTCGCGGCGCTGGGCCCGGAGCCGCTCGGCGATGCCTTCGACGGCGCCTATCTGGCCCGCGCGCTCGAGGGCCGCACCGCACCAATCAAGGCGCTGCTGCTCGATCAGCGGATCGTGGCCGGGCTCGGCAACATCTATGTCTGCGAGGCGCTTCACATGGCGGGAATCGCGCCGGGCCGGGCCGGCGGGCATGTCGCTCGGGCGCGCCACGATACGCTTGCGCAAGCAGTGAAGCGGGTGTTGCACGCCGCAATCGAAGCGGGCGGATCGTCGCTCCGGGACTATGTCCGGCCCGACGGCGAGCTAGGCTATTTTTCGAAGGAATGGCGGGTCTACGGCCGGGAGGGGGCGCCTTGCCATTGCGGCGCGGCAATTCGCCGTCGCGTCGACTCGGGCCGCTCGACCTTCTTCTGCCCGAAATGCCAGAGGTGAAAGCGGAGGTAGTGGGTCAGTTTGAAATTTGTCAGGGAATAGCGATATGAGTGGCATTGGAGCGCTCCGGCGCTCGCCCTTCTCACCCAACGGTGCTACCGACCTGTTATGCCATTATCCCGAGCCGAGTTTAGGCGTTTCGTCATCGGCACGGCCCGAGATGGACGTGCGTGTCCTCACTGTGGAAGCAGCGGCACTTCGACTAACATCGCTACATCTGATGAGGATGGGCCTCCCGGAGAGTTCCGGCTTCGGCCAGAGGGTGCGGACGGCTCGCACGGCTTTTGCAGCATATCGTGCTCAAAATGCGGGCGGACCGATTTCTTTCACATTGTCCAGATTCGCCGCTGGCTTGAACAGAATCCAGGGACGACAGGATAATCCATGCCGGAACAGGAACCGAAAGATAACGTCATCCGCCCGGACAGCTTTCAGGGGCCGACTAGGGGTACGGCTAGCGGAGATGGCAACGGGACGGATGGCATGACGGATCGCCTGTCCCGCATCGAATCCACTTGCGAAGGACTGAAAACGGCGATTGAGGGAATTCGGCATACCCAAAATCTTATAATCGCTGTGATCGCCATCGGCTTTGGGCTGTTTGTCGCGATTGCCGGATATACGCTCACCAAGATCGATGCTTTGCCAGAAGACTTCTTGCGGATGAACGCGGCTTTATCAGGAGCGATAACTGCCGCGAAGCAGCAGCAGCCTCCCCAAGTCGTTGTGGTGCCCGCCCCGCAGCCTCCCCCGCCGCAATCCAAATAGCGCTCGCCTTCTTGTAAGGCCCGCGCGATTTTGTGGCGGGCTCGGCATCCTCGATCAGCTTCACGATATCGCCGATCTCCCAAAGCCGGTCCGTCACGCCAGCGGCCATCGCCGGGGTGACGCGCAGCGTCTTATGGATGCGGACGAAGTTGTAATACATCATGTGGAGCGCGACGGCGTAAGCGTGGTTTTCGACCTTCTTGGAGAACGCGTTGGTGAGCCGGGTGAAGCGGCGCATGTGCATCCGCATCGTAAGATTGGCGCGCTCAACGTAGCTGGTTGAGACGTGATCGATATCGGGGTTGCCTTCGACGCGGCGCTTCCTTGAGCCGACGCAAGCGGCGGGGCTGTAGCGGCCCGGCGCTGCGATGGTGGCGCCGTACAGCTTGATGAGCTGCGCATAGTCCACGTCCGCGCCGAACGCGCCTTCAACGGCCTCCAGATAGGCGCGGTGGCCGTCGCTAGTGAGCTGGACGCGATTGGCGAGGCGAGCCGCCAGATCGTCCATGAACCACATGGCGTATTCAGCGTCGCGCCCGCCAACGAGATAGGAGACGATCAGCTTGGAGTCGGCCTCGAGCGCGGTCCACGTCCACGTGTCGCCAGCATGATCGGGGGCGGCCTTCGCCGTCGCGACGGTGCGCTGCTTGGCATAGGTGAAGCTCCAAATCTCATCGACCTGAATGCGGGCGGCCTTCACGTCGCGCACGTTGGCATCGTGATAGGCGGCACACGCCTTGCCAGCGTCGATCAGCAGCTTGGCGACGGTGTTCTTGCTGGCGCCCGTGGTGCGGGTGATCGCCCGGATGCTCATGCCTTCGCAGAGGAGGTGGAGGATTTGGGCGCGTTCGGCGGGGGTCAATTTGTTCATGCCCATTTCGTACGAACCCTTATGCTTAGTGTCAAGCACAAATGCTGGCATCAGGAATAAAAATGCTTGCGCATTCGGCATTCAGGAGTTTATACCAGCATATTCCACCGATGCTGGCAAGAGGGCTTGATACCATGGACGCACAAAAACCGACCGGGAAAGCCATAGGCGGCAAGGCTCGAATGAGCGCCTTGACCCCTGCGCAACGCAAAGCTCAGGGCCGCAAGGCGGCGGCGGTGCGATGGTCCGGCGAGATCAAGAAGGCGACGCACGGTTCGGAGGACCATCCGCTCGTTATCGGGAACACTAAGATCGCCTGTTACGTCTTGGAGGACGGGCGGCGCCTATTGCAGCAGACCGGCCTCATCAACGCCCTGAACATGTCGCACGGCGGCAGCTACAGCGTGGGCGGGGACCGCTTGGCCAAATTTGCAGCCCAGGGGCGGCTAAAGGCTTATGTTTCCAATGAGTTGATAGAGCGGACCGCTAGGCCCATTCGGTTCAGGACTCCAAGCGGCGGCTTGGCCTACGGATATGAGGCCACGGTGCTCGCCGACCTATGTGAAGCCGTCTTGGCCGCACGCAGCGACGGCGTCCTGCAGAAGCAGCAGGAGCATATCGCGCGGCAGGCGGAGATACTGGTCCGGGGCTTTGCGCGGATCGGCATCATCGCCCTCGTCGATGAGGCGACCGGCTATCAGCGTTCCCGGGAAAAGGACGCCCTTTCAAAAATCCTTGAAGCCTGGATCGCTAAGGAATTGCAGGCATGGGTCCAGACCTTCCCCCAAGAATTTTATGAGCACATGTTCCGGCTGCGCGGGCTCGAATTTTCTTCCACGTCAGTTAAGCGCCCCCAATACTTCGGGCACCTAACCAATGACGTGGTCTACAAGCGGCTAGAGCCCGGAGTTTTGAAGGAGCTTAAGCGCGTCACGCCTCGCAACCATGCCGGCCGGCCCACGGCAACCTATGCTCAAAGCCTCACGAGGAATATCGGATATCCTAAGCTGAAAGAACACCTCGGCGCGGTCGTGGCCTACATGAGAATCTCGAAGACGTGGGCCGACTTTATGAACCTCTTGAACGAGCAGTATCCGCGCAAGGGGGATACGCCGATGCTGAATATGGACTACGATCAGCAGAAGGACGACGGTCAGGGGCTCTAGTCGAAGGTGCGGCAGCCCCAACGCTTTGCGGCGGCATTCTTTGCAATCTCGGATCGCCTTTCTGGCGTCATGTTCGCGGCGCGCTTCTTCCCACCTTTTTGGCCGAGTGCGACCGCGCTGGGATCACGCGTATCGGGCGCGTCCTCGGCTTCGCCGGTCGCGATATCGGCAATCAGCTTCGCCAATTGGTTCGGATCGCGCGGGCGCTTGGGGTGCTTCGTCATCCGCCCTGAATCTCCCGAATGCGACGGAAGATTTCACCGACGATGAGGTCTTTCTCCCTGAACCGTGCTCGCGCTGCGTCGTCCCAGATATGGAGGGGCGGCTCGGTTTTGAACTCCGCTGCGGCGCTGGCGGCAGCGGCGGGAAGCCGCTCATATAGGCTGCGCAGCTCGGCGGCTTGCTCGGGGGTGATGAAATTGACCATGTGCGCTATATGGCATCGCGCGGCTGGTCGTTCCAGCCTTGGTCATCCCGGCCCGTTTTCAAACTGACCCACTACCAAAGCGGACCTCCACTTGACCCGCGCGCGCTCTCCACGTAGAGGCGCCGCTTGAGCGGGTGCGGTGCGATGCCGCGCCCTTTTCATTTCAGTCGTGAGGCCTTTACCGATGGCGAATACGCCGCAAGCAAAGAAACGCATCCGCCGCAACGCGAACCGGGCCGAGGTCAACCGCGCCCGCGTCAGCCGCATCCGGACCTTCGTCAAGCAGGTCGAATCGGCTTTGGCCGCCGGCGACAAGGACCAGGCCCGGGCCGCGCTCGCGCGGGTCCAGCCGGAGCTGTCCCGCGGCGTCGCCCGCGGCGTGCTCCACAAGAATACCGCAGCGCGGAAATTGTCCCGGCTGACACGCCGTCTCGCGACGCTCGGCTAAGCCGTTCTAACTTCAAGGCGAGACCGCCCGCCGCCCGATTCCGGCGGGTTTTTCGTGCCTGCGAAGCGCAAAGCCGGAAACCCTAGGATTTCCCGCGATTCGCGCGTTGCTGCGGGGCAAAAGCAAATCTAAATTGCGGTAACAGAACGATTTTCCCCGGAACATGACGGAGTTCTGCGGTTTTCTCCGTGTCAATATGGTTTAATTTCCGTGACGCTTTTTTTCCGCTTGATCCTGCCTCATCCGGGTTCCACAACAATCTTCCGGCGGGGCGATTCTTCCGCCGGCACACAGCAAAAACTCAAAGTGCAGCGGCTTGCCGGGAGCGGCTTTCCGCGCGGGAGAGTTTTGCGCTGACAGAATGAGCCGCCTTGAAGCGGCCACGAGGATGAGGGGTGCGCGGGCGGTGCAGACGGCGGCTGACAGGATGGCGTTTAAAGCGGACACGGACGCGGTCGATTCGATCGCGGCGGCCTGGGAGGCGATTCGCGCCGGCCTGCGCCGCGATTGCGGTGCCCGCACCTTCGACGGGTGGCTGCGCCCGATCGCATTGGGCGAGTTCGACTCCGACACTGGCGCGTTGAGGCTCCAGCTCCCCTCCCAGTTCATGGCCGATTGGGTGCAAACCCATTTCGCCGAGCGGCTGGCGCTGGCGTGGCGGGCCAAGGTCCCGGCCGTCCGCCAGATCCGGATCGGCGTCGGCCCGGGGGCGCCCAGCACCGCCGCTCTGGTCGAGATTCCCGCCCCGGCACCCGAGCGCGAGGCCAAGACCGCGCCGGGCCTCTATTCGGTCGCGCTCGAGCCGCGTTACCGGTTCGAGAATTTTGTCGTCGGCAAGGCCAATGAGGTCGCCTGGGAAGCGGCCCACACGCTCGCCACGGCGGACAAGGTCGCGTTCAACCCGCTCTTCCTTCACGGCGGCACCGGCCGCGGCAAGACCCACCTTCTCCACGCGATCGGCCACGAATTCCATCGGCTGAGGCCGCGCGCGAAGATCATCTACATGTCGGCCGAAAAGTTCATGGTCGAATTCGTCGCGGCGCTGCGCGCCAACGAGACGATCCAGTTCAAGCAGCAGCTGCGCTCCGCCGATTTGCTGATGATCGACGACGTCCAGTTCATCGCGGGCAAGGAATCGACCCAGGAAGAATTCTTCCACACGATGAACGAGATCATCTCGGCCGGCCGCCGCCTCGCGATCAGCTCGGACCGCGCGCCGCAGGATCTGGACGGCATCGAGCCCCGCATTCTCTCGCGCCTCAGCTGGGGCCTGGTCGCCGACATCAACGCCGCCGACCTCGAGCTTCGGCTCAACATCATCACCAAGAAGCTCGAGCAGCTTCCCGGCCTCAGCGTGCCCGAGGACGTGGTCATGTTCCTCGCCAAGCGGATCAGCTCGAACGTGCGCGAGCTCGAAGGCGCGCTCAACCGGATCGCGGCTTATGCGACGATGCAGAACCGGGTGATCGATCTCGATTTCGTCGGGGAGGTGCTCGCCAACATCCTGCGCGCCAACCAGCGCCGGATCTCGATCGACGAGATCCAGACCCGAGTCTCCGACCATTACCGGATCCGCAAGGCCGAGATGACCAGCGCCCGGCGCGCCCGCGAGGTGGCAAGGCCGCGCCAGGTCGCCATGTACCTGTCCAAGCAGCTGACTCCCCGCTCGCTTCCCGAGATCGGGCGCCGCTTCGGCGGGCGCGACCATACAACGGTAATCCACGCCGTCCGCCAGATCGAGAAACTGCGCGCTCTGGACCCGGAGCTCGACTCCGACATCCGGCTGCTGACCCGCCAACTCGAGAGCTAGAGGGACAGTTACAAGTAACTGCCCCCCTGTCCGTCGCCCTTAGCGCTGCTCGCGCTCGGGCATCACCGTGATCTGCACCCGCTCGCCATTGTTGCCCGGGAAGCCAGTGAACATCGCCTCGATGAGATTGGGCACCAGCGCCGGCAGATCGTCGGTGCGCGAGCGCGCCTGGGCGAGACCCTCGAACAGCGACTGGCCGTCCGCCGTCCGCTTGATCTCCATGTCGAGGAAGCTCGTATAGACGGTGTAGCGGGTGACGTCGTAGCCGCCGCCCCAGAAGGGATCGTGCCAGCCCCAGTAGAACGGGCTGCGGTGGCGGCCATAATAGCCGAAGCGGCTGAAATAGGGCCGCCCGAAGCCGCCATAGCCGAAGCCGCGGCCATAGCCGTAGCCGAACGGATCGGGATGCGCCTCGACCCGCTCGCGGCCCTGGTCGACGCCGTAATCGAGGGTGACCACCATGGTCGCGTCCCGCTCCGAGCCCGCCTCGGAATAGCCCAGCGCGAGGAGGTTGCGGCGGACATGATCGGCATATTGCGAGAATTCCAGGCCACCGGCTTTATCGCGGTCGGCCGACTGGATGACGAAGCTCTGGCCCTGCGGCGCCGGCATCGCCTGGAAGCGCGACACCTGGGCCGGAAAGCCGGTCATGCAGGCGCTGAGCGTCAGCAGCATCGCGGGCGCGGCGAGCGTCAGGATTTTCTTCTTGAGAGACATGGGACCGAAGCCTTTCGTGCAGGAAGCTTTGTCCTGAATATAGAACAACTTGCCGTGTTTCGCAAAGTTCCGCTGAACCAGAGGTTTACGGGGACGAAACCGGGGCGCGCTTTGCCCGCTCGCCTGCGCCACGGCTTGGCGCGACAACAGCGATGCGCGGGCCTTTCGCGATTCAAAAATGCCGAAAGAATACGATATTGAAATGGGGCACAGTTGGTGATCAATAGACGTTTCGGGACTGACTCGAAGCTGTGGTCCGGGAGAAGGTCATGCGACGATCAGAGAAACTAGTCGTTACGCTCGCCGCCCTGACTATAGCCGCAGCGGCGGTTGCTTCGGAGACGATCACCTACACGTATGACGCGCGCGGACGCCTCACCAAGGTCCAGCGTAGCGGGACAGTGAACAACAATGTCTCGGCCAACTACACTTACGACAAGGCCGACAATCGCACCAACGTGAACGTAACCTCGCCCAATTCGCCGCCCTAGAAAGGCGGCGTAACCGCACCCTGGAACCAATCCAGATCGAGGGGGGATAGATGAGCATCACTTCGAGCGGACTGCGCGCAGGAGTGCTCGGGTGCATATTGGTCGCCGCTTTCACTGCCGCCGTGCCGGCGCTGGCACAGACGTCGCCCCCGCCGCGCTTCGAACAGGTCGACGCGAACGGCGTCGACCTGGTTACGGGCCGCTTCGTCTTCGGGATGACGGAGGGTTCGATCGGCAGCGGCGACGGCGCGGTCAGCCTCCATCGCGGCGAGAGCAATGATTACGGCCGGACGGACCAATGGAGCGGGGTCCTTTATCAGCGCACCGAGGGCGGCACGACGCTGATCTACGTCCAGTTCGGCGCCACCTCCGACACCTTCACCATCTCGGGCTCGACCTACACATCGACCAAGGCCAACGGCGCAACTTTGGTCGACGCCGGCGGAGGCTATACCTACACCTCCTCGGATGGGACCACGGTCGGCTTAAGCACGTCGGGGCCTGAGCAGGGTTATCTCTGGATCGGCCCGGGCTGCAATTTGGGCATTGCCGGGACCTGCGCGCTGCCGATGTCGGTCACGCGGCCCAACGGTACCTCCTTCACCCTCAATTGGGACATCATCGAGCGCTGTCACCAATATGACTGGGAATTGAACTGCATCAACTCCGCCGCTTATTACCGCTTCGACGGGGTCACCAGCAGTACCGGCTACAGCTTCTCCTTCAACTACCTTACCGACAATCCGCTGAACCAGGGTGCGCCCCAGACCAACTGGTACAAGCGCACCGGCGCGACCTTCACCAACACGGTGACCGCGCCGCCGAGCAACCCGACCGTAACCTATACCGCGGTCACCGGCGCGGAGGAGGTCACCGATACCGGCGGGCGGACCTGGCGGATCGCCTACGGCTCGGGCAACATCACGGGCATCCGCCGGCCGGGCTCGGGCTCCGACGACATCACCGTGAGCTACAGCAGCGGCCTGGTCACGTCGGTGACGCGCGACGGCGTCACCACCAGCTATTCGCGAAGCGTCAGCGGCAGCACGGTGACGATGACTGTCACCAACGCGCTCTCGCAGGTCACCACCGTGGTCTCCAGCCTGACCAACGGACGGATCACCTCGGTCACCGATGGGCTGAGCCGTACCTTGAGCTTCCAGTACGATTCCAACGCCCGGATGACGCGGGTCACCCGGCCGGAAGGCGACTATACGCAATATACTTACGACAGCCGCGGAAACCTCACCGAAACCCGCAACGTCGCCAAATCGGGCTCTGGCCTTTCCGACATCGTCACGAGCGCGACCTATCCGTCGAGTTGCAGCAATCCCATTACCTGCAACAGGCCGACGACCACCACCGACGCGCGCAATTATACCACCGACTATAGCTGGGACTCGACCCATGGCGCGTTGGTCAGCGTGACGCGGCCGGCGCCCTCTGGGTCGGGCGACCGGCCGGAGACCCGCTATTCCTATACGCAGACCAACGGCGAATACCGCCTGACCGGGATTTCCACCTGCTCGGCGGGCACTTCGCCGAACTGCGTCGGCACGGCCGACGAGATGCGCACGGTGATCGGCTATGACAGCCAGGGCCACGTCAATTCGCTCGAGCGGCGCAACGGAAGCAATACGATCAGCGCGACGACGACCGCGACCTGGGACGCCTACGGCAACCTCACCACGGTCGACGGGCCGCTGTCCGGCACCGCCGACACGACCCGCTACCGCTACAATGCCGCCCAGCAGGTGATCGGCGTGATCGGCCCGGACCCCGATGACGGCGGTTCGCTCAAGCACCGCGCGATCCGAACTACCTATCGCTCGGACGGCTTGCAGACCAAGGTCGAGCGGGGCACCGTCAACAGCCAGTCCGATTCCGACTGGACCAACTTCGCCAGCCTCGAGGAACTCCAGGTCGATTACGATTCGAACGACCGGTCGACGGTCAGCCGGCTGGTGTCGGGCTCGACAACCTTTGCGCTGACTCAGGCGAGCTATGACGGTCTCGGCCGCATCCAGTGCATTGCGCAAAGGATGAACCCAAGCGAGTTCGCCTCGCTCCCGTCCGACGCGTGCACGCTGGACACGCAGGGCAGCTACGGCGCCGACCGGATCACGCGCAGGACATATGACAGCGCCGGCCAGGTCACGCTCGTGCAGACCGGCTACGGCGTCAGCGGCGTTCAGGCCGACGAGGCGGCGACGGCCTATACGAGCAACGGCCGGATCAGCCATGTCACCGACGCCGAGGGCAATCGCACCACCTACGAATATGACGGTCACGACCGGCTGGTGAAGACTCGCTTCCCGCTCCCCAGCACGGACAATAGCAGCTCGACCACCGACTATGAGCAGTTCACCCTCGACGCCAATGGCAACGTGACCAGCCGGCGCCTGAGGGACGGGAACAGCATCGGCATGACCTACGACACGCTCAATCGGCTGACCGCGCGCGACATGCCCGGATCGGAGCCAGACCCAAGTTACACCTACGATCTGATGAACCGCATGACCGGGGCCAGCCAAACGGGCAACGCGCTGAGCTTCACCTTCGACGCCCTCGGCCACAACCTGACGCAGGTCGGCCCGCGAGGCACGATCAGCTATCTGTATGATCTTGCCGGCCGCCGGACCCGGATGACCTATGCCGACAGCGGTCTCTATATCGATTACGACTATCTCGTCACCGGCGAGCTGACCAAGATCCGCGAGAATGGGGCCACGTCCGGGGCCGGCGTGCTCGGCACCTATGCCTATGACGACCGCGGCCGGCGCACCTCGCTGACCCGCGGCAATGGGACGACGACGAGCTACAGCTATGACAACGTCTCGCGCCTGTCCCAGCTGGTCCAGGACCCCTCGGGAACGAGCCACGACCTGACGCTCGATTTCACCTACGACCCGGCGAGCCAGCTCGCGACGAACACCCGTTCGAACGACACCTATGCCTGGACCAACCATTACGCGGTCAACCGCAACTACACGGCGAACGGGCTCAATCAATATAGCGCGGCGGGCAGCGTCACGCCGACCTATGACAGCCGCGGCAATTTGACCTCGGCCGGCAACACCACCTATGGCTATAATTCGGACAACAGGCTGGTCAGCGCCACCGGCGGGATCACCCTGAGCTACGATCCTTTGCTGCGGCTTTACGAGACGAGCGGCGGAACCACCACCCGCATGGCCTATGACGGAGAACGTCTGGTCGCGGAGTATAACGGCTCGAACACGCTGCTTCGCCGTTACGCCCACGGACCGGGCCTGAACGAGCCTCTGGTCTGGTACGAGGGCACGGGAACATCCGACCGGCGCTGGCTCCACGCCGACGAGCGCGGCAGCATCGTCGCGATCAGCAACGGCTCGGGAAGCGTCACCAGCGTCAACACCTATGACGAATACGGCATTCCCGGGTCGGGCAATACGGGCCGCTTCCAATATACCGGCCAGCAGTGGATCGGCGAGCTCGGCATGTATCACTACCGCGCCCGTTTCTACTCGCCGACGCTGGGCCGGTTCCTGCAAACCGATCCGGTCGGCTTCCGCGGCGGGATGAATCTCTATGCCTATGTGGGCAACAATCCGATCAACTTCACCGATCCGCTCGGGCTATGCTCGTTCACCAACTGGGCGCACCTCGTCCAGAAGTGGAATTCCGAGAAAGGGGGATACGAGCCGCCTGTGATCGCCTATTACTTCGTCACGCAGGACTCGGCTTGCGACACGCCCTCGCAGAGCTCATTCGTCCTGGCGACGCTGACCGACTTGGGTAGCTCAGACGGGAACAATGACGAAAATGACGACGAAGACCGCTTACCGTGCGACAACCAACGCGCATTCCGAGAGTCAGGACGGGTTTCGTTTTCAGCGACCACGATATCAGGAGCCTTCATCCTTGGTGGAGGGTTCACGTCGGGAACATTCCGGACTGAGAGCGGCATCCGCGGCACGTTTACCGCAGGTGAGTTTACTTTGGGAATTGAAGCACAAGTTTCCGTTATTGTTGGCTTTTCCGCGAATCTCTCGACATTTTCTGGCGGTAATGACTTTATTGGCGCGTCATTTTTATTGGACGACATTTCGCGGTATACAGATCTCGACGGTAACTTTGTTGGCGCGAGCACGTCAGTGGTTGGAAGAGGCCTTCAATTTGGTATTGTCGGAGGCTTTAGTAATACAACTGTTACTGTTACGCATTGTCCTGGTAACTAGGACACAAGTCGAGATTAAGGCTCAAATTCCTTGATGCGCGCATTCGGAATAGTAGTCTTCATTCTAGTGACTCCCGCCTGTCACGGGCAAGATAACGTGCCCTCGTCTGAGCCTCTCGATGGCTGTTACTATTCTGAGACACAGCGTGTGGCAACTCTCGGTAATGGAGAGTTCAGGTCGGCTGACGGATCCGTATCGGGGCAATACACAAGGAAGCAAGACGAGATCGGATCGTTTGTCATATTCGAGCCAGCGATTCGCCTCGATGTTTCGGGAGGCCGGGTCCGTCTGGCTGTCAATGCCAAGTTGCCCAGAAATCACCTTGTAACCATAAGACGCAGTGGGCGGACCTCTATAAGGATGCCCACTGACCCGCTGGGCGAACGATTGATCGAGCGGAGACGCTGCTGAGATTTTTTGCGGCAATGCCTCAACCGTCGCGCAAGGACATGATCCGGGCCGCTTAGCCGGGCCGCAGCGTCAGCGCGGCAGCCCCAGCGCCCTATAGGCGCCTTCCAGCGTCGGCGCGGCCAGCGCGGCGGCTTTTTCCGAGCCCTTGACCAGGATCGACTCGAGCCCCCCCGGATCCGCCTCGAAATTCTTGAGCCGCTCGCGGATGGGGGCGATCGCCTCGACGAGGAGGTCGGCGAGGACGGGCTTGAAGGCGCCGAAGCCCTGGCCGGCGAACTCATCGAGCACCCCTTGCAGCGGCCGGTCCGTCAGAGCCGCGTAGATGGTGACGAGGTTGAGCGCCTCCGGGCGATCGGCCAGGGCCTCGCGCGAGTCGGGCAGCGGCTCCGCGTCGGTCTTCGCCTTGCGAATCTTCTGCGCGATCGCGTCGCTGTCGTCGTTGAGGTTGATCCGGCTCATGTCCGAGGGGTCGGATTTGGCCATCTTGGCGTTGCCGTCGCGCAGGGACATGATCCGCGCCGCGGTCTCGCCGATATGGGGCTCGGGGATTGTGAACAGGTCGACTTCGTAATCGGCGTTGAATTTGAGGGCGATGTCGCGCATCAGCTCGACATGCTGCTTCTGGTCCTCGCCGACGGGGACGTGGGTGGCCTGGTAGAGCAGGACGTCGGCGGCCTGGAGGATCGGGTAAGCGTAGAGGCCGACGCTGACGCCCTCGCGGTTCTTGCCCGATTTCTCCTTGAACTGGGTCATCCGGTTGAGCCAGCCGATACGGGCGGTGCAGGACAGGATCCAGGCCATTTCCGGATGGGCGGGGACGCGGGCGTGGTTGAAGAGGATTACCTTTTCGGGGTCGATGCCGCAGGCGATGAGCGCCGCAGCCATGCCGTTGACGTTGGCCCGGAGCTCGGCCGGGTCGTTATAGACGGTGACGGCGTGGAGATCGGCGAGGAAGATCATGAGCTGCTCGGGACCTTCGACCTCGTCCTGCATCTTCACCCAGCGCCGGATCGCGCCGAGATAATTGCCGAGATGGAGGTTGCCGGTCGGCTGGATGCCGGAGACGATCCGCATATTCGGCCGCATTTCGGGGCGCATCATTCCTCCACCGCCTTGTCGCGCCTGAACAACGTCTTGATGTCGTCGCGGTCGATGCCGCCGATGATCCAGGCCATCCCGAAATAGACGGCGCCGCCGGCACTGACCAGCGCCCCGACCGCCACGATCCTCCGGCCAGCGGAGGCGGCGAAATAATCCGCGAACAGGCCGCGGAGCAGATAGAGGACCGCCGCCATCGCGGCGGCGGCGAGCAATTGCCTGACGAGCCGGGTCCACAGCCAGCGGGGAAGGGAGAAATGGCCCCGCCGGACCAATATCGCGAACAGGAGCGCCATGTTGACCCAGGCGCCCGCCGAGGTGACCGCGGCCAGGCTGTAGATGCCGATCATCGGGATCAGGAGAAAATTCGCGGCGACGCTGGCGACGAGCACGCCGATCGCGATCCTCACCGGCGTCTTCACGTCCTTGCGGGCGTAGAATCCCGGCGTCAGCACCTTGACCAGCACATAAGCGGGCAGGCCGGTGACCAGGATGGCGAGGATGTTGCCGGTGATTGCGGCGGCCTCGGCATCGTAGCGGCCGCCCTGGAACAAGGCGGCGATGATCGGGCCCGACGCCACCGCCAAAGCCAGCGTCGCCGGCAAGGTGAGCAGCATGGAGAGATCGAAGGCGCGCGCCTGGATGTTGGCCGCTTCATGGACCCGCTCGCGCTCGATCGCGCGGCTGATGGCGGGAAGGATGGCGGTGCCGAGCGCGGTGCCGATGATCGACAGCGGGAGCTGGTTCAGCCGGTCGGCATAGCCAAGGTTGGTGAGCGCGCCCTCGCCGAGCCGCGAGGAGAAAAAGGTGTAGAAGAGCTGGCTGATTTGATAGACGCCCGCCGCCAGCGTGGCGGGCACGATCAGGACGACGAGCTCGCGGACCGCCGGGGTCAGCCGCGGCCGCCCGAAATGGAGCTTGATTCCGGCACGGTGGACCGCGACCCAGCACAAGGCGAATTGCAGCACCCCGCCCACCAGCACCGCGACCGCCATGGCCTTCACGGTCGGCGCGCCGCCCTCTGGCGAGATCAGCAAGGCGGCGATCAAAGCGAGGTTCAGGAGCGCCGGGGCGAAGGCGGCGATGGCGAAGCGGGTCAGCGAATTGAGGACGCCCGAGAGCAGCGCCACCAGGCTGATGAAAATGAGGTAGGGGAAGGTGTAGCGCGTGAGCTCGACTGCAAGCTCGAACTTTCCGGGCGTCGCGGAATAATCGGACACGAGCAGCCACAGGAACGCCGGCATGGCGATCTCGAAAAGCGCGGTGACGACCAGCAGCGTCGGCATGAACACGGCCAGGATCTCGTTGGAGAAACGCTGCGCGTCCTCATGCCCGCCCGAGGCGAGGCGCCGGCTGAACAGCGGCACGAAGCCCGAGGCGAATGCGCCCTCGCCGAACAGGCGCCGGAAAATGTTGGGCAAGGTGAAAGCGACGTTGAAGGCGTCGTTGGCGTGGCTCGCGCCGAGAACGCGCGCGCCGATCATGTCGCGGGCGAAGCCGAGCACCCGGCTGACAAGCGTAAGGCCGCCGATCGTTCCGATCGCCTTGACGAGGTTCATCCGTCCAGCCCCTTCGAGGGTCCGGGCCTAGGCCTGGCCCGTCACGTCCCCGGCCTGGCCTCCGGTCGCCTCGGCCTGCTGCTGGGCGGCGCTCTGCATGTAGAGGCCGGCGAAGTCGATCGGGTCGAGCAGCAGCGGCGGGAAGCCGCCGTCGATCGAGGCGTCGGCGATCAGCCTGCGGGCGAAGGGGAAGAGGATGCGCGGGGCCTCGGCGAGCAGGAAGGGCTGGAGCTGCTCGGCGGGCACGTTCTTGAGCGCGAACAGGCCGGCGTAGAGGAGCTCCATGCGGAAGGCGATGCCTTCGCTGCCTTCCGCCTTGATCTCGACCTTGAGGACGACCTCATGGACGTCCTGGCCCACCGCCTGGGTGCCGATGTTGAACTGGACGTCCATCTGCGGCTGCCCCTGCCACTGGTAGACGGCGGGCGCGTTCGGATTTTCGAACGACAGATCCTTCACATATTGGGCCAGGACGCCGACCTGCGGCAATCCGTCCGCGCCATCCGCGCCGGCGATCGCCTGCTCGTCCGCGCCGTTCGCGCCTTCTTCCTGGGCCATGGTGTTCGCACCTTCGAAACCGGAGTGTGTTTTCGTCCGCAGCATGATCGCGGCGGCTTGAGCGGCGGCGGGTAGCAGGCGCGCATCTGCCACGCAACATCCCGCCCCGCCGAACGTTGCGGGGAATGGCTATTTGAATCGCATCGCTTCGGGCCTATGTAGGACTTGTCGCTTCCCGGGAGAAACTGGTTGACCGTCGAGATCGTCCTGCTGGCCATGATCGCCTTGTTCGTGGGCCTCAGGCTCTATGCCGTGCTCGGCCAGCGGACCGGCCATGAGCAGCAGCCGGTGACCCGGCCCGAGGCCGCGCCCGAAGCCGCGCCCGCGGCCGCGGCGCCCGATCTCGCCTCCAATCCGGCCGAGCCCTCGGGCTTCGCTTACGAAAAGGGCGCCGCCGCCGGCATCCGCGCGATCATCGCCGCCGATCCCGGGTTCGACGTCGCCCGCTTCGTCGAGGGCGCGCAGACCGCTTACCGGATGGTGCTCGAAGCATTCTGGAAGGGCGACCGCGAGGAGCTCGCCTTCCTGACCGGCGACGAGGTTCGCGCCGCTTTCGAAGGCGCGATCGCCGAGCGCGAGGCCGCCGGCCACGTCCTCGACAACCGGCTGGTGGCGATCGAGCGCGCCGCGATCGAGGACGCGCGCCTCGACGGCCGCGTCGCCGAGATCGAGGTGCGCTTCGACGCCTTCATCGCCGCGGTCACCCGCGACAAGGAGGGAGAGCTGGTCGCAGGCTCAATGACCGACGCCGTGCCGAACAACGATATCTGGACCTTCCGCCGCGACCTTTCCAAGAACGACCCCAATTGGCGCCTCGTCGAGACGGACGAAGCCGCCTAGGCAAGGGCCGATGGCCGGGTCCGAATCGCGCTTTTGCCGCAGCCTTTTTCTGACCGGGCTCCTGCTCGTCCTGGCGAGTTGCGCCCGGGTGATTCCGCCGCCGCGTCAGCCGGCGCCCGCGCCCGTGCCGGCGCCTGTTCCCCAGCCGACACCCGCGCCGGCCCCGATTCCCGTACCCCCGCCGCCCGAAACGGCTCTCCAGGCCGGCGCGCGGCTCGCCGCGGTCTCGCTCCCGCGGAACCCCGAGATGGCCGCTCGCGCCTATCGGGCGTTCAAGATTTCCTGTCCGTCGCTGGTCACGCGGGCCGATGCGAGCGGGCTGACCCGGCCGGAGGACTGGCGGGAGGCCTGCGACCACCTCGTCCTGCACGCCGACGGCATAACCTTCCTCGCTTTCTTCCGGGAATATTTCGAGCTGGTCGAGGTCGGCGACGGCGCCGCCTTCACGACCGGCTATTACGAGCCCGAAATCGCGGGAGTGCGCGAGCGCCGGCCCGGCTTCGACGTTCCCGTCTACCGCCGCCCGCCCGATCTGCTCGACGCCAACCCGGCGACCGGCGAGCGCGGGCGCGGGCGCGTCGACGAGAATGGCGATTATGTGCTCTATCACGACCGGGCGGCGATCGAGGGGGGCGCGCTCGCCGGACGCGGGCTCGAGCTCGCCTGGGCGGTCGACCCGATCGAATTGTTCTTCCTGCAGATTCAGGGCTCGGGCCGCCTGCGCCACCCCGACGGGACGATCATGCGGATCGGCTATGCCGGCCAGAACGGCCGCGAATATGTCGCCATCGGCCGGCTGCTGCGCGAGCGCGGCCTCGTCGCGGCGCCGGTCACCATGCAGAAGATCGTCATATGGATGCGCGCCAATCCCGAGGCCGGGCGCGCGCTGATGCGCGAGAATCCGAGCTATGTCTTCTTCCAGGAGCTGAATGGGGAGAATCCGCTGGGCGCGCTCGGCCGGCCGGTGACGCCCCGCGCCTCGGTCGCGGCCGATCCGCGATTCGTGCCCTTGGGCGCGCCGGTCCTGCTCCTCGGCATGGACAATCCCGTCGCCGACGGCCTCTGGATCGCGCAGGATACGGGCGGTGCGATCCGCGGCGCGAACCGGTTCGACACCTTCTGGGGCGCCGGCGCGGAGGCGGCGGCGATAGCGGGCGCCATGCAGGCGCGCGGCCGGGCCTATCTCCTGCTGCCGCGCGGCGCGCTGGAGCGAATCCGCAGCCGCAATGCGCCGCCTCAGCGCTGAGGAGGACGCGCTCTGGCGCCGCGTCGTCGAGAGCGTGCGGCCGCTGCATGGCGCGCTCCCGGGCCCGGTGCCGGTCGATTCGCCCGCGGTGCGCGCCCCCGCGCAGCCCGTCCCTTCGAAATCCCCTGCCGCCAAAGCGGTGCCCGGCAGGACGCTGGACGCGAGCTGGGACCGGCGGCTCTCGCGCGGCCTGGCCCAGCCCGATCGCACACTGGATCTGCACGGCCACAGTCTTGCCACGGCCTACGACCTGCTCGACCGGCGGCTCGAGCAGGCGATCGTGGCCGGCGCGCGCATGCTGCTCCTGATCACCGGCAAGCCCCGCTCGGGCGGCACCGAGCGGCGCGGCGCGATCCGCGCGGCCGTCGGCGACTGGCTCGCCGCCTCGCGCCATGCCGGCGACATCGCGGCGGTCAGGAACGCGCATCCGCGCCACGGCGGCGCGGGCGCGCTTTACATCGTGCTCAGGCGGAAGCGATGAGCGCTTCGCGGATCACGCGGGCGTAGATGCGCTGGAGGGCGTGAATGTCGTCGACCGCCGCAGCCTCATCCAGCTTGTGCATGGTCGCGTTGGGCAGGCCGAAATCGACTACTGGGCAGAGCGCGATCAGGAAGCGGCCGTCGGAGGTGCCGCCGTGGGTGGTGAGTCGAGGCCCGGCGCCGGTCTCGGCCGCGATGGCGGCGCTGACCATGTCGTAGATCGGGCCGGGCGGGGTGAGGAAGGCTTCGCCTGAGATTTTGGCCTCGACCGTCGCGCCCGGGGCGGCTTCTGCGGCGGTGCGGCGGACCAGCTCGACCAGGTCGGCGCCGCGCTGGAGGTTGTTGAAGCGGATGTTCAATTGGGCGCGCGCCCAGCCGGGGATGACGTTGGTCGCCCGGCTCGAGGTCTCGACCGCGGTGATTTCGAGGTTCGAAGGCTGGAAGGACTCGCTGCCGTCGTCGAGGTGGAGCGCCTCGAGCGCCGCGATCATCCGGGCGAGCCCGGGCACCGGGTTGGCGGCGCGGTGCGGATAGGCGACATGGCCCTGCAGGCCCGGCACCGTCACCCACATGTTCACCGAGCCGCGACGGCCGATCTTGACGATGTCGCCCAGCCGCTCTTCGGAGGTCGGCTCGCCGATCAGGATCATGTCGGGGCGGATGTTACGCGCGGCCATCCAGGCCATGATCGCCGGCGTGCCGTAGGTGGCCGGGCCCTCCTCGTCGCCGGTGATAATGAAGCTCAGCGTGCCTTTATGATCGGGCACGTCCGCGCAGGCCGCCACGAAGGCCGCGATGCCGCCCTTCATGTCGACCGCCCCGCGGCCGTGCAGGAGGCCGCCCTTGATCTCGGGCGCGAACGGGTCGCTCGCCCAGCCATCGCCCGGCGGCACCACGTCGAGATGGCCGGCGAAGGCGAAATGGGGGCTCCCCGAGCCGCGCGTCGCGAAGAGGTTCTCCACCGGCCCGTCGGGCGCCTCGCCAAGCGTGAAGCGGTGGACAGCGAAGCCGAGCGGCGCGAGCGCTTCTTCGAGCACGTCGAACACCGCACCGGTGGCGGGGGTGACGCTGGGGCAGGCGATAAGCCGGGAGGCGAGGTCAACGGGGTCGATTGCGGCGGTCATTTGACCCGCCTAGCATCGCCGGACGGAGGAACGCCATGCCGAAGCTCGACCTCGAGGCGATCGAACGGATCAACCGCACCGGCTATCCGCCGCCCTATGACGCGCCCATGGCCGGGCGCCACTACCGCCGGATCGCGCCGGCGGCGGGGATCGAGGACTTCGGAATCAGCCATGTGACGATCGAGCCCGGCGGCATTTCCAGCCAGCGCCACTGGCACGAGGGCGAGGACGAGCTGGTCGTCATGCTCGAGGGCGAGGCGGTGCTGATCGAGGACGAGGGCGAGAGCGTGATGCGGCCGGGCGACGTCGCCGTCTTTCCCAAAGGGGTCGCCAACGGCCACCATCTCGTCAACCGCTCGGAGTCGCCGTGCATTTTCGTCGCGGTCGGCAAGCCTGCGGCGTCCGATTGCCACTATCCCGACATCGACATGCATCTCGACGCCGCCAGCGGCGCCTTCACTCATAAAGACGGAGCACCTTACGCCTGAGGCGTCTCATATTGCTCGATCACCCAAGGCTCCTCCTGCGCGGCCTCGATCCATTCCTTCATCCAGGCATGGTCGAGCATCGTCTCCATGTATGCGGCTGCGAAGCGGGGGACGGGGACGGAGTAAGTGACGAAGCGGGTGACGACCGGGGCGAACATAATGTCGACCGCGCCGAAATCGCCGAACAGATAGGGCCCGCCCGAGCCGTGGCGGGCGCGCGCCTGCGCCCAAAGCTCAATGATGCGCAGCACCTCGGCCTTGACCGGGTCGCTGAGCGTGGACGTCGGAAATTGCTTCCTGACGTTCATCGAGAGCTCGCGCCGCATATTGGGGTAGGAGCTGTGCATCTCGGCGGCCATCGAACGGGCCATGCCGCGCGCGGTATCGTCGCGCGGCCAGTAGCGCGCGCGATCGGTCTTGTCGGCGAGCCATTCGATGATCGCTAGGCTGTCCCAGATCACGGTCTGATCGTCCCACAGGATCGGCACCTTGCCTGCCGACGGCGCGAACTCGTCGCCCTCGGTGCGCTTGTCCCAGGCCTCGTCGAACATGGGGACGGTGATCTCTTCGAACATGAGGCCGGAATGCTTGACCGCGAGCCAGCCGCGCAGCGACCAGGAGGAATAAGCCTTGTTGCCGATGATCAGCTTGAGCATTCGCTTCCTCACGCTCACCCGTCATGCCAGCGAAGGCTGGCATCCAAGCAGACTCGGAATGGACCCCAGCCTGCGCTGGGGTGACGGAATCGGGTTACGCCAGCGCCGCCTCTAGCACCGCGGCGCGCAGGCGGTCCATGCCGAGGCCGGTGTCGCTCGACGTCACGATGATCTCCGGGTGGGCGGCGGGGCGCCGCCTCGCCTCGGCTTCGGTGCTCGCGGTGACGCCGGCGAGGTCGGTCGCCTTCACCTTGTCGGCCTTGGTGAGGACGATTCGGTAGCTGACCGCCGCGTCGTCGAGCATCTTCATGACCTCGCGGTCGATCTCCTTGACGCCGTGCCGGCTGTCGATGAGGAGCAGGGTGCGCTTCAGCACCTGGCGGCCGCGCAGATAGTCGTTGACCAGGAAGCGCCACCGCCTGGCTACGTCCTTCGGCGCCTTGGCGAAGCCGAAGCCGGGCATGTCGACCAGCCGCAGGCGCACCGGATCGCCCACCTCGAAGATGTTGAGCTCCTGCGTGCGCCCGGGCGTGTTCGAGGTGCGGGCGAGGGCGTTCCTGTTGGTCAGCCGGTTGAGCAGCGAGGACTTGCCGACGTTCGAGCGGCCGGCGAAGGCAATCTCCGGCACGCCGGGATCGGGCAGGAACTTGAGCTCGGGCGCCGACTTTAGGAACGAGACCGGCCCGGAGAATAGCTTCCGGGCCGCCTCTTCGAGCTCTTTCTCGGCTTGGCTCACCGCGACCGCGGTCGCTTTGCCCGCCTGGGCTTGGGCGCGGCCGGGGGCGGCGAGGGCGCGGGCGACGGCGAGGGAGCGGGTTCGGGCGCGGGCTTCATCGCCGGATTGCGCATGTAGAGCCATTTCTGCTGGGCGATGGTGAGGATGTTGTTGGTCACCCAATAGAGCTGCAGCCCCGCCGCGAACGGCGCCATCACGAACATCAGCACCCACGGCATCAGCGCGAAAATCTGGCGCTGGATCGGATCGGGCATTTGCGGGTTCAGCCGCATCTGCAGCCACATCGTCACGCCGACCAGGATGGGCAGCACGCCGACCGCGAGGATAGAGGGCGGGGTGAACGGCAAATAGCCGAACAGGTTGACCGGAGTCAGCGGATCGGGCGCCGACAGGTCCCGGATCCACAAGGCGAACGGTTCATGCCGCATCTCAACCGAGATCAGCAACACTTTGTAAAGCGCGTAGAAGATCGGAATCTGCAAAAGGATCGGGAGGCAGCCCGCGACCGGATTCACCTTCTCCTCCTTGTAGAGCTTCATCGTCTCCTGCTGCAGCCGCGGCTTGTCGTCGGCGAAGCGTTCCTGCAGCGCCTTCATCTTGGGCTGGATGACGCGCATCTTGGCGAATGAAGCGAACTGCTTCTGCGCGATGGGGAAGAGGAGCGCCCGGACGATGACCACCAGGCAGATGATCGCCGCGCCGAAATTCCCGATTTGCGCGAACAGCCAGTTGAGCAGCGAGAAGATCGGGAACATGAACCAGCGGAACCAGCCCCAGTCGATCGCGCGCTCGAGCTGGGTGCCGAGCGCCTCGGTATAGGATTCGAGGAGCTCGATCTCCTTCGCCCCGGCGAAAAGGTGCGAGGTGTAGCGCGACGCCCGGCCGGGAGCGACGATCGCGGGGGCCGCGAGGTAATCGGCCTGGTAGCTGTTGGTGGGCCTCATGTAGCGCAAGGCCGCATCGACATTGCCGGATTGGCCCGGAATGACGGCCGCCAGCCAATATTGGTCGGTGAAGCCGAGCCAGCCGCCGCGCGTGTTGAAGGGGACCTGCCCCGCCTCGGCGACGCTGCTATAGTCGTTGCCGTAATCGGCGGCGCCGTTGAACACGCCCATCGGCCCGACATGGACGGTCCAGCTGTCGGGATCGCGCGACGGGCCCACGCGGCTCACCAGCGCGAAGGGGCGGGCCGCGACCGCGCCCGCGCCGCGGTTGATCAGCCGCTGCTCGGCGGTGAACAGATAGGCCTGGTCGACCGAAAGGACGATCTGGAAGATCTGGCCGCGGCCGTTGTTCCAGCTGAGGGTCACCGGCGTCGACGGGGTCAGCGCCGGCCCGCTGGCCTGCCAGATCGTGTCGGGGCCGGGCGCGGCGACGCCCTGGCCGAGCCAGCCGAACTCGCCATAATAAGCGCCGGGCGCGCCGGCAGGGGAGAAGAGGCGGATCGGCGGCGAATTGGCGCCAATGCCCTCGCGCTCGGTGGTGAGCACCAGATCGTCGATGCGGGCGCCCTTGAGATTGATCGAACCGGCGAGCCGGGGGGTCCGGATCGCAACGCGCGGGGTCTCGGCGAGGACGATCCGGCGATCGCGGAGCGCGCGCGGGCCGTCCGCGGCCGGATCGGCCTCGGGCCGCGCGACCGGGACCTGGCGGCCTTTCTCGATCTTGGTCGCCGGCGGGTTGGCGACGGGAAAGAAGCTCTCCGACAGGAAACCCCAGCCGAGCAGCACGAGCGCCGACAGGACGATCGCCAGGATCATGTTCTTATTGTCGTTCACCTAATTCCCCTCATGGTACCGGATCGTAGCCAGAGCCCCCCCAGGGGTGGCAGCGAAGCAGGCGCCGCGTCGCGAGCCAGGAGCCGCGCAGCGCGCCATAGCGGGAAAGCGCGCCGATTGCATAGGCCGAGCAGCTCGGCTCGAAGCGGCAGCTCGGCGGCAGCACCCGCGAGGGACCCAGCTGCCAGCCGCGCGCGACGAGGATCAGGAGCTTCGCGATCACCGGGCAAGCTTCGCCAGCGCGCGGGTCAGCTCGGCGGCAAGCTGGTCGAACGGGCGCTCGATGCCGCCGGCGCGGCCGATCAGGACATGGTCGGCCCCCGCGATGCCGGCTTGCGGAAGGATCGCCCGCGCGAGCTCGCGAAAGCGACGCCGCATCCGGTTGCGGACGACGGCGTTGCCGACCTTCTTCGATATTGTAAGGCCGAGGCGGATCGCCGGATCGCCGTCGCCGCGCGGGCGGACGAGGAGTACAAAGCCGGGCGCGGGCGCGCGCAAGGCCCCGTTCGCGGCGAGGAAATCCGCCCGGCGGGTCAGCTTGGCGATGATGTTCGTATTTAGGCCGACAGCTTCTTGCGGCCGCGGCTGCGCCGGGCGGCCAGGACCTTGCGCCCGCCGACGGTCGCCATCCGGGCGCGGAAGCCGTGCCGGCGCTTGCGCACGAGATTGCTCGGCTGGAAGGTGCGCTTCATCGCTCATTCCTCGTAATTCGGTTCGAAAGAAAACGGCCGCCGAAACGGCGGCCTCCCTGGCGGCGCGGATAGGCAAAGCCCGCCGCAAAGTCAATCGCCCTCCGCCGGCGCGTCCTCCGCCTGTCGGCGAATTTCCTCGCGGCGGCGGGCGCTGGGGCGGCGCAGCCCCCAATCGGCCCAGCGCCCCTTGTTCGGGTGCTTGCGCTTCAGGCGTACGTAGAGGCGCTTCGCCCAGCCGCTATATTTCAGCACGAGCCCGAGGCCCGCCGCAAAGACGATGACTCCGCCCGGCCCGGGGATCGGCCCGATAAAGGCGGACAGAAGGATCAGGAAGAAGCCGGCGCCGACCAAGGCCTGGCGCACCAGCGGGATCTGATCCCATGCCCTCTTTGTCGGCTGCTCGTCCATCATGCCCATGTGGGGAGCCGATGTTTCAAGTGCAAATCCGCGCTTTCGCTCGACTTCGCCGCCCGATCCATCCAAAACGGCAAGACCTTCCTCCGGATTGGACGGAAATGCGGGAAAGGGGCGCCTGAGCTTAGATGGTCGCGCACGTCGCAACGGTCGCTTTCCTGGGCCTCGAGGCGCGCGCCGTCGAGGTCCAGGTGCAGATCGCCAGCGGCCTCCCCAAGTTCCTCGTCGTCGGCCTCCCCGACAAGGCGGTCGGCGAGAGCCGCGAGCGCGTGCATGCCGCTCTGGCCGCGATCGGCCTGTCGCTGCCACCCAAGAGGATCACCGTCAATCTCTCGCCCGCCGATCTGCCCAAGGAGGGCTCGCATTACGACCTGCCGATCGCTTTGGGCCTGCTCGCGGCGATGGGCGCGATCGATCGGGAGACGCTGGCCGCCTATCTCGCGGTCGGCGAGCTCGGCCTCGACGGCCGGATCGCGCCGTCGCCCGGCGTGCTGCTCGCCGCCATCCACGCCTCCGCCCAGGGGCTTGGGCTGATCTGCCCGGCCGCGCAGGGGCCCGAAGCGGCCTGGGCGGGCGAGCTCGAAATCGTCGCCGCGCCCGACCTCATCGCCCTCATCAACCATCTGCGCGGCAGCGCCGTGCTGTCGCCGCCCAAGCCGGGCGTCGCCGATCCTCCGGGGCTGGGGCCCGACCTCAGGCAGGTGAAGGGGCAGGAGAGCGCGAAGCGCGCCTTGGAGATCGCGGCGGCGGGCGGCCACAACCTCCTGATGACCGGGCCCCCGGGCGCGGGCAAATCGCTGCTCGCCGCCTGCCTGCCCGCGATCCTGCCCGAGCTGACGCCGTCCGAGGCGCTGGAGGTCTCGATGATCGCCTCGGTCGCCGGGGAATTGAGGGACGGCCGGCTGGTCCGCACCCGCCCGTTCCGTTCGCCGCACCACAGCGCCTCGATGCCGGCTTTGGTCGGCGGTGGGCTCAAGGTAAGGCCCGGCGAGGTCAGCCTCGCGCATCTCGGCGTCCTCTTCCTCGACGAGCTGCCCGAATTCCAGCGCAGCGTGCTCGATTCGCTGCGCCAGCCGCTCGAGACCGGCAAGGTCCAGGTGGCCCGCGCCAACGCCCATGTCACCTTTCCGGCCCGCGTCCAGCTCATCGCCGCGATGAACCCGTGCCGCTGCGGCCATCTCGGCGATCCGGCCTTGGCCTGCTCGCGCGCGCCGCGCTGCGCCGCCGACTATCAGGCGAAGGTCTCCGGACCTTTGCTCGACAGGATCGACATCCATGTCGAGGTCGCCGCGGTGGCGGCCGCGGATCTGGTGCTGCCGCCGCCCGCCGAAGGCTCTGCCGAGGTGGCAAGGCGTATCGCCGCCGCCCGCGCGGTCCAGACCCGTCGCTATGACGGCCACGGCATCCGCACCAACGCCGAGGCCGACGGCGACCTGCTCGACGAGGTCGCGACTCCGGAAGAGCCCGGCCGCCGCCTCCTCGCCCAGGCCGCCGAGGCGATACGCCTCAGCGCGCGCGGCTATCACCGGGTGATGCGGGTGGCGCGGACCGTCGCCGACCTTGCGGGAAGCGAGACGGTCGGGCGGGTGCACGTGGCGGAGGCGCTCAGCTACCGGAGGCTGGCGCCGCGCAACTGACAGTCGTGGAGCGGTCAGCCTTTCAACCGACTGTCGACCACGAGGATGAGAACCTGCACAATTGAGTAGATGCCGGTATAGAGACCAAGGCGCCCCGGGAAGGGAACGTCCGGCTGCTCATCGATAGAATTTGAAAGCAACAGAGCGCGATTGAACTGGTCGTGCGCCTTTGCCATATCCTGAGTCGCGAGGATCTCCGCCAGTCGGTCACCCCAGTAGGCCTTCCAACTTTGCTGTTCGAACGTTAGCAGGGCGACACTTAGGGCTGATGCCAGAATGGTTATCAGTCCGAGGATAAAGAGGCAGATCGCAAGCCATTGGATGCCGTTGATAACAGCGCCCGCCGCAAATACGTAGCCGACGCCGGCGACCGCCATCATGACGGCCTTACTAAAGTAGTTCTTCCGCAATATAGTCGTTTTGACCCGATAGTGTTTCCTCTTGTTCCAATCTCTCATTAATACAAGAAAGATTACAGAAAAAGCTGGCGAGAATATAATAGCTAAAAGGTTATCAAATATCTCAGAACTCTGAATGTGGTTCGGAATAGTTCCATCTTTTTGGTATGATTCGAAGCTTTCTAAGAAAAACTCCATATTATCTCGGTCGCCAAGAATATCTATTTGTTGGCGATCAACGATATCCGACAAGGTTTTTATTGAGGAATGCTCTTGAAGCACAAAAGAAATCAACAACATCATCTGGCGGTCACTTTGATTGATCGCCCGTTGTTCGCCTATCGAAGTCAGAATTGCATAGATGCCGACCATCGCGGCTGTCGCCCCCACCTGAGCGGCGGTAAGGAGGTCGATATGGTAATCCAGAATCTCCATGGCCCCTCGAGGCCGCCGCCTGGCGACGGATAGAGTGTGACGCGCCTGATTGGCTATTGCGCTTATACTCGATCATCTCGCGGAGTCTAAGGGGAGCCAGCCGTAGCTTAGCCCCCGATCTAGCGCATCGATTCTGAGCCGGTGGCCCGGTGCATGGGTACGGTGCCGTGAGCCGGCCATTTGTCCGACCCGCTGAGTTGCAGGAGCATCGTGCTGCGAATTACGAGCCGCGATAGACCCTGACGCCGCCCTGAATCACGGCCCTCGGCGCGGCGCGGGACGGGGCGGCGCGGGAAACGGAGCGGCCGCTACCCGATGCCGCCGCGCGCCGGGGACCGATCGTGCGCTCGCGCACCGGGCGCTCGAGGACCGGGATTTCGGTGAGCGGGATCTCGTAGTGGGCCTGGACGACGCGCCCGCCCGATCGCGGGCTCGCCTGGCGCACTGGCACTGCCGCGTCGGGCTCGTCCTCGGACGGGGCCTGGTTGAAGGCGTCCGCCGTGCCGCTGCCTCCGGGCCGGCGGTAAAAGATGTGCGCGCTGACCACGGTCTGCGGGACTAGGCTCGGCGCCCAATAAGGGTTGATCGCGGTGGTGTGATAGTTGGTGGCTAGGCCGACCGGCCGGTAGACGGCGCCGGCAAGCGCCGCGTCGGCGATCCGCCGGGCGCGATCCCAGGCATAAGGCTCGATCCCGGCGTTCATCGATCCGTCGCAGGTGAAGCTGAACTGGCAGCCCGTGCTGCGCCCCGAGCCCTGGTAGACGACTCCGCAGACGCTGTTCGGATAGGCCGGGTGGCGGACGCGGTTCAGCACGACCTGGGCGACGGCGCGCTGGCCGTCGTCGGATTCGCCGCGCGCTTCGTAATAGACCGCCTGGGCGAGGCATTCGAGCGAGCGCTCGCGCATCGCCGGATCGCGGCTCGCCACGAACGGCTCGGCCGCCTCGGATGCGTGGGCCGGCGCCGCCGCGACGGCCGAAAGCAAAGCGAGGCAGAACCGGAAATGGATACGCATGAAGAAACCCGACCCCCTGATCGGGTCAGGCTCTAACCGCGGAAGCTTGGGAACCGGTTAATGGCCCTCTCTCGTCATGCCGAACTCGGCCGCGTCCAGCTCGACTGACGCCATCCTTTCCTGGGCTCGGGCGCGCGGCGGAACAGGCTATTCCGCCGCGGTGTTCGCCGGCGCCTCGCGTGCCGGCGGCGTCTCGATCTTGACGTCGGGGAGCTCGACCTTCGGGATCTGGACGTCGGGCGCCTCGACATTGACGTTGACGTTGAGATCGTCGGCCGCATTCTGGAGGTAGCCGCCGAAGAAGAGGAAAGCGCCGAGGGCGAGCAAGGCGACGACGACCAGGGCAACGATCGTACCGCCGCCGCCGCGGTCGCCGCCGCCCGTGTTGATCACCGTCGTCTCGCGCTCGACCTCGACCGGCCTTTCGTGCTCGTCCATGACGCCCCTTTCAAATTGTTGCGGGTCCAGAACGCTGGCCGGAAGCCGGGGGTTCCGGGCAAACGGGGTTAACGCCGGCGCGCCTCAGGCCTCGGGCAGAAAGTCCGGCACCGACAGATAGCGCTCGCCGGTGTCGTAATTGAAGCCGAGCACGCGCTTGCCGGGCCCGATTTCGGCAAGCTTCTGCTTGATCGCCTGCAGGGCCGCGCCCGAGCTGATGCCGACCAGCATCCCTTCCTCGCGCGCCGCGCGCCGCGCCATCTCCTTGGCGTCGGCGGGGTCGACCTGGATGATGCCGTCGAGGAGATCGCGCTCCAGGATGGCGGGCACGAAGCCGGCGCCGATGCCCTGGATCGGATGCGGGCCGGGATCCCCGCCGGACAGGACCGGCGAGAGGGTCGGCTCGACCGCGAAGACCTGGAGGCCCGGCCATTCCTTCTTCAGCACCCGTGCGCAGGCGGTGATGTGGCCCCCGGTCCCCACGCCTGTGATCAGGACGTCGATCGGCGCGTCGCGGAAATCGGCGAGGATCTCCTGGGCGGTGGTGCGGACATGGACCTCCACATTGGCGGGATTCTCGAATTGTTGCGGCATCCAGCTGACGGGCGTCTGCGCGATCAGCTCCTCGGCGCGGGCGATCGCGCCCTTCATGCCTTTCTCCTTGGGCGTCAGATCGAAGGTCGCGCCATAAGCGAGCATGAGCCGGCGCCGCTCCAAACTCATGCTTTCGGGCATGACCAGCACGAGCTTGTAGCCCTTGACCGCCGCGACCATGGCGAGGCCGATGCCGGTATTGCCGCTGGTCGGCTCGATGATCGTGCCGCCGGGCTGGAGCCTGCCCGATTTTTCGGCGTCCTCGATCATGCTGAGGGCGATACGGTCCTTGATCGAAGCCGCAGGGTTGGCCCGCTCCTGCTTAATCCAGACCTCGGCGTCCCCGAACAGGCGATTGACGCGAACGTGCGGCGTGTTGCCGATCGTCTCCAATATGCTGGCGGCTTTCATGGCGTTCCTTTCTCGGGCTTCAGCCCGGCGACCAGGGCGGGAATTTCGCGATCGGGCTCTTGGGCGAGGTCTTCGAGGTCAGGCGGGACGAAGCGATCGGCCTTCCTGAGGCTCGGAAAGGCCCAGGCGCAGAGGCCGGTCACCGCCACGGCGAGCGCGCCGCCGCCGACCACCGCGACGACCGGCCCCAAAGCGGCCCCGGCGAGGCCGGCGCGGAATTCGCCCAATTCGTTGGAGGCCGAGATGAACAGGCCCGAGACGGCGGAAACGCGCCCGCGCATCGCGTCGGGCGTGTGCAGCTGGATCAGCGAGGAGCGGACGTAGATGCTGATCATGTCCGACGCGCCCAGGACGAACAAAGCGGCGAGCGACAGCCACATCAAGCGGCTCATCCCGAATACCATCGTCGCCAGCCCGAAAATCGCGACGCAGGCGAACATCTTGACGCCGACATGGCGCTTGAGCGGCCGTCGGGCGAGCAGCAAGGCGGTGAGCGCGGCGCCGACCGCCGGCGCGGCGCGAAGAGCGCCCAGCCCTTCGGAACCGACATGGAGGATGTCGCGGGCGTAGACCGGCAGCATCGCGGTGGCGCCGCCCAGGAGGACCGCAAACAGATCGAGGCTGATCGCGCCGAGCACGATCTTGTTGTCGCGGACATAGGTCAGACCCTCGATCACCGCGCGCAGCGGATGCGATTCGCCGGCATTGCCCTTTGGAATCGGCCGGAGCAGCAACATCGCCCCGAGCGAGACGGCGTAGAGCGTCGCCGAGGCCTCGTAGGGGAGGCGGGTCGAGACCGCATAAGCGCCGCCGCCGATCAGCGGGCCGGCAACCATGCCGATCTGCCAGGCGATCGAATTAAGGGCGATCGCGCTCGGCAGGATCGCGGCCGGCACCAGATTGGGCGCGATCGAGCCCAAAGCCGGCATTGCGAAGGCGCGGCCGATGCCCAGAAGCACCGCCACGGCGAACAGGGGCACGAGCGACATGGCGTCGAACCAGACCAAAAGGGCGAGGCCCGCCGCTCCGGCGAGCTCGAGCGCCAGGCTGATCCGCACGATCCAGCGCCGGTCGACCCTGTCGGCGACATAGCCGGCGACGAGAGTCAGCAGGAAGAGCGGCAGGAACTGGGCGAGTCCGATCATGCCGAGCCAGAAGCTCGCTTCCTTGATGCTCATCCCATGGTCGAAGCGGGCGATGTCGTAGACGTGGATGCCGATGACGACGACCAGCATCGTATTGGCGATCGTGCTCGCCAGCCGCGCCAGCCAGAAGGCGCGATAGTCGCGGTACTGGAAGGGCGAGGTTTTCACGGACATCGAAAGAGGGAGTTAGGCCGGTCCGGCGGGCGCTTCAACGGCCCGTTTGCCGAAAGCGCTCTGCTGTCGAACCGCGCCGCCGCGGCGCATCATTCTCCCACCCGGGGCCGCCGCGGCGGAAGATCCTTGCGTAAGACGAGCCGCGGGCGCGGCCTCGGCGCGGCGATTTGCCGGTTCTCGAAAAGCGGGTAGAGTTCGCCTTCCGTCAAAGGGGGAGGGCAAGATGGCCAGCGAAGCGTCCAATGCACTATTCGACCGGGTCAGGGATGAATATATGCCGCCCGTCTACGAGGAAATTCGTCTGCTGGCCCAGAGAAAATGCGGCGGGGGCGAGCTTCGCCCACTGGATGTGTTCCGCGCCTTCGAGGAATATTTCTCCGGCCTGCCGCGCGGCGTGCGATCGCAGTCCGGCTTCGTCCAGGAGAATATTTTCCTCCTGTCCGCGCTCTTCCTCACCATCGTGTTCGGCCTGTTCGGGCTCTACCATGGCGACGAGAGCGAGGTATCGAGCTTCCTCGACATCGCCAAGATATTCGCCGGCGCGGTGGTGGGCGGCGCGGCGGGCAGCACGGTCGCCTCGATGGCGCGGCGGAAGGGCGGCGGAGCGCCGAAATAGGGCGCAGCTCAGGCCAAGCTGACGAAGCTGTCGAGCACGCGCTTTCGCCCGGCATGCTCGAAGTCGATTTCGAGCTTGTTGCCCTCGATCTCGGCGACCTGGCCGTAGCCGAACTTCGAGTGGAACACGCGCTGACCAAGCGTGATGTCGCTTCGCCCGGGATTGCCCAGGCTGACGGCGCTGGCCTTGACCTCGAGCACGCGCGCGGGCGTGCGTTCGAACTGGCCGCCCATCGCCGCGCGCTGCCAGCCGGGGCCGCGTCCCGCGCCGCGGGCGACGTCGGCGAAGGGGTCGGCGCGTTCGGACCAATTGGCGCGCCACAGGCTCGCGCCGCCGGTCATGCTGGTCTCGGCGTCGATGTTCGCTTCCGGCAGTTCGGTGACGAAGCGCGACGGAATCGAGGACGTCCACTGGCCGTAGATGCGGCGGTTGGCGGCGTGGAGGATGATGCAGCGCTTTCGCGCCCGCGTGATCGCGACGTAGGCGAGCCGGCGCTCCTCCTCGAGGCTGGCATTGCCGCCTTCGTCCAATGAACGCTGGGACGGGAAGACGCCTTCCTCCCAGCCGGCCAGGAAGACGGTTTCGAACTCCAGCCCCTTGGCGGCGTGGATGGTCATGATCGTGACCTTGTCCGCCTCGCGGTCGGCGTCGTTGTCCATGACGAGACTGACATGTTCGAGGAACGCCCCGAGCGTCTCATAATCCTCCATCGCGCGGGCGAGCTCGGTGAGATTTTCGAGCCGGCCGGCGCTTTCCGCGGAGCGGTCGGCCTGGAGCATCGCCGTATAGCCCGATTCGTCGAGCACCAGGCGGGCGAGCTCGGGATGGGGAAGCTCGTCAAGCCGCGCTCGCCAGCGCGCGAAATCGCCGACCAGATTGCCGAGCGAGCGGCGGGCCTGCGGCGTCAGCTCGTCAGTGTCGAGGATTTGTGCCGCCGCCTGCGCCAGCCCGACATTCTGCGCTCGTGCCAGCGCATAGATTCGCGCCACCGCCTTGTCGCCGAGCCCGCGCTTGGGGGTGTTGATGATCCGCTCGAAGGCGAGGTCGTCGGCCGGCTGGGCGATCACGCGCAGATAAGCGAGCGCGTCGCGGATCTCGGCGCGCTCGTAGAAGCGGAAGCCGCCGACGATCCGGTACGGAAGCCCGATGGCGATGAACCGGTCCTCGAACTCGCGGGTCTGGAACTGGGCGCGGACCAGGATCGCGCATTGGTCCAGGCGCCCGCCGCGATGCTGGACGCTCTCCAGCTCCTCGCCGACGCGCCGCGCCTCCTCGGGCCCGTCCCAGATGCCGATCACCTGAACCTTGTCGCCCTCGCCCTCCTCGGTCCACAGCGCCTTGCCGAGCCGCCCGGCATTTTGCGCGATCAGCCCGGAGGCGGCGGCGAGGATATGGGGGGTCGAGCGGTAATTCTGCTCGAGCCGGATGATCCTGGCGCCGGGGAAATCCTGCTCGAAGCGCAATATGTTGGTCACCTCGGCGCCGCGCCACGAATAGATCGACTGGTCGTCGTCCCCGACGCAACACAGATTCCTGCGCTCCTGGGCGAGCAGGCGGAGCCACAAATACTGGGCCTGGTTGGTGTCCTGATATTCGTCGACCAATATGTAGCGGAACCGCTGCTGGTAATGGTCCAGGACGTCGCGATGGGCCTTCAGGATCACCAGCATGTGCAGGAGGAGGTCGCCGAAATCGCAGGCGTTCAGAGCGCGCAGGCGAGCCTGATAGACGGCGTAGAGCTTGGCGCCCTTGCCGTTCGCATAGGCCTCGGCCTCGCCGGCATCGACCTGGTCAGGAGTCCAGCCCTTGTTCTTCCAGCGATCGATCATCCCGGCCAGCAGCCGCGCCGGCCAGCGTTTCTCGTCGATGTCGGCTGCGGCGATCAGCTGCTTCAGGAGCCGGAGCTGGTCGTCGGTGTCGAGGATGGTGAAATTGCTCTTGAGGCCGACGAGCTCGGCGTGGCGCCGCAGCATCTTGGCGCCGATTGCATGGAAGGTTCCGAGCCAGGGCATGCCCTCGACTGCTTCGCCGACGATCCGGCCGACCCGCTCCTTCATCTCGCGCGCCGCCTTGTTGGTGAAGGTCACCGCCAGCAGCTCAGACGGCCAGGCCTTGCGCGTGTAGACCAGGTGGGCGAGGCGCGCCGTCAGCGCCGCGGTCTTGCCCGTGCCCGCGCCGGCCAGCACGAGGACCGGCCCCTCGGTGGTCAGCACCGCCTCGCGCTGCGGCGGATTGAGGCCGGCCAGGTAAAGCGGTTCGGGGGCGGTGGCGGGCAGGTCGGTCACCGGCGAACAGGTAGGGAACGACGGCGCGTTACTCAACGGCTTAGGCGTGCCGCCGAAGCAAAATGATTCGCGCCTTGCCGAATTTGCGGTCCGTGTCGGCGGCGAAGCCGGCGGGGATCGCGATGTCCACTTTCTGCAGCTCGACACTGGCCCAGCCTCCCGGAGCGACCCAGCTTGCCGCCCGTTCCAGTGCCGACTGGGCGAGGCCGCTGCCGTAGGGGGGGTCCATGAAGACGATGTCGCAAGGCCGGGCGGACGGGGGGGCATGTTCAACCGATTGGGCGCGGACATCGGCGCGTTCGCCCGCGCCGAGCCTGGCGATGTTGCGCTTGAGCGCGTCGAGCGCCGAGCGGTCCTTCTCGACGAACGTGCAATGCGCCGCGCCCCGCGACAGGGCTTCGAGGCCGAGCGCGCCGGTGCCGGCGAAGAGGTCGGCGACGTGGAGGCCCTCGAAGCTGCCGAGCCGGCTCATGAGCATCGAGAACAGGCCTTCGCGGGCGCGGTCGCTGGTCGGGCGGGTGGCGGTGCCGGGCGGCGCCTCGATCGGCCGCCGGCGCCATTGGCCGGCGATGATCCTCACTTGAGGGACTTTCGAAACGCCACCAGATCGTGCTGCCTGACCTCGTCCACCGCCCCCGACGGTAGGTCCGCAAGCGCGAACGGGCCGTAGGCGGTGCGGATCAGGCGGGAGACCTGGAGGCCGAGATGTTCCAGCACGCGGCGGACCTCGCGATTCTTGCCTTCCCTGAGGCGCATCTCCACCCAGCAATTGCGACCGGTGCGCCGCTCGAGATTGGCGTCGATCGCGCCGTAGCGCATGCCTTCGATCTCGATGCCGTGGATCAGCTCCTCGAGCCGGGCCTGGGTCACCTCGCCGAACACGCGTGCCCGGTAGCTGCGTTCGACGCCGGTCGCGGGGAGCTCGAGCTGGCGCTTCAGTTCACCGTCGGTCGTCAAGAGCAACAGCCCTTCGGTATTCAGGTCGAGCCGCCCGACCGGCATCAGCCGCGGCAGGCCCTTGGGCAGCCGGTCGTAGATGGTGGGGCGCCCCTTGGGGTCGCGCTCGGCGGTGAGCAGGCCCGCGGGCTTGTGATAGCGGTAGAGCCGCGCCGGCGCCGGCTCCCTGACCGGCTTGCCGTCCACCGTCACCCCGTGCAGCGAGGCGAGCAGGGTGGCGGGCGTTTCGAGCGTCTTGCCGCCCAGCGCGATCCGCCCCTCCGCGATCATTCGCTCGATCTCGCGGCGCGAGGCCACACCCGCCCGGGCGAGCAGCTTGGCGATCCGCTGGGTCTCCTTGGGCGTTTCTCTGGGCGGGGCCATGGCTTGGGTCTCGGGCGGTTCGAAGCGAATTTGCGCCCAGATGATCGGGCGCGCGGCACAAGCTCCCTCATTGCTCGTTACGCGATCACACCGATCAACCGGGAGGGGTGCGCCCTACATGCTCTTCGGCAAGCGCGAAAGACGGATACGCCGCATCCTCATCGTCGAAGACGAGCCTCTCGTCGCGTTCGACAACGAAAATATGCTGCAGGACGCGGGCTATGAGGTCGTCGCCACGGTCGACAGCTTCGCCGCCGCCGCTTCCGCGATCGAGAGCGAGGAGATCGACCTCGTCCTCACCGATATCAGCCTTTCCGGCGACGGCGACGGCATCGACGTTGCACGGGTGGCGGGCGCGAAGGGCGTCGCCGTCCTGTTCGTCACCGGCAATAGCGGCGACGAAATGAAGGCCCTCGCTCTGGGCTGCCTCACCAAGCCCTATTCGGAGCGCGTGCTGCTCGGCGCCCTCGACGCGGTCGACGGCCATCTCCAGGGAAGGAAGCTGAAGAAGCTTCCCGAGCAGCTGACGTTCTACGCGCAGGCCTAGGCCCCTTCCCATCAAGGTCGAGGGTTCAAGAGCCCAGCGCCGCCTCGACCTGGTCGTGAAAGTGGCGGATGCCGGTTTCGAGCGTGCCGAGCGTCAGCGTCTCGATCGAGCCCGAAGCGAGGCCGTTCTGGCCCAAAGCGGCGGCCCGGTAATCCTCGGCGCCGAACACGCCTTCGTCGAGCAGGGTCCAGCTGCGCTCCCAATGATCGACCTCCTCGGCCGTTTGCGGGGCTTGCGGGATCAGCATGAAATCCTCGACCAGGGTGCGGCCCACGGCTTGCGGCATCAACACCATCAGGTTCACGTAATCGGGGCTCATGATGATGATCGTGGCCGGAAAGAGCTGATAGGCGAAGGTGATGACGGCGCGAAGGGCGGGCCAGTCGTGATGGTCGATTTCGGCGAGATAGTCGGTGCGGCCGACCGCCGATCGCTGGTGGATGCCGATTCTGTCGCCCACGGTGACCCCGTCGGTGAAGAACTTGCCGATGGTTTGCGCGTGCAGCCGCTGGACATGGTAGCTTTCCAGGAACGCGTCCATGATCAGCTTCCAGTTGGACGCCACATCGTGGACCCGGCGGCGGTAGAGATGGTGGCCGGCGAGGCCGAAGGCGTCGAATTCGGGCGCCAGCGCGCGGGCGTCGGCGAAGTCCGCCTCTTCGCGGGCGAACCAGATCAGCCCGCCCGCCTCGAAATTCGGCAGCTCCTTCAGATGATGGTCGGCCTTGTCGAGCCCCGGAAAGCTGTCGGGACGCGGCATACCGGCGAGCGCGCCGTCGGCCGTGTAGGTCCAGGCGTGGTAGGGGCAGACGATGCGCGGGCATTTCTGCACGTCCTCGCCCTCGATGAGGCGGGTGCCGCGGTGACGGCAGACGTTCCAGAAGACGTGCGCGACGCCTTTCTTGTCGCGGGTGAGGAGGAGCGGCATGCCGAAGCCATCATGCGCCACCGCCATATTGGGCTCGGGCAGCAGCGAGGAGGGCGCGATCACCTGCGGCAGCCGGTCGAACAGCCTGGCCTTTTCATCGGCGAAGCGCGCCGGATCGGTGTAGACCGAGGCGGGGACGGTGGTGACGCCGCGCCCCATCGTGGCCTCGCCCAAAGCGAGGATCCGGGCGAGGTTCAACTGGCCTTCGGTCGGCCGCTGGCGGATCGGCATGTCCATCGCCGAAGTCTGCGACTTTGCGGGCCTTAAGGCAAGCGGCGGGGGCGGCGCAAAGAGGCTTCCCGGCTTCACACGAGTCGCTACAAAGGCGTGCATGAGCGAGCCAAGCCAAGCCGCGTCGCGCTCCTGGCGCGACGTCTTTCCCGCTAGCGTCCGCCCCTATACGGAAAAGGCGCCGATCGCGGCTTTTTTCGTCGGGGTGTCGTCGGGCTTTCCCTACGCGATGATCGGAGCGACGCTGACCACGCGGCTGGCCCAGGACGGGATTACCAAATCGACCGTCACCACCTTCGCGCTCGCCTTTCTCGTCTACAATCTGAAGTTCCTCTGGGCGTGGATCGTCGACGGCGTGCGGATTCCGGTGCTGCACCGGCTCGGCCAGCGGGTCTCCTGGCTGCTCGTCGCCGGCGTGCTGGTGATCGCGGCGGTTGCGAATCTCGCGCTGCAGGATCCGTCCGCGAGCATCTACCAGACCGCGATCGCCGCGATCCTGGTCGGCGTCGCTGGGGCGACCTACGACATCGTGATCGACGCGTACCGGATCGAGTTGCTCGAGCCCCGCCAGCTCGGGGTCGGCTCGGGCATGTCGCAATATGGCTGGCGGATCGGCTCGGTCGCGGCGGGCGCTCTGGCGCTGGTGCTGGCGGCGCGGATTGGCTGGGAAATGGCCTATCTCGCCTGCGCCGCCTTCGCGCTGCCGGCGATGCTGACCGGCCTGATCGTCGGCGAGCCGGAGCGGCACAAGGAGCCCACGGCTCGCAAGGGCGTCGGCGAAGCGGTCGCGGCGATCTGGCGGCCCTTCGTGGAATTCCTGACCCGCAAGGGCGCCATCCTCGTCCTGCTGTTCATCCTGCTCCACAAGATCGGCGACACGCTCGGGCAGCTCGTGCTTCGGCTGCTGCTCGACGACATGGGCTACAGCAACGACGAGATCGCCATCTGGGACGTCGGCGTCGGCTTCTGGGCCTTTCTCGTCGGCATCTTCATCGGCGGCATCTTATACGCGCAGATGGGCATGAAGCGCTCCGTGCTGCTCAGCCTGATCCTGATGGGCGTCTCCAACGCGAGCTTCGCTTTCCTGGCCATGGCCGGGCACAGCAATCTCGGACTCGCCGCCTGCATGACCTTCGAGAATGTCGCGAGCGGGATCGGCGGCGTGGTCGTGGTCGCCTATTTCTCGGCGCTTACCGACCTCAGGTTCACCGCCTCGCAATATGCCCTGATCTCGGCGGCGGCGAGCGTGGTGGGGCGCTTCCTGACCGGCACGACGGCGGGACGGGTCGTGGAATCGGTCGGCTTCGTGAACTTCTACTGGCTCACGACGGTGGCGGCAGTGCCGGGCATCCTGCTTTTCTGGTGGATGAGCCGGACCGGCCTGATCGACGCCTCGATCGGCACCGCCGGCAAGGAAGGCGAGGGCGACGCCCGCGCGGAGGCTCAGTCCGGCGGCTGACCGTTCGTCTTGAGCACGTCGCCCGCGAGATAAAGTGACCCCGCGATCAGTACCGGTAGCCCGTCATCGGGCAGGCCGAGCAGCGCGGTGGCCACATCGGGCGCGCTGGCGATATCTGCACCGAACGCGGCAGGCGGATGGTGTTCGTGCGTTGGCACCGGCACTGCGGTCACACTCGCGAGGTTGTCACGCATTGGCCAGGTCAGCGCGGCCGGATTTTTGCTCGCCAGCATCCCAATGACGAGGTGCAATCGCCGTCCGGCGAAATGTGCCCTGAGAGCCTCACCCGCGCTGGCGTTGTGTCCGCCGTCGAGCCACACCTCTCGGGCGCCGGTCAAAGGGCCGGGCCCGAGCCGCTGGAGTCGGGCGGGCCAGATCGCCGCCACGATCCCTTTGGCTATGGCGTCCATCGGAACGTCGAGAATGCTCTGATGCCGCAACATGGCAATTGCGAGGCCCAAATTCTCCACCTGATGTTCGCCGAGAAGCTGGGGAGCGGGCAAGAGATGTCTCTTGGGACGACCAGCATACCCTTGCTCGTCGATGTAGCTGAGCTGCCCCTTTTTATTTCGCTTTATCCGCCAGCTTTCATAGCCGACGGTGCGATAAAGCGGCGCCCCGATCTTCTCGGCGACGTCCTCGATTGCCCAATTCGCTTCGGGTTCAAAGTAATAGTGCGTCACCAGTGGCACGCCGGGCTTCGCGATGCCCGCCTTCTCGAAAGCGATGCGTGCTAGCGGCTCTTCGGGCGTCCCTTCTTCCGGGGCGAGAAGGAAGTGCTCGTGGTCTATGCTCAGCGAGGCGATGCCGCAGACCAGGGGCCGCTCGATCACATTGGTTGCGTCGAGCCTTCCGCCGAGGCCGACCTCGACGATGCAGGCGTCGGCGGGCGTTCGGCTGAAGGCGAGGAAGGCGGCGGCGGTGCTCGCCTCGAAGAAGCTGAGCTCCAAGCCGTCGGCGGCGTCAAGGGTTTCGGAGAGCAATGCGGCGAGGAGATCGTCTTCGATCAGCCGCCCGGCCAGGCGGATGCGCTCGTTGAAGCGGACCAGGTGCGGGCTGGTATAGACGTGGGCGGTGAGCCCCGCCGCCTCGATCGCGGCGCGCAGGAAGGCGCAGGTCGAGCCCTTGCCGTTGGTGCCGGCGACGTGGAGCACCGGCGGCAGCGACCGTTCGGGATTTCCCAGCCGGCCGAGCAAAGCTGAAACCCGCTCGAGCCCGAGGATGTCGGAGCCCGGCGAAAGCAAGGCCAGCCGGTCGAGCTGGGCCTGGACGGCGGGATCATCCGAAGTGACGTGATCGGCCAGGCTAGGCGGCCTTCTTGTGCGGCGAGAGATAGTCGAGCAGCAGCGCCAGCCGCGCGCGCAAATCCCTGCGGTGCACGACCATGTCGACCATGCCGTGCTCGAGCAGATATTCGGCGCGCTGGAAGCCTTCGGGGAGCTTCTCGCGGATCGTGTTCTCGATGACGCGCTGGCCGGCGAAGCCGATCAGCGCTCCGGGTTCGGCGAGATGGACGTCGCCGAGCATCGCATAAGAGGCGGTGACGCCTCCCGTGGTCGGATCGGCAAGAACGACGATATAAGGGAGGCCGGCTTCCTTCAGCTCCGCGATCGCCACCGTCGCTTTGGGCATCTGCATCAGCGACAAAATGCCCTCCTGCATGCGCGCCCCGCCGGCGGCTGTCACGACGATATAGGGCGAGCGGTCGGCGATCGCGGCGCGCGCGCCGGCGACGAAGGCGGCGCCCACCGCCATGCCCATCGATCCGCCCATGAAGGCGAAGTCCTGGACGCCCATGATCGTCTTGTGCCCCTCGATCGCGCCGCGCGCGTTGATCAGGGCGTCGGGCTCGCCGGTCGCCGAGCGCGCGGCCTTGATCCGGTCGGTGTAGCGCTTGGAATCGCGGAACTTGAGCGGGTCTTCCCTGACCTGCGGCGGCGGCAGCACGGTGTAGCCGGGGTCAAGCAGCATCTCGAAGCGCCGGGGCGGGCCGATCCGGCCGTGATGGTCGCAGCGCGGACAGACGTAGAGATTCTCCTCATATTCCTTCGAGAAGACCATGGCCTCGCATTCGGGGCATTTGTGCCACAGATTGTCGGGCGTCTCGCGCTTGGGCAGGAAGGGGATGGCGGCTCGGACTTTGTTCAGCCAGCTCATGGATGGGCTCCTCGGGGCGGCGGATAGGCCCGCGCCTTTGCCTTGTCCACCTAGAGGGTCGCGGCAATCGCCCTGGCGGCGAGGTCGGGATCTTCGGCCTGGGTGATCGGGCGGCCGACGACCAGGATCGAGGCGCCGGCGTCGAGCGCCTGGCGCGGGGTGACGACGCGCTTCTGGTCCCCCGAAGCGGCGCCGGCGGGGCGCACGCCCGGGACGACGAAGAAGCCGTCGGGCCAGAGTTTCTTCGCCGCCTTGACCTCGGAGCCCGAACAGACGACGCCGTCGAGGCCGGCCTCGCGGGCGAGCGCGGTCAGCCGCAGGGCCTGCGCATGGGTGTCGCCGGCCATGCCGATCGCGGCGAGATCCTCTCCATCGAGGCTGGTCAGCACGGTCACGCCGACCACCTTGGTGCCGGAAGGCGCGGCCGCCTTGGCGTCCTCCATCATCGCCCGCCCGCCGGCGGCATGGACGGTGAGGATGAAGGGCTCCAGCGGGCGCAGCGCATGGATCGCCTTGGCGACGGTGTTGGGGATGTCGTGCAGCTTCAGGTCGAGGAAGATGGGAAGGCCGAGCGCCGCCATCTCGCGCACCCCGGCCGGGCCGTTGGCGGAATAATATTCGAGGCCGAGCTTGAAGCCGCCGACATGATTCTTCACCCGGCCGGCAATGGCTTTGGCGCGGTCGGGATCTGGCGTGTCGATGGCGACGAAGATCGGGCTCGTCATGCGCTCGGCGCGGCTCCGCTCTCGGCCGGCCTCGGCGGCGGCGCGACCCTGACCGGCGCCGGCTGGTTGGCGACATGGGTCTGGACGTGGGTTTCGAGCCGGCGCCGCAGCGCCCAGAGCCGCGCCCGATAGATGATGAAGGTCGGCAGGAAACCGGCGAGGAAGGCGAAGATGACGAGGGCCGGAAGCTTCACGTCGGCCTGCAGGCCGCCCCACAGGTTCAGGGTGACGCTCTGCCAGTTGGCGTGGGCGAAAAGCACCATGACGACGGCGAGGATCACCCAGAACAGGGTCTTGAGGAACTGCATCGCGTCCCCTTTCGTGGAATTTCGTCGGGCCGTCTAGAGCGCACAAGCGTCGAGTCAGCCGATCTCGCGGTCGAGCTCGGCGAACAGAGAGGCGATGCTGGTCAGCCTGCCTCTCTCCTCCGCCACGATGGCGCGGAAGGCGTCGCGCTTCAGCGCCGCGATCGCGTCGGGGGCGAGCTGCTTTTCCTCGGGCACCGCCGAGTTGACGATGTCGATCATCCGGTCTGCACCGTGCAGCCGGCCCCACAGATAGTCGTTCTCGCGATAGGCGCGGCTGAAGAAGGCGCCGAAGCTGTTGAACTGGAGGCCCTTCAGCGTCGCGTCCGGGCCGCCGCCGCGGATCGCCACCGCGTCGTTGGGCGAGATCCGGTCGACCTTGATCGGATCGAATTCGTCCAGCCCCTCCCCCTGGAGCAAAGGCAGGGTCGCGATGTCGAAATAGGGGTAGCCGAGATAGGAGAGGAGCAGGGTCCGCCGGTCCCTCTTGGGCAGAGCGAGCAGGGCCTGGCTCAGGGCCCGGTCGGTTTCCGCGTCGAGCGGCCTCAAATCGAGCATGCGCGCCAACGCCGCGAGCGCGGCCGCCGGCTCCCGCTCGGCCGCGGCGAAGGCGCCGCTGGCCGATTCGTCGGCCGGTCCCGATTCGCGGCCGCGGTAGCGGGCGATCATCGTGTGAAGCATGGCGAGCATGGTCTCCAGCTCTTCGCGGGGCGCCTCCATCCTATCGGCCGTCTCGGTGATCCGCCGGGCGAGGAAGCGCAGCCGCCGGGTGCGAAATGTGAGGTCGAAATCGACGAGGAAGGCGATCACGTCCTTGCGCGCCGCTCCGGCCGTGACCGCTTCGGGATCCGCCAGCCCCAGGCCCCGGACGTGCCGCCAGACCGCCCGGCGCACCGCCTTGCGCCGCGCATTGTCGCCGCCGCCGCTTTCCCGGAAGACGGTCGCGGCAACCTCCTCGACCACGGTCGCGATCTTGAGCTGACCGTAGGCGGCATAGGCATAGCCCGCTTCCCGCGCCGCCAGATTGTGCGCCTTGGCGCGCCACGCCGCCAGCCGCGCCGGCGTCGGGCTGTTGATGAAGAAGCTGGAGCCGACGGCACGCTCGATCGCAGCCTCCACTTCGGGCCGGATCGATTCGATGATTCGCCTGAGGCGGCGGATCCGCGCCGAGATCAGGTCGATCGCCTCGAGATTGTCGCGGATCGGCTGCTCGCGCGGGATGTCGGAGAGCGCCCCGAACACGGTGGCGAAGAAACCGGGGACCTCGGCTTCGTCCTTGCCGCCCAGCCGCACGCTTTTCATGCCCGGTTTGGGATCGATATAGACGAAGCGGCGATCCACCTCACGCCGCGCCGGCCGTTTCTCGAGCGCCGCCACGGCGGGCCCGAACGGGGCGTTGTGCAGCACCGAACCGTCGATCAGGACTGCCTCTTCGGCATCTCCAAGCGCCGCGTGCCGAGGCAAAACGCGGGCGAGGAAGGCGGCGCGGCCTGGCCAATCCTGCTTTCTCTTTTCAAGGCACTGATCGAGTTCGCTCACACGAAATGGCGGGAAGGCGCCCGGGAAGCTTGCCGTCGCCCGCGCGGCGAAAGTGAGCTCGGCGTGGTCGGCGAGCCGCCGCGGTGCGCCGCCCGGATCCTGAAAGGCCAAAGTGAGCCGATGCTCGGTCTCGATCACCTCCGGCGGCGAGTTCAGCCTGAGCTGCTCGGGATAGCCGTGGAAATCGGTCACTGTGACGAACAGGTCGAGCGGCTGGTAATCGGGCAGCAGGGGATCGCCCGCCGGCCCATTTTCCATCGCTTCCAACGCGTTCAGGATGAGGCTGGTCAGCTCGGGCCCGCCGAAGGGCGGCGCGAACCAGGGCGCGCGAACAAAATTGGCGAGCTTGGCCTTGATCTCGGCGCGGTGGCCGGGCTCCACTGTCCGGTCGATCGCGCCCGACCGGCCGGAAAGCGCCCAGGCGATCGGCACGGCCGCCATCTTGGCCATGCGCGACATCGAACCCCCGCCCGGCGCGAGCAAAGCGTCGACGTCGGCCGAATCGAGCCACAGGTCGGTCAGCGGATCGATCGTCTGGCCGGTGGCGATGGCATGGCCGAGGAAGACGGCGTTGATCCCGCCCGCGCTCGCCCCGGCGAGGATGTCGACGAGGACGCGAAGGTCGAGATCGGCCTCCGCCGCGATCGTCCGCAGGAGCCTGGAATAGACGTCCTCGCGCGCGGCTTCCGCCGCGTCGCTCGAATGGACCGCCTGGCTCGCCTTGGCGACGCGCCAGATCTCCTTGGTGATGCCGTGCATGTAGACGGCGAGGCTGACGCCGCCATAGCAGACCAGGGCAATCCGCAATTCCTTCTCGCGCATAAGGCGAAGCGTGGCAGGAAGGCGACGTGCTGTCGAGCGCGCCGCCTCGCCGGCAGGTTCCGTCCTTTCCTTTTGCCGAACCAAGCGGCTAAGCCCCGCCCGCCGGGTGCGGGTAGCGGGCCCGGTGTGGGAGCTAGCTTGAGGCGCATCTTCATGTTCGCGGCGATGGGGCTCGCGCTGGCCGCCCTGCTCTGGGCCGCCGCGATCCGTTTCACCGCGCCGGTGCCGGGGGCAACGCCGCCCGCCCGCTTCGAGGTTCCGGTGGCTGGCGCCCCCGCGCGGGGTCAGTCCGCGGTCGATTATGCCCGGCTCGATTCGCGGCTCCAGCGGGTGATGGACGATCCGGCGATGGTCGGGATGGCGGTGGCGGTGGTCGAGCAGGGGGAAATCCGCTTCATCAAGGGCTACGGGATCACCTTTGCCGGCGGCCGCGAGCCGGTGACGCCCGACACCGTGTTCCGCTGGGCGTCGCTGTCCAAGGGCGTCGCCGCAGACATGGTGGCCCGGCTCGCCGATCAGGGCCGGCTCTCGCTCGGCGAGCCGGTGGGGCGCTACGCCGCCTCGTTGAGGCTGCCCGGCGGCAACGAGCATGTGGCGAGCGTCGCGGATCTGCTCTCACACCAGCTCGGTCTGTTCGGCCACGCCCAGGATTCGAAGCTGGAGGACGGCATCGACCCCGCTTATCTGCGCGGCTCGCTGGCGACCCTCCACAGCATCTGCGCGCCGGGCGCTTGCCATGCCTATCAGAACGTCGCCTTCGATGCGGCATCGGAGATCGTCGAGCGAGTCACCGGCCGGCCCTATGGCGAGGCGGTGCGCGAGCAATTCTTCGCGCCTTTGGGCATGACGGGCGCGAGCATGAGCCGGGCGGAGCTGATGGCCGCGCGCAGCTGGGCGCGGCCGCATGCCGGCGCGCACCCGGTCCGGCCCGAGGAGGTCAACGACATCTACTACCGCGTCCCCGCGTCGGGCGGCGTCAACGGCTCGATCAAGGACCTGGCCATCTGGATGCTGGCGCAGATGGGCCTCGCTCCCGACGTGCTGCCCGAGGACGTCCTCGCCGCGGTGCAGGCGCCGCGCGCACGCACGCCCGGCGAGAATTTCCGGCGCCGCAGGTTTCGCGAGCGCATTACGGCGTCGAGCTACGGGATGGGCTGGCGGATCCTCGATTATGCCGGCCGCCGGGTGATCGGCCACCATGGCGGGGTGCGCGGCTACCGCTCGATGATCCTGTTCGATCCTGCGCAACGCTCCGGCGTCGTCGTCCTGTGGAATTCCTCGAGCCGGCGCCCGAACGCCATCGAATATGAGGTGATGGACATGGTCTACGGCCTGCCCTCGCGCGACTGGCTCGAGCTGGACGAGCCGGCCCCGCCCGTGCCGGCCCTGCCGGAGACGAACGGGCTGAGCGAGAATGAAGGCACCTAGAGCGGCCGCAACTCCGCCCAGATCGGCAAATGATCCGAGGCGCGGCGCGAGGCGGCGGTGCGGTGGGCGCCGCTGGCGACGATTTCGAGGTCCCGCGAGACCATGATCCGGTCGAGCGCGGCGATCGGGCGCCGCGCGTGGAAGCTCGGCCCGCACGGCGCGAAATCATGGCTCGCGGCGAACTCGCGCAGGCAGCCGCCGCGCGTGCTCCATTCGTTGAGGTCGCCCATCAGCACTGCGTGCCGCTCGCCGTCGCGCTCCTTCAAGTGGCCGAGGATCGCGCTCGCCTGCCGCCGGCGCCACAGGCCGGAAAGATCGAGGTGCATGCCGACGATCCGCAGGTCGCAGCCATCGAGGGAAACGTCGGCGAGCACCGCGCCGCGCGGCTCCAGCGAGGGCAGCCGGAAGAGGTGGTGCTCGATCACCTCGACGCTCTTTTTCACGAGAAGGGCGTTGCCGTGCCAGCCGATGCTGCCGGCGCGAGTGTCGATCTCGACCGGCTTATAGTCGCTATGCGTCTCGATCATGGCGAGGGGGAGGGCGCTCGCTTTGGACCCGAAGCGGCGGTCGGCCTCCTGCAGTGCTATCACGTCGGCGTCGAGTTCGTTCAGGACCTCGATCGTCCGCTCGGGCCGCCGCCGCCGGTCGGTCCCGATCGCCTTGCGCATATTGTAGGAGGCGACGCGGATCATGAGGGACAGATACTGGAAATGGGGACAGTTACCAGTAACCGTCCCCTCAGTGCGCCTTGAGCTTGCCTAGCACATGATCGAGCGCGCGCACCGCCTTGTCCGCCGCCAGCCCGACCGCGGTGTCGACCCGGTCCGCCTCGGCGTGGACCGCGACCGGCTCGTGTCCGTTGACTCGGACCTCGAGGCTGACGCGTTTGTCGCCGCCGCCCTTGGGGCCGTTGACGTCGGCGACGTGCAGCTCGACATGGGTGAGGCGCTGGCCGAACCGCTTCAGCTTGCTGCGAACCCGCTCTTCGAGCCGGGCATTGGCATCGGCGTCGCTCTTGATCTGGTTATCGGTGCTGACCTGGACGAACAATTCACGCCTCCTCCGCTGTGACACTCGCACAGGATAATGCCGGGCGAGGCCGGGACGTTCCACCGCAGCGGTTTTTACTGGATGTTCCTCTGATGTTCCAATATGCTCCCGCGCCATGGCCCTAATTCCTATCCTGCTTGGATATGCGGCGGCAGCGCTCGGGCCCGACGATTTCACGATCATGATTCCAGTTAGCCCCGAGACGCTGGAGGGCCAGCGCCTGGTCGCGGCGCGGGCGCGAGAGATTTGCGGATCGCGCTTTCCGCTGCCGTCGCGTTACAGCTTCTCGGGACGCGAGATGATCAGCCCGGAGGGGGTACGGCAGAGCGTCTTTGAGGTCAGCCAGGAGCTGACCTGCTCGGACAGGCCGCCGGACGCCGCCGCCGCCGAACCGCCGGCGCCGGCGGACTGGCGGGCGTCGGATCAGGACGATACGGACGTGCGCGCCGCGACGATGGGCTATTTCGCGGCCGTCGACGCGGGCGACGCCGCGCGCGTCCACGCCATGTGGATCGAGGCCGAGCGAGCCGCGCGGCCGCTCGAGGCCCGCGTCGAGGCGCTGCGCCGCTTTCGCTCCCTTGCCGGCGCGCCGGGCGCGCATCGCATCGTCCGGCTGACCTGGTATGTGAATCCCCAAGGCGCGCCGCGGCCCGGCATCTATGTCGCCGCGGATTATGAGCGCGCCTATGCCGGGCTCCATTTCAATTGCGGCTATCTGATCTGGTTCCGGGAAGCAGCGGGGCGCTACGCCCTGACCCGCGAGGAGACGAGCAGCTTCCACAGGGGGGATAGCTCCGCCACGCCCGGAAATATCGCGGAGGCGCGGCACATCGGGCGCTGCGAGCCGGGCTGATGACAAGGGCGAAGAAACGCTATGTCTGCCAGGCCTGCGGGTCGGTCAGCGGCCGCTGGGCCGGCCAGTGCGCCGATTGCGCGGAGTGGAACAGCCTGATCGAGGATGCCGAGGGCGTGGTCACGCCCTTTTCCGCCAGGCACAATCTGAGGAGCGGCGGGCGGCGGGTCGATCTGGTCGGGCTCGACGCGGAGGTTCGGCTGCCGGACCGGGTGACGACCGGCATCGCCGAGTTCGACCGAGCGGTTGGCGGCGGCCTCGTCGCCGGCTCGGCGAGCCTGATCGGCGGCGATCCCGGCATCGGCAAGTCGACTCTCTTGCTCCAAGCGGCTGCGAGGATCGCCGCCCAAGGCCTTCCTGTTGTTTATATTTCCGGCGAAGAAGCGGCCGACCAGGTGCGGCTTCGCGCGCGCCGGCTCGGGCTCGGCGCGGCGCCGCTCAGGCTCGCCGCGGCTACCTCGGTCCGCGACATATTGACCACTTTGGCGGAATCCGCGCCGCCCGCCCTGGTCGTGATCGATTCGATTCAGACCATGTATTCGGACCTGATCGAGGGCGCGCCCGGGACGGTGAGCCAGGTCCGTGCCGCCGCCCACGAGCTGATCCGCTTCGCCAAGGAATCGGGCGCCGCCATCGTCCTGGTCGGCCACGTCACCAAGGACGGCGCGATCGCGGGCCCGCGGGTGCTCGAGCATATGGTCGACACCGTGCTGAGCTTCGAGGGCGAGCGCAGCCATCAATACCGGATCCTGCGCGCGACCAAGAACCGCTATGGCGGCACCGACGAGATCGGCGTCTTCGCGATGGGCGACGAGGGGCTGGCCGAGGTCGCCAACCCGTCCGCGCTCTTTCTGACTGACAGGAGCGGGGCCGTGCCCGGCGCCGTCGTCTTCCCGGCGCTGGAAGGGACGCGGCCGGTGCTGGCCGAGATCCAGGCGCTGACCGTCCGACTCGCCAGCGGCGCCACCCCGCGCCGTGCCGCCGTCGGCTGGGATTCGGGCCGCCTCGCCATGATCCTCGCCGTGCTCGAGGCGCGCTGCGGGCTCAGCTTCTCGACCTGCGAAGTTTATCTGAACGTCGCCGGCGGCTACCGAGTCACCGATCCCGCCGCCGACCTCGCCGTCGCCGCGGCCTTGGTCTCGGCCCTGGCGGAGCGGCCGGTTCCGGCCGAGACCGTTGCCTTTGGGGAGGTCGCGCTGTCGGGCGAGCTGCGGCCGGTCGCCCATGCCGGCCTCAGGCTCAAAGAGAGCGCGAAGCTGGGCTTCGATCGGGCCTTGCTGCCGGCCGTATTGGCCGGAGAGAAGGGGCCGATGCGCCTTTCGGGCTTCGGCACGCTCGCCCAGCTCGTCGACCATCTGCTGGGGCGCGGCTGAGCCGCTTGTAGATCGCCCGGGCTCGGCTTATTCGGGCGGGCGGGGGACAGGATATTGATAAAGACCGCTTTACTGCTCGCCCTGGCCGCGGGCGCGACCGCCGCCGGCGCCCAGGACGCCAATTACCGGCAGTTCATCGAACGCACCACCGCCGCCGCGCCGGCGCCGGCCATCGCATCGCTTCAGGCGCAGGCGCTCGACATGCTGCAGGGCAATGCCCGGGAGGAGCGGCGATGCGTTCCTTCCGCTGTCACGCTCGAGCGGCTCGAGAGCGCGACCGCGGCCCGCGTGGTTACGGAAGGCGTGGCGGCCGGCCAGCTCAGGAACGGCTGGACGATGTATGGCCGCGCCGGCGGCTGCCCCGAACCCTATCTTGCCCATTTCATGGTGCTGCGCATGGCCGACGACAGCCTGAGAATCGTGCTGGTCAACGAGGGCGAAACCCTGACCAACCCCTCGCTGATGCGCGACATGGCCCATTTCGCCGCGGCCGCCGCGGCGGCCGTGGCCCGGCGGGCGAACCCTCGCTGCGACACGGCCGATCTCGGCATGGGACCGACGCGCGTGGTCGATCGGTCGCGGCTCGGCGCCTATTATCACGGCGCCTATTTCTCGGGCTCGTGGAGCGAAGCCTGGATTTTCCGCGTCTGCGGCCGTCGCGTCGAGGTGCCCGTGACCTTCACCGCCGACGCCAATGGCGGGGCCGATTACAACATCCGCGGCACCGAGGCGCGCATCCTGGATTGAGCGTCGGCGCCGGCGCGCCTTTGGCCGCTTCCTTTGCGGCGCGTCCTGAACTAGGCAATCCCCATGGGTTTGACCGCACTCGACATCGTCGTCGTCCTGCTCGTCGGCGCCGGGCTCGTCTTCGGCTGGCTGCGCGGCTTCGTTTCCGAGATATTGTCGCTGTTCGCCTGGTTCTTGGCGATCGCGGCGCTCAGATACCTGCACGAGCCGGTCCGCGACCTGCTCGTCGGGCCGGTGGGCACCGTCTCGGGTGCCTCCGTGCTCGCCTTCGCCCTCGTCTTCGGGCTGGTCTTCGTCGGCGGCAAGCTCGCCTCGCGCCGGCTCGGCGGGCGGGTGCGCAATTCGGTGGTCGGGCCGGTCGACCGGGTGCTCGGCGCCGGCTTCGGCGCATTGAAGGGCCTGATCGGCGCGACCATCCTCTACCTCGTCATCAGCCTCGTCTACGACACGATCTGGGGCCGCGCGGCCGAGCGGCCCGAGTGGATGACGAACTCGCGCACCTATCCGCTCCTTCAATCGAGCGGCGCGACCATCGTCGACCTGGTCGAGGCGCGGCGGGGACCGGCTCCGCAAGGCGCTTCCCCGGGCAATGAGAGCGCCGGGAACGCCCAGTGACCGAGATAAGGCTGCACGACACGATGGCGCGGGAGAAGCGCGTCTTCACCCCCGCCGATCCGAGCCGGGTAACGATGTATGTCTGCGGGCCGACGGTCTACAGCCGCGCCCATATCGGCAATGCCCGCCCCGAAGTGGTGTTCGACGTGCTCGGCCGGCTCATCCGCTATGTCTACGGCACGGACAGCCTCCGCCACGCGCGCAACGTCACCGACGTCGACGACAAGATCATCGAGGCGGCGCGCCGCGAGCTCATCGAGCCGGCGATGATCGCGGAGCGGTTCGAGCGCCATTACGACGAGGACATGGGCGCCCTCGGCGTGGCCAAGCCCGATCTCACGCCGCACGCGACCCACACCATCCCTGAAATGGTGGCGATGATCGCGCGGTTGATCGAAACCGGAAACGCCTATTCGGCGGAGGGTCACGTCCTCTTTCACGTGCCGTCGGATCCCGATTACGGCGCGCTCGGCCGCCGCGACCGCGAGGCGATGATCGCCGGCGCCCGCGTCGAAGTCGCGAGCTACAAGAAGGACCCGGCCGATTTCGTCCTCTGGAAGCCCTCGCCGGAGGGAATGATCGGCTGGGATTCCCCCTGGGGCCGCGGCCGCCCCGGCTGGCATATCGAATGCTCGGCGATGATCGCCGCGCATCTGGGCGAGACGATCGACATTCACGGCGGCGGCCTCGACCTCATCTTCCCCCACCACGAGAACGAGATCGCCCAGAGCCGTTGCGCGCACGATGGCGCGCCGCTCGCCCGCTACTGGATCCATAACGGTTTCCTGTCCATGGCCGGCTCCGAGAAGATGTCGAAGAGCCTCGGCAACATCGTCACCGTCGCCGAGCTGCTCGAGCGGGGCCATAAGGGCGAGGTGCTGCGCTTCGCCTTGCTCTCCGCCCATTACCGGCAGCCGCTCGAATGGTCCGACGCGCTGATCGTGCAGAGCAAGGCGACGCTCGACCGCCTCTATCGTGTCGCCGGAGACTCCGACGCGGCCGACGCCGATCCCGCTGTCCTCGAAGCCCTAGCCGACGACCTTAACACGCCGCTCGCTTTGTCCCGCCTGTCCGCGATCGAAGATGGCGCCGTGCTGCGCGCATCGGCCGGCCTGATGGGCTTGCTTGAAGCGGATTCGACTTCCTGGTTCCAGGGTGCGGGCGACGCGCGGATCGAAGCGCTCATTGCCGCCCGGGCCGAAGCGAAACAGCGTCGCGACTTCGCCGAAGCCGACCGGCTTCGCGCCGAATTGTCCGAGGAGGGGATTGTCCTTGAGGACGGAGCGCAGGGCACGATTTGGCGCCGGGCCTGAGCCGTATTAAGTGGGGCTGGTGACCAGCGCCCTCTACTCCCGCGACATCCTGCGGCTCGCCGCATCGATCCCGCACCAGCGGCGGCTCGATCGCCCGCAGGCCAGTGTCGAGAAGCATTCGCCGGTCTGCGGCAGCCGGGTGGTCGTCGATCTCGTCAGCGACGATCAGGGCAGGGTGGCCGAGCTCGGGCAGGAAATCCGCGCCTGCGCGCTCGGCCAGGCGTCCGCGTCGCTGATGGGGGCCCACGCCATCGGCCGCTCCGCCGCCGAACTGGCCGGAGCGCGCGATGCACTCGCTGCTTTTCTCGCCGGCACGCGCGACGATCCCGGCGGCTGGCCCGGCCTCGACGTCTTCGCCGAAGCGCGGCGCTTCACCGCTCGCCACGGGGCGATCCTGCTTCCGTTCGAGGCGGTCGCCGACGCCGCCGCCAGGGTGCCGGTGCGATGACAGAGGTGGTCGAGGGGGGCGGCTCGCTGCTCCATGACGCCGTGATCCTGCTCGGCTTCGCGCTGGCTTTCGTGCTGCTCTTCCGCCGGCTCGGGCTCGGCGCGACCCTGGGCTTTCTCGTCGCCGGCGCGATGGTCGGGCCGCATGTGCTGAACCTGGTCAGCGGCGCGGAGAGCATGCTGCACGTCGCCGAGCTCGGCATCGTGCTGCTGCTCTTCCTGGTCGGGCTCGAGCTCAATCCGTCCCGGCTGTGGCGGATGCGGCACGACATTTTCGGCTTCGGCCTGCTCCAGGTCGTCCTGTGCGGGCTCGCCATTTCCGCCCTGGTCTGGCTGGCGACGCGGTCGACCACCGCCGCGGTGTTCGCGCTCGGCCTGCCGCTGGCGCTCTCCTCGACCGCGCAGGTGCTGCCGATGCTGCAGTCGGCCGGACGGCTGCGCACTCCGTTCGGCGAGCGCGCCTTCTCGATCCTGCTCTTCCAGGACCTGTCGATCGTTCCCTTGATCACCATCGTCGCCGCGATGTCCCGCAATCCCGCCGACGCCGGCGGTCCGCCGGGCTGGCTGCTGGCGCTCTACACCATCGGCGCAATCGCCGGGCTGGTCCTGGCCGGCCGCTTCGTTCTCCGGCCCCTGTTCCGCCTGATCGGCAATCTGGGCGAGCGCGAGATGTTCGTCTTCGCCGGCCTGTTCACAGTCATCGCCAGCGCCGTGGTGATGGAGCTGCTCGGCCTCTCGACCGCATTGGGCGCCTTCATCGCCGGCGTAATGCTCGCCGATTCGCCCTATCGGCACGAGCTGGAGGCAGACGTCGAGCCGTTCCGCGCGATCCTGCTCGGCCTCTTCTTCCTCGCGGTCGGGATGATGCTCGATCTCGGTGCGATCGCCGAGCGTCCCTTCTTCGTGATCGGCCTGGCCATCGCGCTGATTGCGGCAAAGGCTGCGGTGATCATGGGCCTCGCCATGGCCTTCAAAATGGCTTGGCGGCCGGCCCTCGGCCTCGGACTGCTCCTGAGCCAGGGCGGCGAGTTCGGCTTCGTCCTGTTCGCGCAGGCGCAGAGCGCGCTGCTGATCGAGGCGGAAGCGGCGAGCCTGTTCGGCGCGATCGTCACCCTCTCCATGGCGACGACCCCGTTCCTGATGATGGCGACCCGGCGCTTGCGCGCCCAGCCGGTGACGCGCGAGGAGCGCGACGGGCCCGTCGCCGACGGCTCCAACGCGCTCATCGTCGGCTATGGCCGGTTCGGCCAGACGGTCGGGCAGATGCTCGTCGCGCAGGGCATCGCAGTCACCCTGATCGACACCGACATCGAGATGATCGACGTCGCCGGAAGCTTCGGCGCCAAGGTCTATTATGGCGACGGCACCAGGATCGACATGCTTCGCCAGGCCGGCGCGGCCGAGGCGGAGCTGATCCTGTTCTGCATGGACGGCGACCAGATCGGGCCGGAGCTGATGGAAGCGGTTCACGAAGCCTTTCCCAGCGCCACCATCCTGGTGCGCGCCTTTGACAGGCGGGCGTTCCTCCGGCTGAAGGGCGCGCCGATCGCGGGCGTGGTTCGCGAGGTGCTCGATTCGGCGGTGCGAATGGCGCGGATGGCGATGGAAAGCGTCGGCGTCGACCTGGAGGAGATCGACCGGACCGAAGATCTCTACCGCGCCCGCGACCGCGAGCGGCTCAGGGCGCAGATCGAGACGGGCGACCTGCGCGCGCAGGTCGACCGGATCATCACCACCCCCGAGCGCGCGGCCGGAGCCGAACCGGGCTAGCGCTGATCGCGCTCGAAAAAGGCGTGGCCGATCCCGCGGGTCAGGACCAGGCCATCTTTCTTGTCGTGCGCCATCCGCGCCGCGATCGCGGCCGGATCCGCATCGGTGGCGGTCGGAAGGCCCACCGCCTCGAGGTGCGCGATCGCCCGCGCGGCGTCTTCGGCGGGACAGAGGCCGCGCTCCACCGACAGCCGGAAGGCCAGCGCCATTCCGATGGCGACCGCCTCGCCATGCCGCAACCCCGTCTCGGCCTCGATGGCATGGCCGAAGCTGTGGCCGAAATTGAGCAGGGCGCGCCGCCCTTGCGTGTCGCGCTCGTCGCCCGCCACCAGCGCCGTCTTGGCGGCGACGCAGGTTTCAATGGCTTGGAGGCGCGCCGTGGCATCGCCCGCGATCAGTGCAGGGCCGTTTTCCTCGCACCAGGCGAAGAAGCCGCGATCGCCGATCAGGCCATATTTGACGACTTCGGCATAGCCCGCCCGCAGCTCCTCGGCGGGCAGCGTGTCGAGTGTCTCCGGATCGATCAGGACCAGAGCGGGCGGGTGGAAGGCGCCGATCAGATTCTTGCCCTGGCGCGCATTGACCGCTGTCTTGCCGCCGATCGCCGAATCGGCCTGCGCGAGCAGGGTCGTCGGCACCGCGATCCAGGGGCAGCCGCGCTTCAGCACCGCCGCGGCGAATCCCGCCACGTCGCCGACCACGCCGCCGCCCAGAGCGACGACATGATCCGAGCGCCCAATCCGCGCCTCGATCATCGCGTCGAGCAGGCGTTCGACCTCGCTCATCCTCTTGCTGGATTCGCCCGGGGAAAGCACGAAGCGCCCGGCAAAGTCGCCGCACAACTGGTCGGGCCAGCCGGCGCGCGCGACATTCTCGTCAGTGACGAGGAACAGCCGCCCGGCCGGAAGCGGGGCCTCGCCGAGCAGCCCCTGGCCGATCAGGACCGGATAGCCGGGCGTATCGATCTGGATCATCGCGCGGCCAGAGCCTGGACGATCCGGTCGACCGTGCGCTCGTGGGTCGCGGCGTCGCTTCGGATGGTGAGATGCGCCTGCGCATAGATCGGGTTGCGGAGCATGGCGAGCCGGCGAAGCAGCGCCGCCGGGTCCTCGCCGTCGAGCAGCGGCCGGCGGCCGCGCCGCCCCGCCCGTTCCGCCAAAGTCGCTATATCCCCGTCCAGCCAGACGACGGTGCAGCGCGCGAGGAGCAGGGCCCTCGTCTTATCGTCCATGAAGGCGCCGCCGCCGGTCGCGATCACCTGAACGGGGCCCTCGACCAGCCGGGCGATGACGCGCCGTTCGCCGTCGCGGAAATGGGCTTCGCCAAAGCGCTCGAAAATCTCGGCGACGCTGAGGCCCGCCGCCGCCTCGATGTCGGCGTCGGCGTCGGCGAAGGGCAAAGCGAGCCGCTTCGCCAGCCGCCGCCCGATCGTCGACTTGCCCGCCCCCATCAGGCCGATGAGAGCGATGGATTTTTCCTGGAGCTGGGCCGCGCGGCGCATCAGGCGGGGGCTATACAGGCCGCGTCCCGCTGGGGCAAAAGGCCGCCATGCGCAGATCCAGTTCCAGCTTCGCCCCGACCCGCCGCCCCCGCTCGCCGATCGGCATGCTCCTTCTCCTGGCGGCGGTCCTCCTCGTCGGCTTCCTCATCTATCTGGGCCTGTCGAAAGGCGAGGTGCCCATCGAGCGCATGGAACAGGACGTGACCAATGAAGTCCTGGCCCGCTAAGGCGCTTCTCTACGCCGGCGCGGGGGTGCTGCTGGCGGCGCTGCCGGCGCTCGCGCAGGACCGCGACTCGCCCGAATCGCTGCTGCCGCCGGGCTTCGGCGATCCGCAGACGCTGCCGCCGCTCGAGGAGAAGGCGCCGCCCGCTTCGCCGCGCGCCCCCCAAAGCGCGCCGTCCGCGGCCGATCCGGGTCTGGACGGCAACCTCCTCGACGGAGTCGAGGAGGTCGAGCTCGACCGGAGCGCGCTTCCCCGGCCGACCAATTATTTCACCATTCCCGAAGGCGCGGAGCGCCCGATCGACCGGATCGGCCCGCTCGAGCCCGGCAATTTCGGCCTCGGCGCCGACGCGTTCGGGCGCGGGCAGGGCCCGCTTCTCGCCACCCTGATGCGCCGCCTCGACGCGCCTCTGCCGTCGCGCTGGACGTCGATCCTGCTCCGCCGCGCCTTGCTGTCGCGGGCGGCCGCGCCCGCCGGCGTTCACCCGGTCGACTGGGTGGCGGAGCGCGCCTCGCTGCTGCTCCGGATGGGCGAGGCGGACGCGGCGCGGATGCTGGTCCAGGCGGTCGACGTCGAACATTATACGCCGCGCATGGTCGAAACGGCCGCGCAGACCGCTCTGGCGACCGCCGATCCCGCGGCGCTCTGCCCGCTGGTCGCGCCGGCGCGCGGCTGGTCGCACGATCCGGTCTGGACGCTCGCCGACGGCATGTGCGCCGCGCTGGAAGGCGAGGCGGCGCGGGCCAGCGCCCTCATCGACGACGCCCGCAACCGGGCCGGGACCGGGATCGACCTCCTGCTCGCCGAAAAGGTCGTCGGCGCCGGCGCCGAAACGCGCCGCGCGGTCGAGATCGAGTGGCGGGGGGTGAACGAGATCGATCCGTGGCGCTTCGGCCTCGCCAGCGCCACCGGCGTCGAGATCCCGGCCCCGCTGCTGGCGCGCGCCGGCCCGCGCATCCAGGCCTGGCTCGCTCGGGCGCCGATGGTTCCGCTGGAACAGAGGCTGACGGCCGCCTCGATGGCGGCGTCGCTGGGCGTCCTCTCCTCCAACTCACTGGTCGAGATCCACAGCCTGATGCTCGACCAGACCGACGTCGCCGAACAGCGCGGCACGGTGGGGGCGCGGCTGCGCACCGCCTGGATCCACCGCGATCCGGCCGAGCGGCTCGAGGCGATGCGCAGCCTGTGGAGCGAAAGCGACCTGGCCCACGAACGCCATGCCCGGCTGATCCTCACCGCCGGCGCGGCCGCGCGGATTCCGGTGTCCGACGCTTATGCGGCAGACGCGGCCAATCTGATCGCGGCGATGCTGAGCGCCGGCATGGACCGGCAGGCGGCGCGCTGGGCCCCGATCGTCGAGCAAGGCGGCGAATCCGATCGCGCATGGGCGATGCTCGCGCTCGCGGCGCCGCGGCCAGCCGTGCCGGTCGACACGGGCCGGATCGGGGCGTTCGCCTCCGCCGGCGGCGCCATGGCCGGCCGGCGCGGTCAGCTCCTCGCCGCTGCGCTGGCCGGGCTTGGCCGGATCACCCCAGCCGAGGCCGCGCAGGCGGGCCTCCGCCTCGGCGGCGAGGATTCCTGGACCCGGGCCATCGATCAGGCGGCGCGCGCGCGCGCCGCGGGGACGGTCGCCCTGCTCGCGGGGGTCGGCATGCAGACCGCCGACTGGTCGGGCGTGCCGCCCTCCCATCTGTTCCGGATCGTCCGCGCTCTGAGCGCGGTCGGCATGGACTATGAGGCCCGGATGATCGCCGCCGAGGCGGTGGCGCGGCTGTGATCGCTTCGGAGGACAGGCAGCGGATCGCCGCCTTCCTCGAGATGATGGCCGCGGAAGCGGGCGCCGCCCGCAACACCTTGCTCGCCTACGAGCGCGACTTGCGCGGCGCATCAGCGCTGCTCGGCGGCGGGCTGGCCACGGCGCCGCCCGACGCGCTGAAGCGCCTGGCCGAAGCCTGGATGCCGCTGAAGCGCGCCACCGTCGCGCGCAAGGCGGCCGCCTTGCGCCGCTTCTTCGCCTTTCAGCAGGACGAGGGGATGCGGCGCGACGATCCCTCGTCCGCATTGCCGCGGCCCGCGAGCGAGCGGCCGCTGCCGAAGATCCTCGATCACAAGGCGGTGGACGCCCTGTTCGCCGAGGTGGAGCGCCGCAGGGCCGAGGGCGGCGTGCCGGCGCTGCGCATGTCCGCTTTGGTCGAGCTGCTCTACGGCTCGGGACTGCGCGCCACCGAATTGGTGTCGTTGCCGAGGAATGCCGTATCTCCCGACAAACCCTTCCTGATCTTGAGTGGCAAAGGCGGGCGCGAGCGGCTGGTGCCGATCTCGGACAAGGCCCGCGCCGCGGTCGCGGACTATGCCGCGCACGTGCCGCGCGACGCGCTCTTCCTGTTCCCCTCGGGCAAGAAGCATCTGAGCAGGGTCAGGCTCCACCAGCTGGTCAAGGCGCTCGCCGCCGATGCGGGCATTCCGCCCGAGCGGATCAGCCCGCATGTGCTTCGCCACGCCTTCGCTACCCATTTGCTCGAAGGCGGCGCGGACCTGCGCGCGGTGCAGATGCTGCTCGGCCACGCCGACATCGCGACGACCCAGATCTACACCCATGTCGACTCGCGCCGGCTGATCGAGCTGGTGAATAGCCGCCATCCGCTCGCCGACCGTCCCCGCGTTGACGCGAAGCCGAACCGGGCCTAACCCCCGGCGCCGCATGGCCACCTTCCTCGATTTCGAAAAGCCGATCGCCGAGCTGGAGGCGCGGATCGCCGAGCTGCGTGAAACCGCGTCGGCCGAAGAGCCCAATATCGAGGCGGAGATCGCGCGGCTGGAGGACAAGGCCGAGCGTTTGCTTCGCGACAGCTATGCGAAGCTGACGCCCTGGCAGAAGACCCAGGTCGCCCGCCATCCCGAGCGGCCGCATTTCAACGATTATGTCGCCGGCCTGATCGAGGATTTCGTCCCCCTGGCCGGGGACCGCAATTTCGGCGACGATCCGGCGATTGTCGGCGGCTTCGGACGCTTGGACGGCCGCAGGATCATGCTCATCGGCCATGAGAAAGGCGACGACACTGCCGGTCGGCTCGAGCACAATTTCGGCATGGCCCGGCCCGAGGGCTACAGGAAGGCGATCCGGCTGATGCGGCTCGCCGACCGCTTCGGCCTCCCCGTCGTGACCCTCGTCGATACGCCGGGCGCCTTTCCCGGGGTTCAGGCCGAGGAGCGCGGCCAGGCCGAGGCGATCGCCCGCTCGACCGAGCAATGCCTCGCTCTGAGCGTGCCCCTGGTCGCCGCGATCGTCGGGGAAGGGGGCTCGGGCGGCGCCATTGCCATCGCCGCCGCCAACCGGGTGCTGATGCTAGAGCACAGCGTCTATGCGGTGATTTCGCCCGAGGGCTGCGCCTCGATCCTGTGGCGGACCGCCGAGAAGGCCGCCGAGGCCGCCGAGGCGATGCGGGTCACCGCCGCCGATTTGAAGCAATTGGGCGTGATCGAGCGGATCGTGCCGGAGCCGCTCGGCGGCGCGCATCGCCAGCCCGCCGTCATGGTCGCCGCATTGGGCGCCGCGATCGGGGAGGAGCTTGACGCCCTCGCGCCTTTGTCGCGCGACGAGGTCCGGGCCGCCCGCCGGAAAAAGTTTCTCGCCATCGCCTGAGGCGGATAAGAGAAGGGCGGCGGAATTGCTTCCGCCGCCCCTTCCTAACGTCGTGAAGCGATGGGCTTAGCCGTCCATCGCCGTCGAAACGTTGGTGAAGGTCTGGTTCAGGCTGGTGCCCAGGCCCTGCATGGCCGTGATGGCCGCAACAGCGATAAGAGCGGCGATCAGGCCATATTCGATGGCGGTGGCGCCCTTTTTGTCTTTGATGAGTTTACGAATGAACATTTCCGGTCTCCTTGGTTCCACATTCTTGGAAGTCCACACTTCCCGCCGCCCGCGCTTGGCTCTTGGGTCAGCTGATTCCCCCTTAAGGCGGGGAAGTTTCCAAACGTTTAACGCGACTATGCGCTGGTCACCTGCTCGGTGACGTAGTTCCACATGTCCGTGGTGGTGCCGGCGACGACGGTGAGGGCGCCGACCATGGCGAGGAAGACCATCGCGAGGATGAGCCCATATTCGACCGCGGTCGCCCCGCGCCGGTCCTTGAGTAATTCGAAAAAACCCCGCATCGCCTTCGTCCCCACCCCAGGGCAGAATTGCCCATCCTGCAGGCGCGAATAGGCCCGATGCGGTTAATGAAATACTAGCGGAAGCGATCAGCTTGCAAAAAATTCCGACAATGACGGTGGTGGCGGCGGCGCTGATCGACGGTTCGGGCCGTGTCCTGCTGCAGCGGCGCGCGCCGGGCCGCGCGATGGCGGGCCTGTGGGAATTTCCCGGCGGCAAGGTCGAGGCCGACGAGCTCCCCGAGGCCGCGCTGGTGCGGGAGATGAAGGAGGAGCTCGGGATCGACGTCGACTCGGCCGCGCTCGCCCCCGCCTGCTTCGCTAGCGCGATGGTCGGCGAGCGGCACATGATCCTGCTGCTCTACCTCTGCCGTGAGTGGCGCGGCGAGCCCCGTCCGCTCGACGCGTCCGCGCTCAAATGGGTCCGGCCCGGCGAGATGGTCGCCGACGAAATGCCCCCCGCCGACCGGCCGCTGATCGCTCTCCTCAGCGCTTTGGCTTGAGCGCGTCGGCGAGCGAGGCCGTGCCGCTGCCGCGCCGCGCCGGCTGCGGCTGGCCGGGTGCCGGCGCCCAGGCCGAAAGATAGAGGATCTCGAACCGTTCGGCGGTCTTGCCGCCGGCGCCGGCCCCGGCGGCGAAATCGGCCATGGCAGCGGCCAGCCCTTTCCGTCCGAACGGCCTGGAGGCCCGGTTCACCAGGACGTTGGTCGCCGCCATCGCGCGCAGGTCGGCGATCAGCCCAATCAGCGAGGTGTAGCGGACGTCGATTACCTCCCGATCCGCGACCGGAAGCGCGAAGCCGGCTCGCACGAGGAGATCCCCGGCGGCGCGTACGTCGATCTGGGGGTGGAGCCGTGGCCCGGCGCCCGCGTCCTCGGCCTCCTCGGCCGCGCGCATCGCGCGCCGCAGCCGCGGCAGGCTGCCGGCGCCGGCGAAGGCGGCGAGGAACAGGCCATCCGGCTTCAGCGCGCGCCGGATCAGGGCCAGCGTCCCGGGCAGATCGCCGACCGTGTCGAGCACGCCCACCGAAACGACGAGGTCGAATGGCCCGCCGGGGAGGGGAAGCCGATCCTCGTCGCCCTCCACGACCTCCAGGCCGCGCGCCCGCAGCCGCTCGGCCAGATAGGAATCGCTGCTGAGATCGAGCGCGGCGGCGAACGGGCGGGCGACCATGTCGAGCCGCTCGACCAGCTCGTCCGCCGCGCGGCGATGGAGGTAAGAGGCGTCGAGGCCGCTCAGCGCAGCCCGCTTGCGCCTGATGGCGATCAGGCGCCGGTCGAAAAGCTGGTCCGCCGCGTCCACGGCCGCGCTATAGCAAAGCGAGACGGGTGGAGGGGAGGGGAAGCATGCCGAGGCCGATTCATTTCGAGATCCACGCCGACGACCCGGACCGGGCACAGCATTTCTATGAGGCGATGTTCGGCTGGAGGTTCGCCGCCGTGGAGGGAAGCGATTTCCGGTTGATCAGGACCGGCGACGGACCGGGGATCGACGGCGGCATGATGCAGCGCCGCGGACCGCCGCCGCGGGGCGGGGAGCCGCTCAGCTCGTGGGTGTGCACCCTCGATGTCGACGATGTCGACGCCTGTGTGGTCAGGGCCGAGGCGAGCGGCGGCTCTCTCGCGCTGCCGAAGATGGCCATCCCGGGCGTCGGCTGGCTCGCCTACATCAAGGACAGCGAAGGCAATATCCTGGGCATGATGCAGCTGGACTCGGCTGCCTGATTTGTCCGCTTGGCCTTGCCCGACTTGGCCGATAAAAGCCGCAAGGGCGAACAAGTGTATTGCATCACTAAAACAGTTGTGCGAGTAAAGCCGCGACGATGACCGAGCATATCTTCGAGCCGATGCGCCGCGCGATGGTCGCGAGCCAGCTCCGCACGACCGGGGTCAACGACCCGCGCGTGGTCGCGGCGATGGGCGAGGTGCCGCGCGAGGATTTCGTGCCGGAGGAGCGCCGGGCCCTGGCTTATGCCGACGCCCTGGTGCCGCTGGGCAATGGCCGCGCGCTCAATCCCCCGATGGCGCTGGGCCGGATGCTGACGGAGGCGCGGCTGGGGGGAAGCGAGCGCGCGCTCGTGATCGGCGCCGGCACCGGCTATTCGGCGGCGTTGCTCGCGCGGCTGGCGGGCACGGTCGTCGCGCTCGAGGAGCATGCCGGCCTGGCGGCTTGCGCGAAGGAGGCGCTCGCCGGCACCGGCGTCGCGCTCGCCAAGGGCCCGCTCGCCAAAGGCTGGCCGAGGCGAGCGCCCTACGATTTCATCCTGATCGACGGCGCGGTCGAGCATGTGCCGCGGGCGATCGTCGATCAGGTCGCCGACGGCGGCCGGATTTCGTTTGCAGTCGTCGACCGGGGCGTGACCCGGCTCGCCATCGGCCGCGCCGTTGAAGGCGCGTTCGGCATCACCATCTATGCCGATGCGGCGGCGGCCATCCTGCCGGGGTTCGAGAAGCCCCGGATTTTCAGCTTTTGACGACGGAGTGGGTTTGATGCGGGCTGGTTTGCTGGCAGCGGTCGGAGTGGCGGCCATCGCTTTGGGCGGGGCCGCTTTCGCCCAGGATGACGGGCGGCCGCCGGCGACCGCGAATGCGCCGGCCGGCCCGACCCGGACGCTGCGCGACGCATTGGTGCGGACCTACGATACCAACCCGACGATCATGGCCGAGCGGCAGCAGCTGCGCCAGGCCGACGAGGACGTCGCTCTGGCCCGCGCCCAGGGGCGGCCCCAGATCTCGACCTCGGTGGGGCTGAACCGCGATCTGGTGACCCGCAATCTGGGCGCGAACGGCAGCGACCTTTCGGTCACCGGCAGCGTCAGCCTTCCCGTCTATGCCGGCGGCCGGATCCGCAATTCGGTGCGCGCCGCCGATACCCGCGTCGCGGCGGGCCGCGCCGACCTGCGCGCCACCGAGGGCGACATCTTCACCGAAGCCGTCGCCGCTTATATGGACGTGATCCGCGACCGTTCGATCGTCCAGCTGAACCAGAGCCAGGTCCGCGTCCTCGACACCAATTTGCAGGCGACCCGCGACCGGTTCGAAGTCGGCGATCTGACTCGCACCGACATCGCCCAGTCCGACGCCCGCCTCGCGCTCGCGCGCAGCGGCCTTGCCCTCGCCGAGGGGCGGCTCCGGGCCAGCGAGGAGAATTTCCGGCGCGTGATCGGCGCCGAGCCTGGCGACCTGCAGCCGCCCAATCCGCTGCCGACCCTTCCCGGCACGCCCGATCAGGCGACCGAGGTCGCGCTCGGCAACAACGCCGATCTGGCCTCGATCGCCGCCCAGGCCCGCGCCGCGGGCTATGACGTGCGCGTCGCCCAGGGCGGGCGGCTGCCGACCATTTCGGCGGTGAGCACCACCCGCCACGTCGACCTGCTGGGAACCGCCAACAATGGCGGCACGCCCGGCCTCATCCCGGACAGCACGACGAGCACCGGCGTCGGTCTCTCGCTCTCCATGCCGCTCTACCAGGGCGGCGGCGCGAGCGCGCGGGTCCGCCGGGCCCGCGCCTTCGAAGGGCAGCTGCTCGAAACCGCGGTCGCAGTCGAGCGCGGCGTCGTCTCGACCACCCGCGCGGCTTTCGCCTCCTACCGGGCGGCGCTCGAAGCGATCGAATCGAACGCGATCGCCGTCGCCGCCAACCAGCTCGCGCTTGAAGGGACCCGCGCCGAACAGACGGTCGGCACCCGCAACGTGCTCGACGTCCTCAATGCCGAGCAGGAGCTCCTGAACAGCCAGGTGCTGCTCGTCAGCGCGCGGCGCGACGCTTATGTCGCCGGCTTCCAGCTCCTGAACGCGATGGGCCAGGCCGAGGCGGAGGACCTGAATCTCGATGGCGGTCCGCTTTACGACCCGCAGGTCCACTATAACCGCTATTCGCGCAGCTGGTCCGACTGGAACGACGGGCCGCGCCCGGTGCCCGTCTCGACGCGTACCGCGCCGCCCGGCTCAAACAGCCCCGTGACACAACCGCCGCAATAATACATAACACATTCGTTATGGGGGACATTCAGCAGGACCCGTCGATGGAGGAGATCCTCGCCTCGATCAAACGCGTGATCGCGGAGGACGGCCGCGTTGCCTCGACCGCGGTGCCGCGCCCGGCCCGCCGGCTGCCGCGGGCCGACGCGACGGCGGGCGACGAGGACGTGCTCGAGCTCGACGACCCGGTCTCCGAAGACGCCGGCCTCCTCTCCGACGATGCCGCCAGCGTCAGCCGCGAGCGGCTCGCCTCTTTGTCGGCGCTGCGCCAGCGCAGCGAAAGCGGGACCGATCAGGGCGCGCTCGAGGCGGTCGTCCGCGAGATGCTGCGGCCGATGCTCAAGGAATGGCTCGACCAGCGCCTGCCCGAGATCGTCGAGGACATCGTGTCCCGCGAAGTCGCCCGCATCACCGGCCGCGACCTCTAAACTCCTTTTGTCGCGGCGCCGGCGGTGCTAGGCGCGGCGCCATGAGAAAGCTCATGCTCGCGAGCTTCGCCGCGCTCGCTCTCGTCCAGGCGCCCGCCGCCTTCGCCCGCCCGATCACAGCGACCGATCTCGCTACCATGCGGCGCCTCGCGGCGCCCGCTGTTTCGCCCGACGGCAATTGGGCGGTCTACCAGCTGCGCGAGACCGACCTTTCCGCCAATCGCGGCCGTCTCGACCTCTACCTGATCGATCTGCGCCGCGCCGGCGCCGAGCCGGTGCGCATCGCCTCCGCGCCCGAGCATAATGAGCACGACCCGCGCTTCTCGCCCGACGGGCGCTGGCTCTATTACCTGAGCAACGCTTCGGGCAGCGACCAGATCTGGCGCGTGGCGCTGCCGGCTGGGACGCCCGAGAAGGTCAGCGATCTCGCCGCCGACATCGCGGGCTTCGCGATCGCGCCGACCGGCGACCGCCTCGTCCTCTGGGCCGACCGCAACATGGCCTGCGCCGACGTCAATTGCGCCAATGTCGCCGACACGCCCGAAGGTCGGGGCAGCGCCCGCGTCTACGATGAAACCTTCGTGCGCCACTGGGACGCGTGGGTCGAGCCCGGGGTGCGCTCGCGCCTCTTCTCCTTCCCGATGGCCGACGGCCGCCCCCAGGGCGCGGGCATGGCCCTCGCGCCGAACCTCGTCGGCGATTCGCCGTCCAAGCCGTTCGGCGGGGCCGAGGAGATCGCGTGGAACCCCGACGGCCGCACGCTCTATTTTACGCTGCGCGAGGCGGGCCGGACCGAGGCCAATTCGACCAACCTCGATATTTTCGCCGTGCCCGCGGACGGCAGCGGCCCGCCCGTCAACCTCACCGCCGCCAACCAGGGCACCGACACCGGCCCGGCGGTCTCGCCCGACGGCCGCTGGCTCGCTTACACCGCTATGGCGCGGGCGACCTACGAGGCCGACCGCCAGATCGTCCAGCTGCGCAACCTCGCCACCGGCGAGACCCGCGCCTTGACCGTCGACTGGGACCGCTCGGTCGGCTCGATCGCCTGGGCCCCGGACGGCCGCAGCCTCCTCGTCACCGCCGGCGATACGCTCGACACGCCGGTTTTCCGCGTCGACGTGCGCACCGGCCGAGTCAGCCGGCTGACCGGTCCCGGGACGGCCGGCAACGTCGTCGTCACCCGCGACGGGGCCGTACTCTACACGCTCAACAGCCTGCAGGCGCCCGACGATCTCTACCGGCTCGGCCGCCGCGGCGGCGCGGTGCGGCTCACCCGGGTCAATGCCGACAAGCTGGCCGGGCTCGATCCGGTCAGCGTCCGGCGCTTCAGCTTCCCGGGCGCGCATGGCGACAGGGTCTGGGGCCAGATCGTGCGGCCGCCTGCCGCCGAAGGCCGCCTCCCGGTCGCTCTCCTCATCCATGGCGGGCCGCAAAGCTCGTTCGGCAACGGCTGGTCCTACCGCTGGAATCCCTGGCTGTTCGCCGCGCCGGGCTATGCCGCGGTCACCGTCGATTTTCACGGTTCGAGCGGCTACGGCCAAGCCTTCACCGACTCGATCAACCGCGACTGGGGCGGGGCGCCGCTCGAGGATCTGCGCCTCGGCCTCGCCGCCGCCGCCCGCGAGGATCCGGCGCTCGACACCGCCAATGCCTGCGCGCTCGGCGGCTCCTACGGCGGTTTCATGGCGCTCTGGATCGCGGGCAATTGGCCGGACGGCTTCAAATGCCTGGTCAGCCACGCCGGCGTCTTCGATCAGCGGGCCATGGCCTATGAGACTGAGGAGCTGTGGTTCACCGAATGGGAGTTCGGCGGCCCCTATTTCGAACCCGCGGCCGCCGCGGTCATGGAACGCCACAACCCGGTCAATTTCGTGCAGAACTGGCGGACGCCGATGCTCGTTATCCACGGCGAGCGCGATTTCCGCGTCCCCTACACCCAGTCATTGGGCGTGTTCAACGCGCTCCAGCGCCGTAACATCCCCTCGCGCCTCGTCGTCTTCCCCGACGAGAATCACTGGATCCTGAAACCGCAAAACTCGATCCAATGGTATCGCGAAGTCCATGGCTGGCTCGATCGATGGTTGCGGCGTCCCCAATAACGTCATCCCGGCGAAGGCCGGGATCTCGTGAGACAGCTGTGACTTCTTGACCCGAGACCCCGGCCTTCGCCGGGGTGACGAAGAGGGGAAACGCGGCTAAGCGCGCTCAATGAGTGAGCTGCCCAAGACCTTCGACCCGGCCCAGATCGAGGCGCGCTGGTACGCGCATTGGGAGAATGAGGGCCTGTTCCGCCCTGCGCGGGACGAGGCCGAGCCGTGGACGATCGTGATGCCGCCGCCCAACGTGACCGGCTCGCTCCACATCGGCCACGCGCTCGACGTCACCTTGCAGGACATCCTGACCCGCCACGCCCGCCTTCAGGGCAAGGACGCGCTCTGGGTGGCCGGCATGGACCATGCCGGCATCGCCACCCAGATGGTGGTCGAGCGCAACCTGGAGGAGCGGCAGGACAAGCGCACCAATTACACGCGCGATCAGTTCGTCGAGAAGGTGTGGGAGTGGAAGGCCGAGAGCGGCGGCCAGATCACCCGCCAGCTGCGTCGGCTCGGCGCGAGCTGCGACTGGGCCAATGAGCGCTTCACCATGGATCCGGGCTTCTCGGCCGCGGTGATCAGGGTGTTCGTGCAGCTCTATCGCGACGGGCTCCTCTACCGCGACAAGAGGCTGGTCAATTGGGACCCCAAATTCCAGACCGCCATCTCCGACCTCGAAGTCGAGACTCGCGAGGTGCAGGGCCATTTCTGGCATTTGCGCTACCCGCTCGAGGACGGCAGCGGGGCCGTCCAGGTCGCCACCACCCGCCCCGAGACGATGCTCGCCGACATGGCGGTCGCGGTCCATCCCGACGACGAGCGGTACCGCAAGTTGATCGGGAGCAAGGTGCGTCTTCCCATCACCGGGCGGCTGGTCCCGATCATCGCCGACGCTCATGCGGACCCCGAGCTCGGCTCCGGCGCGGTCAAGATCACGCCCGGCCACGACTTCAACGATTTCGAGGTCGGCAAGCGCGCGGGGTTCAAGCCCGCCGAGATGCTCAACATGTTCGATGCCGAAGCGCGCGTCGTCCAGTGTGGAGGTATCCCGGACGAGCTCATCGGCCTCGACCGGTTCGAAGCGCGCAAGCGCGTCGTCGACTTGCTGGAGGAGGGCGGCCATCTCGACCGCCTCGAGGATCGCATCGTCCAGCTTCCTTATGGCGACCGCTCGGGCGTGGTGATCGAGCCCTGGCTCACGGACCAATGGTATGTCGACGCCGCGACGCTGGCCAAGAAGCCGATTGCGGCGGTCCGCTCCGGCGAGATCAGGGTCGTCCCGAAGACCTGGGAGAAGACCTGGTTCAACTGGCTCGAGAACATCCAGCCCTGGTGCGTCTCGCGCCAGCTCTGGTGGGGCCACCGGATTCCGGCCTGGTACGACGAATCCGGCAATGTCTATGTCGCCGAAACGGAGGACGACGCGCGGGCCGAAGCAGGTGACGGCGCCCGGCTCCGCCGCGATCCGGACGTGCTCGACACCTGGTTCTCCTCCGCGCTCTGGCCGTTCGTGACCCTGGGCTGGCCTGAAGAGACCGGGACGCTGGCCCGCCACTATCCCAACGACGTCCTCATTTCGGGCTTCGACATCATCTTCTTCTGGGACGCGCGGATGGCGATGATGGGCTTCCACCTGATGGGCGAGCGGCCCTGGAACACGCTCTACCTTCACGGCTTGGTCCGCGACGCCAAGGGCCAGAAGATGTCCAAGTCCAAGGGCAATACGGTCGATCCTTTGGGCCTGATCGACCGCTACGGCGCCGACGCTTTGCGCTTCACCCTCGCCGCGATGGAGAGCCAGGGCCGCGACATCAAATTGGATGAGAAACGCGTCGAAGGCTATCGCAACTTCGCCACCAAGCTGTGGAACGCCGCCCGCTTCTGCCAGGCCAACGGCATCGGCGCCTCGAAAACGATCGAGCCCCCCGCCGCCGCCCTCCCGGTCAACCGCTGGATCGTCGGCGAGACGGTGAAGACCGTCCAGGCCCTCGACATCGCGCTCGCCGAGCTCCGCTACGACGAAAGCGCCAACACCATCTATCACTTCGTCTGGGACAGATTCTGCGACTGGTATCTCGAGCTGATCAAAGGCCAGGTCGATGGCGAGACCCGCGAGGTCGCGGCCTGGGTGCTCGACCAAATCCTGGTCATGCTCCACCCGTTCATGCCCTTCGTCACCGAAGAGCTCTGGAACGCGATGGGCGATCGCCCCTATCCGCTTATTCTGGCCAAATGGCCTATGCCCGACGCCCGTGCGCTCGACCCGGAAGCGAGTGCGGAAATCGACTGGGTCATTCGCGCCGTCAGCGGAATCCGGGCGGCCCGTTCCGAGCTCAATGTTCCTCCGGCAACCAAGTTGACGGCGGTTGTGGCAAATGCAGGCGAAATGACTTCCTGGCGTATCTCTTCCCTTGGGCCGGTTGTTGGAAGGCTGGCGCGACTGCAAAGCATCGGGCTTGGTGAAACTCCCCCAGGCGGCGCCGCACAAATCGTGGTCGACGAGGCGACCTTCATACTCCCGCTCGAGGGCGTGATCGACATCGAAGCCGAGCGCACTCGCCTCGCCAAGGCGGCGGAAGCGGCGGAAAAGGAGCGCGATTCGCTCGCCGCTCGCCTCGCCAATTCGAGCTTCGTCGAGCGCGCCAAGCAGGAGGCGGTCGAGAAAGCGCGGGCCGACCATGCGGAGAAAGCTTCCGACGCCGAGAAGTACCGCGCGGCGCTGGCGCGCCTGGGCTAGGCCGGTACCACCACCTCGATCGCTCGTTCGGCCACCTCGATGGTCGCCGGCGTCCGGCCGAGCAGCTCGCCGTCGATCGAGATGGGCAGCGGCGGCTCGGTGATGATCCGCATCCTGCAACCGCGGAAATCCTGCACCGTCTCGCTGCGCGCGGAGGGGCGGGCCAGGATCGAGAACCAATTGTGGATCAGCCTTTTCTTGTCGCTGCCGGTGACCGCCTGGACGACGATCTCGCCGCTGTCGACCTCGGCGCCCTCGACGACCTCGACTCCCCCGTGGAAGGCGCCGTTGGCGATGCGCACCTCGAGCGCAATGAGGCTGTGGCTTTCGCCGTCGACTTCCACGGTCAGCCGGAACGGCCTGAACTTGATCAGGCACCTGAGCGCCCAGGCCAGATAGCCGACCCGGCCGAGCCAGCGCTTGAGATTATGCGGCACTGTCGCGGCGATCAGCGGCGACAGGCCGATGGCGGCGCTGTTCGCGTAATAGTCGCCGTCGATGATTCCGAGATCGACGCGGCGCCGCCTGCCGGTGGCGATGGTGCGCACCGCGCCGTCGAGGTCGAGCGGAATGCCGAGCGTGCGGGCGAAGCTGTTCGCCGTCCCCAGCGGAAGCAGGGCGAAGACGCAGTCGCGGTCGACCAGTTCGTCCACCGCCGAGGAGAGCGAACCGTCGCCCCCGCCGACGATCACCATCGGCGCGCCGCCGCGCACCGCGGCCTTCACCGTCGGGATCAGGTCCCTGGGCTTGCGGATCGCGTGCGCGGAGATCAGCCTGATCCCGGCCTCGCGCAGCCGGAAGGTCGCGCGGCGAAACAGCACGCGGCCCTTGCGCGAATGCGCATTGACGACGAGCACGGCTTCCTTCGGGATCGGTTCGGACGCAGGCACGGCCTGCACCAACTCACCAAAGCGCGCCGGTGTCCATCGTCATCGCGTCCGAGTCGCGAACCGCCGGGGAAAGCCGGCTAGAGCGTGGTGTCCGCCAGATTGGACTTGTATTTGGTGTTGGTCTGGCGGTCGTGCATCTCGATATAGACGTAGCTCGGCGGGATCTGACCCTCGGGCAGCGCGAACCAGATCGAGCCGAGGCTGTTCGGGCTGTTCAGAGCGCAAAAGCCGTAGATCCGCTGGCCCCTCGAAGTGAAGAAGTCGACCCAGGTACGCGACGAATTGGCGTTCTGGCCGCACGGCGGCAGACCGGGCGCGGGCGAGAACATGGCGGCGGGATAGGCCTGCTTGTTGAACACGTCATAGCGGTAGCGGACAAAATCCGTGCCGTTGACCGTGTAATATTCATTCCCGGTCAAATAGAGGATCGGATTCGGCAGCGGCGGCGGCGGCGGCGGCCCCTGGGCCTCCGACTCGGCGATTGCCGTCAGCGCCGACAAAAAAGCGGCGGCAACGAATGTCAGTGATTTGACGCGATTCATCGGCTGTCCTTTCATCCCCAAGTGAAAGACGCTGACTCGTCGGGAATCCCCCCTGCCAATTTGGGACTTGGCATGAAGAGGATGCCATCATTTCGCTCCCGTTTCAAGGAAGGTGGAAAAGTGCCGGCGGCCCTCGGCGCGGCGGAGGATCGCGGCTTTGCAGGCGGGGTGCGGCGCGTTACTAGCCTGCCCATGAGTGTCGCCTCCTTCCCCGCTCTACGCCTGCGCCGGACCCGCGCCGCCGCCTGGAGCCGGGCGCTGGTCGCGGAGACGGTGCTGACACCGGCAGACCTGATCTGGCCGTTGTTCGTCTGCGAAGGGGAAGGGGCGCAAGAGCCGATCGCGACCCTGCCCGGCGTCTCGCGCTGGTCGGTCGATCGCATCGGCGAGCGGGTCCGTGAAGCGCGAGCGCTCGGCATTCCCTGCATCGCCCTGTTCCCGAACACGCCGCCGGCGCTGCGCACCGACGACGCGCGCGAGGCCGTCAATGCGGACAACCTCATCTGCCGCGCGGTGAAAGCCGCCAAAAGCGCCGCGCCCGAAGTGGGCGTACTGACCGACGTCGCGCTCGATCCCTATACCGCCCACGGCCATGACGGCGTGACCGACGGGTCCGGCTACGTCGTCAACGACGAGACGATCGAGATCCTCGCCCGGCAGGCCCTGGTCCAGGCCGAAGCGGGCGCCGACATCGTCGCGCCGTCCGACATGATGGACGGCCGCGTCGGCGCCATCCGTTCAGCGCTCGAACAGACGGGCCATGTCAACGTCCAGATCATGGCCTATGCCGCCAAATATGCTTCGGCCTTTTACGGCCCGTTCCGGGACGCGGTCGGCTCGCGCGGCCTCCTCGAGGGCGACAAGAAAAGCTACCAGATGGATCCGGCCAATTGGGCCGAGGCGCTGCGCGAGGTCGCGCTCGATCTGGCGGAGGGCGCGGACAGCGTGATGGTGAAGCCGGGCCTGCCTTATCTCGACATCATAAGGGGCGTGAAGGATAGGTTCGAAGTCCCTGTCTTTGCTTATCAAGTCTCGGGGGAATATGCGATGATCGAAGCCGCGGCGGCGGCCGGGGCCGGAGACCGCGACGCGCTCCTCCTGGAGACGCTGATTGCGTTCAAGCGGGCGGGCTGCTCCGGGGTGCTCACCTACCATGCGCCCATTGCGGCGCGGCTGCTCGGCGCCTGATGGCGGGGGACGGGATCGTGGAGACCGAAGCGCCCGCACGCCGGCTCGGGGAGCGCTATGCGCGCCCGCTGTTCATCGTCACCATCATTACCGGCTCGTTCCTGCTTTTCCTGACCCAGCCGATGATCGCCCGCATGGCGCTGCCGCGCATCGGCGGCGCGCCCTCGGTGTGGAACAGCGCGATGCTGGTCTATCAGCTGCTGCTGCTCGCCGGCTACGCTTACGCCCATTGGCTCGCGCGAATGCGGCCGCGCCGGCAGGTGGGCATCCACATAACCCTGCTGGGGCTCGCGGCGCTCTGGCTGCCGATCGGCCTGACCGGCGCGCTGCCGCCGGTGGGCGGCGAGCCCGCCTTCTGGGTGCCCTGGTTCCTGCTCTCCTCGATCGGTCCGGTCTTCTTCATCATCTCGGCCCAGGCGCCCCTGATGCAGCGCTGGTACGCGCTCGAGAGCAGCCGGGGCGACCCCTATCCGCTCTACGCCGCGTCCAATCTGGGCAGCTTCGCCGGGCTCATTTCCTACCCGCTCGTCGTCGAACCGCTGATGAGCCTGCAGCAGCAGAGCATGTTGTGGACCGCGATTTACGCCGTCCTTGTCCTGCTCGTCGCGGCCTGCGCGCTCACCGTGCCGGCGCGGGCGGTCGAGGCCGTGCACGAAGAAACCGCGCCGCCGCCCACCACGCGCCAGATGGCGCATTGGGTGGCGCTCGCCGCCGTGCCGTCCGGCCTGATGCTGTCGACGACCACGCACCTCACCACCGATATCGTCGCCATCCCGATGCTCTGGGTGCTGCCGCTCGGCCTCTATCTGCTGAGCTTCGTCATCGCCTTCGCCGCGCGGCGCGGGCCGGCCAATTTCGTCACGGTGCTCGCGCCGCTCGTCATCCTGATCGCCGGCGGCCTCGCTTTTTCCGACGGCACCCGCAACCCGCTCTTCTCGGCGACGCTCGGCCTCCTCCTCCTCTTCGCGATCGCGGTTGCGCTCCATTCGGAGATGTTCCGGCTGCGGCCGGCGGTCGGCCATCTCACCCGCTTCTATCTCGCCATGTCCTTCGGCGGCATGCTCGGCGGCCTCTTTTGCGCGATCGTCGCGCCGCTCGTCTTCGACTGGGCCTATGAGCATCCGCTGCTGATCCTCGCCGCGGCCGTGCTGGTGCCGCAATTCTCGCTTCTGCCCTGGCCGAAGCGGCTGAGCAGGATCCTGAGCTTCGCCTTGCCGGCGGCCGCCTTCGGCCTTTCCTACGCCTCGGAGGCCGGCCTGTTCGGCCGCGATTTCCGTTTCGCCATGATCGGCAGCATCGTCGTGTCGCTGATCGCTTTGGCCTGCCTCGGCCGGCGCTGGCCGTTCGCCGCCTCGCTCGCCGCGCTGATGCTGAGCTATGGCGGCTGGGGCACGATCGTCTTCTCGACCCAGGACGCCCGGACCCGCTCCTATTTCGGCATCTATGAGGTCAGCACGCGCCACGACGGGAGCGCGCGGGTGCTCACCCACGGCACCACCCTGCACGGCATCCAGAATCTCGAGCCGGGCCTCGAGACCGTGCCGACCTCTTATTACGCCCGCCGCTCGGGCGTCGGCCTCGCGCTCGGCAACGCCGACGCCCTGTTCGGCGCGCGTCCCAGGATCGGCGTGGTCGGCCTCGGCAGCGGCACGCTTGCCTGCTACGCGCGCCCCAACCAGGCCTGGACCTTCTTCGAGATCGACCCGGCGATGGTCGGCGTCGCGCGCACCCGCTTCACCTTCCTCAGCCAGTGCGCGCCGCAGGTGCGCATGGTGCTTGGCGACGCGCGGCTGAGCCTCGCCCGCCAGCCCGCCAACTCGATCGACGTCCTCGCCGTCGACGCCTTTTCCTCGGACGCGGTGCCGATGCACCTGCTGACCCGCGAGGCGCTCGCGGTCTACGGCCGCGCGGTGCAGCCAAACGGCATCGTCCTCTTCCACATCTCCAACCGCTATCTCGATCTGAAGCCGGTCGTCGCGGACCTCGCCGCGCGCGGGGGCTGGACCGCCGCGATGATGCAATATGTGCCCGAGGAGGAAGATGAGGTGCTGAACGCCACCATCTCGGTCTGGGTCGCCATGTCGCGCAATCCGGCGACGATCGCGCGGCTGCAGGCGCTCTCCGGCGACGATGCCATGTTCTGGGAGACGGTCGAGCCCAAGCCCGGCTTCGCCGGCTGGAGCGACGACCACGCCTCGATCCTGCCGATCATCAACTGGGGCAGCATGTGGCCGGGGCGGTAGCGGGCCGCGCCGGGGCGCTCGCGATCGAGACCAAGCGGCTGATCCTGCGCGACTGGCGCGAAGACGATGTCGAGCCTTTCATCCGCCATACCAACACGGCGGCGGTGATGCGCTGGCTGGGAGGCGTGAAGCCGCGCCGGGAGATGGAGCAGGTCGTCCGATCGAGGATGATGCACTGGCAGGACGAGCGCGGCTTCACCTTCTGGGCGGTCGAGCGCAGGGCGGACGGCGAATTGCTCGGCTTTTGCGGGATCAAGCTGGCCGACGGGGAAGGATGCGCGTTCCTTGGCGCTTATGAGATCGGCTGGCGCCTGCGCGAAGACGCCTGGGGACAGGGCTATGCGAAGGAAGCGGCGACCGCGACCCTCGATTTCGCTTTCAATCGGCTGGGTGCCGAGCGGGTGGTCGCCGTGACGTTCGTCGGCAATGAGCCGAGCTGGGGCTTGATGAAGCGGCTGGGGATGAGGCGGCGCGCGGATCTCGACTATCACGATCCGAGGTTCGCCGAGCACAACCCGACCATCGTCTACGAAATCGAGCGTAGGGAGTGGCGGCGATGACTCTGATCACCTTCGCCGGCAAGACGCCCCGAATCGATCCCGCCGCCTTCGTCGCGCCCGGCGCGCAGCTGATCGGCGACATCGAGCTGGGGCCGGAAGCGAGCGTCTGGTACAATTGCGTGCTGCGCGGCGACATGAACAAGATCCGCATCGGGGCGCGCACCAACATCCAGGACGGGAGCGTGATCCACGTCGACCCGCACCGCCCCGGCGGCCCCGCTGACGGCTTTCCGGCCATGATCGGCGCCGACGTGCTGATCGGCCATATGGCGATGGTCCACGGCTGCATCCTCAACGACCGCGCTTTCGTCGGCCTGGGCTCGATCGTCATGGATGGCTGCGAGATCGAGAGCGACGCGATGCTCGCCGCCGGCGCCATGCTGACGCCCGGCAAGCGCATTCCGGCGGGCCAGCTCTGGGCGGGCCGCCCGGCCAGGTTCGTCCGCGACCTGGGCGAAGCCGATCTTGCCGGCATGCGGCTGGGCGTCGCCCATTATGTGGCGCTGGCGAAGCGCCACGCCGCAGAGCTCGCCGGACCCTAGATCCGCAGCCGGTCGATCCGCGCCTGCTGGTTGGCGGCGGTCCGGTCCGCCTCGGCGATCGCCGCCTCGAGCACGTCCTGGTCCGCGGCGCTGGTCGGCAAAGCGGCGCGGGCGAGGTCCAGCTGGTGGAGCTCGGCTACGGCGGCGCTCGTCCGTCCCCGCGCGGCCTCGAGCCTCGAAATCGCCTGCTGCGCTTCGATCCAGCTGTCCGATCCGGCGGCGCCCGCGCGCGCCGCCACGCGTTCGGCGCCGCCGAAATCGGCATCGAACGTCCGCGCGCCCTGGCGCACTTCGTCGAGCAGGGCGGCGATTCGCGCCCGGAGGGCCGCATCGTCCGGCACGACCGGCGCTTCGCGCACCGGCTCCTCGATCGCCAGCTCCTCGCCCTCGCGGGGCGCCAGCGAAGGGAAGGGCCCCTGCGACACGCAGCCGGCGAGCATCATCGCCGCCAAAATCACCGGGAGGCATTTCATGCCCGGTTCCTAGGGGGCGGAGGACGGCCCGGCAACAGCGGCCTCCGCCGGCGCGGGCGGGGGTTGCGTGGATTCGCCCCAGCCCCTATGTGCCACCCTCCCGCGCGCCCGTAGCTCAGCTGGATAGAGCACCAGACTACGAATCTGGGGGCCGGAGGTTCGAATCCTTCCGGGCGCGCCATTCATTCTTCCTTCAGAGCCGATCCCTGCTAATGCGCCCGAACCTGTGATCGAGCGGAGGGCTGGGCGATGAGGAGCATCGGGTTCGGCATCGCACTGATGCTCGCCGCGCCACCTGCCCTTGCGCAGAACCCGCCCGCGCCGCGCCCGATCGCTGTCGGCCAGTCCGTCTCCGGCGAGCTCAGCCTCAACGACGCGCAGCGCCGGTCAGGCAAATATGAGGACGTCTACACGCTGGCCGGGCGCCGCGGCGACCGGGTCGCGCTCAGCCTCGCTTCGCCGGATTTCGATTCCTATCTCCTGGTCACCGGCCCGGGCGGCTTCGCCTTGTCGAACGACGACGAGCCGGGAGGCGGCGGGTCGACGGACAGCCGGCTCCTGATTGAGCTGCCCGCCGACGCCGACTATCGGGTCGCGGTGACCAGCTTCCGGCCCGGCGAGACCGGCGCCTATCGGCTGCAGGCGGCATTGCCCGCGGCCGGCGCCCAAATCAGCGCGCCCGAGCGCGCCGAGGCGATCCGGCTTGGGGCCAGCATCGAGGGCCGCCTTGCCGAAGGCGACGCCCGGCTGGCGGCCGGCGAATATGTCGACCGCTATCGCTTCACCGCGCGGCGCGGCGACAGGGTGCGGATCGAGCTGACCTCCGCCAAGGTCGACACCTATCTCCTGCTCCGCCGCCCCGACGGTACCCAGGATTCCAATGACGACACCGAGGTGAACGGCGAGCCGTCCCTGAACAGCCGGATCGACACCGTGCTCGCCGAGGATGGCGACTATGAGATCTCCGCGACCACCTATCGGCCCGACGTCGTCGGCGAGTATCGGCTGACCCTCGCCCGAAGCCCGGGCATTCCGCGCCAGGTCCGCGTCCAGGGCGGCCCGCGCGTCGTCGCCCTGCTGGTCGGCGTGTCGGATTATGGCGAGCGCGCCAGTCCGCTCGCCAATACCGACGCCGACGCCCGCGAACTTTACGACAGCCTCCAGCGCGCGGGTCTGCTCCATCCGGCGAGCCGGGTCCTCACCAACGCCGAGGCGACGACCAAGAGCGTGACCGAAGCCTTCGCCCGCGCCGCCGCCGCCGCCGGGCCGGACGACCTGTTCCTGTTCTTCTTTTCGGGCCATGGCGACCAGGTCGACGTCGCCCAGGGCGCCGCCGAGCTGGACGGCCGCGCCGAGACGATCGAGCTTTACGATGCGGCGATGACCGACGCCGAGCTTGCCCCGCTCTTCGGCCGAGTCCGGGCGAGGATGTCGATGCTGGTGATCGACGCCTGTTATGCGGGCGGCTTCCGCAGCCTCGTCGATCGCCCCAATGTGATGGGGCTGTTCAGCTCGGAGGAGGATTTGACCAGCCTCGTCGCCAGTCGCTTCAAGGCAGGGGGCTTCCTCTCTTACTTTCTGCGCGCGGGCCTCGCCGGCGAGGCGGACGCGGACGGCGACCGCATCGTCGCGGCGGGCGAGCTCTCCACCTATGTCCGCCGCCGATTCCGCCGCGAGGGCGACATCCTCGCGACCACCCGCGAGGACGACCGCAACTTTCAGAATTTGCTGATCGAGCGCGGCGGCGTCCATGTCGATGACGTCGTCGTGCGGCTGGCCGCCGGCGGATCGCAGGCGGCCGCCGCCGCGCCGCCGGCGCCCGTGCGCGACCAGCCGACCCCGGCACTGGACGAGAAGACGCGGGCCGCCCGGCCGCCGAAACCTTAGTCGCCGACGTGCTCCGGCTTGCCCTTGCGCTTGGTCGAGGCGAAGTCCTCGAGCTGCTTCTCGCTCATCGATTCGGCCATCTGGCGCGAGGCGCCCTTCAACGCGCTCTTCGGCGTGTCGCCGCGCTTGGCCGACAGAGCGGCGCCGGCGGCCTTTTGCTGCGCGGCTGATTTGGCAGGCATGTCCGTTCTCCTTTGCAGGAAGAACGGCCGCGCGACCAAGCGAGTTCCTCAGGCGAGCTCGGCGAGGTCGAGCGTGGAAAGCAAAGCCGCCCGCGCCGCCTCGATCCGCCCCAGGAGGCCGGGTTCGGCGAGCTCGGCGGGCGCGATCCGCTCAGGCCAGAAGGCCTCGATGCAGGCGGCGATCCGGTCGAGTTGAGCCTCGTCGACCAGGAAGCGGCCATCGATGGTCGCGGGATCGGCGACAATTCGGAGCCTGAGGCAGGCCGGGCCGCCGCCATTCGCCATGGACTGGCGCACGTCGACCACGCACAGCCTCCGGATCGGCCCGTTGCCAGCCGCCATCGCCTGAAGCCAGGCCCAGACCCGCTCCGTCTCGCGGGCTTCCTCGGGCAGGATCAGCGCCATGCCGCCTTCGGGCAGCGTCACCAGCTGGGCGTTGAATATATAGGATCGGACCGCGTCGTCGAGGCTCACCAGATCCGCCGGCACTTCCACGATCTCGGTTTCGGAAAGCAGCGCCTTCAGCGCCGCGTAAAATCCATCCTTGTCCTCGAACGCCTGCTCGTGGGCGAAGAGCACATGCTCGTTCGCGACGGCGACGACGTCGTTGTGGAAGGCGCCGGCCGCGATCGCCGCCTCGGACTGCCGGACGAACAGGGTCCGCGCGGGGTCGACCCCATGCAGGCGCGCGACCGCCCGCGACGCCTCGACATGCTGGCGGGCCGGAAATTCGCCGCCGCGCACGCCGTAGACGAACACCTCCACGCCGGCCGCGTCATGGCCCGCGCAGAGCCGCATATGGTTGGCAGCGCCCTCGTCGCCGAACGTGTCCGGAACGGGCGCGTGGATCGCGAAATGCTCTTCGTTCGCGAAGGCGAGCCGGAGCTGGCTGAGCGATTCGAGCCATTCGTGGCTGCGGTGTGCCATGGTCCGCAGATTGGCGGCGGTGAGGTGGCAGCGCCCGTCGGCGGTGTCGGGGGCGGGGGAGACGGTCGCCGCATTGGCCGCCCACATGGCCGAAGCGGAGAATGCGGCCGCGCCGAGCGGCTCGGGCGCGTCCTCGAACGTCGTGCCGAGCGCCGCCAGCCAGTCGCGGTTCGGCCGGGCGTGCGGCAGGAACACGCCCTGGACGAGGCCCAGCCGCAGATTATGGCGCATTTTGCCGATCCCCTGCAGCGCCGCGGCGCGGGGGAAGGACATGGCGCCCTTGCTGGCGGTGGCGGCGAGATTGCCGAAGGCGAGGCCGGCATAATTGTGGCTTGGGCCGACGATGCCGTCGAAATTGATCTCGACAAGCGCCATGGCTCAGCGCCCGACCGCGAGAAATTCGTCGCCTTGCTCGAGGCCGAGCAATGCCGTCGCCGCGGAATCGAGCGTCGCCGTCCCGTCCGGCACCGCGTTCACATGGCCGTAGCCCGAGGCGAAGTCCGCCAACCCCCCCGCCGCAAGCATCAAGCGCTCCCCGCGCGGCTCGTCCGCCGCTCCGCTCATGACCAGCGCGCGCGCGTCGCGCACCGTCCGAATCTGGTCGGTGGGGACGGACATGGTCGGCCCGCCGTCAAAAATGTCGACATAGCCGTCGTTGACGAACCCTTCGCGCTCCAGCATCCGCATGGCGGCTTCGCCCGAAGGGTGGGGCCTTCGCATCACCGCAAGCGCCTCATCGGAGAGCATCGCCGTGTAGATCGGGGTCTTGGGCATTAGATCGGCGATGAACTGGGTGCCGTGCGCGCCGTTGAACGCGTCGGCTTCCTTGAACCCCATGCCGAAGAAGCGCCCGGCGATCGCGTCCCAGAAGGGCGAGCCGCCATCCTCGGCGATGACGCCGCGCAGCTCGGCCACCATTTTGTCGGCGAAGCGCGCGCGGTTCCTGCGGATGAAGAGGTAGCGGCTGCGCGCGAGCAATACGCCGAGCCCGAGTCCGCCCGACCGTGCGTCCGGGTGCAGGAAGAGCCCGCCGACCTCCGAACATTCGTTGAAATCGGTGCACAAGGTCAGCATCTCGGTGCGGAAGGTCCGGTCGAGCTCCGGCGAGGTCTGGGTGAGCTTGCTGATCCGGTAGGAGTAGAAGGGCTGCTCGATGCCGATCCGGCTGAATACCTGGCAGGTGCCGCGGATCTCGCCCGTCGCGGCATTTTCCAGCACGAACACGAACAGGTCGCCCTGCGGGTCGCCCTCCTCGCCCGCGAAGGCGTCGGCCGATCGAGACAGCTTGGCGACGAGCGTGCCCTTGTCGGCGGGAAGGTTGGTGAAGCCGCCACCGGTCAGCATCGCCATATCGTGGATCGCGTCGAAATCCCCGGCGCGCGCCGGCCTCACCCTGAAGCTCACAAATCCTCCTCCTGCGCGAGCCGCAGGATCGTCAGCGCCGACAACTGCGCCCGCTCGACGAGGCTCTCGACGATCAGATATTCCTGATCCGAATGGATGGCGCCGCCACGCGCGCCCATCGTGTCGACCACGGGCACGCCGCACGCCGCGATATTGTTGCCGTCGCAGACGCCGCCGGTGTCGCGCCAACCGATGTCCTGGCCGAGATCGGCGCCGCTGCGCCTGACCAGGCCGAACAGCTTCAGCGCCCTAGCGTCAAGCGGCTTGGGCGGGCGTCCAAAGCCGCCATGAACATCGATCGCGACTTCATGCTCGGCCGAAACGGCCCAGATCGCCGCATCGATCAGGCTCTTCGCGCGCGCTTCGTCCGAGGACGTGGCCGGGCGGAGATTGACCCGGAGCACGGCCTTATCGGGCACGACGTTGTTTGGCCCACCGCCATCTATGCGGGCGGGATTGACCTTGAGCCCGCTATCCCCGCTTTGGGCAAGGCGGACCGCCAGCGCGGCGGCGGCGAGCAGCGCGTTGCGACCGTCTTCCGGGTTGCGCCCGGCATGGGCGGCACGGCCTCTGACCACGAGAGAGAAATTTCCGCTCCCCGGCCGCGCCCCCGCGAGCGTTCCGTCGGGCAGCGCCGACGGCTCATAGGTCAAGGCGGCTTTCTTGCCGCGCGCCGCGTCGGCGATCAAAGCCGCCGAACCGGGTGAGCCGACCTCTTCGTCGCTGTTGATCACCACCTCGTAGCCCAGGTCCGGCGCGCCGACGCTTTCCACAGTCTTCAGCGCCGCCAGCATGATCGCGAGCCCGCTCTTCATGTCGGCGACGCCGGGGCCGCCGAGCACCTTGTGCTCCTCGCGCCAGAACACCTTCTGGAAATCGTGGTCGGGGGCGAACACCGTGTCCATATGGCCGGTGAAAAGCAGCTGCACCGGCGCGCCGGGCCGGACCTTCAGGTGCAGGTTCCGCCCGTGCGCGACCGCCTGAAGCGAGCCGTCGGCCGCCATCGCCTCGACCGGCGCGGGATCCTTGAGCCTCACCTCCCCGGGAAGGCTCGCGAAAGCATCGGCGAGCAGGCCGGCGACCATCTCCAGCCCGGCAAGGTTGCGCGAGCCGCTGTTGACCGCGGCCCAGGCGGTGACCTGGTCGAGCATCGGCGCATCCGCGCACCGCTCCACCGCCGCCGCTTCTCGTTGGGATAGGCCCCGCATGGCGAGCGCTCTAGCGCGGGGCGAGGGCTAAAGCCACCGGGCGAACGCCTCCAGGAGCTTGCCGTACATCTCCCTCTTGAACGGCACGATCATCGCCGGAAGCTCGGCGGGGTCCGCCCATTTCCAGGCCCGGAATTCGGGGTCGGCGGTCTCGAGGTTCACGTCGCCGTCGTCGCCCAGGAAGCGCATCAGGAACCAGGTCTGGCGCTGCCCGCGCCACTTGCCCTTCCACATCTTGCCGACCAGGTCCTCGGGCAGATCGTAGGTGAGCTCGATCGGGCAGCGCGCGACGATCTCGACCTTGTGGCGCGGGAGGCCGGTTTCCTCCTCGAGCTCGCGGAGCGCGCCTTCCTGCGGATCCTCTCCCTCGTCGAGCCCGCCCTGCGGCATCTGCCAGGCCTCGAGCGTCGAATCGAGCCGCTGGGCGACGAATACCTTGCCCTCGCGGTTGAGCAGCATCACGCCGGCGCCGGGCCGGTAGGGAAGGGCGGCGGGATCTGTCACCGTGGTTCGGCCAGGAGCAGCTTGAGCGCCGCGACGCAGCCCGCAATGTCTTCCGCCGACGAAGGAATCGCTCTCCTCAAATTGATGAAGCCGTGGATATTGCCTTCGGCCTCCCGGAAAATTGTCGGCACCCCCGCCTGGATGCAGGCTGCGGCATAAGCGCGGCCCTGGTCGCGGATCGGATCGAGGCTCGCGGTGACGACGAGCGTCGGCGGCATGCCCGCCTGGCTCTTGACCAGCGGCGAGTAGCGCCAATCCGCGGAGTCGGCGCGATAGCAATCCTCGAACCAGTCCATGCTCAATCTGGTCAGCATATAGCCCTCGCCGAAATCCTCCTTGCTCGGATAGCCCTTGCCGGGGTCGGCGGCGGGATAGATCGGCCATTGCGCCAGCACCGGCACCCGGGCCGGCGTGTCGCGCAGGGCGAGGCCGACGATGATCGCGAGATTCCCGCCGGCGCTGTCGCCGCAGAGGACGAGCCCGGTGACGCCGCGGCCGAGCGCCTCGGGGCTTTCCGCCGCCCAGCGCGCCGCCGCGACCGCGTCCTCGACGCCGGCCGGCCACGGGTTTTCCGGCGCCAGCCGATAGTCGACCGCGAGAACGGGCATGTCCAGCTCGCGCGCCATCTCCGCGCAGAACGGCTCGTGCGTGTCGAGGTCGCCGAAGACGAAGCCGCCCCCGTGGAGGAAAAGGAAGAGCGGGCCCGCCTCCCGCTCCTGGCGCCCGTCGAAAAGCCGAAGCCCGATCTCGCCCCCGGGCCCGGGGCAGGAGAGGTCGCGGATGACCGCCAGCTCGCCGGTCGGCGCATCGGCGACGTGACGCGAGGCGACCATCATCCGGCGGGCCTCGACAGGCCCGACCTCATAGGTCCTGGGCCCCGGCAAGCCATTCAGCCAGTCGAGGAACTGCCGCACGTCGGGCCGGACATAGGGTAATGACAAGGTGCATCCCTTCGCGAGCGAATCGGTCGTCTTGCTCATAAGCGAAGGCGCCGCCTGTTGTCGCGGCGGGCGGGGAGGGCTAGGTAGCGGGGACGCGTCCAGTTGCAAGGAAAGAAGCCGTGGCCACGGCCAGTCATATTCTCACCCCCGAAGAAGCCGGTTCCGACGCGCCGCTGGAGGCGGTTGTCGTCCGCTTCGCCGGCGATTCAGGCGACGGCATGCAGCTGACCGGCGGCCAGTTCACCTTGTCGACCGCCTTGGCCGGCAACGATCTCGCCACCTTCCCGGATTTCCCGGCCGAGATCCGCGCCCCGCAGGGGACGACGTTCGGCGTCTCCGCCTTCCAGATCAATTTCGGCTCGGCCGCGATCGAGACCGCGGGCGATGCGCCCGACGTCCTCGTCGCAATGAACCCGGCGGCGCTCAAGACCAATGTCGCCGATCTGAAGCCCGGCGGCCTGATCATCGCCGACGAAGGCGAGTTCGGCCCGCGCAACCTCGCCAAGGCCGGCTATGCGGCCAATCCGCTCGACGACGACACGCTCGCCAAATGGCAGGTGGTCCGATTGAACATGTCGCAGCTCACCCTCGATGCGGTGAAGCCGTTCGGCCTCGGCAACAAGGAGGCCTTGCGCTGCAAGAACATGTGGACGCTCGGCCTGGCGCTCTGGATGTTCGACCGCGACCGCGCGCCGATCACCCAATGGCTCAAGACCAAGTTCGCCAAGGCGCCCGATCTCGCCGAAGCCAATATCGCGGCGCTGAACGCCGGCCACGCTTACGGAGAGACCGCCGAGATGAGCGGCCAGTTCCAGCAGCACCATATCGATCCCGCGCCCGCCGAGCCCGGCCTCTACCGGACCGTCACCGGCGCCGAGGCGATCTCGCTGGGCCTGGTCGCGGGCGCCAGGCTCGCCGGCCTCCCCATGTTCTTCGGCGGCTATCCGATCACGCCCGCAAGCGCGATCCTCCACCATCTGTCCCGCCTCAAGGAATATGGAGTCACCACATTCCAGGCCGAGGACGAGATCGCCGCCATCTCCGCCGCGATCGGCGCAAGCTTCGCCGGCTCACTCGGCGTCACCTCCTCCTCGGGCCCGGGCATCGCCTTGAAGACCGAGGCGATGGGCCTTGCGATCATGACCGAGCTGCCTTTGGTGATCGTCAACTCCCAGCGCGGCGGTCCCTCGACGGGCCTGCCCACCAAGACCGAGCAGTCGGACCTCTACCAGGCGGTCTACGGCCGCAACGCCGATTCGCCGCTTCCCGTCATCGCCGCGCGCTCGCCCGCCGACGCCTTCGACTGCGCGATCGAGGCCTGCCGCATCGCCGTCCAGTATATGACCCCCGTGATCCTCCTGACCGACGGCTATATCGCCAATGCCGCCGAGCCCTGGAAGGTCCCCGACATGGCGCAGTACAGGCCCTTCCCGGTAGCCTTCCACGATCAGGCGCCGGGGGAAGGGGAGGCGGTCAATCCCTACAGGCGCGACGGCAAGCTCGCCCGCGTCTGGATCCGGCCGGGAACGCCCGCCTTGATGCACCGGATCGGCGGCATCGAGAAGAATGTCGGCACCGGCCATATCGACTACGACCCGGCCAACCACCAGGCGATGACCGACATCCGCGCGAACAAGGTGCTGGGCGTCGCCGAATCCTGCCCGGACCAGGAGGTCTGCCTCGGCGAAGAAGGGGGCAAATTGGCGGTCGTCGGCTGGGGCTCGACCTTCGGCCCGATCCACCAGGCCGTCCGCCGGGCACGCAGGAACGGTCTCGACGTCAGCCACATCCATCTTCGCCACATCTGGCCGTTGCCCAGGAACCTGGGTGAGCTGCTGAAGTCTTACGAGCGGGTCATCGTGCCGGAAATGAACAAGGGCCAGCTCAAGACCCTGCTCCGCGACCAGTATCTGGTCGATGCGAAGCCCGTCACCAAAGTCTCCGGCCAGCCCTTCAAGATCGCCGAGATCGAGGCTGCGATCGAGGAGGCGCTCTTATGAACCCGCCGCGCCTGATCCCGCTGGTGCTGATGCTCGTGGTGGTCCTGGCCGCCATTTATTATCTTTATCGAGGATGACGTCATGACCGAGCTGGTCAAGCTGACCGCCAAGGATTTCGCGACCGACCAGGAGGTGCGCTGGTGCCCCGGCTGCGGCGATTATGCCGTGCTGAAGGCGGTGCAGCGGACCATGCCCGAGCTCGGCGCCGATCCCGCGAAGACGGTGTTCATCTCCGGCATCGGCTGCTCGTCGCGCTTTCCTTATTATATGGAGACCTACGGCTTCCACACCATCCACGGCCGCGCGCCCGCGGTCGCGACCGGGGTGAAGCTCGCCAATCCCGAGCTCGACGTGTGGATCGTCACCGGCGACGGCGATGCGCTCTCGATCGGCGGCAACCACACGATGCACATCCTGCGCCGCAACCTGGATTGCCAGATATTGCTTTTCAACAACGAGATATACGGCCTTACGAAAGGCCAATATTCTCCGACGTCGCGAGTCGGCACGCGCTCACCCTCGACACCCTTCGGCTCGGTCGACCGCCCGGTCCGCCCCTGCGCCTTCGCGCTGGGTTCCGGTGGGCGGTTCGTGGCCCGCGCGATCGACGTTCACAAGAATCTGCCAGAAGTGCTGAAGGCCGCCCACGCCCACAAGGGCGCCTCCTTCGTCGAGATCTTCCAGAATTGCATCGTCTACAATGACGACGTGTTCGCGCCGTTCACCGCCAGGGAGCATAGCGGCAAGCAATTGTGGCTGAAGGCCGGCGAGCCGATGTTGTTCGACAACGGCACCAAGGGCCTGACGCTCGACCGCGAGGCCCTGAACCTCAAGGTCGTGGACGTCGCGGACGGCGACTGGACGGGGGCCGAAGTCATCGTTCACGATCCCAGCAACAAAGCGGTCGCCCACATGCTGATCGACATGCCGATCGGCGCTTTCCCGATGGCGCTCGGCGTCATCTACGACGATCCGCGCCCGACCTTCGAAAGCGCCATCCTCGACCAGAATGCCGAGATAGCGGCCGGCAAGCCCGCCGACCTCCAGGCCCTCGTCTCCCGCGGCCAGACCTGGCAGGTCGAAAAGGAACCGCGCGAGCTCTAGCGCGCTACCGGGGCAAGAGGATGCTGCAGCGGGGAAAACATCTGGTCGGGGCCGATCGCCGCTTCGCCACGGGCGGCGGGGTTGCCGCGCGGCTGTTCGCGGGCGGCTTTCACGGGATTCTAGACCGGATCGACGCGGGCCTCGCCGAAGGAAGGATCGACGCGACCCTACCCGACGGGTCGTTCCGGGCGCTCGGCGGACGGCGCGAGGGGCCGGTGGCGATCGTCCACCTGCGGAGCTGGCGATCGCTGGTCCGGCTCGCCGTCTCCGGATCGGTCGGCTGGTACAAAGCCTGGGCGCGCCGCGAATGGGCCAGCGCCGATCCCGTCCCCTTGTTCGATCTGTTCATGCGCAACGCCGGCCCGCTCGGCGACACCGCGCGCGCCAAGGGACCTTGGCGGGCGCTGAACTGGCTCGCCCATCGCCTGCGCGCCAATTCGCCGGCCCGCGCCCGCCGCAACATCGCCCATCATTACGACCTCGGGAATGATTTCTACGCCGCCTGGCTCGATCCCGGCATGACCTATTCGAGCGCGATCTTCGCCGAGCCGGTTTCGGCCGCGGAGTCGCTGGAGGCCGCGCAGGAACGCAAGGTTCGCCTGCTGCTCGACCGGCTGGAGTTCAAGCCGGGCCAGCATCTGCTCGAGATCGGCTGCGGCTGGGGCGGCCTCGCCGAGATCGCCGCGCACGACTATGGAGTCCACGTCACCGGGCTGACTTTGTCGGCCGAGCAGAAGGCCTATGCCGACGGCCGCCTGGCCGGCGCCGGCCTCGCCGGGCGGAGCAGGATCGCGCTGGCCGACTATCGCGACGCCGCCGGCACCTATGACGCGGTCGCCTCGGTGGAGATGGTGGAGGCAGTCGGCGAGGAATATTGGCCCGCTTATCTCGAAAGCATCGCCCGCGTGCTGAAGCCGGGCGGCCGGGCCGCGCTCCAGCTCATCTCGATCCGCGACGATCTGTTCGAGCGCTACGCCGCCAGCAGCGATTTCATCCAGGCCTACGTCTTTCCCGGTGGGATGCTGGTCGGCGAAGCCCGCTTCCGGACGATCGCCGAGGCGGCAGGCTTCGAATGGCGGGACCGCGAGGGCTACGGTCTCCATTATGCCGAGACACTGAAGCGCTGGCGCGCCCGCTACGACGACGCGGTCGCCGGCGGCCGGCTCCCCGCCGGCTTCGACGACGCCTTCCACGATTTGTGGCGCTACTACCTCATGTATTGCGAAGGCGGTTTCCGCGGCGGCGGCATCGACGTCGCCCAGGTCACTTTGGTCAAGAAATGACCAACGTCATCCCGGCGAAGGCCGGGATCTCGGCTCGCCCCCCGGGACGTCTTGCCTTGAGATCCCGGCCTGCGCCGGGATGACGACTAGGCGCCGACTTCTAGCCGAAACCCGCTTTCGAAATCGGCCCGAAGCAATTCCACGACCGCGTCCGCGACCGCGCGCGGCGGCTTCAGCGTCGCCGGATCCTCGCCGGGAAAGGCCCGCGCGCGCATCTGGGTCGCGGTCGAGCCGGGGTCGACGACCGCCACCTTGATCGGGGTCACATTGCCGACTTCCTGGCCGTATGCGAGCACCAGATTCTCCAGCGCCGCCTTGGACGCTCCATAGGCGCCCCAATAAGCCCGCGGGCCGGCGCCGACGCTCGAGGTCACCGCCAGCACGCGCCCGGCCTCGCTCCGCCGCAGCATCGGATCGAAGGCCGCGATCAGCGCCTGCTGGGCGAGCAGGTTCAAGGTCAGGACCTTGTTGAACTCCTTGCCGTCGATCTGCGCCACCGGGCCCAGAGACCCGAGCATGGCGGCGTTCAGCACAATCAGGTCGAGCGCGTCCCAGCGCCCCGCCATCGCCGCAGCCAGCTTCGCGATTCCGTCCTGCCCGGTGAGGTCGAGCGGCGCGATCGTCGCGGAGCCGCCGGCGGCGTGGATCCGCTCCTCCACCCCTTCGAGGTCCGCGGCCGTCCGCGCGACGAGGACGACGTGCGCGCCCTCGGCCGCCAGCGCCTCCGCGATCGCCGCGCCGATGCCCCGGCCCGCACCGGTCACCAGCGCCCGCTTGCCCTCAAGAAATCCCGTCATTCTTTCTCCGTCACGCCAGCGAAGGCTGGCATTCATGCTGTCTCTGCGCGCAGGCCTTCTGGACCCCAGCCCTCGCTGGGGTGACGAGGAGGCTCAAGCGACGCGTTCTTCCTGGAGCTCGAGCTCATGCCTCTTCTCCAGATCCTCCTGGTCGGTGAGCCCGGTCGGATAGTCGCCGGTGAAGCAGGCGTCGCAATGCTGCGGCGCGGCCTCGTCGCGCGCCGCCTCGCCGAGCGCCCGGTAGAGGCCGTCGATCGAGACGAAGGCGAGGCTGTCGGCATGGATATAGGTGTTCATTTCGGGAACGTTCATCTGCGCGGCGAGCAATTTGGCGCGCTCCGGCGTGTCGACGCCGTAAAAGCAGCTGTGCCGCGTCGGCGGGCTGGCGATCCGCATATGGACCTCGCGCGCGCCGGCCTCGCGCAGCATCTGCACGATCTTGAGGCTGGTCGTGCCGCGCACGATCGAATCGTCGACGAGGACGATGCTCTTGCCCTGGATCAAAGCCGCATTGGCGTTGTGCTTCAGCTTGACGCCCAGATGGCGGACATGTTCGCCGGGCTGAATGAACGTGCGCCCGACATAATGCGAGCGGATGATGCCGAGCTCGAACGGGATGCCGCTCTCCTGGGCGTAGCCGATAGCCGCCGGCACGCCCGAATCGGGCACCGGCACGACGTAATCGGCCTGAACCGGGCTCTCGATCGCCAGCTCCGCGCCGATCCTCTTTCGGACGTTGTAGACCGAATGTCCGTCGATGATGGAGTCGGGCCGCGAGAAATAGATGTGCTCGAAGATACAGGGCCGCGGCCGCTCCGCCGCGAACGGGCGGTGCGATTTCACGCCCAGATCGGAGACCTCGATGAGCTCGCCGGGCTCGACCGAGCGCAAATAGGTCGCGCCGACCAGGTCGAGCGCCACCGTCTCCGAGGCGAAGATATAGGCCTCGCCGAGCCGGCCCATGACCAGCGGCCGGATTCCCAGCGGGTCGCGGCAGGCGATCATGCCCTCGGCGGTCAGGCAGACCAGGGAATAGGCGCCCTCGACCTGCTTCAGCGCGTCGATGAAGCGATCGAGCAGGGTGCGGTAGCTCGACGTCGCCACGAGATGGATGATGACCTCGGTGTCCGAGGTCGACTGGAAGATCGAGCCGCGCCTGTTCAAATCCCCGCGCAGCCGCATCGCGTTCGAGATATTGCCGTTATGCGCGACCGCGAAGCCTCCGCTCGCCAGCTCGGCGAAGAGCGGCTGCACGTTGCGAAGCCCGGCGCCGCCGGTGGTGGAATAGCGGACATGGCCAATGGCCGCGCGTCCGCCAAGCTGGCGCATCACCGCTTCTTCGCGAAAGACGCGGGCGATATGACCCATGCCCCGGTGGCTGTGGAAAGTGCTCCCGTCGAAGCTGGTGATGCCTGCCGCTTCCTGGCCGCGGTGCTGGAGCGCGTGCAGGCCGAGCGCGACGAGCGCAGCGGCGCTGTCGGCGCCCCACAGGCCGAATACACCGCATTCCTCGCGGAGCTTGTCGTCGTCATAGGGGTTGGTGGTCAGCATCCTGCCCGTCAAAGCCGGCCCCTCAAACCTGGGTTGCCGGGCATATAGTCAGGCCTTCGTCCCTTGTCGCCCCGCTTGAGGAGGCTTTCTTGAGAAAAGCATTGATCCTCGTCCTCTCCCTCGCCGGCTGCGGCCGTGAAAGCGAGCAACCGCCGGTTCGCCCGCCGGTCCAGACCGCCGCCCTGACCGGCCTGTATCAGGGCCGGGGCGGCGCCGCTCGAAACCAGCTCTGCCTCGTTGAGCGGGGCGGCGAGGGGCGCTTCGGGCTCGTCGCCTGGCGCGGAGGCGACCCGGGCTGCTCGGGTGCCGGCACCGCGGTGCGGGAGGGCGGCAGGCTGCGCCTGGACATGGCCGGAGAGGAAGCGTGCCGGCTGGAGGCGCGCATCGACGGCCGGGCCGTCGCCTTTCCGGCCGCCGCCCCGCCCGGCTGCGCTTATTATTGCGCGCCCGGCGCCTCGTTCGCCGGCCTCGCCTTCGAAAAGGTCGGCGGCAGCGAAGTGGACGCTCTTCGCGCCCGCGACCTCGTCGGCGACGCGCTTTGCGGTTGACGTTAACGTAAAGGGGACTTAACCGCCCCGCATGCCCGAAACCGCGCTCCATTCGGATTATCGCGCGCCGCGCCAGATCCGGACCTATACGATCACCCAATTGTGCGAGGAGTTCGGCGTCACCGCCCGGGCGCTGCGCTTCTACGAGGACGAAGGCCTGATCGCGCCCCGGCGCCAGGGCCTTTCCCGCGTCTATGGCTGGCGCGACCGCGCCCGGCTCGCCTGGATATTGCGTGGCAAGAGGGTCGGTTTCAGCCTCGCCGACATCCGCGAGATGATCGACCTTTACGACGTCGGCGACGACCGCGTGTCGCAGCGCCGCGTCACGCTCGAAAAGTGCCGCGCCCGCGTCGATTTGCTGAAAAAGCAGAAGATCGACATCGACGCCACATTGGACGAGCTCGACCGCTTCATCGCCATGGTCGAAGCGAGCGATCCCCAGCTCGCCGACTGACTGCAACGCCCGCACGAGGACCAAGGAAGATGCCCAGCTACACCGCCCCAGTCGCCGATACGCGCTATGTGCTCGAGGATGTGCTCGGCATCGAGCGCTATTCGAACCTGCCCGGCTTCGAGAATGCGACGCCCGACCTGATCGAGGCGATCCTGACCGAAGGCGGCCGCTTCGCCTCCGAAGTGCTCGCGCCCCTCAATCGCACCGGCGACGAGGAAGGCTGCACCCGCCACGACGACGGCTCGGTGACCACGCCCAAGGGCTTCAAGGCGGCGTACGACCAGTTCGTGGCCGGCGGCTGGACCACCTTGTCCGCGCCCGAGGAATATGGCGGCCAGGGCCTGCCGATGGTCATCGCCACCGCGGTCAGCGAATATCTCCTCTCCGCCAACCAGGCGTTCGAAATGTACAACGGCCTGACGCAGGGCGCGATCGCCTCGATCTTGGTCAAGGGCTCGGACGAGCAGAAGCGGACCTGGGTGCCCAACATGGTCTCGGGCAAATGGACCGGCACGATGAACCTGACCGAGCCGCATTGCGGCACCGATCTCGGCCTCTTGAAGACCAAGGCCGAGCCGCAGGCGGACGGCAGCTACAAGATCAGCGGCACCAAGATCTTCATCTCCTCGGGCGAGCACGACCTCGCCGAGAACATCGTCCATCTCGTTCTCGCCAAGATCACGGGCGCGCCCGACACCGTCAAAGGCATTTCCCTCTTCATCGTCCCCAAATTCCTCGTCAACGAAGACGGCTCGCTGGGCGCGCGCAACAGCGTCATGTGCGGCTCGATCGAGGAGAAGATGGGCATCCACGGCAATTCGACCTGCCTCCTCAACTATGACGAGGCGACCGGCTGGCTGGTCGGCGAGCCGGAAAAGGGCCTCGCCGCCATGTTCATCATGATGAACGCGGCCCGGCTCGGCGTCGGCGTCCAGGGCCTGGCGCAGGGCGAGGTCGCCTATCAGAACGCGGTGGTCTACGCTAAGGACAGGCGGCAGGGGCGGGCGCTGGTCCCCGGCGAGCGCGAGCCCGACGCCAAGGCGGATCCGATCATCGTCCACCCCGACGTGCGGCGGATGCTGATGGAGGCCAGGGCCTTCAACGAATCGGCCCGCGCGCTCGTATTGTGGGGCGCTCTCCAGGTCGACATCTCGCGCAGGGCCCAGACCGAGGAGGAGCGCCAGGCCGCCGAGGACCTGCTCGGCCTGCTCACCCCGGTCATCAAGGGCTACCTCACCGACAAGGGCTTCGAGGCCGCGGTCAACGCGCAGCAAATCTACGGCGGCCACGGCTATATCCGCGAATGGGGCATGGAGCAGTTCGTCCGCGACGCCCGCATCGCCCAGATCTACGAAGGCACCAACGGCATCCAGGCGCTCGACCTAGTCGGCCGCAAATTGGGCAAGGACGGCGGCCGCGCCATCCAGGCCTTCTTCAAGCTCGTCGGCGAGGAAGCCGCGGCGGGCAAGGGCGACGAAGCGAGCGCCGCTCTGGCGTCCGCGCTGGAGCGGGCCAATAACGATCTCCAGACCGCGACCCTGTGGCTGATGCAGAACGGCCTCGCCAACCCCAACAATGCCGGCGCGGCGGCCTATCCCTATATGAATTTGATGGGCGTCGTCTGCCTGGGCCTGATGTGGCTGCGCATGACCAGGGCCAGCGCCGCCGCCCTAGCCAATGGCGCCGGCAATGCCGATTTTCACAAGAACAAGCTCGCCACCGCCCGCTTCTACGCCGACCGCATCATGCCGGAGAGCAATTCGCACCGGCGCAAGATCGAGGCGGGCGCGGACAGCATCATGGCGCTGCCGGCCGAAGCGTTCTAGGTTTAGATTAGGCGCAAGAGGACGTCGAAATCGGGTGTGGTTGCGCCTCCTGCGGCCAGTCGGCATTGGCCTCAACCGGGTGGCTCGTCTGTCGCAGCGCCCTGAGCCGCGCCCTTCGCTCTTCCCGGGTCATCGCCAGTGCCCAGGTCCAGGCGGCGTCGTAATCGTAGCGGCCGACGATCCGCCGCTCGATCGAAACCATGCGGTCGGCGAAATCCCGGCCGTAAAGATCGGTCCAGACGTCGTAGAGGAAGAGGTAGAGCGTGCGGTGGTCGTCGAGGCCCGCCGCCCGCGGCAGGCGGAAGGCGAGGACGTGGCCCATTTCGTGGACCAGAGTGGCCTTCTTGTAGAGCGGCGAATAGCCGGCGCGCAGCCGCATCGTCCTGCCGCCATAAGCAGTCATCGGCGGGCCGTCGCCGATGATGACCTCGATCCGCGCCCCGGGAAATTCGAGCCCGGTCGCCGCCTCCATCGCCGCCACGATTCGCGCGCCTTCCCGGTCCCAGATCCGGCGATATTCGTCCGCCCCGTGGGCGAAGCGCGCCTCCCGCGGCGCGAACGAAACCGGCGGCGCGGCCGCGCACAAGACCGTCCAAAGGCCCAAGGCAATGAGCGGGATTGGCCTCACCAAAGCCTCGCGCCTCACGCCCGCCGGCGCAGCTTCTGCACCGGCGCTTGCTCCTCGCCGCGCTTGACGACGACGCTCTCGAAATGGCCGATCGAATTGGGCCGCGCGATCAGATAGCCCTGGACCTGGTCGCAGCCTTCGGCGCGGAGCGCGTCGAGCTGCTCGGCGGTCTCGACGCCCTCCGCGACCACCGGCACGCCGAGGCCGCGGCCGAGCCCGATCACCGAGCGGATGATCGCCCGCGCCTGGGGGTTGGTGAGCATGTCGGCGACGAAGCTGCGGTCGATCTTGACCTTGTCGAACGGGAACATCCGGAAATAGGAGAGCGAGGAATAGCCGGTCCCGAAATCGTCCATCGAAATCTGGACGCCCAGCGCCTTGAGCCGCTCGAGGATGGCGAGCGCGCCGGCCGCGTCCTTGATCAGCAGCCCTTCGGTCACCTCGAGCTCGAGCCGGGCCGGATCGAGCCCGGTGCGACGGAGCACGCGTTCGACGGCGCCGACCAGATCGTCCTGCATGAACTGGAGCGGCGACAGATTGACCGAGAGCTTGAGCGGCGGGTCCCAGCGCGTCGCTTCGCGGCACGCCTGCTCGAGCACCCAATCGCCGAGCCGGACGATGAGGCCGCTCTCCTCGGCCAGGCGGATGAACATTTCGGGGCTGATCGGCCCATGCTGGGGGTGGGTCCAGCGCAGCAACGCCTCGAAGCCGATGATCGCGCCGCTCTCGAGGTCGGCCAGCGGCTGGAAGTGGACCTTGAGCTCCTCGGCGTCGAGTGCGAGGCGCAGGTCGGCCTCGAGCTGGCGGCGCTGGCGCAGCGCCTCGTCCATCGCCGCCTCGTAGAAGCGGGTGAGTCCGCGCCCCTCCGCCTTGGCGCGGTAGAGCGCCATGTCGGCGTTCTTGATGAGGTCCGAGGCAGTGCCGGCGTCGGCCGGGAAGATGGCGACGCCGATACTGGCGCTGATCCGCACGCTCTGGCCGCCGACATCGAACGGCTCGCGCAGCGCGGCGATGATCCGCTCGGAGATGAGGCCGGAATGGCCGGGCTGGCTTCCGCCCTGCTGGATCACCGCGAACTCGTCCCCGCCGAGCCGCGCCACCAGCTCGTGGCCGCGGGTCACGGCGCGGAGCCGGTGCGCGACTTCGATCAGCAGCTCGTCGCCGGCCGGGTGGCCGTAAATGTCGTTGACCGCCTTGAAGCCGTCGAGGTCGATGCAAAGAATCGCGAGCGGCTCGGTCTGGGCCGCGGCCCGGTCGACGTTGCGGGCGAGATGATCGGTGAAGACGGCGCGATTGGGCAGGCCGGTCAGGGCGTCGTGATAGGCGAGGTGGGCGATGCGGGCCGCCGCTTCCTTGCGCTCACTGATGTCGCGGACGGCGAGCAGCCGCCGCTCGGCGCCGCCCCAGCTGACCGTGCGCAGCAGAATCTCGACGTCGCGCTCGCGCCCGTCGGCGCAGATCAGGCAGCATTCGACGATGCCCGATTCGCTGCCCGACGCCGGATCGAAGCCGGACAATAGCTTCCCGAGCGACCCGGGAATCCCGCTCAGGCTCTCATAGCCGGCGAGGCCGAGAAAGCTGCGATTGGCGTCGACGATGCGCTCGCCGTCGATCACCACCAGGCCCTCGATCGCGGCGTCGGCAAAGTCCCTGAGCCGGCGCTCCTCCTCGGCGGCGTTGCGCGCGAGCTTGCGGTCGAACAGGACCATGGCGAAGCTGATCGAAAGGATGATCAGCGCCATCGCGATCACGCCGGCGGTCAGCGTCCCGCTGCCGATCGTCTCGGGCGGAACCACGTAGTCGGGATTGGGGTAGATACCTGCGGCCGCCATGGCGGTGAAGTGAAGCCCGCAGATCGCGAGCGTGAACAGCAAAGCGGGACGCCAGGGCACCGCGCCCCGGCGGCGGTGGTGCTCGGCCGCGGCGGCCGCGCTGAGCACGACCCCGATCAGGACCGAGGCGATGACGAAGCGCTCGTCCCAGACCACCCAGCCGGCGACGTTGACCGCCGACATGCCGATATAGTGCATCGTCCCGATGCCGACGCCGACGATCGCGCCGCCGAGCAACGCGGCCCGCAGTCCGCCGCGCAGCGCGACTCGCCAGCCGGCACCGGTAATCAGGATCGCCGCCGCGATCGAAAGCAGGGTGAGCCAAAGGTCGTAGCCGATCGGCAGATCGGGCTGATAAGCGAGCATGGCGACGAAGTGGGTCGCCCAGATGCCGGTGCCCGAGACGAAAGCGGCAAGCGCGAGCCAGGGCCCGCGCCGGCTCCCGCCGGTGCGCGCCTGCTCGAGGATTGAGAAAGCGGTGATCGCGGCGAGCAGGCATATGATTCCGGCGACGAGCACCAGGCGGAAATCATGATCTTGGACGATGCAGGTATAGACTTGCAGCATTGGCACTCCATCCGCGTGGGACGGCGATGGCCCCCAGAACGGAGGTTCCCCTTAGGCGGGCGCGGTAAACATGCCGTAAAGCAGGCCCGTTCAGAGGCGTATCGCGCCGGCTTGCCAGCCGCGTCGCGCCATGGCCTAAAGGCGTCAGGCAAGGAGGCGCGATGCTGATCACCGAGCTCATCCGCCGCGGCGCGCTCTATCATGGGTCCCGGACCGCGCTCAGGTTCGGCGATGACAGCCTCAGCTTCCGCGAGGTCGACCGGCTCTCGAGCCGGATCGCCAATACGCTCGGCGGGCTCGGTCTTGCCAAGGGCGATGCGGTGACCATGCTCGCCGACAACGGCCTGCACACGCTTCCCGCCGATTTCGGCTGCATCAAGGCGGGACTGGTGCGCACGCCCCTCAATGGCCGGCTGTCGCTCGACGAGCAGGTGCTGATGATCGAGACGATCGGCGCCGGCACCATGATCCACGGCCCCGGCCAAGGCGAGCGCGCCGCCGCGATCAGGGAGGCGCTTCCCGATCTCGCGGTCTACGGCCTTGGCGACGACGCGGTCGGCCCGGACCTGCTCGGCCTCGCCCCCAATGCGTCCGACGCCGATCCGGCGCTCACGCATCGCCCGGACGACGTCGTCCTGGCGCTGTTCACCTCGGGCACCAGCGGCACGCTCAAGGCCGCGCACCACACCCACGCCACCTATTGCGCGGTGGTCCGCAACGTGCTGACCAATTTGATCGACCCCGCGCCCGGGCAGATCATGCTCCACGCCGCCTCGATGATCCATGCCAGCGGCACCTTCGTCATGCCCTATTGGCTGCGCGGCGGCACCGCGGCGATTCTGCCGGGCTTTTCGCCCGCCTCCTATATCGAGGCGATCGAGCGGTGGCGCCCGGACGCGCTGAACCTGGTGCCGACGATGCTGCAGATGCTGTTCCAGACACCGGGGATCGATCGGGCGGATCTCTCCTCGGTCAAGACGATCCTGTACGGCGCCTCGCCGATGCCGCGGCCCGTGCTCGAGCGCGCGCTGGCTCTCTGGGGCCCGGTCTTCGTCCAATATTACGGGCAGACCGAGGCGCCGCTCGCCATCTGCTGCCTGGGCAAGGACGAGCATGTCGGCGCCTCGCCCGAGCGCCTCCTCTCCTGCGGCCGGCCGAGCGTCGAGACCGAAATCCGTCTGGTCGACGACGAGGGCGTGGACGCCGCCCCGGGCGAACCCGGCGAGATCGTCTTGCGGGCCCCTTATGTGATGAAGGGCTATACCGATCCGGCGCTCAACGCGGCCGCCTTCCTGCCCGGCGGCTGGCTCAGGACCCGGGACATCGGCCGCTTCGACGCTGAGGGTTATCTGACCCTGGTCGACCGCACCTCCGACATGATCGTGACCGGCGGCTACAACGTCTATCCGCGCGAGGTCGAGGACGTACTCGGCGGCCATCCGTCGGTGGCTCAGGTCGCCGTCGTCGGCCTTCCGGACGAAGTCTGGGGCGAAGCCGTCACCGCCTTCGCCGTCCTCCACGAGGGCGCGGCCGCGGACGAGGCTGCGCTGATCGCGCACGCCCACGCGCACCTCGCCGGCTACAAAGCGCCCAAATCGGTGCGCTTCGTCGATTTGATTCCGCTGAGCCCGGTCGGCAAGCCGCTGCGGCGGGCCCTGCGCGAGCCCTTCTGGGAGGGAAAGGAGCGCCGGATATGAGCGTCCTCGTCGAAGGGAACGGGCCCGTAACGACAATCATCATCGACCGGCCCGAGCGCCGCAACGCGGTCGACCCCGCCACCGCCGACGCGTTGCGCGACGCTTTCGACAAGTTCGAAGCGGACGAGAGCGCCCAGGTCGCGGTCCTGACCGGCACTGGCGGCCATTTCTGCGCCGGCTTCGATCTGAAGGCGTTCGCCGCCGAAAGTCCGGCCTATGATCCGCTCGGCGAGGGCCCGATGGGTCCGACCCGCCGCCTGCTCGAAAAGCCGGTCCTCGCCGCGGTCGAAGGCTATGCTGTGGCCGGCGGCATGGAGCTCGCTTTGTGGTGCGACATGCGGATCGCCTCGGAGAGCGCGACCTTCGGCATTTTCTGCCGGCGCTGGGGCGTTCCGCTGATCGACGGCGGCACATTGCGGCTGCCGCGAATCGTCGGCCAGGGCCGAGCGCTCGATCTCATCCTGACCGGCCGCCCGGTCGGCGCCGCCGAAGCCCTCGCCATCGGGCTCGCCAACCGAGTCGTGCCGGAAGGCGAGGCGCGCGCCGAGGCCGAGCGCCTCGCCGCCGAGATTGCGCGCTTTCCGTCCTCCTGCATGCGCACCGACCGGCTGTCCGCCTATGCGGCCTGGGACGGGGACTTACGGGGCGCCCTTGAGGCCGAGGCGATCGCCGGCGGCGGGCCGCTGCGCGAAGGCGCACGGGGCGGCGCCGCCCGCTTCGCGGGGGGGCTCGGCCGCGGCGGCGATTTCGGCGAAATCTGAGCGGGCAAGCTTGGCCTTGATCCTGAGGCCGAAATGGCCGACGCTGCCGGCGCGCGGTCGCAGGGGCGGCACGCCAGCAAGGGGGATTTGCAATGGATTGGATGTTTATGCCGCTGAGGCGCTACGCGGACTTTTCGGGCCGCTCGCGGCGCATGGAATTCTGGATGTGGCAGCTGTTTCAGATCATCGTCTATTTCGTCGTCATCGTCCTGGTTATGGTGGCGGGAGGCGGCGCCATGATGACGGGCGATCCGACCGCGCTGGCCGCGGCCGGCGGCGGCATCCTGATCATCATACTGCTCTACTGCCTCTACGCGCTGGCGGTGCTGATTCCCTCGATCGCGGTCGCGGTTCGCCGGCTGCACGATACCAATCGGACGGGCTGGTGGGTTCTGGCGCCGATCGCGCCCTATATCATCATGATCTTCGCGGGCGTGATGGCGGCGGCTTCGCCCGATTCGGCCGGCGTGGCGGGGGTGCTGGCGCTGGTATGCCTGCTGGCGGTGATCGTGCTCGGGCTCGTGTTGCTGGTCTTCTATTTCCTTGAGGGGACCAAAGGCCCCAATCAATACGGCCCCGATCCCAAGGCGCCGGACTCCGGGCAGGTTTTCTCCTGATCCGGCCAGGAAGGGCGGGCGGGCCGGTTGCGGCCCGCCCGCCGTCGCCCTATTGAGGGCGTCCTTTTTCGTGCCCCTGTGGCGGAATTGGTAGACGCGCTCGACTCAAAATCGAGTTCCGCAAGGAGTGCCCGTTCGACTCGGGCCAGGGGCACCATTGATACTCTTCTCAGCGGCGCCCGCGTCGGGCATTGTGGCGGCCTATGAACAAGCCGCCGGACAGTGAAGCCAGCGTCGAAACCGGTCTCGAGCTCGAGACCGAGACCACCGCCTATCGCCGTGATCGGTTGCTCGCCGCCCTGGCGCTCATCGCCGGCGCCGGCTTCCTCCTGGCGCTGCCGTTCGCGCTCAGGGCGGGCGCCGAATTCTTCCTCCCGGTCACCGCCGCTCTGGTAATCGCGATCGCGCTCGTGCCGGCGCTCGAATGGCTGGAGCGCCGCCGCGTGCCCTCCTCGCTCGCCGCCCTGTTCTGTGTCGTGCTCTTCCTGACGCTCGCCAATGTCGCGGTCGCGGCGATCATCTTCCCGGCGTCCGAATGGGTGCGCCTGCTGCCGCAGAGGATCGGCCGCATCCGCGAGACGCTCGGCCCGCTCTTCGACATCTACGCCGACCTCGAAAGGTTCATCGACGACGTCGTCCGGCAGTTCGGCCGCGCGCCCGGCGTCGCCACCCAGACCGTGACCGTCGAAACTCCCAATTCGCTGCTGCAGATCATCGCCACGTCGGCGCCCTGGGCGGCGATCCAGATGTTCTTCGCCGTGCTGGTGATCTTCTTCTTCCTCTCGGGCTGGACCCGGATGCGCAAGCGCACCATCGTCGGCCGAGCGAGCTTCGACGGGGCGATGACCACCGCCCGGGTCATCCAGCAGGTGGTCGACGCGACCTCGACCTATCTCGCCACCATCACCATCGTGAACCTGGGCGTGGGCCTGGTCGTCGCGCTCATCCTCTACCTTCTCGACATGCCGACGCCGCTGATGTGGGGCGGCATCGTCGCGGTGCTGAACTTCATCCCCTATCTGGGGCCGATCGCCTCGGCGCTGCTGCTCGCTCTGGGCGGGCTGAAGACCTTCACCGATCCCTGGTACGCCTTGCTGCCGGCGCTCGCCTTCATCGCCATCCATCTCGTCGAGGCCAATATCGTGACGCCGACCGTCGTCGGGCGCCGCCTCACCATCAACCCACTGATGATCCTGCTCGCCTTGAGCTTCTGGGCCTGGGTCTGGGGGACGACGGGCGCCCTGCTCGCCGTGCCCCTGCTCATCATCCTGAGAACGGTGTTCGACGCCGCCGGCAAGCCCGACGTCGCCGGCTTCCTGTTTGAGGAAGGCACGCTGATCCACGACCATCCCGACGAGCCGAAAGGCGGATAGGCGGTTCGCTTGACAGGCTCCGGGCGCTTCACTACCTCGCCCGCCTGCCTTAAGCGGGTGTAGCTCAGTTGGTTAGAGCGCCGGCCTGTCACGCCGGAGGTCGCGGGTTCGAGTCCCGTCACTCGCGCCATTTCCCGGATTCCATCCACTTGAGCAATGGCCTGAGTGGCAGGATCCAGGCAATTCCCGCGGTCAGGTAGTAAATCAGGTGGACTGCCCGGGGCAGGCCGGCGATCAGGCTCGACCCGCTGGCGACCAGCACGCACCATCCCGCGATCCAGAGCAGGATGAGCGCGATCCCGAAGGGCTGCCGCCAGGTCGGCTCTAGGCGCATCTGACCCATTCCCCGGGCGTCGCGACGGCGTCCAGCCTCATGTCCCATGGGTCGGCGGGGATCGGCGCGTCGCTGATCTGGCTTTCCCAGGCGAGACCGATGGTGAAGACGGGCCGGGCCTCGCGCAGATGCGCCAAAGCGCGGTCGTAATGGCCTTTGCCGTGCCCGATCCGGATGCCCTGCCGGTCGGCGAGGACAATGGGAACGAGCACGATGTCCGGCACGAGCGCTTCGGCGCCGCCGGCCGGCTGCAGCACGCCCCACGGGCCGGGCTCGGTCGCGGGGCCCTCACGCCAGAGGAATTGCGCATCGCGATGCGCGAACCACGGAAAAGCGTGACGCTGCCCTTCGCCCAGCCGGTCCAGGATCGCCGCAGGGCTGATCTCGTCCTTGAGCGGATGATAAGCGGCGACCACCCGCGCGCCGATCAGATGCGGCATCACCAGCCGCGCCAACTCCCCCTCGAGCTCGGCGCGCAGGTCCGGAGTCAGGCTGCGCGCATAGTCCCGCCTCAGGCGCAGTCCCTCGGCGCGCAATTCGCTCTTGCTGGGGAAGGGTGACGGGACCGCCATGGCCGTTTGCTCAGAATATCCTCTGACGCCTCAACGTCAGGTGGGAACCATGTGCTTCGGACCAGGGTCCGGGCAGGGACAGCTCCCGAGGATGTGATATCGCCTCAGGGATGTTCGTTACAGCTCGTACGAGGCAGTACCCGTCCATCCCTATTTAGGCGCTTGTGCCGCTCCGCTCAAGGGAGTCGGCGAGCGACTCCATTTGCGAGGCGAGCCGTTCCAACGCCTGGGCGACGGCTGGGTCCGGCGGCGGCGGCACCGGCTCGGGGATGCCCGCGCCGGCGCGGATTTCCTTGATGTCGTCGGCGATCAGCAAGGCGGCGAACAAAAGCTGCTGCGTCTCGCTGAGGCTGCCGAGCGCCGACGCGGCGTCATGCGCGCGCTTGTCGACCATCGCCGCGACCGAATGGAGATGCGCTTCCTCGCCGTCGCGGCAGGCGACGTTGTAGCGGCGTCCGGCGATCTCGATGTCGATATTGGCCATCAGGCGCGGCCCTCCGTCTCGAGCAGCCGGTCGATCTGTCCGATCGCGCCCTCGACTCGCGACCGCAGCGCGATATGCGCGCCCTTGAGCCGCTCCAGCTCCTCCGAGCCGTCCGCGTCGCTCTTCAAGGCCAAAGCCCGGGTCGAGCCGGCTTCGATTCGCCCGAGCGCGCGTTCGATCCGGCCGATCGCATCGAGGGCCCGTTGGTCCGCCATGGCGGGACGATAGCATGACTTGGGCTTGCGGCAAGCCGCAGAGTTGACGGGGCCGGTGCCGCCGATAAAGGAACCGCAGCGCCCCCGGCGCGTCCGTCCCCGGATCCCACCGCCAAAGGAGCCTATGGCCGTCCCGACCCGAACGCTCGCCAACGCCATCCGCGCTTTGTCGATGGATGCGGTCGAGGCCGCCAATAGCGGGCACCCGGGCATGCCGATGGGCATGGCCGACGCCGCGGCATTGCTGTGGACCGAATATCTCAGGCACAATCCCGCGGACCCCAATTGGCCCGACCGCGACCGCTTCGTCCTTTCGGCCGGTCACGGCTCGATGCTGATCTATTCGCTGTTGCACCTCACCGACTACGAGCGGCCCACGATCGAGGATATCAGGGGCTTCCGCCAGCTCTCCTCCCCCTGCGCCGGGCACCCCGAGAACTTCCTCCTCGACGGGGTCGAAGCGACCACCGGGCCATTGGGGCAGGGCTTCGCCATGGCGGTCGGCATGGCGATCGCCGAGCGCCACCTCAACGCCGAATATGGCGACGATCTCGTCGATCACCGGACCTGGGTCATCGCCGGCGACGGCTGCCTGATGGAGGGGGTGAACCACGAAGCGGCGGGCCTCGCCGGTCATCTCGGCCTTTCGCGCCTGACCGTGTTCTGGGACGACAACCTTATCACCATCGACGGCGCCACAGATCTCTCCACCTCCGAAGATATCGAGGCGCGCTACCGGGCCTATGGCTGGCACGTAGTCCGCTGCGACGGCCTCGAAGCGGCCGACGTCCGCCGCGCCATGGACGAAGCGCTCGCCGATCCGCGCCCTTCCTTGATCGCCTGCCGCACCATCATCGGCTATGGCGCGCCGGGCAAGCAGGGGACGGCCGCCACCCACGGCGCCGCTCTGGGCGCCGACGAGGTCGCCGCGGCGCGCAAGGCGCTGGGCTGGGACCATCCGCCCTTCGAATTGCCCGCCGATGTCGCGGAGGCCTGGCGCGAGGCCGGACGGCGCAGCCAAAGCGCGCATCGCGAATGGCGGGCGCGGTTCGACGCGAGCCCGGACAAGGCCGAGTTCGGCCGGCGCATGGCGGGCGACCTGCCTGACGGCTTCTCGCTTTCCGACTATATCGAGGGCCTCATCGCCAGCCCCCAGAAGGTGGCGACCCGCAAGGCCTCGGAGCTGGCGCTGGAGGCGATCAACGCTCTGCTGCCGGAGACGATCGGCGGCTCGGCCGACCTCACGGGTTCGAACAACACCAAAACGAAGAACCAGAAACCCCTGACTAAAGACGATTATTCCGGCCGTTATATCTATTACGGCATTCGCGAGTTCGGGATGGCGGCGGCGATGAACGGCATGGCGCTGCACGGCGGAGTGATTCCTTATGGCGGCACCTTCCTGATCTTCGCCGATTACGCCCGCCCCGCCATCCGGCTGTCCGCGCTTCAGCGGACCCGGGTCGTCTATGTCATGACCCACGATTCGATCGGGCTCGGCGAGGACGGCCCGACCCACCAGCCGGTCGAGCATCTGATGAGCTTGCGCGCCATGCCCAATCTCGACGTCTACCGCCCCGCCGACACGGTCGAGACCGCCGAATGCTGGGAACTGGCGCTCGGCAAGGCGGACGGGCCCGCCATCCTCGCGCTCACCCGCCAGAATCTGCCGCAGGTTCGCACTCGGGCGGGCCCGAATCTCTGCGCGAAGGGCGCTTACCGCCTGCGCGCCGCTTCGGCGCCGCGCCGCGTCGTGCTGCTCGCCACGGGGTCAGAAGTCTCGATCGCGATAGCCGTCGCGGAATCGCTCGAAGGGCAGGGGATCGGCGCCGATGTCGTCTCCATGCCTTGCTGGGAGCTGTTCGAGGGTCAGGACGCTGCCTATCGCGCCGATCTCCTGGCCGATGAAGCGCTTCTGGTCTCGATCGAGGCGGGCGCGACTCTGGGCTGGGAGCGCCATACCGGCCGCTCCGGCCTCAATATCGGGCTCGACCGTTTCGGCGCTTCGGCGCCGGGCGACGACGTTTTCAGGCGCTTCGGCTTCACTGTCGAAGCGATCTTGCCCAAAATATTGGAAAGATTGGAGCAATTTGAATGACCAGAGTTGCGATCAACGGCTTCGGGCGGATCGGGCGCCTCGTCGCCCGCGCCATCCTCGAAAAGCGGGACAGCGGCCTCGAGCTGGTCGCGATCAACGACCTCGCCGATGCCGAATCCAATGCCCTTCTGTTCAAGCGCGATTCGGTCCACGGGCCTTATCCCGGCGAGGTCCGCGCCGACGGCAACGATCTCGTGATAGACGGCAGGCGGATCAAGGTCACCGCCGAGCGCGATCCCGGCGCCCTGCCACACGGCGACAACGGCGTCGACATCGCGCTGGAATGCACCGGCTTCTTCGCTGACCGTGACAGCGCCGGCAAGCATCTCACTGCAGGGGCGAGAAAAGTCCTGATCTCTGCGCCCGCAAAGGGCGTCGATCTGACCGTCGTCTACGGCGTCAACCACGACAAGCTGACCGCCGATCACACGATCGTCTCCAACGCCTCGTGCACGACCAATTGCCTGGCGCCCGTCGCCAAGGTGATGAACGACAGCGTCGGCATCGCGCGCGGGCTGATGACGACGGTCCACGCCTACACCAACGACCAGAAGATCCTCGACCAGATCCATTCGGACAAGCGCCGCGCCCGCGCCGCCGCCATGTCCATGATTCCGACCACAACCGGCGCCGCCCGCGCCGTCGGCGAGGTGCTTCCGGAATTGAAGGGCAAGCTCGACGGCTCGGCGATTCGGGTGCCGACCCCCAATGTAAGCCTGGTCGATCTCACCTTCACGCCCGACCGCGAGACCTCGCTCGAGGAGGTGAACGGCCTCCTCAAAGCCGCATCGGAAGGCGCGCTCAAGGGCATCCTCGCTTATTCCGAAGAACCGCTGGTCTCGATCGACTACAACCACAATCCGGCCAGCTCCACCGTCGACAGCCTCGAAACCGCGGTCCTCGAGGGCAAGCTGGTCCGCGTGCTTTCCTGGTACGACAATGAATGGGGCTTCTCGAACCGGATGGTCGACACCGCCGCCGCCATGGCCCGCCTGATCTGACGTCATGGCGTCGTTCTCCACCCTCGACGACGTTGGCGATGTAAGGGGGAAACGCGCGCTCGTCCGCGTCGATCTCAACGTGCCGATGCGGGAGGGGAAGGTCAGCGACGACACAAGGCTGCGCGCGACTCTGCCGACCGTGACCGAGCTCGCCGACAAGGGCGCGATCGTCCTCCTCCTCGCCCATTTCGGCCGGCCCGAGGGCATACGCCGCCCGGACATGTCGCTGGCCTTGCTCACCCGCCCATATTCGGACGTGCTCGGCCGTCCGGTGCGCTTCATCGACGATTGCTGCGGGGCGGGGGCGAAGGATGCGGTCGCGACCCTGGCGCCGGGCGACGTCGCCATTCTCGAAAACACCCGCTTCCACGCGGGCGAGGAGGAGAACGATCCGGCGCTGGCGCAGGCGATGGCGGCCTTGGGCGATTTCTACGTCAACGACGCCTTCTCGGCCGCCCACCGTGCCCATGCCTCGACCGAAGGCGTTGCCCGTCTGCTTCCCGCTTATGCCGGCCGCGCGATGGAGGCGGAGCTGAAAGCGCTCGAAGCCGCGCTCGGCAATCCCGAGCGGCCCGTCGCGGCCGTGGTCGGCGGCGCCAAGGTTTCGACCAAATTGGACGTGCTGAAGCACCTCGTCGCCCGGGTCGACCATCTGATCATCGGCGGCGGCATGGCCAACACGTTTCTCGCCGCCCGCGGCGTCGATGTCGGCAAGTCGCTGGCCGAGCACGACCTCGCCGGCACCGCGGAGGAGATCCTCGCCGCGGCGGAGCGCGCCAACTGCACCGTCCATCTTCCCTACGACGTGGTCGTCGCGAAAGAGTTCGCGCCCAACCCGCCGTCTTTGCGCACCTGCAACGTCCACGAGGTCGCCGCGGACGAGATGATCCTCGACATCGGCCCGGCTGCGGCCGAAGCGCTCGCCGACGTCCTCAAGACCTGCCGGACCCTGGTCTGGAACGGCCCCTTGGGCGCGTTCGAGACGCCGCCCTTCGAGGCCGCCACCGTCGCTCTCGCCCGCACCGCCGCCGCGCTCACCCAGGAGGGCAGTCTGGTCTCGGTCGCCGGCGGCGGCGACACCGTCGCGGCGCTCAATCATGCGGGCGCCGCGGAAGATTTCACCTTCGTCTCCACTGCCGGCGGCGCCTTCCTCGAATGGATGGAAGGCAAGCCGCTCCCGGGCGTCGAAGCTCTCAAGCGATAAGGACCTAAAATGCAGACTTCCGAGATGATGGCGAAGATGGAAAGCGGCAAGGGCTTCATCGCCGCGCTCGACCAGAGCGGCGGCTCCACCCCCAAGGCGCTCAAGGGCTACGGGATCGAGGAGGGCGCGTGGGGCAGCGATGAGGAGATGTTCGGGCTGATCCACGACATGCGCTCGCGGATCATCACCTCGCCCGCTTTCACCGGCGAGAAGGTGATCGGCGCGATCCTGTTCGAGCGGACGATGGACGGTGAGATCGGCGGCAAGCCCGTGCCTGAGGTGCTGAAGGAGCGCGGAGTCGTCCCCTTCATCAAGATCGACAAGGGCCTCGAGGAAGAGGCGAACGGCGTCCAGCTGATGAAGCCGATGCCGGAGCTGGGCGCGCTGCTGAGCCGGGCAAAGGGCCTCGGCGTGTTCGGCACCAAGGAGCGCTCGGTCATCAACCTGGCCAATCGCGACGGCATCGCCGCGATCGTGGAGCAGCAGTTCGAGGTCGCCCGCCAGGTGCTGGCCGCCGGGCTCGTCCCGATCATCGAGCCCGAGGTCAACATCAAAAGCCCCGAGCGCGCCGGGGCCGACCGGATCCTGCTCGACGAATTGCTGAAGGCGCTGGACGCGCTGCCGGGCAGCGACAAGTTGATGCTGAAGCTGTCGCTCCCGGTCGAGCCCGATCTGTTCGCGCCGCTGGTCGATCATGTCCGGGTGTTGCGCGTGGTGGCCCTTTCCGGCGGCTATTCGCGGCCGGAGGCATGCCGCGAGCTCGCCAGGAATCGCGGCGTGATCGCCAGCTTCTCGCGCGCGCTGCTGGAGGATCTGCGTCACGGCATGAGCGACGAGGAGTTCGACCGCGCCCTCGGCACCGCGATCGACGAAATCTGCCGGGCGTCGGTCGTCAAGGCCTGAGCCGATGGACGAGGAAGAATCTCCCCTCGCTCTCGACCCCGGCTTCGCCGCCCGGTTTGAGCAGGGAAAAAAAGGGCCCTGCCAGCTCTACCTGATCTCGCCGCTCGAGGTGGGCGGCGGCTTTCCCGATCGGCTCGCGGCGGCGCTGGACGCGGGCCCGGTCGCAGCCTTCCAGTTCCGGGTGAAGGGGATCGACCAGCACGAAGGGGCGCGCCTCGCCGAGCCGCTGCAGCTTATCTGCGCCGAGCGCGACGTCGCCTTCATCGTCAACGATTCGGCCGCGCTCGCCAAGCGGATCGGCGCCGACGGCGTCCATCTCGGCCAGGGGGACGGCGACCCGCGCGAGGCCCGCGTCCTGCTCGGCCCGGCGGCCCAGATCGGCGTATCGGTCCACGACAGCCGACATCTCGCCATGGAGGCCGGCGAGGCTGGCGCGGACTATGCCGCCTTCGGCGCCTTCTTCCCGACCGCGACCAAGGAGGTCCGCCACCGCCCCGACCCATCGATTCTTTCCTGGTGGTCGACTCTGTTTGAAATCCCGAGCGTCGCCATCGGCGGCATCACCCCGGAGAACGGTCGGGCTCTCGTCGTGGCCGGCGCCGACTTCCTCGCCGCCTGCAGCGCCGTCTGGGACAATGCGGGCGGTCCCGCCGCCGCGGTGAAAGCTTTCCAGCCGATCCTGGAGCGTTAGCCGGCGCGGATCGTTTCGGCGCCATGCAAAGGCTGGTGCTCGGAGCCCTCATCCTGATCACCGTGGCGGTGATCGTCTTCCTCGCCGCGATGTTCTGGCTGTCGGCCACCAATCCGGCCGGACAGGTTTCGGCCGGGCCGTCCGAGGAAAGGCGCCGGGCCGAGATCGGGCCGTCCGGCCTTGCCATTCCCGTCGCCGGCGTCGGCGCCGGCCAGCTCGCCGACACCTTTACCCAGGCGCGCGGCGGCGGCGGCCGGCCGCACGACGCCATCGACATCATGGCGCCGCGCGACACATTGGTGGTCGCGGCGGCCGAGGGCATGGTGGAGAAGCTTTTCTTCAGCGGCGGCGGCGGCGGGATCACCGCCTATGTCCGCTCGCCCGACCGCCGGTGGGTCTATTATTACGCCCATCTCGACGCCTACGCGCCCGGACTTCGCGAGGGGGGCCGCGTCCGCCGGGGGGATCCGATCGGGCGGGTCGGCAGCACCGGCAATGCCAATCCCGCCGGCCCCCACCTCCATTTCGCCATCCACCGCGTCGGCCCGGACGAAAGCTGGTGGCGGGGCAGGGCCGTCAACCCCTATCCGCTCCTTGCCGGGCGCGGCCCGCCCCGCTAAAGCCCCGCCGAACCTCTCCAATCCAGCGAGCACCTTTCATGAAGATCAGCGGCGTGGACATTCGTCCCGGCAACATCATCGAATATGAGGGCGGCATCTGGCGCGCGGTCAAGATCCAGCACACCCAGCCCGGCAAGGGCGGCGCCTATATGCAGGTCGAGATGAAGAACCTCATCGACGGCCGGAAGAACAATATCCGCTTCCGCTCGGCCGAGACGGTCGAGCGCGTCCGCCTCGACACCAAGGATTTCCAGTTCCTGTTCCGCGACGGCGATGCGCTGACCTTCATGGACAAGGCCGACTACGAGCAGGTGACGCTTCCCGCCGATCTGCTCGGCGACGCCGCCGCTTTCCTCCAGGACGGGATGGACGTGGTGATGGAGCTCTACAACGAGCGGGCGATCTCGGTGCAGCTCCCCGACACGATCGAAGCCGAGATCGTCGAGGCCGACGCCGTGGTGAAGGGCCAGACCGCCTCTTCGTCCTACAAGCCGGCGATCCTCGACAACGGGGTGCGGGTGATGGTCCCGCCGCACATCAGCGCCGGCACCCGCATCGTCGTCGACGTCTACGAGCAGACCTACGTCCGCCGCGCGGACTGATTGGAGCCAAATTGGTCAGCCATTCCGGCCTCATCACCGTCATGACTCGCGCCGCGCGCAAGGCTGCGCCGCGCCTGCGGCGGGACTTCAACGAGGTCGAGCAGCTCCAGGTCAGCCGCAAAGGGCCCGCCGATTTCGTCTCGATGGCCGACAAGCAGGCGGAAACGACCCTGGTCGAGGAGCTTCGCCACGCCCGCCCGGATTGGGGCTTCCTACTCGAGGAAGGCGGCGCGATCGAGGGTGATCCGTTCAAGGCGCGCTGGATCGTCGATCCGGTCGACGGCACCTCCAATTTCCTTCACGGCATCCCCCATTTCGCGATCTCGATCGCGGTCCAGGAGGCCAAACCCGGCGGCAACGGCTGGGGCGAGCTCAGCCACGGCCTCGTCTACAATCCGCTGACCGACGAGAGCTTCTGGGCGGAAAAGGGCAGGGGCGCCTGGCTCAACGAGCGGCGGCTGCGCGTCTCCGCCCGCCGCGACCTCTCCGAATCCCTGATCGCGACCGGCATCCCCTACAAGGCGCACGGCGATCTTGGCCGCTTCAACCGGATCCTCGACGCAATCTCGCCCGAGGTCGCCGGCATCCGCCGCTTCGGCTCGGCCGCGCTTGATCTCGCCTGGGTGGCCGCCGGCCGGTTCGACGGCTTCTGGGAGGAGGACCTCCAGCTCTGGGACATCGCCGCCGGCATCGTCCTGGTCCGCGAGGCGGGCGGCTTCGTCACCGATTATCGGGGCGGCGACGCCGGCCTCGCCACCGGCCAGATCCTCGCCGCCAACGACCAGCTCCACAACCGGCTTCACAAGCTCCTGGCGCAGGCGCTTCGAGCGTGACCGGCTTCGCCGTCATCTACCGCTGGTCGGTGGAGGCGGAGCATCAAACCGCCTTTCGCGCGCGCTGGCACGCCGGCACGTTGGCGCTGCGCGAGGAGCATGGCGCGTTCGGCTCGTGCCTGACCCGCGACGAGAACGGGGATTTCGTGGCCATCGCGCTCTGGCCGAGCGAGGCGGCCCGCGCGGCCGCTTTCGCCGCGCGGGGGATGCGCGAGCCGTTGCCGGGCGTAATCGAGTTTGAGGAATCCCGGCTTCAGGTAGAGGACGACCTCTGGTTAAGCTCCCCCTTGCGCGACCTCTCATCCTGACGGTTGCGGAGGTGTGGCGGCTGGCCTAAAGCCGCCGCAAATCCACAGGTTTCCGGAGTCTCATTGATGGCGACCGTCGCCGCCGATTATCTGCCGATCCTGCTCTTCCTCGCCGTGGCGCTCGGCCTGTCCGCGGCCTTCGTGGTGCTGCCGATGATCGTCGCGAGGCTGACCGGCGCGGCGCGGCCCTATCCCGACAAGCTCGCCGAATATGAATGCGGCTTTCCCGCCTTCGAGGACAGCCGCGCCCAGTTCGACGTGCGCTTCTATCTGGTCGCGATCCTGTTCATCATCTTCGACATCGAGGCGGCCTATCTGTTCCCCTGGGCGGTCAGCGTGTTCTCGGCCGGCTGGGCGGCCTGGTTCGCGATGATGATCTTCCTGGTCGAGCTGGCGCTGGGCTTCGCCTACGCCTGGAAGAAAGGCGCGCTCGAATGGGAGTGATCCTCGACGCGCGCGGGGCGCCCCTGAATTCCCCCATGGGAACGCCGCCCGCGGACGGCACGCCGCCCGATCCCTACGCCTTCCGCCAGATCCAGTCCGAAGTCGACGACAAGGGCTTCCTGGTCACCTCGACCGAAGACCTTTTCCAATGGGCGCGGACCGGCTCCTTGTGGTGGATGACCTTCGGCCTCGCCTGCTGCGCGGTCGAGATGATCCATGTGAACATGCCCCGCTACGACCTTGAAAGATTTGGCGTTGCGCCCCGCGCGAGCCCGCGCCAGTCGGACGTGATGATCGTCGCCGGCACGCTCTGCAACAAGATGGCGCCGGCGCTGCGCCGGGTCTACGACCAGATGTCGGAGCCGCGCTACGTCATCTCGATGGGCAGCTGCGCCAATGGCGGCGGCTATTACCATTATTCCTATTCGGTGGTGCGCGGCTGCGACCGCATCGTGCCGGTGGACATTTACGTTCCCGGCTGCCCGCCGACCGCCGAGGCTTTGCTCTACGGCATCATGCAATTGCAGCGGAAGATTCGCCGCGAAGGCACGATCGAACGCTGATGGCCAGCCCCGCACCCCTGGTCCCGGCCCGCGAGGGGATTGTAGGCTCTGTGATAGGCGCGATCGGCAGCGCCTTCATTTCAGCCAGGAATGAGGTCGACGAGATCTCGATCGACGTCGCCCGCGAGAGCATCGCCGACGTGCTGCGCACCCTGCGCGATGAGCTGGAATACCAACAGCTGATGGAGATTGCCGGCGTCGACTATCCCGAGCGCGCCGAGCGGTTCGAGGTGGTCTATCATTTGCTCTCGGTGACCAGGAACCACCGCCTGCGCATCCGCGTCTCGACCGACGAGGAGACGCCGGTGCCGACCGTGACCCACGTCTACCCGGTGGCCGGCTGGCTGGAGCGCGAAGTGTTCGACATGTACGGCGTCGTCTTCGAAGGAAATGGGGACCTGCGCCGCATCCTCACCGATTACGGCTTCCGCGGCCATCCGCAGCGCAAGGACTTCCCGCTCACCGGCTATGTCGAGCTGCGCTATTCGGAGGAGGAGAAGCGCGTCGTCTACGAGCCGGTCAGCCTGTCGCAGGATTTCCGCACCTTCGATTTCCTCAGCCCATGGGAAGGCGCCGAATATTACCTCCCTGGCGACGAAAAGGGCCAGCCCGAGGCGCCCGGCGCGCCGACGCCGCTCAAGGCGGACGAGGTGAAGAGGTGACGGAGGTGTCTCGTGGCTGAGAATGCCGACATCATCCCGCACGAGATCGAGGCCGAGGCGGTCGCCGAGGGCACAAGCCCCGCGCATTCCGACATCGCCAATTACACGATCAACTTCGGCCCCCAGCACCCCGCCGCGCACGGCGTGCTCCGTCTCATCCTCGAGCTCGACGGAGAGATCATCGACCGCGTCGATCCGCATATCGGGCTGCTCCACCGCGGCACCGAGAAGTTGTGCGAATACAAGACCTATCTCCAGGCTTTGCCCTATTTCGACCGGCTCGATTATTGCTCGCCCATGTGCATGGAGCACAGCTTCGTGCTCGCCATCGAGAAGCTGCTCGGCCTCGAAGTCCCGTTGCGCGCCCAATATCTGCGCGTCTTCTTCGCCGAGCTGACCCGCATCTCGAACCATCTGCTGAACCTTGGCTCCCACGTCATGGACGTCGGCGCCATGACGCCGAACCTGTGGCTGTTCGAATTGCGCGAGGACACGCTCAATTTCTACGAGCGCGCATCGGGGGCGCGCATGCACGCCGCCTACTTCCGCCCGGGCGGCGTCCACCAGGACGTGCCGATGAAGCTCCTGACCGACATCGGCGACTGGCTCGACAACCGCGTGCCGGGGCTGTTCGAGGATGCGATCAGCCTCGTCGCCGACAACCGCATCTTCAAGCAGCGCAACGTCGATATCGCCACGGTCTCCAAGGAGGACGCGCTCGCCTGGGGCTTTTCCGGGCCGATGATCCGCGCCGCGGGCATCCCCTGGGACCTTCGCAAATCCCAGCCCTACGACGTCTACGACCGGATGGAGTTCGACGTGCCGGTCGGCACCAAAGGCGATTGCTACGACCGCTTCATGGTCCGGGTCGAGGAGGTCCGCCAGTCGATGCGGATCATGAAGCAGTGCCTCAATGAAATGCCGGAGGGGCCGATCGCCAGCCTCGACCGCAAGGTGGTCCCGCCCAGGCGCGCCGAGATGAAGCAGTCGATGGAAGCGCTGATCCACCACTTCAAGCTCTACACCGAAGGGTTCCACGTCCCCGCCGGCGAGGTCTATGTGGCGACCGAGAGTCCCAAGGGCGAGTTCGGCGTCTACCTCGTCGCCGACGGCACCAACAAGCCCTACCGCGTCAAGATCCGCCCGACCGGCTTCAGCCATCTCCAGGCGATGGACTTCATGTCGCGCGGCCACATGCTCGCCGACGTCACCGCGATCCTGGGCGCGCTCGATATTGTCTTTGGGGAGGTCGACCGATGAACCGCAATGCACTGATTGCGATTGTGCTCGCCATCGTCGTCGCTTTGCTCGCTTACGGCTATGTGTCGCGCCACAACGAGGCGACGCGGATGGAGCGGAATCATGGCTGAAGCCGCCCGTTTCCCCGACACCCCGGAAACTCGCGAGCGCTGGGGCGGATTCTCCTGGACGCCCGAAAACGCGACGCGGGCCAAGGTCTTCAGCGACCGTTATCCGCCGGGGCGCCAGCAGAGCGCGGTGATTCCGCTGCTCGACCTCGCCCAGCGCCAGATCGGCGCCGAGACGGGGACTCAGGGCTGGCTGCCCATCCCCGTGATCGAGTTCGTCGCGGCGGAGCTCGGCATGCCCTATATCCGCGCCTACGAGGTCGCGACCTTCTACACGATGTTCAACCTTTCTCCGGTGGGCCGCCACCACGTCCAGGTCTGCGGCACGACGCCCTGCCTGTTGCGCGGGTCGGACGACGTGCTTGCCGCCTGCTACGCGAAGGGGCTGAAGAAGGGCCGCACGACCGAAGACGGCCTGTTCACCCTGACCGAGGTCGAATGCCTCGGCGCCTGCGCAAACGCGCCGATGGTCCAGATCAACGACGACAATTACGAGGATCTGACCTTCGAGAGCATGACCGCGATCCTCGCCGCTTTGGCCAAAGGCGAGACGCCGCGGCCCGGCCCGCAGATCGACCGGCAGACCAGTTGCGCCGAGGGCGGCCCGACCAGCCTCATCGAGATGAGCTCGGAGAATCACGATTATCGCCCGCTCTGGGGCGCGGAGGCAAAGGCATGAAGGCGCTCGGCTCGCTTATCGTCACGGTCCTGATCGCACTGGTCGCCATATGGCTCGTCTTCAAGCTTCTGGTCGGCGCGCTCAAGCTCGTCGGCCTGCTCATCGTCGTCGGCCTCGCTTTCGTGGCCTTCTATGCCGTCAAGCGCAGGATCGGAGGTCCGGATGCTTGACGACAGGGACCGTATCTTCACCAACCTTTACGGCTTCCAGCCCTGGGGGCTGAAGGCGGCGCAGATGCGCGGCGACTGGGACGACACCAAGGCCCTGATGGCGCTTGGCCAGGACGCGATCATCGACATCGTCAAGGAATCGGGCCTGCGCGGCCGCGGCGGGGCAGGCTTTCCGACCGGCATGAAGTGGAGCTTCATGCCCAAGGAGCCGACGCCGGGCCGCCCCAATTTCCTCGTCGTCAACGCGGACGAATCCGAGCCCGGTTCGTGCAAGGACCGCGAGATCATCCGCCACGATCCGCACAAGCTGATCGAGGGCGCCCTGCTCGCCGGTTTTGCGATGCGCGCGCGCGCCGGTTACATCTACATTCGCGGCGAGTTCATCCGCGAGACCGAGACACTCGAGGCCGCGGTCCAGGAGGCCTATGATTCGGGGCTGCTCGGCAAGAACGCCGCCGGATCCGGTTACGATTTCGACCTCTTCGTCCACCGCGGCGCCGGCGCCTATATCTGCGGCGAGGAGACGGCGATGCTCGAAAGCCTCGAAGGCAAGAAGGGCATGCCGCGCCTGAAGCCGCCATTCCCCGCGGGCGCCGGCCTCTACGGCTGCCCGACCACCGTCAACAACGTCGAATCGATCGCGGTCGTGCCGACCATCCTGCGGCGCGGCGCCGCCTGGTTCGCCGGCATCGGACGACCGAAGAACGAGGGCACCAAGCTCTTCCAGATTTCGGGCCACGTGAACCGGCCCTGCGTGGTCGAGGACGCGATGTCGGTGCCGTTCCGCGAGCTGATCGACCGCCACGCCGGCGGCATCAGGGGAGGGTGGGACAATCTGCTCGCCGTCATCCCCGGCGGCTCCTCGGTCCCGCTCGTGCCAGCCGCGGAGATCATCGACGCGCCCATGGATTTCGACGGCCTCAAGGATCTGGGCTCGGGCCTCGGCACCGCCGCCGTGATCGTCATGGACCGATCGACCGACATCGTGAAGGCGATCGCCCGCATCTCCTATTTCTACAAGCACGAGAGCTGCGGCCAGTGCACGCCCTGCCGCGAAGGCACCGGCTGGATGTGGCGGGTGATGGAGCGGCTCGTCGAAGGCAATGCCGAACTGCACGAGATCGACACGCTCTGGGACGTCACCAAGCAGGTCGAAGGCCACACCATCTGCGCGCTGGGCGACGCCGCGGCCTGGCCGATCCAGGGCCTGATCCGCCACTTCCGCCCGGAGCTGGAACGGCGCATCCTCGAGCGCCGGTCCGGCCTGACGCCGATCATGGAGGCGGCGGAATAGCGGCCGCTGTGCCGATTTTACGATTGATTTTCAATACTATGGGTGGCAAGGGCACCGGCCAAGTCAGCTTTGCCGGGGATTCGTCATGACGTTTCGCTTCTTCCAGGCGGCCGCGGCCGCTCTGCTCTTCTGCGCCGCCCTCGCCGGTCCCGCCGGCGCGGCCGCGGCGCAGCGCACCCAGCTCGCCGATCCGCCCAACGAGCCGGCCGACATTCGCGCGCTGCACGAATTCTCCCGTTGCGCCGCGCAACGCTGGGAAGGCCGCGCGCGTGCGATCCTCGCCATGGATTACCGGACCGACGACTACCGGAACCGGATCCGCCGATTCGCCCAGGACCAGTGGCGGTGCTTCCCGAGGGGTATGCTGAGGTTCGGCCAGATGCTGTTCGCCGGCGGGATGGCCGAGGCGTTGCTGCCCGGGAGGCTGGCCGGCGCCGATCTCGCCGCCCGCGTCGCACACGATCCGGCGCGGCCGCCGCTCCAGGCGCGCGACCAGTCCGAAATGATGAGCCTGTGCACCGTTCGCGCCGCGTCGGCCGAGGTTGCCGCCTTGCTCCGGACCCAGGCGGCAAGCGAACCTGAGACCGCGGCTTTGCGCGGTCTCATTCCACAAATGAGCCGATGCCTCGGCGCCGGCCAAGCCGTGCGCGTCAACCGCGTCGGCATGCGCTCGGTCCTCGCCCTCGCCGCCTATCGCCTGGCCGAGCATGGAGGCGCCGTCCGCACCGCCTCCGCGGGCAGGCCGGCCCTGGACGGGACGACCCGTTAGCAAATTGCACCCAGTGCCCCCACCGTCTTTTCGCGCGGAATCCAAGGTGTTGGGGCAACCGGGCCAGCCACTTTACGAGCGCCCTGCGGCGTGAGATAGTCGCGCCATGACCCGCTCCATCCTGGCCCTGTCGATGGTGGTCCCGCTCGCCGCCATCGCCGCCACCGCCGCTTCGGCCGAGCCCATGCAGCGCTCGGTCGACCATGTCTATTCGACCGTGGATTGCCTGATCGAGCGCCGCGATCGCGACCTGAGGGAAGTGCTCGCGGCCATCCCGGGCTATAACGGGATCAACGAGCCGATCGTGGCGTCGGCGACGCGCGCCTGCACGATCGAAGGCCGGCTGCTGCCTTCGGTCGGTTTCTACAATCGCGGCGCGATCGCCGAGCGGCTGCTCTACCGCGACTTCGAGGCGATTGGCGGCCGCGCGCGCGGACGCCCGGTCCGGGTCTTCCCCCCGGTCAGCCGCTATTATCTGCAAAATGCCGGCGAATATGGACGCAACGCGCTGGCGATGCTGGACATGGCCGCCTGCGTCGTGCGCGCCGAGCCGCAAAAAGCCTACGCCTTCTTCCGCACGGAGCGGAACAGCCAGGCGGAGGGCGCGGCGATTGCCGATCTGGGATCGGCCATTTCCGGCTGCGTGACCCAGGGCCAGTCGTTCGAGCTCACCGCGCCGGTCTTCAGGGCGTTTCTCGCCGAGGCGGCCTATCGAGTCGCCGCCGGGCGACCGGCCGTCTTCGCGGCCGAGTGAAGCATTAACCGCCCGGCGCGAGGCCGGGCCTGAGGAGGCACGAATGCACCGTGTGAACTGGGCGGCCAACGCCGCCGCCTTTGCCCTGCTCGTCTTGCTCTCCATGCCCGCCGCGGCGCAATATGGCAGTGCCCCGCCGCCGCCGCCGCCCGAGCCGCCGCGCCGCGGGGCGCCGGCCGCCCCGGCGGCGACGACGACGCCGACGCCGGCGGCTCCGGCGGAGGTGCTCCGCGCCGCCGCCTGCGCGGTCGGGCGCGACGCGAACAGCGGCAACGCCCTGCTGGCGACTTTGCCGCGCTCGCCAGAGGAACGCACGGCGGCCGCGGCTTTCCTCCGCCTCGCCGAGCGCTGCCTCGCACTCACCAGCCGGCTGAACACGACAGCGCTGATCCTGCGCGGCGCGGTCGCGGAAAGCCTTTATGAGGCGCAGTTCGCCAACCCTGCCACGCCCCGCAGCCCAGCTTTGGGCGCGGCGCCGCTGGCGCGGCCGACCACCCAGGACGAGATGGCGACGGCGCTCGCGCCCATGTACGCGCTGGTCGATTGCGCGCTGCCGCGCCGGCCCGAGCTCGCCCGCGTCTTGCTGACCACCGAGCCCAGGTCGCCCGAGGAGAGTGCCGCCTTCCAGGCCCTCGGCCCCGCCTTCGGCCCGTGCGTGCCCTCGGGATCACCGGTCAATATCGATCCCCGCGCCGTCAGGAGCATGTTCGCCGAAAGCCTCTACCGCTGGTCGGTCGTGCAACGCGACGGCCCGGCCTCGCCTTGGGCGGCCCCGGCGACGAGCGCGCCGGCGCCGGCGCCGGGCGGCTGAACCGGAATGCGCGCGAACAGCAGGCGGGTGGCGAGTCGGACATTTCTCTTCAGTCTGTTTGCGGCTGGTGCCGGCGCGGCCGTGGCGGCCTCCGCCGCGGCGCAATGCGGACGCCATCAGCCGGTCCACGAGCTGCCCGACGTGCGGCCCGATAACCCGGCCGGCCCGGCGGTGCCGGCGAGCCCGGGCGAGGTGCTCCGCGCGGCCGGCTGCGCGATCGGACGGAACGCCGGTTCGGCCAATGCCTTGCTCGCGACGGTGCCGCGTTCCGTTGAGGAGCGCAGCCAGTCGGCCTCCTTCATTCGCGGCGGCCGGCGTTGCCAGGGCCTTCCCACCGAGATCCGTACCTCGGCACAGCTGGTGCGCGGAGCCGCGGCCGAAAGTCTCTACGAAGCGCAGTTCGCCGCGCCGCCCGCACCGCGCACGCCGGAAGTCGGGGTCAGGCCGATGACGCGCCCGGGCCCGAGCCGCGATCCGGCCGCGACGGGCCTCGAATCCGCCTTCGCGCTCGCCGAGTGCACGGCGGCGCGCAGTCCCGAGCTCGTCCGGGCCCTGCTTGCCACCGCGCCGATGACTGCGCCGGAGCAGGGGGCGTTCAGCGCACTCGATCCGGCGTTCCTCGCCTGCGTCGTGCCGGGCAGCCAGATCCAGGTCGGCGCCCGCGGATTGAGGAGCCTGCTCGCCGAGGCGCTCTACCGCTGGTCGGTCGCCCAGCGCGACGGCCCGGCGGCGCAATGACCGGCGGGCCTGGTCTATGAAATGGCCCAGGCCCGCCTTGCTCGCGGCAGCGTTGGTGGTCCTGGCCGGTGTTGGCGCGGATGCCTCAGCTCAGCGGACTGGCACCCGGATGGGCCGCAACGCGACCAACACGCAAAGGGACGCGAACGCCATCATCCTGATCATCGGCAATTGCCTCGCGCAGCGGCGCCCCGCTCTGGTCCGGCGCTGGCTGAACCTGCTGCCCGGATCGGCCGAGGAGCATGCGTTGCTTGACGCGCAGGAGGGCGATTTCGACGTCTGCATGAGCGACGACGAGCTGATTCTCGGGGGCGGCCGCCTGCTGACTTATTCGCCGCGGCGGCTGCGCATCCCCACCGCCCTTGCCATGGCGCAGCGCGCCCTTTCCCGCGCGCCCGCGCGCAGCCCCGTGCCGGCGAGCGCGCAACCCTGGTTCGTCGCCCCGCTCAGTGCGCTGCCGGCGGGTTCGACGATCGATCGCGGCTCGCTGCTCGCCCAGGAATTCGGCCATTGTCTCGTCGTGACCGACTGGGCGTCCGCGCGTGCCCTGCTGGCGGCGAGGGCAGGCTCGGCGGACGAGGCGGGCGCCTTTCAGGCTTTGTCGCCGACGCTCGGTTCATGCCTCCAGCGGGGGTTGACGCTCGAGATCACGCCCAAGAGCGTGCGGGAATATCTCGCCGAGCCCTTCTACCACGTGCTCGCCGCCGCGACGCCGGCCGGCGAATGAGCTTCAGGTCTTCGCCGCGGCGAGGCAAATCGGCCGGCAACCCCTTGTCGGCCATGGGGGTTAGCGTCTAACGGCACCGCAGGCCGCGGCCCCCTTCGGGCCCGATTGATTCCCGGGTTCCCAGTCTATGCCCAAGGTCAAAGTCGACGGTGTCGAGATCGAGGTGCCGCAGGGCGCGACGGTGCTCCAGGCCTGCGAGCTGGCGGGCAGGGAGATTCCCCGCTTCTGCTATCACGAGCGGCTCGCCATCGCCGGCAATTGCCGGATGTGCCTGGTCGAGGTGAAGCCGGGGCCGCCCAAGCCTCAGGCGTCCTGCGCGCTCCCGGCCGCCGAGGGCCAGGAGATCTTCACCACCACCCCCACCGTCAGGAAGGCGCGCGAGGGGGTGATGGAGTTCCTCCTCATCAATCACCCTCTCGATTGCCCGATCTGCGACCAGGGCGGCGAATGCGACCTGCAGGACCAGGCGATGGCCTATGGCCGCGGCCACAACCGCTACGACGAGAACAAGCGCGCGGTCGCCGAGAAATATATGGGCCCGGTCGTCAAGACCTTCATGACGCGCTGCATCCACTGCACCCGCTGCGTCCGCTTCATGGAGCAGGTCGCCGGCGTCGAGGATATCGGCGCGGTCGGCCGCGGCGAGAATATGGAGATCACGTCCTACCTCGAACATGCTTTGTCGAGCGAGCTTTCGGGCAATGTCGTCGACCTCTGTCCGGTCGGCGCGCTGGTCTCCAAGCCCTACAGCTTCGAGGCGCGGCCATGGGAATTGCGCAAGGTCCCGGCGATCGATGTCATGGACGCTCTCGGCACCAACATCCGCCTCGACGCGCGCGGCCGCGAGGTGATGCGCGCGCTCCCCCGCCTGAACGAGGACGTCAACGAGGAATGGGCGTCGGACAAGACCCGCCACGCCGTCGACGGCCTGACCCGGAACCGGCTCGACCGGCCCTGGCTGCGCGACGCCGGCAAGCTCCGCCCCGCCACGTGGGACGTAGCCTTCGCCGCGATCGCGGCGGTCGCCGGGAAAGCGAAGGGCAGCGTGGCCGCCGTCGCCGGCGACCTGGTCGACGTCGAGACGATGTATGCGGCGAAGAAGCTTTTGGCGTCTCTGGGCTCCGACCTGCTCGAAGGCCGCCAGACCGGCTTGGCCTACGACACTTCCAACCTCGCCGCGGTCAATTTCAACACCACCATCGCCGGCATCGAGACGGCCGACGCGATCCTTCTCGTCGGCAGCAACCCGCGCTGGGAAGCCGCTTTGGTCAACACCCGCATCCGCAAGGCGGCGAGGGCGGGAGCCAGGGTCTTCGCCATCGGCCCCGAAGTCGATCTCACCTACAAGGTCGAATGGCTCGGCGACGACCTCTCCTTGCTCGCGGACCTGCCCGCGGCGCTGACGGAGGCCCGGCGCCCGGCGGTGATCGTCGGCGGCGCGGCTTTGAAAGTGCCGGGCGGGCAGGCGGCGACGCTCGCTTTGGCCGGGAGCCTGAACCTCGTGCGCGACGGGTGGAACGGCTATAACGTCCTCCACACCGCCGCCGCGCGCATGGGCGGCCTGATGCTCGGCTATGCCCAGAATGGCGGCATGGCGTCATTGGCCGCCAAGGCACCGAAATTGCTCTTTCTTCTGGGCGCCGACGAGGCCGATCTCGCGCCGTTCGACGCGAGCTTCAAGGTCTATGTCGGCCATCATGGCGACAAGGGAGCCGCCGCGGCCGACGTGATCCTGCCCGCCGCCGCCTACAGCGAGAAGCACGCCATCCACGTCAATCTGGAGGGGCGCGTCCAATATAGCGAAAAGGCGGTCGATCCGGCCGGCGACGCGCGCGCCGACTGGTCGATCTTCCGCGCCCTCTCCGACGCGATCGGCAAGCCGCTCCCCTTCGACAGCTTCGCCGAGCTCCGCGCCGCTCTGTTCGCGGACTATCCGGCGTTCGCCGAGCCGGACCTGGCCGCCTTCGCGTGGGCGCCGCCGGCCCTCGAGGCAGTGACCATCCCCAAGGGGACCGCGCTCGCCTACCCGATCGCCGATTTCTACCTCACCAACCCGGTCGCCCGCGCCTCGCCGACGCTGCAACGCTGCTCGGCCGAGCTTCTCCACGGCGCCGCTTATGCGGAGGCAGCGGAATGAGCGCCTCCCCTTCGTCACCCCAGCGAAGGCTAGGGTCCAGACGGCCTTCGAGGCGCCTGGACTGTTTGGATGCCAGCTTGCGCTGGCATGACGGGGGAAGGGCATGACCGCCTGGTTCCAGGCGATGCTCGGCGCCGGCTGGGGCTGGTTTATCGCCACCTTGATCCTGATCCTTTTGATCGCGCTGCCTTTGATGCTGGCCGTGGCGATGATCATCTATGCCGACCGCAAGATCTGGGCGGCGATCGCGCTGCGGCGCGGGCCCAACGTGGTCGGCCCGTTCGGCCTGCTGCAGAGCTTCGCCGACGGGCTCAAGGTGTTCCTCAAGGAGACCATCATCCCGTCCTCGGCCAATCGCGGCCTGTTCCTGATCGCGCCGATCCTCACCTTCACCGTCGCTTTGGCCGCCTGGGCGGTGATCCCGTTCGGGCATGGCATGGTTCTCGCGAACATCAACGTCGGCCTGCTCTACCTGCTCGCCATCTCCTCGCTGGGCGTTTACGGCATCATAATTGCGGGATGGGCTTCCAACTCGAAATACCCGTTCTACAGTGCCTTGCGCGCCGCGGCTCAGATGGTTTCTTACGAAGTCTCGATCGGCTTCGTGCTGATCCCGGTGATCCTGTGGGCCGGCACGTTCAACCTTAGTGGCATCGTCGAGGCGCAGCGCGCGCATATCTTCGGGCTGATCAACGGCTTCGGCTTCAATCCTCTGCTGTTTCCGATGGCGGTGATCTTCCTCATCTCGTCCATGGCCGAGACCGCCCGCGCCCCGTTCGACCTCACCGAAGCGGAGAGCGAGCTCGTCGCCGGTTATCAGACCGAATATTCCTCGATGAGCTTCGCGCTCTTCTGGCTCGGCGAATATGGCAACGTGCTCCTCATGTGCGGCATGAATGCCTTGCTCTTCTGGGGCGGCTGGCTCCCCCCGATCGATTGGGCGCCCCTCTATTACGTGCCAGGAATACTCTGGTTCTTCCTGAAAATATTAATTTTCTTCTTCATCTTCTCCTGGGTGAGGGCGACCGTCCCGCGCTATCGATACGACCAGCTGATGCGCCTGGGGTGGAAGATTTTCCTCCCCATTTCGCTCATCTGGGTGTTCCTGGTCTCGGGATATCTGATGCTCCAGCGCGACGGGATGCTGCCATGGTAGCGGCGTTGGTTCTTGCCATTGGGATGCAGGCGGCGGTGCCGGAGACTCGTCCCGGGTTTCGTTTCGCTTGTCGCATGGTTGCCTCGGCGGGCGCGCGTTTCGGGATCGAAGGCTGGCTTGGCGAGGGACGGCGCTTCAACCTGTTGTCCGATGATAGCCGGCCGTTGTGGGGGTATCGCTTTGGAGAAGGCCGGATCGCGGATGCCCAGCTCGGCTTTTCGGGAAGGCCCTATGAGTCCAGCACGCTCCCGGCGGGCCGAGACCGCCGTGAGTTCGGACTGCGAATAGTCTACGCGATCGAATCCTCCGGTCGGACGCTGGTGCTCCAGCAGGGCATCGAGGGCGACCAGCCGGCGGTGCTGGTGAGCGACGACTTTGGCGAAGAGTTGGCGACAGGTGTCTGCACGATGGGCCCGCACGGCGGACCCGGACGCCGTGCTGGAGAAGCGCAATGAGCCTGGCCCATTACATCAAGACCTTCACCCTGTGGGAGTTCGTCAAGGCGCACGCCTTGACCCTCAAATATTTCTTCAAAGCCAAGGCGACGATCAACTATCCCCATGAGAAGAACCCGATCTCGCCCCGCTTCCGCGGCGAGCATGCCTTGCGCCGCTACCCCAATGGCGAGGAGCGCTGCATCGCCTGCAAGCTGTGCGAGGCCGTCTGCCCGGCGCTCGCCATCACCATCGAGGCCGAGCCCAGGGAGGACGGCAGCCGGCGGACCACCCGCTACGACATCGACATGACCAAGTGCATCTATTGCGGCCTTTGCCAGGAGGCCTGCCCGGTCGATGCGATCGTCGAGGGGCCGAACATGGATTTCGCGACCGAGACCCGCGAGGAGCTGATCTACGACAAGGCCAAGCTCCTCGACAATGGCGACAAATGGGAGCGCGTCCTGGCCGCGAACCTTGCCGCCGATGCGCCCTACCGGTAGGCGGCGCGCGTGATTCAGGTCTTCGTCTTCTATCTATTCGCGACCCTCGTCATCGCCTCCGGCGTCATGACGATCGCGGCGCGCAACCCGGTGCACTCCGTGCTCTGGCTGATCCTCGCATTCTTCAACGCGGCCGGGCTCTTTCTCCTCATCGGCGCCGAGTTCCTCGCCTTCCTCCTGGTCATCGTCTACGTCGGCGCGGTCGCGGTCCTCTTCCTCTTCGTAGTGATGATGCTCGACGTCGATTTCGCCGCGCTGCGCGCCGGCTTCGCCCGCTACTGGCCGTTCGGCTTCGGCCTCGCCTTCGTCATCCTCGCGGAGATATTCTTCGGAGTCATCGCCTGGAATGCCGGCGGAATCGCGCTCGAGGGCCGCGCCGCCCCGGCGGTCGCCGAGGCCTCGAACATCGAGGCGCTCGGACAACTCCTCTACACGCGCTACCTCTTCATCTTCGAGGCGGCGGGCCTCGTCCTCCTCGTCGCCATGGTCGGCGCGATCGTGCTGACCCGGCGCAAGCGCTCGGACGTGCGCCCGCAGAGCGTCTCCGCCCAGGTCCGCCGCCGTCCGCAGGACGCGGTCGTCAACATGCAGCCGGGCGTCGGACAGGGGGTCGAGCTGTGATCGGGCTCGGTCACTATTTGACGGTCGGCGCGATCCTGTTCGTGCTCGGCGTGTTCGGCATTTTCCTCAACAGGAAGAACGTCATCGTCATCCTGATGGCGATCGAGCTCATCCTGTTGGCGGTGAACATCAACCTCGTCGCCTTCTCCGCTTTCCTCGATGACATGGTCGGCCAGGTCTTCGCCATGTTCGTGCTCACCGTCGCCGCGGCCGAGGCGGCGATCGGCCTCGCCATCCTCGTCATCTACTTCCGGGGCCGCGGCACGATCGCGGTCGACGACATCAACCAGATGAAGGGGTAGGCGGTGGTCCAGGCGATCGTCTTTCTGCCCTTGCTCGCCGCGATCGTCGCCGGGCTCGGCAACCGCATGCTCGGCAATTTCGCCGCGAAGCTGATTACCACCGGCGCGCTCTTCGTCTCGATGGCGCTGAGCTGGCCGATCTTCCTGGGCTTCCTCGCCGGCACCGAAACCTCCGAGCTCCATCCGGTCATGACCTGGTTCAGCTCGGGCGCGATGCACGTCGATTGGGCGCTGCGCGTCGATGCGCTGACCGCGGTCATGCTCGTGGTGGTGACCAGCGTCTCGGCGCTCGTCCACCTCTATTCCTGGGGCTATATGGCCGAGGACGACAGCCAGCCGCGCTTCTTCGCCTATTTGTCGCTCTTCACATTCGCGATGCTGATGCTGGTGACCGCCGACAATCTCGTCCAGATGTTCTTCGGCTGGGAAGGCGTCGGCCTGGCCTCCTACCTCCTGATCGGTTTCTGGTACCACAAGCCCTCGGCCAATGCGGCGGCGCTCAAGGCCTTCCTCGTCAACCGCGTCGGCGATTTCGGCTTCTCGCTCGGCATTTTCGGCACCTTCCTCGTCTTCGGCACCGTCTCGATCCCAGCCATCCTCGAGGCCGCGCCCGGCATGGCCGGCGCGACCATCGGCTTTCTCGGGCTGCGCATCGACACGATGACGCTCCTTTGCATCCTCCTGTTCATCGGCGCCTGCGGCAAATCGGCCCAATTGGGCCTCCACACCTGGCTTCCAGACGCGATGGAGGGCCCGACGCCGGTCTCCGCCCTGATCCATGCCGCGACGATGGTGACCGCCGGCGTGTTCATGGTCTGCCGCCTGTCGCCGATGTTCGAGACGAGCGACACCGCGCTCGCGGTCGTCACCGTCGTCGGGGCCGCCACCGCTTTGTTCGCCGCCACGGTCGGCACCGTCCAGAACGACATCAAGCGCGTGATCGCCTATTCGACCTGCTCGCAGCTGGGCTACATGTTCTTCGCCGCCGGCGTCGGCGCTTATGGCGCGGCCATGTTCCACCTCTTCACCCACGCCGCCTTCAAGGCCCTGCTGTTCCTCGGCGCCGGCAGCGTCATCCACGCCATGCACCACGAGCAGGACATGCGCTTCTACGGCGCCCTGCGGAAGGAGATCCCCTGGACCTTCTGGGCGATGACCATCGGCACGTTGGCCATCACGGGAGTCGGCATCATCCAGGTCGCCGGCCTGCCGGCGATCGGCTTTGCCGGCTTCTTCTCGAAGGACGCGATCATCGAGAGCGCTTTTGCGAGCGGCGCCCCGCTCGGCGGCCTGGCCTTCTTCGTCGGCGTGTTCGCAGCCCTGCTGACCAGCTTCTACAGCTGGCGCCTCGTCTTCCTCACCTTCTTCGGCAAGCCGCGCTGGGCGGCGTCCGAGCATATCCAGCATGCGCTCCACGGCGATCACGACCATCCCGATGCCGAGGATGCCGGCCACGACACGAGGCCGCGCGAGCCGGGTGCCCAGGCGATTGCCGCGGGCACCGGCGGCTACCATCCTCACGAAAGCCCGTGGACGATCCTGGTGCCGCTGGGCCTGCTCTCATTGGGCGCGGTCTTCGCCGGCATCGTCTATCACGAGGCCTTCATCGGCGCGGAGGAGGGCGCGCATTTCTGGGCCGGCAGCATCGCGTTCGACGCCCATCTGATGCACGCGATCCACGAGGTTCCGTTGTGGGTGAAGCTTTCGGCGAGCGCGGCGATGCTGACCGGCCTCGCGATCGCCTGGTACGCCTATGTCCGCAACACCGCCTTCCCGGCGGCGTTCGTCGGTCAGTTCGCCGTCCTCCACCGCTTCCTCCTGAACAAATGGTATTTCGACGAGATTTACGACGTGCTCCTGGTGCGTCCCTCGCTCTGGCTCGGCCGCCTTTTGTGGAAGCGGGGCGACGAGGGCGTGATCGACCGCTTCGGCCCCGACGGCGCCGCCGTCGCCGTCCTCGCCGGCACCCGCCTCACCGCCCGCATCCAGACCGGCTATCTCTACACCTACGCGCTGGTGATGCTGCTCGGAGTCGCCGCCGCCATGACCTGGGCGATGGCGCGGTGAACCTGGCCGATTTTCCCATCCTCTCGGCGATCCTCGCCTTGCCCCTGCTCGGCGCGCTCGCCTGCCTCCTGAGCGGCGCCAATGGCGCGCGCTGGATCGCGCTTGGCACCACGCTCGCCACCTTCGCCCTCTGCATCGGCCTGTGGGCCGCCTACCAGGTGGGCGGGCCGCAATGGCAGTTCACCGAGTTTCAGCCTCTCTTCGGCCGCTTCGCCTGGGCGCTCGGCATAGACGGCATCGCCCTCATGCTGATCGTGCTCACCGCCTTCCTGATGCCGATCTGCATCGCCGCGTCCTGGACCGCGATCGACAGGCGCGTGCCCGAGTTCATGGCCTGCTTCCTCGCCATGGAGACGCTGATGCTCGGCGTCTTCTGCGCGCAGGACCTGTTCCTCTTCTACATCTTCTTCGAGGCGGGCCTCATTCCGATGTACCTGATCATCGGCATCTGGGGGGGCGCCGAGCGCATCTACGCGGCCTACAAATTCTTCCTCTACACCCTGCTCGGCTCGGTGCTGATGCTGGTCGCCATGCTGTGGATGGTGAATTTCGCCGGCACGACCTCGATCCCCGAGCTGATGGCGACCGATTTCCCGCCCGAGGCGCAGACCTGGCTCTGGCTCGCCTTCCTCGCCAGCTTCGCGGTCAAGATGCCGATGTGGCCGGTCCACACCTGGCTGCCCGACGCCCACGTCCAGGCCCCCACCGCGGGCTCGGTCATCCTCGCCGGCGTGCTCCTGAAGATGGGGGGCTACGGCTTCGTCCGTTTCTCGCTCCCGATGTTCCCGGAGGCGTCGGCGCAGCTCGTCTGGATCATCTTCGGCCTCTCGATGGTCGCGGTGGTCTACACGTCGCTGGTCGCGCTCGTGCAGCAGGACATGAAGAAGCTGATCGCTTATTCCTCGGTCGCGCACATGGCCTTCGTCACTATCGGGCTGTTCGCCTTCAACCGGCAGGGGATCGAGGGCGGCCTGATCGTCATGCTCTCGCACGGCCTGGTCTCGGGCGCCCTGTTCCTGTGCGTCGGCGTCGTCTACGATCGGCTGCACAGCCGCGACATCGACCGTTATGGCGGCCTTGCCAACAACATGCCCCAATACGCCCTTTTGTTCATGGTCTTCACCATGGCCTCGGTCGCCCTGCCGGGCACCTCGGGCTTCGTCGGCGAGTTCCTGGCCCTGGTCGGCGCTTATGAGGCGAACTCCTGGGTCGCCGCCGTCGCCACCACCGGCATCATCCTGGGCGCCGCCTATATGCTCTGGCTCTACTGGCGGATCGCCTTCGGCGCCGCGCGCACGCCCGAAGCCGCGGCCATGCCCGACCTCAACAAACGCGAGCTCGCCATCCTCGCCCCGATCGCGGCGGCCGTGCTGTGGATGGGCGTCTATCCGGAGAGCTTCATCGCGCCGATGCGCGCCGACGTCCAGTTCCTGCTCGAGCGGATCGAGCGCGCAGCGCCCGAAGGCGACGCCCGCCTTACCGCCGGCCGCCCGCGACCGGCCGCCGCTGAGCATGAAGGGGAGGGCGCGCACCACTGATGCTCCACGACCTCCGCCTCGTCCTCCCCGAAGAGATATTGAGCGTCGGCGCGATGCTCATGATGCTGGTCGCGGCCTGGGCCGGCGACCGTTCGGCCCGCGTTCTGACCTGGCTCGGCGTGATCCTGCTGGCCGTCGCCGCCGTCTTCCTTCCCGGCATAAGCGACGCGGGCGGCACCGCCTTTTACGGCTTGTTCGTCGCCGACAGCTTTGCGGCCTTCGCGAAGATCGTGATCTACGCCGCCGCCGCCGTCTCGATGCTCGCCGCGATGAGCTGGTTCGGCCGCGACCGCGACTACCGCGCCGAATATCCGGTCCTGATCCTCTTCTCCGCGATCGGCATGGGGATGATGGTCTCGGCCGCCGACCTCCTCACCCTCTATGTCGGGCTCGAGCTGCAGAGCCTCGCCGCCTACGTCCTCGCCACCTTCCAGCGCGACGACGAGCGCTCGGCCGAGGCGGGGCTCAAATATTTCGTCCTGGGCGCGCTCGCGAGCGGAATCCTCCTCTACGGCATCTCGCTCCTTTATGGCTTCACCGGCACCACCCTGTTCGGCGGCATCGCCGCGGCGCTGGCCGACGGCGTTTCGACCGGCGAAACGTTCGGCATCGTCTTCGTCCTCGCCGGGCTCGCCTTCAAGATCTCGGCTGTGCCGTTCCACATGTGGACGCCCGACGTCTACGAAGGCGCGCCGACCCCGGTTACCGCCTTCTTCGCCTCCGCGCCGAAGGTCGCGGCAATGGCGCTCCTCACCCGAGTGGCGGTCGAGGGGATGGGCCCCGCGACCGAGGCCTGGCGGCAGATCGTGATCTTCGCCGCTTTGGCTTCGACCGTGCTCGGCGGCGTCGCCGCGATCGGCCAGACGAACGTCAAGCGCCTCCTCGCCTACAGCTCGATCAACAATGTCGGCTTCGCCCTGGTCGGCCTCGCCGCCGCCGGGGTTGCGGGCGTGGCTTCGGTCCTCTTCTACATGGCCGTCTACGTAGTCATGACCCTTGGCGCCTTCCTCGTGGTCCTGCGCATGCGCGGGCCGGACGGCCAGCCCATCGAGACCATCGCATCGCTCGCCGGCCTGTCGCGGACCCGGCCGGGCCTCGCGCTCGCCATGGCGATCTTCATGTTCAGCCTGGCCGGCATCCCGCCCTTGTTCGGCTTCTGGCCCAAATTCCTGGTCTTCGACGCGGCCGTCGCGGCCGATTTGACCTGGCTCGCCGCGGTCGCGATCGCGACCTCGGTGATCGGCGCTTATTATTACATCATGATCGTCAAGCTCATCTATTTCGACGAGCCCGCGCCGGCCTTCGCCGAGACCAGGGAGCCGGTCGGCGCCGCCCTGATCCTGGCGGCCGCCCTCTTCGTCTCGCCCCTGGGCTATTTCGCCATCCCCTGGCTCGGCGCGGCGGCGACGAATGCGGCGAAGGCTCTGTTCTGAGCTCCGGAACGACTATGACGGGTTCATGATCCGCACCGTCCCTGAAACCGGCTCCACCAACGACGATGTCGCGGCCCTGGCGCGCGAGGGCGCGCTCGAAGGCACCTGGCTCCGCGCCGAGCGCCAGACCGGCGGCAAGGGCAGGCAGGGCAGGGCGTGGATCTCCCCGCCCGGCAACCTCCACGCCTCCACCCTGGTGCGCGTGCAGCCGGAAGATCCGCCCGCGCCCACCCTTGCTCTGGTCGCCGCAGTCGCGCTCCACGAAATCGTCGCGATCTACGCCCCCGCCGCCCGGATCAAATGGCCCAACGACCTCGTCTTCGACAATTCCAAGCTCGCCGGCATCCTGCTCGAGCGGCAGGGCGACGCCGTGATCCTGGGCTTCGGCGTCAATCTCGCGCATCATCCGGACGGCCTCGGCCGGCCCGCGACGAGCATCGCCGCGCTCGCCGGCATCGCGCCCGATCCGGCGCCTTTCCTCGAAATCCTGGCGCGGAATTTCTCGCGCTGGATGGCATATTGGCGCCAGGAGGGCCTGGCGGGCGTTCGCGCCGCCTGGCTCATTGCCGCCCATCCGCTCGGCACCCCTTTGTCCACGCCCGAAGGCGAGGGCCTGTTCGACGGCCTCGACGAAACCGGCGCCCTGCGCCTGAAATTGCCCGGCGGCGCGCTCCGCGTCATACATGCGGGCGACGTGTTCCTGCTGTGAGGCCGACGCGATGAGGATTTGGGCCTGCTTTGCAATCCTGCTGGCGCTGTCCGCGGCCGCGCCGGCGCCGGACGAGCGAGCGCGATGGCAGGCGCAGGCCGCCCGCGTCACCATCACCCGCGACGATTGGGGGATCGCCCATGTCCGGGGGCGGAGCGACGCCGATGCCGTGTTCGGCGCCATCTACGCCCAGGCCGAGGACGATTTCCCGCGGGTCGAGGCCAATCTGCTCACCGCTTTGGGCCGGATGGCCGAGGCCGAGGGCGAAAGCGCGCTCTGGCAGGACCTGCGCCAGCGCCTCTGGATCGACCCCGCGGCGCTCCGGGCCGATTATCGCCGCAGCCCCGCCTGGCTGCGCGCGCTGATGGACGCCTGGGCGGACGGGCTAAACTTCTATCTCGCCACCCATCCCGGCACGCGGCCCCGCGCGCTCGCCCGGTTCGAGCCCTGGATGGCCCTGTCCTTCACCGAAGGCAGTATCGGCGGCGACATCGAGCGCGCCGATCTGGCGCAGCTTGCCGCTTTCTACGGCGGGCAGGCGCGCGTCGCCCGCGCCCGCGCCCGCGACGAAGAGCCGCGCGGCTCGAACGGCGTCGCCATCGCGCCCGGCCTCACACGCGACGGCCGTGCGCTGCTTCTGATCAATCCGCATACGAGCTTCTTCTTCCGCTCCGAGCTCGGCATGGAAAGCGAGGAGGGCCTGCACGCCTACGGCGCGTCGACCTGGGGCCAGTTCTTCATCTACCAGGGGTTCAACGAGCGGCTCGGCTGGATGCACACGACGAGCGGCGCCGATTCGGTCGACGAGTTCGCCGAAGAGATCGTGCGCCGCGGCAACCGCCTCTCCTATCGCTACGGCCGCGAGCAGCGCCCCGTCCAGGCCGTGCCGGTCATGCTCAGGGTCCGCCAAAGCGACGGCAGCCTCGCCGGCCGGTCCTTCACCACCTACCGCACCCATCACGGCCCGATCGTCCGCGCCGACGGGGGGCGCTGGATCGCGATGGGCCTGATGCACCGGCCGATCCCGGCGCTGCAGCAGAGCTGGCTCCGGACCAAGGCGCGCGACTTCGCCGGCTATCTCGAGGTCGCGGCGCTGCAGGCCAATTCGTCGAACGACACGATCTACGCCGACGCCGACGGCCATATCGCCTATCTCCACCCGCAATTCGTGCCGGTCCGCGACGACCGCTTCGACTATCGCGACCCGGTCGACGGCAGCGACCCCGCCACCGGCTGGCGCGGCCTCACTCCGCTCGCCGCGCTCCCCGCCGTCCGCGACCCGCGCGCCAGCTGGCTCTACAATGCCAATGACGCGCCCTGGCGCGCCGCCGGCGCCGACAGCCCCCGCCAGGCCGATTTCCCGCGCTACATGGACGCGGCAGGCGCCAATCCTCGCGGCGATCATGCCATCCACCTGCTGGATCGGGCGCGCGCGCTGACGCCCGATGCGCTGCGGCGCATCGCCTACGATCCGTGGATGCCGTACTTCGCGGGCGCCGTGCCGGCCCTGGCGGAGGCCTGGAGCGCGCTCCCCGCGGCCGATCCGCTGCGCGCGCGGCTCGAGGGTCCGGTGGCGCTGCTCCGCCAGTGGGACCAGCGCTGGTCGTCGCGGTCCGAGCCGACCGCGCTCGCCAATTTCTGGGGCGCCGAGCTGTGGGCGGAGGCGGAGCGGCGCCGTCCCCGTCACGGCAATATGTGGCGGGCGATGAACGATCTTGGCGCCCGCGAGCGGCTCGAGACGCTGGCCCGCGCCGTCGCGCGGATGGAGCGCGAGTGGGGCGGCTGGCGCGTGCCCTGGGGCGAGGTCAACCGCTTCCAGCGCAACGACGAAGCGATCGTCCAGGTCTTTTCCGACACCCGCCCGAGCATAACGGTGCCGTTCGTCTCGGCGCGCTGGGGCTCGCTCGCTTCGTTCGGCGCGCGCGCTTATCCCGGCACGCGGCGCTGGTACGGGACCAGCGGCAACAGCTTCGTCGCGATCGTCGAATTCGGCCCGCGCGTCCGCGCCTGGGCAATCACCGCCGGCGGCGAGAGCGGCGCTCCCGCCTCGACGCACTTCAACGATCAGGCCGGGCGCTACGCGTCGGGCGATTTGCGGCCGGTCTATTTCTACCGGGAAGACCTCGAAGGCCATATCGAGCGCAGCTACCATCCCGGCCGGTGACGCCCCGGCTCTCGCCAACCGGCGGGCGGGCGGCTAGGAACGGCCGCATGCTTCTCGCCATCGACGCCGGCAATACCAACCTCGTCTTCGCATTGGTCGAGGACGGGGTCATTCGCGCGCGCTGGCGGATCGCGACCGACCCCAGGCGCACCGCCGACCAATATGCGGTCTGGCTGCACCAATTATTGGCGCTGGAAGGGTTCACCAGGGCCGACGTCTCGGCGGTCATCATCGGCACGGTCGTGCCCCGGGCGCTCCACAATCTGGAAGTGCTCGCGTCCAAATATTTCGGCGTGGAGCCGCTGATCGCCGGCGAGTCGCCGGTCGAGTGGGGCATCGAGCTCGACGTCGCCGATCCGAAGACGGTCGGCGCCGATCGCGTGCTCAACGCCATCGCCGCGCACGCGCTCCACGAGGGCGACCTCATCGTCGTCGATTTCGGCACCGCGGCCACCTTCGACGTGGTCGACTATTCGGGCGCCTACAAAGGCGGCATCATCGCGCCCGGCATAAACCTGTCGCTTGACGCCCTGGTCAATGCCGCCGCCAAGCTCCCGCGGATCGCGATCGAGGCGCCGGAGAGCAGGACCGTCATCGGCCGCACCACCGAGGAGCAGATGCATATCGGCATCTACTGGGGCTATGTCGCGATGATCGAGGGGCTGGTCGCCCGGCTGAAGGCCGAGATCGGCCGCCCGGTCACCGTCGTCGCCACCGGCGGCCTCGCCACCCTGTTCGACACCCACATCGATTTGTTCGACGCCATCGAAGGCGATCTCACCATCCAGGGGCTGGCGATGCTCTATGCGAGGGCAGGGGGCGCTTGACCCCGTCCCGTCATCCCGGCGAAGGCCGGGATCTCAGGCCGGAAAGTCACGGCCCTGCACCACGAGACCCCGGCCTCCGCCGGGGTGACGGAGGATTATGAAACCCGGCAAAGAACTCCTCTTCCTCGCTTTGGGCGGCTCGGGCGAGATCGGCATGAACGTCAATCTCTACGGCTGCGAGGGCAAATGGGTGATGGTCGATCTCGGCCTGACCTTCGCCGACCCCTATTATCCGGGCGTGGAGCTGGTCTTGCCCGATCTCGCTTTCATCGAGGAACGCCGCGAAGACCTCCTGGGCATCGTCCTCACCCACGGCCACGAGGACCATATCGGCGCCATCCCCTATCTGGGCCACGATCTCGGCGTGCCGTTCTACGCGACCCCGTTCACCGCCGGCCTCATCGCCGGCAAGCTCGAGGAGGAGGGGCTCGCCGATCGGGTGACGCTCAACACCGTCGACATGGAAGGCGATTTCCGGCTGGGCCCGTTCGGCTTCCGCTACATCCCGCTCGCCCATTCGATCCCCGAGGGCAATGCGCTCCTCATCGACACGCCCTACGGCCGCATCTTCCACACCGGCGACTGGAAGCTCGACGACAGCCCTCAGCTCGGCGACCCGAGCACCGAGGCGGAGCTGCGCGCGATCGGCGATGAAGGCGTGCTCGCCCTGGTCTGCGATTCGACCAACGTCTTCCAGGAGGCGTCCTCCGGCTCGGAGCTCGGCGTCCGCCGCGGCTTGGACGAGGTCGTCCAGGGCCAGGAGGGCAGGGTGCTCGTCACCACCTTCGCCTCCAACGCCGCCCGGCTCAAGACATTGGGCCATGTCGCGCAGGATACGGGCCGGCAGGTCTGCGTCGCCGGGCGCAGCCTGGATCGCATCTTACGAGTTTCGAAGAGCGTCGGTTATCTTACTGATTTTCCGGAAGTTATAGATTTCGAAGCCGCGATGCGCCTGCCCCGCAAGGAGGTGATGATCATCGCCACCGGCGGCCAGGGCGAGCCGCGCGCCGCACTGGCCCGGATCGCTTTCGACCAACACAGATTGAGCCTCGAGCGCGGCGACCTCGTCGTCTTTTCGTCCAAGCAGATCCCGGGCAACGAGATCGCGATCGGCCGAATCCAGAACGAGCTCGCCTCCCGCGGCATCGACATGATCACCGACCGCCAGGCGCCGGTCCACGTCTCGGGCCATCCGGGCCGCCCCGAGCTGGCCGCCATGTACGATTGGATCCGCCCGCAAATCATCGTGCCGGTCCATGGCGAGATGCGCCACATGATGGAGCAGGCCAGATTCGCAAAATCACGCGGCATCCCCCACGGCATCGTCCAGAAGAACGGCGATCTCATCCGCCTCGCACCGAACGGCCCGGAGAAGCTTTCGGAAGAAAGGGTCGGGCGCCTGGTGCTCGACGGCGACGTTATCCTGGGGGCCGACGGCGCGACCATGAACGAACGCCGCCGGCTCGCGCTCGCCGGCCTGATTTCGGTGGCGGCGACGCTCGACGGCGATGATCGCCTCCTGGGCAAAGTCGAGATCGAACTCCAGGGCATTCCGGTGGAGGAGGACCGCGACGCCTTCCTCGAGGAAGCCTGCGCCGCCGCGGCCGCCGCGGTCGCGAGGAACGGCGGCAAGGAGGAGAAGCTGAGAGAGGCGATTCGCCTCGCCGTGCGCCGCTGCGCGACCGAATGGACCGGCAAGAAGCCCGTGGTCAGCGTGCTGATCGTGCGAGTTTGAGCCCGCCATGCGCTGGACCTCGATCCTCGCCATCTACGTCCTGTTCTGGACCCTGAGCCTGTTCCTCGTCCTGCCCTTCGGCGTCCGCACCGCCGAGGAGGAAGGCGCGCCGGCCCAGCCCGGCCACGCCGAGAGCGCCCCCCACGCCTTCAGCTTCCCCCGCGCCGCGCTCCGCGCCACGATCGTCTCGGCGATATTGTTCGGCGCCTATTACGCGAACTACGTTCAGGGCTGGGTGACCGTGGAGGATCTGGACTGGTTGAACTAGCGCCGGATCCGTTCGATCGCCTGGGCCAAAGCGACATAGAGCTTGCCCATGTCGGAGGAGAGGAGCGTGACGCCCAAAGCGGTGCCGTCGCGGTCGGCGAGGATTCGGCGCAGCATCGCCTCGAAATCGTGGATGTAGCGGTTCACCTGGTCGCGGAAGTCGGGCTCTTCCTCGTAATGGCGCAGGATCGCGCGCGCCTCGCCCGATTCGAGCAGCCTCACCGCCCGCCGCGTGAAGACGCCGCGGTCGCCCTTCAGATAGGCCGCCCAAGTCTCGTCGCTGGCCTCGTTGGAGAGGATCTTGGAGACGTCGATCGCGGTCGAGTTGAGCGCATCGATGATCAGCGACACGCGCTGCGACATCTCGCTTGCTTCCTTCTCCTCGCGAGCGCCGCGGTCCTCGGCGATCCGCTCCTCGATGACGGCGGCGGTCTCGCCGATGGCAAGCAATTGCCGGGTCAGCCGCTCGCTCGCCGCCTTCGCGGTCGCAAGCGCCAGATGCGAGGCGTCGCCGATCTCGGCGAGCTGCTGCCGGACCGGTTGCGCGACCGCTTCCGACACGGCCTTGTTGGCGGCGTCGACCAAAGCGGCGACGCTGTCCGGGATCGCGGCCGCGATCGCCTCGCGGGCATGGCTTGCCGCCTGGTTCGCGGCGTCGCGGACGCGGACCAGGGTCTCGATAAGCTCAGGTCCGGTTTCGGCGACCAGCCGCGCCGCGGCCCCGTCGGCCTCGCCGGCCGCCGCGCCGAGAGCCTGTAATTTCGCCTCGGCCTCGGTCGCGCCCTCGCGCACCGTGGCGAGCAGCGCGTCGAGCGACTCGCGCTGCCGCGCGACGCTCGCCTCGCTCTCGGCGACCTGGCTCGCGGCGCTGCCGGCCGCCGCCTGCATCCGCTCCATCCGGGCGACGACCGCGTCGGCCGACGCGGCGGTCCGTTCGGCCTGGATCTCGACTCCGGCCATGGCCGGCGGCATTTCGTCGCGCAGCTGCCGGGTGACCTCGGTCAAAGCGGCGCCCATCTCCTGGGCGCGGGCGGTCAGGGTCTCGGACTGCGACTGGCCGTGATCGATCTCGCCGACGAGCGCGTTCGCGGTCTCGCGCAGCGCCGCGAACGAACCGGTGAGCCGGCTGTTCTGGGCGTCGCCGCTTTCGCCGACATGGGCGATCTGGTTGCCGATCTCGTCGATCTGGCGTGCGATCCCGGCCAAGAGGGCGCGGCTGGCCGCGTCCTGGCTGGCGAGCCGCCCGGCCAGCATCTCGATCTTGCGGCCGGCCATGTCGAGCCGCTCCGCAAGCGATTTGGTCGCGTCCGCGCCGGCTTCCTCGAACGCGGCCTTGCTCTGCTCGATCATCGCCAGCATCGCCTGACCCTGCGCTTCGAGGCCGGCGCGCGCCTGATCGACCGATTCGGCCGCCCGCGCCATCGATCCGTCGACCGCCGCGTTCATTTGCGTCGCGGCCTCGTCCATCCGCCCGGCTGCCGCGTCGGCGCCGCTCTCGATCCTGGCGATATGCGCGCCGAGCCTCTGAGCGGCGCCGCCGACCACCTCGTCGGCCTCGCGCCCGCGCGCGGTCAGCGCCCCGAGCTGGCCGTCGAGCGCGCCTGCCTGTTCGTGCGCGGCAAGGCCCGCCTGGCGCATCGCCTCGGCCGCGGCGCGCGCCTGCGCCTCGGCCCGCGGCAAATCGCTCATCAACACGCCGATATCGATTCGCGCCGTCGCCGCCGCATCGTCGAGCGCCTGCGCCTTCCGGTCCAGCTCGGCGGTCTCGCGCGCCAGATATTGGGTGACCCGGCCCAGCCGGTCCGAGGCCTCGTCGCCCAGATTCATCAGCCGGGCCGCCTCTTCGGAAAGGGACGCGCGATTCTCGCGGAGCCGCGCGGCGACGGCGGCGAGCACGGTCTCGAGCTGCCGGCTCTCGCCCCGCATCGCCGTCACCGCCTCGGTGAAGCGCGCGGTCTCGCGCCGCGAGGTCCGCCCGATGATCAGCCAGACAAGGCCGAGCAGGATCAGGGGCGCGGAGAGCGTCCCGGCCCAGCCGATCCAGGCCTCGAGGCTTGGGCCCGGCCATGCCAGGCTCAGCGCATAGCCGCACGCGCCGATCCAACCCAGAGCAAGCAGGATCAGCAGGCCGCCCAGGAGCCGCCCGCCCCACGAAGAGCGTTCGGGCTCGGCCTCGATCTCGTCGATGCGGAAATCGTCCGCTTCCGCCGGTGCCTCGAACGCGCCTTCGGCGGTCCACTCGCTCTCGCCGCCCTGCGGCTGCGCCTCGGCGCGCTCTGCCCCACTATTCATGGCCGGCACTGTATCACTTTGGGCCGGATATGAAACGGCCCGTTAACTCGGCTCGTCCTATCGCCTTGGCTTATGGCCTTTGATCCCGGAGCCCTGAACGCCTCGCTCGCCGCCGCCGTGGGCAGCGACAGCGAATTGATGGCGGAGCTCAAATCGGCGTTCGTCGAGAGCGTCGCGCGCCAGCTCGATCTGCTCGGCCGCTCGCGCTGCGACGCCAATTGGGAGATCGCCGCCGCACGCCTCAAGAGCATCGCGGCGAGCTTCGCCGCCCGCGACCTGATCGCGCTCGCCGACGAGGCGCTCGAAGGCGCCCCGGGCGACCCGGTCGTCCTTCGTAAGATCGCCGCCGCCCTCGACGATTTCGGGCCCGCTTAGTCGAAGCGCTTTGCAACAGCGCCCGTGCGCGCTTACCGTCCGCAGCTGCACGCGGAGGGGAAGGCCTGTGGCGCTGGCGGCGCTGATTTCTGCCTATCACGAATCGGGGGAGCCGGGCCATTTGCGCGCGACCCTGCCGCTCGCCGGCCGCACAGTGCTCGAGCGCCAGGCGCGGCTCGCCGCCGGCGCCGGCGCCGATCCGGTCATCATCTTCGTCGAGCGGCTGCCCGCGGCGCTGACCGCGGCGATCGAGCGGCTGCGCCGCGACCGCGTTCCGGTCCATATCGTCCGCAGCGCCGAGGAGGCCGCGGAAGCCGTCGACCCGTTCGACCGGCTCCTGCTCGTCGCCGATGGCGCGATCCTGCCCCAGTCCCAGCATGTCAGGCTGGCGAGCGAGGAGGGGGCGGCCGTCCTCACCGTCCCCGACGGCGGCTATGGCGAGCTTTACGAGCGGATCGATGCCGCCTCGCGCTGGGCCGGCCTAGCCGCGATCGACGGCGCCCAGCTTCGCGAAACCGCGACCATGCTGCGCGACTGGGACCTGCAATCGACCCTGCTCCGCCGCACCCTTCAGGCCGGCGCCCGCCACATCGCCGCCGAGGGCGCCGTCGCGATCCTCGACCGGGACGCCGATCTCGACGCGCTCGAGCGCCGGATCGTCGCCGGCGCCGATGGCGGCCGCGCCGGCTGGGCGGACCGCATCCTCGCGCCCCTGGAACGCTTCGCCACCGCTTTCTTGATGGGGAGCCCGGTCTCGCCGCACATATTGGGTTTCGCGGCGGCTTTGCTCACCGCTTTGGGCGCGGTTTCCTTCTATCTGGGCTGGTACTGGATCGGGCTCGCTAAACTGCTTGTCGCGACGCCTCTGGACGGAATCGCCGCTCGCCTGGCGCGCCTTCGCATGCAGAGCGGCGTCCGCCAGAGCTGGTGGTCCTATCTGATCCCGCTTTTCGCCGGGGCCGCCCTGGTGCTGCTCGCCTATGGCCTGGTGCCTGCTTACGGCTGGGGCATGGTGCTGCTCGCTTTCGTGACGCTCGCCTTCCTCGCCGCGCTTGGCGTCGAAACCGAGGGCAAAGAGGTCCGCGGCGCCTTTCTGCTCGCCGAGCGCAAGGGCATGATCTGGCTGATGCTCCCCTTCGCCGCTTTCGGCCAGTGGCAGACCGGCCTGGCCTTCCTGTTCGCCTATGCCGCCTTGTCCTTCTTCTGGGCCCAGCATCAGGTCCATTCGGCGCCGCCGGCCCCAAGTCAGGATTAGCGGCGCCTTAACCCTGTGCGCGCTAAGGGGAATGCATGGCCGAAGGCGGATCGAACGGTCGGGGAAATCAACGCGACGCTGCGCGCCTGCTCCTGGCCGCGGCCCGCGAACGCTTCGCCGTCGCCGCCGCCGATCTCCTGCTCCCCGATCAGGCCCGTTTGACCGAGTGGCAGCGCCTCACCGCCGCGGCCCTGCTGACCCGGCTGATCCAGGGGATCGAAAGCGAGCTTCGCGCCCGCCTCGCCGTCCGTTTCGAAGAGCATGACGCGCTCCACGCCGCTTTGTCGTCGGCGCGGGTGCCGATCGCGCTGCCGATCCTGGAGCGCGCCGACGTGTTGCGCGACGCCGATCTCGGCAACGTTCTCGTCCGCCGCGTCGAAGAGCACCGTTTCTGGAAAGCGCACGTGCCGGCTGAGGGCGTCGACCTCCTGTTCGAGCTGGTCCGCGACGGCGACGAGGCGGTCGCCGCCGAGGCGATGGAGCTGGTCATCGCGCGCTCCCGGCGCTTCGACCGCTTCCAGGAGCCCGACATGGGCCAGGTCGATCTGCCCGCCGAGCTCCAGCACAAGCTGGTCTGGCTCGTCGCCGCCGCGCTCCGTCACTACATCGTCCAGCAACATGGCCTCGCCGCTGTCGACGGCGTGATCGAGGAGGAAGCGGGCGCGCTGATCGCCGGCCATGACGAAGGCGCGATTCTCGAGGCGCGCGCCATGCGGCTCGCCCGCCGCCTCCACGCGCTCGGCCGTCTCGACGATCCGATTCTGGTCCGCGCCCTCGCCGAAGGCCTGCTGCCCTTGTTCATCGCCGGCCTCGCCACTCTGGCCGGGCTCGAGCACAACGCCGCCTGGGAGGTGATCGCGGACCCGCGCGGCCGCGGCCCCGCCATCCTGCTGCGCGCCGCCGGCGTGGCCCGCGATGCCGCCGCCCAGATCCTGTTCGTCGCCAACAGCCACGGCCCGCTCGTCTCGGGCGTCGAGGGCGAGGCCACGGCCGCCCAGCTCGAAACGTTCGACAGCCTCGATGCGGCGAGCGCCGCCGACATATTGCGTCTGTGGCGGGCCGATCCCGGCTACCGCGCCAGCGTCGCCCGCGTCTCGACCCGGGCCCGTCCGGCCGCCGAGGCGGCATGAGCGCCGCGGCGGAAATCATCGCCGGCCGGATCGACGCCGACGGGCGCCTCATTGCCGCCGATCCGCCGCTTGCCGCGCTCCACGAGCAGGCCGGCGGCCGCGAGGGCGGCGTCCTCGCCGTGCCCCAGATCGCGGCTCTGGCCCGGCTCGCCCGCCGGCTCGGCATCACCATCTCGCGCGCCGCTATCGCCGCCGATGGCGAGCGCGACGTCGATCTGTGGGTCCGCGCCGAGCCCGAGGGCGAGGAAGTGGCGCTCGCCATCACCGGCTGGGCCGGTCGCCCGGCCCGCCAGGCGGCGGCCGCGCGACTCGCCGAGCGCGCCGCCGATTTCCTGCGCGCCGCCGCCGACTGGACGTGGGAGACGGACGACACGCTCCGCCTGACCGAATTGTCGCCGGGGGCCGCCGCCGCCATCGGCCGCGACCCCGCGGACTTTGTCGGCCAGCAGCTGACTCGCCTGTTCCGCTTCCACGAGGGCGAGGAGGGCGCGCTCCCGATCCTGACCGCGCTCGCCGAGCATAAGAGCTTCGCGGACCAGCCCGCCGAGCTGCGCGGCGGCCGCCAGGGCCGCTATCTGCTCTCCGGCGTGCCCCTGATCGACGGCGCCGGACGCTTCGCCGGTTTCCGCGGCGCGGCGGTCGCGGAGACGGAGGACAGTCCCCCTCGGGACGGCCCTCCCAAAGCCCACGGCTCCGCCTTCGGCGAGCGGCTCGATGCGGCGCTGCGCGGCCCGTTGGCGCACATCATCGACTATGCCGAGCGCCTGCGCGCCCAGGGCGAAGGCCCGCTCCGCCGCGACTATGCCGGCTATGCCGAGGACATCGCCTCGGCCGGCCGCCACCTCCTCGCTCTGGTCGACGACCTCGTCGACCTGCAGGCGGTGGAACGTCCCGATTTCCGCCCCGAGGCGGAAGCGGTCGACCTCGCCGACATCGCGCGCCGCGCCTCCGGGCTCCTTCAGGTCCGCGCCGCCGCCCGCCACGTCGCCATCGATGCCCCAGGCCCCGACGAGGCGCTGCCCGCGACCGGCGATTTCACCCGAGTCCTCCAGATCCTGATGAACCTCATCACCAACGCGGTGCGCTACACGCCCGAGGGCGGGCAGGTCTGGCTCCGCACCGAGCGCGAAGGCGATCTCGCCGCGATCATCGTCGCCGACCAGGGCAAGGGCATCGCCCTGGCGGATCAGGAGCGCATCTTCGACAAGTTCCAGCGCGTCGACGCCTCCGAGCCCGGCGGCACCGGCCTCGGCCTCTACATCGCCCGCCGCCTCGCCCGCGCCATGGGCGGCGACGTCGCGGTCGACAGCGCGCCGGGCATGGGCGCGCGGTTTACGTTCACATTGCCTTTGATGAACAAAGGCTAAGTCGCTTGCGCTGACTCCACACAAGCCCCACTCTACCGCCGCGCGGTGGGAGTCGGCGATGATCGAATATAGCGAAGGCGATTATCGCGAGCTCTGCCGCGCCGGCCGGGTCGCGATGGAAATCGGGACGGTCGAGGAGCACCGTCGGCACGCGCTGCGTACATTCTGGCTTCATGTGTTGGGCGGCATCGTCCTCGCGGCGGCCCTCGCCTGGTCGCTGATCGCCGCGGACTGGATCGAGCTCGGTATTTTCCTCGCCATCGCAATATTCACCCTGGCCGTGGTGCTCGGGTTGCGTGCGCTCGGCAGGGTCGGCCTCGCCCTCAAGCTGCCGGTGCTCGAGGCGCTGGCCGAAAAAGGTGGCCTGACCTTCCTCTCCGACGGCTTCGATCCGCCGGTCTATCCCGAAGCGCGCAAGGCCCTGTTCGGCAAATGGCTGTCGAGCCAGACTTTCTCCGACCTGTTCCAGGGCGTCGATCAGGAGGGCCGCGGGTTCGCCTTCTACGAGGGCCATTTGATGCGCAGCACGGGCAAGAGCAGCCACACCGTCTTCCAGGGACAGATCTACGCCTGGCAGCGCCGGGCAAAGGGCGGCGGCGAGATCGTCATCGTCCCCGACCGCGGCCTGTTCAACTTCTTCAAGCCCGTGAGCGGCATGGAGCGCGTCAAGTTCGAGAGCGACCCCGAGTTCGAGAAGAAGTTCGAGGTATATGCCTTCGAGCCCTATCAGGCGCAGAGCCTGCTCGGCACCGACGTCCGCCGCGCCCTGATCGAGCTCCGACAGGCGGGCCGCGTGTTCGGCTATGTCGGCCCCGAAGACATACTCATCGCCGCCACCGGCAAGAACAGGTTCGAGGCCGGTTCGATGTTCCGCTCGACCGGCGGCGAGCAGCGCGTCCGCGCGATGTTCGACGACGTCTGCGCGAGCCTCGCGATTCTCAGAAAACTGAGGACGAGCCTGAATTAGACACCTTGAGACGCAAACGGCCCGTTATCGCTGGTCCACCGGCACGTAATCCCTCTGCGCCGGGCCGCAATAGAGCTGGCGGGGGCGGCCGATCTTCTGTTCGGGATCGGAGATCATCTCGTTCCACTGCGCCACCCATCCCACAGTCCGCGCCAGAGCGAAGAGCGCGGTGAACATGTCGGTCGGGAAGCCGATCGCCGAGAGGATCACGCCCGAATAGAAATCGACGTTGGGATAGAGCTTCTTCTCGATGAAATAATCGTCCTTGAGCGCGATTTCGGCGAGCTCCTGGGCGGTGTCCAGGACCGGATCGGAGATGCCGAGCTCCTTCAGTACCTCTTCCGCGGTGCGCTGCATCACCTTCGCGCGCGGGTCGAAATTCTTGTAGACGCGGTGGCCGAAGCCCATCAGCCGGAACGGGTCGTCCTTGTCCTTGGCGCGGGCGATATATTCGGGGATGCGCTTGGGGCTCCCGATCTCGCGCAGCATGTTGAGCGCGGCCTCGTTGGCGCCGCCATGGGCGGGCCCCCACAGGCAGGCGATCCCCGCCGCGATGCAGGCGAAGGGGTTGGCGCCCGATGAGCCGGCCAGGCGCACCGTGGAGGTCGAGGCGTTCTGCTCGTGATCGGCGTGGAGGATGAAGATCCGCCGCATCGCATTCTCGATCACCGGATTGACCTCATAGGGCTCGGCCGGCACGCCGAAGGTCATCCTTAGGAAATTGCCGGTGTAGGTGAGGTTGTTCTGGGGATACATGAACGGCTGGCCGATCGAATATTTGTGGGCCATCGCCGCGATCGTCGGCATCTTGGCGATGAGCCGGTGCGAGGCGATCATGCGCTGCTTGGGATCGGTGATGTCGGTCGAATCGTGGTAGAAGGCCGAGAGCGCGCCGACCACGCCGCACATGATCGCCATCGGGTGAGCGTCGCGCCGGAAGCCGCGGTAGAAGGTCGACAATTGCTCGTGCAGCATGGTGTGGCGCGAGATGGTGTGAGTGAAAGAGGCCAGCTCGTCCGCCTTGGGGAGCTCGCCGTTCAGCAGCAGATAGCAGACCTCCATGAAGGACGAATTCTCGGCGAGCTGGTCGATCGGATAGCCGCGGTGGAGGAGGATGCCGGCGTCGCCGTCGATATAGGTGATCTCGGACCGGCAGGAGGCGGTGGAGGTGAACCCCGGATCGTAGGTGAACACGCCAGTCTCGGCGTAGAGCTTGCGGATGTCGACCACGTCGGGCCCGACCGTGCCCGGCACCACGTCATAGTCGAAGCCCCGATTGCCGATGGTGAGGCTGGCCTTATCCGCCATTGTCCCGTCCCTTCCCACTCGTCTGGTCCGCGATGCGGGCGAGGCTCTCGTCCCGTCCAAGCAAGGCCAGCACATCGAAAATACCCGGCGACGTCGCCCGCCCGGTGAGCGCGGCCCGCAAGGGCTGCGCCACCTGGCCAAGCTTGGCGCCTTCGGCCTCGGCAACCTCCCGCACCGCCTGCTCCGTCGCCTCAGCGGTCCAGTCCGGGACCTTTTCGAGGGCCTGGCGGACGAGGGCGAGCAGGTCTCGCGCCGCGCCTTCTAGCAGGGCCGCCGCCTTGTCGTCCATGTCCAGCGGCCGGGCCTTGAACAGGAAGGAAGCGCCGTCCGCCAGCTCGTTCAGATCCTTCGCCCGCGGCGTCAGCGCCGGCATCGCCCGGGCGAGCAGGCCAAGGTCGGCGCCCTCGATCCGGGGCGCGGCCAGGGCGGCCAGCCGCTCGGGATCGGCGGCGCGCAGATAATGGCCGTTGAGGCTCTCGAGCTTTTTCAGGTCGAAGCGCGACGGGGACTTGCCGACCGCGTCCAGATCGAACCAGTCGACGGCCTCGGCGCGCGAGATGATCTCATCGTCGCCATGCCCCCAGCCGAGCCGCAGGAGATAATTGAACAGCGCCTCGGGCAGAACGCCCAGTTCGTCGCGATAGGCATCGACGCCCAAGGCGCCGTGCCGCTTGGAAAGCTTGGCCCCGTCCGCCCCGTGGATCAGCGGCACATGGCCGTAGACCGGCTCGGGCCAGCTCATCGCGCGGATGATGGCGAGCTGCCGGAAGGCGTTGCTGAGATGATCGTCGCCGCGGATGACGTGGGTGATTCCCATGTCGTGATCGTCGACGACGACCGCGAGCATATAGGTCGGGCTGCCGTCGGAGCGGAGCAGGACGAAATCGTCCAGCTCTTCATTCCGGACGGTCACGCGGCCCTGGACCCGATCGTCGATGATCGTCTCGCCCTCCCGGGGCGCCTTGAGGCGGATCACGAAGGGCGCGTCGGGGCCGTCGCCGCGCTCGCGCCACGGGCTGCGCGTGCGGAACGGCCTGCGCTCCCGCTGCGCCGCCTCGCGCTGCGCGGCCAGCTCCTCGCTGCTCATCCAGCATCGATAGGCATGGCCGCCGGCCATCAATTGATGCGCCACCTCGGCGTGCCGGGCGGCGAATTCCGACTGGAAATGCGTGTCGCCATCCCAGTCGAGGCCGAGCCACCGCATCCCGTCGAGGATCGCCTCGATCGCGGGCTGGGTCGAGCGCGCTTTGTCCGTGTCCTCGATCCTCAGGAGGAACCTGCCGCCGTGATGGCGGGCGTAGAGCCAGTTGAACAAGGCGGTGCGGGCGCCGCCGATATGAAGGAAGCCGGTCGGCGAGGGCGCGAAGCGGGTCACGACATCGCTTGCGCTCATTGCGGGTTTCTCCGAGGATGCGGGCAATGGCGACCGGTCACGCGAGCGCCCCTAGCATAGCGCGAGCACCGCCACCAAGGGGGGAGGCGGGCGGACTGCTTGCGATCTTCTCAGGCGCAAGTGCGCGGATCGAACGCCTGTTCGAGGCCGAGCGCGCCCAGCTCCCTCTCTGGCTTCCGGTCGGCCTGATCCTCGGCATCGCCGCCTGGTTCTGGCTTGCCGGCCGGCCGCAATGGATCGCCTTCCTCGCGCTCGCCGCCGGTATCGGCCTGGGCTTCCTCGCACTCGCGCCGGGCACGCGCTGGGGGAGGGCGCTCGCTCTCTTCGCTCTTGCCGCCGCGCTCGGCTGCGCGCTGGTCTGGTGGCGGGCCGAGCGCGTGGCGGCGCCCCGTCTGGAACGCGAGCAGCTGATGACGCTCACCGCGATCGTCGAGGGCGTCCAGGCGCTCGCGGCCGAGAACAAGGTCCGCCTGCTCGTCCGCCCGGTCGGCGCCGGCCTGCCGGCGCGCCTCAGGGTCAATGTCGACGAGGACAAGATGGTCCCCGGCCTCGCCCCCGGCGCCACGATCCGCCTGCGCGCCTGGCTGCTGCCGCCGCCGCCCATGGCTGTCCCCGGCGCCTACGATTTTTCGCGCGCCGCCTGGTTCCAGCGGATCGGAGGCACCGGCCGCGCGCTCGACGTCGCAATCGTCGCGCCAGCCTCGAACCAGGGCTTCACGGCGCGCATCGCCGGCTGGCGTCAGCGCCTCTCCGCCCACATCCGCGAGCGCCTCGGCGAAGGCGGCGAGGCCGGCATCGCCGCCGCGCTCGCCACCGGCGACCAATATGGAATCCCCGAGGCCGACGCCGAGGCGATGCGCCGCTCGGGGCTTGCCCACCTCCTCTCGGTCAGCGGCCTCCACCTCACCGCCGTGGTCGGCGCCGTCATGCTGCTGACCCTCAAATTGCTGGCCTTGAGCCCCGCGCTCGCGCTCCGCTTCCGGCTCATCCTGATCGCCGCGGCCGCCGGCGCGCTGGCGGGCGTCGGCTACACCCTCCTGACCGGCGCGGAGGTGCCGACCGTCCGCTCCTGCATCGCCGCGTTGCTCGTCCTCGCCGGCATCGCGCTCGGCCGCGAGGCGTTCACCTTGCGCCTGGTCGCGGTCGGCGCCCTCGTCGTGCTCCTACTCTGGCCCGAATCGCTCCCCGGCGCGAGCTTCCAGATGAGCTTCGCCGCGATCACCGCGATCGTCGCCCTGCACGAAAGTCCGCGCATCCAGGCCCGGCTGTCGCGCCGCGACGAAGGCTGGCCGGCCAAGGTCGGCCGCGGCCTCATCGCGCTCATCCTCACCGGCCTCGCCGTCGAGCTCGCCTTGATGCCGATCGCCCTCTTCCACTTCCACAAGGCCGGCCTTTACGGCGCGCTCGCCAACGTCGTCGCCATCCCGCTCACCACCTTCGTCATCATGCCCTTGGAGGCGCTCGCTTTGCTGTTCGACCTGGTCGGCCTCGGCGCGCCTTTCTGGTGGCTCACCGATCGGAGCCTGGCTCTCCTCCTGTGGCTCGCCCACGCCGCGGCGGGCGCGCCCGGCGCCGTCGCGCTTCTTCCCGCAATGCCGGCCGCCGCCTTCGGCCTGATGGCCGCGGGCGGCCTGTGGCTCTGCCTGTGGCGCACTCGATGGCGCCGCTGGGGCCTCGTGCCAATAGCCGCGGGCGCCGTCTGGGCGCTCGCCACTCCGGCGCCAGACCTCATCGTCACCGGCGACGGCCGCCACTTGGCCCTGCGCACCGCGTCGGGCGCGCTCGCCTTGCTGCGCCCGCGCGCCGGCGACTATGTCCGCGATACCCTCGCCGAAGCGAGCGGCGCCGAGCCCGATTTCCTCGATCTCGAGGCCCTGCCCACCACGGCCTGCAGCCCCGATCTGTGCGCCGCCGACATCGACAGAGGGGGCCGTCGCTGGCGCGTCCTCGTCACCCGCACCCGCCATTTCGTGCGCTGGGACGAGATGGTCCGCGCCTGCGAGCGCGCGGACATCGTCGTCGCCGACCGGGGATTGCCGCGCGGCTGCAGCCCGCGCTGGCTCCGCGCCGACCGTTTCCTCCTGCGCCGCACCGGCGGCCTCGCCATTACGCTCGGGGACAGTCCCAATGTCGCGACCGTAGCCGAGCGGGTGGGGCGGCACCCCTGGGCGCAAGCCGGGCCGCGAGACTCGGGCGGACCGGGGACTTCCCCAAGATAGCCGTGCTCAATCGGGTTTGACGCAGGCGATTTCGTTGCCGCTGGGGTCGAGGAACTGGAAGCGCCGGCCGCCGGGAAAGGCGAAGATCGGCCGTACGATCATCCCGCCCGCCAGCGTGACCGCGTCCAGCGCCGCCTCGAGGTCGCCGACCTCGATCACCGGCAGCGGCGCCCTGGTCGCCTCGCTCGCGTCGCCCTGCAGCCCGATGTCGGTGTCGCCGGTCAAAGTCGCGGCATAGGTCGGCCCGAACTCGGTCAGCGCCCAGCCGAAGGCGCGCTCGTAGAAGCTCCTCGCCGTGGCGACGTCGCGCACCGGCAATTCGACATAGTTGAGGCGGGCCATCGCCTTACTCCTCAATGGCTGGCTCGGGGATGAATCCGATCCGCGTAAATCCGGCGCGTTGCAATGCATAAATGACGGGGCCGATGCAGCGATAGGGCGTCTCGACCGTGCTGGTGATATGGGCTTCTCGCCGCCGCCACGGCCGGGCGATCGTTGCGAGCGATTCAGATTCGATGCGTTGTCCGTCTATCTCGGCCACGCACGGCTCCGCGTGGCCATCGCCGCGGACATGGATATTGAGGGGAACGAGACGGGCGCAGCCACAAAGAAGCAGAAAGCCGCAAATGGCTGGCGGAAACCGCACTACGGGGGCCGGCCCCCTCAATAGCGTCGGAGCAGCCCCGCCAGCCGGCCCTGGATCTGGACCTGGTCGGGCCGGTAGCGCTGGGGGTCGTATTGGCGGTTGGCGGGGTCGAGGCGGATCATCTGGCCCTCGCGGCGGAAGGTCTTCAGCGTCGCTTCCTCGTTGTTGACCAGGGCGACCACGATCTCGCCGTCGCGCGCCGTCTCCTGGCGCCGGATCAGGGCGAAATCGCCGTCCAATATGCCCTCGTCGACCATCGAATCGCCGGCCACTTCCAGCGCATAATGCTCGCCCGGCCCGAGCAATGCCGCGGGGACGGGGAGGGTGTCGGTGCCCTGAAGCGCCTCGATCGGCGTGCCGGCGGCGATCCGGCCGTGCAGCGGAATATCGAGGATGTCGTTGGCCGCTCGCGGCGGCGCCGCATTGGCGTTCGCTGCGGCAGTTACCCTCTTGGTCTCGGGCATCCTGATCACTTCAAGGGCCCGGGCCCGGTTCTTCAGCCGGTTGATGAAGCCGCGCTCGACCAGCGCCGAGATGAGCCGGTGGACGCCGCTCTTGGACTTCAGGTCCAGTGCCTCCTTCATCTCCTCGAACGAGGGCGAGACGCCGGTCTCGGACAGCCTCTTGTCGATGTAGAGAAGGAGCTCATGTTGCTTCTTGGTCAGCATGCCGGTTGCTCCCGCTGGAACGTATGCGGAACGTGTACGGAACGTTACGGGCGCTGTCAAGCCGGGAGCGGAGGTGGCGTCCGGCGGGCCGAAAATCAGTCGTGCGCCACTTGATAATCGACGACCCGACCGGCCCGGTCGACGTCCACCAGCAGCCACTCCCGATTGCCCGCCAGCCAGGCGCGTCGCGGCCCCAGCGCATAAGCGAGCTCCCAGTCCGGCCAGCGGTCGGTGCGGGTCGGCGGGCCGAGGAGGTTGACGATCTGGACGTAGCTCCTCCCCCTGATGCGGTAGCGGCTCACGAGGTCGTCGGCCATGTCCGCGCGGGTCCGGGTCGCGGAGTCGGCTTCGAGCCACTTCGTCCGCTCGAAGCGCGTCCCGCCGAACAGCCATGAATAGGCCGCCAGGACGAGGATCGCCGCGAGGACGGCGGCCTGGAGGCTCCTGTTCGAGACCATGCGCCTGGGCATGGCTCAGACGGTAACAGCGCGCGCCATCTCAAGGAAGTTCGCCAGCAGCACATGGCCGTGAGCGCTGGCGATGCTTTCCGGGTGGAACTGGACCGAATGGATCGGCAACGCGGCGTGGCGGAAGCCCTGGAGGGTTCCGTCCGGGGCGGTCGCGTTGACGATCAGGCAGCCGGGCAGGCTCGCCGGGGCGACGCACAGCGAATGGTAGCGGGTTGCCGCGAACGGAGAGGGCAGGCCGGCGAAGACGCCGCTTCCGTCGTGCGCGATCTGCGAAACCTTGCCGTGCATCGGCGCCGGCGCCCGCGCGACGGTTCCGCCGAAATGCTGCCCGACCGCCTGGTGACCCAGGCAGACGCCGAGCAACGGGCGCTCCGCCTCCGCGCAGGCCGCGACCAGATCGAGCGAGATGCCGGCCTCGTCGGGCGTACCCGGCCCCGGCGAGATCAGGATCGCCTCGGGGCCGCTCGCCAGCACCTCGGCCGCGGTGAGCGCGTCGTTCCGCGCCACCACGACCTCCGCCCCGATCTCCTTCAGATAGTGGACGAGGTTCCAGGTGAAGCTGTCATAATTGTCGAGAACGAAGATCATGACGCTTCCCGGGCGTCACTCCGGCGCCAGCGCGCCGCCGCCCGCCTGCCGCCTGGCCCGGGCGATCGCCGCCTCGTCGCGGCTGATCTCGCTGGCGAGCTCGACGGAGCGGGCGAACTGGCGAGCGAATTCCTCGCTGGCGGTGCGGCCGAACTCGGTCCGCGTGGTGGCGATCAGCGCCGGGTTCGCGGCGGCGTCGCCCGGCGTGCGCTGCGCGTGGGCGACGATGAACCAGCCGCCATTGGCCGGCGCCGGCACCACCCGGGCGCGCCCCTGCGGGATGCTGAACAAGGCGATGAGCGGGGGCGGGACTTCCTGGCCGGCGCGGCTGATCTGCAGGCGCTGCATGTCGATATTCTCGACCGTAGGAAGGCGCGGCTGGGATTCGGCGAAGGCGCGCGCCGCCGGCATGCCGCCGTTGATCCGCGCCGCGATCGCGTCGGCCACGCGCTTCGCACGCTCCAGCGCCGCGCGCTGGACGAAGGCGGCGCGCACCTGGTCGCGGATTTGGGCGAGCGGCGGCGGGGCTGCGGGCTCGACCCGCTCGACGCCGAGCAGGGCGAAGCGCGAACCCGTCGGCAGCTGCTCGATCACCGGCTCGCTCCTCGGCGTCGATCTCGAACGCGCTGGCGAGAAGCGGGGCGAGCTCGGGCTGTGCCTGCCAGGGCTGGCCGCCGGCGGCCTGCCCAGCGGCGGTGATCGGCGGCGTGGTGACGACCGTAAGTGACGCGCCACGCGCCGCTTCCTCGAAGCTCGCGCCCTCGGCGAGCTGCTCCTCCACCCGCGCGATCAGCGCGTTCAGCGCCGCGCCGCGCTTCCTTTGTTCGATGGCGCGGGCGATGTCGCCGCGCACCGCCTCGAGCGGCCGCGCGGGGATGGCGGCGATCCGTTCGACCCGGACGACGTGGAAGCCCAGCTCGGACCGGACCGGGCCGGCGAGAGCGCCCTGGGCGGCGCCGAACGCGGCCGCGGCGACCTGGGGCGTGGTCGCCGCCGCGAACTGCTCGCGGCCCTGGTCGGCGAAGGTGACGTCGCCGGCGGAAAATCCGGCGCGGCTCGCCACGTCGACGAAGCCGGTGCCGCCGCGCACCTGCTGGATGAAGGCCTGGGCGGCCTGCTGGCTCGGCAGCACGATCGACTGGATGGTGCGCGTCTCGCGCGGGCCGTAGGCGGCGCGGCTGTTCTGGTAGACCCGGGCGATCTCGGCCTCGGTCGCGGCGGCGGTGGCGGCGACCTGCTCGGGGCCGATCAGCGCATATTTGATCACCCGCCGCTCGGGCAAAGTGAAGGCGGCGCGGCTCTGCTGGTAGAAGCGGGCGAGCTGGGCGTCGGTCGGCGCGATCCCCTCAGCCATCATCGCCGCCGGGACCGCGCCGATGATTCCGCGCCGCCGCTCGAGCAGCAGCGAGGCATATTCGCGGGCCACGCCTTCGGGCACCCTGATCCCAAGCGCGACGGGGCCGAGCAGCTGGCGCTGGATCAGCGAGCGGGCAATGTCGTCGCGCAGGCGCGCCTCGGTGAGGTTCTCGCGCGCGAGCGCGCCGCGGAACGCATTTTGGTCGAACTGGCCGGCGAAGTTGCGGAAGGCGGGGATGTTGACGATCTCGCGGTCGATCATACGCTCGGAGACGGTCAGCCCGCGCGCGGCCGCATATTGGCGGATCGCCTGGGCGACGACGGTCTGGGACAGGATCTCGTCGAAGGCGCCCTGGGCGAGGAACGTCTCCATGTCGAGCGTCGGCTGCTGCAGCCGCGCCTGGGCGAAGGAGCGGTTCAGGAGGTCGCTCACCTCGGCCGCCTCGATCGGATCGCCGTTGACGCTCGCCAGCCGGTCGCCGCGGGCGGCGCCTCCGCCCATGCTGCCGAGTCCGCCGAAGCCGTCGGTGCCGAAGCCGGTGACGACGATGGCGATCAGGGCGATCAGGAGCACGAATATCATGGCCCAGGAACGGAGCGACTTGCGGAAGCCGGAAATCATGAAAGGGGGGTCCTGACCGATGTGGGTTTGCGCGGCTCATAGAAGCGCGCTAGGCGCGCGGCAACCATGGAACGTCCCCCGGACGTTCGTACCTGATCACCTCGCAGGAAATGCTCATGTACCTCCGCCGCAAGCTCGTAGCCGGCAATTGGAAGATGAACGGAAGCCTTGGCCAGCTGTCCGAGCTCGGCGCGATCGGCGAAGCGGCGCGCGCGGCCGGCGGAGTCGACGTCGCCCTCTGCCCGCCCTTCACCCTGATCGCGGCCGCGGTCACCCGCTCGGGCGGCCTAATGATCGGCGCCCAGGATTGCCATGGGGCGGCGAGCGGCGCCTATACCGGCTGCGTCTCCGCCGCCATGCTGCGGGAAGCCGGAGCGCGGCTCGCGATCGTCGGCCATTCCGAGCGCCGCGCCGGGCAGCGCGAGACCAGCGAGGAGGTTCGCGCCAAGGCCGAAGCGGCGCTCGCCGCCGGCCTTAGTGCGATCGTCTGCGTTGGCGAAAGCGACGCCGAGCGCGCCGGCGCGAGGCATTTGCCGGTGGTCGCCGACATGATCGCCGCCTCGCTTCCCGACGAATGGGAGGAGGGCGAGCTCGTCCTTGCCTACGAGCCGATCTGGGCGATCGGCACCGGCAATGTCGCGACTCCCGCCGACGTCGCCGAGATGCACGCCCACATCCGCGCGCTCCTGGTCGCCCGCTACGGCGACCGGGGCCGGCGCATCCGCATCCTCTACGGCGGCTCGGTCAAGGCCGACAACGCCGCCGAGCTGTTCGCCGTCGCCGACGTCGACGGCGCCCTGGTCGGCGGCGCCAGCCTCACCGCCGCCCAGTTCGTGCCGATCATCGAAGCGGCCGCGGCCAGTTGAACCCGCGCGCGTCATCGCCTAAGTCGCCTCCCAGACCGTCATCCCGGCGCAGGCCGGGATCCCAGCGAGAGTTTGCGCCGAGACCCCGGCCTTCGCCGGGGTGACGAAACCAGACGAAAGATCCCCCAATGGCCGGCTTCTTTACCTTCATCCTGATCGTCCAGACCTTGGTCGCCGTGTCGCTCATCACCCTTATCCTGATGCAGCGTTCCGAGGGCGGCGGGCTCGCCGGCGGCGGCAGCCCGGCGGGCATGATGAGCGCGCGCGGCGCCTCCGATTTCCTGACCCGCGGCACCGCCATATTGGCGACCGTCTTCGTCGCCTTGTCGATCCTCCTCGCCGCGCTCGCCGCCGGCCAGCGCGGCGAGCGCCAGATCGATCCCGGCCTGCTGCGCCCGGCCGCGCCGGCGCCGACCGCGCCCGCCGGCCCGATACCGGGCCAGAGCATGCCCGGCGCCGTCCCCGGGCTCCAGCCGGCCCCGGGCGCCGCGCCCGCCCCGGCGCCCGCCCCGGTCCCCGGCCAGCCCGCGGGCAACGCGCAATAGGCCCTCCGTCACCCCATCAAAATAAATTCGCATTGGCGGCTTGCCCGAATCCCCCCTGTCCGCTTAAGCCTCAACTCCCATGGCGCGGTTCATTTTTATTACCGGCGGCGTGGTCTCCTCGCTTGGCAAGGGCATGATGGCCGCCTCGCTCGCCGCGCTCCTCCAGGCGCGCGGCTACAAGGTCCGCCTGCGCAAGCTCGACCCCTATCTCAACGTCGATCCGGGGACGATGTCGCCCTATCAGCATGGCGAGGTCTACGTCACCGACGACGGCGCCGAAACCGACCTCGATTTGGGCCATTACGAGCGCTTCTCCGGCGTCCCCGCCCGCCAGTCGGACAACGTCACCTCGGGCCGAATCTACCAGGGCATCATCGCCCGCGAGCGCAAGGGCGACTATCTCGGCGCCACCGTCCAGGTCATCCCCCACGTCACCAACGCGATCAAGGAGTTCATCCGCGCCGATATCGAGCCCGAGTGCGACTTCGTCCTGTGCGAGGTCGGCGGCACGGTCGGCGACATCGAATCGCTCCCCTTCGTCGAGGCGATCCGCCAGTTCAGGAACGAAACAGGCCGAGGCAACGCCGTCGCCATCCACACCACGCTCGTCCCCTTCATCGCCGCCGCCGGCGAATTGAAGACCAAGCCGACCCAGCACAGCGTGCGCGAGCTGACCAGCCTCGGCATCCAGCCCGAAATCATCGTCTGCCGCTGCGACCGCGAACTGCCCGAGAGCGACCGCGAAAAGATCGCCTTGTTCTGCAACGTCCGCCGCGAAGCGGTCGTCCCCGCCCTGGACGCGACCAGCATCTACGCCGTCCCCGCCCAATATCATGAGGCCGGCCTCGACGCCGAGGTCCTGCGCGCCTTCGGCATCGAGGACGCGCCCGAGCCCGACATGGCCCGCTGGGACGACGTCATCGACCGCCTGTTCAACCCCGAAGGCGAGGTCACGATCGGCGTCGTCGGCAAATATGTCGGCCTCCAGGACGCCTATAAGTCTCTGACCGAGGCGCTGATCCACGGCGGCCTCGCCAACCGGGTCAAGGTCAACATCAAATGGCTCGACGCCGAGCTCTTCGAGCACCCCGAATCGGAAGTCGCCTCGCTCCTCGAGCCGATGCACGCCATCCTCGTCCCCGGCGGCTTCGGCGAGCGCGGCAGCGAAGGCAAGATCGCGAGCGTCCACTTCGCCCGCACGAGGGACGTGCCCTTCTTCGGCATATGCCTGGGCATGCAGATGGCCTGCATCGAAGCGGCAAGGAACACGGTGGGGCTGGAAGGGGCCGGGAGCAGCGAATTCGGGGACGCCGACGAGCCGATCGTCGGGCTGATCACCGAATGGATGAGCGAAGAAGGGTTGCAGCGAAGGGCCGCCGACGGCGACCTGGGCGGCACCATGCGCCTGGGCGCCTATCCAGCCGTACTGGCCGGCAACAGCGTCGTCCGAACCATCTACGGCGAAGACCAGATCAGCGAACGCCACCGCCACCGCTACGAGGTGAACGCGCACTACAAGGACGCGCTGGAGGCGGCGGGGCTGGTCTTCTCGGGCATGAGCCCGGACGGGGAATTGCCGGAGATCGTGGAGCGGCCCGACCATCCGTGGTTCATCGGGGTGCAGTTCCACCCGGAGCTGAAGTCGAAGCCGTTCGATCCGCATCCCTTGTTCGCGAGCTTTATCGAAGCCGCGGTGAAGCAATCGCGGCTTGTCTAGGCGAACGAGGCCGGGTCAATTCAGAATGAACTTGGCGCAGTCATTCGTCACGACGGATATTATTTCGGCTTTTGTTCTTCTTTACAAAGACTGTTGATTGGCATAGCCTCGATCTATTCACGACATGAGTCGCCTCTCCGAGAGCGCGACGCAGGCGGTACTTGACCTGGCAGCCGGCACCCGGCTGCGTCGTAGACGGTCCTGTGCCGGGCAACGAAAGAGGTCGCGATGCAGACAGGCTATGACGCCCAGTTGGGGGCGACTTTGATACGCGACGACGCCGACCGGATCCGCGCCGTCACCCATGTCGACGAATATCCGATCCTGGACGCGGCCAGCGCGGTGGGCGCCGCTCTGGCTTACCTGCGCGAGCGCACCGGCGGCTTCGCTCTTGAAACGGACCAGCTCGAGGGGGCGGCTCAGCGCCTCTCCTTCCTCAATCCTCAGCCGGCCGGAGAGGAGTTTCGCCTCCGCGAGGAGAAGACGATCTTCGACACGACGACGGTCGCATTCAACCAGACCTTCCTCAACCTGCCGGTATGGGAATCGGGGGTCACCGTCACCCTCAAGCGGGCGCCTTGGCGCGCACTCGCGGCCACCGACACGACCGAGCGCGGCATCGATGCCGAAATGCCCTCGCAGGCCGCGATCGAGCGTTTCCGCAGCTTGTTCTGGACCGGCGAGAAGAGCGATGTCGCCCGTCGCCACAGGCCTCCGGCCGGGCAGGACGATCTGCCCGACCGCCGCGGGGAGGAAGGGTCGAGGCTCCTCGCTACGCTGCTGGGTGGCGACGCGGCATCGGGGCATGAGGATGGACCGGCGCCGGCTGGCGCGAGCCTGATCCGCGGTCGCTTCTACGTTTATCGCCACCGCGCCGAGGACCGCCTCGAACGGCCGCACAAGCAGGATGTCGAGGCCGGTGGCGAGCACCAGCCGCTATGCGGCACTCCGCCCCCTTATCCGCTGCCGCTGCCGCCCGTCCCCGACGGCATAAGCGAGGGCGGCTGGTACGTCGTCGCCGAGCTGGTGTTCCGGCTCGTTACCGGGCGGCGACCGATGAACTGGCGGGCACTGGTCGAGGTCGAGACTGGCGCGATCCTTTATTTGCGGCCCCTCACCTCGGCGGTGAACGGCCTCGTCTTCACCTATGATCCGATCACCAGCACCGGCGTCGCCACCAACACGCCCGACCAGAGTAGCGCCGTGTTCGATCCGCTGCGCGATTCAGTGGCGCTGCCCAATCTCGACGCTCCCGTGGCGCTCGTCCAGGCGCTGACCGGCAGCCTCGCGGCCCTGACCGACATCACCAGCCCGACGGTGGCCGCGCCCACAGAGTCGGTCGGCACGGACTTCGACTATGGCTCCCGCACCAGCGACTTCGCCGCGGTCAATGCTTATTACCACACCGACCGCTTCTTCCAGCTGGTCGAGAGCCTCGGCTTCCCCCTCGCCACCTATTTCGACGGCACCGCCTTCCCGGTCGAGGTCGACCATCGCGGCCTCGGCGAGGTCATCAATGCCTGGTGCATCGGCGACGGCGACGGCATCGACTATACCGAATATGCGCTCGCCGACGACACCGACACCGCGAACCCGATCGGCATCGCCACCGACTGGAGGGTCGTCCTCCACGAACTCGGCGGCCACGGCATCCTCTACGACCATGTCGGCAGCCCCAATTTCGGCAGCAACCGCGTCCACAGCCTTGGCGACAGCTTCGCCATGGTGCTCAACGACTTCGGCTCCGAGTGGCACAACGGCGCGGCGATCGACCGCTTCGTCCTCGCCCCCTTCGTCCCCGCGGTGCCTCGCCGTTCCGACCGCGACGTCGCGTCCGGCTGGGGCTGGGGCGGTGTCAACGACAATTGGGGCTATGACAGCGAGGAGATTCTCTCCACCTGCATGTTCCGCTTCTACCGCTCGATCGGCGGCGATTCGGGGAGCCTGTCGCGCCGCGAATTTTGCGCCCGCGCCACCGCCTATCTGATGTTGCGCGCGGTCTCGACGCTGACCCCTGTCAGCAACCCCAGTACGCCCGAGGGCATCCTCGCCGCTCTCCTGGCCGCCGACGCCGGCGACTGGACCTCCGAAGGGCTCGCCGGTGGCGCCTACAACAAGGTGTTGACGTGGGCATTCGAGGAGCAGGATCTCGGCGGCGGGGCGCCGCCGGCGGTCGACGTATACATCGACGACGGCCGCGGCGGCGAATATCCCTATCAGCCGGTGCACTGGGCGAACGGCTCGGTCTGGAACCGGCGCGCTGCCGACGGCCTCTTTGGCCACGAGGAGCCCGAACTCGGCAGCACCAACTACGCCTATTGCTACGTCAAGAATCGCGGTACCTCGGCGGCGGCCAACGTCGTCGTCAACGGCTATCACTGCAAGCCCTCGGCCGGCGTCACCTGGCCGATCGACTTCGACGCGATGACGACGGCCTCGGTCGCGGTCGGCACCGTCAACGGCAGCGACAGCGAGACCGTCCTCGTCGGCCCGTTCGAATGGACGCCCACGACCAACGCCTTCGGGCACGATTGCATGCTGATGATCGCGTCGGCGACCGGCGACCCGAGCAATGTCGACCTGCTCAGCCTGGGCGAGACCTATGCCGACTGGCGACTGGTCCCCAACGACAACAATGTCGGGCAGCGCAACGTCCATCCGGTCGCGGCTGGCGGCGGCCTGGCGGGTCTGGTCGCGAGCCTGCAGGGCAAAGGCTTCTGGATCGGCAATCCGGGCCGGCGCCCGGCGCTGCTCGACGTCTCGATCGCACTGCCGTCGGTGCTGGCGCGGGCGGGCTGGGAAATCGCGGTGCGGGGCCTGCCCCGTCCGGGCGAACGGGCGAAGCCGGGCGAGCGCAGGCTTGTCACCTTCGAAGTGCGGCCCGGGCGCGACCTCGATCCCCAAGAGATCCGGCGCGCCAAGGATCTGGACATCGTCGTCACCGCGCTCGCCGACGGCGCGCCGGTCGGCGGCATGTCCTATCGGCTCGATCCCGATCTCAAGGCGCCGCACAATGACGGCGCGGGCAAGCCCGGCCCCGCCGACGGCGAGCCCGGTTCCGGCCAAGGCAAGGGCAGCCCGCCACTGCTGTGGTGGATTCTGCTACTGCTGCTCCTGATCCTGTTGCTGCTCCTGCTCTTGCTCTTGCGGAGTTGATCGGCGGCGGCTGCTTTCGGCCAGCATCCTGCCGGGTCACGGATGATCGAGCGCAGGCGCCGGCCGAGAGCAGTTTGTTGGATACAAATAGGATTTGATCTGCCAGCCCGAGTCGATGACCCGCCGTTTCGCCTCGCTCCGCTTTTCCCTTTCTCCGCCCCGCGGCCCGGCTCGGGGCAGGAGACCCCCGCGATTCCATGTGCCACTCGTGTCTTTCGCGCGGCGAAAGGCGCGAGGCCTGCCCCGGACGTCGCTCCGGCGAACTCGTTTTCAGGGGTCCCGGTTGAGTTTCGGGAACGGCGGACCGGAAACGAATGGCATGTGTGAACTTCGTGAACTTCAGGCCGTCCGGCCGGCCCATCACAGGAAGGTTTTTCTCGTTTATGGAAGCCGAACCTTTGAACCTTTCGATCGGACCCGGAATGGCATGTCGAAGCGTTTGCCGCCCATGACCCTCTCACCCCTCCTCGCCCTCCTCCTCCTCGCAGCCCAGCCCCCGGCCGCGCCGGCGGGGCCCGAGCAGTTCTTCGTCGGCCGTACCGAAGGCTCTGGCACCGTCCACATCATCCTGACCGGCCGCCACGCGGTGCGCGATCGGGCGCGCGGGCGGATCGAGCGGGGCGGGACGCTGGTGATCGATCAGGTGGTGGAGGAGGCGGGGAAGCCGGCGCGCAATCGGGTCTGGCGGCTTACCCGCACCGGCAATCGGATCGCGGGCACGATCAGCGACGCCCGCGGGCCGGTGACCGGCGAGGTCGCCGGCAACGTTCTTCACCTTCGCTATCGAAGCGCCGAAGGGCCTTCGGTCGAGCAATGGATCACGCTCCACCCGAACGGCCGCACCGGCACGAACCGGATGGTCTTCCGAAGGTTCGGGCTGACCGTCGCGACCGTCGAATCGACGATCCGGCGGGTGGAATGAGGCCGGGCGCCGCGCACCGGAGAGGGCACGTTCCGGCCTTAAACGTCGCCGCGGCTCACTTGGCCGCGAACTGCCCCGCTTCGGCCCCGAAATTCTCCTTGGCGTGGGCACGGGCGGCGGTGGCGCTCTTGAACGCTTCCTCGACCGGGGTCGCGGTCACCAGGGGATAGCCCTGGCTGTTGTAGCGGGTCTCGCGGATGGTGAGGCGAAACTGGCCTTCCTCGTCCTTGGCGATCAGGAAGGGCTTGACGATCTCTCTGGACATAGGGGCTCTCCGGTTGGGGAATTCGGTGGTGGGGTCTAGTCGATCATCGCCGCGACCAGGCGGCGCAGCGCGTTGGGCGCGCTTGGGGGCAAGTGAATGGCCGGCGCCATGGCCGGTCGTCCCGCCAGCAAGGCGAGCGGGAGGTGAAGCTTGGGTCGTTTACAGTCGTTCATTTCAGTTCGTTTCATTGGGAATATGCGGCTCGAACGAAGGGGCGCCGCGGAGCATCCTCCGCGCGCGGCCCGTCCGTCCCGCCTGGTGGTTGCCCGCGCCGCCCGGCCTTTGGACAAGGCGGCGGCGGGGGAGGGGCTCACGCCGCCTCGAGGTTGACCGCGGAAGTCTTGCCGTTGTTGCCGGTTTCGAGCTCGTAGCTGATTCGCTGGCCTTCCTTGAGCGTGCCGAGACCGGCGCGCTCGACGGCGGTGATGTGGACGAAGGCGTCCGGGCCGCCCGCTTCGTTGGTGATGAAGCCGTAGCCGCGGTCGGTGTTGAAGAATTTGACGGTGCCGATAGCCATGATCGGATCCTTTCGCTTGGATAGATTACCCGCGCGCAAGAGGCGCGGCGGGGCCGGTGAAGCTTGAAAGGAAGGAGAGAGGCCCAAGGGCGTCGGTTTCGCTCGCAGCGTCGTCAGCGCCCCCGATATAGGCGCAAGCCCGTTCATTTGCAACGCGGGTGGAGGTGAGCGGGCCGCCGCGGCCCACCGGACCCCGTTCCGCCTCACGCGATCCGGAGCCGACCGCCTCTTGCGCGCTTGGCGATCGCCCGTCCGGCGACCTTCTCCCCGGCGGCGCCCGCCGCCGGTTCGTCGCTCCTTGCCGCGCTGAGGCGGCCCAGCGCAACCATTGCCTCGATCCGCTCGGCGGGGAGCGCCCTGGCGAACAGATAGCCCTGGAGGTGGGTGCAGCCGGCGCGCTGCATCGCCTGCATCTCCGCTTCCGTTTCGATCCCTTCGGCGACCACGTCCTTGCCGAGGATGCGGCCGAAATTGGCGACCGCCTCGATGATCGCCAGCGCCCGCTCCGAATTCTTGAGGCCGTGGACGAAACTGCGGTCGATCTTCAGCCGGTCGAACGGGAAGTCGCGTATGTAAGCGAGGCTCGAATAGCCGGTGCCGAAATCGTCCAGCGCCAGTGCGAAGCCGCAACCCTTGAGCGCCTCCAGCATCCGCGTCGTGTGGTCGTCGTTCGAAAGCAGTACCGATTCGGTTATCTCGATCGTGACCCGCTCGGGGCTGACGCCGAGACGCTGGGTCGGCTCGATCAAATCCTCGAGGATCGAGACCGAGCGCAGCTGCGCCGCGGAGACGTTGATCGCGGTGTGGAGCTGCGGCCACCGCAAGCTGTCGGTCACCGCCCGCTCTATGACAAACCGGCCGAGGTCGGCCATCAGCCCGGTTTCCTCGGCGATCGGGATGAAGATGTCGGGCGGCACCTCGCCGTGGCGCGCGCTGGTCCAGCGGCACAAGGCCTCGACCGAGCTGATCACGCCCGTGGAGGCCTCGACGATCGGTTGGTAGAGAACCGAAAGCTCGCCCTGCGCGATCGCCTTCCTGAGGTCGATCTCGAGCATTCGGCGCTTCTCGATCTTCTGGCCCATCGAGGGCTGGAAGCGGACGTCGCAGCCGCGCCCGCTCGCTTTGGCCTCGTAGAGCGCGATGTCCGCCTCGCGCATCAGATCCTCGAACGAGCGGCCCGGCTCGGCGAAGGCGATGCCGGCCGAGGCATTGGCCTCGACGAGGTGGCCGGTGATCCGGAACGGGTCGGCGAAGCAGCCGCGCACCGCGGCCAGCAGCGCGTCGGCCTCGGCATCGTCGCGGCAATTGCGCAGGACAGCGAATTCGTCGCCGCCGAGCCGTGCGATGAAATCGTCCTTCCTCACCGCATCGCGCAGCCGGTCGGCGAGGCCGCAGATCAGCTGGTCGCCGGCATGGTGGCCGAGCGTGTCGTTGATGTCCTTGAAGCGGTCGACGTCGACGCAGGCGATGGCGAGGCGCGCGCCGATCCGCTCGGCCTGGGCCGCGAAGGCGACCAGCTCGGATTCGAGGAAACGCCTGTTGGGGAGCCCGGTCAGAGCGTCGTGATTGGCCAGGTGCCGGGCCGCCGCCTCGCGGGCTTCGAGCGCGCGCGACGCGGAGAACAGCCGCCGTGCCAGCGCCGAGACCACCAGGACCGAAAGCGCAAGGCCGACCAGCACGAGCGGAAGCACGTTCTTCATTAAGAGCAGGCCCGGACGCCGCGGCGTCCAGCTCAATGTCCCGAGCGGGCGGCCGTCGTCGGTCCTGAGGGCGAAGCTGCCGTGCCGTTCGCCGTTCGGCGGGGCGAAACCGAGGTCGGGCAGGAGCATGTCGCGTCCCGCGGCCTGCCAATAGGCGTCGTCGAGCTTGATGAAGGAGACCAATATCCGCGGCTGGGGGCTCTGCAGCGCCATGTTTACCGATGGCGTGATCGTCATGACCGAGGCGAGCTCGCCATGACCGCCTCGTCCCACGACGGCGGCTGCGCTGCGGCCGTAGCGCCGGTCGCTGAACTCGCTTTCCTGGGCGTCGGACGTGAACGCCGCGTCGGTGATGCGCGGCGAGGCGTTGGCGCCGCCGCGGACCTGCCGGACCAGCGGCATGACGGCGGCAAGGTCTGCGCGCTGAGCCGCCGTCCCGGTGCGGCTCTCGCCGGCGAAGCCGTAGACCGGGCGGTCGCGCTCGTCGAGGATGATGATCCGGTCGTGATGGAAGCTTTCGGTCATGAAGACGCCGACCTCGAGGTCGAGCCAATCCGGATCGAAGCCGTTGCCGCGGCTCTTGACCACGGCCTCGTCCCACCAGGCCACGCTGCGCAGCTCGGAGAGCGAGCGGGTGAGGCGGGCGTTGACGCTGTTGTCGATGAGCTCGGTCTGCGCGCTGACGATATTCTCGTCCATGGTCCGCGCCGAATAGAGGATGACGGCGATCATCATGGCGCCGACGACGAACATCAGCCCGGCGACGGGCACGATGAAGCGCCGCGTCGCGGTCAGGCCGATCTGCTCGCCGAGTCCTGCCTTGTCCTTCGCCATGTCCCCGCCCTCTTAGCGGGCCGGAGTTAACGAAACGCCCAGCGGGTCTCCCCGGCCCGACAACGTGCCCGGACCCGGCCTCTCGCGCAGGACGCCGGCGCGACTGTAGCCGAAAAGCCACATTCTCCCGGATTGGGTAAATTTTTTCTTAACCAAGCGACAGTTGCGCCGGGCGGGCGGTGACTAGGGGCGAGGAAGGCACGGATACGGACCGAACGTCCGGCCGCCGAGCGAGAGGGAAATTCGTGATCGTACAATTGGCCATCGCCGCCGCAGCGCTGCAGGCTATTGGCTATGTGCTCTATGCCCGCTTGTTCCTGAAGAAGGCGATCCGGCCGAACGCCGCCAGCTCCTTCATGTTCGCCTACGGGACCGGACTCCTCGTCCTCCTCGAGTTCAGCGACGGCGCGAGCTGGCCCATTCTCGCGCTGCCGGCCACCTGCGCTGCGCTCAGCGTCGGCATCGCTCTCTTGTGCCTGCGCAAGGGCGCGACCGAGCCGGTCGACCGGGTCGAGGCGACCGCCTTCTCGGCCGACGTCTGGCTGACCCTTTTGTGGGCGGCGATCGCTTTCGGCTACGGCAGCATCTCTCCCTTTTCCGCCGGCTTTCTCCTCGCCGGCAACGTCACCACGCTCACCGCCTTCTTCCCGGTGCTCCGCTCGACCTGGCGCACCCCGGAGCGGGAGCGGCCCGAACCCTGGCTGGTGTGGACAGCGGCCTACTTTCTCCTCGCCGTGGTGACGCTTCTCGCCGATCAGGGCCGCCATCCGGCCCTGCTCCTCTATCCCTTGCTGAGCATGGCCCTGCACGGCGCGATCGCCCTGATGGCGCTGCGCGGACGCGTCGGGCTGTCGCGCTGGGTCGATGCCGCCCGGTCCATCTATATCGGGCGCAGCGCGATCCACGGCGAGGGCATTATCGCCGGCCGCCGGTTCGAAGCCGGCGAGGTCGTCTGGCGGCTGACCGGTCGGCCGGTCTTCGGCGCCGTCACCGAGAGCGGACCCAATTATATCGGCCTCGGCCCCGACGTGTGGATCGATCCCGATCTGCCGCTCGATCATATCAACCATCATTGCGCGCCCAACGCGGCCTTCGGGCCCAGGCGCCAGCTCCTCGCCTTGCGGCCGATCGAGCCACACGAGGAGGTGACGATCGATTATTCGACCACCGAGGCCGATCCCGCCTGGATTATGCGCTGCGGCTGCGGCGCCGCCGAATGCCGGGGCACGCTCTACGCGATCCAGCACAGCTTCGCGGACCGGCCCGAACCGCCCCTGGCTAGCCCGCTGATGCAGCTCGTCTGGCGTCACCGCCGCGCCGCCGTCGTCGCCAGCGCCTTTCCTCAGCTTCCCGCGCCTGCTCCGCCGCGCTTCCAGCCGGCCTTGTCGTTCTCCCGCCGCCTGCCGGTCCTCCCGGCGTCGGTCGCCCGCCGCCGCATGCTCCGCGATCGCCGCGCCCGGGGGTCGCGGCTCGCCTGGCGCGCGCTCAGCGAAGCCTAGGTTTACGCTCCGCTAACCATCGCAGACTAGAAGGGCGGACATGACCCAGCATCTCCTCCGCCGCGCCGCTCTTGCCGCTGTCGCCAGCTTCGCTCTGGCTGCCGCCCCTGCGTTCGCGCAGGACGAAGCCGAAGAAGAAGGCGCCGGCGAGACCGGTGCCTTCGACGTCGAGGCGACCGCGACCATCCTCTCCGACTATCGCTATCGCGGAGTCTCGCTGACCGACCGCGGGCCGGCGGCGCAGGCTTCGGTCGAGGTCTCATGGAACGGCTTCTACGCGGGCGCCTGGGCCACCACCCTCGCGCGCACGGCCGGCACCAATGTCGAGCTCGACCTCTATGCCGGCTATGCCGGCGCTGCCGGCCCGATCGAATATGAGGTCGGCGCGCAGGTCTATCTCTATCCGGGCGGCGACGGCACGGCCACAATCTACGAAGGCACCGGCAACGTCTCCTACACGATCGGCCCGGTGACGGCGCGGCTGCTCGCCGAATATGCGCCCGACCAGGAGAATCTGGGCGGCGACAATCTCTATCTGAGCGCCGACGTCCGGGTCGGCATTCCCACCACGCCGTTCACCCTGTTCGCCCAGGCGGGCCGCGAGCGCGGCTCCTTCTACGGAAGCAAGCAGGACTGGTCGTTCGGCGCGGAATTCACCCAAGGGCCGTTCACCGCGAGCCTCGGTTTTTTCGACACCGACCTCGACCCCGTCGCGTCGGGCCTCGGCCGCAACGTCCGCAGCGGCATCGTCGCATCGGTGAGCTTCACCTTCTAGGCATCGGCCGGCGCCGCCTGCGGCAATCGTGCCTGCGCCCGGCCCACAAAAGCCAAGTGCCCGGACGTTTCCGTCCGGGCACCCGTGAGACGGCTTGCGCCGTCTACCCCCTTTTAGACGCTGCAGCCCGCGCGCTTCCCTCACCTCGCAAGAGGGGAGCGGGGCCGCAGCCTCCCCGAACCAGGCCTTTAAGTCCTTGGTTGCGTGGGAACTACGGTATTGAGGCCGGCCTTCTTTGTCATTGTCCGATTGGCCTTTGTTGCCAGTTTGCGCCGCGCCTGTTGCGCACCTGCCACAGACACCGCCGCCGCGGGTCGTATTGCCTTGCCCGAGCGCCCCCCCGACCAAGATCGTTTCAGGCTGACTCAGCCTGAAGCGTGAATCTTGGTCGCACAGGGTTGAGAGCCTGATTCACGTCTGAGGTTGAAGCGCAAAAGCGCTTCAACCTCAGACGATCAGGCTCTAGAGGGTCGGCACCAGTCACGATCCGGACCGACGCCGAGCCACATGCGCCTCTCCCGCTACTTCCTCCCCGTCACCAGGGAGACTCCGGCCGACGCCCAGATCGTCAGCCACAAGCTCATGCTGCGCGCCGGCCTCATCCGGCAGACGGCCGCGGGGATCTACGCCTGGCTGCCGCTCGGCCACCGAGTCCTCAGGAAGATCGAGCAGGTGGTCCGCGAGGAGCAGGACAAAGCGGGCGCGATCGAATTGCTCATGCCCACGATCCAGTCGGCCGACCTGTGGCGCGAATCGGACCGCTACGACGCCTACGGGCCGGAGATGCTGCGCTTCAGGGACCGGCACGACCGCGAGATGCTCTACGGGCCGACCAACGAGGAGATGATCACCGCGATCTTCCGCGACGCCGTCAAATCCTATCGCGATCTGCCGCGCACGCTCTACCATATCCAGTGGAAGTTCCGCGACGAGATCCGTCCCCGCTTCGGCATCATGCGCGGCCGGGAATTCCTGATGAAGGACGCTTATTCGTTCGACCTCGACGAGGCCGGGCTGAAGGCGAGCTACGAGGCGATGTTCGTCGCCTATCTGCGCACCTTCGCCCGATTGGGCCTGCAGGCCGTCCCGGTGCGCGCTCCCACCGGCCCGATCGGCGGCGATCTCAGCCACGAATTCCACATCCTCGCCGACACCGGCGAGAGCGCGCTCTTCTACGACTCGGCGCTCGAAGACGTGTCCCGCGAGGAGCTCCTGGCCGCCGACGCCGCGACGATCGCGCGCATGACCGGCCTCTATGCGATGGAAGAGGAAGAGCATGCGAAGGTGGCGGACTGCCCGGTGTCGCCCGAGCGCCTGCGCAGCCGCCGCGGCATCGAGGTCGGCCACATCTTCGCCTTCGGCACAAAATACAGCGCGGCCATGGGCCTCACGGTCCAGGCCGCCGACGGCGCGCAGGTGCACCCGCAAATGGGCAGCTACGGCGTCGGCGTCTCGCGGCTGATGGCCGCGATCATCGAGGCGAGCCACGACGACAACGGCATCGTCTGGCCCGAGAGCGTGGCGCCCTTCAAGGTCGGCCTCGTCAACATGCGCGTCGACGACGGCAATGTGACCAGCGCCGCCGACGAGATTTACGGCCGCCTCAACCAGGGTGGCGTCGAAACCCTCTACGATGACCGCGACGAGCGCGGCGGCGCCAAGTTTGCCACCATGGACCTGATCGGCCTGCCCTGGCAGCTGATCGTCGGCCCCAGGGGCCTCGAAAAGGGCGTCGTCGAGCTCAAGCGCCGCGCGACGGGCGAGCGCGAGGAGCTGAGCATCGAGAGCGCGCTGGCGAGGCTCACCGCATGATCCTCTCCCGCTACGAACGGATGGTCGCCAGACGCTATTTGCTGCCGGGGAAGGGGGAGGGCTTCATCTTCCTCGTCGCCGGGATCAGCCTGGGCGCGGTGACGCTGGGCGTGATGGCGCTGATCGTGGTGATGAGCGTGATGAACGGCTTTCGCGCCGAGCTGTTCGACAAGGTCGTCGGCCTGAACGGCCATGCCGTGGTCCAGGGCTATGGCGGGCGCCTCGACAATTGGCGGCCGATCCTCGAGCAGGTCCGGCGCACGCCGGAGGTGACCTCCGCCTCGGCGCTGATCGAGCAGCCGCTGATGGCGAGCCATGACGGGCGGGTCGAGGCGATCCTGCTCCGCGGCATGCCGCGCGAGGATATCCTGAGCAATCCCGCGATCTCGGGCAACGTCCTCGCCGGTTCGCTTGCCGCGCTCCGCCCCGACGCCAACAAGGTCGCGATCGGCTCGCGCCTCGCCGAATTGCTCAATCTCAGCGTCGGCGGCTCGATCACGATCATCTCCCCCCAGGGCCGCACCACCCCATTCGGCACGGTGCCCCGGATCGTCGACTATGAAGTCGCCGCGATCTTCGAGGTCGGCCTCTACGATTTCGACAAGGCGTTCGTCGTCATGCCGCTCGAAGAGGCGCAGAACTTCCTGATCATGGGCGATTCGATCGGCATGATCGAGGTCGACACGGTCGATGCCGACCGGGTCGGGGAGATTCTCGCGCCGCTCCAGGCCACGGTCGCCCGCCGCGCCATCGTCAACGACTGGCGCTCGATGAACTCGGCTTTGTTCGAGGCGATCCAGGTCGAGCGCGTCGTCATGTTCTGCATCCTGTCGCTGATCATCCTGGTCGCGTCGTTCAACATATTGTCCTCGCTGATCATGCTGGTGCGGGCGAAGACGCGCGATATCGCCATCCTGCGCACGATGGGGGCGTCGCGGCGGGCGATGCTGCGCATCTTCATGACGCTTGGCGTCACGATCGGAGTACTCGGAACGATGGTGGGTGTCGCGCTCGGCTTTGCGATCCTCTATTTCCGCCAGTCGCTGGTGAACTCCATCCAGGCCCTCAGCGGCCAGAATCTGTGGGACCCGACGGTCCGGTTCATCACCGAATTGCCGTCGCGCACGGATCCGTTCGAAGTGACGCTGATCGTCGGCCTGGCGATCGGCTCGTCCTTCCTGATCACCCTCATCCCGGCGTGGAAGGCGGCGAATACCGACCCGGTCCAGGTACTCCGCTATGAATAAGGTGTTGGAGGTCGACGGCCTCAAGCGCAGCTTCACTCAGGCCAGCGTCCGCATCGACGTGCTGCGCGGCGTGAACCTCGAGGTCGCCGAGGGCGAGATCGTCGCCTTGCTCGGGCCTTCGGGCTCGGGCAAGTCGACCCTTCTCCAGGCGGTCGGCCTGCTGGAGGGCGGCTTCGAAGGCTCGATCCGGATCAAGGGCCAGGAGGCGGCGAGGCTCGACGAGGCCGGCCGGACCCGCACCCGCCGCGACCTGCTCGGCTTCGTCTACCAGTTCCACCATCTGCTCCCCGATTTCAGCGCGCTCGAGAATGTGATCCTGCCGCAGCTCATCCGCGGCGCGACCAATTCCGAGGCGCGCGAACGGGCCGAAACGCTGCTCGGCGCGCTCGGCCTTTCGGACCGCCTCGGCCACCGGCCGAGCAAGCTCTCCGGCGGCGAGCAGCAGCGGGTCGCCGCCGCCCGCGCCCTCGCCAACCGCCCGGCGCTGGTCCTCGCCGACGAGCCCACCGGCAATCTCGACGAAGCCACCGCCGACGTGGTCTTCGCCGAGTTCCTCCGCCTCGTCCGCGACGAAGGCTCGGCGGCGCTCGTCGCCACCCACAACGAGCGCATCGCCGCCAAGATGGACCGGGTCCTCAGGCTGCACGACGGCGTGATCGAGTGAACGAAGGCGAACAGCGGGCGGTCCTCCCTCGCATTGGAATCGCCGCGCTCAACCTTCTCTCACCCGGCCTCGGTCTGCTTCGGGTCCAGAGGCTGAAGCCGGCGCTTGCCTTCCTGTTCGCCCCGCACCTCCTGCTGGTGCTGCTGATCGTTTTGTTCGCTTCCATGCCCATGCTCGGCTTTGCCGACTGGGCCGGGCTCATGCTCTTCCTCCTTCTCGCAATTGCCACGGTTTATGTGGGCTCGATCGTGTGGAGTTGGCGCGCGAGCCGTCAAGCTCAAGCGCCGGGTCAGTGGTGGTCCCGATGGTATGGAATCGTGGGCGTGGTGCTTCTGGTCGTCGCGGTGGGCAATCTGCTTCCCGACACCGCCCGCTCTTACTATCGAACTTTCTATCTGCCCTCAGAGGCGATGATGCCGGGACTGCAAGTAAACGACCGCCTGGTCGCCTCAATGCGCGAAGTCGATCGGTTGCGGCGCGGTGACATCATCATCTTCGAGGTCGGTGTAAGCATCTATATCAAGCGCGTGGCGGCGCTGCCCGGCGACCGCATCGAGATGCTGAATGGCACCGTTATCCTGAACGGTCGGCCGGTTCCGCAGCGATTCCTGGGCACCGATCGCGTGGAGCCCAACTTATACGGAACCGAGGCTCGACGCTTGTCCGAGCAATTCCCGGGCGAGCCGGGGCCGCACGAGATTTACGATATGGGCTACAGTCGGGGTGACGACATGGCCGAGCAACGGGTGGCGCCCGGCCATGTCTTCGTCCTGGGCGACAATCGCGACCGGAGCGCCGACAGTCGATTTCCGCGCTCTGAGTTTGGCGTCGAGCAGTTGCCGATCGCCGATATCCGCGGACGGGCGCTCTTCTATCTCTGGGGCCCGAGCGGCAGGATGGGAGAGCCGCTCAACCGCTGACCGTCGCGGACATGGTCTTCGCCAAGGGCCTCCGCCTCGTCCGGGACGAAGGCAGCGCCGCCCGGGTCGCGACGCATAATGAACGGATCGCCGGAAAGATGGACCGGGTGCTGCGTTTGCACGAGGGCGTGCTGGAGTAGCCTACTGCGCTCCCGCACCGTGAACGAGCAAGCGAGGCTATATATGGCGCGTTTTCCCGACCAGAAGCACGGCATGGCGGCGCTGATCGCGCTCGCCATGTGCGCCTCCGGCTGCGACTGGATGAACAAGAGTGACGCGCCCGGGGCCCAATCTGCGACCGAGCTCAAGGCCGAGCGCGACCGGCGCATCCGCCAGGCCTGCGCGTCCGGCGCGACCTACGACCGGCTGAAGGAGCTGGCGTTCGACGAAGCCGCGCGCATCCGCAATCGGGATCCGCGCGCCCTCGACGCGCTGGCCGCCGCCTCGGTGGTGCGGATGGAGCGGCCGGTGGTGAAGTCGCGCGACGACGATCTCAACGTCACCGTCTGCACCGGCACCTTCATCCTCGAGCTGCCGCCCGGCGCCCAGAATGCGTTCGACGGCGAGCGCCGGCTGACCGCCGAGATCGAATATGCCGCCCAGGCGGCCGCGGACGCGAGCGGGATGGTCTACCAGATGAGCGGCGCCGAACCGATCATCTACCGCCTCGCCACGGTCGGCGGGCTGCCGCGCGGGCCGATCGAGACCGTCGCCGCGCCCCCGCCGATCGCGGCACCGGCGCCACAACTGGCCGAGGCCTCGCCAATCGCTCCGCGGCCGGCTCCGCAAGCGGCACCGCCGCGGAGCGTTGCGCCGGAGCCAAAGGCGGCGCGCACGCCCGACCGCCCCCGCAGCTCCGCCAGCCCCAGCTTCAACTGTAATCATGCCCGTCGGCGGAGCGAGCGGATGGTCTGCTCGAGCGCCGCTCTGGCCGCCAAGGACCGGCGCATGTCGTCGCTTTTCTATTCGGCGCTGGCCGACGCCGACGGGCCCACCCGGCGGACGCTGCGCTCGACCCGCGACCAATTCCTGGCCCATCGCGACCGCTGCGGGAGTGAGGCCTGCGTGTTACAGGCCTATGACGGCCGGATGCGCGAGATTCAGGATATCATGTCGGAATAACGCACGACGAGCGCATCGCCGCCAAGATGGACCGCGGACTGCGGCACCACGAAGGCGTGATCGAGTGAGCGCGGCCTATTTGGACGTCGACGTCCACACCCCGTCCCAGTCCCCGGGCGGCGGATTTTCCGCATAGGCGCGAATGCGTGCGCGGTAGAGCTCGTAGAGCTTCGACAGCCCGAACCGGGCGGCGTCCGTCGGCCGGTCCAGCCGTGCCTCGGCCTCCGCCCAACGGCAGGCGCGATAATCGGCGAGCAACAGGTCATGCTCGTGGCGGAAGCGGACGAACACTTCGGATCGGGCGATCTCCTCATCGCCGATCAGGGCCGAGACGGTCTCGGGCCGATCCCGCCCGACGAAGCGCACCCGGTCGAGCTCGACCAGCGCGAACGCGCCGCATTGCAGCGCGAGGTCCTCGCCGACCGCGATCCGCGTGCCATATTGCTTGGTCAGGCTTTCGATCCGCGAGGCCACGTTTACCGTGTCGCCGATCAGCGAATAGGACAGGCGCTGCGCCGAGCCCATATTGCCGACGCAGCAGGGGCCGGCGTCGATCCCGATCCCGATCTCCACCGTCCCCGGCCAATCCGGGTCGCCGCGCTCAATCATCTCGCGGTTGAGCTTTTCTAAACGCGCGCTCATCTCGAGCGCGCCGCGCGCGGCGTTGCAATGCTGGTCGTTGTCGTCGAGCGGCGCGTTCCAGAAGGCGAGGATGGCGTCCCCGATATATTTGTCGATCGTGCCCTTACGCGCCAGCAATATGTCGGTCATCGGCGATAGGAACGCGGTCAGGAAGCGGATGATCTGCTGCGGCGTCATCCGCTCGGAGAGGCGGGAAAAACTGCGGATGTCGCAGAACAGCACGGTCATTTGCCGCACCTCGCCGCCCAGCTCGAGCCGGCCGGGATCGTCGGCGATCCGCTTGACCAATTCGGGGGAGAGGTAGCGGTCGAATGCGTGGTGGATATAGGCGCGCTGCCGTTCCTCGCGGACGTAGGTCAGCAGGGTCACGAAGATGTAGGACAAAGTGAGCGCCACGAACGGGGGCGTCGGATCGAGCAGCAGCTCCTGGTAGCGGAACGCATACCAGCTCGACCCGAAGGCGAGCGCGACCAGCACGCCCCCGAGCAGCGCTCCGCGCAATGCGCCCAGCTTTGGCAACAGGAACGCCAGCGCAAGGCCGCTGAGCACCAGGATCGTCATTTCGAGGCCCGGCGACCAATCGGGGCGGTAGAGGAATGCCCCAAGGACCATCTGCTCGACCGCCTGGGCGTGGACCATCACCCCGAGCTCGCGATCCTGGAGCGGCGTCGAGACCAGGTCGCGCAGGCCGACGGCGCCCGCGCCTATGAAGACGATCCGGCCACCGAACATCTGCTCCATCTCGCCGGGCGAGATGCGGCCGGAGAGAATTCGCCAGGCCGGCACGGTCCGTTCCGGAACTGACCGCGTATAATGCATCCACAGCGAGCCGTCGGCGCTCACTGGCACCTCGAACTGGCCGATCTTCAGCCCCGCCACTTCGGTTCGGCCGCCGCCCAGCTCTCCGCTCGCATCGCTGCTCCGGACGACGACCGCGCCGGCGCCCTGGGCGACGCGCAATGCTTCGACGGACAGCGACGGCACGAGTTGGCCGCGCAATGCGGCTATCATCGGGGGCCGGCGGACGATGCCGTCGCGATCGCTGGGGATGGAGACGAAGCCGAGACCCGGGGCGGCCGCCTGGAAAGGGGGAAGGGGCGTGATCGCGCCGACGAACTGGGGGACGCTGGCTGCAGGGTCGGAACCGGCGACCGCGAACCCCGCCTTCAGCTGCAGCTGCGCGCTGCCGCCATGGGTTAGAAAAAACCCCAGCACCGCCGGGCTTGCCGCGAGCCTCTCCTGAAACACAGCGTCGTAGTCGGGAAGGTCTTGCAGGACGGCGAGCTGGGCCGGGCTGGGGCCCTCGCGTGCGATCCGGTGTGCGATCCGCGCCGGCGACGTCCGGTCGGGCTCGGAAAAGACGATGTCGAAGACGATCGCCGCCGCGCCGGCGTCGGCGATGGCGCGGGTCAGGGCCGCGACGTCGTTGCGCGGCCAGGGCCATTGGCCGAGCCGGCGGATCGATTCGTCATCGATATCGACCACCCGCACGCCCGCGTCGCGATAGGCGCGCGGATGGGCGCGCTGATAGCTGTCGAAGACCAGATTGCGGAGCTGCGGCAGCGGCGGCGCCTCGATCAGCACCAGCAAGGCGATGAGCAGCACCGGCACGAGGCCAGTCGCCGTCGCGGACCAGCGCCAGGCCCGCGTCACTCCCTTTCCTGCCATTGCCTTCAACGGGGTGCTCCCGACTTTTTCGGGCGTAAACGCCCTCGGCGACCGGCCATGCTGTCCGTTTGTGTTTGCGCCGAAATTGGGCGAATGATAACCCTCAGTCGACGCCTACCTCGCGAGACGCAGTAATCTGCGGAAGGTGGCCTTCGATGGCAAATCCCAGCCGCCCGTCCTGGTTCATCCTGGTCATTGCTTGCGCGTGGGGATTGGCGTCTTCGCCGGCCGGTGCCCAGATCGATCCCGCCGCGGAGCTGGATTTGTTGGCGCAGGCCTCCGTCGAGGTCGCGCCGGGCCTGGCGCTCGCGCGCGAGCAGGCCGCCGCCGGCGACCTTGTCGGCGCGGCGGCGACGCTGGAGCGAACCCTGTTGACCCATCCCGATGCCGACGAGGCGCGGCTGATGCATGCGAGCCTGCTCTGCCGTCTTGACGACCGCGCCGGGGCCGAGGCCGAGCTGGAGCAGCTTGGCGGCCGGCCGCTTGGCGAGGAGGCCTGGGCCCAGGTGACCGAGGCCTGCGGCCCGATCGCCAGGCCGAGCAGGGAGGCACAGAGATGACCATGTTCGCCCGGTCGCGCAGGCCCGCGGGCCGTCTTGTCGCTGCCGCCGCCGCGGTGTCGCTGGCTGCCCTGCCGATCCTGTCCGCCCAGGCGCAGGTGGTCGGAATCAACGCCGCGATCCGCAATAGCGTGCAGATCCGCGGGGCGGGGACGCAGCAGGTGCGCCCCGCCGTGCTCAGGCAACGAATCGGGTTGAACGATGAGGTCCGGACCGGGAACGGCAGCCAGCTCCAGATCCTGCTGCTCGACCGGTCGGTCTTCACGGTCGGCGCGAACGCGCGGCTGACCGTCGACCGCTTCGTCTATGATCCGCAGCGGAGCGTTCGCTCGGTCGGCGCGACCGTGACGCGCGGCGCGTTCCGCTTCATGTCCGGGCGCTCGCTCGGGCTCTCCTCGGGCAACCGGTCGATACGGACCCCGGTCGCGACGATCGGGATCAGGGGGACGATCGTCGATGGCGTGGTCGGCAGCGACGCGATCGCCATCGCGGCGGGCGAGCCGGCGGTGGGCCGCGGCGTCGGCGGCGATCAGGGCAGCGCCTCGCTGATCATCCTGCGCGGGCCGGGCCCGAACGCGCAAGGCGGCGCGGGCCGGGGCGTGATCGACATCGATACGCAAAGCCGGGACGTCACGATGGATCGTCCCGGCCTGGCGGTTTACATCCCGCGTCCCGGCGCGGCGCCGATCGGCCCGTTCATGATATCCCGGGCCGGGCTGATCCGCGTCCAGCAGCTCCTGTCGCCGCCGCTTTCGATCCTGCCGACGTTCGCGTCCGGTCCCTCCGGGGACGCGGGCGGCGACGGCAGGGCCGGGCTCGCTGGCGCCGGCGAGGATCAAGGTCCGGGTCAAGGCCCGACCGGCGGGGCCGCCGGCGGTTCTCCGCCCACCGATCGCTCCGACGACCGGCAGAGTCCGCTGATCTTCGTTGGACTCGCCGCATTGGCGGCCGTGCTGATCGCCGTCCTTGTCGATGGCGGCAATGGCGGCAATGGCGGCGGCATGCGGCCGCAAAGCCCCTGACCTCGTCGGCCCGCGCGCCAAATAGGTTGTGGAAAAGGCGAAACCGGCGCTTTCCCGCGCCGCAATGACTCCCCATAGTGCCGGCATGCCTGCGCCCTATGTCCCGCTGCGACTCTTCTCCTGTTATACGATGCTCGAAGGGGCGATGGAGCCCAAGGCGATCGCCGGGCAGGCGAAGCGCCTCGATTTCCCCGCCGCCGCCTTGACCGACCGGAACGGGCTCTACGCGGTCATGCCGTTCAGCGACGCCTGCATCGCCGAAGGGGTGCAGCCGATCGTCGGCACCCTGCTCGGCGTGGCGCGGCCAGGACGGGTGGGCGGGGACACCGACGTCAAGCCGCCGCTGATCGACTGGCTCGCGCTCTACGCGCAGGACGAGGCCGGCTACGCCAATCTCTGCGCGCTGGTATCCTCGGCCCATCTCGACCGGCCGGTCGAGGAGACGGCCCATGTGCCCTTCGATCGCCTGGAGGGCCGCACCGACGGCCTGATCGCGCTGACGGCGGGCGGGGAAGGGGCGCTGGCCCGGCTCATCGCCGAAGGGCAGACGCCCCTGGCGAACGACATTCTGGGCCGGCTTCGGGCGCTGTTCCCCGGCCGCCTCTATATCGAGATCAGCCGCCGCGGCGATGCGGTCGAGGAAGCGGCCGAAGCGGCGCTGATCGATCTCGCTTATGCGCACGACCTCCCGCTCGTCGCCACCAACCCCGCCTCCTATGCGGAGGCGCATTTTCACCTCGCCCACGACGCCATGTTGTGCATTGCCCAGTCGAGCCATATCGAGCGCGACGATCGCATTCATTCCTCGCCGGAAGCCTGGATGAAGCCGGCCGCGGACATGCGCACGCTCTTCGCAGACTTGCCCGAGGCGATCGAGAACAGCGCGGTGATCGCCCGTCGCTGCGCCTTCAGCGCGCCCAGGCGCAAGCCGATTCTCCCCAGCATCGCCGGCGACCTCGACGCCGAGGCCGCGCAGTTGCGCGTGGATGCGCAAGCGGGTCTGGAGCTGCGGCTTTCAACCTATGAGGATTTGGGCGAAGCGGAACGGCAGGCCTATTTCGACAGGCTCGAATTCGAAGTCGACGTCATCGTCAGCATGGGCTTTCCGGGTTATTTCCTGATCGTCGCCGATTTCATCAAATGGGCCAAGGAGCGCGGCATACCGGTCGGCCCGGGCCGCGGCTCCGGCGCCGGCTCGGTGGTGGCCTGGTCGCTGACCATCACCGATCTCGATCCGATCCGGCTGGGCCTGATCTTCGAGCGCTTCCTCAACATCGAGCGCGTGTCGATGCCCGATTTCGACGTCGATTTCTGCGAAACGCGGCGCGGCGAGGTCATCCGCTACGTCCAGGAGCGCTACGGCGTCGACAAGGTCGCCCAGATCATTACCTTCGGCAAATTGAAGGCCCGCGCGGTGCTCAAGGATACCGGCCGCGTCCTGCAAATGCCCTACGGCCAGATCGATCGGCTCGCCAAGCTCATCCCCAACCATCCCACCGACCCGTGGACGCTTAAGCGGGCGCTCGACGGCGTCACCGAGCTCGCCGCCGAATATCGCAGCGACGAACAGGTCCGCCGCCTCTTCGACCTGGCCATGAAGCTCGAGGGCCTGCCGCGCCATGCCTCGACCCACGCCGCCGGCGTCGTCATCGGCGATCGAGCGCTCGCAGAGCTGGTGCCCCTCTACCGCGATCCGCGCTCGGACATGCCGGTCACCCAGTTCGACATGAAATATGTGGAAGCCGCGGGCCTGGTGAAGTTCGATTTCCTCGGCCTGAAGACTCTGTCGGTGCTGAAGAAGGCCGTCGACATGCTGGCGGCGCGCGGCGTCGAAATCGACCTTGACCGGATCCCCTGGGACGATTCCCAGGTCTACGCCTTGCTCCAGCGCGGCGACACGGTGGGCGTGTTCCAGCTCGAATCGGAAGGCATGCGGCGGACGCTGGCGGCGGTGAAGCCGACCAGCTTCGAGGATATCATCGCGCTCGTCTCGCTCTACCGGCCGGGTCCGATGGACTCGATCCCGAGCTTCGGCGCCCGCAAGAACGGCCGCGAGCCGATCTCCTATCCCCATCCCCTGCTCGAGGGCGTGCTCAAGGAAACCTACGGCATTTTTGTCGTTCAGGAGCAGGTGATGGAGGCGGCCAGGGTGCTCGCCGGCTTTTCCATGGGCGAGGCCGACCTGCTCCGCCGCGCCATGGGCAAGAAGATCAGAGCCGAGATGGTCGCCCAGCGCGCCGGTTTCGTGGCGGGCTGCGAAAGAGTGAACGCCATTCCGGCGGCCAAGGCCAACGAGCTGTTCGACCTGATCGACAAGTTCGCCGGCTACGGCTTCAACCGATGCCACGCCGCGCCTTATGCGCTCCTCGCCTACCAGACCGCATGGCTGAAGGCGCATCATCCGGTCGAATTCTATGCCGCCTCGATGTGCTTTGACATGGCCCAGACCGACAAGCTCGCCATCTTCGCCGACGATATGCGCCGGATGGGCGTCGCCTGCCTGTCTCCCTCGATCAACGCCAGCCATGCCGAATTCTCGGTCGAGACTCACGGCGAGGGCCGCGCGGTCCGCTACGCGCTTGGCGCGCTCAAAGGCGTCGGCGAGAAGGCGATGGAGCAGCTCGTCGCCGAGCGCGAGGCGCACGGGCCGTTCGCCAGCCTCGACGATTTTGCCGGGCGGATCGACCCCCGGCCGCTCAACCGCCGCCAGATCGAGAGCCTGGCCGGCGGCGGCGCCTTCGACGGCATTGCCGAGCGCTGGGCGGTCAGCGCCGCCGCCGAGACCATACTCGCCGCCGCCGCCAGTGCCGAGGATTCGCGCACGAGCGGGCAGGGTGGCCTGTTCGGCGAGGGGCCGGCCAACGTCGTCCCGATCCGCATGCCGACCGCCGACAACTGGACCCTGGCCCAGCGCATGGCTGCGGAGAAGGAGAGTTTCGGCTTCTATTTCTCGGCCCACCCGGTCGACAATTACCGGCACCTCGCGCTCGCCCACGGCGCCCGGACCTTCGCCGGGCTCGCCGCTTTGCCGGCGTCCGCCGAGGGCGGCCGCAGCGCGGCGGTCATGGCCGGCCTCGTCGAGGAGGCGCGCTGGCGAACCTCGGCGCGCGGGCGGCGCTACATGATGGCGACCCTGTCCGACAGCTCGGGCCAGTTCGAGGCCACCGTCTTCGACGATTCGGTCGCGGAGCAGGTCGCCGCGGCGGCCAAGGCCGGCGGCTGCGCCCTGCTCGGCGTCGAGCTCGACCGCCGCCCGGGCGAGGAGACGCCGCGCGTCACCATCCGCTCGCTCCAGTCGTTCGAAGGGCTGGCCAGACGCAGCCGCCTCCAGATCGAGATCGAGGTCGAGGATGGGGCCGCCCTGCGCCGCCTCGCCGCTTTGGTTTCGGGCGAGCGGGGAGGGACCGGCCAGCTGCGACTGAAGGCTCGGCTCGGCTTCGGCGAGGCCGACCTTGTCCTGGGCCGCGACTTCATCGTCGACGCCGAGCTCGCCGCCCGGATCGAGCGCATCGAGGGAGTCGGCGCGGTCCGCCTTTCGGTCGTCGAGGCGCCCCGGCTTGCGCTGGTCTCCTGACGGGATAGTATCCCGGTCACAGAAGACGGGAGCGGTGCTGATGTTTGGCGGAATGCAGGAATTCGAGCTGCGCGTGCCGCGGCTGATCGATCATGCCGAGCGCGAGCATGGCAGCCGCGAGATCGTCACCTATTGGGCCGACGGGACGATGACCCGGACGAACTGGGCAGGGATCGCGCGCGATGCGAGGAAGCTCGCCCAAGCGCTTGAAAAGCTGGGCGTGAAGCGCGGAGATCGTGTCGCCACCTTGGGCATGAACCACAGCCGCCACCTGGTCGCCTGGTACGGCGCGATCGGCATGGGCGGGGTCATCCACACCATCAACCCGCGCCTGTTCGACGAGCAGCTGGTCTATATCGCCAACCATGCCGAGGACAAAGTCCTGTTCTACGACAAGGCTTTCCAGCCCATCGTTGACAGACTGAAGGAGCAATGGACGACGATCGCCCATTATGTCTGCTTCGACGACGGGAGCTTCGAGGCCCTGATCGGCGCGGAGGACGGCGATTACGAATGGGCCGAGGGCCCCGAGCGCGAGCCCTGCATGCTGTGCTACACGTCGGGCACGACCGGCAATCCCAAAGGCGTGCTCTACGAGCACCGCTCCTCGGTGATCCACGCCATGGCCGAGGTCGCGCCCGCCTGCTTCGATCTCTCGCCGGGCTCGGTGGCGCTGCCGATCGTACCGATGTTCCACGCCGCCGCCTGGGGCCTGCCCTTCGCGGGCGCCATCGCCGGAATCAAGTTCGTCTATTCCGCGGTCAACGACCCGGTTGTCCTGTGCCGGCTGATGAACGAGGAGAAAGTCACCCACTCGGCCGGGGTGCCCACTGTGTGGCTCGCCATGTTCCAGCATATGGACGCGACCGGCGCGAAGCCCGAGCACCTCAAGATCGTCACCATCGGCGGCTCCGCGGCCCCGCGCACGATGATCGAGAGGCTCATGAAAATGGGAATCCGCGTCGGCCACGCCTGGGGCATGACCGAAACCTCGCCGATCGGCACGATCGGCTCGCCGCCGGCCAATTGGGACGAGCTCGGCTTCGAGGAGCAGGTCGATCTGGTCGCCAAGCAGGGGCGGGTGCCGTTCGGCGTCGAGCTGCAGGTCGTTAACGACGAGGGCGAGATCCAGCCGCGCGACGGCCAGAGCTCGGGCCGCCTCCAGGTCCGCGGCCCCTGGGTCATTCGCCGCTATTTCCAGGACGAAAAAGGCGATTGCACCGGCAACGACAATTGGTTCGACACGGGCGACGTCGCCGTCATCCACCCCTGCGGCACGATGCAGATCACCGACCGCTCCAAGGACGTGATCAAGTCGGGCGGCGAATGGATCAGCTCGGTTGAGCTCGAAAATGCCGCTGTCGGCTGCCCCGGCGTCGCCGAGGCCGCGGCGATCGGCGTCAGGCACCCCAAATGGGACGAGCGGCCGCTGCTGCTGGTGGTGCGCAAAGAGGGGTCGGACGTGAGCGCCGGCGACATCGTCGCGCACCTCAAGAACCATGTCGCCAAATGGTGGCTGCCCGACGAGATCCTGTTCGTCGACAGCCTGCCCCACACCGCCACTGGCAAGCTCCTCAAGACCGCGCTCCGCGAGCAATATCGCGACTACCAGCTGCAAAGCGCGTGAATGGCCAAAGCCTCCGCCTAAAACCCCTCCCCCTCATGGGAGGGGCGTTCGCGGGGGCTGAGCATCGAGTGTAGGGCCCTCGCGCGCCACCATATCTTTACCTCTGCCCGCTATCGTGCGCTCATGACGTCGATGGGCCGGATTGCGTTGGCAGCCGATCGGACGGGCGCGCCGCCGGTCCGGCGCGGCGCCGCGCCCGCCCCCCTGGAAATCCGCCGGCTGGTCCGGCCCGCCGCGGAGGCACTCGAAAGCCTGGCCGGGGAATGGGACGCCCTGGCCGATCGCGCCTCCGAGCCCAACCCCTTCGCCGAGCGCTGGTTCGTCGCCGCGTCGCTGCCGGCGATGGCGGGGCGGAGCGAGATCCGCATCATCGAGGTCCGCCGCGGCAATCGCCTGATCGGCGTGCTGCCGGTGTCGACCGACAGGCCCTATGGGCGCATCCCCGTCGCTTATGTCCAGAATTGGTGCCATCCCCACATGTTCCTCGGCACGCCGCTCGTCGAGGCGGGCGAGGAAAAGGCGTTCTGGGCGGCGGCCCTTGCGGCGCTCGACGAGGCGGCCTGGGCGCCCAATTTCGTCCATCTGCGCGGGCTCGTCGAAAATGGTCCGATCCACCTCGCACTGGCCGCGGCGGCGCGGGATCTGGGCCGGGGCTGCCCCATCGTCCATCGCCGGGTCCGCGCCTTCCTCGACAGCGATCTCGGCCCGCAGGCTTATTATGAGCGGGCGGTCCGCCACAAGAAGCGCAAGGAGCTGCGACGTCTGCGCAATCGCCTCGCCGAGCTGGGACCGGTCCGCTGCCGGGCGCTGGCCGACCCTGCCGACCTCGACGCCTGGTGCGACGCCTATCTCGCTTTGGAGGAAGCCGGCTGGAAGGGCAAAGCGGGCACGGCACTCGTCGGGGACGGGCGCACCGAGACGTTCTTCCGGGGCGTCCTCGCCGCGGCCTGGGCGGCCGGCCGCCTCCAGTTCCTGCGCCTCGACGTCGGCGATCGTCCGGTCGCGATGCTGGTCAATTTCCTGACCGCCCCGGGCAGTTTTTCGTTCAAGACCGTGTTCGACGAGGATTTCGCCCGCTTCTCGCCCGGCGTCCTGATCCAGCTCGAGAATCTCGCCATACTCGGCCGACCGGACGTCGCCTGGATGGACAGCTGCGCCCTCGACGACCATCCGATGATCGAAGGCCTGTGGACCGAGCGCCGCGCCGTCGTCCGGGTCACGATTCGCCTCAGGGGCGCCCGCCGAGCCGCGATTTTCGCCCTTTCCCGCACCCTCGAGCTTGGCTCGGCCGCATTTCGGAAGCTCTTCCGATGACCCGTTTCGACGACGTTGCGCTGGCTGCCTTCACAGCCGCCTATCCCGAACAGCCGGTCCTGCTCGGCCATGGCCTCGCCGATCACCCGCTGCTCAAGCTCGATGCGCTCGCGGCCCTGGCGCAGCGGATCCGGCCGGTCGACGCCGAATATAATCGCGGCGACGTGCCGGTCGGGCTCGATCCCGAGGAGACGCCTGCCAACGGCCTCTCGGTCGCCGAGACGATCCGCTCCATCGAGCAATGCGGCTCGTGGATGGTGCTGAAATTCATCGAGCAGGATCCGCTCTACCGGGACCTGCTTCGCGAGACGCTGGCCACGCTCGAGCCGGTCGTCCGCCCGGTCACCGGGCGGATGCTGAAGATGGAAGCCTTCGCCTTCATCTCCTCGCCGGACGCGGTGACTCCGTTCCATTTCGATCCCGAGCACAACATCCTGCTCCACATCCGCGGACGCAAGACGATCACAATCTTCCCCGCCGCCGACGAAGCGCTGGTCAGCGGCGAGGCGCACGAGGCCTTCCACAATGGCGGTCACCGCAACCTTCCCTGGCGCGACGAATTCGCCGAGCGCGGGCAGGCTTTCGCGCTCGAACCGGGCAAGGCGGTCTACGTGCCGGTCAAGGCGCCGCACTGGGTCAGGAACGGTCCCGAAGTCTCGGTCTCCTTCTCGATCACCTGGCGCTCGGAGTGGAGCTATCGCGAGGAATATGCGCGGCGGATGAACGCCGTGCTGCGCAAGGCCGGCTTGCGGCCCGCCATGCCCGGGCGCTTTCCGAACCAGAATCACCTGAAGTCGCTCGGCTATCGAATCATCGACAAGGCGCGCCGTGCGACGGGACAGGCGGGGCAGTGACTCCGGAGCTCATCATCGTCGTCGACACCGAGGAGGAGTTCGACTGGTCCCGGCCCTTCTCGCGGGAAAGCGTCGCCACGCGCTCGATCCCGGCCCAGGCGCGCGCCCACGAAATCTACAACCGCTGCGGGATCGTGCCGACCTATGTGATCGACTATCCGGTCGCGACCGATGCCAATGCGGTTCATTTTTTGCGCGGCCTCAGGGACGCAGGCAAGGCCGAGATCGGCGCCCACCTCCACCCCTGGGTGACGCCGCCCCACCGCGAGCAGGTCAACGCCCTGAACTCCTATCATTGCAACCTGCCGCCCGCTCTCGAGCGCGCGAAGCTGGAGGCGCTGACCGACGCGATCGAAACGGGTTTCGGCGCGCGCCCGACCATCTTCAAGGCGGGCCGCTACGGCTTCGGGCCGAACACCCAGCGGGCGCTGGTGGACCTTGGCTATGAGGTCGACTGCAGCTTCGTTCCCCACACCGATTTCTCGGCGGACGGCGGCCCCGACTTTCGCGGCCGGCCCGACGCGCCGCACTGGCTCGACGAGGGCGCGGGGCTGCTCGAAGTGCCGCTCACCGTCGGCTATTTCGGCGCGATGACGAGCCTTGCCGACAAGGCGGACTGGCTGTTCGACAGCCCCGGCGCCGGCACGCTGCGTCTTCCGGGCCTGCTCTCGCGCGCTGGCCTGGTCACCCGCTCGCGGCTTACCCCGGAGGGCACGCCCGCCGCCGAGCAGTGCCGCCTGATCGCGGCGATGGCGGCGCGCGGGCATCGCCTCTTCAGTCTCACCTATCACAGCCCGAGCCTCGAGCCCGGCCACACGCCTTATGTGAAAAGCGAGGCCGACCTGACCCGCTTCCTCGCGTCGATCGAGACCGTGCTGGCCTACTTCCGGGACGAAATGGGTGGCCGCTTCACCACCCTATCGCGCGTCCGGGCCGCCTTCGCCGAGCGCCGCCAGGCCGCTTAGCGCGGCGGCCTTTGCGCCCGCGGCCGGCTCCCGCCGAACGCGTCGCCGAAGAAGCTGTCCGAATACCAGAGCGGCGCTTGCGCTCCATCGGCGATCTCGCGCGCGATCAGATAATTGAGCTGCGCGAACCTGGCGCCCGCCGCCCAGTTGATGGTCTGGCTAAGGTCGTCGTTCGGGCTGTGGTAGCGGGTGTCGAGGAAGCGCCGGAACGCGCGCTCGCCCTCGCCCGCGAAGCCGGTCATCAGGAAGACCGAGGGCACGCCTTCGCGCACGAACTTGTAATGGTCGGAGCGGGTGAACAGCCCTTCCTCGGGAAGCGGATCGGGCGCCAGGCGCACCCCCATTCGCGCGGCGGCGCGGGCCACGATCGGCCCCATGGTCGAATGTTCGGCGCCGAAGGCGATCACGTCCTGGAAGTCGTAGGTCAGGACCGGCATGTCGAGGTTGACGACCGCGACGACGCGGCCGCCCGCGACCGGGTGCCGTGCCAGAAACTCGGCGCCGAGCAGGCCTCTTTCCTCGGCGGTCACCGCGGCGATCAGGATCGGGCGCCGCGCCCGGTTGCCCGGACGGCCCATCGCCCGGGCGACCTCGATCAGGGTGGCGACCCCCGTCGCATTGTCCATCGCCCCGTTGTTGATCCGGTCGACCGCCGCCGCGTCGCCGGGGGCGGGGGCGCGAACCCCGATATGGTCGAGATGCGCCATCAGCAGCACATATTCCTGGGCGACGCCGGGATCGGTGCCGGGCAGAATCGCGATCACATTGGGGCTGGTGAGGCGGGTCGTCGCCGCCGGCCCGCGCGCGGCCGCGGCCGTCGCCGCCAGCGCAAAGCCGCGCGGCCGCGCGCCCGTCCGCGCCGCTTCGTCGAGCACGGCGGAGAGCGGGCGCCGGGCGCCCTGGAACAGGGTTTCGGCCCAGGGCTCGCCGACGGTGGCGCTGAACCTGAGGCCCGCGCCGTCGACGAACGGCGTGCCGTCGCGCTCGATCCAGGTCATGCCGGGGCGATTTGCGGAGCGCGTCACCCGCGCCCAGGGCGTCGCGGCGCTGGTGGCGCGCCGCCGGATCGAGATCATCCCGACCGCTCCGCGCGCCGCCGCCATTCGCCGCTTTTCGCCGTTGAGGTGGGCGGCGACGTCGCTCGGGATTCCGTCGGGCGTGCCGTCGATGACGACCACCACCTTGCCGCGCGCGTCGAGCCCGCGGTAATCGTCATGGCCCCGCGACGGCATGTCGAGCCCGTAGCCGGCGAAGACAAGCGGCGCCTCGATCGCCAGCGCCGCCGCGTCGGGGCTCGCCCGCATGATCATCTCGCGGCCATGGGTGAAGGTTCGCCCGCCGATGGTGAGCGTCGGCGCGCCGGCCGGCGTGTAGCGCATGAATTCGACCGGCTGGAACCAGCCCCCGCCGGCGCCGCCCGGCTGCAGCCCCAAAGCCGCGAACTGGCTGGCGACGTAGCGCGCGGCGATCTCGTGGCCGCGGCTCCCGGTGTCGCGCCCCTCGAGCAGATCGTCGGCGAGGAAGGTGACGTGCGCGCGGAAGGCGTCGGCGCTGAAATCGGCGGAGTGCGGTGTCGCCGGCACGGGTTGGGCGGCTAGCTGGGCGGGCGCCGAGGCGGCGAGCGAGGTCGCGGCCAAGGCGGCCAGAATGGCTTTGAAGTTCATCGGGAGCGGGCCCTCGAGACGTGCTGTGCGGCCGGGCTAATGCACATGCCGCCGGGATTCAATGCCGCCGGCATATGAACGCCAGGAAACCGCGTCAGTCAGCATCCATTCAACTCATCTATGGAAAATAACGGTTCGCCCCAGCCAACGACGCCGCGGCCAGGGAGTGAAAATGATGCGTGCTTCGATTTTCGGCAAGATCGGCCGAGACCTGCCCTCCGATCCCGCGCGGCTATCACGTCGTCTATCGCGAGAACCAGGTGAACCATTGCCCGGGCTGCGGCCGCTCGCATTGGTATGTCGGGCGCCTCTCCGCCGAATGCGGCTTCTGCGGCACCGCTCTGCCCCTGGTCGGAAGCCTCAGCACCGGCGCCGGCCTCTTCGTCAGCCGCAGCCGCACCCTCGCGGACTTCGCCACCGCGGCCTGATCGCCCCTAAGCCTTTGCAGGCGGGGGAACTTGGCTTGCCCTCCTTGCCGCCGCTGCTATAGACGCCGCCTTGCCGGCCTCAGCGGGCGTGGCGGAACTGGTAGACGCGCCAGGTTTAGGTCCTGGTATCGAAAGATGTGGGGGTTCGAGTCCCTTCGCCCGCACCAGCGGTCCGCCCTGCATCCGCTGCCCGCCAATCGTGACATGAAGGTTTGAACCCGAGATGCAGACTGTCGAGACGCTGAACCAGGGCCTGAAGCGCGCCTATCGGATCACCATCGCCGCCAAGGAGATCGATGCGCTGGTCGACAAGGAGCTGAAATCGATCGCGCCGCAGGTGCGCATGCCCGGTTTCCGTCCCGGCAAGGTCCCCGCCAATCTGGTCAGGAAGATGCACGGGCCCGCGCTCGAGCAGCAGGCGCTGCAGAACGCGGTTCAGGACGGGGTCCAGCAGCTGTTGAGCGAGCAGAAGATCCGCCCCGCGATGCAGCCGAGCGTCGCCCTGGAGGAGGGCGGCCCGGGCCAGGACGCGGTGGTCACGGTGGAGGTCGAGGCATTGCCCGACGTGCCGGAGGCGAGCATCGGCGCGCTCAAAATCGAGCGCCTCAAGGTCGAGGCCGGCGAAGCGGCGATCGACGAAGCGGTCGCGAAGCTCGCGGAAGGCCAGAAGAGCTATGATCCGGCGGCGGCCGGGCACAAGGCCGAAAAAGGCGATCTCGTCATCATCGACTATGAAGGCAGGATCGACGGCGAGGCGTTCGAGGGCGGCAAGGGCGAGGGCATGTCGCTCGAGCTGGGCTCGGGCCGCCTCATCCCCGGCTTCGAGGACCAGCTGGTGGGCGCCAAAGCCAACGATCAGGTGAAGGTCGAAGTGACCTTCCCCGCCGATTACAATGTCGACTATTTGAAGGGTCGCCCGGCGACCTTCGACGTCGTCGTCAACGAGGTCCAGACGCCGCGCGCGATGAAGCCGGATGACGATTTCGCCAAGGCGATGGGCCTCGAGGGCATCGGCCAGCTCCGCGACCTCCTGAAGTCGCAGGTCGAGCAGGAGCTGAACGGCCTCACCCGCACCCATATGAAGCGCCAGCTGCTCGACCAGCTCGCCGCGGCGCACGATTTCCCGGTCCCCGAATCGATGGTCGAGGCCGAGTTCGCCCAGATCTGGCAGCAGCTCGAGCGCGAGGCGAGTCACGAGGAAGACCCCGCCGCCGCCCGCGCGGAAATGGAGAAGGAACGCGACGACTATCGCGACATCGCCGTCCGCCGCGTCCGCCTCGGCCTCCTGCTCTCGGAGATCGGCCAGAAGAACGACATCCAGATCAGCCAGCAGGAGATGAACCAGCTGCTCCTCCAGGCCGCCCAGCAATACAGGCCCGACGAGCGGCAGAAGTTCGTCGACTATATCAAGAACGAGCCGATGGCGGCCGCGCAGCTGCGCGCGCCCTTGTTCGAGGACAAGGTGGTCGACCACCTCTTCGCCAAAGCGGAGATCAGCGAGCGCAGCGTGACCCGCGACGAGCTCGAGGCCGCGATCGAATCCGAAGAGGGCATCACGCCCCATGTCCACGGCCCCGGCTGCGGGCACGACCAGGACGAGAAGCCGAAAAAGGCCGCCGCGAAGAAGCCTGCCGCGAAAGCCGCGGCGTCCGCCAAGGCGGAAAAGCCGGCGAAGAAAGGATCGGCAAAAAAGGCCGATACTCCGGCGAAGAAGCCTGCCAAGAAGGGCTGATCCGCAATCGGAAGGGGGCAGGATGCCGATCGAGATCAGGGAGCTCCAGGTCGCGGTCCTGCTTCCCTGCTATAATGAGGAGGCGGCGATCGCGCAGACCGTCTCGGACTTCCGGGCGGCGCTGCCCGGCGCGATCATCTACGTCTACGACAATAACAGCGCGGACGAGACCCGCGCCGTCGCGGCGGCGGCCGGCGCGATCGTCCGCACCGAGCGCATGCAGGGCAAGGGCCATGTCGTCCGCCGCATGTTCGCCGACGTCGAGGCCGACATCTATGTGATGGCCGACGGTGACGCGACCTACGACGCTTCGGCCGCGCCCGCGTTGATCGCCATGCTTCTCGAGGAGCAGCTCGACATGGTCGTCGGGGCGCGCCGCTCGGAGGTCGAGGACGGGGCCTATCGTCGCGGCCACCGGCTCGGCAACCGGCTCTTCACCGGGCTGCTCTCGAGCCTGTTCGGCCGCAGTTTCAGCGACATCTTCTCGGGCTATCGGGTCTTCTCGCGCCGCTTCGCCAAGTCGTTCCCGGCTTTGTCCCGCGGCTTCGAGACGGAGACCGAGATCAGCGTCCACGCGCTCGAGCTCGCCATGCCGGTCGCCGAAATGGTCACCGCCTACGGCGCGCGCCCGGACGGCTCGCATTCCAAGCTCTCGACCTGGGGCGACGGCTGGCGGATCCTGAAGACGATCCTTCACCTCTACCGGATCGAGCGGCCGGTCCTCTTCTACGGCAGCTTCGCTCTGTTCCTCGCCACGCTCGCCATCGTCCTCGCCGCCCCGCTCGCCATCACCTATTTCGAAACCGGCCTCGTCCCCCGCTTCCCGACCGCGATCCTCGCCACCGGGCTCATGATCCTCGCCTTTCTGAGCTTCTTCACCGGCCTCATCCTCGACACCGTCGTGCGAGGCCGTCGGGAGGTGCGGCGCCTCCACTATCTGAGCTTCCCCGCGCCCGGCGCGCCGCGATTGTAACACTTCTGCAACGGCCGCGGAAATTCGAGCCCGATAAGCCGCGCCGCGCTCGTTTATGCTTCCGTGTCTCTCCTGTTCGAGGTTAGTTCTCTCCACAGGGCGAGCGCGCCCGCGGCGGTCGTGAGCGCGCCCCTGGGGAGGCCGGGTCATGACACAATTCTCGCGCAAGCTTCGTTTCGGCAGCGACGCCTTGGCGATCACCGCAGGCCTAGCCGGCTTCTCTCCCCTCCTCGCTCAGCCCGGCACGACGCCGGACCCCGAGCCGGGCGCCACGCCGGCGGAGAGCGACGCTCCGATCGTCGTCACCGGCTCGCGCATCCGCCGCGACCCGCTCGACCAGGATCAGCCGGTCGTGTTTCTCGACCGCGCCGACATGGATCGCACCGGACTGACCTCCGCCGCCGAGATATTGCAGCGGCTGCCGAGCTCGGGTGGCGCGCTCAACAGCCGGTTCAACAACAGCGGCAATTTCGGAAACCCGCCCGATGGCGGCGGCGTCGGCGCCGGCGCGGCCGAAGTCGACCTCAGATATCTGGGCTCGCGCCGCGTGCTCGTCCTCGTCGACGGCCTCCGTTACGTCAACGGCGCCTCGGCGAGCGGCGTGCCGGGCTCGACCGACCTCAATTCGATCCCCGAAAGCATGATCGAGCGGATCGAGGTGCTGCAGGGCGGTGCCTCGGCGATTTACGGCTCGGACGCCATTGCCGGCGTGGTCAATATCATCAGCCGCCGCCAGCAGAACGACCTCAGGGTTTCGGCGCAGCTCGGCGCGTTCGGCCAAGGCGACGGCTTCTCCCAGAATTACCAGATCAGCTGGGGCACCGGCACGGCCGACGGTTCGACCCGGATCGTCATCGGCGCCAATTATGTGAAGCAGGACGAGGTCAGCTCGGGCGACCGTGACCTCTCGCTCTTCCCGACCCCGGGCGCGACCGCCTGCGACAACACCTGCAGCTCGGGCACGCCCAACGGCCGTTTTATCGTTCTCGGCCAGGATCTGACGCTGCGCGCGCCGGTGATCGGGCGGCCGCCGACCCTGGCCGATTTCCGGCCCTTCGCCGGCGCTCCGGACCGGTTCAACTTCGCGCCGTTCAACTTCATCCAGGTGCCGCTCGAACGCTACGGCGCCTTCGTCAACTTCACCCAAGAGCTGGGGCCGGATGCGACGCTGAACGTGCGCGGGATCTACAACCGGCGCAATTCGTCCAATCAGGCCGCGCATTTGCCCCTCTTCGTCGGTCCCGACGCGGGCAATGGCAATCTTCTGGATACGATCGTCATCGACGCGAGCAACCCGTTCAACCCGTTTGGGACGCTGCGTGGAGACAATCCCGCGACTCCTGCCAACGAGGCCACCTATGCCTTTATCGGTCGCCGCGTGGTCGAGAACGGGCCCAGGCGCTACGACCAATCGGTCGACACCTTGTATTTCGCTGCGACTCTCGACGGCGCTGTCACCCTGTTCGGCCATGACTGGCATTGGGACCTGAACGCCGTCTACGGCCGCAATAAGGCCGAGCAGGAGGTGCACGGCAACATCAACGCCGCCAACCTCGCCCGCGCGCTGGGCCCGGTCGCCGCCTGTATCGCACCCTGCACGCCGTTCAACATTTTTGGGGGGCAGGGCTCGATCACCCCGGCGATGCTCGATTATGTCGCGTTCACCCAGCGCGACAGCAGCCGCCAGCGGCTCTACGATTTCTCGGCCAACGTCACCGGCGGACTTTTCGAGCTTCCCGGCGGCGTCGCCGGCATCGCTTTCGGCTTCGAGCATCGCGACCTGTTCGGCCGCTTCGACCCCGATACGACCGTAGCCGCCGGCCTCGGTTCGGACATTCCGGCTTTGCCGACAAGGGGCAGCTACGACGTGGACGAGGCCTATGCCGAGCTGCGCCTGCCGCTTCTGCGCGACACGCCTTTCTTCCACCGCCTCGAGCTGACCGGCGCTGCCCGCTATTCGGATTATTCCACATCGGGTTCGACCACGACCTTCAGCGCCGGCATCAACTGGGAGCCGATCGAGGACCTGCTCTTCCGCGGCAGCTGGGCGGAAGGCTTCCGGGCGCCGAGCATCGGCGAATTGTTCGGCACGCCGTCGCGCTTCGACCAGGAGGTCGTCGACCCCTGCTCGGGCATGACCGCGGCGACGCCGGCCAATATCCGCACCAATTGCGTCGCCGACGGCGTTCCCAACAATAACAGCTACGTGCAATTGAACGCGCAATTGCCGGTGGTCACAGGCGGCAACCAGGACCTCGCGCCCGAGTCTTCGGAAAGCTGGGGCTTCGGCATGGTCTGGCGGCCGAGCTTCCTTCCGCGCTTCTCGGTCGAGGGCAATTATTACAACATCAGGGTCGACGGGGCGATCGGCGCGATCGACGCCGAGACCCTGCTCGGCCGCTGCGCCGGTACCGGCGACGCCCTGAGCTGCGCCGCGATCGACCGCTCGGCCTCGGGCCAGGTGACTCAGATCCGCGGCCTCCTGCAGAATATCGCCTCGATCGAGACCGACGGCGTCGATCTGACGCTGAACTTCCGCACGCGCGAGACCGGGGCGGGCACTTTCGGCCTGTTCTGGACCCACACCTTCCTGTTCAACTACCGGGTGACCGTCCCGGCGACGACCGGCTTCACGGTGATCGACCGCGAGGGCACCGAGCAGGGCAGCCCCGACCAGGCCTTCCCCAAATACAAGTCGACCGCGATCCTCGACTGGACCCTGGGCCAGATCGGCGCGTCGCTCACCGGCCGCTACATCTCCGGCGTCGAGGAGGGCAACGGCAACAAGATGGACTCGCGCTTCTACACCGACGTCCAGCTGCGCTGGAATCCGGACTGGCTGGGCGAGGGCCTCGGCTTCGCGATCGGCGCCAACAACCTCTTCAACACCGATCCTCCCCCGTGCTTCACCTGCGGCCTCAACAATATGGACCCGACCACCTACGACGTGCCGGGGACGTTCTTCTACGGGCGGGTGACGCTCAGGATGTAGAGGCGGGGGCGAAGGGGACAGTCACTCGTTGACTGTCCCATGAAGGCGACACAGGCGCGACTGGCGGGCGCTGTCGCGTTCACCCGGCGAAGGGCTTCCACCCTTCCCGCGACGACAGCAATGGGTGGACAGAGGACGTTCACCTGCTCAGCGGCGCGAGACGAATTCCGGGGGCCAATGGCTGCCCTCCGCATCAAAAAACTGCAGCGATCGCGATGTATAGAAGCCACACAGCAATCGGAACCACCACGACGTTAGGCACAAAGCTCCACTTCCAGATTTGGAGCGTTCGCTGGAAAACGTAGTTGTCGAGGATTCTATCCTGAAGGCTCTGAGTAGAATCTGCTTCCGTCTCCCTGCTTCGGCGCCTCAAGTCCACAGATTCCAGCCACGCACCACGTGCTTGATCCTCTATAGATTTCTCCAGGCGATGGGAGAGGCGGCCGCTTGCGATGATTGTCAGAACAAGGACCGACGATTGCAGAGGAATGCTTGCCCATGCACTGGCCCATGGTTTGACGAAGGAAGGAACAATTGCTTCCAAGGCATGGAATGGGCCAGCCAACAGGCGCCGGACCGATGCAAACATGCCTGTTTCGGCGGCCGCCGCAGGGCCGCTTCCCGGCGCATAGGTTGCCCACCACGGGGCCGACGCCAGGATGATAACAGCCGCGGCCAATAGGTAGTAGTTGACCCGTCGAAGCCGCACCCACCGCCAGACACCTCTCATCCGACGCTCGAGCGCCGTCTGGGTATCGAGGTCGCTTGACAGCCGGTGTCTCAGTTCCGGGTCGAATAGGGGGAAAGGCCGATCCAAGTCCCAGGTCCCGCTTTCTTCTTCATCCGGATACAGGCGGCTCTCGCCTTCCTTCAATGGCGGCGTCACTCGGAATTCGCGGGGCAGACTGATGGGCGCGTATCCGTCCATGCCTGCGAATATCCGGTACAGTACGCTTTCGTGGACGACGGCTTCCCGGATCAACCCTTTCTGGACGCCCCCCGCGTCGGCGGTTGCCGGGTCGCGAAAGGAAAGGGTGCGGGGATCGACGGGATGCAACCATGCGTTAATTCTGCGGGGGTGGTAGCGATAGAGTGCTCCATAGCCGGACCGACTGTCATGGATCATCCCGTTGGAGTTCGCCTGAGCGCGATAGGAGCGGATGATCGAGGTCAGCGTCAGTAGGCCGCTCTTCTCCGCTTCGTCGATCATCCAGAGGAGGGGCACGTGACACAAGGTGTCCTTGGGGTAGCCGCCGCCGACATCGGCATGCATTCCGGCAAACCAGACCTGCTCGATCCGGCCTTCCCGCAGCCACGGAAAGCGTTCCCCACCCAACAGGGCCTCCTCAGCGACCTCGTCCCAAAGCAGAGGGTGGAACGATTCTCTCGCATCGTCGAGCGCCAAGGCGTGGCGAGCGCACCTGACATTCACGTGTAGTCGGTGGTGCGGCAGGCTCAACCGGTACAGCCAGTTATCGATTGCCCGGGTGACTGCGATGATCGGACCACCATAGGCCGCCACCGTGCCCCATACGCCGATAAACTGAATCACGGGTTGGTAATTGGAGCTTGAATCGTACAACCGATGGCGAAGTCCGAAGCGCGATTGCACTAGACTGCGAGGTCGGATCCAGCGCCACAGCCTCACCAGATCACCCCAGTATCTCGGGACACTGTTCCTCCTGAATTCGCGATAGGCAGCTTGGGCTTTCCATTCCAGGTCCCGCTCCGTCGTATAGCGGATCAGGCCCTGGTCGGCGATTAGATCGATGACCACTCTCATGGTGAAGGCGCCGCGGCTGAAGCCGAAGCCATATATACGGTCGCCCTCTTCGCCTGAGGCGGTGCCTGTGGCCGTGGTCGCGCCGCCGTCGTAGGTTCGGCAGGCATAAGAGTAGATTTCCAGGACGTTGCGTTTCAGGCCCCAGCCGAAGACCGCCTGAATGATCCGCAAAGGGGCGAATGCTGACGCGCCAACACCATCGCTGTAATAGGCTACCTGGGGACGCCGGCCGCGCAAAGGCGGGCCGAAGTCGGCCGCTTGATACATCCGCCAGACGTTGGTTTCGAGAAGCGTATTGATGCTGTTTCCGGTGCCGTCCGCAAACAAAAGGATGTTCTTGCCAGGCATCCCAACTCCCCCCGCCCCGGAATGATCCAGTGTAGCGGCGAGGCCTTGTCTTGTAACCAATCTTGCATTCGCAGCAGTGGCGGAACATGGGCAGGCGAAGAGCCCCTCGACGCATGTCCGGGTTCCTCCACCCGAAAAGATCATCTCCGCTTGCCGGCCCTATCTTTCGGGCGTGATCGACACGGCAACAGGAATGATATTCGATCGGGCATTTTGTTCGGAACGCTCGACACACACAAAGGCGCGGATTGCGCGTCGTCCGGAGACGAGTAGGAACCGGCCAGCGCGAGACCGACAGGCAAGGGTGGTCAGTCCATCCGTTTCGGATCGAACAAAATTTTCCTATTTGTTCTTTTTATGTTCTATACTCGTCGATGAGCGGACGGGACGGTGATTCGGCGCGCGGCTGGGGGCGGCGGCGCATCCACGAGGAGGCGCGGAGGACATTCCTCGCGGCTCTGCGGCGTGGCGCGCGGCACGAGGATGCGGCGCGGGCGGCCGGCTTTTCGCGGTCGGCCTTCTTTCGGCTGCGCGACCGCGATCCGGACTTTGCCGCGATGTGGGAAGACGCGATCGAGCATTCCGCCGGGCCTCGCTACGTCACCCCCGGAAAGGGCCGGCGGCTCCAGCTCAGGAGGAACCGCAGCGTCCGCTTCACCGAGAAGCGGCGGCAGATGTTCCTCGACCGCTTCGCCGGCACCTGCAATCTGACGGAGGCGGCCGAATATGCGGGCGTGGACGATTCCACCGTCTTAGCGCACCGGGCGAAGGATCCCGACTTCGCCGCCCGGTTCCAGGAGGCCCTCGAGCAAAGCTATCCGCGGCTGGAGGCCGATCTCGTGCGCCGCCGGCTCGAAGCCCAGCAGCGGCTGAAGACGATCGAGGCCAATGGCGAGCCCGAGCCCGAGTTCGAGCGGGCGCTCAAGCTGCTGCAGCGCTGGGAAAGGAAGGACGGCACGCTCGGCCCGCGCAAGGTCGCCCACGGCCGCACCAAGCGCTGGACGTTCGACGAGGCGATCGACGCGATCGAGCGGAAGCTGAAGGCGCTCGGCATTCCGATCCGCGAGATCCCGCCGGAAGAGGCAGAAGAGCAGGGGTGAGGCGCGCCAAGGCCCGCGCCGTGCTCGAAGCCTGGGGCGACCTTCCGGCCGCGGCGCGGCACCGGTTGCTCGCCGCCCTTCCATCCGGGATGACCAGCGCCGTCGAGGAGGAATGGTGGGCGCATGAAGGGCAGATCGAGCCCAAGGGGGACTGGCGGATCTGGACGATCGTCGCCGGCCGGGGCTTCGGCAAGACCCGGGCAGGCGCGGAATGGGTGTGGAGCCGCGCCCGGGAGAGCCGGGACGCCCGCATCGCCCTGGTCGCCGCCAGCCTCGATGAGGTCGCCAAGGTGATGGTCGAAGGCGAGAGCGGCCTGCTCGCCATCGCCCGCGCGGGCGAGGAGCCGCGCTGGATTTCCAGCCGAGGCATCCTCGACTTCCCCTCCGGCGCCGCGGCTTACGCCTATACCGCCGAGCGGCCGGAGATGCTGCGCGGCCCGCAGCACCATTTCGCCTGGTGCGACGAGCTCGCCAAATGGCCCCATGCCGACGCCACCTGGGACAATCTGATGCTCGGCCTGCGTCTGGGCGCGCGGCCCCGCACCATCGTCACAACGACGCCCCGGCCCGTCCCGCTGCTCAAGCGCATCCTTGCCTTGCCGCGCTGCGCCACGACCCATGGCGCGACCCACGACAACCCTCACCTCCCCGCCGACTTTCGCGAGGCCGTCACCGAAATGTACGGCGGCACCCGCTTGGGCCGCCAGGAGCTCGACGGCATCCTCTTCGACGATCCCGGAGGCGCGTTGTGGACAAGTGAGATGCTGGAGGCGGCGCGCACTAAGCCCTCCACCTTGATGGGGGAGGGTTGGGTGGGGGTGAACGCCTCCGTCCGCGCGGGCCTCCCAGGTTCACCCCACCCTCATTCCCTCCCCATCAAGGGGAGGGAGGAACTGGCCCGCACCGTGATCGGCCTCGATCCGCCCGCCTCGGCCACCGGCGACGCCTGCGGCATAATCGTCTGCGGCCTGGGCCAGGACGGCATCGCCTACGTCCTCGCCGACCTCACCGTCTCGGGCCTCCGCCCAGAAGGCTGGGCCCGCAAGGTCGCGGCCGCCGCCGAACAATGGGACGTGCAGCTGATAATCGCCGAGAAAAACCAGGGCGGCGACATGATCGAAAGCGTCCTGCGCGGCGTCGACAGCGCGCTCCCGGTCAAGCTGGTCAGCGCCACCAAGGGTAAGGCGGCGCGCGCCGAGCCGGTGGCGCTGAGGTTCGAGACGGGGAGGGCGAAGCTGGCGGGCACCTTCCCCGACTTGGAGGACGAACTTTGCGCCATGACCTATGGGGGCTACGAAGGCCCCGGCTCGCCCGACCGTGCCGACGCCATGGTCTGGGCGATGAGCGAGCTGATCAAGCCGGACCGGGCGCCGAGGGTGAGGGGGCTTTAATTCCTCCCCGGAACGGGGAGGGGGACCGCGTGAAACGCGGTGGAGCGGCCGACGCACCTTCGTCTCAGCCTCGTCAGTCTTCGTCCACGGATGCTGCGTTTGCCGTGCCGAACTGGGTATCGGAGCGTATGATAGGCAACAGCGCCGCTTCCAGTCCCGCGACCGCAGCATCCACCGAGTTCGCGACTTCATCTACGCCGTCTTCGCCACCGCCAAACCAAATGACTTGCTCAAGTTTGTCGCGCCGCTCGTTTTGTCGCTCCTGCGCTTCTGCTGTGCGTGCGGGCGGACGACCTGCCAGGCGGGCATAGGCATAGGCTGCAGCAATAATCTTTCCTCGGATGAGCCAGAATTCATTCAGTTGTTTTTCGGTTTCGTTGCCGAATATGGCCTTTGCCACAGGCGTGATATCCAGCAACGCATCCCAGAGCTCCTTGTGGTGGTGCACGCGAGATATGGTGGCCTGCGCCGTCGTGAGGTCGCCCCTATTTCCCTCGGGAGCATTGTCGCCAATCAATCCCTGTTCGCGCAAGCTTACCTCGACCTGGGCGATCTCGCCCGCGAGCATCATCGGCGATCGAATCGGCTCGATTGCGCGCTTGAGCTTATAGGCGAGGGTCAGGATTTGCTCGGCCAGATCGATCCGACGCTCTTCGCTCTTTTGCCGCCGCCATTGCTTGAAAGTGTCAGACCCCTTGTGTGCTGCGTACACGATGGCTGCAGCGCCAATGAGGGTTCCCCAGCCGGACAGCATGGAACCCGTCGCGCCCCAATCGATCGATCCGCAAATTGCAAGAGCCATGACGCAACGTAGCGGATTCGCCATGGCATCGCATCAAACGATACAGTGCGGGGGACAGTCACTAGGGACAGTTACTAGTGACTGTCCCTAGTGACTGTCCCCATTCAGAACGAGGACCAACTATGCCCAAAGGATCCTGCCTCTGCGGCGTCGTGACCTTCGAGGTCTCGACCGATCTCGCTCCCGCCGACGCCTGCCACTGCACCCAATGCCGCAAACAGACCGGCCATTATTTCGCCTCGACCAACGTGCCGCGCGAGGCGTTGACGATCCATGGCGAGGACAAGATCGCCTGGTACCGCTCGTCGGAGAAGGTACGGCGCGGCTTCTGTTCGGTGTGCGGCTCGGTGCTGTTCTGGGACCCGCTCGAGCGCGACTGGACGAGCGTCGCCATGGGGGCGATCGAGTCGCCGACCGGGACCCACCTCGAAATGCATATCCACGTCGCCGACAAGGGCGACTATTACGACATCGCAGACGGCCTGCCGCAGCACCGTCACTAGGGATCCGAGCGACAGCCGGCAGGCGGTCGGGATAGGGCGCGTCGCCGAAGCGGGCTTTCGGCGATCGAGGCCATGGCGGGTGGGGCAGGACATCTGCTATGCTCCCGGCGCGCATCGGTGGGAACGGAAATGTCGGACTTCATCTACAACATGACGGGCGGAGTTCAGGCGTTCAGGATAGGCGACTATCTCTACGACATGAGCGGCAAGGCGATCGGACGGGTCTCCGCCGAGCGCGTCTACCGGTTCGATGGCTCCTACGTGGGCGAAATGTTCAGGAACATGGTCGTGGACAAGCCCGTCGGGGTGCGGCGCAGCCTGCCGCCCGTCAGCCGCCCCGGCGACGTGGAACCGCCTTCGCTCGACACCAGCCGGGGCGGCGGGAGCCTGGGCTTCCCGGACGTTTTCCAGCGGCTGGTGGAGAATGCGCCCGGCGGCTGATTCGCTTTCGGCCGGCCGGCGGCGCTCGTGGAGGGGAGAGGCAAGGGGCTTGAACCTTGCCCTCAATGCTCCGATGTTGGCCGCCCGACCCCCCACCCGCAAGGATCCTCCCGCCGCCATGGACCATGAAGACATTTTGAACGGGCTCGTGCCCATCGTCATCGAGCAGTCGAACCGCGGCGAGCGCAGCTTCGACATCTATTCGCGGCTGCTGAGGGAGCGGATCGTGTTCGCGACCGGCGGCGTCGAGGACCATATGGCGACGCTGATCACCGCCCAATTGCTCTACCTCGAATCGGAGAATCCGAAGAAGGACATCTACATGTACATCAACTCGCCGGGCGGGGTGGTGACGGCGGGCATGGCGATTCACGACACGATGCAATATATCCGCCCCAAGGTCGGCACGGTCTGCATCGGCCAGGCCGCCTCGATGGGCGCTTTCCTCCTTTCCGCCGGCGAGCCCGGCATGCGGGTCGCGCTCACCAACGCCCGGATCATGATCCACCAGCCCTCCGGCGGGGCCCAGGGCATGGCCTCCGACATCGAGATCCAGGCCCGCGAGATATTGCGCATCCGCCACCGGATGAACGAATTGATGGCGCATTATACGGGCCAGACGCTCGAGGAGATCGAGAAGAACGTCGAGCGCGACAAATTCTTCTCGGCCGACGAGGCCAAGGCTTTCGGGCTGGTCGACGAGGTGTTCGAGAAAAGGCCGCAGCCGGCCGACGGCGAGGCGGCCGTCAAAGCGGCCTGACTGCTCGCGTCGGATGCGGTTTGGGGTGTCAATCGCGCCGACGCTCGCCGCCATCCTGTGCGCGGGCTGCTCTCACACTGGGCCGAGAGATCCGGTCTTTGCCGCTCCGGCTCAATTCGTCGGGCGGACGGTCCGGATCTGCGGCCATATGATCAACGGCTCGAACATTCTCGAGAGCGGGTCGAGACGTGAATGGAACCGGACGAGCGGGCTTTCGATCAGGGACGGCGGTCCGCTGGACTTGCGATTTCGCGGCAGGGTCTGCGTCGAGGGAACGATCAGCCATCTTGGCTGCGGGCCCGGGGGTGACTGCACGGGCGCCGCTTTCGACCATGCCATCAGCGTGCGGCGCGTGCTCAGCCAGAGGCCCGGCCCGGGTCACGGAACCCGTTAGAGCCGGCCGACTCGCCGTCCGCTTATCATCCCGGCGGAACAAGGATAGGATCGACGTTTCAGGAACACGGGCAGATGCCGAAGAGGACACTCGCAATCGTCGCACGACGTGCCTTGATCGCTGCGATCCTGTTCTACGGCCTGGCGATCCTGTTCGTCGGCTTTGTGCGTGTCGAGCCGATTACCGGGATTGCGGACACGCTGATGAAGCCGGCCGACTGGCTGGTGTACACCTGGGCCCCGATGCACGACATGTGGGCATTCATCCTGGCGAACGTCGTGAATTTCAGTCTCTATTTCGTCCTGTTCGCTGTCATCTTCGGGCTGCTCGGACGCCCTTCCGGCGCAGCGACGCCCTAGGGGCTTGTCTCCAGCCCGGAAAACAGGAACGATCCGCCGGTGCAGCCGAACCTGACTTCGCTGGTTGCATCGCTGCCGATCCCGAATCGAATGTCGCGGCCGTTGACCCGCACCACGGTTCCCGTGCCTTCGACGGAAAATTCGAACGGTATTGAAAGCGAGGCGCCGGGGCTCCAGTCGAGGCTTGCGATGACTTCGTCGCTTTCCCGGCCATCGTCCGAGGACATCAGCCGGACCGCCAGCGTGCGGCTCTCCAGATCGGCTGCGACGCCAAGGGCGATGTAGCTTCCATCCGACCCCGGCCCAATCGTGACGTCCGCGCCTCGACCGACAGCGGGGATGTCATGGCCCTCCATTCGCAGGGGGTCCGCGGGAAGACGCTCGAGCCTTATCGGCTCGATCCGTCCCCGCACCCGAAAGGCAGGGGCCGTCACGCTTTGCCGAACTTCCGAATCGCGACCGAGCGGCGCGGTGCAGCTGAAATTGATGGTCGCCGACGCGGCAGCCGAGCTGCAGGCGATGCCGGCGAAACAGATGATGAGATGCAAAGATTTCATGCCTGCCCCGAAACGCCTCTGAAAATGATGTCATCGCGCACCGCCCTGCGCAAGCGCGACGGGTCGGCTCTGCCCTTGCGGTACGACAATCTCACCGGATGATGTAGATTTGGCGGCTAGAATGGCGGGCCGAAATGAGGAGAGCGCGGCGGCGAAGGCGGCCTGACGAGGCGGCCCGGCTTCGGCCCTGACGCCGCCTGCCGAGGCTTGTTCGGCGGACTCGCCAGCGCGCCATAGGTCCGCTACGTTCGTGATACGGTGCGTCTGTTTTCCGACGATTCGACCGTGAAGGCCAGAACGGGGGGATCGCGGATGCTCGACCCACACGCTTGCTCGCCGGGCCTTGCATTTCGCTGCTGGCAGGGCGCGATACGGTCCGCGGGCGCCGAGGCTAAGGCGCGACGCGCCTTCTTCCTGCTCGGCGCCAGCCTCGTCGCCTATGCGGTTCTGCCGACAGCGGCGATAGCGCAGAACGAGTGCGGGCCGCCTCCGCCCGGCGGGGGCACCGTCACCTGCCCGCCCTCCGGCAATCCTTATCCCGTCGGCATCAACTACGACCCGGTCGTTCAGGACCTCACCGTCGTCCTCCAGCCGGGCGCGGTGGTGACCGGCGGCGTGGAGATGGGCTCGGCCGTGCCCGCGGTCGACCTCAGCCTTCAGGCAGGCGCCGGCACCCAGATCAGCTCCTCCGCCTCGGGCCGCGAAGGCGTCGACCTCCAATCGACCACCGGCACCGTCACCATCGACGTCGCCAGCGTGTCCACCACCGGCCTTCGCGCGGAGGGGATCCAGGCCAGGACCGGGAGCGGCGCCGTCACCATCGAGAGCGGCACCGTCTCGACCCGGGGCGACGGCAGCGACGGCATCCTGGCCGAGACGACGAGCGGCGCCATCGTCATCACCAGCGGGTCGGTCACGACCACGGGCAATACCTTCCTCGGCCAGCCCGGAGTCATCGCCGCCGGCGCTCACGGAATCGAAGCGATTTCGGGCAGCGGCTCGATCACCATCGACAGCACCATCGTCACCACGAGCGGCAGCGAGGCGATCGGCATCCGGGCGGAGACCACCAGCGGCGCGATCGACATCACCAGCGGCACGATAACGACCCAGGACGGCGAGGGAATCGACGCCGAGAGCGTCGACGGCGACATCACTATCGAGAGCGGCTCGATCACGACCGTCGGAGGCCTCTTCAGCCATGGCATCATTGCCCAGACCGACACCGGCGACATCGTCATCGACAGCGGCGCGGTGTCCGTGGGGCACGGAGTCGGCCTGTTCGCGATCGCGGGAAGCGGCAATATCACGATCACCAGCGACGAAGTGACCGTCACCGGCAGCGGCGCCGGCATCAACGCGTCGGGAGATTATTATACCGGCGGCGACATCAGCGTGACCAGCGGCTCCGTGGTGACTCACGGCTTCTTCGCGACCGGCATCGACGCCGACAGCAGGGGCGCGGTTTCGGTCGTCTCGGGCAGCATCACGACCACCGGAGAGCGGGCGATCGGCATCGAGGCAGCCTCTTGGAACGGCGGAGTTACGATCGTAAGCGGCGCGGTCCACACCTCAGGACGCGATTCCCGCGGAATCAAGGTCAATGCCTATAACCAGGCGGAGATCGACATCACCTCCGGCACGGTCACGACGTTGGGCGACAATGGCGACGCGATCGTAGCGGTCGGCGATCAGGATATCACGATCACCAGCACGAGCATCTCGACGCAGGGGCATCGGAGCAACGGCATCTACGCCTACAATTTCGAGAACGGCAATATCGTCGTGACCAGCGGCGCCATCAGCATCGCCGGCGACACCCAGAATGTTCCCTATGGCGGCTCGCACGGCATGGAACTCCACGCCAATCGCGGATCGGTGACCGTCACCAGCAACACGATCGCGACTCGGGGCGCGGGCTCTCACGGCATCTTCGCGACCACAAACGCGGGCGCGATCAACATCACCAGCGGCACGGTGACGACCGCCGGCGCCGGGGCGATCGGCATATCGGCGGCGACCGGCCCTGGCTCCACGACTCCCGCGGCCTCCTCGGCGGGCGCGGTCCTGCTGGGGGCAGAGGGCCCGGGGAACGCGGCTCCGGTGGCGCTCGCCCCCGACATCAGCATCACCAGCACTTCGGTGACCACGACCGGCGCGGACGCAATCGGCATATCGGCGACCGCCCAGGACGGCGACATCCATGTCGAAAGCGGCACGGTGAATACGTCGGGCGCCAACGCCACCGGCATTCGCGCCCAATCCCAATCCGGCGGCGTCACCATCGACGCGACCGCGCTCAACGTCACCGGCGCCGGCGCGGACGCGATCCTGGTCTCCTCCGGCACCACCAGCAACCTCATCATCCGCGGCCTGGTCCGCTCGGCCAACGGCTTCGCAATCCAGGCGAACGGCGGCGCAGCGACGGTGGCCACCGTCGCGGGCGGCACGATCCAGGGCCGCATCGACCTCACCGCCGGCAACGATGTGGTGAACAATGCCGGCACGTTCAACGCGATCGGCACCAGCGACTTCGGCGCGGGCGCGGACGTTTTCAACAACACCGGCACCACCCGCTCGACCGGGGGCGCAGCCGTGTTCGGCGGGCTCGAGACGTTCAACAATTCCGGACTGATCGACTTTGGCGACGGCACCGCCGACGACCGGCTGAGCGTGGGCAATTTCAACGGCCTGACGGGCAGCCGGCTCACCATCGACGTCAATTTTACCGCCGGTGTCGCCGATGTGCTCGTCACCGGCGTCGCCACCGGATCGACGACGATCACGGTCAACGGCATCGGCGCCCAGTTCGGCTACACGACCGGCATCCTGCTGGTCGACGCGTCGGCGGGCACCGCGTCGAGCGCGTTCAGCCTCTCCGGCGGCAACATCAGCAACGGTTACATTACGACGGGGCTGATCTTCGAACCTTCGACTTTCAACTTCCTGCTCGTCAACGCGCCCGGCCAGCGGGTCTTCGAGACCGCGATGGTCGGCGGCATGACGCTCGACCTCTGGCATCTGGGCGCCGACGCCGTCGAAACCCAGCTCGAAACAGCGCGTGCGCCGTCCAATGGCGGCTCGCCGGTTGGCAATCTTGCGTCGGGCGGCCGGTTCGGAGGCTGGATCCAGGCGCTTGCCGGCGATACCGAGCGCGAAGCGACGCAAAGTTTCACATCGGGCGGCGCGGCTACCATCTTCGACGTGAGCTACGAGCAGAATTTCCAGGGTCTGCAGGCCGGCTTCGACCATCAGAGCGGGCCGGTGATCTTCGGCGTGAATTTCGGCATCGCACAGTCGGATTCGCAGTTCGAAACCAGTCCCAGCACCATCGAGATGGAATCGAAGAATCTCGGCGCTTACGCCGCCTTCACCTCGGGCAATTTCTACTTCAACATGCTGGCGAAGGTGGACTGGATCAACCTCGAGACCGATCCGGGCGCGGGCCTCGCCGCCCGGTTCGACGCCATGTCCTACGGCATTCGCGGTGTCGCCGGCTTACGCTTCGACTTCGGCCAATTCTTCGCCGAACCTTCGGTCAGCCTGTCCTGGGTGACCAGCGACATCGACGATTATTCCAGCGGCGGCGCCACCATTTCGTTCGATAGCGCGACCAGCCTGCGGGGCACCGCGGGGCTGCGCCTCGGTGGCGCTTTCCAAACCCGGGGCGGCGGCGTGATCTCGCCGTTCGCGGGCCTTCGCCTGATCGAGGAGTTCAGCGGCGACAACGCGAACGACTTCTTCCTCGGCACGACCCTCAACCTCGCCGAAGAAGGGCCAGACACCCACGGCGAGGCGAGCGCCGGGCTCACCTACAGGTCGGACAGTGTCGAGGCGTTCATCCGGGGCGAGCTCGACTTCGGCGAGGACGTCGAGGGCAGGACGGTTCGCGCCGGCATCCGCATCCGCTTTTAGGGGGCGTGTCTTCGATATCCCGGGCTTGGCTTTTCGTTCGTGCATGAGGAGAGGGGCTTGTCCGCGGCGCCGCCAGGGACCAGATGAGCGGCCCCCCCTTGAACCAGGCGGGAAGCGGCTTAACCTTTATACCATTGTCCTCGTGTAGATTTGCCGTCTAGAATGGCGGGCCGAGTGTAGGAGAGGGGCGCGCGGCGCCCCAGGGATCGATATGACGAAACTGAGCGGCGGCGACAGCAAGAGCACCTTGTACTGCTCGTTCTGCGGCAAGTCGCAGCACGAGGTGAGGAAGCTCATCGCCGGCCCGACCGTGTTCATCTGCGACGAATGCGTCGAGCTGTGCAACGACATCATCCGCGAAGAGACCAAATCGGCGCTGGTGAAGACTCGCGACGGCGTCCCCACGCCGGCAGAGATCTGCAACGTCCTCGACGATTATGTGATCGGCCAGACCCATGCCAAGCGCGTGCTCTCGGTCGCGGTGCACAACCATTACAAGCGGCTCGCCCACGGCGCCAAGGGCGCCGACGTCGAGCTCGCCAAGTCGAACATCCTGCTGGTCGGGCCGACCGGCTGCGGCAAGACGCTGCTGGCGCAGACGCTGGCGCGCATCCTCGACGTGCCCTTCACCATGGCCGACGCGACGACGCTCACGGAAGCCGGCTATGTCGGCGAGGACGTCGAGAACATCATCCTGAAGCTGCTCCAATCCTCCGACTACAATGTCGAGCGGGCGCAGCGCGGCATCGTCTATATCGACGAGATCGACAAGATCAGCCGCAAGTCCGACAACCCCTCGATCACCCGCGACGTCTCGGGCGAGGGCGTCCAGCAGGCGCTCCTGAAGCTGATGGAGGGCACCACCGCCTCGGTCCCGCCCCAGGGCGGCCGCAAGCATCCGCAGCAGGAGTTCCTGCAGGTCGACACGACCAACATCCTCTTCATCTGCGGCGGCGCCTTCGCCGGCCTCGAGAAGATCATCGGCGACAGGATGGAGGGCAAGTCGATCGGCTTCGGCGCCCATGTCGCCGCGCCCGACGAACGGCGCACCGGCGAGGTGCTGCGCCACACCGAGCCCGAGGATCTGCTGAAGTTCGGCCTGATCCCCGAATTCGTCGGCCGCCTGCCGGTCATCGCCACGCTCGAGGACCTCGACGTCGACGCTCTGGTCAAGATCCTGCGCGAGCCCAAGAACGCCCTCGTCAAACAGTATCAGAAGCTGTTCGACATGGAGGACGTCAAGCTCACCTACACCGACGACGCCCTGGTCGCGACCGCCAAGAAGGCGATCGAGCGCAAGACCGGCGCCCGCGGCCTTCGCTCGATCATGGAGAACATCCTCCTCGACACGATGTTCGATCTGCCGACGATGGACGGCGTCGACGAGGTGCTGATCGACAAGGACGTGGTGATGGGGACCAAGGACCCGGTCCGCGTCTATGCCGAAAAGGCCGAAGACGCGGCGTGAGGCTCGCGCTCGGGCCAGCCGCCGCTCTCCTTATCGTCCTCGTCGCTGCGCCGTCCGGTGCCCAGCCCTCGCGCACGCTCTCGATCTCGCCCAACGATTATCCCGCCGACGTCCGCCCGGGCGAGCGGGCGCTGACGGTCCGGGTCCGGTACGAGCTTGGCGACGACGGCCGCGTCGTCGTCTGTCGGGTGGCGCGTTCCAGCGGACAGCAGAGCATCGACGCCGAGAGCTGCCGGCTGCTCCAGCAGCGGGCGCGCTTCCGTCCCGAACGCGGTCAACGGCGCGGCACGCTGCAGCTCAACTGGCAAAACGCGGCGGCGCTGCCCCGTGCCGCCCCGCGCGGCGCCCCGATCCCGGTTTCGCTGCACGACGAGATTTCGGTGGCCGACTACCCGCCCGACGCGCTCCGAGGGAACAAGAGCGGCACCGTCGTCTATTCGGTCGACGTCTCGATGCATGGCGTGCCGCTGTCCTGCACTGTGGTCGAATCGAGCGGCACGGAGGCGCTCGACCGGAGGACCTGCGAGATCGTGATGCAGCGCAGCGCCTTCATCCCCGCCTCGGCCGGCGCCGACGGCCGCGGCGGCGGCGTCTATCGCAGCCGCATCCGCTGGGTGAGCGAGGGTTACGAAGACTAGCGCGGTCGCCTAGCGGTTTTGTCTTTCCGAACCGCTCAGCCCTCGAAGGGGGGTGTCGAGACGTTGTAGCGCGCGATCTCTGCCGGCGTCAGGCAGCGCCTCGTCTCGCGATTTCGCCCTTCGGGAACAGCCGATACCCGGTACATCACCTCGGTCAGAAGCGTGCGCCTGACCCCCATGCGGATCAGGAAATCATTGTCCTCGCTGGCGAGCAGGGCCGATTGCTGCTCGATCTCGCCGATCAGGCCGACGGTGCTTTCCTCGCCCTGCGCGACCTCCTGGCGGATGACCTCGCGATTGCCGGTATGCGTGAACATATGCACGATGAACAGGCCGCCGGCATCGACATTGCGCATGTCGCCGCCCATGAACATGAAGTTGCAGGCCGAGAAGCAGGCCCAGCCGGCCGGGATGCGGGTGTTGAGACGCCTGTTGCGGATGATTCGCCCGGCCTGGGTGCCGACGCGGGCATTGCCGCCAGGCGAGCGGATCCAGATCTCGTAAGGCTCCGGGTTGGCGCGGAGGAAGGCCTCCAGCCGAGGGATGAGGTTCTCGTCGATCTGGCCCTCGGCCAGCATGATCGGATTGCCATTGATCTGCTGCATGGTGAACCGCATCTGCGGGTAGTTCGACCAATTCGGCGCGCGCGGACAGGTCGGATTGTCCGGATCCGTCTGTGCCCGCTGGGCGACCGCGGCCTCGCCCGTCACGATCGCGAGCGCGGCGGCGAGCGTGGCGGCGCCGCGCCGCATGGCCCTAGACCCGGACATAGCGGTTGGCCGGCGGGCGGCGGCACATCCGCTTGGGCGCGCGGGTCTCCTCGCCATCGATGATGACGATGTCGGTGACGGTGACGCACTGGCTGCCGTCGGCGGCGGCGGGCTCGGCGGCTGTGAGCGTCGACGAGCCGGTCACATTGCCCCGGGTTTCGCTCGACCAGACCGCGGTGGTGCCGACGTCGCCGCGCACCGCTTCCTCGGTGGCGGTCGCCGCCTGCCGCTGCTCGCGGCAATCGAGGAGGCTGGCGATGGCCCCGCCAAGCAGCGAGCCGACCGGCAGCACGGAGGTCACCGTGCCCACCGGTCCGCCGATGATTCCGCCCGCGATGCCGCCGAGCACGCCGCCGATGCCGCGGCCGCGCCGGCGCCGGCGCTCACCCTGCTGCTCGCAATTCTCGCCGGTCCGCGACTGCGCCTCTGTTGCAGCCGAAGCGGGAGCGGGCAGCGCGACCGGTGCCAGCAGCAACGGCAGGGCAAGGAACGCGGTACGAAACATCGGACAAACTCCCCGGTTTGAAGGCGTTAATCCCTAAACCCCGCCTCCCGGGGGGTCAATTGCAGAGCGTCGCTTAGCCGCGTGTGAACGGCCCTTCATTGATGCCGCACGCAATCTCCCCCATATAGGGCTGGAGCCGGGCGCGGAGCCCGGCCTGTGGAGTGTACATGAGCGAATCCTATCCGGTCCTGCCGCTACGGGACATCGTCGTTTTCCCGCACATGATTGTGCCGCTCTTCGTCGGCCGCGACAAATCGGTGGCCGCGCTCGAAAGCGCGATGGCGGCGGACAAGAGCATCTTCCTCGTCTCGCAGCTCGATCCCGCCGAGGACGATCCCGACCGCGAGGCCCTCTACGATCTCGGCGTGGTCGCGACCGTCCTGCAGCTTTTGAAGCTTCCCGACGGCACGGTGCGCGTGCTCGTCGAGGGCAAGCATCGCGCGACGCTGAAGACGCTCCGCCAGGAAGGCACGCACCTTGCCGCGGAAATCGACCCGGTCGAGACGGTCGAGCCCGAGGGCGTCGAGGTGAAGGCGCTCGTCCGCTCGGTGGTCGAGCAGTTCGAGAATTATTCGAAGATCAACCGCAAGCTGCCGGCCGAGACCGCGGTCCAGCTGGGCCAGATCGAAGAGCCGAGCAAGCTGGCCGACGCGGTCGCCGCCAACGTCAACATCAAGGTCGCCGACAAGCAGGCCCTGCTCGCCGAGCTCGATCCCGTGCGCCGGCTCGAAATGGCGTTCGCCTTCATGGAAGGCGAATTGGGCGTGATGCAGGTCGAAAAGAAGATCCGCTCGCGCGTCAAGCGGCAGATGGAGAAGACCCAGCGCGAATATTATCTGAACGAGCAGCTGAAGGCGATCCAGCGCGAGCTCGGCAATGAGGGCGACGAAGGCGGGGGCGACGAGCTCGCCGACCTCGCCCGCAAGATCGAGCGCACCAAGCTTTCCAAGGAAGCGCGGACCAAGGCGAATTCGGAGCTGAAGAAGCTTCGCGCCATGGCGCCGATGTCGGCCGAGGCGACGGTCAGCCGCAACTATCTCGATGTGCTGCTCGGCCTGCCCTGGGGCAAGAAATCGAAGCTGAAGCACGACATCGCGGAGGCGGAGCGCATCCTCGACGAGGACCATTACGGCCTGGAGAAGGTGAAGGAGCGGATCGTCGAATATCTCGCCGTCCAGGTCCGGACCAACAGGCTGAAGGGCCCGATCCTCTGCCTGGTCGGCCCTCCGGGCGTCGGCAAGACCTCGCTGGGCCGCAGCATCGCGCGGGCGACGGGGCGCGAATTCGCGCGTCAGTCGCTGGGCGGCGTCCGCGACGAGGCCGAGATCCGCGGCCACCGGCGCACCTATATCGGCTCGCTGCCGGGCAAGATCGTCACCAATTTGAAGAAGGCCGGCACCTCCAACCCGCTTTTCCTGCTCGACGAGATCGACAAGCTCGGCCAGGACTTCCGCGGCGATCCCGCCTCGGCCCTGCTCGAGGTGCTCGACCCCGAGCAGAACAGCCGTTTCCAGGACCATTATCTCGAGGTCGACTACGATCTTTCGGACGTGATGTTCGTCACCACCGCGAACACGATGGACATGCCGCAGCCCTTGCTCGACCGGATGGAGATCATCCGCCTCGAAGGCTATACCGAGGACGAGAAGGTGGAGATTGCAAGGCGCCACCTCATCCCCAAGCAGATCGAGGCGCACGGCCTCAAGGACGGCGAGCTGACGCTGACCGAGGAGGGGCTCCGCACCCTCATTCGCCACTATACGCGCGAGGCGGGCGTCCGCACGCTCGAGCGCGAGATCGCCAAGGTGTCGCGAAAAGCGCTGCGCCAGATCCTTGAAGGCAAGGCCGAGAAGATCGAGATCACGGCCGAGAATGCCGGGGAGTTCGTCGGCGTCCGCCGCTTCCGCCACGGCATGAGCGAGGAAGAGGACCAGATCGGCGCCGTCACCGGCCTCGCCTGGACCGAAGTCGGCGGCGAATTGCTCACCATCGAGGCGGTGACCGTCCCCGGCAAGGGCCAGATCAGGACCACCGGCAAATTGGGCGACGTGATGACCGAGTCGATCCAGGCGGCCTTCTCGTTCGTCAAGGCGCGGTCCCCAAGCTACGGCGTCAAGCCGAGCGTTTTCAGCCGCAAGGACATCCACGTCCACCTCCCCGAGGGCGCGGTTCCCGAGGACGGACCGTCGGCGGGCATCGGCATGGTGACCGCGATCATCTCGACGCTGACCGGCATCCCGGTCCGCCGCGACGTCGCCATGACCGGCGAGGTGACCTTGCGGGGCAGGGTCCTCCCGATCGGCGGGCTTAAGGAGAAATTGCTGGCGGCGCTGCGCGGCGGCATCACCAAAGTGCTGATTCCGGCCGAGAACGAGAAGGATCTCGCCGAAATCCCGGCCGTGATCAAAGCCGGGCTCGATCTGGTCATCGTCTCCCATGTCGACGAGGTTCTCGCCCAGGCGCTCGCCACCCCGGTGGTGCCGATCGAGTGGACCGAGGCCGACGAGCTCGCGGCGCTGCCGCCGTCCGAGCTTGCCGCGGCGCCCGACGAGACGGGGGCCCCCGTTCGCCACTGATCCTGGCTCGCGGCTGCGTAAATCTGTCCGAAAGAGGCGCGTTTCTGCCGGAAATGCGTCTCTTTCCTTTTGACTCCTGTCGCGTCCCTGTCATTTAATCGCGATTTCGTGGGCGGCGCCTGCGAGTCTCTCTTGAGCAGGGGTGCGGGACAGATGAACAAGCAGGAGCTTATCGGCCAGGTCGCGGACGGCACCGGCCTCAGCCGGGGGGATGCGTCGCGCGCGGTCGAATCGGTGTTCGAGACGATCAGCAGCGCCCTGAAGCGCGGCGACGAGGTCCGGCTGGTCGGCTTCGGCACCTTCTCCTGCTCGCGCCGCAAGGCCTCGACCGGCCGCAACCCGCGCACCGGCGAACCGATGCAGATCAAGGAATCGACCCAGCCCAAGTTCAAGGCCGGCAAGGGCCTCAAGGATTCGGTCAACACCTGATCATTTGAGCCGCTGGACAGGCTTTTGGACGCCCGCTATGGGCCGCCTTCCGTCGTCTCAGGCGTGGGCGCGTAGCTCAGTGGTAGAGCACCGTGTTCACACCGCGGGGGTCGCAAGTTCAATCCTTGCCGCGCCCACCACGCCTCATCGATGACGCCACCGCCCTTCCGGAGCTGACCTGCCTCGCCAGGCGCCACTGCGCTCGACGAGGTTGACGCTTGGCATCGCGCGCCCCTATGTGCGCGGCGCATTCAGGCATGCGTGGCGATCGTAGCTCAGCTGGTTAGAGCATCGGTTTGTGGTACCGAGGGTCGCGGGTTCAAGTCCCGTCGGTCGCCCCATTCTTACACAGCCGGAACAGGACCGACTTGATGGACTCGCTTTGGGACTTTCCCGATTTCGACGAGCACGAGCTCGTGCATTTCGTCACGGACCGGGAAACCGGATTGAAGGCGGTCATCGCGGTCCACTCTACCCATCTCGGCCCCGGCGCCGGCGGCACCCGCTTCTGGCATTATGCCCGCGAAAGCGACGCGATCGACGACGCGCTGCGCCTGTCGCGCGGGATGAGCTACAAGAACGCCATGGCCGGCCTTCCGCTCGGCGGCGGCAAGGCCGTGATCCTCGCCGATGGGGCGCGCGCCAAGACCCCCGAAATGCTCGCCGCCTTCGGCCGCGCGGTCGCGGGCCTGTGCGGCCGCTACGTCACGGCCGAGGACGTCGGGATGAGCGTCGCCGACATGGTCGCGATCGCGAAGGAGACGGATTATGTCGCCGGCCTGCCGGTCGCGGAAGGAGCGGTCGGAGGCGATCCGGGACCTCATACCAGCTACGGTGTCTATCTGGGCGTCAAGGCTGCGGTAAAGCGCGCCCTGGGCAAGGACAGCCTCCAGGGCCTGCATATCGCCATCCAGGGCGCGGGCAGCGTCGCCGGCGGCCTTGCCCGCCGCGCAGCGGCCGACGGCGCCCGCTTGAGCATCGCCGACATCGACCTGGGCCGGGCCAAGGCGCTGGCCGCCGAAGTCGGCGGCGCGGTCGTCGGGACCGACGAGATAATGACCCTGGCGGCGGACGTGTTTAGCCCGAACGCGCTCGGCGCGATCCTCGACGAGCGATCGATCGCGGCGTTGAACGTGCCCATCGTCGCGGGCGGCGCCAACAATCAGCTCGACACGCGCGACGACGGCGACCGCGTCCAGGCGCGCGGCATCCTCTACGCCCCCGATTACGTCATCAACGCCGGCGGGATCATCAACGTCTCGACCGAATATCTGAAGGACGGCGACCAGAATCTGGTGCGCCGTCGGATCGAGGCTATCCCCGACAAGCTCGACGAGATTTGGCGCGAAAGCGCTGCGACCGGCCTTAACCCGGCGCGCGTGGCGGGCGACATGGCCCGCAGGCGGATCGGAAGAAGCTAGAGCGGCTCGGGCCTCACCTTCTCGCGCCCCAGCTTGTGCTCGCGATAGAGGGTGTAGAGGCCGCTGGCGACGATCACCGCGGCGCCGGCCCAGGTGCTGGGTGGGGGCTGGGTGGCCCAGATCGCCCAGCCGAGCAGGACCGCCCAGAGCAATTGGGTGTAATCGAACGGCACCACCACGGAGACCGGAGCGAAGCGAAGCGCCGAGGTCAGGAAGAGCTGCCCCAGGCCGCCGAACAGGCCGAGCGCGGCCAGGATCGCCCAGGTCCGGGCGTCGTGAGCCTGCCCGAAAAAGGGAAGCAAAGCGCCCGTCGCCGCCATCGAGAACAAGGTGAACCACAGCACGGTCGTCGGCATGCTTTCGGTCCGGCCGATCTGGCGGATGGTGATAGTCACCGCCGCGACGCCGAGCGCGGCCAGCAAGGCCAGCGCAAGACCTTGGGCGGGGAGGCCGGCGCCGCTCGGCTGCATCACGATCAGAACGCCGACGAAGCCCAAAGCGACAGCGCTCCAGCGATGCCGCCCGACCGGCTCGCGCAGGATCAGGGCCGAAAGCATCACGGAGAAGAGCGGCGCGACGAAGCCGATCGTCGCCGATTCCGCCAGCGGCAGATAGGTGAGCGCCGCGAACGCCAGCAACATCGTCGAGAGGCCGATCACGCCGCGCGAGAGGTGCGCCAAAGGCCGCTTCGTCCGCCACGCCGCGAAATCGCCGGTCCAGGCGATCCAGGCGAGCAAGGGCGGCAGCCCGAAGGCGAAGCGGTAGAAAGCGAGTTCGGGCAAGGAAACGCCGGCTTCGCTGCCCAGCTTGATCGCCGCCGCCATGAATCCGAAGCTGGTCGCCGCGCCGATCCTGAGCCCGATGCCGAGCAGGCGGTTCTGTGGTGCGGGACTGGTCATCTACCTTGAGACTTAAGCACAAGCTTTCGCCCCGCCCAAGCCTCCGCTACACCGTCCTCAAGATCATGCACGTCTACGCGAATCCGGCCCGTTTCCTCAAAATCGCGCGACCCGTCACGGCCTGGCTCGGCTGGGCGGGCGGCGCGATGATCGCGGCCGCGCTCATTTGGGGCCTGTTCCTCGCCCCGGCCGAGCGGCTTCAGGGCGAGTCCGTGCGCATCCTCTACGTGCACGTCCCCGCCGCCTGGCTCGCCATGGCGGGCTGGACCGGAATCGCCGCCGCCAGCCTGATGCAGCTGGTCTGGCGCCACCCGCTCGCCGTCGTCGCCGCCCGCGCCGTCGCCGTCCCGGGCGCGCTCTTCACCGCGATCTGCCTCGTCACCGGCTCGCTCTGGGGCCGCCCGACCTGGGGCACCTGGTGGGAATGGGACGGGCGGATGACCTCGATGCTGGTCCTCCTCTTCCTCTATGCCGGCTTCATCGCTTTGGCGGGCGCCGAGAAGGAGAAAGGCGGGGAGGGGCGGATCACCGCCATTTTCGGCCTGGTCGGCGCGGTGAACCTGCCGGTCATCCATTATTCGGTGGTGTGGTGGAACACGCTCCACCAGGGCCAGAGCATCAGCTTCGTGCGTGGCAGCTCGACCATCGCGCCCGCCATGCTCTGGCCCTTGCTGGTCTCGGCTCTGGGCTTCAGCCTGCTGTTCGGCGCGATCGTCCTGATGCGGATGCGCGCCGAGCTTGCGCGCACCAAGGTCGAGGCTCGGCTGAGGCGAATGGCGGCCCAGTGAACCCCTGGCCCTTCATCATCGCCGCTTACGCGCTGACCGTCGCCGGAACGCTCGCCGTCACGGCGTGGAGCTTCGTCGCCATGCGCCGCGCCGAGGCGGACGCCGCCGCGCTGAGCGATCGCCCGTGAAGCGCAAGAACCAGCGCCTGACCTTGCTTCTCCTCGCCATCGGCGCGGTGCTTGGCGCGGTCCTGCTCGGCATGTCGGCGATGCGCAGCCAGGCGAGCTTCTTTTACGCGCCGGGCGACGTCGCCGCCAAAGGCCTGCCGCTCGACCGGGCGGTCCGGATCGGCGGCATGGTGAAACAGGGCTCGATCCGCCGCCATGGCGACGGCGTCACCATCGATTTCGTCGTCCGCGATGAGACGCCGGCCACGATCAAGGTCCTCTACCGCGGCATCACGCCCGATCTGTTTCGCGAGAATAGCGGCGTGATCGCCGAGGGCCGCTTCCGCGCCGACGGGATCTTCGTCGCCAGCGAGATCCTCGCCAAGCATGACGAGAATTACATGCCGCCGGAGCTCGCGCGCCGGGGCCTGCACAAGACCGAGACGCTGCAATGATCGCCGAAGCGGGCCTGGCCCTGCTTTGGCTGGCGGCGTCGCTGTCGCTGCTCCAGCTCGTGCTCGGCTGGGCGGCGCTGCGCCCCGGCGGCGAGGCGATGCTCCGCCTCGTCCGTCCGGTCGCCGTGGCGCAAGGGATCGTAGTCGCGCTCGCTTTCGCCGCCCTGATCCGGCTGTTCATGCGCACCGATCTGTCGGTCCAGCTCGTCGCCGCCAACAGCCATTCGGCCAAGCCCTGGCTGTACAAATTCGCCGGCGCCTGGGGGAATCACGAAGGCTCGATGCTGCTCTGGGTCACCGTCCTCGCCGTCGCCGGCGGCGCCGTCGCTATGTTCGAGCGGCGGCTTCGGCAGGACACGCTCATCGCCACGCTCGCGGCGCAGGCAGCGATCGGCCTCGGCTTCTACGCCTTCCTCCTGTTCGCCTCCAATCCGTTCGCCCGGCTGAGCCCGGTGCCGGTCGAGGGCAACGGCCTCAACCCGCTGCTCCAGGATCCGGGCCTCGCCTTTCACCCGCCGACCCTCTATTTCGGCTATGTCGGCATCTCGATCGCTTTTTCCTTCGCGGTCGGCGCTCTCATCACCCGCGACGTCGGCCCGGCCTTCGCCCGGGCGATGCGGCCCTGGATCCTTGCCGCCTGGATCTTCCTCACTTTGGGCATCACCGCCGGTTCCTACTGGGCCTATTACGAGCTGGGCTGGGGCGGCTGGTGGTTCTGGGACCCGGTCGAGAACGCCTCGCTCATGCCCTGGCTCGCCGCCACCGCCTTGCTGCACAGCGTCACCGTCCTCGCCACCCGCGGGGGCCTGCGCGCCTGGACGATCATGCTCGCCGTGGTCGCCTTCTCGATGTCGATGATCGGCACCTTCCTGGTCCGCTCGGGCATATTGACCAGCGTCCACGCCTTCGCGGTCGATCCGCTGCGCGGCGCCTTCATCCTGGTCCTTCTCGGCTTCTACATCGGCGGCGCCCTCGTGCTGTTCGGGCTTCGCGTCCGCCATGTGAAAGAAGGGGCGGCCTTCGAGATCGTCAGCCGCGAGGCCGCTCTGGTCGTCAACAACCTCCTTCTTTCGGTCCTTCTCGGCCTCGTCTTCGTCGGCACGCTCTATCCCTTGGTCACCCAGGCGATGGGCCACGAAATCTCGGTCGGCCCGCCTTATTTCAACGCGGTCGCCGGCCCGGTAGCGCTCGCTTTGGTCCTGTTCATGGCGATGGGGCCGATGCTGCGCTGGCGTCGTGACCGGCTGAGCGCGCTCGCCGGGCGCATCGCCATTCCGGTCCTGGCAAGCGCGGCCGCCCTGCTCGCTTTCGTCATCCTCGCGCCCGGCATAGGCTGGCTGCCCCTGCTCGGCCTGGCCTTGGCGCCCGGCGTCGCCGCCGCCAGCGTCGCGCCTTTGTGGCGCCGCAATTTGCGCCGCACGCCCTTTTTCATCCTGGGCATGGTGATCGCCCATTTCGGCATCGCCGTCAGCCTCGCCGGCATGGCCTCCGAAAGCGCGTTCACGCAGGAAACCCTTGTCGCCGCGCGCCCGGGGCAAATTGTAGCCGTCGGCCCCTTCAGCGTGCGCTTTCAGGGCGTCGCGCCCGTCGTCGGGCCGAACTGGACGGCGATCGAAGCCGAGCTTCACGCGCGGCGCGGCAGCGGCGCGGCGGCCGTGCTGCGCCCGCAGGCGCGCCTCTTCAGCTCGCCGCCGACGCCGACCAGCGAGGCGGCGATCCGGACGGTCTGGGACGGCCAGCTCTATATCGCCATCGGCGAGGAGGACGAGCAGGGCCGCTGGCAGCTGCGCCTCTGGTGGAAGCCGTTCGTGACGCTGATCTGGCTGGGCGGCGCCCTGATCGCTCTTGGGGGGCTGCTCGCCCTGATCGGCCGGCTGCGCCGCGAGCGCCGGGTAGCGCATGAGGAGGCGTCGTCATGAGGCGGCGCCTCGTCCTGTGGGTGCCGCTCGCGGCCTTCGTCGCCTTCCTCGGAATCGTCGCCTTCGGCCTCTACGCGCCGACCGACCGGGCCGTCCGCTCGGGCCTGATCGGCCAGAGCGTGCCGGCGTTCGACCTCGCCCCCGCCATGCCCGGCCGCCCGGGCCTCTCCAGCGCCGCGCTGCGCGACGGCCGGCCCCATATCGTCAACGTCTTCGCGAGCTGGTGCCTGCCCTGCCGCATCGAGGCGCCGCAGCTCGACGCGCTCGCCCGCCGCGGCATTCCCATAGACGGAATCGCGGTGCGCGACCGCCCGCAGGATCTCGCGCGCTTCCTCGCCACCTACGGCGATCCGTTCCGCGCCATCGGCGCCGACGCGGACCGCCGTGTGCAGATGGAATTGGGCTCGGCGGGCGTCCCCGAGACCTTCGTCATCGACGGGCGCGGCATCGTCCGCCACCAGCATATCGGAGCGATCACCGAGAGCGACATGGCCGCGATCGTCGCCGCCTGGGAGGCCGCGCAATGAAGGCCGTCCTCACCGCGCTGGCCTTGGTGGCGGCATCGCCCGCTTTGGCCGATTCGCTGCTGCCGGCCGCGCCTTATGCGGACGTCCAGCTTCCCGACCCGCGCCAGGAGCGGCAGGCCAAGGCGCTGATGGAGACGATCCGCTGCCTGGTCTGCCAGGGCCAGTCGATCGCCGATTCGGACGCGGAGATGGCGGGCGACATGCGCTCGTTGATCCGCCAGCGCATCGCCGCCGGCCAGACGCCCGAGCAGATTCGCGCCTGGCTGGTGTCGCGCTACGGCGACTGGGTCACCTACCAGCCGACGCTCCAGCCGCTGACCTGGCCGCTCTGGGCGGCGCCGATCCTGCTGATCCTCGCCGGCCTCTGGCTCGCGCGCGGCCGCTTCCGGCGGCGGGGGAGGGGCTGATGGGTTGGGCCATCATGATCGCTCTGACCCTGATAGCGGGGGCGGGCCTCGGCTTCTTCCTTCGCGCCGACAAGGGCGCGCTGCAGTTCCTGGCGGCCGCGCTCCTGCTCGCGCTGGCCGGCTATAGCTGGCAGGGGCGCCCGGGCTTCGAAGGCGCGCCCAGGCCGCCGCCCGAGCGCCAGCAGCGCCCCGACAGCGCGTTCGAGAAAGCCCGCGAGGGCATGCTCGGCCGGTTCGACCGGGCGGCCTATTGGCTCAACCTCTCCGAAGGCTTCCAGCGCAACGGCGACACCCAAAGCGCCGCCGAAGTCCTCCAGACCGCGGTCCGGCGCAACCCGCGCGACCCGGATCTGTGGGTCGGGTTCGGCAATGCCCTCGTCGTCCATAGCGGCGGCCTGATGACTCCCGCCGCCCAGCTTGCCTTCAGCCGCGCCGCCCGGCTCGCCCCCGATCATCCCGGCCCGCCCTTCTTCTACGGCCTCGCGCTCGCGCAGGGCGGCAATTACGACGAGGCGGAGCGGATCTGGCGCCGGCTCCTCGCCGCCGCCCCGCCCGGAGCCGAATATCGCCGAGTCATCGAAGAGCGGCTCCAGGCGCTCGATCAGGCCCGGGCCATGGGCCGGATTCCCGCCCGCGCGCCACCGACGCCCGCGCCAGCGCCTGGCCGATAGCCTAGGCCGCCTCGAACGGCAGGCCGAGCGCCTCGGCGACCGCGGCATGGCGGATCTTGCCGTTGGAGACGTTGAGTCCGCCGGCGAGATGCGGATCGGCTTTCATTGCTGCTTCAGCGCCTTGGTTGGCGAGCTTAAGAACGAATGGCAGTGTCGCATTGTTGAGGGCGAACGCCGAGGTCCGCGCCACCGCGCCGGGCATGTTGGCCACGCAATAATGGATCACGCCGTCCACTTCGTAGACCGGGTCCGAATGCGTCGTGGCGTGGGAGGTTTCGAAGCAGCCGCCCTGATCGATCGAGATGTCGACCAGCACGGAGCCGCGCTTCATCGTCTTCAGCATGCCGCGGGTGATGAGCTTGGGCGCCGCCGCGCCGGGGATCAGCACCGCCCCGATCACCAGCTCGGCCTTCCTCACGGCATGCGCGATCGTCGCCCTGGAGGCGTAAGCGGTCTTGATCTGGCTGCCGAAGTACATGTCGAGCTCGGCCAGCCGCGCGTTGGAGATGTCGTAGATGGTGACGTCGGCGCGCATGCCGACCGCCATCTGGGCCGCGTTGACCCCGGCGATGCCGCCGCCCAGGATCATGACCTTGGCCGGCGCGACGCCGGGCACGCCGCCGAGCAGCACGCCGCGGCCGCCCTGCTCCTTTTCGAGGTAATGGGCGCCGACCTGGATCGACATCCGCCCGGCCACTTCGCTCATCGGCTTCAGCAGCGGCAGCGACCCGTCATTGGCGGTCACCGTCTCATAAGCGATGCAGGTCGCGCCCGACGCCATCAGGCCCCTGGTCTGGTCGGGGTCCGGGGCAAGGTGGAGATAGGTGAAGAGGAGATGCCTCGGCTCGAGCAGCGCGATCTCCGGCGCCTGCGGCTCCTTGACCTTCACGATCATGTCGGCGCCGGCGAAGACTTCGGCGGCGCCGGCCGCGATCGTCGCGCCGGCGTCCACATAATCCCGGTCCGAAAAATCGATCCCGAGCCCGGCGCCCGTCTCGACGATCACCTCGTGGCCCGCGGCCGTCAGCTCCGCCACCGAAGCCGGCGTCAGCCCGACTCGATATTCGTGGACCTTGATTTCCCTGGGCACGCCGACGCGCATTGCTGGCTCCTCTCGATGCAAATCGGCGGGGTCTATAGCGGCACAATATGGCTTTGTCGCCGTTGCGAACGTTTCGGGCCGGTGCTAATCCCGCGCCGCCTTGGGCCTCCTGGGCATCAGAAAAGGAATTGGGACGTCTGGCGTTCCTGACCGATGAGCGATAGCCCCGCCCCCGAGCAGCCCGCCGACCGACCGGCCGGGCATCACCCGCAGTCGGGCCTCGTCAAGCTCGCCGCCGGAGCGGTCGGCATCGTCTTCGGCGACATCGGCACCAGCCCGATCTACGCCTTCCGCGAGACCTTCGCCGGCCATCACCACCTCGCCGGCGGGGGCGTCGAGATATTGGGCGTGCTCAGCCTGATCTTCTGGTCGATGATGATCGTGGTGACTCTGAAATATGTCACCGTCATCATGCGCGCCGACAATAAGGGCGAGGGCGGCAGCCTGGCCCTGCTCGCCCTGATCAACCGCAAATCGGACAGCGGCAAGCGCCGATGGTCGGCGGGGATCGTCCTTTTGGGCGTGTTCGCCTGTGCGCTCTTCTACGGCGATTCGATGATCACGCCGGCCATCTCGGTTCTGTCGGCGGTCGAGGGGCTGACCACGGTCGAGACGAGCTTTGGCCCCTTTGTCGTCCCGATCGCGATCGGCATTCTGGTCGGCCTGTTCGCGATCCAGGGCCATGGCACGGCCCGGGTCGGGGCCTTTTTCGGCCCGATCATGGTCTTCTATTTCATCACCATCTCGGTGCTCGGCCTGATGCACATCGCGGGCTCGCCCTGGATCGTCCTCGAAACCCTCAACCCGTGGAACGCGGTCCAGTTCTTCATGGCCGACGGCTGGACCGCTTTCCTGGCCATGGGCTCGGTCGTCCTAGCGGTCACCGGCGCCGAGGCGCTCTACGCCGACATGGGCCATTTCGGGCGGAAGCCGATCGGCGTCTCCTGGCTGGTCTTCGTCATGCCGGCCTTGATGCTCAACTATATGGGGCAGGGGGCGATGATCCTGTCCATGGATCCGGCGGTGGCCCAGGCGACGCTCGCCAACCCCTTCTTCTTCCTCGCGCCGGAGGCGATGCGGCTGCCGCTCGTCATCCTCGCCACCTTCGCCACCATCATCGCCAGCCAGGCGGTCATTTCCGGCGCCTTCTCGGTGACCCAGCAGGCGATGCACCTGGGCTTCATTCCCCGGCTCCGCATCCAGCATACGAGCGAAGCGGCCATGGGGCAGATCTACATCCCGGTGATCAACTGGGCGCTGATGGTGATGGTGATCCTGCTCGTCCTCTTCTTCCGCAATTCCTCGAACCTCGCCGCCGCCTACGGAATCGCGGTCACCGGCGCGATGTTCATCGACACCTGCCTTCTCACCGTCGTCCTCTTCTCCTTGTGGAAGTGGAAGCCCTGGCTGGCGGTGCCGGTACTCGCCTTGTTCTTCCTCGTCGACATCGCCTATTTCGCCGCGAACCTCATGAAGGTGCCCGATGGCGGCTGGTTCCCGCTCCTCGTCGGCCTGTTCGCCTTCACCCTGCTCACCACCTGGGCCAAAGGCCGCCAGTTGATGATCAAGCGGATGAACGAAGCGGCGATGCCGGCGACGATCTTCATCAAGTCGGCCGCCAGCAGCGCGACCCGGGTGCCCGGAACGGCGGTGTTCATGACCACGGCGGCCGACGGCATCCCGCACGCGCTCCTTCACAACCTCAAGCACAACAAGGTGCTGCACGAGCGCGTGCTGCTGCTCACCGTCCGGATCGAGGACGTGCCCTATGTCGAGGAGGAGAAGACCTTCCATCTCGACGATCTCGGCCAGGGCTTCTTCCGCCTGATCATCCGCTACGGCTTCATGCAGGAAACCAACGTGCCGGCGGCGCTGGCGCGGGTGGAAAGCTGCGGCCCGCAATTCAGGATGATGGACACCAGCTTCTTCCTCGCCCGCCAGACCCTGATCACCTCGTCGAAGCCGGGCATGGCGATCTGGCGCGAAAAGCTGTTCTCCTGGATGCTGAGGAACGCCGAGAGCGCGATGGAATTCTTCAAGCTGCCGCCCAATCGCGTCGTCGAGCTCGGCAGCCAGGTCGAGATCTAGGGGCCGGCTCTGGGCGCGCCGATCATCGTCACCGCCCTGTTCGGCGACGGCGACAATGGCTGGCTGCAGGCGCTGAGGCGGGCCCACTATCCGCCGGGACGCAACCAGGTCCCCGCCCATCTCACCTTGTTCCGCCACCTGCCGCCGAGCCTCGAGAAGGAGCTGTCGGCGCGCCTCGCGGAGGCCGCCGCGGCACCGCCGCCGCGCGCGGCGATCGCCGGGATCATCGATCTGGGGGAGGGGACGGCCCTTCGGGTCGAGAGCGACGACCTGGCCGAAATCCGCCAAAGGCTGGCCGACGCCTTCCACGGCCTCCTCATGCCGCAGGACCTCTCGCCATGGCGGCCCCACGTCACCATCCAGAACAAGGTCGCGCCGCGCGAGGCGAAACGGCTCCAGCGGGAGCTGCGCGCGACCTTCGAACCGCGCCCGCTGGCGCTCCGCGCGCTCGCTTCCTGGCATTACGCCGGCGGCCCCTGGGCGCCGCTCAAGACGCACGTCTTCCGGCGCTAGTCGATCTGGCCGACGCCCTCGCAGCTATAGTCGAACGCCGCCAGCCCGGCCTCAAGATGGCCGCCGAGCAGCGGCATGTCGGTCAGCTCGTCGATCCGCTGGTCGACGTCGAGCTCGCCGGCTTCGGCATAGGCCTCGTCCCACTCGCTGGTGTCGTAGGTGCCGCGGCCGACCCAGGCCAAAGCCAGGGTCTCGGCGAGCTGGTCCTCGGCAAGGTCGTCGAGCACCGAGCGGACCTCCTCCTCGACGCTGTCGTTCAGCTCGTCCTCGAGCACCGACAGCGCCCCGCCGCCGTCGTCGTCATAATCGTCGACATTGTCGGGCTCCTGGTCGGGGTCCAGCGCGGGAACCTGCGCCTCCAGCTCCTTGGCGCGGAGGATGAGCCGGCAAAGCGTATCGAGCGGGGTCAGGAGTTCCATGGGTCGCCTCCGAGGCACTGTCGATGCGAAACGAGGGGACGGGCGGCCGGTTCCGGGCTTGAGGCCGGCCCGGTTCGGTTGACCCGGTGCGCCGCGCTTTCTATAGCGCCGCGTCGCACGAGGCCGCCAGGCGGCGCGCGCCACCGATGTGGGGCGGAGTAGCTCAGCTGGTTAGAGCAGCGGAATCATAATCCGCGTGTCGGGGGTTCAAGTCCCTCCTCCGCTACCATATTTGCCCGCCGCGATTGGGAGCGACCGCTTTCCACCCGTTGCCGCCGTCCGGCCGGACGGCTGTTGAAGGGCGGCTGACGGCGCATTGCGGACTTCGACCTTGTTCACACGCCCATCAACCGTGGCGCGGCCGCGTGCCACCACTCGGTGTTCCACAGGCCGTGTACCGCCACGGCAAATGGCAGGCTCACGGCAAGCCATATCCAATAAGCCTTGTGCACGCGGCGATTGCGGACCACGTCCCAGACGAACATCGGACTGACGGCAAGCAGCACGTAAAGATCCGGTGCCAGCGGGCTCACGGGCATCGTCGTCGGCAGCCAGGGGATCCGGTCGATCCCCGCCGGCAACGCCCCCGAAATTGCCAGGATCATCATCCGCTTGTGCAGGCCGGCCTCCCGCCCCCGCGCCAGCAATCCGATCACAAGGAAGAGCGGGAACAGGATACCGATGCGCATTTGCAGCAGCAGGATGTTGTCCACAATTCTGACGACCTGTTGAAGCTGCTCTCGCGCCTCCGGTGAAGCGGCCTGAGCGGCGTTCCAGACTCCATGATAGTTCGCCGCCGCCAGGATGAAGCCTGCCACGACGAGCGCCGGGGCGAGCAGCATGGCGAGCAGGCCGAGGCGTCGATGAAGATCGCCCCTTCCCGTCGCGACGAGCGTGGTCTGCGTGAGCATCAACAGCAGGAAGGAGCCCATCAGGACGGCGTGCACGTGCAGGATCAGCGGGAATGGCGGCCTCTCTCCGCTTTGCACCGCGGCGATCTTCGCCAGCGAACTGGGGATGAACCCGGCGAGCGTGATGGCGATGAAGCTCGCCGCCGTGAAAACATAGATCCATCGATCGATCGCATGCGCGCGGGGGGTGCCCGACAATTGATCGTGTCGCCGCTTCCGGACGGCAATCGTTTCCGCAACAGTTGCCATCGGGTCCCCCCTTCGCTTCTCGACCGGCGTGAGAATTCTAACACCCGTAGTCCTTCATTCGCAACGTCCGCCAACCACCCAAAGCAGCCGCAAAGCCACCTTTCCCCTACCGGCGGTCAGCGGATCGCAACCAAGCCTATGGCTCCCATGAGGAGAAGGGCGGCGATCAGCTTGCTGGCCTGCCATTGGGGCGGAGCTGCCTTTTCGAGAAACACGATCGCCGCGATCAGCGCCACCCACGCGAGGTTCATCACCCCGGCGACGAACAGGAGCAACATCAGCGCCCAGCAACAGCCGACGCAGTAGAGTCCGTGCACCAGGCCGAGGCGCAGCGCTCCGGCGCCTCCCGGCGACCAGTACCGCATCACGAAATGAATCGGTGAACGGCACTGGTCCAGGCACGCGGCCTTCGCCGGGCTAAGCTGGTAAAGCGCCGCCACGGCCAGGACACCGGCAGCAACAGCTCGATCGCCCAGCGACAAACTGGCGGCGGAAACCACGCCGAGATCGATCAGCAGGGCCTGTGCAAGCGCCGCTGCGGCGGAAAAGGCGGCCCACACGAGGAGGTAGGCCATGGAGAAGAGGAGCGTGTGCGCCAGGCCTCGGGTTTCGGTCGGCGCGCGGTCGATACGCGCGTGCAGCAGGATCATGGGCGCGGCGGACGGCAACATCATCGCCACCATCATCACGGCCCACATCGTGAAGGCCGGAAGGAGATAGTCGGCCGACCAGGGTTCGACTGTCATCGTGCCCATGTCGTGGCCGCCCATCGCCGGCATGCCGGACGTCGCGAGCCATCGCCAGGCGAGCGTCGCGGCCACGATGAGCGCCGCCCCGGCGATCAGGCTGCTGCGCGAAAGCAGCCGCTTGATCGACAGCTGGGCGCGAGCCGCAGCCGATTGGCCCGCCTCGCCAGCCTTAATGGACGACACCACTTTGGGTGAGGTGCAGCGGCGCGAACTGGGCATGTGAATCGCTCAGCTGCACGTCGACCGGCCCTTGCGTGCTAGCCCAGCCGCGACCGACCTCGCAGGTTTCATATTCGAACCCGTCCGGGAGATTGATGCGCGCGCGATGCTCTTCGCCAGTGACCGGATTTCTGATCGGCTCGCCGCGCGCATCGATCCAGCCGGGGACTTTGAGCCGGGCAGTGCGGCCTTCGACATCGATCTCGAGCTCGACCGGCGCGAAGACCGGATCGTGGACCTTCTCGAAGGTCGTCGAAAACACCTGGAAAAAAGTCGAACCGGGCACCGTGTCGAGCCCGCTCATGATACGCAGCAACGCATCGCGCTGTGCCTCGTTCGCCCTCTCGTCGACAATCGGAACGACCTCACCGCCTCCCTCGTGGATCGCGCCTGGCCAAGCGACGATCATACCGATCCGAAGCCCGCTGAGGTTCGTGTCGCCGTGATGGCCTTCCTCGATGTCGACCGCAGCAACGGCCTGGCAATGGCCATGCGTCGGCAGCGCGTTGAATTGGCAGGGGCAGCCCCAGGCGCAGTTGCAGTGCACGAACTCTCGACCTTTGATGGTCCATTTCGTGTCGGTCACGGCTTCTCCCTTCGACTCGGTACGGAGTGAGGTCGCATAGCAGGAAAGGGCGGCTGCGTAGAGAGGCCGCCCTCAACCCACGCGCTGGAAGGTGACGCTGCGCAGATCCGGGTCGGCGGCGGTAAGGTTCAGGCGCAGCTCGTCGCCTGGCTCCACGCCCTGCGCGCTCACCCGTGCGGCGACGGGGAGATCGCGAAGCTGGATGCGCACGCCGCGATCGTCGACGTCGGTAACGACGCCGGGAAACATCTCTCCCACGCGTCCCTGGAGCATCACCGCTTCGGCAAGATCGACAACGGCACGGTCGATCTGGGCGCCGAGCGCGTCCGCACGCGCCATGACGTCCGGCAATCTGGAGAATGCCTCGGTCACGACCTCCGGCACCGCCTCACCCTTCGCGATCGCCAGAGCGGCGCGCACCACGTAGCGGTCGGCGAGGCGCCGCAGCGGCGCGGTCGCGTGCGCATAGGTCGCCGCCATTGCCGCGTGCCAGGGCACGATCCCCTCCCGGTAGGCCGCGTAGGACGCGCCTCGGCCGGCACGCCGGACCGCCAGCATGAATGCGGCCTGCCTGGGATCGGCGGAGTCGAGCGTGCGCTCGAACTGGTCGAGCGTCGCGGCGGCGGCCCATTCCAGGCCGAATGCGCGCGCGGTGTGGCGCAGCCGCTTGACGGCCCGTTTGTCCGGCTCGGCCATGACCCGAAACAATCCGGTACGGTTTGCCTGCAGCGCATCCGCAATGGCCAAATTGGCGGCCAGCGAAAGGGCGGCATTGCGCTCCTCCGAGAGGAGTCGCGGGCGAAAGAGGAGCTCGAAACGTCCGTCCGCGAGGGCGGCGACCTCCTGCTCGGGAGGATCCACGCGCGACGCCCCGCGTCGGTCCTCGGCCGTCTGGATGCGGTTCGCCAACTCGGCGAAGTCCGCCGGCAGATCGACATCGCGAACGCTGTCATAGGCCAGCTTGGCCGTGCTGCGGACCAACGCCCGCTCGGCGCCATCGAGATGCACTCCGCCGTCGCTGGCGACTCTCACCGTGAATATCACCGCGGGCCGGGGCCCTCCCGGCAGCAGGCTGGCGACCCCCTCGCTCAGCACCCGGGGATAAAGACCGGCCTTGCCGTCGGGCAAATATTGGGTCGCGCCGCGCCGCCATGCCTCGGCGTCGATCACATCGCCGTCATCGAGAAACCAGGCAATATCGGCGATGGCGTAATGCAGCAGCAGGTCGCCGCCGCTCCGTTCGATGGTGAACGCCTGGTCGAGGTCGGTCGATGCTGCCGGGTCCAGCGTGACGAACGGCCAGCCTGTCCGGTCGACGTGCTCGGCGGGAGCACGCGCCGCCGCGGCCTCGGCAGCGGCGAGGACGTCATCGGGAAACGAATCGGGCACTTTGAACTGGTTTCTGATCGCAGCGAGGCCACGGGCCAGCGCGTTGCTGGGATCGACGAGCGCCTTCATCACCCTGCTTCCATTCTCTCCAGTGGGGGCAATGGCTGGCATGGCCCCCGCTGCCAAGCCCTTTCCCTTGCGGCGGGCGTGCGGCGTTCCCATCTGGGGGTGGACATCGAACGAGGCTCCAGTGAATTTCACGCCGCTCATCCGACGCGCCCTGTTGTGGCCGCTCCTCCTCGCGCCTTCCGTCGCGCTGGCGCAGGCCGTGCCCGCGCCGCCGGCGCCGCCTTCCTCGAATTTCGCCGGCCTGTTCACCTCGTGGAGCGGGACGAGCCGCGAATCGCTGCGGTCCGAGAGCGCCCGCCAGCAGCCCTCGGGCGCGGTGCCCGCCTCCTCGCCGCTCCAGCGCAGCCATGGCGAGGCGGCCGCGCTCGGCGAGCGCGTCGGCGACGTCGTCCGTCGCGGCGATTGTCAGGAGGGCGAGCGGATGGCCCGCGAGGCGGGCGATTTCGCGCTGGTCCGCGCCGTGCGCGACCATTGCCGCGCCGGCCCGGCTAGCTCGTAACCCGTTCCAGATAGCCTCCGGCCCACAGCGTCCGGATCAAATCCTCCGGCTTTTCGCAGGGGAGGTCGGCGGCGCTGAAGGGCGCCCCCGACAGAGCGACGTCGAGCGCGTCGCCGTCCTCGGCCAGGAAATCGAGGTCGCCGCCGGGGCCGATCAGCACCAATTTGCCGTCGTCGTCGGCGACGTTCCACGGCACGAACCGCCTGCGCCGGTAGCGGTCCTCCGGCCGCGGGGCCGCGGCCGAGGCCGCGATCACGCCCGAGACGTTCGGCCGCCGGCCGCGCAGGAAATTGTCGGCGAGCAGATCGAAGGCGCTGTCCATGCCCGCCTCCTTCGAGATCAGCTTGGCGAGCTTGTCGAACTGCTTGCGCGCCGCCTCCCGGTCGAAATCGCGGTTGGCGAAGCCGGCGGGAAGCGAGCGGCGGAAATCGGGCGCGGTCAGCGCCAGCTCCGAGATCGATTCGAGCAGCAGGTCCGCCCAGGTCTTGGTGATCAGCCCGGCGGTGATGTGGAGCGACGGCTCGTCGCCGACATTCTCGGCGTCGTGCATCAGGCCGCGCGGCAGATAGAGGCAGTCGCCCGCCTTCAGCGTGAACTCCCGGGTCACCGGGCCCGCCTCGTGCCGGCCGATCTCGAACTGCTCGCCGCGGAAGGGCGTCGCGACCGGGGTCCCGTAGATTCGCCACGCCTTCGCTCCGGAGATCTGCAGCACGAACACGTCGTGATTGTCGTAATGCGGCGGGAAGCCCTGGTTGCCGGTGCCGTCCTCGCTGCGGGGCGTGAGGTAGATATTGGTCTGCATATGGCAGGAGAAGACCTCCTCCAGCGCCCGGCAGAACTCGCCCAGCTTGAACATCGATTCGTGGAACTGGGGCAGGATGATGGTCGCGCCGCGCAGATATTCCTCGGCGATCGCGGCGCGGCTCACCCTTCCGCCGTCGTCGATATAGGATTCGCGCTCGATCCGGTTGCGATGGTTGGTGACGTCGACCATTCCTTCGCGCAGGTCGGCGCTGGCGAGGAAATGGTCGAGGGCCGCCAGCGTCAGCAGGTCGGCGTAGCGGTCCGGCTCGTCCCGGATGTTGATCACGGCCTCGCGCTCGTAATAGCGGCCGAGGAACTCGTCCCGGGCGACCGGCGCGATCAGGAAGCCGAGCGCGTCCTCCTCCCAGCGCGGGGAGGGCGGGGCATCGCCGGCCGTCTCCAATATTCCGGTCTCGAGCGCCGCCTTCGCCATCATCGTCTCCCAAGCTTCGCGGCCGACCCTACCGGGCGGCGCGCGGCGCAGGAAGCGGTTAATTGTGCGGCCCGGGCGCGGCCGGCGGGGGATCGAGCCGATAGGGTTCCAGCGCGGTTTCGAGGAGGCGCAGCGTCGCAGTGGCGGGCGAGGACAGCGCTCTTTTCTCGAGCGGCTCGCGAAAGGCGGCGAGGACGGCGCGGGCGGCCGCCGCCAGCAGAATCTCGCGCGGCTCGAAGCCGGCCAGGTCCGAACGGCCCTGCGTCACCGCCCGGCTTCTCGTGGCCCGGTCGGCGCCCCGGCGGGCTGCGCTGGCCGCGCGCAGACAGGCGAGGATGCAGGCGCACCATGTTTTGACGCGACAAAGGGGCTCTTCATATGCGATGCGGTCTGCGGCGAGAGATTCGTACCGCTGTGTTCAGCGTTTTCCAGTGAACTGTCAAGCAGGGCTTTTCGAATTAGATGAGTTTCGGCACCCGTCTGGCTGAAGAACGCAAGAGGCTCGGCCTGAAGCAGGCGGAGTTCGCCGATCTGGTCGGCACCGACGTCCCCAAGCAGAGCCTTTACGAAAATGACCGCCGCGAGCTCAGGGCCGATTATCTTGCCCGGCTGTGCGACGCCAAGGTCGATATTGTCTATATCCTGACCGGGCGGCGCAGCGAGGGAGACTGGCTAGGCTCCGGCCCCAGCGAGCTCCTGACCTCTTACCTCACGCTGCCGCCCGAGATGCAGGACGCCCTCGAGGCTTTCGCCCGGTCGCTCCGCGACCAATTCTCGCGGCCTTCGGGCGGGACCGTGCACGCGCGCCGGCACGACTATAGGACGGAGACGCGGCGCGGCCGTTAACGACGGTCAGGCCTCCGCTTTGGCGGGGATGACGCCGCGCCTGATCTGGTCGAGCTCGATCGATTCGAACAGGGCCTTGAAATTGCCCTCGCCGAAGCCCTCATTGCCCTTGCGCTGGATTATCTCGAAGAAGATCGGGCCGACCATGTTCTCGGTGAAGATCTGGAGCAGCAGGCCCTCGCCGGTCTCGGGCGAGCCGTCGATCAGGATGCCGCGCTCGCGCATCGCCTGGACGTTGTGGGCGTGGCCGGGGACGCGCGCGTCGATCATGTCGTAATAGGTGTCGGGGCTCTCCTGGAACCGGACGCCATTGGCGCGCAGCGTGTCGACGGTCGCGAAGATGTCGTCGGTGGCGAAGGCGAGGTGCTGGATGCCTTCGCCTTTATATTCCTTCAGATATTCGGCGATCTGGCTGTAATCGTCCTGGCTCTCGTTCAGGGGAATGCGGATCTTGTCGTCCGGCGCGGTCATCGCCCGCGACAGGAGGCCGGTCTGCTGCCCCTCGATGTCGAAATAGCGGATCTGGCGGAAATTGAAGACCTTTTCGTAAAATTGCGCCCAATGGTCCATCCGGCCGCGATTCACATTGTGGGTGAGGTGGTCGAGCGTGTGGAGGCCGGCGCCCGGCCCGCAATCGGCGATCTTCTCAAAGTCGCGTTCGTAGAGCGCCTCGGCGGCGGGCCGATCGACGAGGTAGAGGTAGGAGCCGCCGATCCCCTCGAGCACCGGCAAATCGAGGTCGCCCCCGGTCGCGGTGGCGCCCCGCGCGACGGCTACCTCCAGCGCCGCGCCCGCATCCGCCACCCGGAACGCCATCGCGCTCGCAGAGGGGCCGTGCGCCTTGCGGAAGTCGTCGGCATGGCCGTCGGGCTCCATGTTCAGGAGGAAATGGACGTCGCCCTGGCAAAAATGGCGGATCGCCTTCAGCCGGTGGCTGCCGACATGGGTGAAGCCCAGCCTGGCGAACAGATCCGCCATCGCATCCGGATCGGGGCTGGTGAATTCGACGAACTCGAAGCCGTCGAGGCCGATCGGGTTTTCTCTGGCGGTCATGGCGCAAATCCTCGGGCCGGAAAGGGGAATCGGCGCGGCTTCTACCAGCGCCGGCGGGAGGCCGCAAATGGCCCATTGCGCGGCGGCGGGAGCGCCCCTAACTCCCTCCTCATGACCGCCACCCACTCCGCCCGCATGCTGATCCTGGGCTCAGGCCCGGCCGGCCTTGCCGCCGCCATCTACGCCGCCCGCGCCGGTTTGGCGCCGATCGTCGTCCAGGGCATCCAGCCCGGCGGCCAGCTCACCATCACCACCGACGTCGAGAATTATCCCGGCTTCGCCGACGTCATCCAGGGCCCCTGGCTGATGGAGCAGATGCAGAAACAGGCCGAGCATGTCGGCGCCCGCGTCGAATGGGACCATATCGTCGAGGTCGACCTCTCCGAGCGCCCGTTCCGGATGAAGGGGGACGGCGGCACGCTCTATCTCGGCGACAGCCTCGTCGTCGCCACCGGCGCCCAGGCGCGCTGGCTGGGCCTGCCCAGCGAGGAGCATCTGAAGGGCAAGGGCGTCTCCGCCTGCGCGACCTGCGACGGCTTCTTCTATCGTGGGCGCAAGGTGATCGTGATCGGCGGCGGAAACACCGCGGTCGAGGAAGCGCTCTACATGACCAATCACAGCCACGACGTGACCCTGATCCACCGCCGCGATGCGCTGCGCGCCGAAAAGATCCTGCAGGACCGCCTGTTCGCGCACCCGAACATCAAGGTGATGTGGAACCGCGAGGTCGCCGAATTCGTCGCCGGCGGCGCGCCCGAGGGCCTGGTCGCGGTCGACCTCAAGGACACCAGGACAGGCGCCATCGAGCGCCTCGACACCGAGGGCGCCTTCGTCGCCATCGGCCATTTTCCCGCCACCGAATTGTTCAGAGGCCATCTCGACCTCGACGACGACAATTATATCCGCGTCGAGCCCGGCACGACCAGGACCAGCGTCCCGGGCGTCTTCGCCAGCGGCGACGTGATGGACAAGATCTACCGCCAGGCCGTGACCGCGGCCGGCACCGGCTGCATGGCTGCGTTGGACGCCGAGAAGTTCCTGGCGGAAGCGGATTTCGAAGGGGCGGCCGACAAAGTGATGCAGACCGCCTAAGCGTCATCCCGGCGCAGGCCGGGATCCCAGCGAGACTAGGGCACGGCGTTTCAACGAGACCCCGGCCTTCGCCGGGGTGACGGATGAGGTCGTCATCCCGGCGAAGGCCGGGATCTCAGGCCGGAAGGGCACTGGCGTCCGACTCCCCCCTCCGCCATGCTGCGCGAATGAAGGGCGGTTGGGTCTACATTATGACCAACAAGCCGGGCGGCGTCCTCTACACGGGGGTTTGCGCCGACATCATCGCACGCGTCGCTCAACATCGCGAGGGCAGGGGCTCCGCCTTTTGCCGGCGCTACAATCTCAAGAGGCTTGTTCTCGCGGAGCCCTACCCCACCATCGATGAGGCCATCCGGCGCGAAAAGGCTATGAAGGAGTGGCAGCGTGCGTGGAAGGTTCGCCGGATCGAGGAGGATAACCCTGCCTGGGACGACCTTTGGGATACCATTCTCGGGTAGCCCGTCATCCCGGCCCCTCGTCATCCCGGCGAAGGCCGGGATCTCGTGGAGACGCGCCGCGACCTCTGGTCCTGAGATCCCGGCCTTCGCCGGGATGACGATTACGCCGACAACGCCTCCAGCGCCCGGATCACCGCCGTCGCGAGCGCCTGCTCGTCCCCCGCGCGGGCGAAGGTGTGGGAATCGGTCGCGATCCGTTCCCGCCCTTCGATCAGGCCCTTGAACGCCGCCGCCTCGACTTCCCGGGCCGCCGCGATCGCGGTCGCGTCGTCCTGGGCGAGGATCAGCCAGCTCCTGAGCCCGCTCGCGGTCAGAGCGGACGCGGTCTCGCGCGCCAGCGGCGAGCCCTGGCTTTTGCCCGCAATCTTCTTAAGTCCACCGAGCAGCTTCCTGTAATCCACTGCGCCCGTTAGGATTCTCTTCCATCCTTCGCGCGTGGTCAGCCGCTGCCTATAATGCGCCCGGATCGCGGCCGGGGCCGGCTCGCCGGCCTCAGCCTCGACCAGCCAGGGATTGACCAGGATCAGGCTGTCGAGCCCGGCCGCGCGCCCGAACAAAGCGAGGGCGGTGGCGCCGTCGCACAGGCCCAGGCCGAAGACGCGGGCGAGGGCGGGGGCTTCGCGCCGCAGCGTCGCGGCGGCGGCTACGATGTCGGGCTCGCTCCCCCTGAAACCCGGATCGTCGCCGGCGCTGTCGCCGACCCCGCGCCGGTCGAAGCGCAAGCAGGGATAACCATGCTCCGCCAAAGCCTTCGCCAGTCTTTCGTACATTCGGTGCGAGCCGATCCGGGTCTGGCTGCCCCCGGTGACCATCACCAGCCCGATCGGCCCCGCCGCTTCGTCGAGGCTGGCGGCCAACTCGGCGCCCGCGCAGGCGAAGGTCATCAGGCGGCGCACAGGCGGCTCCATTTGCCCAGATCGGCGGCGATCGCCTCGGCGAGCGCGATCGAGTTGCCCGGCTCGGACCGCCGCCACAGAGCCGGCCCTTCGAGCCTGGCGTCGGCCGCGCCCCTGTCCGTCGCAAGGCGCACGATCCTGGCCGGCGCGACCGCCGCCGGGGCCGCCGCCGCGAGCGCCGCCTTGAGGCCGTCCGATGGCGCGTAGCCCGCCCATTCGACGCCGCCCGCGAGGCCCGAGCGCGCCATGTCCCGGGCCAGCGCCGATCCCTCCACAGGGGCGAACCGCCACCAGCCCCGCGCCGTCGCGCCGTCGTCGACCAGAGCGCCGCCGCGCAGGCTTGCAATCAAAGGCTTTCGAGCCTTTTCAGATATGTAGGCTGCCGCTTGAGTGACGTCATGACGCCAGTCGTCCCAGCTCACCTCGCCCAGATCGCGTTCACTCTCGCCCGTCCCGCCAAGATCGACGAGCCAGCAACCATGGCCGCTTCTCGCGAGCCGGCGCATCACCGCCGCGATCAGCGCGCGGGTCCGGTTCATCTCCTCGAACAAGGGCGGCACGATCAGGATGGCCGGCGCATGCGCGCGCCCGACCCGCATCAACCATTCGTCGCGGTCTGAACTTTTGAACCGCTCGAAGGCGAGCCCGCTCACCTGAGCGCCTTGTCCCGGGCGAAGGTGAGGAGCGCGCCGAACGTCTCCATCATGTCGGCGTCGACCTCATGGTCCTCGATGAGGATGCCGAGCCGCTCCTCCAATTCGGTCAGCAACCCCGCCACCGCCATCGAATCGAATTCGGGCAGCGCGCCGAACAAGGGCGTGCCCTCGTCGAACGCCGCCACTCGCCTGGGATCGAGACCGAGCACGTCGGCGAGCACCGCGCGGAGCGTGTTCTCCACCTCTCGGGCATCGTCGGGCGCGGTCGCCATAAGTCCCCTGTCTCGCTGGCCGGTGGTCGCGGCCTAACGGCTCCCGGCCCGGGCGACAAGCGTGGAGGCCCAGGCCCGCATGGCCCCCGCCAGCCCGCGCAACGTCCCGGGATTGTAGGCGGCGAGCTGCCACAGCACCCGGCGTTCCTCCATCCAGTCCTTCTTGTAGGCGTCGTCGCCGGTGCCGTAGTCGATCGTCCGGACCCGATCCTGGTCGATCGCGCGCCGGAACATCGCCTCGCTCAGGATGGTGCCGGGCGACATCGCCTTGGCCTCCTCGGCATAGGCGAGCTTGTGGATGACCGCCTCGCCATGTTCGACCAGCCACAGCTGCACCGCCACCGGCCGCCCGTTCTTGCGCGCCACGCCCAGCCTCAGCGTCCCCGCCGCGCCTTCCTGCTCGGCCAGCGCGCGCAGGAAGGGAAAGGCGCCTTCCTCGGGCTTCCAGCTTGCCCGGTAGACCGCCTCGTAATCGGCCCAGGCGCGTTCGTCGAAGCGCTCGTGAATCTCGATGTCGAGCACCGCCGACTTGGCCCGGCGCTTGGCGGTGTTCCTGAGCCGCGCCGGCCGCCTTGCCCAATAGGTTTCGAAATCCATGCCCGCGGTCTCGACCCGCCAATTGCCCGTCTTCGGCGTCACGAGCACTTTCCAGCCGGCGCCGCGGAAGGCCGCGCGCAGCGGCTCCGGGTCGGCGATCGGCGCGAGTTCGATCTGGGCGATGCCGCTCCTTCGCGCCGCGGCGGCGATCGGGGTCATGACGTCGCCTTCGCGGTCGCCGACGGCGTCGAAGCGAAGCGAATACCAGGCCGCATAAGCCCGCGCTTTGGGCCCGGCCACCGCGAGGAACAGCCAGGCCTGGCGCTCCCCCTCGCGCCCGCGCAGAACGGCGAGGCGCCCCTCGGGGGGACAATGTTCGGCGATGAGCCGGAACCAGGCCAGCCGGCTGAACAGGCTCGGCTGGGCGGCACGGTCGAGCGCGCCGGCGGCGTCCTGCGCCACGGCGTCGAGATCGTCGAACAGCGCTATGTTAACCGTCACGCTTTATGCCCTCTCCCGCCCGCTCTATCATGACGTCTTTTACGCAGGAATGAAGTTGGAAACGCCCGATCCCAACCCGCGCCCGCTCGACCACCTGACTTTGCTCGGGAAGAGAGGCGCGCCGGCCCTGATCACGCGCGAAGGGGCGCTCGACTTCGCCGGGCTGGACGCGGCGGTCGGGGCGCTGGCGGCCGGGCTGAAGGGAAGGGGCCTTGCACCTGGCGACCGCGTCGCCTCCTGGCTGCCCAAGAATCGCCTCACCAGCCTCCTGCCGCTCGCCTGCGCCCGCGCCGGCCTGATCCACGTGCCCGTCAACCCGCTCCTCAAGCGCATCCAGGTCGCCCATATCCTCGCCGACAGCGGCGCCGCCCTGCTCTTGACCGGCAAGGCGCGTCTGGCGACGCTCGAACCGGGCGACGCGGATTGCGCGAGCCTGGACGAGGAGGAGAGCGGCGCCTTGTTCGACGATGAGGACCGGCTTGGCCCGTCCTCGCACGATCCGGACGATCTCGCCGCCTTGCTCTACACGTCGGGCTCGACCGGCCGTCCCAAGGGCGTGATGCTGAGCCATGCCAATATGTGGCTCGGCGCCGTCAGCGTGGCTCATTATCTGCGCCTGTCTCCGGAGGACCGCGTTCTCGGCGTGCTCCCCCTGAGCTTCGACTACGGCCAGAACCAGCTCTTCTCGACCTGGGCCGCGGGCGCCTGCGTCGTACCGCTCGACTATCTGACCGCCCGCGACGTCATTCGCGCGGTCGAACGGCACCGGATCAGCACCTTGGCGGGCGTTCCTCCGCTCTGGGTTCAGCTGATCGAGGCGCAATGGCCGGCCGGCGCGGCTCTCTCGCTGCGCCGCCTCACCAACAGCGGCGGCAAGCTCGCGCCCTCGGTGGTCCGCCGGATGCGCGAGGTCTTCGCGGCCGCCGACATCTATTCGATGTACGGCCTCACCGAAGCTTTCCGCTCGACCTGGCTCGAGCCCGCCTTGCTCGACGAGCACCCGGATTCGATGGGCGGCCCGGTCCCCTTCGCCGAGATCATGGTGATCGGGGCCGATGGCGAGGCGGCCGGGGAGGGCGAGCTGGTCCATGCAGGCCCGCTCGTCGCCAAGGGCTATTGGCGGGATCCCGAGCGCACCGCCGAGCGCTTCCGGCCCGCGCCCGCCGGCTCTGCTTATGGCGGCATGGCGGTCTGGTCGGGCGACCGCGTCCGCCGCGACGAAGCCGGCCTGCTCTATTTCGTCGGCCGCGAGGACGGGATGATCAAGACGTCCGGGAACCGGGTCAGCCCGACCGAGGTCGAGGAAGCGGCTTTGGCCTCGGGCCTCGTCGCGGAAGCGGTGGCGCTTGGCTATCCGGATCCGCGGCTGGGGGAGGGGATCGCGCTCGTCGTCCGTCCGGACCGGCGCGGCGAGGAGGAGGCCTTGCGCAATTTCCTCAAGCGCTGCTTACCCAATTTTATGCAGCCCGGGCCTATCATCTGGCGCGACGAGCTGCCGCGAAGCCCCAACGGCAAGCTCGACCGGGTGGAGCTGAAGAACGAGCTGATGGCATGACCAAGCCTATGGGCCCGATCCCGGCCGGTTACGCGGCCGATGCGGACGGCATGCTGCTGATCGGCGGTAGACGGGCCGACGCGCTGGTCACGCAAGCCGGCGACACGCCGCTCTTCGTCTACGACCTTGCTTTGGTCGACGCCAGGATCGCCCGCTTCCGCGCGGCCTTTGCCGGCGTCGATCTGCATTATGCAATTAAAGCAAACAGCTACATTCCTCTCCTCAGGCACGTTTCCAGGCAGGTTGACGGTCTGGACATCGCGTCGGGCGGCGAGCTGGGCTTCGCTCTCGAAGCCGGGGCCGACCCTGCCGACATCAGTTTCGCCGGCCCCGGCAAGCGGGACAGCGACCTTGCGGCGGCGATCGCGGCCGGCGTCACCCTCAATTGCGAATCCGAAGGCGAGGTCGAGCGCGCGCTCGCCATCGGCAGCCGCGCCCGGCTGGCCGTCCGCGTTAATCCCGATTTCGAGATCAAGGGTTCGGGCATGCGCATGGGCGGCGGCGCCAAGCCGTTCGGAGTCGACGCGGCGCGCGTGCCCGCTCTGGTACGCCGGATCATCGCCTCGGGCGCCGAATGGCGCGGCTTCCACATCTTCGCCGGCTCGCAGGCGCTCGACGCGCAGGCCCTGATCGACGCCCAGAGCGCCACTGTCGCCCTCGCCGCCGAACTTTCCGCCAACATCGGCGCCACGCCGCCCCTGGTGAATCTGGGCGGCGGCTTCGGCATCCCCTATTTCCACGGCGAGCGCCCCCTCGACGTCGAGGCGGTCTCCGCGGCACTTTCGCCAACATTGGCCGCCCGCCCGGCGATCCTTAAGGGCACCCGCTTCGCCATCGAGCTCGGCCGCTGGCTGGTCGGGGAGGCCGGCGTCTATCTGACCCGGATCGTCGACCGGAAGGAGAGCCACGGCAGGACCTTCCTCGTCACCGACGGCGGCATGCATCACCAGCTCGCCGCCTCGGGAAATTTCGGCCAGGTCGTCCGCCGCAACTACCCGGCCGCCATCGCGACGCGCTTCGGCGCCGATCCGCAAGAGGAGGTCTCGATCACTGGCTGCCTGTGCACGCCGCTGGACCGCCTCGCCGATGACGTCATGACGCCCCGCGCCGAAATTGGCGATCTCGTCGCCGTCTTCCTCGCCGGCGCCTATGGCCTCTCGGCCAGCCCGCAGGCCTTTCTCGCCCAGCAGGCCGCGCGCGAAATCGCGGTCGGCGGGAGCGATTAACTCGTTGAATCGGCTCGGTCCCGTTTCGGGACGGCGCCCAAACGCGCCTTGTTCCTAACGGTAATTTTACCTCTTGCCCGCATAGCAGGCCCAAATCCGGCGCCGTCATCCCGCTGTGGGACGCTCGGTGCAGGGTCGAGCGAGTGAAGAGGGATCGATCATGCGCGTATCCGCAAAGTCATTGACCAGCCTTGCCGCCACCGTCAGCGCGCTCGCGCTCGCCGGCTGCGCCACCGCCAACCGCTCCGGCAACGTCCTCCCGGCCGCCAGCTTCGTCGGCGAGGGCGAGGACGGCGTCGCCACCGAAAGCTACATCATCGGCCCGCTCGACGAGCTGACCATCTTCGTGTGGCGCAACAACGAGCTCGGCGCCAACGTCCAGGTCCGCCCCGACGGCCGCATCTCGACGCCCCTGCTCTCCGAGATGGTCGCGGCCGGCAAGACCCCCGCCCAGCTCGCCGACGACATCCGCCAGGCTTTGGTCTCCTACATCCAGGAGCCGCTCGTCTCGGTAATGGTCAACCGGCCGCACGGCACCTTCTCGCAGCAGGTCCGCATCGTCGGCGCCACCGAGCGCCCGGCGGCGATCCCCTATCGCGCCAACATGACCCTGCTCGACGCGATGATCGCGGTCGGCGGCCTCTCCGAATTCGCCGCCGGCGACCGCGCCCGCCTGGTCCGCACCGACCGCGCGAGCGGCCAGCAGCGCCAGTACGACCTTCGCATCGCCAGCCTGCTGAGGCGCGGCGACGTGCGCGCCAACGTCCGCCTCGAGCCGGGCGACGTCATCATCATCCCCGAGAGCATGTTCTGATCCGCTTGCCGGCCAATTGAAGGACCCGATCGTTCCATGGACGGACTTTACGACCAGCTCAGGATTGCCCTGCACCAGGTCTGGCGGCGCCGCTGGCTGGCCATGGCCGTCGCCTGGGGCGTCGCCGTGCTGGGCTGGCTGGTCATCGCCCTTATCCCGAACAGCTACGAGGCCAAGGCGCGACTGTTCGTCCAGATGCAGTCGATCCTGCCCAACCAGATGGGGATCAGCCCCGACGAGCGCGGCAACCAGCTGCTGCGCCTCAAGCAGACCTTGACCTCTAATGAGAACCTCGTCCGCGTCGTCCGCCGCTCGGACCTCAACACGCTCGTCGCCAGCGAACGCGACCTCTCTGGCGTCGTCTCGGCGCTGCGCTCGCGCATCACCATCACGGCCCAGCCCGACGGCGCGCTCGAGATCGTGGCCAATTCGAACATTCCGGGCTTCTCCAACAGCCAGAACGCGCGCACGGCCGCCGCGACCGTCCAGGGTCTCATCGACCTGTTCGTCGAGCAGAACCTCTCCGGCGACCGCCGCGAGACCGGCCAGTCGCTGCAATTCCTGGACGAGGAGCTTCGCCGCCGCGAGATCGCGCTGCAGGAGGCCGAGCAGCGCCGGGTCGAATTCGAGCAGCGCTTCATGGGCGTGCTTCCCGGCGTGGGCACGATCGGCGATCGCATGTCCGCGGCCAGGGTCGAGCTCGCCAATCTCGACCAGCAGATCGCCGCAGCCCAGGGCGCGCTCAACTCGATGCGGGGCCAGCTCGCCGCGACGCCGCAGTCGCTCCCCGGCGTCGGCGACGGCGCCAGCACCGCCAGCGGCCAGATCGCCATGCTCGAAGGCCAGATCAACCAGAACCTCGCGCGCGGCTGGACCCAGTCCCATCCGGACATCGTCCACGCCCGCGCCCAGATCGCGCGCCTCAGGCCCTATGCCGCGGCCGAGCGCCGCAGCGGCAATACCGGCGGCATGTCCAATCCGAGCTATGTCTCGCTGCGCGCCATGATGGCCGAGCGCGAGGCCCAATTGGGCGCCGCCACCGCGCGGCGCAACCAGCTCCAGACGGATCTCGCCCAGCTGACCTCGCGCCAGTCGACCGAGCCCGGCCTTGCCGCCGAGCAGAGCCGGCTCACGCGCGACTATGAGGTACTGAAGCAGCAATATGACACTTTGCTCGGCAATCGCGAGCAGGTCCGCCTCAGGAGCGACGTCCAGAGCCGGACGAGCCCGCTCAATATCCAGGTGGTCGAGCCGCCGAGCGTGCCGCGGGTCCCGGCGGCGCCCAACCGCCCGATCTTCCTCACTCTCGTGCTGATCATCGCGGTCGGCGCCGGCATCGCCGCGGCCTTCGTGGCCGGGCAGCTGCAGACCACCTTCCCGACGCCCCAGCGCCTGGTCCAGGTCACCGGCCTGAAGGTGCTCGGCACGGTCAGCGAGGTGGTGACCCGCGCCGAACGCCTGCGCCGCCGCCAGCGCCTCTATTGGCTGGCCGGTACCGGCGGTGCCTTGTGCGCCAGCTACGTCATCCTGATCGTCATCGAATTCTGGCAGCGGAGCGGGGTGGCGTGAGCGACATGTCCCACAACAATTCGCGCTCGCTGCTCGAGCGGGCCGCCGAGGTCTACGATTTCGGCGCCGCGCTCCGCGCGCCCGCTCCGGCGGCGGCCCCTGTTCCCGAGCCGGAAGCGGCCGAACCGGCTCCCGAGCCGGTCGCGGCCGAGCCGGCCCGGCCGGTCGCCGCGGCGCGCGTCCCCCAATTGCATCCCGCTTCCCGCGTCTTCCCGGTAGACCGCGCGGCGCTGGCCGAATCGGGCTTCATCGTGCCCGAGGCGCCGGTCACCGGCCTCGCCGAGGAATTCCGGCTGATCAAGCACCAGCTGCTTGCCGACATCGAAGGTTCCAAGCTGGCCGACGAGCGGCGCCGCGCGATATTGGTGTGCTCGGCCCAGCCCAAAGCGGGCAAGACCTTCTGCGCGGTCAACCTCGCCCTCAGCCTCGCGGGCGAGAAGGACGTGGAAGTGGTCCTGGTCGAGGGCGACTTCATCAAGCCCGGCGCGCTCGCCATGCTCGGCATCGAGGGCGGTACGGGCTTCGTCGACGCGCTCGCCGATCCTTCGGCGGACCCCGAATCGTTCATTATCCGCACCGACGTGCCGGGCCTCTCGGTCCTGCCCGCCGGCGCCAAGGCCAATAACATCCCGGAGCTGCTCGCTTCGGAGAGAAGCAGGGAGGTGCTGGCGACGCTGATCGCCGGCGACAGGCGCCGGATCATCCTGTTCGATTCGCCGCCCGCGTTGATGGCGTCCCACGCGACCGTGCTCGCCGGCCTCGTCGGCCGGGCGCTGGTCGTCGTGCGCGCCGACCAAACCACCGAAGCCGACCTGCGCGAGACGATCGGCCTGCTCGCAGGCTGCGATGTCAGCCTGATCCTCAACGGAGCGGGGCTCGCCGTCACCGGACGCAAGTACGGCGCTTATGATGGATATGGCCATGAAGACTGAGCTTGCACTCCCACGCGCCCTTCGCCGGCTGACCCTGGCGATCGGGCTGTCGCTCGCCGCAGCCGCCGCGCATGCGCAGGACGCGCCGCCGCCCGCCGCGCCGCCGCCCGCCGACGATGCCGCGCCCGCGGCGGAATCGCAGGAGGAGGGGCAGCGGAACGTGCGCGAGTCGCGCCGTCCGCGGCGCGCCCGCACCCAGGTCCAGGCCTATCTCGAGGTCGCCCAGGTGCTGAGCGCCGAGCTCGGCAATGGCGGCGACACGCTCACCTATACCAGCGTTGCCGCGGGCGTCGACGGACGGGTTCAGACGCGCCGCGTCACCGCCCAGATGAGCCTTCGCTACGAGCGCAACATCGAATGGAGCGACGGTGTCGGCGACCGCGACGTCGTGTCCGGCCTCGCCGCGGTGAACGCACACATCGTGCCGGGCGTCCTCACTCTCGACGCCGGCGCGATCGCCACCCGCACTGGCGGGGAAGGGCGCGTCTTCGGCGTCACCAACCGCGCCTCCTCCGTCGACGTCTACAGCGCCTATGTCGGCCCGACCTTGGCGACCCATGCCGGTCCGCTGGCGCTCAACGCCTCCTACCGGCTGGGCTACGTCAAGGTCGACGACAATCGCGCCGGCGGCCGCCTCAACGACGATTTCGACGACGCGGTGGCGCACAGCGCGACCGCGAGCATCGGCATGGCGCCGGGCCGGCTGCCGTTCGGCTGGACGGTCGGGGCCGGCTATGCCCGCGAGGATTCGGGCGGCCGTTTCGACCAGCGCTTCGAAGGCGCCTACGTCCGCGCCGACGTGGTCGTCCCCCTGGGTTCCACGCTCGCGGTGACCGCCGGTGTCGGTTATGAGGACATGCAGGCCGACCAGCGCGATCTCGTCCGCGACGCCAACGGCGTCCCGGTGATCGGCCCGAACAGTCCCACCCCCGATCCCAATGCGCCGCGCCTGCTCACCTACGATCTCGACGGCGTGATGTACGACGCCGGCGTGATCTGGCGGCCGAGCCCGCGCACCGAGCTTCAGGCCCGCGCCGGGCGCCGCTACGGCGGCACAACCGTCATCGGCTCGCTCGACCATCGCCTGAACGAGCATCAGGGCGTGCATGTGGAAGTCTTCGATTCGGTCGAGACGTTCGGCAACCGCCTCGCCAGCGACGTCAGCGGCCTGGGCGCCGACTTCGACGCCAATCGCGATCCGGTGAGCGGCGGCCTTTCGGGCTGCGTGTTCGGCCGGCAAGGCGCGCGCGGCCGCTGCTTCGACCGCTCCCTGGCCGCGATCAACGGCAACAGCTTCCGCATGCGCGGCGGCAGCCTGGTCTTTTCGGGCGAGCGCCGGCTGTGGAGCTACGGCTTCGGCGCGAGCTACTCCCATCGCCGCTTCAACCGTCCGGCGGTGAGCGGCTTCGCCGCCTTCGCGGCCGAAGACGAGGTCTACAGCGTCTACGGCTCGGTCGGGCGGCAGCTCGGCCGGACGGCGGAGATCAATTTCGACGCCTTCGCCAGCTGGTACGACAGCGACGTCAACATCGACACCGTGAGCTCGCTCGGCGCCACCTTAAGCTACAAGCGCTCCTTCCTTCTGGAGCGGCTGCAGCTGCTGGCGGCATTGGGCCTCTACCACAGCGACGACGGCGTCGAGGACAGCACCAACGCGTCGGCGACGGGCGGTCTGAGGTACACCTTCTAAGGGCCTGCGCGTACGGAGAATAATCTATGTACATGGAGCAATTCGGCCTCACCGGACAGCCCTTCCAGCTGACTCCCGACGCGCGTTTCTGGTTCGACAGCCGGACGCACAGGAAAGCCATGGCCTATCTTGGCTACGGCCTCGCGCAGGGCGAGGGCTTCATCGTCGTGACCGGTGAGATCGGCGCAGGCAAGTCGACGCTGGTCGCCCATCTGATGGCCAATGTAGACCGCGCCCGCTTGAACGCAATCAGCCTGGTCTCCACCCAGGTCGAGGGCGACGACATGCTCCGCCTGGTCGCGCAGGGGCTGGGCGTCGACACCCGCGCCGTCGAAAAAGCCCGCCTGCTCGATGCGGTCGAGCAGCGGCTCGAGGAGGAGATGCGCGCCGGGAAGCGGACGCTGCTCGTGGTCGACGAGGCGCAGAACCTGCCGGTCTCGGCCCTGGAGGAGCTCAGGATGCTCTCCAACTTCCAGGTCGGCGGCCGCGCGCTTCTGCAGACCGTCCTTCTCGGCCAGCCCGAATTCCGCGACCGGCTCGCCGGCCCGGGCCTCGAGCAGCTGCGCCAGCGCGTCATCGCCACCCACCATCTGGAGGCCATGGGCGCCGACGAGGTCAGCGCCTACATCCGCCATCGCCTGACCCGGGTCGATTGGCAGGGCAATCCCGATTTCGACGCGGGCGCCGTGGCCGAGATCCACCGCCTCTCGGGCGGCATCCCGCGCCGCGTCAACCAGCTCGCTCACCGGCTGCTGCTTCAGGCCGCGATGGAAGGCGCCCCGGCGATCGGCGCCGACGCCGTCGCGGCGGTCGCCGCCGACATGGGCGCCGACGCCGCGCCTGCGCCCGTGCCGGCACCGGCCTCCGAGCCAGCGAGGGAGAAGGTCCTGCCGCTGCGCGCCGCGCGGCTGGCGCCGGTCGCCGCCAACGAGGCCGCGCCCGCCCCGCCGCCGCTCGTCATGCCCGATCCGGCCGCCGAGCGCCGCATCGCCGCGCTCGAGGCGCGCGCCGAGGAGCAGGAAGCGATGCTCCGCCGCGTCCTGATCCTGCTCGTCGATTGGGTCGAAAGCAGCCAGGAACCGGCCTACCGTTCCCGCGTCGCCTAGCTCGGGGGCCGGATGAAGAACGCCCTCTCCGTCGATGTCGAGGACTGGTTTCAGGTTGGCGCCTTCGAGACGGTGATCGCCCGCGACGCCTGGGAGAGCATGCCCGCGCGCGTCGAGCGCAACACCGACCGCGTCCTCGCCTTGTTCGACGCGGCCGGGGTCAAGGCGACCTTCTTCACTCTGGGCTGGGTCGCGTCGCGCCACCCCGCGCTCATTCGCCGCATCGCAGCGGCCGGCCACGAGATTGCCAGCCACGGCTGGGACCATCGCCGGGTCTTCACCATGACCCCCGCCGAATTCCGCGCCGACCTCGAACGCGCCCACGCCGCGATCGAGGAAGCGGGGGGACAATCCCCGACCGGCTATCGCGCGCCCAGCTTCTCGATCGACGCGCGCACGCCCTGGGCGCATGAAGCGCTCGCCGAGCGCGGCTATGCCTATTCCTCGAGCGTCGCGCCGATCACGCACGACCATTATGGCTGGCCGGATTCGCCGCGCTTCGCCTGGCGACCGGTCGCGGGATCGGAGCTGATCGAGCTTCCGGTCACCACCGTCGCGCTCGCCGGCCGCCGCTTCGCCGCCGGGGGCGGCGGCTTCTTCCGGCTGCTTCCCTATCGCCTGTCGAGCTGGGCGATCGGCCGCGTCAACGAAAGCGAGGCGCGCCCGGCCGTCTTCTATTTCCATCCCTGGGAGGTCGATCCCGGCCAGCCCCGCGTCGCCGACGCGCCGGTCCGCTCGAAGCTGCGCCATTATACCAATCTCGACGTGATGGAGCCGAAGCTCTTCAAATTGCTCCGCGACCATCGCTGGGGCCGCACCGACGAGGTGGCGGCGGCCGAGCGGGTCCGCCTCGCATGAACGCGCATCGCCTCATCCCCGCGCTCGCCGTCCGCAGCGCCGATCTTGCCGACCCACGGCTCGAGGCGTTCGCCCGCGCGTATCCCGCCGCGACGCTTTTCCATCGGCCGCAATGGAGCCGCGCAATAGCCCGCGGCACCGGTCAGCGCGCACATTATCTCGTCGCCGAACAGGGCGGCCTAATATGCGGCGCGCTGCCGCTGACCGAAATCCGTTCGCGCCTGTTCGGCAACGCCCTGGTCTCGGCGGGCTTCGCCACCGGCGGCGGCATCCTGGCGGAAAATGGCGAGATCGCCGAGGCGCTGGCCGATGCTGCCTGGGCCCTGGCCGAGTCGCTCGGCTGCGGGTCGGCCGAATTGAGGGGCGGCCTTGTGCCTCGCGGCTGGCAGGCGAGCGAAGGCGTTTACGCAAGCTTCGCCCGCGATCTTCCGGCCGACGAGGAGACCTTGCTCGCCTCGATCTCGAAGCGGCAGCGCAGGGAAGTGCGCCGCGCCATGGACTTCGGCCTCGAAATTTCGGCCGGCACCGACCGCCGGCATCGCGACGCCCATTTCCGCGTCTATTCGGAAAGCGTCCGCAACCTCGGCACGCCGGTCTTTCCCCGCAGCCTGTTCGAAGCCGCGCTCGACGAGCATGGCGAGGCGGCCGACATCCTCGTGATCTGGAAGGAGGGCCGCCCGCTCGCCGCCTTGCTCAACTTCTACTGGGCCGGCACCTGCCAGCCTTTCTGGGGCGGAGGCACGCGCGAGGCGCGTCACTGGCGCGCCAACGATCTCGTCTATTTCGAGGTGATGCGCCGGGCGATCCTGCGCGGCTGCACGCGCGCCGATTTCGGCCGCTCCAAGGTCGGCACCGGCCCCTGGCTGCGCAAGCGGATCTGGGATTTCGAGGAGACGCCGCTCGTCTACGCGGTGCGGACGGCCGATGGGAGCAAGCCGCGCGAGGTCAATCCCCTGAACCCGAAATACCGTCTCCAGGTAGCCGCCTGGCAGCGCCTGCCGCTCTGGCTCGCCAACCGGATCGGGCCGCATATCGCGCGCGGGCTCGGCTGATGCGCGACATCCTCTTCCTCGCCCACCGCATCCCCTTCCCCCCCGACCGGGGCGACAAGATCCGCTCGTGGCACCTCCTCAAACACCTAACCGGGCTCGGGCGCGTCCATCTCGCCTGCTTCGCCGACGACGCGGCCGACGGCGCGCATCTGGCCGGCCTCAGGGAAGCGATCGGCGATCGGCTCGGCGAGGTCCATGTCGAAGTCCGCGGGCGCGGCAAGGCCGCGGCCGGCGCCCGGGCGCTGATCGAAGGCCGGCCCGTCTCGCTCGCCTTGTTCGACAGCCCCCGCCTGCGCGCATTCGTCGGCGGGATGCTTTCCGGTGAGCGGATCGGAACGGTCTTCGCTTATTCCGGCCAGATGGCGCAGTTCGTGCCGCTTGGGCTCCGGCAGCGCTTCGTCATGGACTTCGGCGACGTGGATTCGGCCAAGTTCGCCCAATATGCCGACGAGGGTTCCGGCCCGATGCGCTGGGTGAACCGGCGCGAAGGCCGCAAGCTGTTCGCCTTCGAGCGCGCCACCGCAGAGCGGGCCGACCTTTGCCTGTTCGTCAGCGAGGCCGAGGCGGACCTGTTCCGCGCGAAGACCGGCCTCGCCAACGTCCGCGCTCTCTCGAACGGGATCGACGTCGACCATTTCGATCCCGCGGCCGCCTTCGCCCGCCTCGGCGCGGAGGAGCGCGGGGAGGGGCCGCTGATCCTGTTCGCCGGACAGATGGATTATCCGCCGAACGCCGACGCGGTCCGCTGGTTCGCGCGCAAAGTGCTGCCGCTGGTTCCGACCGCCCGCTTCGCCATTGCCGGCCGCAACCCCTTGCCCCCTGTGCGGGCGCTCGCCGGCGATAGGGTGATCGTCACCGGCGCCGTCGCGGACATGCGGACCTGGCTCGCCGCCGCGGATGTCGTCGCGGCCCCGCTCCGGGTCGCGCGCGGCATCCAGAACAAAATCCTCGAAGCCATGGCGATGGCGAAGCCCGTCGTCGCTTCGCCCGCGGCCTTCGAAGGGATCGAGGCGGCGCCCGGCCGCGACCTCCACGTCGCCGCGGACGCCGCCGCCATGGCTGAATCGATCCGGGACCTCATTGCCTCGCCCGAGCGCGCCGCCGCGATGGGCGCCGCCGCCCGCGCCCGCATGGAGCAGGGCTATCGCTGGGAGGCGCGCCTCGCCCCGCTCGCCGATATCGTCCATCCTTCCGGCCGCCGCGAGGCGGCATGAGCGCCGCGCTCGCTTTGCGGCTGGAGAGCTTCGCCGGCTCGGCGTGGCGCGCGCATCTGGGCGCGCTCGGCCTTGCCGCTTTCGCCATCCTCGCCCTGTTCCGGCGAGACGCCGCCGACATGGGCGCGATCTGGTGGTCGAGCGCGACCTTCAACCATTGCCTGCTGATCCCGCCGCTCATCGGCTGGCTGATCTGGCAGCGGCTGCCGCAGCTGCGCCGGCTCAGGCCCGCCGCGTGGGCGCCCGGGCTCCTTCTGGTCGGCGCCGGGGCGCTTGCCTGGCTGCTCGGCGAGGCGGGCGGGGTCGCCTCCGCGCGCCATCTCGGCCTCGTCCTGATGCTCCAGGGCGCCGTCGTCTCCGTCCTCGGCAGGGCGGTGGCGCGCGGGATCGCCTTCCCGCTCGCTTACGCCTTGTTCCTCGTGCCAGTGGGGGAGGAGATCGTGCCCGCCATGCAGACCCTCACCGCGGGGATGACGGCCGGGCTGCTCGCGCTCAGCGGCGTGCCCGCGCATCTGGAGGGCGTCTTCATCACCACGCCGACCGGCTATTTCGAGGTCGCCGAGGCCTGCGCCGGGGTGCGGTTCCTGATCGCCATGGCGGCGTTCGGCGCGCTGGCGGCGAACGTCTGCTTCCGCTCCTGGAGGCGCCGAACCCTGTTCGTGGCGGCGGCGCTCATCGTCCCCATCCTCGCCAATGGCGTCCGCGCCTGGGGCACCATCTATATCGCCCACCGGACGGGCAGCACCGATTTCGCGGCCAGCTTCGATCATGTCGTCTATGGCGGCGTCTTTTTCGCGGTCGTCATCGCGCTCCTCCTCGGGATCGGCTGGCGCTTTTTCGACCGGGGCGCCGACGATCCCTGGTTCGATCCGGAAAGGCTGCCCAAAGCCGACGGCGCTCCGCTCGCCTGGGTCGCCGCCGCGGCCCTTGCCCTTGCGGCGCTGCCGGTGCTGTGGTCCGGCGCGGTTTCGGCCGCGGGCGTTCGCCCGGTTCCGGCCGAGATCGCGATGCCCGAGGTCCGAGGCTGGCGGCGAATCGCGCCGGACACCGTCTGGGCGCCTCATTTTGCGGGCGCCGACCGTCTCGCCCTCGCCCGCTACCGCGACGTCCGGGGCCAGGCGGTCGATCTCGCCATCGCCGTCTATGTCCGCCAGAGCGAGGGCCGCGAGCTGGTCGGCTTCGGCCAGGGCGCGGTCGCCCCCGAAGGCCGCTGGGCCTGGACCGCGGACGCCCCGGCGCCGCCCGGCGGACGCGCGGAACGGATCGCCTCGCACGGGGTGGTGCGCGAGGTCGTCAGCTTCTATCGCGTTGGCGATATCGTGACGGGGAGCGGCGTGGGGGTGAAGCTGGAGACGATGAAGGTGCGGCTGCTCGGCGGACCGCAACGCGCCGTCGCGGTGCTGGTCTCGAGCGAATCGCGCGCCGCGATCGACGATTTTCTGGATGCGCTCGGGCCCGTGGCGCCGCTCGCCGACCGCGCCGCCGGCCTCGAATAGGCCAGGCCATGTGCGGCATCGCCGGCATTTTCCACCCCGACGTTCCCAAGCCGGTCGATCCCGCGCGGATCGAGGCAATGACGGACGTCCTCGCCCATCGCGGTCCGGACGGCAGCGGCATCTGGACCGCTCCCGGAATCGGCTTCGGCCACCGCCGCCTGGCGATCATCGATCTGTCCGAGGCCGCCGCCCAGCCGATGGTCGCGGAAGGGGGCCGCCAGGTGGTGATGTTCAACGGCGAGATCTACAATTTCCGCGAGGTCCGCCAGGAGCTCGCCGCCAAGGGCCACCGTTTCCGCACCGAGAGCGACACCGAGGTCATCCTCGCCGCCTGGCAGGAATGGGGACCGGACTGCCTTTCCCGCCTCAACGGCATGTTCGCAATCGCGCTCTACGACGCGGCCGAGGATGCGCTCTTCCTCGCCCGCGACCGGCTGGGGGTGAAGCCGCTCTTCACCGCTCAGCTCTCCGATGGTGCGCTCATCTTCGCTTCCGAGCTGAAGGGCCTGCTCGCCCACCCGCTGATGCGCCGCGTCCTCAGTCCGCAAGCGATCGAGGATTATCTCGCTTACGGCTACGTCCCCGACGACGCCGCGATCGTCGAGGGCGTCGGCAAGCTCCCCGCCGGCCATTACCTCCACGTACGCCGCGGGCGCGCCGTCGCCAAGCCTGTGCGCTGGTGGGACGTCGACTTCTCCAATCCCGTCCGCAAGCCTGTCGCGGCGCTGGAAGAGGAAATGATCGAGCGCCTGGGCGAGGCGGTGCGCTCGCGCATGGTCGCCGACGTGCCTTTGGGCGCCTTCCTCTCCGGCGGGGTCGACAGCTCGGCCGTGGTCGCCTTCATGGCGGAGGCGAGCCGCGGCGCGGTCGAGACCTGCTCGATCGGCTTCGATGCGGCCGATCATGACGAAACGCGCTGGGCCGCCCAGGTCGCCGCTCTCTTCGCCACCAACCACCGCAGCCGCATCGTCGCCGCCGACGATTTCGGCCTGATCGACACGCTCGCCGACGCCTTCGACGAACCCTTCGCCGACGCTTCCGCTCTTCCCACCTACCGGGTCTCCGAGCTCGCACGGGAGAAGGTCAAGGTGGCCCTCTCGGGCGACGGCGCGGACGAGGCGATGGCCGGTTATCGCCGCTACCGCCTGTTCAGCGCCGAGGAGCGCGTGCGCGGCCTGATGCCGGCCCCGCTCAGGAGCCTCGCGGGCGCGCTCGGCAAAATCTATCCGAAGCTCGACTGGGCGCCGCGGGCCTTGCGCGCCAAGACCACGCTCCAGGCGTTGGGCCAGGGGAGCGGCGCCGCTTATGCCAATGCCGTCGGAGTCACTCCCGCCGCCATCCGCCGCAAGATCCTCACCGCTCCGCTCCACGGCCACGTCGCCGAGGACCGCTACGTCCGCGCCATGGCGGACGCGCCGGCGGGCGACGCGCTCTCCCGCGCCCAATATGCCGATCTCAAGATCTGGCTCCCGGGCGACATATTGACCAAGGTCGACCGTGCCTCGATGGCGGTCAGCCTGGAAGCCCGCGAACCCCTGCTCGACCACCGCCTGGTCGAGTTCGCCGCCCGCCTGCCGGCGGACATGCGCCTGAGGGGCGGAACCGGCAAATGGCTGATGAAGCGCGCGCTTGGCCATCGGCTGCCCGATGAGATTCTCCACCGCCGCAAGATGGGCTTCGTCACGCCCGTCTCCGCCTGGTTCCGCGGCCCGCTCGCCGGCGAGGCGGCCGCGATCGCGCAGGGCTCGGCGCTGGCCGAGACCGGCTGGTTCGACGCCGCCGCGATCCGGGCCGTCGCCGAAGCGCACAAAAGCGGCCGGGCCGACCATGGCCGCCTGCTCTGGCAACTGCTGATGCTGGAAAAGTCGCTCCAGCGTCTGTTCGGCCTCGGTGCTCCTACCGCTCGCCGTGATACCGCGCCGCGGCGAAATAGAGCCCGTCGGGCGGCGCGTTGAAGCCCAGAGCGGCGCGGTCCCTCGCCTCCAGCGCCGCCTTCAGATCCGCCTTGGTCCATTTCCCGCGCCCGACCAGCTCCAGGCAGCCGACCATCGATCGGACCTGGTGGTGGAGGAAGGAGCGGGCCGCCGCCTCGATCTCGATCGTCTCGCCGAGGCGCCGCACGGTCAGCCGGTCCAGAGTCTTGACCGGGCTCTCCGACTGGCAATGCGCGGAGCGGAAGGTGGTGAAGTCGTGCTGCCCCACGAGCACCTGCGCCGCCCGGTTCATCTCGTCGGCGTAGAGCACGACCGGCACCCGCCAGGCGCGCCCCGCCTCGAGCGCCAGCGGCGCCCGCCTGTTGACGATCCGGTAGACGTAGCGCCGCCCGATGCACGAGAAGCGCGCGTGGAAATCCTCTGCCGCTTCCTGCGCCGCGATGATCGAGACGGGCAGGGGCCGAAGTTTGGCGTTGGTGCCGTCGGCGAGCCGGAGCGGCGTGATCGCTTTGGCGACGTCGACATGGGCAGTCATCGCCAGCGCGTGGACTCCGGCGTCGGTCCGCCCCGCCGCATGCAGCGTCACCGTCTCGCGGGTGATCGCGCCGATCGCTTCCTCGATCGCCTGCTGCACCGACGGGCCGTGCGCCTGCCGCTGCCAGCCCATGAACGGCCGCCCGTCATATTCTATGGTGAGCCGGAAGCGCGTCACGCGAGGACGGCGCCCGCCGGGATCAGGAAACCGCGCAGCATCTCGGCCGGCATCATGGCCCCGCGGCCGGCGCGCTGCACCAGGACGGGAACGATGGAGCCCTCGCGGCACGCGATCGTCAGGCCGTGGTCCAGCACCGTGCCAGGTTCTCCACTCAGATCTGAAATTTCAGCTGCAAGCACCTTGATTCGCTCGCTTTCATACTCGAAATACGCACCCGGCATTGGGTTGAACGCACGAACCTGCCGTTCGACCTCGAGCGCGGACCGCGCGAAATCGAGCCGCGCCTCATGCTTCCCGATCTTGGCTGCGTAGGTGGCGCGCTCCTCCCGTTGCTTCATCCTGCCGGTCCGGTCATATTCGTCCAGCACCCGGACCATCAGCGCGGCGCCGATCCCGGCCAGCTCCACGGTCAACTCGCCCGCATTCTTCCGGCCGATCTCGGCCGGCATCAGCGCCAGCATCGGGCCGGTGTCGAGGCCGCGCTCCATCTGCATGATGGTGACGCCAGTCATTTTATCCCCCGCCAGTATCGCCCGCTGGATCGGCGCCGCGCCCCGCCAGCGCGGCAGCAGCGAGGCGTGGACGTTGAGGCAGCCGCGCCTCGGCGCCGCCAGGATCGGCTCCGGCAGGATCAGCCCGTAAGCCGCGACCACCGCGACATCGAGATCGAGGCCTGCGAACGCCGCCTGCTCGTCGGCATCCCACAAGAAAACGGGAGTCCTGACTTCTATTCCTGCGGCCTCGGCGCGCTGCTGGACGGGGGAGGGGCGTCGGGCCTTGCCCCGCCCCGCCGGCCGCGCCGGCTGCGCATAGACCGCGGCCACGTCATGCCCGGCGGCAATGAGGGCGTCCAATGTCGGCACGGCGAAATCCGGCGTTCCCATGAAGGCGATGCGCATCGCGCTCCTCTAACTGATGCTTGCCCGTCTCTCCAAACCCCTTATCTGCACGCTTATGGCTTCCACCGAGATCGAGGCGCTCACCCAGGCGCTGGCCCGGCTCCCCGGCTTGGGCCCGCGCTCGGCCCGCCGCGCCGTCCTCCATCTGATGAAGAAGCGCGAGACGTCGCTGGCGCCTCTGCTCCGCGCCCTCGAGAAGGTCAGCGAGAATCTCTCGGTCTGCGCGCTGTGCGGCAATGTCGACACCGTCGATCCCTGCACCATCTGCGCCGATTCGCGCCGCGACGCCCGCTTGCTCTGCGTGGTCGAGGAAGTGTCGGACCTGTGGGCGCTCGACCGCTCGCGGCTGTTCCCGGGCCGTTTCCATGTGCTCGGCGGCCGCCTCTCGGCCCTCGAAGGCGTCCGGCCCGAGGATCTCGGCATCGACAAGCTCGTCGCGCGCGTCGCCGCCGGCGGCATGGACGAGGTCGTCCTCGCCATGAACGCGACCCTCGAAGGCCAGACCACCGCCCATTATCTCGCCGAGCGGCTCGAGCGCTTCCCGGTCCGAATCACCCAGCTTGCCCACGGCCTCCCGGTCGGCGGCGAGCTCGATTATCTCGACGAAGGCACCTTGGCCCAAGCCTTGCGCGCAAGGCGCCCTATAGCATAGCGCCGCTGAGAGCGCGTCGTCCGGTCGCTTGAAGAATCGGGCATTTCGCCCTATTTTCCTCTCTATGGCCCTGCTTCCGATCCTTGAAGTCCCCGACCCGCGCCTTCGGCAAATCTCCACGCCCGTCGCGGAAGTCGATGACGAGCTGCGCCAGCTGATCGCAGACATGTTCGAGACCATGTACGCGGCGCCCGGGATCGGGCTCGCCGCGATCCAGGTCGGCGTGCCCAGGCGGCTGCTGGTCATCGACCTGCAGGAGCCAGAGGAGGAGGATGGCGAGCCGGTCCGAGACCCGCGCGTCTTCATCAACCCGGAGATCCTCGCCCATTCGGACGTCGAAACGCCCTATACCGAGGGCTGCCTCTCGGTTCCCGACCAATATGGCGAGGTCGACCGGCCGGACCGAATCCGCGCCCGCTGGCTCGACGAGCATGGCGCGGCCCACGAGGAAGATATCGACGGTATGCTCGCCGTCTGCCTGCAGCACGAGATGGACCATCTCGAAGGCATCCTCTTCATCGACCATCTCTCCCGCCTCAAGCGCGAGATGATCCTTCGCAAGATCGCCAAGGCCCGTCGCGACCAGGGCAAGAAGGCGGCTTAGGTCCACTTTTCCACAGTCTGCGTGCACCGCACCTTGAGTGCAGCCTGCGCCTGCTCTAGGTTCGCTCTTCGTTCCGCACGGGACCAAGGCGAATGGATCCACTGACCCTCCTCCTTATCGCGGCGCTCGTCGCCGCCGGCGTCGCCCTCGGCTGGTATGTCGGGCGCGGCCGCGCCGGCGCTCTTGCCGAAGAGCGCGCCAAAACTGCCGACCTCCTGCGCATGACGCTTTCCGAAGTCACCAAGGAACGCGACGGGGCGATGCGCGACCTCTCGGGGCTCCAGGCCGACGCCCGCAATTTCGAGGCGCGGATGAAGGAGCTGGTCGAGGCCAAGGAGGCGCTCACCGCCCAGTTCCACGAAGTCGGCGCCAAATTGCTGAGCGAAGCCCAGAAGCAGTTCCTCGAGCGCGCCGACGCCCGCTTCAACCAGGCGAGCGAGAAGAGCGACGCGCAGCTGAAGGCGCTGCTGCAGCCGGTCGAGGCGACGCTGAAGCGCTACGAGGAGGGCCTGAGCAAGGTCGAGAAGGAAAGGGTGGGCAGCTACGAGGCGCTCCGCGAGGCGGTGACGCTGCTCCACGCCGGCCATGCCCAGGTCCGCGACGAGACGGCAAAGCTGGTTAGTGCGCTTCGTCACAGCCCGAAGTCGCGTGGCCGCTGGGGCGAGCAGAGCCTCAAGAACGTGCTCGAACAGGCCGGTCTCTCCCCTTATGCCGACTACCAGTCCGAAGTTTCCGTCGACACCGAGGACGGCCGCCTTCGTCCCGACGTGATCGTGCGGCTGCCTGGGGGCCGCAAGCTGATCATCGACGCGAAATGCTCGCTGAACGCCTTCCTCGACGCCAGCGACGAGGTCGACGAGGGGCTGCGGACGCAGCATCTCAAGGCGCACGCGACGTCGATCCGCATGCACGCGCAAAAGCTCGGGTCGAAGAATTACTGGGACCAGTTCGGCGACGCCGCCGATTATGTCGTCATGTACATCCCCGGCGAACATTTCCTCACCGCCGCGCTGGAGCAGGATGACGGCCTTTGGGAATGGGCGTTCGAGCGCCGCGTCCTGCTCGCCACGCCGACCAACCTCGTCGCCATCGCCCGCACCGTCTCCAGCGTCTGGCGGCAGGAGAAGATCGCGCAGGAAGCGGCCGAGATCGCCCGGCTCGGCAAGGAGCTCCATTCCCGCCTCGCGACGATGGGCGGCCACGTCGCCCGCATGGGCCGCAATCTCGAGCTCGCCATGGGCGCCTACAACGCCTTCGTCGGCAGCCTGGAGACGCAGGTGATGACCCAGGCCAGGCGCTTCGAGACGCTCGAAGTGTCGAGCGGGACCAAGGAGATCGAGGCGCTCCCGGTCGTCGAAGGCGCGCCGCGGCCGCTCACCAAGCTCTTCCCGACCGAGGGAAGCAAGGTGAACTAGGGCCAAACCTAGATCGCCCTCATGGAATCGGCCTTGGCTGTTGATCGAGCGCGAAAATATCCTCGACGCGAACGCCGAACAAGGCGGCGAGCTTGAGCGCGAGGCTCAGGCTCGGCTCGAATCGCCCGGTCTCGATCGAGTTGATGGTCTGGCGCGAGACGCCGACATGGCGCGCCAGGTCGGCCTGGGTCCAGGATTGGGCATTGCGGAGGAGGTGCAGGCGGCTGGCTACGCCCATTTGTGGACCGCGTAGAACCAGAAGGCGAGCAGCAGCGCGAAGCTGGCAAGCACGAAGGGACCGGCCAGCAATGGCCCGGTCCAGCCGCCGAGCGCCAGCATCCACCAGGCCGTCGCGCCCGCCACGCTCCAGGCGCCGGCGCGGCCGATCGCGTAATTCTGGATACGGTTGAACAGCTCGTCCTGATGGATGCTGAAGCGCCACCAGGCCACCGCGCTGATCGCCGCGCAGATCAGCGCGGCGAGCACCCCGTAGCGATAGGCCGCCGATTCAACGACCTCGGCATGATGGCGGGTGTCGGCCGGGGCGCCGTCCGAGCTCAAATAGTGGCCCAATTGGTAGGCCCATTCCCCGACGGGAATGCCGATGACCATCCCGAACGGGATCGTCGCCACCATCGAAATGGCGAACAGCCTCTTATCGCGTGCGTCGAGGCTGTCCCACTGGATCCAGGCACCTTTATGAGTGATTTCAGCCATCTAATCCTCCCGCACCGGAAAAACATGTAAAACATACTTGTCTAGTCTTAGTCAAGTATGTTTTACTTTTCCAGTGTCGGCCGCCGCTGCAGGTCAATCCGGCGGTGAACCTCGCCTCAAGCCTTGCGCCATTGGTTCACCACCTCATAAGCCATTACGGCCGCCGCCACCGCGGCGTTGAGGCTGTCCGCCTTGCCCATCATAGGCACCTTAACGAGCAGATCGCATTCGCGCTCATAGGTTTCGGGCAGGCCGGCCTGCTCGTTGCCGACCAGGATGAAGGCGGGCTTCGCGTAAAGAGGCGCCTGATAGTCCTGGGCCGCATTCAGGCTCGTCCCGATCAGCTGGCCGGCCCCGGCGCGCAGCCAAAGCACGAACTCCTTCCACTTCGCGGAGGCGATCTTCTGCGTGAACAAGGCGCCCATCGAGGCCCGCACCGCCTCGACCGAAAAGGGGTCGGCGCAATCGTCGATCAGGATCAAACCGCCCGCGCCGACCGCGTCGCCCGTCCTCAGGATGGTGACGAGATTGCCGGGGTCGCGCAAAGCCTGGGCGACGATCCAGAGCGGCGCGGCGGACCGGTCGATCGCGTCGAGCGCGGTGTCCGGCGTCCGGTAGACGCCGAGCACGGCCTGCGGATTGTCCTTGCCGCTGATCTTGTGGAGGATGTCGGGGCTGGTCTCGATCGCCTCGCCGCCGGCGGCCTCGGTCTCGGCGATCAGCTGCCGGACCAGCGCATGGCCGGCCTCGCTGAAGAACAGGGTCTCGGGCAGCGCGCCGGCCTCGCGCGCCTCGGTCAGGATTCGGAGCCCTTCGGCCAGGAACAGGCCTTCCGCGCGGCGGTTTTTCTTGTCCCGAAGGCCGCGGGCCTGCTTGACCAGCGGGTTGGAGAAAGCCGTGATCTGACGGGGCACGGGCTATTCCTCGTGGAAGCGGGCCTCGACCAGCTCCGCCAGCTGCTCGACGGCAAGCTCGGCGCCGAGGCCGGTGGCGCTGATCGTGATCGTGTCGCCCATCGCCGCGCCGAGCATCATCAGGCCCATGATCGAGGTGCCGCAGACCTTCGTGCCGTCCTTCTCGACCTCGATGGCCGCGTCGATCTGCGAGGCGAGCGTGACGAAACGGGCGCTGGCGCGAGCGTGGAGGCCGCGCTTGTTCCGGACCTCCACGGCGCGGCTCGGCATTAGGCAGCAGCTTCGCCGAGGATTTCCGAGGCGACCGAGATGTACTTGCGCCCCGCCTCGCGGGCGGCGGCGACCGCGGAGCGGACGTCCATCGTCTTACGAGCGCCTTCGAGGCGGATCAGCATCGGCAGGTTGACGCCCGCGATCACCTCGATCTTGTCCGATTTCATCAGGCTGATGGCGAGGTTGGACGGCGTGCCGCCGAACAGGTCGGTGAGGATGATGACCCCGGCGCCGTCATCGACCTTGGCGATCGCTCTTGCGATGTCCTTGCGGCGCCGTTCCATATCGTCGTCGGGACCGATGCAGATCGCCGCGATCCGCTCCTGCGGGCCGACCACATGTTCCATCGCCACGATGAACTCCGACGCGAGTCGCCCGTGGGTCACCAGCACCAATCCGATCATTCATCCACCTTGAAGCCGTCCGTGCCTGCCCCTCGGGATCGCTCGATACCGTCAGGAGGCGGCGCGGCGAGGTCGCGATGCTCCAGACTGGGCGAAAAACCCGCCGCGCGCAACCGTGCCGCGACTCGCTCCGCGACATGGACCGAGCGATGGCGCCCGCCCGTACAGCCGAATGCTGCGCGGACAGAGGGTTTTCCTTCGTCGCCCTGGCCGGCGAGCAGCGCGAGAAGCTGGCGCTCGATCCCGGCCAGCGCGTCGCCATAAGCCGGGTCGCCCGCGATATAGGCGCCGACCGGTTCGTCGAGCCCGGTCAATGCGCGAAGCCCGTCCTGCCAGTGCGGGTTCCTCAGGAACCGCATGTCGAACACCAGGTCGGCCGGCGGCGGCGGCTCGCGCGAATAAGCGAAGGACATGATCGTGACGCGGCCGGCCATCAGGCGGACAGACCGAACAGCTTGAGCGCCGCCTCGACCTTGAGCGGCGCCGAGGCCTCATGGCCGTCGAGCCCGATCGCCGGAATGGACACGCCGGCGAGCATGCGCCGCTCCTCGAGGTCGGGCAGCCGCTCCGGCGTTCGGTCGAGGTCGACGAACAGGGCCACGGGCACGTCGGCGACGGCCTCCACCTCGACGATGCCGACGCCGCGCATCTCGATCTTCCCCGCGATCGTCTCGGGCGCGCTGGCCAGCGCCCGGCCCTCGACGCGGCGGATGTGGGTGTAATCGTCGCTGATCAGCGCCGCGCCGCGATCGATCAAGCGCAGCGCGAGATCGGACTTGCCGGTGCCCGATCGGCCGCCGATCAGCACCGCGCGGCCGCCGATCGCGACCGAGCTGCAGTGCAATGTTTCGGAGGAAAGGCGTGGCGTGTTCATGCGGCGGCTCCCGGAAAGCGGACGACGAAGCGGGCGCCCGTCCGTCCGTCGTGGCGGTCCTCGATCTCGATCCGCCCGTTATGGCCTTCGACGATCGCGCGCGCGATCGCCAGCCCCAGCCCGGAATGGCGGCCGAAATCCTCGTCGGGCCTGATGCTATGGAAACGGTTAAAGATCGCTTCCCGCGCGTCTCCGGGCACGCCGGGCCCCTCGTCCTGGACGCCGATCACCACGTCCTCGCCGACCCGCGACGCGCCGATCTCGACGAGCCCGCCCGGCGGCGAGAAGGAGATGGCGTTGTCGACCAGATTGTCGATCAGCCGGGCGAGCCGCGATTCGTCGCCCATAATCGTTGCGGTGCCGGCCCGGGGGCGGGCGAACGCAATCTCGACGCGGGCCGATTCGTTCCTGGCCCCGCGCTCCTCCCAGACGGGCACCATCGCCTCGATCGTCCGGCCGAGGTCGACCGGCTCGAACCGGGCCCGCGACAGCTCGGCATCCAGCCGCGAGGCCTCGGCGATGTCGACGACGAGCCGGTCCAGCCGCCCCACGTCCTGCCGCACGACGTCGAGCATCTGGGCGCGAAGCGCCGGATCCTCGACCCGCTCGAGCGTGTCCACCGCCGAGCGCAGCGATGCGAGCGGGTTCTTGAGCTCGTGCGTCACGTCGGCGGCGAAGGCGTCGGTCGCGTCGATCCGCTGCCTCAGGCTCTGGGTCATGTCGTGGAGCGCGCGGGCGAGCTGGCCGATCTCGTCGCGGCGGGCGGGGAGGGTGGGCACGTCCACCTCGCGCGCGCTGCCGCGCCGCACCCGGTGCGCGGCATGGGCGAGGCGCCGCAACGGATTGGCGATGGTCCGGGCGAGGAAGCGCGACAGGAGGACCGAGACGATCAGAGTGGCGGCGAGGACCAGCAGCAGCGCGCCGCGCTCGGCCCGCACCACCCGGCGCACGTCGCGGGCGTTGACGGTCAGCAGGAGCACGTCGTTGGTGCCGTCGATCCGCTGCGCCGAAGCGATATAGGGCGTGCCGTCGGGCGCCCGGCGCAGGACCGTGGTCGGCCCGCCGCTCCGCATTGCCGTCCGCGCCTCGGGCCAGGCCGCCAGCACGTCGCGCGCCGGCGGGATGAACAAAGGCGGTCGGCGGGCGCCGACGATCGCGTCGAAGCCGTTGTCGAGCCAGCGGGCGACTTCGCGGTACCAGGGCTCGATCGTCGGGTCCCTCAGCTGATAAGTCGGGCGCGCGCCGAACCAGCTGTCCGCCCGTCGCGGGCCGCCCTGGCCGTAGACGCGGAGCCTGGTCTGCGAATCCTGGCCCAGGCGGACGAGGATCTGCTGTCGGTTCTGCGGCGGGACCACCGAGAGCATGTGCGCGATCATCACCGCCTCGGATTGGGCCTGGGCGACCCGCGCCTGAGTCAGCCGGCTGCGGAAGCCGTCGAGATAGAAGATGCTCCCGGCAAGCATCGCGACCGCGAAGACATTGACCGCCAGGATGCGGTGGCGGAGCGAAAGGCGCCGCGACCAGCTGAGACCGGGCTCCCTCTCGTCATTCCTCGCCAAAGCGGTATCCGACTCCGTAGAGCGTCTCGATCGCATTGAAATCGTCGTCGACGGCGCGGAACTTGCGGCGCATCCGCTTGATGTGGCTGTCGATGGTGCGGTCGTCGACATAGATGTCGTCCTGGTAGGCGACGTCCATCAGCTGGTTGCGCGATTTGACCACGCCGGAGCGCTGCGCCAGCGCCTCCAGGATCATGAATTCGGTCACGGTCAGCGTCACGTCCCCGCCCGCCCATTTCACCCGGTGGCGCGCCGGATCCATGGCGAGCCTGCCGCGCACGATCTCCTCGGCCTCCGGCGCGTCATCCTCGGCCGGGGGGCGCGCGCGCATCTCGGTCCTCCGCAGCACCGCGCGGATTCGGGCGAGGAGGAGGCGCTGCGAGAAGGGCTTGGCGATATAGTCGTCCGCGCCCATGGCGAGGCCGAGCGCCTCGTCCAGCTCCTCGTCCTTGGAGGTGAGGAAGATGACCGGAAAGTCGCTGCGCTCGCGCAGGCGCCGCAGCAGCTCCATCCCGTCCATCTTGGGCATCTTGATGTCGAGCACTGCGAGGTCCGGCGGAGCCTCGGTCAGCGCCTTCAGCGCCGCCTCGCCGTCGGAATAGAGCCGGGTGACGAAGCCCTCCGACTGCAGCGCCACCGAGAGCGAAGTGAGGATGTTGCGGTCGTCGTCGACAAGCGCGATCGTTATCGACATTGCAGCACGTTTCCTTCCCCTTGGCGGGCTTTAGCCGGGGGCGCTTCGCCGCGCTACCCTTTGACGCGAGAGCCATGCTCCGATATGCGGCCCGCCATAACCGTACAGTTTAGGGGAATAGAGGTGGCCAGTAGAGTGCCGTCATTCGATCTGTCGTTCCAGGGCATCGACACGCCCGCCGCATTGCACTGGAATCTGGGGCCGGCGGCGCTGGTCGAGGAGGCGATCGCCCGCGGCGAGGGCATGCTCGCGAAGGACGGCCCGCTGGTCGTCCGGACCGGCAGGCACACCGGCCGCTCGGCCAAGGACAAGTTCATCGTCCGCGACGCCGAGACCGAAGCGACGATCTGGTGGGACAATAATGAAGCCATCGGACCCGATCATTTCGCGGCGCTGAAGGCCGATTTCCTCGCCGCGCTCGGCGAGAAGGAGGCCCTGTTCGTCCAGGACCTTTACGGCGGCTCGCAGCCGGAGCACCGCGTCCGCGTCCGCGTCGTCAACGAGCTTGCCTGGCACAGCCTCTTCATCCGCACCCTGCTCGTCCGCCCACCGGCGGAGGAGCTGGCCGGCTTCGAGCCCGAATTCACCATCATCGACCTGCCGAGCTTCCGCGCCGATCCCGAGCGCCACGGCACGCGCTCCGAAACAGTGATCGCGGTCAACCTGACCGACCGGCTGATCCTGATCGGCGGCACCCAATATGCCGGCGAGATGAAGAAGTCGGTGTTCGGCATCCTGAACTATCTGCTGCCGCCACGCGGCGTGATGCCGATGCACTGCTCGGCCAATATCGGCCCGGCGGGCGACACCGCCGTCTTCTTCGGCCTCTCGGGCACCGGCAAGACCACGCTCTCGGCCGACGCCAGCCGCACCCTCATCGGCGACGACGAGCATGGCTGGTCGGACAGCGCGGTCTTCAACTTCGAGGGCGGCTGCTACGCCAAGATGATCCGGCTCTCGCCCGAGGCCGAACCGGAAATCTACGCGACCACGAAGCGGTTCGGCACGGTGCTCGAAAATGTCGTGATCGATCCGGAGTCGCGCGAGCTCGACCTCGACGATTCCAGCCTCGCCGAGAATACGCGGGGCGCCTATCCGATCGACTTCATCCCCAATTCCTCGGCCGACAATATGGGCCCGGTGCCCCGGAACGTCGTCTTCCTCACCGCCGACGCCTTCGGCGTGCTGCCGCCGATCGCCCGGCTGACGCCCGAACAGGCCATGTACCATTTCCTCTCGGGCTACACCGCCAAGGTGGCCGGGACCGAGATCGGCGTGACCGAGCCCGAGGCGACCTTTTCGACCTGCTTCGGCGCGCCCTTCATGCCGCGCTTTCCCTGGGTCTACGGCAATCTCCTCAAGGAGCGGATCGCCAAAGGCGGCGTCCATTGCTGGCTGGTCAACACCGGCTGGACCGGCGGCAAATACGGCGTCGGAAGCCGGATGCCGATCAAGGCGACCCGGGCGCTGCTCAACGCCGCGCTCGACGGCAGCCTGCAGGGCGCCGACTATCGCAAGGACCCCAATTTCGGCTTCGACGTGCCGGTCGCCGTGCCCGGCGTCGACCCCGCCATCCTGAACCCGCGCGACACCTGGGCCGACAAGCTCGAATATGACGCGACGGCCGCGAAGCTGGTGCGGCTGTTCACGGACAATTTCGCCAAGTTCGCCGATCATGTCGACGCGGGCGTCCGCGACTCCGCGCCGCAAGCGGGCCAACAAGCGCAACAGATAAGGGAGACCGTCATCAGCGCGGCCTGACGCCACACTTACAGCTTGCCTTTGGAGGGGAGCGTGCCGGCGGGGCCGGCGCGCTCCTCTTTTTTATGGGAAACGCACATGAGCAATCACGAACCTCGGCTCTGGCCGAACGATGAGGCGATCAGGCGGGTAGGGGAGGGCTTCCTCCTTTGCACCCTGCCCAAGCCCGAATGGACCCACGAAGCGCATATCGCGACGACGAGCTGGATCATCCTCGAACGGCCGGACATTTGCCCCGAGCGCGACCTGCCGGACCTCATCCGCCGCTACAATGAAAGCGTCGGCGGGGTGAATAGCGATACGGAAGGCTATCACGAGACAATCACGCAGCTGTTCATCCGGACGCTGCGGCTGAGCCTTGCGGCCAGCGACGGCAAGGTGTTGCACGCACGGGTGAACGCGATCCTGCTCGCGCCGCAGGGCCGGCGCGACTGGCCGCTGCGCTTCTACTCTCGCGAACGCCTGTTCTCGATGGACGCGCGGCGGGGTTGGGTGGAGCCTGATTTGGCGCCCGCGAAATCCGGTTAGGCTCGGTGCGAGCGGGGTAGCCGCAATCTGTTTCACGCAAAGACGCTAAGACGCAAAGGAGAAATGGAATTGGCCAAAGGCCCAACATACGTCCAGCTGATTCATAATCACCGGGCTCCGGGAGCGGTTCGGGCACCTTAGCGTCTTTGCGTCTTTGCGTGAGAAAATCTGCGGCCTCGACGTCAGACGAAGCCCGCGAAAGAAATCCTAGGCGATCGGTGTTGCGGGTAGCTGGATGGACGCGGGGCCGTTGTGGTTGTTGGCGATCCGCTTGATGCCCTCGCGGAAGGTTGCCGCGCCGAAGTTCATCAGCAGGCCGAGCGGCAGGTCCATCAGCCGCAGGTAGGTAAGGACCTGCTTGCCGTGGACGGGAGCGATGCGCTCCACGGACTTGAGCTCGACCAGCAACGCGCCTTCAATGAGGAGATCGGCGCGAAATCCCTCGTCGATGATCAGGCCGTCGAGGTGAATGGGCACAGGCTTCTGGCGCTCGACCATGAGACCGCGCTTCGCCAGCGATTGGACGAGCACCGCTTCGTAGACGGATTCCAGGAGGCCGGGGCCAAGCCGCTCATGCAACTTGAACCCGCAATCGACGGCTATTTTCGCCAGCGCCTCGATATCCACCCGCCAAGCCTCCCTTTGCGACTCTGCGTTTTTGCGTGAGCTACCGTCTTACGACCATCGGAAATCAATGACAGTCACTGTTTTGGGCGCCGGTCGCTGGTCGGTACGCTAGGCACTCCAGCCGCCATCGATGTTGTAAACGGCGCCCGTTACGAAGGCCGCGGCATCGGAAGAGAGATAAGCGACGAGCCCGGCAACCTCTTCTGCCGTTCCGTGCCGCGCGATCGCGAGGGGCGCCCTGTTGCCGGCGGCATTTGGACCATCGGCGGGATTGCGCTCCGTATCGATCGGGCCCGGCTGAACGAGATTTACGGTGATTCCGCGGCTTCCCAAGTCGCGAGCCAGCCCGCGGGTAAGGCCGCCGAGAGCCGCTTTGCTGGCCGCGTACAGCGTTCCGCCCGCGCCCGGCATACGGTCCGCCACGATGCTTCCGATCGTAATTATCCGGCCTCCTTCTTTCATAAGTCCCGCCACTTTTTGGGCCGCCAGAAAGGGCGCGCGCACATTGACGGCGAATATGCAGTCGAAGGCGTCGTCGGCGTAATCCTCGAGCGGCCCGGTGACGGCCAGGCCGGCGTTGTTGACCAAGATGTCGATGCGGCCGAAGCGCGCGAAGGCCGCCTCGATCGCCGCCAGAAGAGCGGCGGGGTCGGCGATGTCCGCCCGGGTCACCAACACCTGGGTCCCGGCCGCTTCAAGCTCGGTGGCGAGGCGCGCGGCGTCATCGGATCGACTAAGATGGATCATGGCGACCGATGCGCCGTCGGCGGCCATCCGACGGCTAATGGCGGCCCCGATTCCCCGGGTCCCGCCGACGATCAACGCCACCCTTCCACGCAATGGCTCGGACAATTTCCCGCTCCCCTTCGACGGGAGGTTTGGGCGCAGGATACCGAGCTTGCAAGTTCCGTGGGGGAGCGGTGAGGCGGAGCGGTGACAGTTACGTAACTGTCACCGGTGAGCCTTCGGCAGGAAGGTGGACCCGGATCAAGTTCGGGGTGACGAATGAGGGGGAAACATCGTCCTAGAGCCCCCGCACTCGCGGCGACGCACCGGCCTTCTCGAACAGCTCCGTCATCGCCCACACCATCGCATCGGCGCGGTCCGGGCTGCCCGCCCCCTGATATCCGGCCCACGTCAGCGCGCAGAGCTGGTCCTCAAGCCCCGGAAAATGCCCCGCCAGCCGCGCGCGCCCCGTCTCGAACCTGAGCGCGATCGGCTCGGCCCTCGCGGCCTTGCTCCGCGTCGCGGGGACGAGGCGGACGGGGAGGTCGGCGTCGACGGCGCGCAGGACGCTCGCGATCATGTCGCCGCCCTGGTTCTTCTCGGCGATCACCTTGCTCGCGCCATATTGCGCGGCGGCTTCGGCGACGCGGCGGGCCCAGGCTTCGGGGGAGAGGCCGTGGGCGGTGAGGTCGGCGAGGACGTAAGCGATGCCGTCGGCGTCCATGGCGCAGACGACGATGCCGCAGCTGTTGCCGGCGGTCGAGGCGGGGGGATCGAGGCCGACGACGACGCGGTCGAATTCAATCCTCCCCTCGTTTTCGAGGGGAGGGGGACCAGGCGAAGCATGGTGGAGGGGCGCCGCCGGAGGCGGTCCTTCGGCGTGATAAAGAGCGCCTCCGGCGCTGCCCCTCCACCGCACTTCGTGCGGTCCCCCTCCCCGGCAAATGCCGGGGAGGATTTGAGGCCCGCGTGCTTTCTCGATCAGCTCCCGCGTCCAGAGCGCGCCCTCGAACTCGTCGAGCAGCAGGCCTTCGAGCTCCTGGCGGGCGAGGCGGGTGCCGGCGAACATCGCGTCCATCGCTTCGATGAAATCGGCGGGGAGGTGGGGGTTCTCGACGGTGCGGCCTTTGGTTTCGACGCAGCGCGGCAGCGCCAGGATGCGCTTCAGGAGGGGCAAGGGCCTTGGCGTCGTGGTGACGATGGTGCGCGGGCGCTCGCCCAGGCGCAGGCCGAGCATGAGGTTGTTCCAGGCCGAGTCCGCATGGGGATGTTCGCGCGACCCCGCGCGCGACCATTTGGCGAGCTCGTCGCACCAGGCATAATGGTGCTGCGGCCCCCGCAATTTCTCGGGCCGCTCGGCGGAGAAGGCATGGGCCTCGGCGCCCGAGGGGAAGAGGAGGAGGCCGCGGCTGGAGATCCAGCGCGGGCGTTCGTCCGAGCGGGCGAGCGCGAGCAGGCCGCTTTCGCCCTCGACCATGACCCGCTCTACTTCATCGAGGCTTGCGGCGACCAGGGCGATCCGCGCCTCCTTGTTTTCGCGGGCCCGAGCCCAGATCCATTCGGCACCCGCCCGGGTCTTGCCGAAGCCGCGCCCGGCGACGATCGCCCAGACCCGCCACGGCTCCCCGTTCGGGGCGGCGGGCGGCTCCTCCTGCCCGCCATGGGCCTGCCACCACCATTCCTCCTCGATCCCGCGCACCGCCGGCTCGGGAAGCATGCGCATCACCGAGCGGCGCTGCTTGAGGCCGAGACAAAGCAGGTCTTCGAGCACCGCGAGCGCTTCGGCGCGGGTCAATTTGGTCGCGCCCCTGCGGAGGAGCGACTTGGTGAAGACCGGGAAAGTCACGAGCCGCCGTCCGAGTCCGGAGGCACGAGCCCGCGGCGAAGGCCGAGCGCGCGCAGCTTCCTGTCGAGCGCCTCGATCGCCTCATCGAAGCTCCAGCGCTTGAGGTGGCCGCGATGCACTTCGCGCGGGCCCACGCGGCCGTCGCGGCGGTCCCAGCGGGCGAGGAGCTTCATCACCCGATCGAACTCCGCCGCCATCTCGCCTTTGGGCTCGAGATTGTCCGAGAGGCGGCGCTGCATCTCGAGCCGCTGGCGCACCGCCTCGGCCTCGAGGCCGGCGACCGCCTGGCGGAGCCCTTCGTCCCAGAGCGCGGCGAATTCGGGATGCTTGCGATAATGCGCGCGCACCGTAGCGTAGCAGACGCCCGCCGCCTCGGCCGCCGCATGGGCGTCGGCGCTGCCGGCGAAATGGTCGAGGAAGATCTGCTGCCGCTTCTCGGTGAAGCGCACCCAGCGCATCCGGCGGCGCTGAAGCGGCCTTTTGCCCTGCGCCGCGATTCGAATCGGGACGTCGCCCGGTGCGCCCAGCTCCAAATCGCTCTTGCGCGCCGCTTGCTCGTCGGCGGCGGAGAGTTCGAGCGCCCAGAGCCAGCCGAGCCTGAACAGAGGATCGCGCCTGCGGGCGCCGTAAAGGCTCTTGAGCGGGAAGCCGGCTTCGGCCGCCGCCGCCTCGCGGGCCGCGCCCGCGCGCAAGGCCGCGAGGAAACGCACCTTCGCCGCCACATCGATCAGCCGCCGCCCCGGCCGCGCCGAATCAGTCCCTCCGCTCACCGCGAAGTATAGAACATAAAAAGAACAAATAGGAAAATCGAGTTAGAACCGAAATGGTGCGTTTTTCTCAAGTCCGCAGGCGCAGGCTCCACGCCAAGACACGACCCATCCGCCCCCACCGCCATCTGGCTCCCCGCCGGCGCGCGTCACCGTGAAACCTGCTCGCGCATCATTCGCCGACATATTGCCACCCCTCGCCGGCGCCTTCCGGCGGAATGACGAAAATGCGGTCCTGGATGCCGGGCGGGTGCGGGCCGCCCGTGGGGTCCGGCTTGCCGGGCGGAGGCTGGCGTTTCGCGAACTCCGCCCGAGCGACTTCCATCGCCTCGTCCCGGGTCTGGAAGTAGCCGACGACATGCCAGCTGTGCTCGAACACGTCGAGCATTTCGACCTTCCATCGGCTTTCGCTCATCCGTGCAGCGTAGCACTCTCGATCGGGGGAGCAACCCGGGCAGGTTCGGGGAGACCGGGCTGGGCCGGTCCGCTACCCCTCGATCAGCGGCTCCGGCGGAGCGGCGGGCGTGGGCTCCACGCTGAGGCACGAGCCATCCGCCGCAACCACCACCACCTGGCGCCCCGCCGGCGTATCGGGGCCGCGGGCGATCCAGACGCTGTCGCCGATCTTGACCCGGCCCTGGCCGCCCTGGATCGCGGTCTCGACCGTCACCGTTCGGCCGATCAGGCGCGCGGTTCGCTCGTTCAAGTTCGGATCGCTGCTCGCGACCGGGTTTTTCTCGTAATAGCGGCGGCCGGCATAGACCGAGGCGAAGGCGAGGAGGGCGAAGACGGCGAGCTGGTAGGGAAAGGTGAGCGCCGGGACGAAGGCGGCGATCAGGCCGGTGAGGCCGGCCGCGATCGCCATCCAGACCAGGAAGACCCCCGGAATGAAGATTTCGAGAATGCCCAAAAGGGCGGCGGCGAGCAGCCACCACCAATGGTCGGCGAGGCCTTCGATATAGCTCATTGCCTCTCTCCTTCGAACGGCCCTCGCCGCGCCGCTGGAGCGTCGCTCTGGCCGAGCGCGTCCCGGGCGAGCGCGCCGATCCCGCCCAAAGTGCCGATCAGCTGGGTCGCCTCCACCGGGAACAATATGGTCTTGCTGTTGGGCGAGGTCGCGAATTCGCGCACCGCGTCGACATATTTCTGGGCGATGAAATAGTTGATCGCCTGGGTGCTGCCGCCGGCGATCGCGTCCGAGACCATCTGGGTCGCCTTGGCTTCGGCCTCGGCGGCGCGCTCGCGCGCTTCGGCGTCGCGGAAAGCGGCCTCGCGGCGACCTTCCGCCTCCAGGATCTGCGCCTGCTTGGCGCCTTCGGCCTTGAGGATCTCGGAGGCGCGCAGGCCCTCCGATTCGAGGATCAGGGCGCGCTTCTCGCGTTCCGCCTTCATCTGCCGGCCCATGGCGTTGACGATGTCGGCGGGCGGGCGGATGTCCTTGACCTCGACGCGGGTGATCTTGACGCCCCAGGCTTCGGTCGCCTGGTCGACCACGACCAGCAGGCGGGCGTTGATCTCGTCGCGCTTGGACAGAGTCTCGTCGAGGTCCATCGAGCCCATCACGGTGCGCAAATTGGTCGTCGCCAGCTGCAGGATCGCGACATAGAGGTCGGAGACCTCATAAGCGGCCTTGGCGGCGTCGAGCACCTGGAAGAAAACGATGCCGTCCACTCCGACCATCGCATTGTCCTTGGTGATGATCTCCTGGCCCGGGATGTCGAGCACCTGCTCCATCATGTTCACCTTGCGGCCCACGCGATAGAAGAAGGCGGGGAAGAAGTTCAGGCCAGGCTTGGCCGTCGTCGTGTAGCGGCCGAAATATTCTATCGTATATTGAAAGCCTTGGCGCACGACCTTCACGCTGACGAACAGCCACAGCACGACCAGCGCAACGATGGTTAGAATGACCCAGCTCATGTCCGCACTCCCTCAACCCGCCGTTTTATCATGTAGACAAACCGCCCCCGATCCAAGAAGAATCGAAGCGCCATGGACCGGACCGACCTCCGCCTTTGCCGCTCGCTCCTCTTTCTCCCCGCGTCCAACCCGCGCGCGATCGAGAAGGCGCGCACGCTGGGCGCCGACATGATCGTCCTCGACCTGGAGGATGCGGTCAGGAACGAGGACAAAACGGCCGCGAGGGTCGCGGCCGTGGCGGCCGCGCAGGAGGGTTTCGGCGGGCGCCCGGTGGCGATCCGCGTCAACCCGGCGGGAGGCGCGCATTTCGGCGCGGACGTGGTCGCCATCCGGCACAGCGCCGCCGATTTCATCGTCCTCGCCAAGGCGGAAAGCGCCAAGCAGGTGCACGATGCGGGCTGGCTCCTGGCCAGGCCCGTGCTGGCGATGATCGAGACACCGCTCGCGGTGATCGAGGCCGCAGCGATAGCGCCCGTATCCCGGGGCCTCATCGCCGGCACGAACGACCTTGCCGCCGGCCTCGGCGTGCCGGCGAGCGCTGGGCGGTCGGGCCTGGTCTACGCGCTGCAGCGGATCGTGCTTGCCGCGCGGGCCGCCGGCGTGCCCGCCTTCGATGGAGTCAATAACCGGCTCGAAGCGGACGAGGGCCTGGCCGCCGAATGCGCCGAGGGCCGCGCCTGGGGCTTCGACGGCAAATCGGTGATCCATCCCAGCCAGATCGAGACCGCGAACCGGCTGTTCGGGCCCACCGAAGAGGAGCTCGACGCCGCCCGGCGCCTGATCGAGGCCGCGACGGGCGGCGCCGAGCGCCACGAAGATCGGATGATCGAGGCGATGCACGTCGATCAGGCGCGCGCGCTCATCGCCAAGGCCCGGCTCTGAGGGCGGCCGAATCGCTTGCGCCCCTGCGCGCCGCTCCTTAAGCAGCGCCATGTTCAAGCCTCTGCTTAGCGCCGTCGCGTCAGCCGCCCTCCTTTTCTCCGCCCCGCTCGCCGCCCAGCCGCCGACGCCCCCGATCGCGGCGGCGGACATGCTGCGCCACATCCAGCGCCTCGCCAGCGACGAATTTCAGGGCCGCGCGCCGGGGACGGAAGGCGAACGGCTGACGATCAACTATATCGCCGAGCAGCTGGCGGCCCGGGGCCTCGAGCCGGCGGGCGCGGACGGCACATGGTTCCAGCCGGTCCGCCTCGTCGAGCGCCGCCCGCAAAGCACCGAGGTGAGCTTTACGCTCAATGGCTCGCCGGTGGCGGTCGAGGCCGGCGATATCCTGCTCGCGGGCAAGGACGCCGTGGAGGCGCTCGCCGACGCGCGCGTCATCTTCGCGGGCCACGGCGTCAGGATGCCCGAGCGCGGCATCGACCAGCTCGCCGGCGCCGACTTCCGCGGCGCGGTCGCCTTGATCCTTGGGCAGGGGCCGCGGGTCGAGGGATTCCCGCCGATCAACGAACGGGCGCGGATGCTGTTCGAGGCCGGCGCCGCCGCCGTGCTCACCATCGTCGACGCCGAGCTGCCCTGGGAGCTGCTGGTCCGCCAGTTCCGCAGGCCCTCGACCCGCCTCGAATCGGTTCCGGTACCGGAGATCGCCGGCTTGATCCGGATCGGCGCCGTCCAGCGGCTGGTCGCGGCGGCGGGGGGCGATTTCGCCGCCATGCTCAACCAGCAGCAGGGCCCGTCCTTCCGCTCGGTCACGCTGCCGGTGCGGGTCTCGATCAATGTGGCGACCCAGATCCAGAGCTATGCGAGCAACAACGTCGTGGGCCGGCTGCGCGGCGGCGCGCGGACCGGCGAGAATCTGCTGCTCCTCGCCCATTGGGACCATTTCGGCACCTGCATGCCCGAAGGAGCGCCCGACCGGATCTGCAACGGAGCCGTCGACAATGCGAGCGGCATCGCGATGATGATCGAGGTGGCCGGGCGGCTCGCCGTCCAGCCGCGCCCGCAGCGCGACGTCTTGTTTCTTGCCACCACCTCGGAAGAGGTCGGCCTGCTCGGCGCCGAATATTTCGCCGCGCACCCCGTGGTCCCGCTCGATTCGATCCAGGTCGCGATCAACATGGACACCGTGGCGCTCCACCCCGCAGGCGAACCGGTGGCGGTGATGGGGCGCGGCATCCCGGCGCTCGACGCGGCGATCGACGCGACGGTCGCGGCGGCCGGGCGCAGGCTCGACAACGACAATGAGGCGGCCGAGTTCATCCAGCGCCAGGACGGCTGGAGGCTGACCCAGGCGGGCGTCCCGGCGATCATGGTCGGGGGGTCGTTTTCGAACATGACCCTGCTCAACGCCTTCCTCTCGGGCCGCTACCACAAGCCCGACGACCAGGCCGACGACCGGCTCGTGCTCGACGGCGCCGCCGAAGACGCCAACCTCACCGTCGCCCTGGTCCGCAGGCTCGCCGACCCCGCCCAGTATCGGCGCCCGCCAAGGCCGGCGCCATGAGCGCCGCCGACATCCCGCTGGGCCTGACCTTCGACGACGTGCTGCTGAAGCCCGCGGCGTCGAGCGTGATGCCGAGCCAGGCCGATACGCGGAGCCGGCTTACCAGGGATATCGCGCTCAACATTCCGGTCCTCTCCTCGGCGATGGACACGGTGACCGGCGCGGAAATGGCGATCGTGATGGCGCAATTGGGCGGCCTCGGCGTGCTCCACCGCAACATGGAGGTGGCCGAGCAGGCGTCCGCGGTGCGCCGGGTCAAGCGTTACGAAAGCGGCATGGTCGTCAACCCGATCACCATGACCCCCGACCAGAGTCTGGCCGACGCGCTCGAGCTGATGGCGCGCCACCGGATCTCCGGCATCCCGGTCACCGAGAAGGACGGCCGCCTGGTCGGCATCCTCACCAACCGCGACGTCCGCTTCGCCGAAAATCCGCGCCAGCCCGTCGCCGAGCTGATGACCCGGGAGAATCTCGCCACGGTGGGCCCCGGAGTCACCCAGGAGGAAGCCCGCCGCCAGCTCCACCAGCGGCGGATCGAGAAGCTGCTGGTCGTCGACGAGGGCGGGCGGTGCATCGGCCTGATTACGGTCAAGGACATCGAGAAGGCCGTGGCCCATCCCGACGCGACCAAGGATGGTACGGGGCGGCTGCGCGTCGCCGCGGCGACCACGGTCGGCGATGCCGGGTTCGAACGGTCCGAGGCGCTGATCGACGCCGAATGCGACCTCATTGTCATCGACACCGCCCACGGCCACAATCGGGACGTCGCCGCGGCGGTCGAACGGATCCGCAAGCATTCGAACGCGGTCCAGATCGTCGCCGGCAACGTCGCCACGGCCGAGGCCACAAGGGCGCTGATCGGCGCCGGCGCGGATGCGGTGAAGGTGGGCATCGGCCCCGGTTCGATCTGCACGACGCGCGTCGTCGCCGGCGTCGGCGTGCCGCAATTGACCGCGATCCTCGATTCGGCGGGCGCGGCGGCGGAGAGCGGGACGCCGGTCATCGCCGACGGCGGCATCAGAACCAGCGGCGACGTCGCCAAGGCGATCGCGGCGGGCGCGTCGGCGGTGATGATCGGCTCGCTCCTCGCGGGCACGGAAGAGGCGCCGGGCGAGACCTTCCTCTACCAGGGCCAAGCCTACAAATCCTATCGCGGCATGGGCTCGGTGGGCGCGATGGCGCGAGGCTCGGCCGACCGATATTTCCAGCAGGACATCAAGGACCAGCTGAAGCTCGTGCCCGAGGGGATCGAGGGCCAGGTCCCCTACAAGGGCCATGCGGCCGACGTGATCCACCAGCTGGTCGGCGGGGTGAAGGCTGCGATGGGCTATACCGGCGCCGCCACGATTCCCGACCTGCAGCGGGCCGAATTCATCCGCATCACCAATGCCGGCCTTCGCGAAAGCCACGTCCACGACGTCACCATCACCCGCGAAGCGCCCAATTACCCGCTGCGGTGACCCCGCCGGCCCGCCTCCAGGCCGCGATCGAGCTCGTTGACTCGGTGATCGAGGCCGCCCGCGAAAGCGGCCCGGCGGCGGACACGCTCATCGCCCGCTATTTCAAGACCCGCCGCTATGCGGGCTCCGGGGACCGCCGCGCGGTCCGCGAGCTTGTCTTCCGCGCCATCCGGCGCGCCGGCGAGCGGCCGGTTTCGGGCCGGGCCGCCCTGCTCGGCCTCGACGACCTCCTGCCTTTGTTCGACGGCTCGCCCCATGGGCCCGCCGCGGTGGCGCCTGGCGAGCCGGTCGCCGAGGCCGGCATCGCGCCCGCCTGGCTGCTCGCGCGCTTCGATCCCGTCGTCGCGCCGGACGAGCTCCCCGCTTTGCTCGAGCGCGCGCCGCTCGACCTGCGCGTCAACCGGCTCAGGGGGACGCGGACCGAGGCGATGGCGATCCTGCGCGAGGCGGTGCCGACGCCGCATTCGCCGCTCGGCCTGCGCCTGCCCGACGGCTTCCAGATTGCGCAGGACGGCCTCGTCGAAATTCAGGATGAAGGCAGCCAGCTGATCGGCTTCGCCTGCGCGCCCGCGCCCGGCATGCTCGTCGTCGACCTGTGCGCCGGCGCCGGCGGCAAGACGCTGGCGCTCGCCGCCGACATGGCGAACGAGGGCCGGCTGGTCGCCTGCGATACCGACCGCGGCCGCCTGTCGCGCCTGCCGCAGCGCCTGGCCAGAGCCGGCGTCACCATCGCCGAAACGCGGCTGCTCGACCCCGGCCGCGAGGCCGAAGCGCTCGCCGATCTCGCCGGCATGGCGGATCTGGTGCTGGTCGACGCGCCCTGCTCGGGCAGCGGCACCTGGCGGCGCAACCCCGAAACGCGCTGGCGGGTCACGCCGGAACGGCTGGAGCGCCTTACCGCCCTCCAGGCCCGGCTGCTCGACCTCGCCACGCCCCTGCTCAAGCCTGGCGGCGCGCTCGTCTATGCGGTCTGTTCGCTGCTCGCAGAAGAGGGCAGGGACCAGGCCGAAGCCCTGGCGCGTCGTTCATCGCTGGTTCCGGAACCGGTTTCTATCGCGGCCGGACGGCCCGCCGGGGCGGGCAGATTGCTCAGTCCGGCCCGGGACGGGACCGACGGCTTTTTCGTCGCGCGCTGGCGCCGGCCATGCTAGGCGTCCGGCCTGACAGGAAAATGGAGTCTTTGATGCGCCTGATGCCGATTGCCCTTACGCTGGCCATCGCGGCCGCGACCATCGCCAGCGCGGGGAACGGGCAGCGCCCCGACGACCAGATCGATCCGCGCTCCACGGCCCTGGTCGACCAGGCGCGCGCGGCGAGCGCCGCCGGCCGCCACAACGACGCGATCGACCTGCTCGAGACCGCACTCGCGGTCGATCCCGGCAATCGCGCCGCCTATATCGCTTTGGGCCGGGTTGCCCAGGCGCAGCGCCTGCCCGGCAAGGCGGTCCGCTATTATGCCGATGCGCTGAGGCTCGAGCCCAACGACGTCAACGCGCTCGCCGGCCAGGGCGAAGCCTTCGTCCAGCGCGGCGCGGTCGAGCGCGCCCGCCGCAACCTCGCCCGGGTGCAGAGCCTGTGCCGCCAGCCCTGCCCGCAGGCGCAACAGCTCGCCGGGGTGATCCAGCGCGGCCCGCCCGCCGAGGTGCTCGCCGCGCAACGCCCGGAGCAGGGCGCCCCGCCGACAGAAGCGCCGAGGCCGCGCGGGAACTAGACCGCGATCAGCCGCGCGATCGCGACGAAGTCCTCAACAGCCAGCGTTTCCGCCCGCCGTTCGGGATCGATGCCGAGCGTTGCCAGCGCCTCGAGGGCTGCCGGGATTGACACAAGCGAACGCCGCAGCATCTTCCTGCGCTGGCCGAACGCGGCCGCGGTCAGCCGCTCGAGCGACGCCGCGGTTACGCCCTCCGGCTGCGCGCCGGGGACGATGTGGACCACCGCCGACATCACCTTGGGCGGAGGCACGAAGGCCGAGCGATGGACCTTCATCGCGAGCTTCGCCTGCGACCGCCACTGGGCGAGCACCGACAGCCGCCCATAGGCCCCGCTTCCCGGCCTGGCGACGATCCGTTCGGCGACCTCGCGCTGGAACATGAGGGTCAGCGAGCGCCACCAGGGCGGCCAGCTCTCGCCCCCGAGCCAGCGCACCATGAGCGCGGTTCCGACATTGTAGGGGAGGTTGGCGACGACATGGGCCGGCCCGGCCGCAGCCGCCTCGTCGACCGCCATCGCGTCGCCTTCGACGATCCTGAGCCGGCCTGGAAAGGCCTCGGCGAGCTCGGCGAGCGGCGCCAGGCAGCGCCGGTCCCGCTCGACCGCGACCACCTGCGCCCCGGCGCGGAGCAAGGCGCGAGTCAGGCCGCCGGGGCCAGGTCCGACTTCGTAGACGCTCTCGCCCGCCAACGGCCCCGGCACCCGCGCGATCCGGTCCAGCAATTGCTCGTCGAGGAGAAAATTCTGGCCGAGCGCCTTCGACGCGCTGAGCCCGTGGCGCGCGATCACGTCGCGCAGCGGGGGCAAATCGGCGGACCCCCTCACGCCGAAGCGAGCCGCCGCGCGCACTCCCCGGCCGTGCGGATGGCGGCGATCATCGCGCCGGGATCGGCGATGCCCTTGCCGGCAATATCGAAGGCGGTGCCGTGATCGGGCGAGGTGCGCACGATCGGCAGGCCCAGCGTCACGTTGATGCCGTCGTCGAAATGCAGCGTTTTGAGCGGGATCAGCGCCTGATCGTGGTACATGCACAGGGCCAGATCGTAATCGCGCCGCCGGCGCTCGCAGAACATGATGTCGGGCGCGTGCGGCCCGCTCACGTCATGGCCGTCCTCGCGCAGCCGCTCGATCGCCGGCGAGATGACATCGGACTCTTCGCTGCCGAGCGATCCAGCCTCGCCGGCATGCGGGTTCAAGCCGGCAACGGCGACGCGCGGAGCCTCGATGCCGAACTGGCGCTGCAGGCCGCGAATCGCGGCCCGCCCCTTGGCCACGATCGCGTCGATCGTGAGCAGCTCCGGCACGTCGCGCAGGGGAACGTGGGTGGTGACGGGCACGACGCGCAGGGTCGGTCCGGCGAGCATCATCGCCACGAGGTCGCTGGCGACGCCGCAGCGTTCCGCGACGAATTCGGTCTGGCCGGGATGGACGAAGCCGATCGCGTAGAGCTGCGCCTTGGAGACGGGCCCGGTGACCAGCGCCGAGGCGGCGCCCGACCGGGTCAGCCCGACCGCGAATTCGAGCGCGTCGAGGCTGTTGCGCGCGCCTTCCATATCGGGCTGGCCGGGGGTGACCGCCGTGCTGCTCGCGACGCGGATGACGGGCAAGGCGTGTGCGAACCGCTCGCGCGCCTCGGCGGGATCGCCGACGACCGCGACCGGGCCGTCCCACACCGCCTCGATCGCAGACACGCTGCCGACCGCGAAGAAAGGCGGAAGCGACGCGCTGTGGCGGGCTTCCCAACTCTTAGAAATCACTTCCGCCCCGATGCCCGCCGGGTCTCCCAGCGCGACCGCGAGGGGGATGTCGGCTCCGTCAGCGATAATCGATCACCGCGTCGCGCCTGAGATCGCGCAGGTAGCGCTGCGCGCGGCGGTTCACCCGCTCTTCCTCGAGCCGGCGCTGGATGACTTCGGCATTGGGGCCCGCCGCCGGTTCCGGATCGTCGCGTCCGCACAGGACGAGGACGCTGATCCGGTCGGCGGAACCGAACGGCTGGGTCGCCTGGACGATGCTGAGCGCGAGCAGCATCTGCTGGAGCGCCACCGGCAGCTCGCGCACCCGGACCTGATCGTTGGAAATAAGCTCGGCCCCGAGCGTCTGGGCGGTGGCCGCCGCGCCGCCGCAGCCGCCCATCGCCTGCGTCGCCTCGCCGAGCTGCCGCCCGCGGGCCTCGAGCTGCGCCCGCGCGGTCCCCGCCGGCGGCGTGATCGACATCTGCATCAGGCTCAACACCGCGTCGCGCGGATCGGCGACCAGGACCTGGCGCGTGTCGGCGACGGCGACGATCGAATAACCGCCCGGAACCGGGATCGGCGCGCTCACCGACCCGACCGGCATCTGGGTCACCAGAGCGGACAGCTCGTCGGGAAGCTGGCCGATCTGGACCCAGCCGAGGTCGCCGCCCAGGGCCGCCGTGGACGCTTCGGAATATTGGCGGGCGTAAGCGGCGAAGGAGGCGCCGGCGCGGATCTGCTCCACGATCCGGGCCGCGTTCGCCAGTGCTTCCGCCGCCGTCTCGGGCGTCGACGACAGGAAGATTTCGGCGACCCGATATTCGGTGGTGCCGCGGGTGGCGTTCAACCGGGCGATCACCGCCTGGACCTCGTCCTCGCCGACGTTGACGAACGGCTCGATCCAGCGGCGCTGCAGCCGCTGCCAGGAAAGCTCGCCGCGGATCTGGCGCTTCATCGAGCGCTCGGACGAGCCGATCGAGCGCAGATAGGCGCTGAACGAAGCGGGGCTCTGCCGGAAGTTCTGGGCGAAACGTTCGTAATATTGTGTGATCTCGCGCTCCTCGACGACGAGCTCCTGTTGCACCGCGGCCTGAATCTGCAGCGCCTCGTCGATCAAATTGCGCAGGACCTGGGCACGGAAACGCTCAATCTCCTCGGGCGGCAGCTGGATCTGGTTCGAGGTGATGATGAGCGCCATCCGCTGATCGATGTCGCTGCCGGTGATGACGTCGCCGTTGACGATCGCGGTCGCCTTGCGGACGCCGGGCTCCTGCTTGCCGACGAACTGGACGTTGTCGGGGATGTTGAGGCCGGTCCGCGGCGCGCCGCCTTGCCCCCCGCCGCCCTGGGCCGCCGCGACTGCGGAAAGGACCGGCGCGATCACAATGATCGCCGCCTTCGCCAAACTACCGAGCTTCATCATTCCTCCAGTGAAAGCAGGCCCCTAACCTGCGCCCAATTTGCTGAACCGCAGCTTAGCGGACCCTTGCGTCCGCCCTTAGCGTCCAAGATTGCGGAGCGCCACCCGAATGAGGAAGCTGTCGCCGCGCCGGGCGTCCCCGCTCGTCTCATAGTCGCGCCGCCAGGTCAGGCCAAGCTCGATGCAATCGTCGTCGTAGAGGATGCCGAGGCGGTGGCGGATCGGCTCGAACCCGTCGGCAATAGAGAGCGGATCCTCCTGCCGGCTGGAAAGGTCGATGACGGCCGAGCCGAACACCGACCAGTAACGGGCGAAGCCGATCCGGCCGCCGAACCTCACCTCTTCGCGGTCGCGCAAATCCTCGATCGCCGGATCGATGTTCCGGTCGAGCCGCAAATAGCCGATCGTCGCATAGGTCCGGCGGCCGCCGACCACGGCGTCGACCTCGTTGCGCCGGAGCGCCAGGCTGTCCTTGTCGATGCGAAAGCGGTGGGTGAGGCTGACGAACCGGCCGACGCGCAGATCGGTGCGGCCGACGATGTCGGACAAGCGTCCGGAAAGGCCGGTGCCGGACGGCAGGATGGCGGCGCGCCGGCTGAGGCGGTAGCTCTGGCCGATCGTCGTGCGGAACGAGACGCTGGGCAAATCGACCGCCCAGTCGGCCCCGTAGGTCGCCCGCACCCCGTCCTCCCAGCGGTCGTAGCCGGGAAAGCGATTGAGGGCGAACAGGTTGGAATCCTCGAGGTCGACCGAACGCGCGTCTTCGTTGGGAATGTCCATATTCTCGGTCGGCGGCGAGGCGACGACCTGGAGACGGGGCGTGAAGCGGTGGGTGCCGCCTATGAACTCGCCGACGAACGGCCATTTCAAGTCGGCGGCGAACGCGCCGATGAAGCGGCCGCTCCAGCCTTCCCGACCGCGATAGCTGATTGTCTGGGTGAGCAGGGTGTCGCTGGCGTGATAGACGTCCCCACGCGCGAAAGCGGTCAGCACCAGCTCCTGGCCCAGGGGCGTTATCGCGCGCCGGTCCCAGCGCGCGCTCATGAAGGCGCGCTGGCTGTCCTGGCCTTCGGTCCGCAGGATGGCGAGGCTGTTGGCCTGGAACTCGATCCTGCCGCCGAGCAGGGGATCGGCGATGCGCCAGCGCGCGTCGATCGCGGGCAGGGCGATCGGCTGCATGCCGTCAACGTCGGTCGTGCGCAGCCCCTCGAACGCCCAGCCGGCGATCGAGATGTAGCTGTCCTCGGTGACCCTTTCGGCATTGACGAAGGAGCGCAGCCGATCGTCGCGGGAAATGTCGTAGCGGCGCATGAAGGTGCGGTCGGTGGCGTAGCGGCCGAAGGCGGTAAGCGTCCAGCGCGGCGAGAGAATGAAGCGGCCGCCGCCCTCGATATAGGCGCGCAGCCCCTCGTCGCCTCCCGGCGGCTCCGGGAATTCCGGATTGAGCTGCAGCCGCGACCCATGGGTCACATAGCCGCGCACCTGGAAGGCGCCGAAGGACGTTAATTGGCGATATTCGGCCTCGAGCATCGGCAGCACGCCGGTATAGACGTGCGGCGTGATCGTGGCGTCCCGATTGGGGGCGAACCGGATATAATAAGGCGCGCTCAATTCGAGGCCGTTGCGCCGGCTGTACCTGATCTCCGGAACCAGGAATCCGCTGCCGCCGCCCTGGCTGCCGTCGGGATGCGAGAGGCCCGGCAGACCGAGCACCGGCATTCCGAACAGGTTCAGGGTCGCGCCCTGGTAGGAGATGCGGTGGCGGACCGGGTCGTGGACCACTCGGACCGCGTTGATCTGCCAGGTCGGGTCTTTCGGGCAGCCGTCGGCCGAGACCACCTCGCAGGCCGTGTAGGCGGCGCGGTGCAGGGTGGTGACGCCGTCCCGCCGCGTTGCTTCGACCGCCGCCAGCCGGCCGCCGTCGGCGAGCACGATCAGGAGATTCTGGACGACGCCATCGCGTAGCGTGTCCTCGAGGACGACGGAATCGCCATAAGCGACGTCGCCGCCCGGATTGGTGATGCGCACGCCGCCTTCGGCCCGGACCTCGCCGGTTACCCGGTTCCAGCTGACGGAATCCGCGCGCAGATTATAGCCTTCGCGGTTCATGCGAACCTCGCCGGCCGCGGTGACGATGTCGGCATCCCCGTCATAGCTGAGCCGGTCGGCGCTGAACGCGACCTCGGCGGGAGTCTCTTCGGCGGGGGCAGGCGGCTCCTGAGCCAGCGCCGCGCAAGGGGCGCTCAGCAGCAAGGGGAGCGCGGTCCGGCAAATCAATCGAAACGTTTTCACAGGACCCGCTTTGCCCGAGGCGATGCCCAGCCTATTGCACCTGAGGCGGCTCCCTGCAATGGCGCAGCGTCGGCCTTCCCAAATCGGCCGCTTCAGGAGATGCAAGCCCGTGCTCAAGGTCAGTTTCGCCGCGAAGCGCCCGCAAGGCGCCTATGCGCTCGCCATTCCGGTCCGCGGCGAGGACATGCTGCACGACCGGCTCGCCGGGCTCGACGAGGCGGCGCGGGGGCTCGCGGTCCGGTCGGCCGAGGCCCAGCGCTTCGAGCGCGAGGTGGGGGCCATCGCGGAGACCTTCCTCGCCGAGGGCGATGCGGTTCGCCGGCTGCTGATCGTCGGCCTGGGCGGCCAGCAAAACGAGAACGCGATTTGGGAGAAAGCCGGCGGCGCCCTGAGCGCGCGGCTCCTCGTCTCGGGCGAGACCCGCCTCGTCGTCGATCTCGGCGGCCTCAAGGCGGGCGGCGAGAGCGCCGCCCGGCTCGCTTTCGGCGCCGCGGCGCGCAGCTGGCGCTACGATCATTACCGCACCAGGCTGGGCCGCAAGCAGAAGCCGACGCTCGAGGAGCTGATCGTCGTCGGGGCCGGCGACGGCGCCCAAAAGGAATGGGCGCACATGGCCGCGGTCCTGGAGGGCCTCAGCCTCACCCGCACGCTGGTCACCGAGCCCGCCAACATCGTCTATCCCGAGAGCTTCGTCGCGCGCTGCCGGGCGGCGATGGAAGGGCTGGAGGTCGCGTTCGAGACGCTCGACGAAAAGGCGATGGCCAAGCTCGGCATGGGCGCCCTCCTCGGCGTCGCTCAGGGCTCGGTCCGGCCGCCGCGCCTTCTCGTGATGCGCTGGATGGGCGGCAAGGCGGGCGCGAAGCCGGTCGTCTTCGTCGGCAAGGGCATCACCTTCGATACCGGCGGAATCTCGATCAAGCCGGCGCTCGGCATGGAAGCGATGAAATGGGACATGGGCGGCGCCGGAGCGGTCGCCGGCCTGATCCTGTCGCTCGCCACCCGCAAGGCCAAGGCCAACGTGATCGGCGTCTGCGCGCTCGCCGAGAACATGCCCGACGGCAACGCCCAGCGGCCGGGCGACGTGGTAACGTCGATGTCCGGCCAGACGATCGAGGTGATCAACACCGACGCCGAAGGCCGGCTCGTCCTCGCCGACGCCATGACCTGGGCGCAGCGCGAATTGAAGCCCGAGATCATGGTCGATCTCGCCACCCTGACCGGCGCCATGATCATCAGCCTGGGCCACGAATATGCCGGCATGTTCTCGAACGACGACGGGCTCGCCGACAAGCTCTTCGCGGCCGGCAAGGCGAGCGGCGACCTGTTGTGGCGGCTGCCGATGGGCGAAGCCTATAACAAGATCATGGATTCGCAGATCGCCGACATGAAGAACAGCGCGTCGCGCGAAGGCGGATCGATCACCGCCGCCTGCTTCCTCGAACGCTTCGTCGAGGAGGGCGTCAAATGGGCCCATCTCGACATAGCCGGCATGGTCTGGACCGACAAAGCGAGCCACCTCTACGACAAGGGCGCGACCGGCTTCGGGGTCGCCCTGCTCGACCGCTACGTCGCCGACAATCACGAGGGGTAGGGCGAGGCCTGTTCGGCTTGCCCTCCCGGCGCGCGCCGTCTAGGGAGCCGGCCCAACCGATCCCCCCAATCACGGAGCTTCAGCAGGCCATGGCCGAGCGTACCTTTTCGATCATCAAGCCCGACGCAACCCGACGCAACCGCACCGGCGCAATCACCGCGATGCTGGAGGAAGCGGGCCTGCGCGTGGTCGCCTCCCGCCGCATCCGGATGACCACCGAGCAGGCCGAAGGCTTTTACGCCGTCCACCGCGAGCGGCCCTTCTTCAACGACCTCGTCCGCTTCATGACGTCGGGCCCCGTGGTCGTGCAGGTGCTCGAGGGCGAGAATGCCGTCGCCAGGAACCGCGAAGTGATGGGCGCGACCAACCCCGCCGATGCCGAGGAAGGGACGATCCGCAAGGTCCACGCCGAATCGATCGAGGCGAACAGCGTCCACGGCTCGGACAGCGCGGAGAATGCGCTGATCGAGATCGACTTCTTCTTCAGGCCCGACGAGATCGTCGGCTAACGGCGCGACCGCCACAGATCGTTTATGCGGTTCTTCGCGGCCTCGGGATTGTCCGCGCCTCTCAGATTGAGTCGCGAAAGCCCGCGCAATCGGACTTCGCGGCTGTCGAACAGGCCGCCGCCTTCCACCCGATAGACGATGTAATAAACGGCCGTGTCGGTGAACAGCGCGCCGTCGCGATAGAATCGCGTGGTGATGGCGACCGGCACCCGCCGGTCCGCATCACGGGCTTCCGCCTGCTCGTCCTCGTTGGCGGCCGCGCGCAGGATCTGCCGACGGAACCATGCGGCCTCGAGACGCGGGTCGGCCATGATCTCCACCGGCGTCACCGCCAAGGCCGTGGGAAAGACGATCGCCTGGCTTTGGATCGTCTGTTCGGAATCGGCGGGAGCCAGGCTGAGCCGTTCGCCGCCCCGGTCGGGAGTGCCCCGCAGGACCATATTCGAGGCCTGGGCCAGCGCCTGCTTGCGCGCCGTGACCTTGTCCGTCTCTTCGCCGGTCCGCTCCTGGTAGCTGTTCCAAAGCGCCACGCCCGAGATCAGCAAGCCCGCGACCGCAACGATTTCGGCCAGGTTTATCCACCGCCGGCGCGTCGCGGCGGCCTCCGCCGCTTCCATCCGCTGGTCGGGATCGTCAGTCGTCACGGCCGGCCTCCCCATCCATTTGCCGCAGCGCCCGGCAATATTCCTCGAGCGCGATCGGGTAGAGGCGGTGCTCCTCCTCGAGCACGCGCGCGGCGAGGGTTTCGGGGTCGTCGCGGGGGCGGATCTTCACCTTGGCCTGGGCGATGACCGGGCCCGAATCGAGCTCGGGCGTCACCACATGGACCGAGCAGCCGGCAAATTCGTCGCCCGCGACCAGCGCCCGGCGATGGGTGTCGAGCCCCTTGTGCGCGGGGAGCAGGCTCGGGTGGATGTTGAGAATCCGCCCCTCCCATTTCTCCACGAAGGCGTTCGAGAGCAGCCGCATGTAGCCGGCGAGCGCGATCAGCTCGACGTCACGGTCGCGCAGCACCGAATCGAGCAGGGCGTCGAACGCGTCGCGCTCGATGCCGTCATGGCTCCTCGCCCAGGTCGCGATCCCCAGCCGCCTGGCCAGGACCAGCCCGCGCGCGGCCGGCGCGTTCGACGCCGCCAGGACGATCCGGTAGGCGCGCTCGGGGTCGCGCCTTTTGTGCTCCGACAAGGCCAGCATGTTCGAGCCGCGCCCGGAGAGCAGGACCGCGACCCGGACAGGATCAGCCATGATGGGTCGCCGTCCACGCGACTCTGGCGCTCCACGTACCGGCCGGTCCGGCGACGGTACAGCCCCTGCGCCCGCTCTCGATCCGGCCGATTTCGAGGACTGTTTCCCCCAATCTTTCAATAGCTTCTGAGATATTCTTCACATCGTCTTGCGGCACGATCAGTGCCATGCCGATGCCGCAATTGAAGGTGCGCGCGAGCTCCTCCGGCTCGATATTGCCCTGGGCCTGGAGGAAGGCCATGAGCGGCGGCTGCGCCCAGGCCCCGGCCTCGATGCGCGCATGGAGGCCCTCGGGCAGCACGCGGGGGACGTTTTCGAGCAGGCCGCCGCCGGTGATGTGCGCCAGCGCGGCGATCCCGCCCGCGCGGATCGCGGGCAGCAGCGCCTTTACATAGATGCGCGTCGGCGCCAGCAGCGCCTCGATCAGCAGACGGTCGCGGTCGAACGGCGCCGGCCGGTCGAGCTTCCAGTCCTTGTCGGCGGCGAGCCGGCGGACCAGGGAGAAGCCGTTGGAGTGCACGCCCGACGACGCCAGGCCGAGAATGACGTCACCCGCCTTCACCCTGTCGCCGGTGAGCGCCCCGCCGCGCTCGACCGCGCCGACGCAGAAGCCGGCCAGATCGTAGTCGCCCTCGGCGTACATCCCCGGCATTTCCGCCGTCTCGCCGCCGATCAGCGCGCAGCCCGCCTGGCGGCAGCCTTCGGCGATCGAGGCGATCACCCGCTCCGACACGCGCGCGTCGAGCCGTCCACACGCGAAATAATCGAGGAAGAAGAGCGGCTCGGCGCCCAGGACGATGAGATCGTTGGCGCACATCGCGACCAGATCGATGCCGACGCCGTCGTGGCGGCCGCTGTCGATGGCGAGCTTCAGCTTGGTGCCGACGCCGTCATTGGCCGCGACCAGCAGCGGGTCGCGATACCCCGCCGCCTTCAAATCGAAAAAGCCGCCGAAACCGCCGAGCGCGGCATCCGCTCCGGGCCGGGCGGTCGCCCTGGCGAGCGGCGCGATGGCCCTGACCAGCGCGTTGCCGGCGGCGATGTCGACGCCCGCTTTCGCGTAGGTGTAGCTTTCTTCCTCGCCCATAAAGCCGCCTAGCCATTACCCGCTTGGATTTCCACGGCCAACTCGCCAAAAGACGCGCGTGAAGCTCGTCCGCCGCCCGCTTGTTCTGCTGATTCCGGTCGCGGCGCTGCTCCTCGCCGTCGGCGGGGGCATCCTCTACGCGCAGCTCGAGGGCGCGGACCGCGGCATCCCGCCGGTGGACAGCGCCAGCAATTTCGAGATTCTCGGCGTCGAGGTCGACGTCGCCGCCGCCAATGCCGAGGCGGCGCGGGTCGAAGGCTGGCGCCGCGCCCAGGCGCTCGGCTGGAAGATGCTCTGGGCGCGCACCCACAACCGCCCCGCCGGCCAGGCGCCCGATCTCCCCGAATCGGTGCTGAGCGGGATCGTGTCGGGCATCATCATCGAGCAGGAGCAGATCGGCCCGACCCGCTACATCGCCCGCCTGGGCGTCCTCTTCGATCGCGCCCGCACCGGCCAGCTGCTCGGCGTTTCGGGGCTCGCCACCCGCTCGGCGCCGCTGCTCCTGATCCCGGTCATGTCGACCGGCTCGGCCGCCTACAGCTTCGAATATCGCAACGAATGGCAGCGCGCCTGGGCGCAGTTCCGCACCGCCGGCAGCCCGATCGACTATGTCCGTCCCTCGGGATCGGGCATCGATCCGCTGCTGCTGAACCTCGCCCAGACCCGGCGGCGGGGCCGCGGCTGGTGGCGCATGCTGCTCGATCAATATGGCGCCGCCGACATCGTCGTCGCCGAGGTCGAGGTGCGCCGGCTCTATCCGGGCGGCCCCGCGGTGGGCGTCTTCACGGCGCGCTACGGCCCCGACAACCAGTATCTCGGCCGTTTCGCCCTGCGGGTGCCGAGCGGCACGGGACTGCCCCGTATGCTCGAGGAGGGCGTGCGGCGGATGGACGCCCTCTACGCTTCGGCGCTCGAGCGCGGCCTGCTCAGGCCCGACCCGACGCTGGTGATCGTGGCGCCGCCGCTGCCGCCGATCCTGGAGGAGGTTGCCGAGGATCCGCTGGCCGAGGAAACCGCCCCGTCGGTCCCGACCGGCACGGTCACCAGCTTCAACGTCCAGGTCGCGACGCCCGACGCCGGCTCGGTCCAGCAGGCCGAAGTGTCGGTCAGCCGCGCCGACGGCGTCACTTCGGCGATCACCACAAGTCTCGCTTTGGGCGGCACCTCGGTGATGCGGGTGGGCTATGCCGGCGGCGACGCCGCCGCCTTTCAGGCCGCGCTTCGCGCGCAGGGCTGGCAAGTCTCCGTGGTCAATGGCAATACGTTGAGGATTTCGCGATAGGGGCAGCTGTGGCCATGAACCAGATCGCGCTCCCGTTCGCCTGGCCGGTGGCGGACAAAGAGGAGGATTTCCTTCTCTCGGACGCGAATCGCGCCGCTTTCGATCATATGACGCGCTGGTCGCTCTGGCCGGTCATGGCCACGCTGGTCACCGGGCCGCGCAAGTCGGGGCGCAGCCTGCTCGGCCGGATCTTCGTCCGCAAGACCGGCGGCCGCCTGTTCGACAATGCCGAGAGCCACGAGGAAGAAGCGCTGTTCCACGCCTGGAACGACGCGCAGGCGCGGCGCAAGCCGCTCCTGATCGTCGCCGATGCGCCGCCCCCGGCCTGGCAAATCCGCCTGCCGGACCTGCGCTCGCGCCTCGCCGCCACGCCCCAGGTCGAGATCCGCGCGCCCGACGACGCCCTGCTCGGCCAGCTCATCCTCAAGCTGCTCGGCGACCGCGGCATCGCGGCGCCGGCCGAATTGGCCGATTTTCTGGTCCCGCGCGTTGAACGCAGCTATGTGGCAATCCTCATGATCGTCGACATCCTCGACCGGGTGATGCTCTCGCACCACCGCCGGATGACCGTCCCGCTGGCCAAGAAGGCGCTGGACGAAGCCGGCCTGATCTTCCGCGCCAGGAGCGCCGGCTGACGTCATGGCCCATTCCGTCACCATCCCGGCCAACGATGCCGAGGCGCAGGAGAGCGTTCAGGCGCCGGCCTCGCGCTACTTCAACCGCGAGCTCTCCTGGCTCGCCTTCAACCGGCGCGTGCTCGAGGAAGCGTGCAACCCGGCCCATCCCTTGCTTGAGCGGCTGCGCTTCCTGTCGATCTCGGGCAGCAATATCGACGAATTCTTCATGGTGCGGGTCGCGGGACTCAAGGGCCAGCAGCTGGCCGGGGTCGAGGAGCATTCGGCCGACGGCCTAAGCCCCGGCCAGCAGCTCGCCGCCATCGCCAGCGAAGCGGACGCGCTGACCGCGAGCCAGCAGCAGGTCTGGCGGGAATTGCGCGAGGCGCTGCGCGGCGCCGGCGTCACGGTGCTCGGCAATGCCGACATCAGCGAGGCCGACGACGAATGGCTCGAGCGCCATTTCGACGACCACATCTCCCGCGTGCTGACCCCGCAGGCCATCGATCCGTCGCACCCGTTCCCGTTCATCCCCAACCGGGGATTCTCGCTGATCTTCGACCTGCGCCGAATTTCCGACGGCGAACCGATCCGCGAGCTCCTGATGGTGCCCGCGGCGCTTCCGCGCTTCATCCGCCTGCCCGGGGAAGCCGCGCGCTACGTGCCGATCGAGACCGCGATCCGGCGCCAGATCGCCAAGCTCTTCCCGGGCTACAAATTGTTGGGCGGCGGCGCCTTTCGCATCATCCGCGACAGCGACATCGAGATCGAGGAGGAGGCCGAGGATCTCGTCCGCTTCTTCCGCACCGCGCTGAAACGGCGGCGGCGGGGCAGGGTGATTCGCCTTAAGCTCGAGGCCGATATCCCGGACGACCTCGAAGCGCTGGTCCGCGAAGGCCTGGACGCCAGCGACGCTCTGGTCTTCGAATCGACCGGCTTCCTCGGCATCGCCGACCTCGCCTTGCTGGTCGAGGAAGACCGGCCCGATCTCAAATTTCCGCCCTACACGCCGCGCTTCCCCGAGCGGATCCGCGAATATGACGGCGATTGCTTCGCCGCCATCCGGGCCAAGGACATCGTCGTCCACCACCCTTATGAGAGCTTCGACGTCGTCGTCGCCTTCCTTCGCCAGGCCGCCGCCGATCCCGGCGTCGTCGCGATCAAGCAGACGCTCTACCGAGCCGGCAAGCAGTCGGCGGTGGTCAACGCGCTCATCGCCGCGGCCGAATCGGGCAAGTCGGTAACCGCTGTCGTCGAACTGAAGGCCCGCTTCGACGAGGAGCAGAATCTGACGTTGGCGAGCGCGCTCGAACGCGCCGGCGTCCAGGTCGTCTACGGCTTCATGGAGTGGAAGACCCATGCCAAGATGTCGATGGTGGTGCGGCGCGAGGAGGGCGGCTACCGCACCTACTGCCATCTCGGTACCGGCAATTACCATCCGGTCACGGCGCGCATCTATACCGACCTCTCCTTCTTCACCGCCGATCCCAGGGTCGGCAGCGACGTCGCCGACATCTTCAACTACATCACCGGCTATATCGAGCCGCGCGCGCTTGAGCTGATCAGCATGTCGCCGCGCGACCTGCGCGAGGACATCGGCGCACTGATCGATGCGGAGATCGACAACGTCCGCGCCGGTCGCCCCGGCGCGATCTGGGCGAAGCTGAATTCGATCGTCGATTCCGCGATCATCGACAAGCTCTACGAAGCGAGCCAGGCCGGAGTGCAGATCGATCTCATCATCCGCGGCATTTGCTGCCTGAGGCCCGGGGTCGCGGGGCTCTCCGAAAATATCCGCGTCAAATCGATCGTCGGCCGCTTCCTCGAGCACAGCCGCATCTGGTGCTTCGGCAATGGCGATGCGCTGCCCAATCGCGGCGCCAAGGTCTTCATCTCGTCGGCCGACTGGATGCCGCGCAACTTCGACCGGCGCGTCGAATTCGCGCTGCCGATCGAGAACGACACCGTGCACGCCCAGATCCTCGATCAGGTGATGGTCGCCAACGTGCTCGACGACGAGCAGAGCTGGGAGCTCGAGCCCGACGGCCGCTATGTGCGCCTCGAGCCGGGACCCGACGAGAAGCCGTTCAACCTCCATCATTATTTCATGACCAATCCCTCACTTTCCGGTCGGGGCGCGGCGCTGCGTTCGGGCGAGGCGACCCCGCGAACGCTGACGCTCCCCCGCGGCCAGCTTTAGGGGAAGGGGGCGGTGTTCGCGGAGCATCCGGTGGCGATCATCGACATCGGCTCCAACTCGGTCCGCCTCGTCGTCTATTCGGGCGCCACACGCATCCCTTCCGTCATCTTCAACGAAAAGGTGTTGGCCGGCCTCGGCAAGGGGGTCGGCGAGACCGGCGCGATCGACCCGGAAGCCGGGCGGCGCGCGCTGGCGGCGCTCGAGCGCTTTCACCTGCTGGTCGCGCAGATGAAGGTGGTGCGCACCCGCACGGTCGCCACCGCCGCCGTCCGTGAGGCCTCGAACGGGGTCGCTTTCCTCGATAGCGTGGAGGCCCTGGGCTTCGAGCCGCGCATCCTTTCGGGCGAAGAGGAAGGCAAGAGGGCGGGGCAGGGCGTGCTTTCCGCCATTCCCGACGCCGACGGCATCGTCGGCGATCTCGGCGGCGGCAGCCTGGAGCTCGTCGAAGTCTCGGCGGGCCGCGTCGGGCGCAGCGCCTCCCTTCCGCTCGGCGTGCTGCGTCTCGACCCCCTGGTGGAAAAGGGCTCGCTGACGAAGAAGGTCGCCAAGGCGGCCGCCGCGGCCGGCTTCGGGGGCGCGTGCGAGGGGCGCCCCTTCTACCTGGTCGGCGGCAGCTGGCGCGCGCTCGCCCGGCTCGACATGGCGCTGGCCGATCATCCGCTCCCGATCACCCAGCAATACGCAATGACGCCCGATCGCCCGTGCCAGCTTCGCGACATCCTGGCCAAGGTCGGCAAGGCCGATGTACCGGACCTTCCGTCCGTTTCCCTCTCCCGCTTCCCGACCCTGCCCAACGCCAATCTCCTGCTCGACGCGCTGGTCGGCGCGCTCGATCCCGACCGCCTCGTCGTTTCCAGCTTCGGCATTCGCGAGGGCCTTCTGTTCGACGAACTGCCGAGGGAGGAACGCGCGCTCGATCCCCTGATCGAAGCGGCGCGCGAGGCCGGGGCCGGGCTCGGCCGCTTCGCCCAGCATGGCGACCTCCTCGACGCCTGGATCGCGCCCGCCTTCGACGACGATGCCCGCTCAGCCCGCCTGCGCCTCGCGGCATGCCTCCTTTCCGACATCGCTTGGGCGGCCCACCCCGATTTCCGCGCCGAGCGCGGCATCGACATGGCGCTGCACGGCAATTGGGTCGCGATAGACGCGCCCGGGCGGGTGATGCTGGCGCAGGCCCTGTTCTGCAATTTCGGCGGCGGCCGCAATCTGCCTTATCCGGACATCGCGGCGCTCTGCAGCCCGGCCGAGCTCAGGCGCGCTTCGGCCTGGGGCTTCGCGATGCGTCTCGGGCAGCGGCTCAGCGGCGGCGTCGCGGCGGGGCTGAAGCGCAGCCGCCTCGTCCGCGAAGGCGACGTGCTGAGGCTGGAGGTCCGCGCCGACAGCGAGGCCCTGCGCGGGGAAATCGTCGAGCGCCGCCTGAAGAGCCTCGCCGGCGAGCTGGGGCTGAAGGCGGCGCTCTAATACGCTAACCGCAGGCCAATCGCTCGACCTTGCGTCCGGCGTCGAGATGCAGGTTGAGCCGCTCAGGGCTGTAGTCCATCGTCACCATGTCGCCCGGCCGGATCCAGCGCAGGCGGCGCGCGCCGGTCAGCCGCAGCGCTTCGGCGCCGAGCGCGGCCGTGGCGGTCCGGCCGATGAGCGCGGCGCCCGCCTCGGCATGGCAGCCGGCGCGGGCCGGCGACGCTTCAGTCGGCGTCGTCGCGCACCCCGACAGGGTCAGCGCCAGCGCGGCGATCAGGCTCTTCATTGTCGCTCTCCAGGGCGGTCCGGGTCATGATCAGCTTTCCCCCCCGGATCGCGAAGGCCAGCCGGCCCTCGACCAGATCGAGCGCGTCACGGCCGAATTCCTCGAACCGCCAGCCTTCGAGGATGGCGAGGCCCTCGCGGCGGCCCGCCGCCAGCATCTCCAGCTCCTCGGACTTCGCCACCAGCCGCGGCGCAACATTGCTTTCGCGCGCCCGGATCTTGAGCAGCAGCTTCAGGAGATCGGCGACGAGCGCGCCTTCGCGGCCGAGGCCCGGCCCCCGATCCTCGCGCGCCGGCAGCTCCGAGGCGGGCAGCGGATCGGCGGCGGCGAGCGCTGCCATCATCCTGGCGCCGATATCGTTGCCGCGCCATGCCGGCGAGAGACCGCGCACCTGGGCGAGCGCTTCCTGGCTCCCCGGCGGATGCAAAGCGACGTCGGCCATCGTCTCGTCCTTCATGATCCGCCCGCGCGGCAAATTCTTGCTCCGCGCCTCGAGCTCGCGCCACGCGGCGAGCGCTTTCAGCCGGCCGAGCGCGTCGGCCCGCCGCGACTGGATCTTGACCCTTTTCCAGGCCAGCGCGGGATCGTTGACGTAATTGGCCGGGTCGGCGATCCGCTCCATCTCCTGGTCCAGCCACGCGCCGCGGCCGGTCCGCTTCAGCCGCTCGAGCATCTTGGGGAAGAGTTCGGCGAGATGGGTGACGTCCCCGATCGCGTAATCGATCTGGCGCTTGTCCAGCGGGCGCCGCGCCCAGTCCGTGAAGCGCGCCCCTTTGTCGAGGATCCGCCCGAGCAGGCTCTCGACCAGATTCTGGTAGCCGACCTGCTCGCCCAGGCCGAGCGCCATCGCCGCCACCTGGGTGTCGAACAGGGGATGGGGCGTGCCGCCGGTCATGTTGAAGACGATCTCGATATCCTGCCCGCCGGCGTGAAAGACCTTGAGAACATGCTCGTTGTTGACGAACAGGTTCATCATCGGTGTGAGGTCGATCCCTTCGGCCTTGGGGTCGATTGCGGCGGCCTCCTCGCTATTGGCGACCTGGAACAGGCAGACGTCCGGCCAGTAGGTGTTCTCGCGCATGAACTCGGTGTCGACCGCGACGAAGTCCGACCGGGCGAGCCTCTCACAGAGTCTTTCGAGCGATTCGGTGTCGGTGATCAGGGGATGGATTCGCATTGGCGGCCCTCATAGCGGGGGCTCTGCGCTTGACAAAGCGCCTTCGGTGAAGCGAAGCGCCCCTCAACATTCTTTTCCCCAACTTATTTCGTCGAGAGCATGTCCACGATGCACGCCTATCGCACCCACAATTGCGGCGAACTCCGCGAGAGCGAGGTCGGCGAGCGCGTGAAGCTTTCCGGCTGGGTGCACCGCAAGAGAGACCATGGCAATTTGCTCTTCGTCGATCTGCGCGACCATTTCGGGCTGACCCAGATCGTCACCGACGTCGCCGACGCCGCTTTCAAGCTGCTCGAAAGCGTGCGCGTCGAATCGGTGGTCACGGTCGAAGGGACGGTGGTCGCCCGCGCCTCCGACGCGGTGAACCCGAACCTGCCGACCGGGAAAATCGAGGTCCATGCCGACGAAGTGACCGTCCAGTCGGCGGCGCAGGAGCTGCCGCTTCCGGTGTTCGGCGAGCAGGATTATCCCGAGGATATCCGGCTGTGCTACCGCTATCTCGACCTCAGGCGCGAGCGGCTCCACGCCAATATCGTGCTGAGGAGCCGGGTGATCGCCTCGATCCGCCGGCGCATGATCGACCAGGGTTTCACCGAGTTCCAGACGCCGATCCTGACCGCCTCGAGCCCAGAAGGCGCGCGCGACTATCTCGTGCCGAGCCGCGTCCACCCTGGCAAATTCTACGCGCTCCCGCAGGCGCCGCAGATGTTCAAGCAATTGATCATGGTCGCGGGCTTCGACCGCTATTTCCAGATCGCGCCCTGCTTCCGCGACGAGGACGCCCGCGCCGACCGCTCGCCAGGCGAATTCTATCAGCTCGATTTCGAAATGAGCTTCGTCACGCAAGACGATGTTTTCGAAGCGATCGAGCCGGTCCTCGCCGGCGTGTTCGAGGAATTCGCGCAAGGCAAGAGCGTAACCCCGGCGGGTGCGTTTCCGCGCATTCCTTACCGGGAAGCGATGCTCAAATACGGTTCCGACAAGCCGGACCTCAGGAACCCCATCCTGATCTCCGACGTGTCCGGCCACTTCCAGGGCTCGGGCTTCGGCCTGTTCGCGCGCATTGTCGAAGACGGCGGCGCGGTGCGGGCCATCCCGGCGCCCGGCACGGCCGGGAAGAGCCGGAAATTCTTCGACGACATGAACGAATGGGCCCGCGCCGAAGGCCATGCGGGCCTGGGCTACATCACCCAGAAGGGCGGCGAGCTCGGCGGCCCGATCTCCAAGAATCACGGCGAGGAAGCGACCCGAGCGCTGATCGCCGAACTTGGCCTGGGCCCCGACGATGGCCTTTTCTTCGCCGCCGGCAAGCCCGATCAGGCGGCCAGGCTCGCCGGCGCGGCCCGCACCCGCGTCGCCGAGGAGCTCGGCCTGATCGAGGAGAATGCGTTCAAATTCTGCTGGATCGTCGATTTTCCGATGTACGAATATGACGAGGAAGCGAAGAAGGTCGACTTCTCGCACAACCCCTTCTCGATGCCGCAGGGTGAGCTCGAGGCGCTCGAGGGCAAGGACCCGCTCGACATCCTCGCTTATCAATACGACATCGTCTGCAACGGCGTCGAGCTGAGCTCGGGCGCGATCCGCAACCACCGCCCGGACATCATGTACAAGGCGTTCGAGATCGCCGGCTACAGCCAGGCCGACGTCGACACCAACTTTGCGGGCATGATCAACGCCTTCAAATATGGCGCGCCTCCGCACGGGGGCTCGGCGCCGGGCATCGACCGGATCGTCATGCTCATCGCAGGCGAGCCGAACCTGCGTGAGATCGTCCTCTTCCCGATGAACCAGCGCGCCGAGGATCTGATGATGAACGCGCCGGGCGAGGTGACGGCCAAGCAGCTGAGGGAGCTCCATCTTCGCATCGTGCCCCCTTCCGGGACAGCCGCGAAGGATCCGGCCAAGGTCGTGGCGCCCGAATAGCCCGCCTGCTAGATTCACGCGATGGCGATCAACCTTTGGGACTATGAGGCGGGCGCCCCCTATGAGGGCGACTATAAGGACGACCTGAAGGATCTTCAGGAGCGAATCTCACGCCTCTTCGTCGCCAATCACGTCCACAAGCGGAAGGCGATCATCGTCTGCGAGGGCTGGGACGCGGCGGGGAAGGGCGGGGCCATCCAGCGCCTGACCGCCAAATGCGATCCGCGCGCGTTCCACGTCTGGCCGATCGGCGCCCCCGGCGAAGACGAGAAGGCGCACCATTATCTCTGGCGCTTCTGGCAGCGCATGCCGCAGGCGGGAGAGGTCGCGATCTTCGACCGCTCCTGGTACGGCCGCGTCCTGGTCGAACGGGTCGAGGGTCTGGCGAGCGAGGCCGAATGGCGCCGCGCCTATGACGAGATCAACGAACTGGAGGCGCAGCTCGGCGCCGACGGCACGCTGATCGTGAAGCTGTTCTTCCACGTCACCCAGGAGGTCCAGGACGCCCGTCTCAAAGCCCGGCTCGCCCACCCCTGGAAACGCTGGAAGGTCGGCCCCGAGGACCTCCGCAACCGGGCGCGGCGCAAGGACTATCTTGCCGCGATCAAGGACATGTTCGCCGCGACCGACACGCGCTGGGCGCCGTGGACCGCGATCGACGCCAACGACAAGAAGGCGGCCCGCATTGCCGCGCTCACCCGTGTCGCCAAGGCGCTGGCGGCGACGCTCCCCGCAAAGCCGCCGCGCCCCCATCCCGAAATGGAACAGCTGGCACAGCAATTGGACAAAGCGCCGGACTGAGCCGCGCCGATGCCGCCGGCCGCTGGGCTAATGAGGGTCCGGATAACTGATCGCGACTATTTCGTAACCCTTCTCGCCCGCGGGCAGGGTGACGCGCCGCGTGTCGCCGACCGCCGCGCCCCGCACCGCGCGGGCCACCGGCGAATACCAGCTGAGCCGCCCGGCGCCCGCATCGGCTTCGTCCTCGCCGACCAGGGTCACGATCCGCTCCTCGTCCTCATCGTCGGCGAGCGTCACCGTGGCGCCGAACCAGGCCCGGCTCCGATCGGCCTGCCGCGCCGGATCGGTGACCTTGGCGCACCCCATCCGCTTCGACAGGAAATTGATCCGCCGGTCGACCTCCCTGAGGCGCTTGCGGCCATAATGATAATCGGCATTTTCGGATCGGTCGCCATTGGCCGCCGCCCAGGCGATGGTCTCGATCAGCTTCGGCCGTTCGACCGCGTAGAGCCGCTCATATTCCTCGCGCAGCCCGCGATAGCCGTCGGGCGTGATGTAGTTCGGGCGGTCGCTCAGGGCGCCCTCTGCCCCAGATAGGCGGAGATCCGCCGCTGCTGCGCGCCGCGATTGGGGTTGAGCGTGTCGTAGACGACCGCGTTCTCGAGCACCCGCTGCACATAATTGCGGGTCTCGGCGAACGGGATATCCTCGATCCAGCGCAGCACGTCCGCGCCGGGCAGCCGGGGGTCGCCATTCTCGCGCACCCAGCGGCGGACGTTGCCGCTGCCCGCATTGTAGGCCGCGGCGACGAGGACCGCGTTGCCGCCCCATTCGCTCATCAGCTCGCCCAGATGATGGTTGCCGAGCAGGATGTTGTACTGCGGATCCTCGGTCAGCCGGCCAAGGCCGTAGGATTGGCCCACCCGGCTCGCCGCCTGGCGCGCCGTACCGGGCATGAGCTGCATCAGCCCGCGCGCGCCCGCGGAGCTGACCGCCGTCCGCTCGAACGAGCTTTCCTGCCGGATGATGCCGTGAGCGAAGGCCCAGTAGCGCGCATAAGCCGGCGGCATGCCGATTTCGGGGAAGGCGGCGCGGGCGTAGAACGTCTGGCCGAGGTTGCGCGCCTCGCGGGCGGCCCAGACGCCGAGATCGAGCCGGCCGACCTGGCGCCCGAAGTCGCCGGCGAGGACGCGTTCGCGCTCGCTCTGCAGCTGTTCGGCCAGAGCGCGCACGAACAGGCTCTGGTCGCTGCGCTGACCGGTCATGCCCAGGTAGCGAATCGCCTCAGCGAGCGGCCGCCGCGCGAACTCCGCCCGCTCAGCCGCATTGATCTCGAAGGTGGCGGCGGGCGGCGGCGCGGCGCGCCCCAGCCGCTCCAGCGCGAGCTGGCCGTAAAACTGGTCCGGGCTCGCCGCCGCCTGATCGAGCCAGGCATTGGCCTGGGCCGATTGCCCGGCGGCGGCGCCGGCGCGCGCCGCCCAGTAGAAGCCCTTGGCCCGGGTCTGCGGCGAGCGCGCGGCGCGGGCATAGAGTTCGAACAGGCGCGCGGCCTCGGCGGGCCGGCCGAGCCGGTGCAGCGCCGCCGAGCCGCCGAGCCAGGCGAGGCTGGTATAGTCGTCACGCTCGCCAAAGGGGCGCGCGCTGACGTCGGTTCCCGCCGGATAGATTTCGCCGAGGCGCGCGGCGATGGCGTGGACGGTCGACCACTGGCGGTCGTTCGCCGCGCCGCGCGCGAGCGTCAAAGCCGAATCGAGCCAGCGCGCGACCCCGACGGGCGGCCGGCCTATCGCGCTGCCCGCCAGCAATTGCCGGGCCGCGGCTCCCTGGCCGCCGGTCCTGAGCCAGTTCGCCTGGTCGCTCACCAGGCCGGCGTCGCGCCGGGAGGACGAATCGAGCATCGCAAGCCGGCTCGCCGCGTCGCCCGCGCGCGTCTGCAGAGCGATCCGGGCCTCGTAGAGCGTCCGCTTCGCGCCCGGCGCCCACATCAAAGTCCGCGCAGCGCTCTGCGCGTCGCCATTGCCGAGCAGCACTTCCATGCGCAGCTCGTGCTCCTGGGGACTGAAGCTGCTGCCGAAGGCGGCGAGGAGCCTTTGCTCGTCGTTCTGCGGAAGCACGCCCTCGATCCAGGCGCGGCGCGCCGCCGCGCGCGCTTCCTCAGGCCGGCCGATCGCCTGCAGCGCGAAGGCGTGCTGGGCGTGGCCGCCCGCGGTCAGCGGCGGATGGAGGCTGAAGAAGCGAGTCACCTCGCCGGGCGACGCCGGCTCCATAGACAGGCGCCGTTCGGCCGAGCGCCGCATCGCGGTTTCGCCGGGCCAGCCGCGATGCCGCGTCAGGAACGAGGCGTAACTCGAAAAGGGCAGCGAATCGCTCTGGCGGAGGCTGTTCCACTGCGCGACGCTCGAGGCGATCGAGCTCGCCGGCATGGCCGGCCGGAATTGCGCGAAAGGCTGTTGCGCGGCGGGGCCGAGCGTCTGGGCGGCGACTCCCGCCGCCGACGCGCCCATCATGAGAATGAGGCCTGCTCTCCGATGCATGCTGGACAGAATGACGCCCCCCTCCTTATCAGACCATGAACATCCCCAAATGTTCCGGCAGGCAGACCCTATGTCAGGCTCTGTCCCGAGGTGAAGGAGCTTTGCATGTTCTCCGGCTCGATTCCGGCTCTAGTGACTCTCTTTCGCGACGAAGCGTTTGACGAGGACGCTTATCGGGACTTCGTGGCCTGGCAAATATCCGAGGGGAGTCATGGCCTTGTGCCCTGCGGCACCACCGGCGAGGGCTCCACGCTCGATTCGGACGAGCATCGCCGCGTCGTGGAAATCTGCGTCGAAGCCGCCGCGGGCAAGGTCCCGGTCATCGCGGGCTGCGGTTCCAACGACACCAGGCGGGCCATCGAACTGACCCGCGCGGCCAAGGCGGCCGGCGCCGACGCGTCGCTGCACGTGCCCCCTTATTACAACCGCCCGAACCAGGAGGGCGTCTACGCCCATTTGGCCGCTGTCGCCGAAGCGGTCGACCTGCCGCTCGTCCTCTACAACGTGCCGTCGCGCACGATCACCGACATCTCGGTGGAAACGATGACTCGCCTGGCCCGGATCGCCAACATCGTCGCGGTCAAGGACGCGACCGGCAACCTCGCCCGAGTCTCCGCACAGCGGCTCGCCTGCGGAGAGGATTTCATCCAGCTCTCGGGCAATGACGACATGGCGCTGGGCTTCAGCGCGATGGGCGGCAAGGGTTGCATCTCGGTCAGTGCCAATGTCGCGCCGCGACTGTGCGCCGATTTCCAAAATGCCTGTCTTTCAGGAGATTGGGTCTCGGCATTGAGATTACAGGACAAGCTCTATCCGCTCCACGCGGCGCTCTTCACCGACGCCTCTCCGGGCCCGGTCAAATATGCGTTGAACCGCGTGCGCCCCGATTTCCCCGCCGAGCTGCGCCTGCCGATGACCGCGCCCTCCAAAGCAAGCTGCAACGCCGTCGACGCCGCGCTCGCCCATGCCGGCCTGTTGTAGCTGGAGGCGACCGGGTGCACCGAGAGGATATCGACCTCGATCTCGTCGCGCGCCTGATCAAGGTACAGTTCCCGCGCTGGGCGGACCTGCCGGTCACACGCATCGAGCCGGGCGGCTGGGACAATCGCAGCTTCCGCCTCGGCGACCAGATGGTCGTCCGGCTGCCGAGCGCCGCCTGCTACAGCGCCCAGACCGAAAAAGAGCAGCGCTGGCTGCCAATCCTCGCCCGCGAACTTCCGGTCCCGGTTCCCGTGCCGCTGGCCCTCGGCCAACCCGGCGAAGGCTATCCCTGGCACTGGTCCGTCTACGGCTGGCTCAAGGGTGCGACCGCCGCTCGGCCCCGACTGGCTGATTCGCTGCAATTCGCCCGCTCGCTCGCCGCGTTCCTCGCCGCTCTCCAACGGATCGACGCGAGCGCGGGGCCGGCCCCGGGTGACCACAATTTCTATCGTGGGGCGCCACTGGAACATTATGATCGGGAGACGCGCGACGCCATCGCCCGACTCAACGGATCGATCGATACTCCCAAGGTCGTCGGCGTGTGGGAGGCTGCGCTCGGCTCGCAATGGCGGCAGCCGCCGGTCTGGGTACATGGCGACATCAGCCCGGAAAACCTCCTGGTCTTCGAGGGCGGGCTCAGCGCGGTCATCGACTTCGGCTGTTGCGGCGTCGGCGACCCCGCCTGCGACCTGGTCATGGCCTGGACCTTTTTCGGGCCTGGTGAACGGGCTGCCTTCCGTGCAGGCCTGCCGCTGGATTCCGGTACGTGGACGCGCGGGCGGGGATGGGCATTATGGAAGGCACTGACGACGCTGGCGGGAGCGGTCGGCTCCACCCAGGGCGCTTCGGCTCGCTTCGCGCTTCTGCAAGCCCTCGACGACCATGATGCGCGGAGCTGATGGCCCAATCTCGGGCCCCGCTTCCCCTTCGCCTCGGTAAACTCTATCTCCCCCGTCATGGCCCGCCCGCGTCCCGAGGAATTCGACAAGAAGAAGGTGGTCGCCGAGAATCGGCGGGCGCGCTTCGATTACGCGATCGAGGACAAGTTCGAGGCCGGGATCGCGCTGACCGGCACCGAGGTGAAGTCGCTTCGCTTCGGCGAAGGGTCGATCGCGGAGAGCTATGCCGAGGTGAAGGACGAGCAGGTCTGGCTGATCAACGCCAACATCCCCGAATTCAGCCACGGCAACCGCCACAATCACGAGCCCAAGCGCCCGCGCAAATTGCTGCTCCACCACCGCCAGATCGCGAAGCTGCACGGCGCCGTCGCCCGTCAGGGCATGACGATCGTGCCGCTCTCCATCTATTTCAACAGCCGCGGCCGGGCGAAGATCGAGATCGCGCTGGCGCGCGGCCGCAAGGCGCACGACAAGCGCGACTATGAGAAAGAGAAGGACTGGAAGCGCGAACAGGGGAGGCTGTTGAGGCAGCATGGCTGAGCGGGAAGGGCAGGGCCGATTCGCGCGCTGGCTGGCGCGGCGCATGCCGAGCCGCGAGCAGCTGGCCGAGAGCCCCTGGATCAGGCTGGTCGGCCGGCGCGTCCTCAACAGCGAATATTGGCGGTTCACGCGGCGGTCGGTGCCGCGCGGGGTTGCGGTCGGGCTGTTCGTCGGGGTCTTCCTCCTGATCCCCGGCGTGCAGATCATCGGCGCGACCATCTTTTCGCTGCCCGTGCGCGGCAATATCCCGGTCGCCGCCGGCATGACCTTTCTCACCAATCCCTTCACCACCCCTTTTCTGATCCTCGCCTCGATCCCGGTCGGCAATCTGATCGGCTTCCACGCCGATCCGGGCGCAGTGCTGGCGATGTACCGGCGCGGCGCCTCGGTCGGCGAATGGGCCGGCTGGCTCGCCACGGACGCGGCGCCGGCGCTCGTCTCGGGCCTGTTCATCATCGCGCTGGCGTCAGGCGCGATCGGCTACGTCCTGTCGATCCTGGTCTGGCGCTGGTGGACGGCGCGCAAGTGGCGCCGGCGCGCGCTGCGATCGCCGCGACTCGATTGATCGGGCGGGGCCCAGTGCTATATCGCCGCCACACACCTCATGACGGGATCCGCCTCATGCGACAGCTCCTCCTTCTCCTCGCCGCCTCCACCGCGCTCGGCGCGTGCGCCATGGAGGACAGGGCTCCCCTCGGCGCGGCCCAGCCCGCCGCCGCCGCCCGCCCCGAAATCGGTGCGTTCGGCTTCGACCTCGCCGGCATGGACCGCAATGTCGCGCCCGGCGACAATTTCTACCGCTACGCCAACGGCAATTGGGAGCGCGTCACCGAAATCCCGGCCGACCGCTCCAATTACGGCATGTTCACCGTCCTTGACGACCTCTCCCGCCAGCGCACCCGTATCATCCTCGACGAGGCGATGCGCACGCCCGGCTCCCGGATCGGCGATTTCTACGCGAGCTTCATGGACGAGGCGGCCGTCGACGCCGCCGGCATCGCGCCGCTGGCGCCGATGGTCGAGCGGGTCCGGGCGATCGCCGACCGGTCCGGCTGGGCGGCCGAGGCTGGCCGGCTGTTCCGCCAGGGCGTCACCGCGCCGTTCGGCGGCTATGTCGGCAGCGACGACCGCATGCCGACCGAGATGATCCAGCGGCTGACGCAGGGCGGCCTTGGCCTTCCCGACCGCGACTATTATTTGCGCGACGACGCCACGCTCAACCAGAAGCGGGCCGCCTACCAGGCCTATCTCGCCCAGCTCCTGACCCTCGCCGGGGAAGCCGGCGCCGCCCCGCGCGCCGCCGCCGTCCTCGCCTTCGAGCGCCGGCTCGCCGAGGTCCAGTGGACCCGGGTCCAGAATCGCGACGACGAGGCGACCTACAACAAATGGGCGCGCGCCGATTTCGAGCGCAACGCCCCCGGCTTCGACTGGACTCGCTATTTCGCCGAGACCGGACTTTCGGGGCAGCAGAGCATCCTGGTCTCGCAGCCGAGCGCGTTCACCGGCACCGCCCGGATCGTTGCCGAGACGCCGCTGCCGGTGCTCAAGGATTATATGCTGCTGCGCCTCGTCGACAATGCCGCGCCCTTCCTGTCGCGGCCGTTCGTCGACGCCCATTTCGCTTTCCGCGGCACCGTCCTCAACGGGACGCCGCAGAACGAGGACCGCTGGAAGCGCGGCGTGACCCTGGTCACCGCTTCGATCCCGGACGACGTCAGCCGCATCTATGTCGACCGCCATTTCCCGCCCGAGGCCAAGGCCGCCGCGGACGCGCTGGTCCGCAACGTCATCGCCGCGATGGACCGCCGCCTCGCCAGCCTGACCTGGATGGCGCCCGAGACCAAGGCACGGGCGCGGGCCAAGCTCGCCGCCTTCACCCCCAAGATCGGCTATCCCGACCGCTGGCTCGATTATTCGGGCGTCCGGATCAGCCGCACCAACCTCCTGCAGAACATCGTCAACGCCACGGAGTTCGAATATCAGCGCAATCTGAACAAGCTCGGCCGGCCGGTCGACCGAAGCGAATGGGGCATGACCCCGATGACGGTGAACGCCTATGCCAATCCGGTGTGGAACGAGATCGTCTTCCCGGCCGCGATCCTCCAGCCGCCCTTCTTCGATCCCCATGCCGATCCGGCGATCAACTATGGCGGCATCGCCGCGGTGATCGGCCACGAGATCAGCCACCATTTCGACGACCAGGGCAGCCGCTACGATCAGACCGGGGCCTTGCGGGAATGGTGGACGCCCGAGGACCGGACCCGCTTCAATGCGCTGACCGCCCAGCTCGTCGCCCAATATGACGCCTATGAGCCGTTGCCGGGGCGGCGCATCCAGGGCCAGCTCACTCTGGGCGAGAATATCGCCGATCTGGCCGGCCTCACCGTCGCCTATGACGCCTACCGGCATTCCCTGAACGGGCGGCCGGCGCCGGTCCTCGACGGCCTGACCGGCGATCAGCGCTTCTATCTGGGCTGGGCGCAGATCTGGCGGCGCAAATATCGCGAGGCGAACCTGTTGCAGCGGCTCCTGACCGACCCGCACTCGCCCTCCGAGCAGCGCGCCGCGGTGGTCCGCAACCTCGATCCCTGGTACGCCGCCTTCGGCCCGGCGCCGGCGCAGGCGCTCTATCTGGCGCCCGAGCGCCGGGTCCGAATCTGGTAGGGATGGCGAGGGCGACCCCCTTCGCGGCCGGCGGCCGGGGCCCGAGGATCGACTGGACGGCGCTCGCGTTCGGCGCGGCCGCCGTCGCCTCCGCGGCTTTGCTGCTGTGGGCGGTGGGCGACCCGCTCTTCGCCGGCGCTTTTGGCGCGGGCCTGATCGGGGCCGGCGCGATCTTCATGCTGCGCGGGCCGGCCGCCGCTCCGGCGCCCGCCATGGCGGCCGAGGCCGACACCGCTTTGCTCCGGGCGGCGCTCGACCATGCGGCGCCCTCGGCCGCGCTGGCGCTCACCGACGGTGAGGGCGGCCTGATCTGCGCGAGCGGGATCTGGAGCGACTGGTTCGGTGCGGCGGCAGGGCCGCTCGATCTCGCGCTCGACGCCGATCGGCCCGCCATCCTCGCCGCCGTCCGCGCCGCGCGGCGGGACCGGGTGGCGATCGTGCCGCCGCTGATCCTCGCCCGCCTCTCCGTCCGCGGCGAGGTCCGCCTGGCCGGGGGCGGGGGTCACCTCCTCTGGCGCCTCCAGCGCGGCGAGGAGGCCGACATTGCCGCCGAGGCGCGCCGCCTGATCGCGGGCGAGGCGGGTCGCCGGATGGGCGAGGCGGGGCTGATGGCGGCGCTCGTCGATTCGGCCGGCTCAATCCTCGTCGCCAACGCCGCCTTCTCGGCCCGGACGACCGGCGTCGACGGGGAAGTCAAAGCGATCGAGGGCACGGCGCTCGTCGAGCATCTCGCGGCGTCCGGCAGCGGCCAGTTTCAGTTCGCCGCCGAAGGCAAGGCTGGGCCGCCGCTCAGGATCGTCCAGGTGCCGGCGGGCGAGGGGCCCGACGCGCTCTCGGCCTTTCTCCTGCTCGACGACGTGGCCGGCCCGCGCGGCGACGACGAGACCGCGCACGTCCACGCTCTGCTCGACAGCCTGCCGCTGGGCCTCGCGCTCGCCGACACGGACGGCCGCTTCCTGTTCCTGAACAAGGTGTTCCGCAAGGCCGTCGGCCTCGGCGCCGCCGAGCGCCCGGCCTGGCCCGGCGACCTCGTCGTCGACGAGGACAAGGCCGCCGTCTCCGACGCGGTCCGCCGCTTCGGCCGCGGCCGGCCGATGTCGGGCGACCTCGCCGTCCGCCTCAAGACCAATGCGGAGGAGCCGGTGGCGATGACCGTCGCCGGCGCGCGCGGCCTCGGCAACGCGGCGGTGCTGCTCTCGATCAAGGACAATAGCGAGGAGGCGCGGCTGAAGCGCGAGATCGCCCAGGCGACCAAGATGCAGGCTGTCGGCCAGCTCGCCGGCGGCGTCGCCCACGATTTCAACAACATCCTGACCGCGATCCTGGGCACGTGCGACCTCATGATGATGCGCCACGCGCCGGGCGACAGCGACTATGACGACATCCAGCAGATCCGCTCCAACTCGAACCGCGCCGCGAGCCTCACCCGGCAATTGCTCGCATTCTCGCGGCAGCAGACCTTGCGCCCGCAGGTGCTCCAGCTCCCCGACGTCGTCGCCGAGGTCTCGCACCTTTTGACCCGCCTTTTGGGCGAGCGGGTCAAGCTCGAGGTCAAGCACGGCCGCGGCCTCGGCGCCGTGCGCGCCGACCCCGGCCAGCTCGAGCAGGTCATCGTCAACCTCGCCGTCAACGCCCGCGACGCGATGACCGCCAAAGACCCGGTCGGCGGCGGCACGCTCAGTTTGCAGACGTTCGCGGTCACGGCCGAGGATGTCCGGCGGATGGGCAGCGACGTGCTCCCGATCGGCGACTATACCGCGATGAAGGTCACCGACACCGGCACCGGCATCCCCGCGCATCTGCTCGGCAAGATCTTCGAGCCCTTCTTCACCACCAAGGAAGTGGGCAAGGGGACCGGGCTCGGCCTCTCCACCGTCTACGGCATCGTCAAACAGTCCGGCGGCTTCATCTTCGCCGAATCGCAGGTGAGGAAGGGCACGACCTTCACCATCTATCTGCCCGTCCACCGCGCCCAGCCCGGCGAGGCGCCCGCAGCGGCCCGGCCGAAGGAGAAGGCCGGCGAGCTCTGGGGGACCGGCACCATCCTGATCGTCGAGGACGAGGTCATGGTCCGCACCGTCGCCGAACGCGCTTTGGCCCGCCACGGCTACACCGTCCTGGTCGCCGAGAATGGCGAGGCCGCCCTCGAAATCCTCGGCCGTGAGGACAAGGTGGACATGATGATCTCCGACGTGGTGATGCCGACCATGGACGGCCCGACCACGGTCCGCGCGGCGCGCAAGATGCACCCCGATTTGCCGATCCTGTTCATCTCGGGCTATGCCGAGGAGCAATTGCGCAAGTCGATCGACATCCCCAACGTCGCCTTTCTCGCCAAGCCCTTCTCGGTCCAGCAGCTCGCCGAGACGGTGAGAGATACGCTCGCCGCGAAGTAAGGGGACATTCCCGCCGGCCGCGCCGAATAACTCTTTTCCTTTGTGTGACAAACGTTAAGGGCTGCCCCATGGCGGGGACCAGCAGATCGATCCTGATCGTCGAGGACGAGCCCCTCATCGCGATGATGCTCGAGGATATCCTCGAATCGCTCGGCCACGACGTCGTCGCCTGCTGCGAGTCGGTCGCCGAAGCGCTGGGGCACGTCGAGGCCGGGGGTTTCGACGTGGCGATCATCGACGTGCAGCTGAAGGACGGCGAGCGGGTCTGGCCGGTCGCCGACCGCCTCGCCGATACGGGCAAGCCCTTCGTCGTCGCCACCGGCGGCCATATCGACCCGCCGCCGGCGCGCCACGCGGCCGTTCCAGTCCTCTCCAAGCCCTATACGATCGACTCGATCGAACCCGCGATCGCGCGCGCCTTCGGCGGCTGAACATGGCAGGGCTGGGCAGGGGAGCCAGGTGAAGCGCAAGCGGCTGATGTGGTCCCTCATCCTCCTGCCGCTGCTCGTCTACGCCGTCCTCCTCGTCGCGCTCTTCCTCGCGCAGACGCGGCTGCTCTTTCCGACCGGCCAGGTCGGCCCCGCCGGGCCGCTGCCCGCGGGCGCCGAACGGCTTGAGCTCGCTGCGGCGTCGGGCGAGCGCCTCCACGGCCTCCGCATCGCGCCGGCGCCCCGGGGCGGCGAGCGCCTCCTCATCCTGGGCTTCGGCGGCAATGCCGCCAACGCCGAGAGCACCGCGGCCATGCTGCACGACCTCTTCCCGGGGGCCGACGTCGTCGTTTTCCACTATCGCGGCTATCGCCCGAGCGAGGGCAGCCCGAGCGCCGCCGCGCTCGGCGAGGACGCGCTTATCATCCACGACGCGATGCGCGCGCGCTTCGACCCCGCGCGCACGATCGCGGTCGGCTTCAGCGTCGGCAGCGGCGTCGCCGCGTCGCTCTCCGCCCGCCGCCGGCTCGACGGGCTGATCCTGGTCACCCCGTTCGATTCGCTCGGCCGGGTCGCCGCCGGCCATTATCGCTGGCTTCCCGTCCGACTGCTGTTCCGCCACCGGATGGAAGCGGCCGCCGACCTCCGCCGCAATCCGACTCCGGTCGCGCTGATCGCCGCCGGGCGCGACCGGCTTATTCCCGGCCCGCGGACCCAGGCGCTCCGTCTCGCCGCCCCCATCCTCGCCTTCGACCGAGTGATCGAGGAGGCCGGCCACAACGACATATACGACCATCCTGCCTTCGAGGGCGCGATGCGCCAGGCGCTGCAAGGGTTGCGCGCATCGCCTCCGCGCGACCGGTAAGTTCTGGTCTTGTTCTTGCGGAACAGATCGTGTACGACGCTGCCACGCGTTGACCTATGACGCGGCCGGACTAAGGGGAGAACAAGCCATGGCGGCCTCACTGCAAGTGGTTTCCGACAGGAGCTCGATGGACAGCGATAAACAAAAAGCCCTCGACGCCGCTTTGGCGCAGATCGACCGCGCATTCGGGAAGGGCTCGGCGATGCGATTGGGCTCGCGCGAGGCGATCGAGATCGAGACCATCTCGACCGGCTCGCTGGGGCTCGACATCGCATTGGGCATTGGCGGGCTGCCGCGCGGCCGGGTCGTCGAGGTCTACGGGCCGGAGAGCTCGGGCAAGACCACGCTCGCGCTGCACGCGGTCGCCGAGGCGCAGAAGGCCGGCGGCGTCGCCGCCTTCATCGACGCCGAGCACGCGCTCGATCCGATCTACGCCCGCAAGCTGGGCGTCGACGTCGACAATCTCATCGTCTCGCAGCCCGACACGGGCGAGCAGGCGCTGGAGATTACCGACACGCTGGTGCGCTCCAACGCGGTCGACATCCTGGTCATCGATTCGGTCGCGGCGCTGGTGCCGCGGGCCGAGATCGAGGGCGAGATGGGCGACAGCCATGTCGGCCTCCAGGCGCGGCTGATGAGCCAGTCGCTGCGCAAGCTCACCGGCTCCATCTCCAAGTCCAAATGCCTGGTCATCTTCATCAACCAGCTCAGGATGAAGATCGGCGTCATGTACGGCAATCCGGAGACGACGACGGGCGGCAACGCGCTCAAATTCTACGCTTCGGTGCGCCTCGACATCCGCCGCACCGGCCAGATCAAGGACCGCGACGACATCGTCGGCAACGCAACCCGGGTGAAGGTCGTCAAGAACAAGCTGGCGCCGCCGTTCAAGCAGGTCGAGTTCGACATCATGTACGGCGAGGGCATCTCCAAGGTCAGAGAGATCCTCGATCTCGGCGTCAAGGCGGGCCTCGTCGAGAAATCGGGCGCCTGGTTCAGCTACGATTCGATCCGCATCGGCCAGGGCCGCGAGAACGCCAAATCCTATCTGAAGGACAATCCCGAGGTCGCCGCGCGGATCGAGCGCTCGATCCGCGGCAAGACCGACGAGGTCGCCGAGGCGCTGATGACCGGCGCCGACGCCGAGGACGATATTTAGGCGTTCAGGCGTCCACTTTGTCCACTTGGCTCAGAGGAGGGCCGCGTCCGCTCCGGCGGGCGCGGCCTTGTCTCTGGGGTTCGCCCAGATCGCGGCCAGCAGCGCCAGCGCGCCGCAAAGGGCGAAGCCCGCCGCCAGCGGCACCGTCGTCCCGTCGAACATCTGGCCGATGACGAGGCCGATCAGCGCGCCGCCGGTGGTGGTGATCAGGCCCTGCAGCGCCGAAGCCGTGCCCGCGATATGGCCGACCGGCTCCATCGCCAGCGCGCCGGCATTGGCGCCGACCAGCCCAAAGCAGGCCAGGGTCAGCGCCTGCATCGCGACGAAGCCCCAAAGGTTCTCCCCGTAGAGAAGCACGATTCCCAGATGGACGGTGGCAATGATCGTGAGCGTGGCGAGCGCGTGAAGCAGCAGCCGGCGCGCGCCCAGGCGCATGACCAGCCGCGAATTGGCGTAGGAGCTCATCGCCATCGGCCCGGCGATGCAGGCGAAGACCAGCCCGATCAGCCCGGGCCGCTCGAACACGTCGAACACGATCTGCTGGATCGAACCGATGAACGCGAAGAGTCCGCCGAAGGCGAGGGTCGAAGCGAGCGTGTTGCCGATCGACGCGCGCGTGCCGAGCGTCTCCCAGGCCGCCGCGCCGATGCTCGCGGCGGACAGCGGCCGGCGATCCTCCGCGGCGAGCGTCTCGGGCATCCTGATGCCGCCCCACAAAGCGAGACCCAGCCCGTAAAGCGCCAGCGCGATGAAGATGTGCCGCCAGCTCCCGATCATCAATATGCCCTGGCCGAACGTCGGCGCGAGCACCGGCACGAACATGAAGACGATCATGACCAGCGACATCACCTGCGCCATGGCCGAGCCGCGGAAGCGGTCGCGGACGATCGCCACGACCAGCACGCGGGTGCCGCCGGCCGCCACGCCCTGCATGAAGCGGGCCGCGAGCAGCAGGTTCATGCTCCAGGCGAGCCCCGCCAGCGCGGCGAACAGCGCGTAGAGCAGCATGCAGCCGACCAGCAGGGTCTTGCGGCCGAACCGGTCGGCGAACGGCCCGTAGAAGAGCTGCGCCCCGCCGAAGCCGAGCAGATAGGCCGTGATGACGAGCTGGCGTTTATTGTCCTCGACGACCCCCAGCGCCTCGCCGATCGCCGGGAGGGCCGGCAGCATGGCGTCGATCGCCAGCGCGTTCGCCGCCATCAAAGCGGCGATCAGCACGACGAATTCTTTCTTGCCCGGCGCGCGGGCTTCGGTGGAGCGCATCATTGCCACGTTTCGGAAGGGTCGGCCTGACGCTCTGCCCAAGTCGCCCCGGGGCGGCAAGTTTCATTTCCGGCCGCCAGCTTGTAGGGGGCCTGATGATCAAGGTCCACCATCTCGAAAATTCGCGCTCGCAGCGGATCCTGTGGCTGCTCGAAGAGCTCGGCCTCGACTATGAGGTCGTCCGCTACGAGCGCGACGCCAAGACCATGCTGGCGCCGCCCTCGCTCGCCCAGGTCCACCCGCTCGGCAAGTCGCCGGTGATCGAGGACGAGGACGGACCCGAAGGCCCTTCCCGCGTGATCGCCGAAACCGGCGCGATCGTCGACTATATCGTCGAGAAGGCGGAAGGGCGGCTCGGCCCGCCGGCGAACCGCGATTCGGTGCTGCTTTACCGCCACTTCCTCCATTATGCCGAAGGCTCGATGATGCCGCCCTTGTTCGGCCTCCTGATCGTCAACCGGCTCGGCATGCTGGGCAAGCCCGCCAAGGCCCCGATCCTCAAGATGTTCCGCCACCATCTCGACTGGCTCGAAAGCGAGCTCGCCGCGCGCGACTGGTTCGCCGGCGACGAATTCACCGCCGCCGACATCATGATGAGCTTTCCGCTGGAGGCCGCGCGCAGCCGGGCCGGCCTCGGTCCCGAATATCCGCACCTCACCGACTGGCTCGAGCGCATCCACGCGCGTCCCGCTTATGCCGAGGCGCTGAAGAAAGGCGGCCCCTATTCCTATGCCTGACGTCTGGCGCTGAGCGCGAGCTGGACGGCGAGCGCGCCCATCGCCGTCGCCGCGAGCCAGCGTGCCGCCTTGCCGAGCCAGCCGATATGCCGGAGCCGCGCCGCCGTCCCCGCCGCCGCCAGCGCGACCGCGATGTTGACCAAAGTGCCGGCGAAATCGAACCACAAGCCAAGGCAGAGGATCTGCAGCGCCGGCATGGCCGCGTCCGGGTCGACGAACTGCGGCAGGAAAGCGAGGAAGAACAAGGCGACCTTGGGATTGAGGATGTTGATCAGCATCGCCGCGCGGAACAGCCGCCAGCCCGGCGCCGCCCGCGGCGCGGGCCGCGCTGCCGCCTCACGCGAGCGGATCAGCGAGAAAGCGAGCCAGAGCAGATAGGCCGCGCCGGCCCATTTGATCAGGTCGAACGCCGCCTGCGAGGAGGCGAGGATCGCCGACAGGCCCAGCACCGCGGCGAGGATATGAACGAGCGCGCCCGCGCCGACGCCGAGCGAGGCGATGACGCCGTCGCGCCGCCCGCCACGCGCGGCGCTGGCGATGATGAAGGTCATGTCGGCGCCCGGCACGATGTTGAGTGCGAGGCCGGCAGCGACGAAGGCGAGGAAGACCGGCCAGTCCGGCAACAGTTCGAGGCCCGCTATCTCCAGCATCACGCCGCCCTAGCACGACCCGCGCGCAAGCGAGAGGTTGACATTTCTCCGCCCGCGCGCCCCGATGCGCCCGCGTTCGAACAAGGGGAAAGCAGATGGAGTCCACGGTGAAGCGGCGCGTGCCGCTGCAGGTCAAGATGCTGATCGGCTTTCTCGTCGGCCTCGCCGCCGGTCTCGCCGTCCACATGACCCAGCCGGACGCCCCCTGGGTCGACGCGGTCGTCGCCTACGTCACCGGTCCGATCGGCAAGGTCTTCCTCAACCTCCTGTTCATGCTGGTCATACCCCTGATCTTCTCCGCTCTGGTCGTCGGCATCGCCGAAATGGGCGACATCCGCTCATTGAAGCGGGTCGGCCTGAAGACCCTCTTCTTCACCGTCTTGCTGTCGTCGATCGCCGTGCTCATCGCGCTCGCGGCGGCCAATCTGTTCAGGCCCGGCGCCGGCGTCGACCCGGCCCAGGCCCAGGCCATGCTGTCGGCGCAGGGCGAGCGGACCAGCCAGATCGTCGCCACCAGCCGCGAGCAGGCGGGCATCGTCGACACGCTCGTCAACATCATCCCCGACAATGTGGTCGAGGCCGCGGCGGCGAACGAGATCCTCGCTGTAATGTTCTTCGCTTTGTTCTTCGGCATCGGCCTCCTGCTCGTGAACACGCCGTCCGCGCAGCGCCTCCAGGAGGCGATCCAGGGCCTGCTCGAAGTGGCGATGCGCCTGATCGGGATCGTCATTCGCATGGCGCCGCTCGCCATCGCCTGCTTCATGTTCAACCTCGCCGCCGTGTTCGGCTGGGAGCTGCTCGTCCGCCTCGCCGCTTATGTCGGCGTCGTGCTGCTCGCGCTCGGCATCCACATGTTCGTCACCTACCCGCTCGCGCTCGCCTTGCTCGGCAGGAAATCGCCGGTCGCTTTCTTCCGCGAGGTGCAGGAGGCGATGGTCGTCGCTTTCTCGACCGCGTCCTCAAACGCCACTTTGCCGACCGCGATGCGGGTGGCCGAGGAGAATCTGAAGCTGCCGCGGCGGGTCTCGCGCTTCGTGCTCACCATCGGCGCGACCGCCAACCAGAACGGGACCGCGATCTTCGAGGGCATAACCGTTTTGTTTCTCGCCCAGTTCTTCGGCATCGAGCTCGATGTCTGGGCCCAGCTCACGGTGCTGCTGATCTGCATCCTTGCGGGGATCGGCACGGCGGGGGTACCCGCCGGCTCGCTCCCCGTCATCGCCATCATCCTCGCCTCGGTCGGCGTCCCGCCCGAGGGGATCGGGCTCATCCTCGGCGTCGACCGCTTCCTCGACATGTGCCGGACCACGCTGAACGTGACCGGCGATCTCGCGGCGGCGGTGATCGTCTCGCGCGGCGAGGAGCATGGGCCTGCGGCGGCCGCGCCGGACCCGGGCGACGCGCCGGCCCAAGCGCATCCAAGCTAGGCCTTATTGCGGCTGGACCTGATTGGATTCCGGTGGCGGTGGAGGCCGCCGCCGGCGGACCGTGGTCGTGGCCGGAGTGTCCGCGGTCACGGGTCGGTTGATTCGCGGCGGCGGTCTGGTCGGCGCGGTCGGCTGGCGATCGACCGGCACGCTTGTCGTCGGCTGCTGGGTACGCGGCGGCCTGGTCGCGCCGGGCGGGGTCTGCGCCGGCGGCTGCTCGGTGCGCGGCGGCCGGGTCGGCCTGGGGTCGCGCCGGTCGCCGCCGAAGATATCGGCCGGGATCCTGATTCGAGGCGGCCGGCGCCGGGGCGGGTCCTCGACGACCGGCGGCGGTTTGTCGTCGACCACTTGCGGCGGCATGACCGGGGGCGGCGCGACGACGGGGGGCGAGACGATTGGCGGCGACGGCCGCGGCCGAGGCGTCGGCGCGGGCGGCGTCGGCCGCGGGCGTACGATGGGCGCAGCAGGAACTGGGCGCGGCTCGGGCTCGGGCTCGGGCTCGGGCTCGGCCGCCGGCTCGGTTTCTTCGACGAGGAGCGGCTCGGAAGCGGGCGCCTCGGGGGCGGGGGCGGGGGCCGCCTGCCGCGCCTCGATCTCGCGCATGCGCAAGGCGAGCGCGTCGCGCTCGTCGACCACGCGCTGAACTTCGGTCGCCGCCCAGATTGCAAGCCCGGTCGCGCCGGCGGCGGCGACGAGCTGGAGCGCGATCAGGAGCCAGGCCGCGCGAACGAAGCGCCGGGTGGTGGGGGAGGGACGTCCGTTCATCGCCGCGACGCCGCTCCCACGCGCAAGAGGGTGAAGGCCGCGAGCGCGAGCAGAATCGCCGCGACCGCGAGGCCGATCAGGGCGACGCCGCCATAAGCGGCCGGCGAGAGCATGCCGCGCGCCGCCATCACGATCGCCGCCGCCAGCAGCGCCGCCACCGCGATCGCGGCCCAGCCGAGCCAGGCGATTCGGCCCAGACCCTGCAGCGCCGGGCCGCGCGGCGGCGCGGGATCCGCCATCGCCGGCGCGGAATCGGCCGGTTCGCCGCGCAACAGGCCTAAGACGCGCGCGTCGAGATCGGTCCAGGGCGGGCAATCGCACGCGCCCCGCCAGCCGCTGAAATCGAGGAAATGGAGCATGGTGAAGGGAAGGGGCAGCCGCGCCTCGTCCAGGCTGATCTGCACGAGCTTGCCCGAATCGAGCGCCTCATTGGCTTCGGCGCGGACCCAGAGCGACTGCCGCGCCGCGGCCGACCAGGCGACGACGACGCAGCGTGCCGCCTCGATCTCGCGTTCGATCAGCATGCCATAATCGGCGCCGCTCGCGATTTGCCGGTCCCACCACAGGCTGTAGCCGCCGGCCTCCAGCGCGCCGCTGATCTCCGCGACGCGCGGCCGGTCCTTGCGCGCATAAGAGACGAACACGTCCGCCATGCCGGCAGCGTATCAAATTCGTCCGGCCATGTCGCTAAGCCTTGCCCCTCAGGCGGGTTCGAGCTCCTTGTGGACGACCTTGTCCGCCAGGGTGCCGTTCAGCTCGGCGAGATGGTCGAACTCGGCCTGGTATGTGGCGAGGCCCTGGCTCAGCGACCTGAGCTCCGCGTCGAAGCCCTGCATCTCCGATTCGGGGACCAGCGCCTCGACCCGATCCCAGCGCGACCAGCCTTCGCGCGGCTCCATGCCCAGCATCTGCCCGCGCCGGCTCGCGACCGCCGACGTCGCCTTGGACGTCGCCTGATTGGGCACGAGGATGGTCACCTTCATGACCGGTTCCAGCAGATGCGGCGCGGCCTGCGCCAGCGCCTCGGCCATGCCGATCCGGCCCGCGGTGCGGAAGGCGAGCTCGGAGCTGTCGACGCTGTGATAGGAGCCGTCGATCAGCGTCACCGACACATCGACCACCGGAAAGCCCAGCGGCCCCTTCACCAGCGCGTCCCTGACGCCGTCCTCGACCGCCGGGATCCACTGCTTGGGGACGACGCCGCCGGAGATTTTGTCGGTGAACTTGAAGCCTTCGCCGCGCGGCAGCGGCTTCACCTCGATCACGCAATCCCCGAACTGGCCGTGGCCGCCCGACTGCTTCTTGTGCCGGCCGCGCTGGGTGACCGTCTTCCTGATCGATTCCTTGTAGCCGACCGAGGGCTGGCGCGAATCGACGGCGACGCCATAGCGCCGCTTCAGCCGCTCCAGCGTCACCTTGAGATGCTCGTCGTTGACGCCCTTGAGGCGGGTTTCGTGCATCGCCTCGTCCTGCTCCCAGAGCAGGGCTCGATCCTCTTCGATCAGCTTGTGGAGAGCGGTCGAGAGTCGGACGTCGTCCTTGTGATCCTTGGTCACGATGGCGAGCGCGTAATTGCGCGTCGCCTGCGCGACGTCGGGCGAGGGCGGCGCCTTGCCGCCTGCCAGCCACTCGCCGGCATGGACCCCATCGAGCTTGGCGACCGCAACCACGTCGCCGGCTTTGGCTTCGGCGAGCTTGACGGTCTTGTCGCCCTGCGCCGCGAACAAGGTGCCGACGCGCACATGCTCGCCGCCGCTGCTCTGGAGCTCCGCGCCTTCCCTGAGCGCGCCGCCGAAGATGCGGGCGTAGGAAAGACGCCCCATGGCGCCGCCATGGCTGACCTTGAACACGAACGCGCAATTGCCGCTTGCGCCGAGCCGCTCGGCGGCGGCCGCCGGCGCGGGCGCCTCGTGCCTGAGCGCCTTCATCAGCCGCCTGACGCCGTGGCCGCCCGAGGCGGAGCCGAACAGGACCGGCACGATCTGGCCCTGGCCGGTGTCCTTGGCGAGGTCGGCGAACACGGTTTCGCGGTCGGGCACTTCGTCCATCAGCAATTGTTCGAGCAAAGCGTCGTCATGGTCGGCGAGCTGCTCGAGCATCTGGCCGCGCTCCAGCGCCTCGCGGTCGGCGAGGTCGGCGGGGATCTCCTTCTGCTCCGAAGGCTGGCCCGGGCGGTAATAATAAGCGCGCTCGAGGGCGATATCGACGAAGCCGGTGATCGCCTCGCCGTCGCGTATGGGGATCCAGCGCGCGATCAAAGGCGATTTGCTCATCGGCTGCAGCGCTTCCAGGAGGCTCTGGATCGAGCCCCGCGCGTGATCGATCTTGTTGACGAAGATCATGTGCGGAATGCCGAGCGCTTCCAATTGCCTCAGCGTCGGCTCGGCGAGCAGGGCACGCACCGGGTCGGGATCGACGACGACCAGAGCGAGGTCAGCCACCGCGGTCCCAAGCGCGCCGTCGGCGGCGAAGCCCACCGACCCCGGGCAGTCGATCAGCGCGTAGCGGTCTCCCATATAGTCGAAATGCATCAGATTGAGCTCGGTCGAGCCGCCCCGCGCCCTGGCTTCCGGGCTGGCGTCGCCGACGGTCGATCCGTCCGCCACCGATCCCTGCCGCCCGACCGCGCCGGCCGCAAAAAGAAGGGCCTCGGCTAGGCTGGTCTTACCCGCCCCGCCGGGGCCCACGAGCGCGATCGTTCTGGTGCCTGCAGCTCTGGTGGGCATATGCGTCTCCTTGCGTCCTTGCCGCACGGCTCCGCGAGGAAGACGCGGCCGCGCGCCTCGATTGGGAAAGGTCCAGACTTCACTTATTGAGGGCGAAGTGCAAGGGGGGACGGGTGGAGCGGGCCCGAAAAGCGCCTAGTTGCGCCGCGGCGGGACGGTGAGCCAGGCGATCAGGGCGCGGCGGCGGGCGGGGTCGCGCATCCCGATATAGCCCATTTCGGTGCCGGGCACGGCGCGTTCCGGATCGGCCAGATACCGGTTGAGCAGCGCCGTCGTCCAGCGCGGGTTGCGCGCCGCAAAGCGCCGCAGCGCCGGCGAATAGTTGAAGCCCCGGACGGAGGCGACCTGACGGCCGACGATATCGTGCAAGGTCGGCCCGGCCGGAGAGTTGCGCCCGGCCTCCAGCGCATGACAGGCCACGCATTCGGCGAAAATTGGTGCCGTCGCGGCCATCAGGGCCGCAGCCAGCAGCGCCGTCACGAGCCGGTCCGCACTACCATGATCCGGTCAAGTCCCGATTCGGGGAGGAACACCTGGCCCGGCCGGCCCAGGATCTGGCGCACGTTCGCATTGTCGCCGCTGCCCGGATAGCGGGTCCAGCGCTCGGTCGCCGGATCGAAGGACAAGGTCGCGTTGCCGCCGAAATCGGTGACCCAGACGATGTCGCGATCGTCGACATAGACCGCATAGACGCGCGGCCGATCGCCCTCGGGCCGCCAGCTCCGCCACTGGCCGGTCGAAGGCGTGTAGCGGGAGAGCTGGCCGCCATTCCATTCGGCGATCCACAGATTGCCGCTGCGGTCGGCCCAGACGCGGCGCGCGCCCTGATCCGGCGTCGGCGGCTCTATGATGGTCGTTTCTCCGGTTTCGCGGTTCACTCGGGCGAGGTGGCTGCCGGCGAGCGAGACGTAATAGATGTCCCCCGACGGAGTTGCCGCGATGCCATAAGGCCCGCGCCCCTCGGGATCGCGCCAGACGCGCATCTCCCCATTGCCTGGGTTCAGCCGGCCATAGACTCCGGTCTGGCCGGTGAACCAGATCAGGCCGTCGCGGTCGAAGGCGGCGGTGTTGAGGTTCGAATTGGGGAATTCGGCCGGCAATTGCCACACTCTGACCGCGTCGGTCGCCGGATCGACCCGGACGATCGCGTTGAGGCCACCGTCGGTGATCCAGGCCGCGCCGTCGGGACCTTGGATGACGCCGTGCGGCGCCGATCCCTCGCCCAACCGCACCTCGCGGACCGCGCCGGTTTCCGGATTGAGGATGCCGAGCGTGCCGCGGCGCTGGCCGGTATACCAGATGAGCCCGTTCGGGCCGGGCGCGACGTCGTGCGGCCGGCTGCCCGGCGGCACATCGTAGACCCGGACGTTGGCGGGGAGGTCGGTGCGCGCGGGGGCGCGCGGCTGCGGGGCTTCGTTGGGCGGCTGCGCGGACGACAAGGCGAGTGCGAAAGCCAGAGCGAGGCTGATCATATGGGTCTCCTGGGCGGCTCGGCAATTCTAGCCGAGCACGGCGCGAACCGGAAGGCCGGGTCGCTTGCCGCAGCGCAGCACGTCGCTTACATCGCTCGCATGACCTCGACCAACGACATCAGGCGGGCCTTCCTCGAATTTTTCGGCCGCGAGGGGCACGAGATCGTGCGCTCGGCGCCGCTGGTGCCGCAGAACGATCCGACGTTGATGTTCGTCAACGCCGGCATGGTGCCGTTCAAGAACGTCTTCACCGGCCTCGAGACTCGGCCCTATGTCACCGCTACCTCGTCGCAGAAGTGCGTCCGCGCCGGCGGCAAGCACAACGATCTCGACAATGTCGGTTACACGGCGCGCCACCACACTTTCTTCGAGATGCTCGGCAATTTCTCCTTCGGCGACTATTTCAAGGAGCGGGCGATCACGCTGGCGTGGGCCCTGCTCACTCGCGAATGGGGCATCTCGCCCGACCGGCTGACCGCCACCGTCTACCACAATGACGACGAGGCCTGGGACCTGTGGAAGAAAATCGCGGGGCTTCCCGACGAGCGGATCATCCGCATCGCCACCAAGGACAATTTCTGGGCGATGGGCGATAGTGGCCCGAGCGGACCCTGCTCGGAAATCTTCTACGACCATGGCGACCATATCCCCGGCGGCCCGCCCGGCAGCCCGGACGAGGATGGCGACCGCTTCACCGAAATCTGGAACCTCGTCTTCATGCAGCATGAGCAGGAGGACAATGAGATCGTCCGCGACCTGCCCACGCCCTCGATCGACACCGGCATGGGGCTGGAGCGGATCGCGGCGGTGCTGCAGGGCGTCCACGACAATTACGACACCGACACCTTCAAGGCGCTGATCGGCGCCTCGACCGCGCTCACCCACAATTCCCACACCGCCGACACGAAGGCGAGCCATCGGGTCATCGCCGACCATCTGCGCGCCGCCGGCTTCCTGGTCGCGGACGGGGTGCTGCCGGCCAATGAGGGCAGGGGCTATGTGCTTCGCCGGATCATGCGCCGGGCGATGCGTCATGCCCATCTGCTCGGGAGCACCGAGCCGCTGATGCACCGGCTGGTGCCCTCCTTGGTCGCCGAGATGGGCGCGGCCTATCCCGAGCTGGTCCGCGCCCAGCCCTTGATCGAGGAGACGCTGAAGCTCGAGGAGACCCGCTTCCGCCAGACCCTCGACAACGGGCTGAGGCTGCTCGACGAAGCGACCGAGGCGATGAACCCGGGCGACGTTCTGCCCGGGCCGGTCGCGTTCAAGCTCTACGACACGTTCGGCTTCCCCTACGACCTCACCGAGGACGCCTTGCGCGCCCAGGGTTTCGGCGTCGACCGCGCCGGGTTCGACGCCGCCATGGCGGAGCAGAAATCGGTCGCCCGCGCCGCCTGGAAGGGGAGCGGCGCCAAGGCGTCCGAAGACGTCTGGTTCGATATCGCCGAGGAAGCGGGCGCGACCGAATTCACCGGCTATCTCGGCCATGACGGCGAGGGGGTCGTCGCCGCTTTGGTCAAGGACGGCGCCCGCGTCGACAAGGCTGCGGCGGGCGACAAGGTCACCATTCTCACCAATCAGACGCCCTTTTACGGCGAAAGCGGTGGGCAAATGGGCGACATGGGAAAGATCAGATCGGACAAAGGCTTGGAGGCTGATGTTGAGGATACGTCGAAGCCGCTCGGCAAGCTCCACGCCCACCATGCGCTGATCCGCGCCGGCGAGGTCGCCGTGGGCGACGCAGTCCACCTCGCGGTCGACGCCGAGCGCCGGTCCAGGGTCCGCGCCAATCACAGCGCGACGCATCTCCTCCACGCCGCGCTCCGCAAGCGGCTGGGCGGCCACGTCACCCAGAAGGGCAGCCTGGTCGCCCCCGACTATTTCCGCTTCGATTTCTCGCATCCCAAGCCGATGACCCGCGAGGAGATCGAAGCGGTCGAGGCCGACGTCAACCGCCACATTCGCGGCAACGAGCCGGTCGGCATTCGCCTGATGACCCCCGACGCCGCGGTCGAGGCCGGCGCTTTGGCCCTGTTCGGCGAGAAATATGGCGAGGAGGTCCGCGTCCTCTCCATGGGCCTGGACGAGGATGCGAGCTATTCGGTCGAGCTGTGCGGCGGCACCCACGTCAACGCATTGGGCGACATCCAATTGCTCAAGATCACCTCCGAAAGCGCGGTCGCCGCGGGCGTCCGCCGCATCGAGGCCCTGACCGGCGAAGCCGCGCGCAAATGGCTGACCGGCCGCGAGGACCGCCTCAAGGAGACCGCGGCGGCGCTCAAATCCTCGCCCGAGGATGTCCCCGCCCGCGTAGCCGCCCTGATCGACGAGCGCCGCCGCCTCGAGCGCGAGCTCGCCGAGGCGAAGAAGGCGCTGGCGCTGGGCGGCGGTGCCGAGACGAAGCGCGCGACGGTCGAAGAGGTCGGCGGCCACGGCTTCATCGGCCAGGTCCTGGAGGGAATGGACCCCCGGGAGCTTCGGGGCCTCGTCGATGACGGCAAGCGAAACGTGGGGAGCGGCGTCGTCGCTGTGGTGGCGGTGAACGAGGGCCGCGCCACGGTGGCCGTGGGCGTCACCGACGACCTCATTGGATCGCGCAACGCGGTCGACCTCGTCCGCAAGGCGGTCGAGGCGGTGGGCGGGCAGGGCGGCGGCGGCCGTCCCGACATGGCCCAGGGCGGCGGACCCGACGGCGGCAAGGCGGCGGACGCGCTGGAGGCGGTGAGAGCGGCGCTCGGCGCGGAACAGGCTACCAGCTAAAGCCCTCCCCTTGACGGGGGAGGGGCTATCGCATCAGCGCGTCCCGCAGCCTCTTTCCCCGCTGCGGCGGCTCCTTGGCCATTTCGCCCATTTCCATGATCTGCTTGCGCAATTCGGCGCGTTTCTCGTGGATCGAGGCGATGACGGGGCCCATCGCCATGCCGAGATCGACCAGGACCGCTTCCGACAATTGCAGCGAGGATTCGAGCGTCTCGGGCACCGCGTCGGTGGCCCCGGCCCGATAGAGCTCGGCGGCGTGCTCGGGGTCGCGGGCGCGGGCGACGATGGTGAGATCGGGGCACCAGGCGCGCACGCGCTTCACCAGCCGCACCGACTGCACCGGATCGTCCATGGTTAGGATGAGGGCGCTGGCATGGCCGAGGTTGAGCTTGTCGATGAATTCGGGTCGCGCGGCGTCGCCGAAGATGAGCGGGAAGCCCTCCAGCCTCGCGGCCTTGACCGCGTCGATGTTCGAATCGACGGCGACATAGGGTTTGTCGTGCCCGGCCAGCATCTCTGCGACCAGCCGCCCGACCCGGCCGAAGCCGATGATTACCGCGCGCGGCTCGTCGCGGGTCGGGGTGATGTCGGGCTCGCTCGCCTGGCCGCGATTCTCGATCCGCCGCGCCGCGTCGCGCCCGATCCGCGCCAGCAGGGGCGTCAGCGTCAGGCCCATGGCGGTCACGATCTGCCAGAAGGCGGCGGTGTCGGCCGCGATCAGCCCGGCCGCGCCGGCGGCCGCGAGCACGATCAACGTCGTCTCGGACGGGGAGGCCATGAGCAGGCTCGCCTCGGCCGCGACCGCCTGGCGCTTGCCGTCGAGCCTGAGCAGCGAGGCGGTGACGATCGTCTTGACCAGCATCACGCCCATAAGCGCCAGCACCAGCGCCGCCCAATTGGCCGCGATGAAGCGCAGATCGATGCTCATCCCGACGGTGATCAGGAACACGCCCAGGCCGAGCCCGCGGAACGGCGCGGTCATCACCTCGACCTCGCCATGATATTCGGTCTCGGCGATCAATATTCCGGCGACCAGCGCGCCGACGATCGGGGACAGGCCGGCGGCCGCCGTGGCGAGGCTGGCGGCGATCACGACGAGCAGGCTGACCGACAGGAACAATTCGGGGCTCTTGGTCCGCGCGGCCTGCGCGAACAGGCGGGGCAGCACGAAGCGGCCGAGGACCAGCATCGCGGCGATGACGAGCCCGCCGACGAGCAGCGTGCTCAGGAGGCCGGCAAATCCCTCCGCCGGGGCGTGCGGGGCGAGCGCGCCCAATGCGAAGATGATCGGCACGATCGCCAGATCCTCGAACAGGAGCATGGCGAAGGCCGAGCGGCCGACCGGGCTCGTCGTGCCGACCAGAGGCAGGACGACCGCGGTCGACGACAGAGCCAGCGCGATGCCGAGCGCGAGCGACGGCACCCAGGCATAGCCGAGCATGTGGATCCCGGCCCCGATCAGCGCGGCGGAGGCGAGCAATTGCGCGGCGCCGACGCCGAAGACGAGCCGCCGCATACCCCACAGCCGCCGGAACGAGAGCTCGAGCCCGATCGAGAAAAGCAGGAGGATGATGCCGAGCTCGGCGAAGGGCTCGATCGCCTCCGCGTTGGAGATGGTGACGTAGTTCAGCCAGGGGAGCCGGTCCGACATCGCCCCGAGCCCCGACGGGCCGACCAGGATGCCGATCAGGATGAAGCCGATGACCGGGCTGATCCGGATCCGGGCGAATGCCGGGATGACGATCCCCGCCGCGCCCAGGATGACGAGCGCGTCGCTAAGGCCGGACGTGGAGAAATCGGCGTGCGTCATCTTGCCTTTATGCAGCTTCGCGCGCGAAAGTCAGCCCGATGGCCGACGAATCCACCGATCTGCTGATCGCCGGCGGCGGGCCCGCGGGCATGATGGCCGGTCTCCTGTTCGCGCGCGCCGGGGTGAAGACGCTCGTCCTCGAAAAGCATTCCGATTTCCTGCGCGATTTCCGCGGCGACACCGTCCACCCCTCGACGCTCCACATCTTTAACGAGCTCGGCATGCTCGATGAATTGCTGGCTCGGCCGCACGACAAGGCCGCGCAGCTGAGCGGGATGATCGGCGGCGAGAAGGTGCGGATCGCCGATTTCGGCCACCTGCCGCCGCCCGCCCGCTTCATCGCACTGATGCCGCAATGGGAGTTCCTCGATTGCGTCGCCGATCTCGCGAGGGCCTATCCCGCATTCGAGCTGCGAATGAACGCGGAGGCGACCGACCTTGTCTGGGACGGCGAGCGAGTCGCCGGTCTCATCTGCAACGGGGAGCCGATCAGGGCGAAGCTGGTCCTCGCCGCCGACGGCCGGCGCTCGATCCTGCGCGGGCGCGCGGCGCTTCCGCTTGAGGACCTGGGCGCGCCGATCGACGTCTTCTGGTTCCGCCTTTCGAAGGAGCGCACGCCCGACAATCGGTCGACCGGAATCATCGCCACCGGCCGGCTGCTCGCCTTGCTCGATCGCGGCGATTATTGGCAATGCGCCTATGTCTTTGCCAAGGGCATGGCGGACGCTCTGAAAGAGAAGGGCCTCGACAATTTTCGCGACGACGTCGCCGCCACCGCGCCGTTCCTCCCCGCCGGCGAGCTTCTGAGCTGGGACCAGGTCAAGCTGCTGACGGTGGAGCTGGACCGGCTGACGAGGTGGCACCGGCCCGGGCTGCTCGCCATTGGCGACGCCGCACACGCCATGTCGCCGATCGGCGGCGTCGGCATCAACCTCGCCATCCAGGACGCGGTCGCGGCGGCGAACATCCTCGCGGCACCGATGGCCGCGGGGCGCGCGATCGACGGCCTGCTGGCCAGGGTCCAGCGCCGGCGGATGCTGCCGACCCGGATCGTCCAGGCGATGCAGCGCACCGCGCAGAACCGGCTGATCAAGAGGATCGTCGTCGACAATGTGCCGATCACGCGGCCGCCGCGGATCATCCGCCTCATGCAGCGCTTCCCGATCCTGCAGCGTATTCCCGCCTACATGATCGGCCTTGGCTTCCGGCGCGAGCATGTCCGCTCGCCCGACGCCGGCGAAGGGCGCCCTCAGGCCGACTGAACCTCCGTCGCCATCGCGGCCTCGAGATTGAGCCGGATCGCCTCGAAGAATTGCTCGGTCGTCATCCAGCTCTGCTCTGGGCCGATGAGGATGGCGAGGTCTTTGGTCATCTTGCCTTCCTCGACCGTCTCGACGCAGACCCGCTCGAGCGTTTCGGCGAAGCGGGTCACTTCGGGCGTATCGTCGAAACGCCCGCGGAACTTGAGGCCGCCGGTCCAGGCGAAGATGGACGCGATCGGATTGGTCGAGGTCGCCTTGCCCTGCTGGTGCATGCGGAAATGCCGGGTCACCGTGCCATGCGCCGCCTCCGCCTCCACGGTCTTGCCGTCGGGCGTCATCAGGATCGAAGTCATCAGGCCCAGCGAGCCGAAGCCCTGGGCGACCAGGTCCGACTGGACGTCGCCGTCGTAATTCTTGCAGGCCCAGACGAACTTGCCGCTCCATTTCAGCGCCGAGGCGACCATGTCGTCGATGAGGCGATGCTCGTAGCCGATGCCCGCCGCCTCGAACCGGTCCTTGAACTCGGCGTCGAAAATCTCCTGGAACAGGTCCTTGAAGCGCCCGTCATAGGCCTTGAGGATCGTGTTCTTGGTCGAGAGATAGACCGGCCACTGCCGGTTGAGCCCGTAGTTCAGGCAGGCATGAGCGAAATCGCGGATCGAGGCGTCCAGATTGTACATGCCCATGGCGACGCCGCCGGCGGGATAGTCGAACACCTCGTGCTCGATCACCTGACCGTCGGCGCCCTCCCATTTCATGGTCAGCTTTCCGGGTCCGGGGATGAGGAAGTCGGTCGCCTTATACTGGTCGGCGAACGCATGACGCCCGATCACGATCGGATCGGTCCAGCCCGGGATCAGCCGCGGCACATTGTCGATGACGATCGGCTCGCGGAACACGACCCCGCCCAATATGTTGCGGATCGTGCCATTGGGCGATTTCCACATCTTCCTGAGGCCGAATTCCTTCACCCTCGCCTCGTCGGGCGTGATCGTCGCGCATTTGACGCCGACGCCATGCGCCTTGATCGCCTGGGCGGCCTCCACCGTGATCCGGTCCCCGGTCTCGTCGCGCTTCTCGATGCCGAGATCGAAATAGATGAGGTCAACGTCGAGATAGGGCAGGATCAGCCGCTCGCGAATCCACTGCCAGATGATCCGGGTCATCTCGTCGCCGTCCAGTTCGACGACCGGATTCTTCACCTTGATCTTCGCCATATGGCTTTCGGGCTTTCTGCTCGGATTGGTTGGGCGCCGTCCTAAGGAGTGGCGGGGCCCTGTCAACCGGGAGGGGTCGCGGTTGTCTCGCTCGGTCGCACCGCTTAAAGGGTCGCCAATGTCCAGGCTCGAGAAATCCGACCTCGTTACCACCAATGTCCAGTGGCGCTGGCCATCGGTCCATCCGGACGGGCGCAAGTTCGTCGTCGTCGCGGCGGCGACCGCGCTGCTCTTCTGGTGGGTGATCGACTGGGATCCGGTCGGCTGGATCGCCGCCGGCCTGACCTTGTGGACGGCCGCCTTCTTCCGCGATCCCGTGCGAACCACGCCGCTCGGGGAAGGGCTGATCGTCGCGCCCGCCGACGGCCTGGTGACGATGATCACGACGGTGCCGCCGCCGCGCGAGCTCCGGGGCGAGGGCGGGATGGCGGAGGATTCCGTGGTCCGCGTCTCGATCTTCATGAGCGTGTTCGACGTCCACATCAACCGGACGCCGATCGCCGGGACGATCGTCCGCATGGTCTATATCGCCGGCAAGTTCCTGAACGCCGACCTCGACAAAGCGAGCGAGGAGAATGAGCGCCAGCACCTGCTGGTCGAGGGGGAGGACGGCAACCTGGTCGCCTTCACCCAGATCGCCGGCCTGGTCGCGCGGCGGATCGTGCCCTGGGTCAAGGCCGGCGACCGCGTGACCGCCGGCCAGCGGGTCGGCCTGATCCGCTTCGGCAGCAGGGTCGACGTCTATCTGCCCGCCGGCACCTCCTCGCAGGTCCTGCTCGGCCAACGCACCATCGCCGGCGAGACCATCATCGCCCGCGCCGGCGTGTCCGAGCTGATCGAAGGCATCGCACAGTGAGGCGCTTCCGGTGAGCGTCGCGCCCGAGCGGCGGGGCATACCGCTTCGCGCCGTCGTGCCCAACGCGGTGACCGCGCTGGCGCTGTGCGTCGGCCTCACCGGCGTGCGCTTCGCCATCGCCGGCGATTGGGCCTGGGCCTGCGGAGCGATCGTCATCGCAGCGGTCCTCGACGGCATGGACGGCCGCATCGCCCGTGCGCTGCGCGGGCAGAGCCGGTTCGGCGCCGAGCTCGATTCGCTCTCGGACGTGATCGCGTTCGGCGTGTCGCCGGCGATCATCCTCCACCTCTGGTCGCTGCAATATCTGCCGCGCTTCGGCTGGGTGTTCGCGCTCGCCTACGCCGTCTGCATGGCCCTGCGGCTCGCCCGCTTCAACGCCCGCATCGACGTCGAGGATCAGCCGCACAAGTCCGCCGGCTTCTTCACCGGCGTGCCGGCGCCCGCCGGCGCGGGGCTGTTGCTGCTGCCCATCTATCTGTGGCTGGCGAGCGATGGGCGCTGGACCTGGCTCCAGGATTATCGGCTGGTCGCCCCCTGGGCGGCCTTCATCGCCTTCCTCGTCATCTCCAGCGTCGCCACCTTTTCCTGGGGGTCGTTGCGGCTCAGGCGCAACCTTCGCCTCGAAGCGATCGTCGTCATCGCCATCATCGGCGGCGCACTCGTCTCGGCGCCGTTCGAGACGATGAGCGTCGCGGCCCTGGTCTATCTCGTCCTGATTCCGTTCAGCATCGCGAGCTACGCGAAGGTCAAGCGGCAGCGCGCGCGCCAGGCCGCAGCCGAGCCGGACCTGCCGCTGTCGCCGCCTCTGGCGCCGCTCCCGCCGGAGCGCCCCGCAAGGCGGCGCCGATCGCCGCCCAATGCGTCCTGAACGTGGCTTCGAGGATCGCGGCAAGCGCGACGAGGAGGGCGAAGAAAAAGACGATCGAGAGAAGGTGACCCACAGCTTTTCCCCTGATTTATCCACCGCCTAATGCCCAAGCGTGGATTTCGTTCCCTGGCTAGAAACTATGTTCCTGTTTTGTTCTTTTGTCAAGCCGCTTGATTTCCTCAGCGTGCGCCGCTAGTTGCGCCTCCATTCCACATGCAGGGCCATCATACCGGTGGCTGGGCCAGACCGTTCTGGCTCCGGCTTTCTCGGCCCTGCAGAGGCATAACCGGAAGGAGAAAGACCATGGCGTCCAACGACGTCACCATGCAGCAATTGCTCGAGGCCGGGGCGCATTTCGGCCATCAGACCCACCGCTGGAACCCCAAGATGAAGCCGTATATTTTCGGCGAGCGCAACGGGGTGCATATCATCGATCTGTCGCAGACCGTGCCGTTGTTCGCGCGCGCGCTCGATTTCGTCCGGCAGACGGTCGCGGCCGGCGGCAAGGTGCTCTACGTCGGCACCAAGCGCCAGGCCCAGGACCCGATCGCCGAGGCGGCGCGGCGCTCGAACCAGCATTTCGTCAACCACCGCTGGCTGGGCGGCATGCTGACCAACTGGAAGACCATCTCCAACTCGATCAAGCGCTTCAAGAGCCTCGAGGAGCAGCTGGCGGGCGACACGGCCGGCCTCACCAAGAAGGAGGTGCTCCAGCTCACCCGCGAGCGCGACGAGTTCGAGCTCAGCCTCGGCGGCATTCGCGACATGGGCGGGATTCCCGACGTCATGTTTGTCATCGACGCCAACAAGGAGGAACTCGCGATCAAGGAGGCCAATGTGCTCGGCATCCCGGTCGTCGCCATCCTCGATTCGAACGTCAGCCCGCAGGGCATCGCCTTTCCGGTTCCCGGCAATGACGACGCCAGCCGCGCCATCCGCCTCTATTGCGACGCGATCGCCGACGCGGTGCTCGCCGGCAAGCAGGGCGGCGCCGCCGCGCGCGGCGAGGATCTCGGCGCGCAGGACGAGCCGCCGGCCGAACAGGCTTTGGCCGAGGCTTGAGACTCCAGCTGACACAATTGAATTCAAGAGGATAGCAGACATGGCTGAGATCACGGCCGCCACCGTCAAGGAATTGCGCGAGCGCACCGGCGCCGGCATGATGGACTGCAAGAAGGCGCTCAATGAGACCGATGGCGATATCGAAGCCGCCATCGACTGGCTGCGCACCAAGGGCCTGGCCGCCGCCGCGAAGAAGGCCGGCCGCACGGCCGCCGAAGGGCTGGTCGGAGTCGTCGTCGACGGCAATAAGGGGGCGATGGTCGAGGTCAATTCGGAGACCGATTTCGTCTCGAGGAACGAGCAGTTCCAGGATTTCGTCCGCACCGCCGCCGCGATCACATTGGGCACCGGCAGCGACATCGAAGCGCTGAAGGAGGCCTGCTGGCCGGGCGGCGGCACGGTTGAAGAAAAATTGACCAGCAACATCGCGACCATCGGCGAGAACCAGTCGATCCGCCGCGGCGCCCTGCTCAGCGTCGATGAAGGCCTGATCGTTTCCTACGTCCACAACGCCGCCGCGCCCGGCCTCGGGAAGATCGGCGTGCTGGTCGCGCTGGAGAGCGCGGGCGACCGGGCCGCGCTCGAGACGCTCGGCAAGCAACTCGCCATGCACATCGCCGCCGCCAACCCCCAGGCGCTCACCGGCGCGGCGCTCGACCCCGCCTTGCTCGAACGCGAGCGCGCGATCGCCCAGGAGAAGGCGGCCGAGACCGGCAAGCCCGCCGACATCGTCGCCCGCATGGTCGACGGCGCCATGGCCAAGTTCCGCAAGGAGAATGCGCTGCTCTCGCAGATCTTCGTGATCGACGGCAAGACCAGGGTCGAGGACGTGATTGCCGGCGCGGCCAAGGAGGCCGGCGCCCCGGTCGCGCTCAAGGCCTATGCCCGTTTCCAGCTCGGCGAGGGCATCGAGAAGAAGGACAGCGATTTCGCCGCCGACGTCGCCGCCGCGGCGGGCACTCAGAAGCCCAGGGCCGCCTAATCGCCTTGGCAGGGTGGCGCGCGCCGATTAAGGTGCGCGTCAACCGGTTTTCTTCTCCGCCCGATCGACCTTAGGGAGCCTTATGACGCGCCCGCGCTTCAACCGCATCCTCCTCAAGCTCTCGGGCGAAGCCCTGATGGGTGAGGGCCAGTTCGGCATCGATCCCGCCGCCGTCTCGCGCCTCGCCGAGGAGATCAAGGCGGCGGTGGCCGATGGCCACACCGTCTGCCTCGTCGTCGGCGGCGGCAACATCTTCCGCGGCCTCGCCGGCGCCGCCAGCGGCTTCGACCGCGCCAGCGCCGACTATATGGGCATGCTGGCGACCGTGATGAACGCGCTCGCCCTGCAGAACGCGCTCGAGATGATCGGCGTCGACACACGCGTCCAGTCGGCCATCCCGATGGCGACCGTCTCGGAGCCCTATATCCGCCGCCGCGCCGTCCGTCACATGGAGAAGGGGCGGGTGGTGATCTTCGCCGCCGGCACCGGCAATCCCTTCTTCACCACCGACACGGCGGCCGCCCTGCGCGCCGCCGAAATGGGCTGCGACGCTCTGTTCAAGGGGACCAGCGTCGATGGCGTCTACGATGCCGACCCCAAGAAGGTGGCTGGTGCGAAGCGTTATGAAACAGTGACTTTCGACAAGGTCCTCTCGGACAATCTGAAGGTAATGGACGCGACCGCGGTCGCGCTCTGCCGCGACAACAACATCCCGATCGTCGTGTTCAACATCCGCGAGCAGGGCAATCTGGCCCGCGTGCTCGGCGGCGGCGGCACGGCGACGATCGTCAAGAACTGAAGGAGGAGCTTATGCCCGCCTACGACAAGGCCGATTTGCAGCGCCGGATGCACGGCGCGGCCGAGGCGTTGCGGCACGATCTGGGCGGCCTGCGGACAGGCCGCGCCTCGACCGCGCTGCTCGATCCGATCCATGTCGAGGTCTATGGCGCGAACATGCCCCTGAACCAGGTCGCCACGGTCTCGGCGCCCGAGCCGCGGCTGCTTTCGGTTCAGGTCTGGGACCGCTCCAACGTCGGCCTTGTCGAGAAGGCCATCCGCAACGCGGGCCTCGGCATCAATCCGGTAACCGACGGCCAGAATATCCGCCTGCCCATTCCGGATCTCACCGAGGACCGGCGCAAGGAGTTGGCCAAGCTCGCCCACCAATATGCCGAAAAGGCCAAGATCGCGGTCCGCAACGTGCGCCGCGACGGCATGGACGCGCTCAAGACCGACGAGAAGAAGAAGGACATCAGCGAGGACGAGCATAAGCGCCTCGACATCGAGGTGCAGAAGCTGACCGACGAGGCGATCGCCGAGATCGATCAGGTCCTGGCCGCCAAGGACAAGGAAATCCTGCAAAAGTGACCGCAAGGACGGGCCCGGAACCGGTCAGCGCCGGGCCGCCTCCCGGCGTGCCGCGGCACGTCGCCATCATCATGGACGGCAACGGCCGCTGGGCGAAGGCGAGGGGGCTGCCGCGCGCCGCCGGCCACCGCGCCGGCGCCGAGGCCGCGCGCGAGACGCTGCGCGCCGCCGGCGAGGCCGGAGTCGAGTGCCTGACCCTCTACGCTTTCTCTTCGGAGAATTGGCGGCGCCCGGCCCAGGAGATCGCCGACCTTACCGGGCTGCTCAGATTCTATATCCAGCGCGAGCTCGACAGCCTCCACCGCGAAGGGGTTCGCCTGAGGATACTGGGCGACCACAAGGCTTTCGAGGTCGACGTCGCCGCGATGGTCGACCGGGCCGTCGCCAAGACCGCCGCCAACACCCGCATGACGCTCGCCATCGCGCTCAACTACGGATCGAGAGCGGAGCTGGTCCGCGCCGCGCGCGCCGCGGCCGAAACGCTGGCGCCGGCCGAGATCGACGAGGCGGCGATCGAGCGCGCCCTCGATACAAGGGGTCTGCCGCCGCTCGACCTCCTCATCCGCACCTCGGGCGAGCAGCGCCTCAGCAACTTCCTGCTCTGGCAGGCGGCCTATGCCGAATTGCTGTTCGTGGACACGTTGTGGCCCGATTTCGACGGCGACGCGCTTCGCGCCGCGATCGGCGAATATGCGCAGCGCGAGCGGCGCTACGGCGGTCTATGAGCGACGCCGAAGACCCGATCGCGCCGTCCGATTTGCCGGCCCGCTTCGCCATGGGCGTGGTGATGATCGCGGTCGCCGTCGCGACGGTCTGGCTCGGCGGGTGGCCGTTCCGGATCCTAGTCTTCGCCGCGGCAGCGATCATGCTCGTCGAATGGGCCGAGATGCACCGGGTGCCGCGCCTCTGGGCCTGGATCGGCGCCGCTTTGCTCGCAATCGTCCTGCTCGGCGGCGCGGAATATCTCTATCCGGCGGGCGAGGCTCCGCTCGAGGTCGAGCCCGAGACCTTCGCCCCCAACTGGACCGGCTTCGGCGCCATCGCCGGCCTCGCCTTGCTGCTCGGCGCGGCCAGCCGGCGCCCCGCAATGGCGGGCGGCCTGCTTTATATCGGCCTGCCGAGCTTCGCCCTGATCAGCCTCTCCTGGGTGTGGGAGACGCCGGTCTTCTGGATACTGATCGTCACCTGCGCGACCGACACCTTCGCTTATTTCGCCGGGCGCGCGATCGGCGGGCCGAAGCTTGCGCCTGGGATCAGCCCGAACAAGACCTGGGCCGGCCTCGTCGGCGGTATCGCCGGCGCCGCTTTGTGCGGCTGGCTGATCGCGGCCTGGTTCGAGATGGAGCCCTTCTTCCTCTGGATGGGGGGGGCGATGGCGGTGGTGGCGCAGGCGGGCGACCTCTACGAAAGCTGGGAAAAGCGCCGCGCCGGGGTCAAGGACAGCGGCAGCCTTCTTCCCGGCCACGGCGGCGTGCTCGACCGGCTCGACGGGCTGCTCGCGGTCGCTTTGGTGACCACCCTGCTGCTGATGGCGGGGTTCTGGACCGGGTGAGATGAGCCGCACCGTGACCATATTGGGCGCCACCGGATCGGTCGGGCGCTCGACGCTTGATCTGATCGCGCGCGCGCCCGGGCGCTTCGAGGTCGTGGCGCTGACCGCGCATCGCGACGTCGCGGGTCTCGCGGAGCTCGCCCGGGCCTGCGGCGCCCGCCGGGCGGTGATCGCCGACGCCTCGCTTTACGATGCGCTCAAGAACGCCTTGTCCGGCACCGGGATCGAAGCGGCCGCCGGCGAAGCGGCGGTCGAGGAGGCCGCCGCCTCGGGCGCCGAATGGACGATGGCCGCGATCGTCGGCACGGCGGGCCTCAGGCCGGTGATGCGCGCGCTCGAAAGCGGCGGCACCGTCGCGCTCGCGAACAAGGAGGCTTTGGTCTCGGCCGGCCATCTGATGGTCGAGGCGGCGGCGGCGAGCGGCGCCACCCTGCTCCCGGTCGATTCCGAGCACAATGCCGTCTTCCAGTGCCTCGACCGCGCCCGGCCCGAAAGCGTCCGCCGGATCATCCTGACCGCCAGCGGCGGCCCGTTCCGCGACTGGCCGATCGAGCGGATGCGCGAGGCTACTCCCGCCGAGGCCATCGCCCACCCCAATTGGTCGATGGGCGCCAAGATTTCGGTCGATTGTGCGACCCTGATGAACAAGGGCCTCGAGCTGATCGAGGCCTTTCACCTGTTCGCGGTCGGCGCCGAGGCGATCGAGATCGTCGTCCATCCGCAATCGGTCGTCCACAGCCTCGTCGAATATGTCGACGGCTCGCTGCTCGCCCAATTGGGCCCGCCGGACATGCGGGTACCGATCGCCTACACGCTCGCCTGGCCCGAGCGGATGGAGACGCCCTGCGAGCGGCTCGACCTCGTCGCCATCGGCGCTTTGGGGTTCGAAGCGCCGGACCTGGAGCGGTTCCCGGCCCTCGGCCTCGCCCGCGCGGCCCTCGCTTCGGGCGGCGCCAAGCCCGCCATCCTCAACGCCGCCAACGAGATAGCGGTCGCATCTTTCCTTGAAAGCCGGATCGGTTTCCTCGATATCGCGTTTCTGGTCGGCGAGGTCCTGAATCGCTATGACCCGCCGGCCCCCGCGTCGATCGACGCGGTGCTGGAGATCGACCGGGAGGCCAGACGCGTGGCCGCCGACCTGACTGGAAAGATCCGCCTTTGAGCAATCCCGGCCTCCTGTTCACGATCCTCGCCTTCCTGCTCGTCATCGGGCCGTTGATCTTCATCCATGAGCTCGGCCATTATTATGTGGGCCGCTGGTTCGGGGTGAAGGCGGACACCTTCTCGATCGGCTTCGGCCGCGAGATTTTCGGCTGGACCGACAAGAGGGGAACGCGCTGGAAGGTCGGCTGGCTGCCTCTGGGCGGCTACGTCAAGTTCGCCGGCGACATGAACCCCGCTTCGACGCCGTCCGACGAATGGCTGTCGCTGCCGCCGGAGGAGCGCGCCAAGACCTTCCAGGCCAGGAAATTGTGGCAGCGTTTCCTGATCGTCCTGGCCGGCCCAGCCACGAACTTCGCGTTCGCGATCCTGGTCTTCCTCGCTTTGTTCCTGAGCTACGGCCTGCCGCGCACGGCCCCGGTTGTCGGTCTTATCGAAGGGGGGTCCGCCGCGGCCGCCGCCGGCTTCGTCCCGGGCGACCGGATCCTCGCCATCGACGGCAGCGCGGTCGAGCGCTTCGAGGATATCGCTTATTATGTCGCGATCCGCCCCGATCAGGCGATGCGGTTCGACATCGTCCGCGGCGGCGCGCCCCGGACGATCGCAGCGACGACGCGCTCCCACGTCCGCCGCGACAGCTTCGGCAACGAGGCGCGCGTCGGCCGAATCGGGATCGGGCCCTCGGGCAGCAGGGAATGGGCGCGGCTGGGCCCGATCGAGGCCGTCGGCGCCGCTTTCTCCCAGACCGGGGAGACCGTGAAGGCGATGGTGGTGACGCTGGGACAGGTGATCACCGGCAGCCGTTCGCTGAAGGAAATGGGCGGGCCGCTTAAGATCGCCCAATTCTCCGGACAGCAGGCCAGCCTGGGCTGGCTGGACTTCGTGCTGTTCATGACGCTCGTGTCAATTAATCTGGGATTCATCAACCTCTTGCCAATCCCGCTCCTGGATGGCGGCCATCTGCTGTTCTACGCGATCGAGGGAGTGAGGCGAAAGCCGATGAAGCCCCAGGCCCAGGAATGGGCGTTTCGCACCGGGCTCGCGGTGCTGCTGGCGCTTATGATTTTCGTCACGTTCAACGACCTCGTCTCTTTTGGCCTGTTTAGCGGGCTTGGCGGGTTGATCGGGTGACCGGGATGGGGCAGGGCAGCCCCGACAGGGTATTTAGAGGCCGGGCGCAGCTCCGGACCGTAATTCAAAGGCGGGGACGCGTGACGGCGAACAGCATTTTTCCCAAGGGCCGCAGATTCTATTCCGCATTGCTGGTGGGCACCGCTCTCGGCGGTCTTGCCACGCCTGCGCTGGCGCAGCCCGCGCCGGCCCCGCAAGGCCCGCCCGCGACCAGCGTCGACCCGCAGGGGCTTCCCCCGGCGTCGCCCTCGCTGCCGCAGGCTCCCGCGGCGCGGACCATCCTCTCGGTCACGGTGAGCGGCAATCAGCGGCTCGAGCCCGAAACGGTGCTGTCCTACACGGCGCTCCGCCCGGGCGATCAATATGACAATGAGCGGCTCGACACCGCGCTGCGCGACCTGCTCGCCACCGAATTGTTCGCCGACGTCACCATCGCCGGCGCGGACACCGGCAACCTCGTCATCCAGGTGCGCGAGAATCCGGTGATCAACCGCATCGTCCTCGAGGGCAACCGCCGAATCAAGAACGACAAGATTTCTCCCGAAATCAGGCTCGCGCCGCGCCAGATCTTCACCCGCTCGCGCGCGCGCGCCGACGTCGCCCGGATCATCGAGCTCTACCGCCGGCAGGGCCGCTACGCCGCCAGCGTCGAGCCGCAGATCGTCCAGCTGGACCAGAACCGCGTCGATGTGGTGTTCGAGATCAACGAAGGGCCGAAATCGCGCGTCCGCCGGATCAACATCATCGGCAACGAGGAATATGGAGACGGACGCCTCATTTCGGAAATGGCGACCCGCGAGCACGTCTGGTACAACATCTTTTCCTCGCGCGACACCTACGATCCCGACCGGCTCGCCTTCGACCAGCAGAAGCTCCGGCATTTCTATCTGACCCAGGGCTATGCCGATTTCCGCATCGTCTCGGCGGTCGCCGAGCTGACCCCGGACCGGCGCGACTTCATCATCACCTATGTGGTGGAGGAGGGCGACCGCTATAAGTTCGGCGCGCTGGCGGTCGAGAGCGATATCCGCGATTTCAGCGCCGATCGGCTGCGCGCCAATCTGCCGATGCAGACCGGCGACTGGTTCAACGCTCAGCAGGTCGAGGACACGCTCACCCGCCTGAACGAGCTCGCCGGCCTGTTCGGCTACGCCTTTTCCGACGTCCGCCCGCAATACCAGCGCAGCCGCGAGAACCTCACCATGGGGGTCACCTTCCGGGTGGCCGAGACGCCGCGCGTCTATGTCGAGCGGATCGACATTTCGGGCAATACGGTGACCCGCGACAAGGTCATCCGCCGCGAATTCCGGCTCGCCGAGGGCGATCCATTCAACAACATCCGCGTCCGCCGCTCGCGCGACCGCATCCAGTCGCTCGGCTATTTCCAGGAAAATCTGGAGATCCAGCAGACCCAGGGCTCGGCGCCCGACCGCGTCATCCTGGGTGTCGAGGTCGAGGAGCGGGCGACCGGCGAGCTGCAGCTGTCGGCCGGCTTCTCCAGCCTCGAGCGCTTTCTCGTCAACCTCTCGATCCGCCAGCGCAACTTCATGGGCCGCGGCCAGGAGCTCCGCGCCTCGATCAACTATTCGAGCTACTCGAAGTCGATCGAGCTCGGCTTCACCGAGCCCTATCTGTTCGACCGCAACATCGCGATCGGCTTCGACCTGTTCCGGCGCGATTTGAGCAGCTTCAACTTCTTCGGCGAGGACCGCACCACGACCTACGGACAGGTGACGACAGGCGGTCAGATCCGGGCTGGCGTGCCGCTGACCGAAAAGCTCTCGCTCGCGCTCCGCTACGGCCTCAACTATGACGAGATCTCGCTCAACGAGTCCGTCTTCTTCTCCGACCCGGACGGCGCCGGCCCGCTGCCCCCGGTCTGCGATCCGCTCCGCGCCGGCCGCTATCTGTGCGACGTGCTCGGCAACCGCCTGACCTCGTCGATCGGCTATTCGCTGGTCTGGGACACGCTCAACAACCGGCTGCGGCCGAGCGGGGGCGAGCGCGCCGTGCTCAGCCAGGATTTCGCCGGCCTGGGCGGCGACACGCGCTACATCCGCACCCGCCTCAACGCCGCGAAATACTGGAACGTCTTCAGCAATTTCATCTTCTCGGTCACCGCCGAGGCCGGCTACATCCACAGCTTCGAGAGCGGCGCGCCCAACATCGATCCGGTCCGCCTCACCGACCGCTTCTTCCTCGGCAGCCCGCAGATCCGCGGCTTCGACATCCGCGGCGTCGGGCCGCGCATCCAGCGCCAGCCCTATCTGTTCGACCAGGCCGCCGACGGCACCATCAGCAACGTCTCCCTTTCGGACGACCCCAATACGATCACCGACGACGCGATCGGCGGACGGGCTTATTATCTGATACGCGCCGAGGTGGAGATACCGCTGGGCGCGAGCTTCCGCGAGCTTGGGCTGCGGCCTTCCGTCTATGTCGACATGGGCGCGCTCTGGATGGTGCGGACGCCCGCTTTGCTCGACGTCGCACCGGGAAGCCTGCTCCATTCCAACCAGTGCACCGCCGCGGACGGAACGGTGGTCGTAAGGCCGGCGAACCAATTGTGCGGCACCGACGAGACGCTGACCGTGGGCGCGGCGAGCCCGTTCCGCGAAACCTTCCTGGGCAATTCGCCCCGCCCGCGCCTCTCCATCGGCTTCGGAGTCAACTGGAACTCGCCATTCGGCCCGTTCCGCATCGATATCGCGCGCGCGCTCCTCAGCGAGCCGGGCGACGACACCAAACTTTTCAGCTTCAACGTAGGGACAGCATTCTGATGAACAAATTTCTCTTTGGCGCGGCCGCCGCCGGGCTCGCTTTCACCCCCATCGCCGCGAGCGCACAGCGCGCGACCCCCGCGCTGGTCATCATCGTCGACACCGACACCATCTACCGGACCTGCACGGCCTGTGTCGCCGCGCAGGGGCAGCTGCAGGGCATGATCACCGCGCTTCAGCAGCAGCAGCAGGCGCTGAGCCAGCCCATCCAGACCGAGGCGCAGGCGATCGAGCAGGCCGCGACGGTCGCGCGCACCCTGAGCGGCGCCGCGCGGACCTCCGCGGAAGCGGCGATCCAGACCCGCCTCGCCGCGCTCCAAACCCGCCAGAACCAGGCCAATCAGACGCTCCAGCGCCAGGAGCAGAACATCCGTTCGAGCCAGGCCAACGTCTCGCAGCAGCTCAGCGTCCGGCTCGAGCCGATCGTCCGGCAGGTCATGACGGCGCGCGGCGCCAATATCGTCATTCCCAAGGGCGCGACCCTGGTCAGCGCCGACGCGCTCGACGTTACCGCCGAGGTGCTCGCCGCGCTGAACCAGCAATTGCCGAGCGTCACCGTCGCGCCGCTGCCGCAGGCGCCCGCAGCGCAGCAGCCGGCGCGGCCGCCGGGGCGCTGATGGCCGAAGACGCCGGCGCCGCCCTCGGCCCGTTCGACGTGAGGCGGGTGATGGCGGCGCTGCCGCACCGCTTCCCGATGCTCCTCGTCGACCGGGTCGAGGAGCTGGTCGTGGATCGGCGGATCGTCGCCACCAAGGCGGTGACCATCAACGAGCCCTTTTTCGCCGGCCATTTCCCTGACCGCCCGATCATGCCCGGCGTGCTCATCGTCGAGGCGCTCGCCCAGGCGGCGGGCGTGCTCGCGGTCGAATCACTGGGCCTCGCCGGGTCGGGCAAGCTGGTTTACTTCATGGCGATCGACGGCGCGAAGTTCCGCACTCCGGTCGAGCCCGGCGTGCTTCTCCCGCTCGAGGTCGAGTTCGTCCAGAAGCGCGCCACCGTCTGCAAATTCTCCGGCAAGGCTTTTGTTGGCGACAAGCTCGCCGCCCAGGCCGATTTTACCGCGATGATCGCCGATCCCCCCCAGAACTGATTGGCGCCGGCCTCACCGCCCGCCATTCCCCGTCGCCGCGCTCGACTCCGAATATTTCGGCGATGTGCGGGCCGTCCATCCCCTCGGCGGCGATCCGGCCCTCGTTCATGACGAGCACGCGGTCCGCGTAGCGCCGGGCGGCCTCGAGATCGTGGATCGCGACCAGGGCGGCCCGCCCGCCGCCCGCGACCTCGGCCCGCACCAGCTCCATCAGCCGGATCTGCCAGAGCGGATCGAGATTGGCCGTCGGCTCGTCGAGGAGCAGCAGCCGCGGCCGGGGCGCCAAGGCGCGCGCGATCAGCACTCGGCTGCGCTCGCCGGTCGACAGCGTGTCGACGCGCCGGTCGAGCACGGCGTCCAGCGCGAGCGCTTCGGGCGCCGCCCCGCCGCCGCCGAGCGCGATCAGGTCGCGCGCGAGGAGCGGCCAGGGCACATCGCGGGTCGCCGGGAGATAGGTCAGATAGCGGGGGCGCAGCGCGGGCCCCAGGCGGCGTGGATCGACGCCGCCGAGGCTGACCGCGCCCGACGGCGCGCCGATCCCGGCCAGCGCGTGCAACAGGCTGGTCTTGCCGCTCCCGTTCGGCCCGATCAGGCAGACGAGCTCGCCTTCGCCGATTTCGAGCGAGGCGCCCACCAGGCGGCCGGGCAAAGAGAGGTTGGACGCCTGGAGCATCATGCCCTGAGCCTCCAGCGCATGTGCGCGACCAGCCAGAGGAAGAAGGGCGCGCCGATCAGGGCCGTGACCACGCCGATGGGCAAGGTCCGCCCGAGCGGGGCGAGCCGGACCGTCAGATCGGCGGCGATGAGCAGCAGCCCCCCGATGAGCGCGGCCGGCAGGATCGCGCGCCCCGGATGACCGCGAGTCAGCCGCCGGGCGAAGATGGGCGCGACCAGCCCGACGAAGCCGATCGCCCCGCAGATCGCGACGCAGGCGCCGACCCCGAAGGCGGTGAGGCAGACCAGCTTGAGCCTGAGGCGCCCGACGTCATGGCCCAGCGACTGCGCCACCTCCTCGCCGAGGGCGAGCCGGTCGAGCGCGGGACCAAGCCGCAGCAGAAGCGCGATCGTGATGAGGGCCGGCAGCCCCGCGAAGGCCGCCTGGTCGAGGCTGCGGTCGATGAGCGAGCCCATCAGCCAGTCATAAGCGTCGTAGAAAGCGAAGGGGGAAGGCGCGAGCGCGAGTGCCAGCGTGGTCAGCGCGCCCGCGAGCGCGCTGATCGCGAGGCCCGACAGGAGCAGGGTCGCCGTCTCCGCCTTCGGTCCGGCCAGCGCCAGGAGCAGCGCCAGCGCGCCGAGCGCCCCGGCCACCGAACCGATCGACAGAGCAATCGGCGCCGCGAAGCCGAACAGATAGGCGGTGACCACCGCGCCCAAAGCCGCGCCGCTGGTCGTGCCGGTCAGGTCGGGCGAGGCGAGCGGGTTGGCGAACAAAGCCTGGATCGCGGCGCCCGACGCGCCCAGCGTGGCGCCGTAAGCGAGCGCCAGCAGGGCGCGCGGCAGGCGCAGCTCGACGAGAAGCGCGCTCGCCAGCTCCGGATCCTCCCAGAACAGCGCGCTGAGCGGCGCGAACGGCAGCAGCACCGACGCCGCGAAAGCGGCTGCGAGCGCCGCGAGCAGCAGGAGCGAAAGCCGGCCGGTCATCGCCCGACCGCCGCGCGCAGGCGGTGGATCTCATCGATCAGCAGCGGCCCCATGCAGGTCCACCGCCGCCCATCGGTCGGGATCGTCCGGCTAGCCGGGCCGCCGCGCCGCGCCGCCGGATGGGTCAGCCAGCGCTGCCCGGCCGAATATTGGCCCTGCCGGTAGTCGCTGCGCAGCAGGATCGCCGGCGGCCGCACGAGGAGAGTCTCCAGCGAGACCCGGTCGCCCCGCATCGGGCGCTGCCGCAGCCCCGCCAGCGCCATCCACTGGGCCTCCAGCCCTTGCGCCGAGACCGTGCGCCCGCCACCGCCGAGCCAGATCGCGTCGGCCGCGCGCTCGGGCCGGCTCGCCTTCAGCGCCGCGATCCGCCGCAGCATCGCAGCGCCGGCCCGGGGACGGCCGAGCGCCGCGGCCAGCCGGGCGATGGCCGCCTCGACGTCGGCGAGGCTCGCCGCGAAGGGGAGGTCGACCACTTTGAGGCCGAGCCGCCCGGCGATGCGCCGCCGGTCGGCGCCGCCGCCGCCGCCCATCGTCACGACGAGATCGGGCCGCAACGGCACGACCGAAACCAGGCTGCCGTCGTTGCGCCGGTAGCGGCCCGCCCGGCGCCACAAGGGCGTCTCCGCCGCCTGCTGCGCGAGGTGCGTCACCGACACGATCTGCTCGGGCGCGGCGAGCAGGAGGACGAGCTCGTCGGTGCAGAGGTTGAGCGACGCCACCCGCCGCGGCGCGGCGGCGTCGGCCGGCGCGGCGAGCGCCAGGCTAATTGCCAAGAGCGGCGCGAAGACCCGCATGGACCGTCCGTCCCGGCGTGTTGTAGCCGGCCACGTCCTGATAATCGGCGTCGAGCCCGTTCTCGACCCGCGCAAAAGCCTCGATTCCCGGCAGGACCCGGTAGCCAAGGTTCAGCGAGGCGAGGACATAATCGTCGAGCCGCACCGCCGCCGCGGGAAACAGGTCGAAATCCATGTCCCGCCGCATGCCGACATAGGCGAGGCTCGCACCCCAGCGGAAACGTCCGGCGGACCCGTGCGCGATCAGGTTAAAGCTGTGCCGGGGCCGGCGCACCTCGCGGACCAGCGCGGTCCCCGCCACGCGCTGCTCGCCGGCGTCGAGCCATGTGTAATTGGCGGCGAGGCTGAGCCATCCGGCGTGGCGGTAGCCGGCGCTGAGCTCGATGCCGCGGCGGCGGCTCTTGCCCGTGGCGTTCGCCGTCCCGGAGAGGAACGTCATGGGATCGAAGACGTCGACGATCTCATCCTCGAGGCGCGCCGAAAACCAGGTCGCCCCGATTTCGAACCTGTCGCTCCGCCAGGCGATCCCGGCCTCCCAGCCCCGCGACCGTTCGGGACGAAGGTCGGGATTGCCGGCGAAGGAACCCGGGAAGAAGCCGTAGAGGTCGTAGAAGCTCGGCTGCGCGATCCCCTCGCCATAAGCCGCGTTGAGAGCGAGGCCGCGCATCGGCCGCACCAGCAGCGACGCGCGCCAGGTGGTGGCGTCGGCGAAGGCGCTGAACCTGTCGTGCCGCGCAGCGACGTCGGTCAGGATCGCTTCGCTCCACTCGGCCCGCCACTCGCCGACGAAGGCAGTGAGGTGGCGGCCCCGATCCTGGTCCGTGCCGCCGAAGAAAGCGGTGTCGCGGGCTCGGAAATCCTCTTTGCTGTGCTCAACCGCGGCGATCAGCATATGCCCGCCGATCCGCCGCGAGACCTGGCCGCTCATGGTCAGCCGGTCGCCAAACGTAGCGTTGAGGGGGGCGCCATCGAGCCGGTTGCGGTTGGCGCTATCGAGATAGGAGGCGTCGGCCGCGAGCGTCCAGCCGCCCCGGCGCCGCTCGACCCAGCCGCGCACGGCCGCGATCCGGTTCCGAGTCTCATCCAGCGTGTCGGCGCGCCGGAAGGTGAGGGGGTCGAAACCGTCATATTCGCTCGTCCCCTCGATCCAGTGGCCGGTGAGGCCGAAGCGAAGCGCCGGCGACGGCCGCGCCTCGAGCTTGAGGCTGGCCGCTACATTGTCGAAGCCGTCGCGCTCGCCGCCCGCCCCGAACGAATCGATCCCCTCGCCGCGCAGCCGGCCCGCCGACGCCATGACGCCAATGTCGCCGGCCCGGACGGCGTAACGGCCTGAGAGGCGGGTGCTGTCCAGACTGCCGTATTCCGCGATCCCCGCGAAGCCGGCGCCTCGGAACGGGTCGGCGGTTTCGGCCGCGATCACCCCGCCCAGCGCCTCGCTGCCCCACAAGGCCGATTGCGGCCCGCGGACGATCTCGAGCCGCGACAGCGCGTCGGCCGTGAACAATTCGAACCGCGCCTCGTTGCCCGCGGCTGGATCGTTGAAGCGGATCCGGTCGAGGAAGACGAGGCTGTGACTGGCCTCGGCGCCGCGGATGCGGACCTGGGTCTGGGTTCCCCTCGGGCCGGTCGCGGCGACCGAAAGGCCGGGCGCGAGCCGCAGCAGATCCGCCAATGCGGGCAGCGACAGGTCGTCCAGAACCTCCTCCCCGAACAGGGTCGCTGAAGCGGGCGCCGAGTCGGCCGCGACCGGTTCGCGGGCGGCTGCGACGACGATCACCGGTTCGGCCGTCTGGACGGCAGCGGCTGCGAGCAAGATTGAAAGACCCATAATATCCTCCTGAGACAACATACTTTGTTGTCGCCTCGGAGGAACCGCTCGAGCCTAAACCCAAGCGGCGCCACGCACCGCGGGCTGGTCCCGGCCGGGTGCGGACGACGGCGAAGGCAGGTCTCCTGGCTCGCGGGTCATGGCCTTGGCTCCCCACTTGCCGGGGAGGGGCTCGCCGCTCACAGTTGCGGGCACAGCGCCGGTTTCGCACCGGCTTCCCTTTTCACCGCCGTTCGACGGGCGGCACCTTCACGCGACACGGCCTATTGCGGCGCTGCCCCGCTTGTCAATCGCCCCCTCAGCGGCTAGAGCGCCGGTCTGCTTTTCCTCGAGGCTGGTCGGAACCAGCCAAAAACTACGGAAGATCAACGACATGAAGTCCGATACCCACCCCGATTACCATAAAATCACGGTGCAGATGACCGACGGCACCACCTTCGAGACCCGCTCGACCTGGGGCAAGGAAGGCGACACGCTGCAGCTCGAAATCGATCCCAAGGTGCACCCGGCCTGGACCGGCGGCAACCAGAAGCTGCTCGATTCGGGCGGCCAGGTCGCGCGCTTCAACAAGCGCTTCGGCGGCCTCACCCTCGGCAAGAAATAAAATGGGCCATCGCGCGGCTCCGCTGCTGGAGACCGCGCGCCTCGCCCTCAGGCCCTTCCGCTCCGCCGATGTCGACGCGCAGGCGCGCATGATGGGCGACGACGCGGTCATGCGTCACTTGGGTGGCCCCCTCGCGCGCGAGGAGAGCTGGCGCAAATTGCTTTGCGGCGCGGGCCTTTGGTCTCTGTTCGGCTATGGCTATTGGGCGGTCGAGCGCCGCGCGGACGGCGCGATGATCGGGCAGATCGGCTTCGCCGATTTCAAGCGCGGCATGACGCCATCCATCGAAGGCGTTCCCGAGATGGGCTGGCTGTTCGCCTCCGCGGCGGCCGGGCAGGGCTATGCCACAGAGGCCGCCCGGGCGGCGCTCGAATGGGCCGATCGGATGCTGGGGGCGCGCGAGATCGTCGCAATCGTCGGCGACGCCAATCTGGCATCGATCCGGGTTGCCGAGAAATGCGGCTTCGCCGAGCGCGAGGACGCGCTCTACCGCGGCGAGCCGATTCTTCTGTTCAGGCGCCGGCGCGGCTGAGGCGCGCTGGAGGCGCCGCGCTCAGCGGTCCTGCTGGCGCCACTGCTCGGCGGTCATGCAGACGCGCCGCGCACGGTTGGAGCCGCTGGTCACGAGGCGGCGGCAGACCAGGCGCTCGGCGCTGGCCTGGCTGGCATTTGCGGGCGGGGCCGGCGGCGCCGGCGGCGCTTCGCGGGCGGCGGGGCTTGCGATCTCGTTGACGCCCGTCGAGGTCAGGCCATGGTCGTTTCCGACGGCGGAAAAAGAAACAAAAGCAACGGCCACGATCATCAGGTTCATAACATTTTCCTCCGCCCCGCATTGGGCTAGCCGGCTGATAGAGCAATGCGATCAATCTGGCAAGCCACTGATTGTGCTCAATTTATGCCCGCGAGGGGCTTATGCGCGGCCGCCGTCAAAACGCGGCGATCCCGGTGATCGCGCGCCCGAGGATCAAGGCGTGGACATCGTGCGTCCCCTCATATGTGTTGACCGTCTCGAGGTTCGCTGCGTGACGCATGACGTGGAATTCCGCCGAGATGCCGTTGCCGCCATGCATGTCGCGGGCGATGCGGGCGATCTCCAGCGCCTTGCCGCAATTGTTGCGCTTGATGAGGCTGATTGTCTCGGGGATGAGCTCGCCCTCGTCGAGCCGTCGGCCGACCCTCAGCGCCGCCTGCAGCCCAAGGCTGATCTCGGTCGCCATGTTGGCGAGCTTCAGCTGGACGAGCTGCGTCGCCGCCAGCGGACGCCCGAACTGCTTCCTTTCGAGCGTGTAGCTCCGCGCCGCGTGGAAGCAGGCCTCGGCCGCGCCCATCGTGCCCCAGGCAATGCCGTAGCGCGCCCGGTTGAGGCAGCCGAACGGGCCGGCCAGCCCGCTCGCCCCGGGCAGCAGATTCTCCTCCGGGACCTCGACCCCGTCCATCACGATCTCGCCGGTGATCGACGCGCGCAGCGAAAGCTTCGCCGCGATCTTGGGCGCGGTGAGGCCGGCCATGCCCTTTTCGAGCACGAAGCCCTTGATCCGCCCCTCGTGTTCGTCGGACTTGGCCCAGACCACGAAGACGTCGGCGATGGGCGAATTGGTGATCCACATCTTGGCGCCGGAGAGGCGGTAGCCGCCGTCGATCTTAGCGGCGCGCGTCCGCATCGCGCCCGGGTCCGATCCAGCGTCGGGCTCGGTCAGCCCGAAGCAGCCCACCCACTCGCCGGCGGCCAGCTTCGGCAGGTATTTGCGCTTCTGCGCTTCGGTCCCGTAGGCGTTGATCGCGTGCATCACGAGGCTGGACTGGACCGACATGGCCGAGCGATAGCCGCTGTCGACCCGCTCGACCGCCCGGGCGATCAGCCCGTAGCTCACATAATTGAGGCCGGCGCCGCCATATTCGGGGGCGATCGTCGCGCCGAGCAGGCCAAGCTGCCCGAGCTCGTCCATGATCTCGCGGTCGAAGCGCTCATCCAGATAGGCGCTGGTCACCCGCGGCAACAGCTTGTCCTGCGCGAACCCTTCGGCCGTGTCGCGGACCATCCGCTCCTCTTCGCTGAGCTGCGCGTCGAGCGCGAACGGGTCCGCCCAGTCGAAGGGCAGAATGGTGGGTTCGGCCATGAAATCCTCTTGCCTGAATGCGTGCCGTCACTGGCGCGTGGGCCGCCAAAAGTCCACTCCCGGCCGCGTCACTTCTTCGGCGGCTTGCGCGTCACCGTGAAGCCGCCGTCGGGCGTCGGGGACCGAACTTCGAGGTTCTTCGAGGCGACCACGCCCCTCGGCGGGCCGCGCAGGGGCGGGGGCTTTTGCTCGGGCGTGCGCCGGTCGATCGGCTCGGCGAGCCGCAATTTGTGGACATGCTTGGGCGCGACCGTTCCATCTGCGAGCGCGCCGCGGAAATATTCCCGGCCCCAGGATTCGCGCACCGCTTCGGGATCGTCGAAGTTCGACATCAATGTCCCGCGCCGCGCCGCGAAGCCGTTCATCGCCTCGATGAGGCCCGGTTCCTCGCGCCCGTCGACGATCTCGATCTTCGCGTCGCTCACGGGATCGACCATCACCGGCACGATGTTGCAGAACGGCTCGCCTTTTTTGAGCCGGAACGAGCCCGCGCGCATCAGCTGCCAGTTCATGGTGAAGGGGTAGGGGAGCCAGTCGGTCTCGATCACGCCGGTCAGGGGGCTCATGAAGCTCTTCGGCTCGTTGATCGGTCCGGTGGCCAGCAGCGACCAGCCGGGCTCGGTCCGGAAGATGTAGCCGGTGTGGAGCGTCAGCACGCCGCGGGTGAAGTTGGACATCGCGAAATGGCCGACCAGCGGATAATCGTCCTCCGCCGTAATCCTGATCGCCTCGGCGCCATAGCCGCCGTCATAGTCGATGCGAAGGTCGCAGGGCGAAAGCACCTCCCAGCCGAAGCTGTTGGCAATGGCGAGCGGCAGGCAGCGATAGGCGTGGCGCTCGGGAAAGGCGTCCATCCAGTCGCGCCGCACCCGCGCCGGCTTCAGTTCCGGCACCATCGGCCCATGAGTGAACGCGCGAATCTTCATCGATGGGAACTCCCTGTCCGCAGACGCCTACACAATGCCCTGGTCGTTGAGAACCATGGCGGCGCCCGCATTTAACCAACGCGCAAGCTTGTCGCTCTAGAGGGGAAGGCGCCCGCGCACCGGCGGGCGGAAAGGGGCTGGCGCCAAGAGATGCGTTTCGCGTCGATCGAGCCGAGCTTTCGCGCAAAGGCGGTCGCGCTCGCCGCGCTGGCCGCCGCGCCGTGGCCGTGCCTGTGGCTGCTGGGCGGCACCGCGGGCTCCGCGGCCTTCGCCATGGTCTGCGCCGCAATCTCGGTCGCGTCCTGCGTCCTGCTCGCCCGGCTCCTTCGCCCGCTCGAGGGCATAGCTAGGGACCTGAAAGACGTCGTCATCGCCGATGGGGCGGACGAACGGGAATTCGATGGCGCGGACGCGCTGGCGGCGACGGCCCGGGGCGTCGCCCACCTTTCGGGCCGGGTCCATTCGCTCCAGCATCGCTGGGCCTGGCGCCACCCCATGACCGGGCTTGCCGTGCGCGAGACGCTGATCCGGGCGATCGCCGAGGACCTCGGCCATTCCGATCGGCCGGCGCTGCTCGGCGCCATCCGCTTCGCCGACTTCAATCGCCTGACCGCCTTCGATCCGGCCACCGCCGATGCGGCCCTACAGCTTTTCTCGGACCGCCTGGCGGCGAGCCTGGGCAAGAAAAGGCCGGTGGCCCATGTCGACCGCGACAGCTTCGCGATCTGGTTTGGAGGCACCGAGCCGGAAGCCGCCGCCGTCGAGCTCAAGGCGCTCATTTATGCGCTCGGCGCGGAGATCGCGGCCGGCGACCTGACCCTGGTGCCCGAGGTCGAGGTCGGGACCGCGATCTACCCTGCCGATGCGCAGGATCCGGCCGCGCTCGTAAATCATGCTCTCGTCTCTCTTGCCCGGCCCGGCGCCGCCGGCAGCGGCGCGGTTTCGCCGCCCGGAAAATCGGCGGCGATCGCGCGCGAGCGTTTCTCGCTGGAACAGGATCTCCGCCTCGCCATCGACCGCGATCAGTTCGAGATGGTGTTTCAGCCGGTTGTGGACCTTTCGAAAGGCGTGATCGGCGCTGAAGCCCTGCTCCGCTGGCGGCATCCGGAAGCGGGCATGGTCTCGCCGTCGCGCTTCATCCCGATCCTGGAGGATGCCGATTTGATCGACGAGATCGGGCGGTGGACGCTGAACGCCGCCTGCAGGGAGATGCGGCGCTGGCAGCAGCGTGGGCTCGTCGACCTCAAGGTTGCGGTGAACCTGTCGGCGGCCCAGCTGCGTGATCCCAATCTCAAGCAGACGATCCAGCGCACCCTGGAGAGGCACCGGATCCGCGCCCAGGCGCTCGAGCTGGAGCTGACCGAGACCGCGGCGACGCAGGATGCGGAGCGGACCTTCGCCTTGTTCGGGGAGCTGCGCGCGCTCGGGCTGACGCTTGCCATCGACGATTTCGGCAGCGGCTATTCCAGCCTCAGCTATTTGAAGAACCTTCCGTTCGACAAGCTCAAGATCGACCGCGAATTCGTCGTCGACGTCCACCTTCGCCGCGACAGCCAGGCGATCTGCCGGAGCCTCGTCGCGCTCACCCGCGGCCTCGAGCTCGACATCCTCGCCGAAGGCGTTGAAAGCTGGGATGAGGTCGAGCTTCTCCAGCGCCTGGGCTGCCGTACCTTCCAGGGCTTTCTTTTTTCGGAGCCGCTTGACTCAGATCATTTCCTCGCGCTCGCTCTGGATCCAGAATGGCGCAAAGCCGTTAGAAGGCCGCCCGTCGACGCGGACGCGGCGGCAAAGAGGAAGTCGGCATGAACGGCGAGGGGGATTGCGGACACTCGAGCCCGCGAAGGCTGGTCTGGCTGGCGGCGATCGCCGCGCTCGCGCTTGCCGGTTGCGGCACGACCCAGCGCGCCGCGGTCACGCCCCCTGGCGCGGCCCCACAGGAAGATCAGAATTGGTCCGGACGGGACCGGGTGCGCGAGGCGATCGCCCATCTCAATCGCGGCGACAGCGCGGCCGCCCGTACCGCGCTGATGGCGGTGCTGCGGCGGCAGCCGGGCGACGGCATCGCCCGCCAGCTGCTCCAGCAGATCGACACCGACCCCAGGGAATTGCTCGGCCGCGAGAGCTACAGCTACACTTTGCGCGAAGGCGAGACGCTGACGACGGTCGCCCAGCGGGCGCTCGGCAATCCGATGCTCTTCTACACGCTCGCCCGCTACAACAATATCGCGGTGCCGACCTCGGTGGTGGCGGGGCAAACCATCCTCGTCCCGGGCCGCCGTCCCGCCGCTCCGGCGCGTCCCGAACCGCGCCCGGCGCCCGCCCGCCCCACGCCCACGCCCACGCCCGAAACGGCCGCGCCCACGCCCGCGCCCCGCCCCGTGCAACGCGGCAACCCGGCTCAGGCCTCGCGGCTTCGCGGCCAGGGCCTCGCCGCATTGAACGCCGGGGCCGTCGATCGCGCCGTCGCCCTCCTGCGCCAGGCGCTCGCTCTCGATCCGGGCAACGCCGTGATCAGGAACGATCTGGGTCGCGCGCTGCGCATCCAGAGCACGGTCCGCTCGAGGCGTTGAAAAACCAAGCCTTAACCTTGTCCGTTTAGAGTGCGCGGCCTGGATATCCGGCATCGAGGAGCGCGCAGTGGAGGTTGTCGGCCGTTATGTGATCGAGCGGCGCATCGGCCAGGGCGCGATGGCCGACGTCTACCGCGCCCACGATCCCAGCATCGACCGGGTGCTCGCGATCAAGGTCCTGAAGACTGAGTTCCGTCAGGATCTGAGCCTGGTCGGGCGCTTCCTTCGCGAGGCGAAGGCGGCGGGCGCGCTCTCGCATCCGAACATCGTCACCATCTACGACGTCGGCGAGGCCGACGGCTTCCCCTATATCGCGATGGAGCTGCTCGACGGCGTCCCGCTCGACGAGCATCTGCTCAAAGCCGGGCGTATGCCGTTCAAGGCGGTGGCGAAGATCGGCGGCCAGATCGCCGAGGCGCTCGATTACGCGCACGGCCAGGGCGTCATCCACCGCGACATCAAGCCGTCGAACATCATGCTGTGCAACGATGGGCGGACGGCCAAGATCCTCGATTTCGGCATCGCCCGGATCGGCGAGGTCGATCGGGGCCGCGCCGACGCGAGCGCGGTCAGGACCCAGTTCGGCCAGGTCGTCGGCACCCCGCGCTACATGAGCCCCGAGCAGGCGTTCGGGCTCGAGCTGGACCACCGGTCCGATCTCTTTTCGCTCGGCGTCGTGCTCTACGAGCTCATCACCGGCCAGACCGCCTTTGCCGGGACCAGCATCGCCACGCTCGCCCTCCAGATCACCCAGCGCAAGCCCGAATCGCTGAACAAAGTGCTGCCGGGATGCCCGCGGGGCCTGCAGCACATCGTCGACAAGCTCCTCGCCAAGCAGCCCGACAAGCGCTTTGCCAGCGGCAGCGAGGTCGCGAAGGCCCTCGGGCGCGAATATCAGGCGCTGAGCGCCGCGAGGGAAGGCCGCCGCCGGCTGCCGCTGCAGGTTCGCCTGACCCTGGTCATGGGCACCGCGGTCGGTCTGGCTTTGCTGGTCAGCATCGCGACCGTGCTCAACCGCCAGTATAAGGCGATGGAGCATATGGCGCTGACTTCGGGGACGGCGATCACAAGCTTCGTCGCCGACAATGTCGCGCTGCGCGCGGTCGAAAATGCCGGCCTTTCGACGGCCGAGCAGGATTGGCTGCCCGTCCAGGCCTTTATCGCCACCGCGTCGCGCGATTCCGGCATCCGCCAGATCGTCATGGTCGACGCCCGCGGCGTCGTGCGCGGATCGACCGATCCCACCCGCCTCGGCTGGCGGTACCGCCCCGCGACCGGCGAGCGGCCCCTGGACGAGAACGCCGATCAGCGGATCACGGCGACGCCCGACAGCGGCTTCCGCTTCGTGCGCACGATTCGCTATGCGGACCAGCCCTTCGGCACGATCGATGTCGTTGTCGACCGCGCCGAGCTCGACGCCGCCGCGCGAAGCTCGCGCAACCTCCTGGTCGGGCTGGGCGTCGCCTTGCTCCTGGTCGTGCTGGCGCTCAGCTACGCCATCGGCCAGTCGGTCGCGCGCCCGGTCGAGCGGCTCCGACGCGCGCTCAAGGACGCCGCCTCGGGAAATCCCGACTTCCGCATCTCGCACAACCGCAGCGACGCGTTCGGCGAGCTGTTCGACGCTTATAATTGCCTCGCCGAATCGCTCGACCGCGAACCGGCGGATAGCGCCGAGGCGGAGCCGATCTCGCTCGAGGCGACGCGCATCGGCGCTTCGCCCCTCGCGCAAGCGCCGACCGGCCGGTTCGGACGGCGGACCGCCTGATGTTCCTGCTCAGGCTCTTCCACCAATCCGATCTCGCCCAGCCCGTGGCGGCGCACATGCTGCGCGAGGGAATCACCCGGATCGGACGTGACCCGGCCTCGGATTGGGCGATACCGGATCCCGAATGCGAGATTTCGCGCCATCATCTCGAGCTGGTCTGCGAGGAAGGCGGGCTCGTCCTCAGGCCACTCGGCGCCAACGGCGTCTTCCGCGGCGGCACCGACGAGCGGTTGCCCGATCACGAGGACGTTCCGGTCACGCTGGGCGACGCGGTCGACTTCGGCAAGTACAGGATGGTCATCGATACCGTGCCGTTCGCGACCCAGTCGGGAGCATCTTTCGACCGGACCATGGTGTTCGCGGCGCCCTTCGGCGACCGGCGCGAGGTCCCGACCGACTGGGCGGACGCGGAGGCGCTGCCCGAATATGCCGATGACGGCTCGCTGCTCGAAGCCTTTTGCGAGGGCGCCAAGCTCGACGTCTCCGCTTTGTCGGGCGAGGAGCCGGCCGAGATCATGCGGCGCGCCGGCGCCATCTATCGGCAGATGGTCCTTGGCCTTGGCGACCTGATGAACGAGCGCAGCAGCGCCAAGGCCGATCTCAGCCTCGACCGGACCACGATCGGCGCTGAAGACAACAATCCATTCAAATGGGCGCCGACGCGGCGCCTCGCGACCGATCTCCTGCTTGGGAAGGAAGCCGGCTTCCTGTCGGGCCCGGAGGCGATCAGGGCTTCGTTCGAAGACGTCAAACAGCACATGCTCGGCACCCTCGCCGGCTTCGGTGCCGCCATGCGCGCCGTGCTCGACTTCGTCAGCCCCGCCACGGTCGGGCGCCGGATCGAAGGGCGCAGCGCCTTTTTGAAGAGCCGCCCCGCTCTGAGCTGGGAGGAGTTTGAAAAGGCCCATGGCGAGGTCGCGGCGCAAGTGATCGAGCAGCGCGACGGCCCGGTGAACCACGCCTATCTCGCCGCCTATCGGGGCGAAGCGGGCGGGGCGCCGGCCTGACGTCGTGGCGGATGGGGTGGGATTCGAACCCACGGTGGGCGTGAACCCACGGCGGTTTTCAAGACCGCTGCCTTAAACCACTCGGCCACCCATCCGCTCGCGCGGCTTATAGCGAAGCGCGTCGCGCTAGGTCCACGCCGCGTTCAGCACCGCCGCCCGCTCCTCCTCGGCGAGGTCGAGATCGGCGAGCCGGCTGTCGAGCACATAGGCGCGGCCGCTGGGCGACTGGAGAGCCAGCGCCCAATGCTGGTCGAGCGGCGCGCCCGCGGGCGGGCGGACCACCAGCGGCGTTGCCGGCGCGACGAACGTGTCGACGAAAGGCCTGGCCGCGCCCGCTGGCCGGTTATGTACGTACATCTTCCCGGGCTGGTGGATCACCTTCTCGATCGGGACGATCACCGGCCGGGGTTCCCGCGCCGCCTTGGCGAGCCCCCGGCGCGACGTGAAGAAGAAGATGGCGAGCACTGTTCCCGGAATGAGCAGCAGCAGGACCGGCCCCAGCATCTCGTCCCAGCCGAGCGTGCGCTCCATTTCGGGCTGGAGCATCACCCGATCGGGGTCGGCGGGATCGTAATAGGCGGCCGGGGTGAAGATCGGCATGCGGCCGTCGAGATGCGCGGGCGCGGTCCTGACGCCGCCGCCTTCTTCCTTGCGCAGCCGGTAGGTGAGGGTGAGCCAGCAGTCGATCGGCCGCTCGGCGCCGCTCAGCCGGCTGCGCCGCGAGTAGCAGTCGCCCTCGGCATTGAGCACCTCGGCCGCCCGCACGCCGCGGGCGCGCAAATCCTGCTGAAGCCGGGCGCGCTGCCAGCCGATATTGCCCCAGTAAAGCGAAGGCAGCGCAAGCAGCGCGGCCACCGCCAGCAACAGGATTCGGTTCGTCCTGCGCTTCCTGTCCGGGGCAAGCCGGAGCGGGCGGCGGGGAAACGCGTCGAGAACGGATGCCATGGCCGGTGCTCCTGTCTGGGCGAATCGTGCGGCGAACCATGTCCCGGACACGGCGAGGCGGCAACAATCGCCGGGACAAGCCCTTGTTCTCCCTTCCCCCCTCGCAATCGCCCGTGCCATAGGTACAAAGTGTGCGCGCGAGGGTGACTATGCGTTTTTTCCATGTTTTGGCGGCGACTGTCCTGATTGCGGGGATGGCCGCGGCGCGGATTGGAGACGGCCTCCCGCCATTCGGCGTGAGCGAGGCGCGGGCGCAGACTTCAGGGCTGAGCCAAGAGGGCTTCGAGGCCTATCTGCCGAGGCTGAAGGCCGAGGCGCGGCGTGCCGGAATCCCCGAGACGACGCTCGACCGCGTCTTCCCGTCGCTGGTCTTTTCGCCGCGCACGATCGAGCTCGACCGCGCTCAGCCCGGCGGCGTCTCCGGCTCGAGCGCGACTCCGCCCTTCGCGCCCTACCGCGCCCGCCATCTGACCCAGGCCCTGATCAACCGGGGAAGGGCGCGCTACAGCGAGAATCTGAGCCGCCTCAATGAGATCGGCCGCCGCTACGGCGTCCCGCCCGCCATCCTGATCGCGATCTGGGGCAAGGAGACCAGCTACGGCTCGATCATGGGCGATTTCGATCTGCTGAACTCGCTCGCCAGCCTCGCTTATGAAGGCCGGCGCCGGCAGCTCTTCACCGAGGAGTTCATCGCCACCCTGCGCATGGTCGAGCGCGGCTTCTCGCGGAACGAATTGAAGGGCAGCTGGGCCGGGGCCGCCGGCCATCCGCAATTCCTGCCTTCGGTCTACATCCGCCTGGCCGTCGACGGCGACGGCGACGGCCGGGCCGACATCTGGCGCAGCCATCTGGACGCGCTCGCCTCGATCGCCAATTATTTGCGCAACGCCGGTTGGCGCCCGGGACTCAGCTGGGGGACGGCAGTGAGGGTGCCCGCGGGCTTCGACCGGGCCGCGATCGCCAATCGGCTGCGCGCGCCGCGCTGCCCGCGCGTCCACGAACGCCACAGTCGCTGGCTAACCGCCGGCGAGTGGCGTCGGCTCGGCATCGCCAATGCGTTGCCCGAGGCCGCGCTCGCCTCGCTGTTCGAACCCGACGGAGCGGGGGGCACCGCTTACCTCCTCACCAACAATTACCGGGTGATCCTCGACTATAATTGCTCCAACTTCTACGCGCTCACCGTGGCCTTGCTCGCCGATTCGGTCGCGCGCTGATCAGGGAATGGGTTTCAGGCATGACTCGTAAGCCTTTCTTTATCCTCGCTTCCACTGCCGCGCTCGCCATGCCGGCCGGCGCCGCCGCGCCGCCGTTCGAGACCGCCGCCACCGCCGCCTATATGATCGATCTGTCGTCCGGGGCCGTGCTCTACGCCAAGGACGAGAATCGCCGGATGCCGCCGGCCTCGATGGCCAAGATGATGGCGACCCATGTCGCCTTCGATTTGCTCGCACGCGGCGAATTGAGCCCCGACAGGATGTGCACGGTCCGCCCCGAGACCTGGCGGCGCTGGCACGGCCCGGCGGCGGGCTCGACCATGTTCCTCTCGCCCGGCGAGCAGGTCAGCGTGAGGAACCTCCTCCATGGCATCGTCACTCTCTCCGGCAACGACGCCACCGTGGTCCTCGCCGAGTGCATTTCGGGCACCGAGCCCGCTTTCGTCGCGTTGATGAACCGCCAGTCGCGCGATATGGGCCTCGCCAATTCGCACTGGGGCAATCCGGTCGGCTGGCCCGACGGCGGCGTCACGTACACGAGTGCGCGAGATCTCGCCACGCTCGCCGCGGGTACGATCCGCGACCATCCCGGGCTCTACCGCGAATATTACGGGCTGCGCGAATTTACCTGGGGCCGCACCTTGGGCGGCAACCAGCCGATCACCCAGGGGAACCGAAACCCGCTTCTCGGCCGCGTCGCGGGCGCCGACGGCCTCAAGACCGGCCATACCGAGGAAGCGGGCTACGGCTTCACCGGCTCGGCCGACCAGAATGGCCGCCGCATCGTCATGGTCGTCGCGGGCCTCACCAGCACCAACCAGCGCATCGAGGAATCGGTCCGCTTCATGAGCTGGGGTTTCAACGCCTGGCAGTCGCGGCCGCTGCTCCGCCAAGGGCAAAGGATCGGCGAGGCGCGCGTGCAGGGCGGCGGCGTATCGGCGGTCGGGCTCGTCGCGCCGCGGGCCGTTGCGCTCACCTATCCCGCCGGCCTCGGTCAGGGCTTGAGGGCGCGCATCGTCTATCAGGGCCCGGTCCGCGCGCCGATCGCGCAAGGGCAGCACATCGCCGATCTCGTCGTCGAAACCGCCGGCATGCCGGCCCAGACCACGCCCCTGGTCGCCGAGCAATCGGTCGGCGAAACCGGCTTTTTCGGCCGGATCTGGTTCGGGCTGAAGAGCCTGATCGGGATGGCGTGACCGGAAGGTTCATCACGCTCGAAGGCGGGGAAGGGGTCGGCAAGTCGACCCAGCTCAAGGCGCTGGCCGGGGCCCTGGCCGCGCGCGGCATCGACATCGTCACCACAAGGGAGCCCGGCGGCAGCCCCGGCGCCGAAGCGATCCGCGCGCTCCTGCTCGAAGGCGAGGTCGACCGCTGGACCGCCGAGACCGAGGCCTTGCTGTTCGCCGCGGCCCGCTCCGATCACGTCGCCCGCACGATCCGTCCGGCGCTCGAGGGCGGCTCATGGGTGCTGTGCGACCGCTTCCTCGACAGCTCGCTCGCTTATCAGGGCGGGGCCGGCGGCATCGGCATGAGCGACGTGATCCGCCTCCACCAGATCGGCAGCCGCGGCCTCCTGCCGGACCGCACCCTTCTCCTCGACATGGCCGTCGCGGGCGCCGCGTCTCGCCAGGTCGAGCGCGACGACGGCCGGCTCGACCGCATGGAGCGGAAAAGCGGCGCCTATCATGACGACGTCGCCGAGGCCTTCCGGTCGCTCGCCCTGCAGAATCCCGACCGCTATCGCGTGATCGACGCGGAAGGCACGCCCGAGGAGGTGACCGAGCGCCTGCTCGCAACTCTGGCGGACCTGCTGTGACCCCGCTCCACGGCCACGATGCCGCGATCGCCGCCTTCCGCGCGGCGCTCGACGCCGGGCGGCTGCATCATGCATGGCTGCTCGCCGGCCCGGAAGGGGTCGGCAAGGCCCTGTTCGCCGACAAGGCGGCCCTTCGCGTCCTCGCCGGCGCCTCCGTGCAGAAGGTCGAGACGCCGGGCCTCGACGTTCCCGACGATCATCCCGCCGCGCATCTGGCGACGGCCGGCAGCCATCCTGATTTGATGCGGCTCGAGCGGCTGGTGAAGGAAGGCGGGACCGAGCTCGCCCGATCGATCAATGTCGACCAGGTCCGCGGGCTCCAGCGCCTGTTCGCGACCACCGCGTCCATGTCGCCCTGGCGCGCCGTCGTCATCGACGCGGCCGACGATCTCGAGCGCAACGCGGCCAACGCGCTCCTCAAGAATCTCGAGGAGCCGCCGCCCGACACCGTCTTCCTGCTGGTCAGCCATTCACCCGAGCGGCTGCTCCCCACGATTCGCTCGCGTTGCCGGCTGCTCCGCTTCTCGCCGCTGGTCGACGACGCCATGACGTCGGCCTTGCGGTCCGCGCTGCCCGACGCCGACGAGGAGGAGGTGGAAGCGCTCGCCGCGATCGGGGAGGGGGCGCCGGGCCGCGCCATCGCCTGGCGGGGTCTCGACATCGGCGCGCTCGACAAGGCGATCGACGCGCTCGCCGCGAGCGGCGACGCGACCAACGCCCGCCGCTCCGCGCTTGCCCAGAGCCTAGCGCTCAAATCCGCCCAGCCGCGCTACGAGGCCTTTCTCGCCCGCGTCCCCTCGCGCATTGCCGCCGCTGCTCGCATGCGCGCCGGCGCTCCCCGCGCCGAGGCGCTCACGCTATGGGAGCGCGCCACCTCGCTCGCCGGCAGCGCCCGCCGCCATTCGCTCGATCCGGCGAGCACGGTGTTCGAACTGGCGGGGATGCTCGCAGCGCTGGCGCCGACCGAGGCGAGCGACGTCGCCCGTAGCCCTCCCGATCGGGGGGAGGGGCTTTATTGACCCGCTTATCCCGGCTACTCGCTGGGCAATGCCCGACCCTTTCTACATCACGACAGCGATCAACTACCCCAATGGCCGCCCGCATATCGGCCACGCCTACGAGGCCGTCGCCACCGACGCGATCGCGCGCTTCCAGCGCCTCATGGGGAAGGCCGTCTATTTCCAGACCGGTACCGACGAGCACGGCCTGAAAATGGCCCAGACGGCGCGCGAGAAAGGCAAGTCGCCGGGCGAGCTTGCGGAAGAAATGTCCTTCTTGTTCAAGCAGATGGACGACGATCTCAACATTTCCTACGATCGCTTCATCCGCACCACCGAGCCCGAACACCACAAGGCCAGCCGGGCGATCTGGCAGGCGATGGCGGACAAGGGCGACCTCTATCTCGGCCGCTACGAAGGCTGGTATTCGGTCCGCGACGAAGCTTATTATGACGAAAAGGAGCTGGTCACCGCGGACAGCGGCGAGAAGTTGTCGCCGCAGGGGACGCTCGTCGAGTGGACGGTCGAGGAGAGCTGGTTCTTCAAGCTCTCCGCCTATCAGGACCGCCTCCTGGCGCACTATGTGGCGCATCCCGACTTCATCCGCCCCGAGACGCGCCGCAACGAAGTCCTTCGCTTCGTCGAGGGCGGCCTTTCGGACCTTTCCATCTCGCGGACCAGCTTCGATTGGGGGGTCAAGGTCCCGGGCAGCGAAAACCATGTCATGTACGTCTGGCTGGACGCCCTGACCAACTATTTGACCGGCCTTGGATATCCCGGCGACACAGAGGCCTACCGGAAATATTGGCCGGCCGATCTCCATGTCATCGGCAAGGATGTGGTGCGCTTCCACGCCGTCTACTGGCCAGCTTTCCTGATGTCGGCCGGCATAGCGCTCCCGAAACAGGTGTTCGGCCACGGCCACGTCCTGCTGCGGGGCGAGAAAATGTCCAAGTCAGCCGGCAATGCCGTCGGGGCCGCCGAGCTCATCCGAGCCTTCGGCGTCGACCAGCTGCGCTATTTCCTGCTGCGCGAGATCAGCTTCGGCCAGGACGGAGGCTATACGAGCGAGGCGATCGTCAACCGGGTCAACGCCGATCTCGCCAACAGCTTCGGCAACCTCGCCCAGCGCACCTTGTCCTTCATCGCCAGGAATTGCGGCGGCGCGGTGCCGGCGGGAGGGAAGGGGGATCCGGCCGACGAGGCGCTCCTCGCTCTCGTCCGCCAGGCGACGCGCCACGACCTTCCCGCGCATTTCGAGGCGCTGGCGCTCAGCTTCGGCATCGAGGCCTGGCTCAAGGCCGTCTTCGCCTGCAATCAATATATCGACGCCCACGCGCCCTGGGCCCTGAAGAAGACCGATCCCGAGCGCATGACCGCCGTCCTTGCTACGCTCTATCAGGCGATCGGCGATCTCGCCGTCGCAATCCAGCCGGTTATTCCGGCCTCCGCGGCGAAGCTGCTCGACGCGATGGGCGTGCCCGAGGGCGAACGCGACTATGCCGCTCTCGAGGACGAGGAGAGGCACGAACGGCTCGCCGCGTCGGGCTTTACGCTGGCGCCGCCCACCGCCATCTTCCCCAGGCTCGAAGCGCGGTCGGACGCCTGACCGCGATGCGCCCGGCTGCAATCCTGGTACCGGCGCTGCTGTTTCTGATGAGCGCATGCGCGAACGATGGCCCGTCGAACGCCATCGTCCCGCAAAATGAGGCGGCTGCGCCGCCCAAAGCGGCGGCGCCGGCCGTCGAGAACGCGATCCAGCCCCCAGTGGTCGACGCGCCGGCGCCTGGGATTCCCGACGATCCCGGGCTTGCCGGCATGTCTGCCACCCAGCGCCGCGCATATGAGCGGGGCTACCGCGACTGCAGCGCCGGGCGCTACGAGCCGGAGCACTACCCCGAAGCCTATCGGATCGGCTGCAGCGCGGCCGAGGACAGGAAGGCGGGGCGCCGCCCGGAGGGATGACGCACCGGCCCGGAGCCGCTACATGCGCGCCCATGTTCGTCGATAGCCACTGCCATCTCAATTATGAGGGCCTCGCCGAGGACCAGGCGGGCGTGCTCCAGCGCGCCCGCGCCGCGGGCGTCTCGATGATGCTCAACATTTCCACCCGCGCCTCCGAATGGGACGAGGTGATTGCCACCGCGGAGCGCGAAAGCGACGTCATGGCGTCGGTCGGCATCCATCCGCACGAGGCCGACCTTCACCCGGACATTCACACCGAAAACCTGGTCGACAAGGCGAAGCACCCCAGGGTGATTGGCATCGGCGAGAGCGGCCTTGATTATTATTACGACCATAGCGACCGCGAGCGGCAGCGGCAGAGCTTCCGCGCGCACATCGCCGCCGCGCGCGAGACCGGGCTGCCGCTCATCGTCCACACTCGCGACGCCGAGGAAGACACTTACGCCATCCTCGCCGAGGAAATGGGGAAGGGGCGCTATCCGGCCCTCATACACTGCTTCACCGCCGGCCAGGACTTCGCCGACAAGGTGCTGGCTTTGGGCCTCTACGTCTCGATCTCGGGAATCGTCACCTTCAGGAACGCCCGCGCGCTGCAGGCCGTCGCCCAGGCGATTCCCCTGGAGCGCCTGCTGATCGAGACCGATTCCCCCTTCCTCGCGCCGGTGCCCCACCGCGGCCGCCTCTGCGAGCCGGCTTTTGTCGCCGACACCGCGCGGTTCCTCGCCGAGCTCAGGAACGAGCCGCTTGACACCCTGGCGGAGGCCACGAGCGCCAATTTCCGCACGCTTTTCGCCAAGGCCGGCGCGTGAAGGTGCGGATCCTGGGCTGCGGCACCTCCTCGGGCGTGCCGCGGGTCGGCGGCGACTGGGGCCAGTGCGACCGGGCCGAGCCCAGGAACCGGCGCCGCCGGGTCTCGATCCTGGTGAGCTACGGCGAGACGCGGATCCTGGTCGACACCAGCCCCGACCTGCGCGAGCAGCTGCTCGATGCCGAGGTCAGCGACATCGAGGCCGTGATCTGGACCCACGACCATGCCGATCATTGCCACGGGATCGACGATCTGAGGCAACTCTATTTCTCCCGCGGCCGGCCGGTGGCCGGCTATGCGCGGCCCGATGCGCTCGATCTGCTCCGGCGCCGCTTCGGCTACGCCTTCGAGGGGTTCGGCGGCTATCCCGCGGTCGTCGAGGCGAATTTGCTGCCCAATCACGTCAATCTGGGCGGCATTTCCGTCCGCGCCGTCGATCAGCCCCATGGCCCGATCACCAGTGCCGGCCTGCGCTTCGACGCGGGCGGTCTGTCGATAGGATATTCTACTGACTTCAATATTTTAACAGATGATATGGCGACAGTGTTCGAAGGTCTGGACCTGTGGATCGTCGATGCGCTGCGGCGCCGGCCGCACCCGACCCACCCCCATCTCGCCGATACGCTCGAATGGATTCGCGCGCTCGCGCCGAAGCGGGCTATCCTCACCCACATGGACAACAGCATGGATTATCGCACCTTGTGCGCCGAGCTTCCGGCCGGCGTCGAACCCGGTTTTGACGGGATGGAGGTCGATTTGTGAACGACGGGGATCAAGCCCTTAATCTCGTTTATCTTATTCTCCTTCTTGTCCTGGTTGGGAGCGGCCTCGCCATTCGCCGGGCGCCGATCGGACAGACGCTCAAGATGGCGCTCGCCTGGGTGCTCATCTTCGGAATCGCCTTTGCCGTCTTCACCTTGCGGGAGGAGTTCGGCGCTCTCGGCCGCCGGATGCTGGCCGAGCTGAGCGGGGAGGCAGCCCAGCAGACCAAGGGCGGCGAGCTGCGCATCCGCCGCTCCGACGACGGCCATTTCTGGGTCGATGCCGAGCTCAACGGCCGGCCGGCGCGGTTCCTGGTCGACAGCGGCGCCACCGTGACCACGATCACCGAAGAGACTGCGGAGAGCAGCGGGATCGCGCCGAGCGGCGGCTTCGGCGTCATGGTGAACACCGCCAACGGGCCGGTCATGGTCGCGCGCGGCCGCGCCGGGCGGCTGAAGGTCGGCCCGATTGCGCGCGAGGACATCGCCGTCCACATTTCGGCGACGCTTGGCGATACCAACGTGATCGGCATGAACTTCCTGTCCACGCTGAGCGGCTGGGGCGTCGAAGGCCGCACGCTGGTCCTGCGCCCGTGAGCGGGTCCCGCTCCCTTCGCCTCTCTGTGGACTTTACATAATGTATATTATCGGACTTATTCGTGCTCAGTGACGAAGCCCCCTCCCTGGCCAAATTGGCGCAAATCATGGCCCGCCTTCGCGATCCCGACAACGGGTGCGAATGGGACCGGGTCCAGACCTTCGAGACCATCGCCCCCTACACGATCGAAGAGGCCTATGAGGTCGCCGACGCGATCCGCCGCGGCGACATGGCTGCGCTGAAGGACGAGCTCGGCGACCTCCAGCTCCAGGTCGTCTACCATGCCCGCATCGCCGAAGAGCTCGGCGCTTTCGGCCTCGATGACGTCATGGCGTCGATCTGCGCCAAGATGGTCCGCCGCCACCCGCACATTTTCGGCGGCGCCGAGGCCAGCCTGGGTTGGGAAGCGCTCAAGGCCGCCGAGCGCGGCACCGGCGCGAGCGCCGTCGCCGGAGTCGCCCTCGCCCTCCCCGCCCTGAAGCGCGCCGACAGGATCCAGCGCCGGGCGGCGGAGGTCGGATTCGACTGGCCCGATGCCGCGGGCCCTCGGGGCAAGATCGACGAGGAGCTGGAGGAGATCGAGCGCGCCGGTTCGGACGAGCAACGCGCCGGCGAGATCGGTGACCTTTTGTTCGCGGTGGTCAATTATGCCCGCCACCTCGGCGTCAACCCCGAAACCGCGCTGCGCGAGGCTACCGCACGCTTCGAGACGCGTTTCCGCAAGATCGAAGAGCTAGCAGAGAAGCCGTTGAAAGACATGAATATAGACGAGCTGGAAGCACTCTGGCAGCGGGCCAAGAGTGAACTCTGAGCCGGGGTTCCCGCGTCACTTGGCTGGAACCGGAAAGAGCAGGAGCTTGCCGAAGCCCTCAATCACGGTCTTGGTCAGCGCGCGAACCCGCACCTCGGTCACATCCGAGATACCCTCCTCGATGCCATGGGTCTGGTAGCCGATCATTCGATCGTCGTTGAAGGCGAAGCTCGTCAGGCCGGCAGTTATGATCCGGGCCGTTTTCGCGTTCACGCTGATGCCGATGTCGCCGCTAAATCTCGAATCGCGGCGCCAGGCGTTGCGCCCGATATAGATCCCGCCGGTTTCCCATTCGCCGCTACCGTCGCTGCCGTCGGCCTTGGCAAAGCTGTTGTAAATCACCGTGCTGCCGAGGAGCCTTCCCTTGAACTCGATGATCAGCCGGTGGTCCGCCCCTGCCGAGGTCAGCTTGCCGCACAGCATCAGGCGGGCGAAGCCATGCTTCAGTGGGGAAGGCCTGTCACCGCCCGGCGACCGTTCATCCGGATCGATAACGGTCATCGGAAGGACGAGCTCGTTTTTGATGAAATGCGCGTGTCGCTCTTCCATGACCGTCTCCCTGCGGCGGCGTTTCGATTGCGGAGATCATGGCGCATTTCCGGCGCGGCGTTCGTGACGGCGGTCACGCGGGAGGTAGGAAGGCGCGATCAGCGCCCCGCCCGGAATCGCGCCCAGGCGCGATCGGAAAGCCGCGCCTCCAGCTTGACCGTCTCGCCGTCGCTTTGCTGTCTCAGCACTTCGCCATTGGCGTGCAACCAGGCGAGCGCTTTGCCGTCGGCGGCCGCGAGGACGATCTCCCGCGCCTCCGCGTCCTTGCGCAAATGGCTCGCGGCGCAAGCGAGCAGCGCGGCCACCCCCTCTCCGGTCAGCGCCGACAGCACGACCACGTCCTCGCGCCGCGCCGCCTCCGCCCGGACCGCCTCGGCCTCGTCCGGCCCAAGCAGGTCGATCTTGTTCCACGCCTCGACCATCACCGCGTCGGCAACGCCGATCTCCTTCAGCACCTGCTCGACGTCGGCGCGCTGGGCGTCGCTGTCGGCGTGCGAGATGTCGCGGACGTGGACGATGAGGTCGGCCGAGACCACCTCCTCGAGCGTCGCCCGGAAAGCCGCGACGAGCTGCGTCGGCAGATCCGAGATGAAGCCGACCGTGTCCGACAATATCGCCTTGTCGACCCCGGGAAGCGCGATCTCGCGCATGGTCGGGTCGAGCGTCGCGAAAAGAAGGTCCTCGGCGAAAACGTCGGCCCGGGTCAACCGGTTGAACAAGGTCGACTTGCCGGCATTGGTATAGCCGACCAGGGCGATGACCGGCCACGGCGCGCGCTGCCGTCGCGAGCGATGGAGCGTCCGGGTACGCGCGACCTGGTCGAGCTCCTTCCTGAGCTTGGCCATGCGGTCGCGGATCAGCCGCCGGTCGGCCTCGATCTGAGTCTCGCCGGGGCCGCCCAGGAAGCCGAAGCCGCCGCGCTGCCGCTCGAGGTGGGTCCACGACCGGACGAGACGCCCGGCCTGGTAGTCGAGATGGGCGAGCTCGACCTGAAGCCGGCCCTCCGAAGTCGCCGCCCGCTCCCCGAAAATCTCGAGGATAAGGCCGGTGCGGTCGATCACCTTGGCCTTCGTCCCCTCTTCCAGGTTCTTCTGCTGCACGGGCGTGATGGCGGCATCGACGATGACCAGCTCGGCTTCGGCCAGCCTCACCGAATCGGCGATCATCTCCACCTGCCCCGGGCCGAACAGGGTGGCCGGGCGCGGCCGGCGGATGCGGAAATGGAGCCGCTCCTCGACCACCACGCCGATCGCCTCGGCGAGGCCGGCCGCTTCGTCGAGCCGCGCGCCGGGATCGCGCCGGGCCTCCTTGCCGAGATCGGGCAAGGCGATGATCGCGCGCGCGCCGCGAGTCACCTCCGCTTCGGACTCTCGATTGAAAACGCTCAGCCGCTCACTCCTCGGCGGCCTGGACCTCGGCCAGATTGACCGGGTTTTCGGGCTGCACGGTCGAGATGGCGTGCTTGTAGACGAGCTGGACCAGCCCGTCGCGTTCGAGGAGCATGCAGAACAGGTCGAACGCGCTGATCTCCCCCTGCAGCATGACTCCGTTGACCAGGAACATCGTCACGGGCTCGCCCGAGCGCTTGACCGCGGTCAGGAACACCTCCTGCAGAAGGGTTGGCTTCTTCTTCTCGAGCTGGGCGGCGAAGGCTTCCTGCAGGCCGCCGAGGTCGATCGGCTGGGCCGGCATGATCGTGGAGATGGCGTGCTTGTAGATGAGCTGGGCCTGGCCGTCGCGGCGCAGCAGGACGGAGAAATTGTCGAACCAGGTGATGATGCCTTGGAGCTTCACGCCCTTCACGAGGAACATGGTCACCGGCATCTTGCTGCGCCTGAGGCTGTTCAGGAACATGTCCTGGAGGTTGTTGACCTTGTCGGGCATTTTCGCTCTCTCTTCTGGTCATCGGGCCGGCCGGGCCGCGCCGCTCCAATATCACGCGGCGCCGCAGCGCGCCATCGGCGCTATTCGCTCCCCTCCCCGCGCGTGTCGGCGAGGCCGAGGGCCTTGAGCTTGCGGTGCAGGGCCGAACGCTCCATGCCGATGAAGTTGGCGGTGCGCGAGATGTTGCCGGAGAAGCGGCGGATCTGGACGCGCAGATATTCGCGCTCGAAGGTCTCCCGCGCTTCCCTCAGCGGCGTCCCCATGATCGCCTTGACCGCCTCGTTGGGCGTGAGCTGCGCCTGGGCGTTCAGGATTTCGGGCGGCAGCATGTCGATTTCGATGCAGCCGATCCGCTCTCCCGGCGCGAGGATGATGGTGCGTTCGATGACGTTGCGCAACTGCCGCACGTTGCCGGGCCAGTCATAGGCCTGGAGCGCCGCCAGGGCGTCGTCCGAGATGCGCGGCGTCTGCACGCGCTGGTCGGCGGCGTAGCGCGCGGCATAATGTTCGACGATCGCCGGTATGTCCTCGCGCCGCGCGGCCAGCGCCGGCAGGTGCACGGGCACCACGTTCAGCCGATAAAACAGGTCCTCGCGGAAACGCCCGGCCACGATCTCGTCGGGCAGGGTACGGGCGGTCGAGGAGACGACCCGCATGTCGACCCTGACCGTGCGCTGGCCGCCGACGCGGACGAAGCTCTGGTCGGTCAGCACGCGCAAGATCTTGCCCTGGGTCGACATCGGCATGTCGGCGATCTCGTCGAGGAACAAGGTGCCGCCATGCGCCTGTTCGAGCAGCCCCGGCCGGGCGAGCTCGCCCCCCTCCTCGGCCCCGAACAGTTCCACCTCGACCCGCTCCGGAGTCATCCGCGCCGCCGTCACGACCACGAAGGGGCCGGTGGCGCGCGCGCTCCAATTGTGCAGCAGCCGCGCGGCCACCTCCTTGCCGACGCCGGCGGGTCCGGTAATGAGCACGCGGCTGCCGGTCCCTGCCACCCGCTTCAGAGTCGCGCGAACGTTGTTGATCGCGGCGCTCGAGCCGGTCAGCTCCATTTCGTTGCCGACCTGCTGCCTCAAAGCCTCGTTCTCGCGGCGCAGGCGCTCGGTCTCGGTGGCTCGGGCGACCAGATGGACGAGGTGGCCCGCTTCGAACGGCTTTTCGATGAAGTCGATCGCCCCCTGCCGGATCGCCGCCACCGCCGTATCGAGATTACCGTGGCCGGAGATCATCAGCACGGGCAGCGTCGGATCGCGCCTTTTCACTTCCTCGAGCAATTGCAGGCCGTCGAGCTTCGAACCCTGCAGCCAGACGTCGAGCAGCACCAGCGACGGCCGCCGCTCGTCCAGCGCCAGCAAGGCTTCGGTGCTGTCGGCGGCGGTGCGCGTCTCGAAGCCCTCATCTTCGAGCACGCCCGACACGAGCTCCCTTATGTCGCGCTCGTCGTCAACAATGAGGATGTCCAAAGCCATAATATTCTCAGTCTCTTGCTGGAATTTCTTCAAAGGAAATTTCGGCATGGGGAAGCTGTTCGAGCACGGCGGGATCGAAGACGAGCGTGACCAGCGAGCCGCCGCCCGGCGCGTCGTCGAACTCGATCTGGCCGAAATGCTCCTCGACGATCTTCTTCACGATGGCGAGGCCGAGGCCCGTCCCCTTGGCGCGCGTCGTCATATAAGGTTCGGTCAGGCGTCCGCGCTCGGCCGGGAGGCCGACGCCGTTATCGGCGATCTCGAACAGGATCCTGGCGCCGCGCTCGCGGATCGACATGGCGACCCGGCCGCCGGCGGCCGCCGCGCCTTTCGCCCCCTTTTCGGCGTTCTTCTGCTCGATCGCCTCCACTCCGTTCTTGACGATGTTGGTCAGCGCCTGGCCGAGCAGGCGGCGGTCGCAGACCAGGCGCGGCGAGGGATCGGGGACGTCGAGGCTGAACGCGATTTCGGGATGGGCGACCTCGTGCAGGAACAGGGCCTGGCGCGCGATCTCGGCCAGCGGCTCCTCGTTGAAGGTCGGCTTGGGCATGCGCGCGAAGGACGAGAATTCGTCGACCATCCGCCTCAAATCGCCCACCTGCCGGACGATCGTCCCGGTCAGCCGCTCGAACGTCGCGGGATCCGTGACCACCTCACTGCCGTAGCGCCGCTGCAGGCGCTCGGCGGCGAGCTGGATCGGGGTCAGCGGATTCTTGATCTCGTGCGCGATCCGGCGGGCGACGTCGGACCAGGCGGCGCGGCGCTGGTCGAGCAGCTGCTCGGTGATGTCGTCGAAGGTGAGGACGTGCCCGCCCTTCACCCGGACGCTCTTGACCGCCAGCGTCCTGGGCTCCCCGCCCGAGGTCAGCTGGACCACGTCCTCGCGCTCCTCGCTCGACAGCTGACGGTCGAGCTCCGGCGCGAGATCGGCGAGCTTCTGCCCTACCGGGCTGCTGCCGCCGGTCTTGAGCAAGGCCTCGGCCGAGCTGTTGATCAGCCGAACGACATGGCCGTCGTCGACCGAGATCACCCCCGCGGTCACGCCCGAAAGAACCGCCTCGGTAAAGGCGCGGCGGCTGTCGAGCTGGGCATTGGCGGCGACGAGCGCGCCGGTCTGCTCCTCGAGCCGGCCGGTCATCCGGTTGAAGGCGTTGCCGAGCGTGCCTATTTCGTCGCGTACGTCCGACGCGCGCACTCGCGCCGAGAGGTCGCCGGCGGTGATTCGCTTGGCCGCCCCCACCAGCTCTCCGACAGGCCGGACCAAGCGGTCCGCCAGAGTGAGCGCGATCCAGATCGTCAGCGCCACGATGAGCAGCGAAATCAGCAGAAGGATCGCGTTGAAGCGGAGTTGGAGTGTGCGCGACCGCTCCTGCAATGCGCGATAGTCCGCCAGGACCGCCGATCCTCGATTGATCTGAGCGATGAGATGGGGTTCGAAAACGCGCGCCGCGTAGAGGTACGTATTCGTGGTTCCCGGGAAGCGCGCGACTGCCGCGATCCGATCGTTGTTCTGGAAGGCAATGCTGATCCGATCTCCGGTGAGCTGCCTAAGCACCTGCGGTCGGACAGCGGTCTCAAGTGATCGCTCATAAGGATTGACCAGCGCTAAGGACTGAATCCCGCTCTCGGGATTCATCCGAAGCAGGGCGGCCTCCGAGAGGTTGCGATAATAGACCTGCCGGGCGAACTCCTCGCCGAACTGAGGGCTGTCCGCTGGATATTGAGCTAAGACGTTAGAGAGGTCTCCGACCATCGTTACGGTCTCGCGATTCACCCGATCCAGCTCTTCGCGATAGCTGCTCTCGGCGATCGTCGAGGCGTTTTCGAGCATGCCGCGGGCGCGGTCTGAAAACCAGAACTCGGTCGCGCTCTGAAAAAGGTATGACGCAAAAATAACGACGAGCAAGGTCGGCACGCTCGCAATGACGGAGAACAAAGCAACGAGCCTGACATGAAGCCGGCCCTTACCGCCCATTGGCGAACGTGCGGCCCGCCGAAGGGCCATTCGCCGCGCGAACAGGACCATCAGCGCCATGGCGGGCACGAGGTTCGCGACGAGAATGATGGCGCCGAGTTCGGGGCCGATCAGGGTCTGGCTCGCGTTGCGGTTGACCAGGATGAAATAGCTTGTCGTCACCGTCGCGATCAGGATGACGAGCGTCGCGATCTCGATCCAGGCGATCAGCCCTTGGCGACGAACGATAACGGCAAGCTGCCTCCGCCAACGCGGCCGGGGGGAATCGACAGATATAGCTGCTTCGGAACTCACACTGCGGCCCTAGCACAACAATGTGGCATAAAGAACACAGTGATGTGCTCAACCCGCCGCACTGCGCGCGCTTCCGGCCTCAGGCGGCCGCCCGTGACAGCCAGGGCGCGTAGAAGCCTTCGAGCATGGCGAGCGCCCGCTTCGGATCGGCTTCCTTGTTGAAGGCGTTGCGGAACTCGGCCGAGCCGTGCAGGCCTTTGGTGTACCAGCCGACATGCTTGCGGGCGCAATTGACCCCGATGACCGGGCCGTAGAGCGCGAGCATTGCCCGATATTGGCCGGTGAGCACTCCATATTGCTCGTCGAGGCTCGGCTCGGGCAGCCGCTCGCCGGTCTTGAGCCAGTGCGCGACTTCCCGCAGCAGCCAGGGCCGGCCATAGGCGCCGCGGCCGATCATCACGCCGTCCGCGCCCGACTGGGCGAGCGCAGCCCCGGCGTCCTCGACCGAGTTGATGTCGCCATTGGCGATGACGGGGACTGAGACGGCATTCTTGACACTGGCGATGAAGCGCCAGTCCGCTTCGCCCTTGTACATCTGGCAGCGGGTGCGGCCGTGGACGGTGATCATCTTCACGCCCAGATCCTCGGCGATGCGCGCGAGCTCGGGCGCGTTCAGGCTCTGATGGTCCCAGCCCATCCGCATCTTGAGCGTGACCGGCACGCTCACCGCCTTCACCGTCGCGTCGATGATCCGCGCGGCGAGCCCGAGGTCGCGCATCAGCGCCGATCCGGCCTCCCCGTTCACCACTTTCTTCACCGGGCAGCCCATGTTGATGTCGATGATCGCGGCGCCGCGATCCTCGTTCAGTTTCGCGGCCTCCGCCATCTCCTTGGGCGAGCAGCCCGCGAGCTGCATCGACACCGGCTCCTCGCTCGGATCCCATTCGGCTTTCTGGAGCGACTGGCGGGTTTCGCGGATCGCCGCCTGGCTGGCGATCATTTCGGTCACCGTCAGCCCTGCCCCGTAGCTCTTGGCGATCCGCCGGAAAGGCATGTCGGTGACGCCCGTCATCGGCGCCAGGATGACCGGCGTTGCAATGCGGACGGGTCCGACCTGGATGGGCGCGAGGCGGTCCATGGGACGGGCGAGATAGGGTGGAATGCGCTGGCGGGCAAGTTTGGGCTCGGCTAGGCACCACGGGCATGGGACGCACGGTGGCATTGGTGGTCGCGGCGGGGAGCGGCAGCCGCGCGGGCGGCGCGCTGCCGAAACAATACCGCCGGATCGCCGGCAAAGCGCTCCTCGCCCATGCCGTCGACCATCTCCGCCATCCGAAAGTCGACACCGTTCAGGTCGTGATCGGCCAGGGCCAGGAAGCCGATTATCTGGAAGCGATCGGCGAGCGCCCCCTCCCAGCCCCGATCATCGGCGGCGCGACCCGCCGCCTGTCGGTCCTGAGCGGCCTCGACGCGTTGGCGCGGGCCGGCGATGTCGAACGCGTGCTGATCCACGATGCGGCCCGGCCTTTCGTGCATCTGGAGGTCTTCGATCGGCTGATCGCGGCTCTGGAGGATCACGATGCCGCGATTCCCGCTTTGCCCGCGGTCGATACGATGGCGCGCGGACGCGGAATGCTGGACGAGATCGTGTCGCGCGACGGCCTGGTCCGCGTCCAGACCCCGCAGGCCTTCCGCTTCGGGCCGATCCACCGCGCCCATGCGGCCTGGTGCGGCGAGGAGGCGACGGACGACGCCCAGATCGCCCGCGCCGCCGGCATGACGGTGGCCATTGTCGAAGGCGATCCGGCGCTCGACAAGCTGACCTTCGAAGCCGACTTCCGCCGCGCCGAAGCCGCGTTGCTCGGCCTCCGGGTGGGCTTCGGCTTCGACGTCCATGCCTTCGCCGCCGGGGCGGAGCTCTGGCTCGGCGGCATCCAAATCCCTCACGACAAAGGCCTCGCCGGCCACAGCGATGCCGACGTCGTCCTCCATGCGCTGACCGACGCGATTCTGGGCGCGCTCGGCGCGGGCGATATCGGCGACCATTTCCCGCCGTCCGACCCGAAATGGCGCGGCGCCCCCTCCTCGCAGTTCCTCGATCATGCTCGCGCGCTGGTCGATGAAGCAGGTGGGCGAATCGCCCATGTCGACGTGACCATCGTCTGCGAGGCGCCGCGGATCGGCCCGTATCGGGACGCGATGCGGGCCCGCATCGCCGAATTGTTGCGGCTGGCACAGTCGCGGATTAGCATCAAGGCGACGACCACCGAGCGGCTCGGCTTCACCGGGCGCGGCGAAGGCATAGCGGCGCAGGCCGTGGCGACGGTCGCTCTGCCGGAGGTGCCATGACGGACACGCGCGACTACCTCCTCCCGCCCGAGCTCACCGACAAGGCGCGCGAGGTGATCCAGGCGAATCGCGCCGCCGGGCGCCGGATCGCGGTCGCGGAGAGCTGCACCGGCGGCCTGGTCGCAGCGGCGCTCACCGAGATCGCCGGCAGCTCCGACGTGTTCGAAGCCGGTTTCGTCACTTATTCGAACGAGGGGAAGGTCAAGCTGCTTCAAGTCAGCGAGGATGTGATCGAGACGTTCGGCTCGGTCTCGGTCGCGGTCGCCTGGGCGATGGCGCAGGGAGCGCTCAAATATTCGGGGGCCGACGTCGCCGTGGCGCTCACCGGCATTGCCGGCCCGGCGGGCGGCTCCGACAGGAAGCCCGTGGGCACGGTGGTGTTCGCCCGGGCCGAGCGCGAGGCCAACCCGAAGGAAATCGTCGCCGACACCAAGGCGTTCGGCGACCTGGGCCGCGGCGGCGTCCGGCTTCAGGCGGCGCTCTGCGCGCTCGAGCTGCTGCTGCCGGAGCCGGGCTTGCCGTAAAGCGCGTGCGCGCGCTCCTCGAACGCGCCGATCATCCGCCGGAGCGCGCGATCGAACATCTGCCCCGCCAGCGCTTCGAACAGGCGGTTCTTGAAGGCGAAATCGACGCAGAAATCCACCTCGGTGCCGCCGCCGGGCGCAGGCGCGAATTTCCAGCTGTTGTGCAGATATTTGAGCGGCCCCTCGACATAGTCGATCTCGATCTCGCGCGGCCTGAGCTTGCGCGCCCGCGACGTGAACGTCTCCTTCAACGCGCGAAAGCCGACGACGAGGTCGGCGACCATCTCGGTTTCACTGTCCGATCTTACCCGCGTCGCCGCCACCCAGGGCAGGAATTCCTGGTAGCGGCCGACGTCGGCGACGAGATCGAACACCTGCTCGGGCGTGTAGGGAAGCGTGCGCTTCTCGGTGTGGCGCGGCATCGGACCGAGGGACCCTAGCCCGCCGCCGCGAGCCTGGCCGCCCGGGCCGCGCGCATCTTCTCGAAATCGTCGCCGGCATGGTAGCTCGAGCGGGTCAGCGGCGAGGCCGCGACGAGGAGGAAGCCCTTGGCCCGAGCGATCGCCGCATAAGCGCCGAATGCCTGGGGCGTGACGAACTCCTCGACGCGGGCGTGACGCGGCGTCGGCTGGAGATACTGGCCCATGGTCAGGAAATCGACGTCGGCCGAGCGCATGTCGTCCATCACCTGGTGGACCTCGAGCCGCTGCTCGCCAAGGCCGACCATGATCCCCGATTTGGTGAAGATGGCGGGATCGTGCCGCTTGACGCTCTCGAGCAGCCTCAACGAGGCGTAATAGCGCGCGCCCGGGCGGATGGTCGGGTAGAGCCGGGGCACCGTTTCCAGATTGTGGTTGTAGACGTCGGGCCCGGCTTCGACGATCTTCTCGACCGCGGACTGGGGCTTGTTGCGGAAATCGGGCGTCAGGATCTCGATCGTCGTCGACGGCGTGTTGCGCCTCAGCGCCTCGATCACCCTGACGAACTGAGACGCGCCGCCATCGGGCAGATCGTCGCGGTCGACCGAGGTGACGACGATATGGCTCAGGCCCAGTTCGGCGGCGGCGACAGCGACATGCTCGGGCTCGAGCGGGTCGAGCGCGCGCGGCATGCCGGTCTTGACGTTGCAGAAGGCGCAGGCCCGGGTGCAGGTATCGCCCAGGATCATCACCGTCGCGTGCTTCTTCGTCCAGCACTCGCCGATGTTCGGGCAGGCCGCTTCCTCGCACACCGTGACGAGGCCCAACCGGCGCATCAGCGCCTTGGTCTCCATGAAGCCGGCGCTGACCGGCGCCTTGACCCGAATCCAATCGGGCTTGCGCTGGCTTAGTCCGCTCTTGGGCGTCAGGACCGGATCGGCTTCGCTCATGGCGCGCAAATAGCGATCCTTGGCGCCACTTGCCACCCCTTCCCTCTCCCCGTAACGACTTCGGCCATGGCCGATTTCAGCGCGCTCCTCGAAGGCTATCGCCGCTTCCGGGCCAGCGGCTGGGGCGCGCAGCGCGAGCGCTGGGCCGGGCTCGCCGACGGGCAGAGCCCCAAGGTGATGGTGATCGCCTGCTCGGACAGCCGGGTCGACCCCGCCCAGATTTTCGACGCCCGGCCGGGCGAGATGTTCGTCGTCAGGAACGTCGCCAACCTCGTGCCGCCCTTCGAGCGCGACGATCATTATCATGGCGTCTCGGCCGCCCTCGAATTCGCCGTTACCCAGCTCGAGGTCGACGAGCTGGTGGTGATGGGCCACGGCTTTTGCGGCGGATGCGCGGCGGCGTTGACCGGCCAGTTCGACAATGCAGAGCATGGCGACGGCCATTTCATCGCCCACTGGATCGACATGCTGAGCGGCGCCCGCGAGGCGATCCGCGCCCGCCACCCCGATCTCGGCCGCCAGGCCTTCCTTGAAATGGAGCTGGAGGGCGTGCGCATCTCGCTCAAGAATCTGCGCAGCTTTCCCTGGGTCCGCGACCGCGAGGAAGCGGGCCGCCTCAAGCTCCACGGCGCCTATTTCGCCATCGCCGACGGCATCCTCCACATTTGCGACGAAGCCAGCGGGGACTTCGCCCCGGCCTAGCGCGCGCGCCGCGCGGTGATGATCCGGATCTGCGGCTCCAGCATCTGGCCCCGCATCACCCCTTCCCCCAGCGTGGGCGAGGTCGGAGCCTCCATGATCCGGCGGACCACGTCCATGCCCTCGACGACTCGCCCGAACACCGCGAAGCCGAGATTGTCGCCCTGGGCCGTCGGGTTGGAATCGTAGCCCGGATGGGCGCCGACCGCGATGAAGAAATCGGCCCGAGCGCTGCCGGGCGCGTAGCGCGCCATCGAGATGGCGCCGTCGACATGGGCGAGGCCGGTCCGGCCGGTGGGCTCGTGGGCGATCGGTGGGTAGAGGCGCCGCGGGTCGCGGACACCGCCCTGGACGACCCCCCAGTCCGCGCGCAGCTTCATCGCCCGGTAGAAGCTGGTGCCGTCGAGGCGGCGGGCGTCGACATAGCGCAGGAAGTTACCGGCCGTGATGGGGGCGCGAGCCGTTTCCAGCTCGAGCGTGATATTCCCTTCGCTCGTTTGCAGGATCACCCGCACTGTGGCCGGCTGGGCGAGCGCCGGCGCACCGAGGCAGAGCAGAACGAGGAAAATGAGGGCGCGCAGCACGTCTAGCCTGCCTGCCCGGCGACGCTCCGCCGGGCCCCGTACACAAGGTAGATGATCAGCCCGACGACGTGGGCGCCCAGGAACCAGAGCTGGGTCCGCTGCGGCAGGCTGTAGATCAGATAGAGGCAACCCAGGATCCCGAAAATCCCGACCGGCCACGCCCAGGGCGTGCGGAACCTGCGCTCCGCGTCGGGCGCGCGGCGGCGCAGCACCAGCATGCAGACGCAGACCGCGATGAAGGCGGTCAGCGTGCCGGCATTGGCGAGCGCGGCCAGCTCGGCGAGCGGGACGAGCCTGGCCAGCACCGCCACGACGATCGCGGTGAAGATCGTGATCCGCGTCGGCGAACCGCGGCCCGAGACCCGCGCCAGATTCTGGGGAATGAGGCCGTCGCGCGCCATCACGAAGAAGATGCGGCTCTGGCCGTAGAAGAAAGCGAGGATCACCGTCGGCAGCGCGATCACCGCCGAAACGCCGAGATAATAAGCGGCGTTCGGCTGGCCGATCTCGCGCAGGATCAGCGCCAGCGGCTCCGGGCTGTCGGCGAAGCGGGTGTAGGCGAGCGCCCCGATCGCGGCCGCCGCCACCGCCATGTAGATGATCACGCAAACGAACATCGAGCCGACGATTCCAATCTTGAGGTCGCGGCCCGGATCCTTGGTCTCCTCCGCGGCGGTCGCGATCGCGTCGAAGCCGTAAAAGGCGAAGAAGATGATCGCCGCCGCCGCCATGACCCCGACTTCGGCGCCGGGGGGTCCGGACTTGGGGAAGCCATAGGGCATGAACGGCTCGAAGTTGGCCGCGTTGAAATAAGGCAGGGTCACCGCGACGAACACGATCAGCGCGACGACCTTGACCAGGACGAGCAGCGCGTTGAGCGTCGCGCTCTCGCGGGTCCCGTAGATCAGGAGGCCCGCCACGACGGCGATGATGAAGATGGCGGGGACATTGAGAATGCCGCCGAGCTCGGGCCCCTGCGACAGCGCTTCGGGAAATCCCGCCCAGGCCTGCAGCAGCGGCGAGGCATAGCCCGACCAGCCCACCGCGACCGCGCTCACCACCAGGGAATATTCGAGGATCAGGCTCCAGCCGACGACCCAGGCGAGGAGCTCGCCCAGCACGACATAGCTGTAGGTATAGGCGCTGCCCGAGGCCGGCATCATCGTTGCCATCTCGGCATAAGCGAGCGCCGCGGCGGCGCAGATCAGGCCGGCAATTGCGAAGGAAAGGATCACGGCCGGCCCCGCCTTGGCGGCGCCGACGCCGGTCAAAGTGAGGATGCCCGTGCCGACGATCGCGCCGACGCCGAGCGCGATCAGGTGCGGCCAGCCCAGAGTCGGCTTCAGCCGATGCTCGGGCGCCATCTCTTCGGCCGGGATGATCCTTTTCTTCGCGTTCCAGCGTGCCACGGCGGCGCCCCCTCTTTCCCGGCCGCTTTCCGGCCCTTCGATTGCCGCCCATCTTGGTCCGGCTTGGCGGCGGCGGCAAGCGTTGCCAAACGGGCACAGTTGCAGATTTGAAAACCGTTCTGGCCAAATCTGCACAGGCGGGCCGGAACCTTGGCTTTTGCACGGGGTTGAGAAACGCGCTAAGGGGACAGCAGATTCTTATCCAGGAACAAGAGTCGGACGGCATGACCATTTCACCTCTGCCGCCCGCGCCGCCCGCATCGCCCGAAGACATGATCGGCATGGCCCGGGCCGCCGCAAGAAACGGCGCGGGCGAGCTCAACGCCGTGCTCGAGACGCTGCCGGCGCCGATCTACACGACCGACGCGGACGGCTGGGTCACCTTTTTCAACCGCGCCTGCGTCGACTTTGCCGGGCGGACGCCGATGCTCGGCGAAGACCGATGGTGCGTGACCTGGAGGCTCTACGGCCTCGACGGGGCCTTCCTCCCCCATGACGAATGCCCGATGGCGGTGGCCATCAAGGAGCGGCGCGAGATCCGCGGCGCGGTCGCCGCCGCCGAGCGGCCGGACGGGACGCGGGTGATGTTCACCCCCTGGCCGACGCCGCTCTTCGACGAGCATGACGACATCGTCGGCGCGGTCAACATCCTCATCGACGTCACCGACCAGCGCCAGGCCGGGGCCCTGCGCGCCCAGGCGGTGCGCTGCCGCCGCCTCGCCCAGTCGGTCACCGATCAGCAGGCGGTCGACACGTTGCTGCTGATGGCGGCCGAATATGACGAGAAGGCGCAAAGCCTCCGAGGCCACTGATCGGTCTTGGTGACAGCGCCGCGCCGCGCTAGGACGGCGCATGACCGACGATCGCTCGCTTCACACCCGCAACGTCGCCTTGCTCATCGATGCCGACAATGCTTCGGCGGGCTCGCTCGATCCCGTGCTGACCGTCCTCGCCGAGCTGGGCACGGTCAACATCCGCCGCGCCTACGGCAATTGGCAGAAAGCGGCGCTCGGCGGCTGGGCGAAGATCATCCACCGCCACGCGATCGAGCCGCAACAGCAGTTCGACGTCGCCAAGGGCAAGAGCGCGACCGACATGAAGATGACGATCGACGCCATGGACCTGCTCTATGGCGGCCACGTCCAGGGCTTCGGCATCATGTCCTCCGACAGCGACTTCATGCCGCTCGCCGTGCGCATCAAGCAGGACGGGCTGCCGGTCTACGGCTTCGGCGCGGCGAAAACGCCCGAAGCGTTCCGAGAGGCCTGCACCCGCTTCATCGACGTCGGCGCGCTCGCCAAGGCGGACGCCGCCGAGGTCGCGACCGAGGCCGCCTTGCCGCCCGCGGAATCGGGCGTCGACGAGGCGGTGGTCAAGCTGCTCGGCGACGCGATCAAGGCCGCCAAGCGCGACGAGCGCGGCTATGCGAGCCTCTCGGAGGTCGGCAAATTGGCCGGCAACCGCTCCTCGTTCGACGCCCGCAATTACGGCTATTCGCGCCTCAGCGAGCTGATCGAGGAGCTCCCCAATTTCCAGGTCGAGAAGCGCGAAGGCGGCGCGGTCTTCGTGAAGAGGGTCCGCTGACGCCGTGACGGCGGCGATCCGGATCGCGCCTCTCGCCCCCGGCGACCGCGCCGAATGGGAGGCGCTCGCCGCGGCTACAAGGCCTTCTACGGCACTGACACGCCAGCCGAGCGCTACGACGAGACTTGGCGCCTGCTGTTAGCTGGCGAGCGCGTACACGGCCTCGCCGCCCGCCTCGACGGGCGAATGGCCGGCATCGCCCATTATCTGTTCCACGCCCAGACCTGGTCCTCCGACGCCTGCTACCTCCAGGATCTGTTCACTGCGGAAGACGTGCGGGGGCGCGGCGTCGCGCGAGCGCTGATCGACGCTGTCGCGGAAGCGGCCCGCTTACGCGGCGCGATCAAATATTACTGGCTGACCAAGGAAGACAACCACCCTGCCCGCGCCCTCTACGACCGGATCGCCGCGTTCAAGGGCTTCCTGCGCTACGATTATCCGCTGTAGCCGCTACCGCGTCAGCTTCTTATACGTCATCCGGTGCGGCCGGTCCGCCTCCGGCCCCATCCGCCGCCTCTTATCCTCCTCATAGGCTTCGAAATTGCCTTCGAACCATTCGACGTGGCTGTCGCCTTCGAAGGCGAGGATGTGGGTGGCGAGGCGGTCGAGGAAGAAGCGGTCGTGGCTGATGATGACCGCGCAGCCGGCGAAATTCTCGAGCGCCTCCTCGAGCGCGCGCAGCGTCTCGACGTCGAGGTCGTTGGTCGGCTCGTCCAAAAGGAGGACGTTGCCGCCCTCCTTGAGCATCTTGGCGAGATGGACGCGGTTGCGCTCGCCGCCCGACAATTGGCCGACCTTCTTCTGCTGGTCCTGGCCCTTGAAGTTGAAGGCGCCGACATAGGCGCGCGTCCCGATCTCGTGCTTGCCGAAGCGGAAGACGTCGAGCCCGTCCGAAACTTCCTCCCAGACATTCTTGTTGGCGTGGAGGTGGTCGCGCGACTGGTCCACATAGCCCAGGCGGACGGTAGGCCCGATCGCTACCTCGCCGCCGTCGGGCGCTTCCGCGCCGGTGATCAGCCGGAACAGGGTCGTCTTGCCGGCGCCGTTGGGGCCGATCACGCCGACGATGCCGCCCGGGGGCAATGAGAAGCTCAGATCCTCGAACAGCAATTTATCGCCATAGGCCTTTGAGACGCCCTTCAGATCGATGACGTTGCCGCCGAGCCGCTCGGGCACCTGGATGAGGATCTGCGCCTTTCCGGGCGTCCGGTTCTCCTGCGCCTCGACCAGCTCGTCGAACGCCCGGATGCGGGCCTTGGACTTGGCTTGGCGGGCCTTGGGCGAGCGGCGGATCCATTCGAGCTCGTCGTTGATCGCCTTCTGCTTGCCCTGTTCCTCGCGCTCCTCCTGCTCCAGCCTCTTGGATTTCTTCTCCAAATAGCCGGAATAATTGGATTCGTAGACGTAGTAGCGGCCGCGATCGAGCTCGAGCACCCAGTTCACCACATTGTCGAGGAAGTAGCGGTCGTGGGTGACGAGGATGACGTTGCCCGCATAGTCGACCAGGTGCTTTTCGAGCCACTGGACGCTTTCGGCGTCGAGGTGGTTGGTCGGTTCGTCGAGCAGCAATATGTCGGGCTTCTCCAGCAGCAGGCGGGTGAGCGCGACCCGGCGCTTCTCGCCGCCCGAGAGATTGTCGACCCGGGCGTCGCCGGGCGGGCAGCGCAAGGCGTCCATCGCGATTTCGAGCTGGTTGTCGAGCGTCCAGCCGTCGACCGCGTCGATCTTCTCCTGCAATTCGCCCATCTCGGTGCCCAAAGCGTCGAAATCGGCGTCGGGATCGGCCATTTGCGCCGACACGGCGTTGAACCGCTCGACCAGGTCCGCGATCGGGCGGACGCCGTCCATGACGTTTTCCTTGACCGTCTTGGTCGGATCGAGCTGCGGCTCCTGCTCGAGATAGCCGACGGTGATATATTCGCCCGGCCAGGCCTCACCGACGAACTCCTTGTCGCGGCCGGCCATGATCTTCATCAGCGTCGATTTGCCCGAGCCGTTCGGGCCGACGATGCCGATCTTGGCGTCCGGATAGAATTGCAGGTGGATGTTCGAAAGGATCGGCTTGGGGGCGCCGGGAAAGGTCTTCGAGAGACCCTTCATGACGAAGCTGTACTGGGCGGCCATGAGGCGCTCGCTTTCTCGAAATCTGTGGCTGACGGGTTGCGGAATTCCCTAGTGCGGCGCGCGGAGATTGGCAAACGCGGCGGCGCCCTCTAAGCCCCGCCCGCATGAAAAAGCTGATCCTGCTCGCGCTCGCCCTCCCCTCGCTCGCTTTCGCCCAGCCGGTCGGCGACCGGGCCGCGGCGCTACGCGACGCCGCGCTCCAGGGCGACACGCTCGCCTGGGACATCCTCGAGGGGCTCACCACCGAGGTCGGCCAGCGCATGGCGGGCACCGAAGCGGAAGCGCGCGCGCGGACATGGGCGGTGCGCAAACTGACCGAGCTCGGCTTCGCCAACGTCCGGGTCGAGCCGTTCGACATGCAGGTCTGGGTGCGCGGCGAGGAGCGTGCGGAGATCGTCTCGCCCTTTCCGCAGGCGCTGGTCGTCACCGCGCTCGGCAATAGCGGCGCGACGCCGGCGCGCGGGATCGAGGCCGAGGTGATCGGCTTCGACAGCGTCGCCGCGCTCGAGGCTGCGCCCGACGAGGCGGTGCGAGGGAAGATCGTCTTCATCACCCACGCCATGCGGGCGAACCAGGACGGGTCCGGCTACGGACCGTTCGGCGCTCCGCGGCGGCTGGGACCGACCATCGCCAGCCGCAAGGGCGCGGCCGCCATCGTGGTGCGCTCGATCGGCACCGATTATCACCGCAACCCCCATACCGGCGTGCAGACCTTCGGCGCGGGCGCGCGCCCGATCCCCGCGGGCGCGCTGTCGATTCCCGACGCCGAGCAGCTCCAGCGCATCCTCGCCCGCGGCCGGCCGGTGCGGATGCGCCTCATCCTCACCCCACGCAACCTTGGCCGGCGCCAATCCGGCAACGTCGTTGCCGAAGTGCCAGGGACGGACGCCAGCGCCGGCGTGATCGTGATCGGCGGCCATCTGGACAGCTGGGACCTCGGCACCGGCGCCGTCGACAACGCCGCGGGCGTCGCGATCACCACCGCCGCCGCGCACCGGATCATGCAGGCGGGCCGTCCCCGCCGGACCATCCGCATCGTCCTGTTCGGCGCCGAGGAGGTCGGCGGCTTCGGCGGCGCGCGGCATTTCAGCCTGCATCGGGGCGAGCGCAATGTCGTGCTGGTCGGAGAATCCGATTTCGGCGCCGACCGCGTGTGGCGGGTCAACTTCAATCTCGCCGCCGGCAATGCGGCGCTCGCCGACCGGATCGCCGCGCTGCTGGCGCCGCTCGGCATCGTGCGCGGCCGCGATCCGGCCAATGCCGGCGCCGATCTTGGCCCGTGGGCGACCGCCGGCACCGCCGCAATCGACCTCAATCAGGACGGCACCCGCTATTTCGACTATCACCACACGCCCGACGACACGCTCGACAAGATCGACCCCGCGCAATTGCGACAGAATGTCGCGGCCTGGACCGCGATGCTGGCGGCGGCCGCGGACGCGCCCGAAGCGATCGCGGCGGCCGGGGCCGCGCGCTGATTCCGCGCATCTTGACCTTTGCGCCCACGCGCTAGACAAGCCCTCGGCGCCGGGGGGCCATCCGTGAGGCCTTGGTCGTGAGGAACAGCCGGATTGCAAGTCTCTTCCTCGGTCTCGCCGCGCTGGCAGCCGTCGCGGCGGCCCCGGCGCCCGCGCAGCCGACCGCGGAAGCTGTCAAGGCCGGCTTCCTGCCGAGGTTCGCGCGCTATGTGGTCTGGCCGCCGGCGGCCCAGCCCCCCGCACGCTCCGCTTTCCAGCTCTGCGTGATCGGCCGCGACCCGTTCGGCCGCCTGCTCGACCGGGCGGCGGCCGGCGAAGCGATTGACGGCCACCCCGTTTTGGTTCGCCGCATGACGTCCGCCGACCTCGCCGACGGCTGCCACCTCGCTTACGTCCAGGGCGCGGCCGCGCCCGACACGGCCCGGCTGCTGCTCGCGCTGCGCCGGCATCCGGTGCTGACCGTCACCAACGGCCGGGCCGGGTCGCAGCGGGGCATGGTCCATTTCACCATCATCGGCGGCCGCGTCCGTTTCTTCATCGACGAGGCGCAGGCGGCCGAGCGGGGGCTGAAGATCAGCTCGCGGCTGCTCGCTCTGGCCGCCGGCGTCCGGCAGCGACGCTGATGCGGCTGCTCACCCGCCTTCCGGAAAAATGGGGCAATGCGCCGTTCGCGATCGTCGCGGCGGTCGTGCTGCTGCTGCTCGCCGGGATCGGCTTCATCCTTCAGAACGAGGCGGCCTATCGCGAGCTGCAGGCACAGCAAACGCGAGTCCAGGCGGAGGTCCTCGCGGCCAGCGTCGCCGCCGCGCTCGACTTCGGCGATGCCGAGGCGGCGCGCGAAGCCGTCGGGGCGATCCAGGTCAGCCGGCAGGTGCGCAGCGTCGGGATTTACGACCGAGGGGAGATTCTTGTCGCCGGCTACGGGCGCGATGGCGCCGATCCGCCGCGCCGCCATTCCGAGCCCTTCCCCAATGCCGGCAATGCGCTCACCTCGTCGGTGCCGGTGCTGGTCCGGGGCGAGCGAATCGGCACGGTGGTGCTGGCGTCGGATCCCGAGCCGCTGTCGCGGCGGCTGACTCGCTACCTGGTCATCGCCCTCCTGATCCTCATGGCCGCTCTGGTCGTCGCCGTCCTCGGCCTCGCCCAGGCCGCGCTGCGCCGCGCCAACCGCCAGCTCGAGGAACGCGCCGAAGCCCTGGTCCGTGCAAATGCCGAATTGAAGGTCCAGGTCAGCGAGCGCAGCAAGGCCGAGGACCAGCTCCGGCAAGCGCACAAGATGCAGGCGCTGGGCCAGCTCACCGGCGGTATCGCCCACGATTTCAACAATTTGCTGACCGTCATCCAGGGCTCGGCCGACATGCTGCGCCGCCCCGGGCTCGCCGAGGACAAGCGCATCCGCTTCGCCGAGGCGGTGGTGCAGGCGTCCGGCAAGGCGGCGGCGCTGACCGGGCAGCTGCTCGCCTTCGCCCGCCGCCAGCCGCTCCAGCCCGAAGTGATCGACGTCAACGTCCTCATCGGCGACATGACCGACCTCATCGACCGCACGCTCGGCGAGCGGATCAATGTGTCGACCGGGCTCGCCGTCGGTGCCTGCAACGTGGAGGCCGACCGCGCCCAGCTCGAATCCGCCTTGCTCAACATCGCCGTCAACGCCCGCGACGCCATGCCCGACGGCGGCACCCTCACGATCAAGACCGAATCGGCCCATGATCCGGAACGCGGGACGATGATCGCCATAGCGGTCAGCGACAGCGGCGCCGGCATGGACGAAGACACGCTCGCGCGCGCCTTCGAGCCCTTCTTCACCACCAAGATGACCGGCAAGGGAACCGGGCTCGGCCTCAGCCAGGTCTACGGCTTCGCCAGCCAGTCGGGCGGGGACGTCCGCATCGCCAGCGTCGTCGGCATGGGCACCACCGTCACGCTCCTCTTGCCTTGCAGCGGCGCGGCGGACGAAGCCCGCTCCACCGAGGAGACCGGGGCACCGGTGCGGGGCCGCGTCGGCCGGATCCTGCTCGTCGAGGACAATGACGAGGTCGGCGAGTTCGCCGAGCATCTGCTCAAGGAAATGGGCCATCTGGTCCGGCGGGTGCGGTCCGGCGAGCAGGCGTTGCGCCTCGCCCAGAACGAATCGTTCGACGCCGTCTTCACCGACGTCGTCATGCCCGGGATGAGCGGCCTCGAACTGGCGTCCAAGCTCGCCGCCTTGAGGCCGGATCTGCCGATCATCCTCACCACCGGCTATAGCGACGAGATCGCCAGATCGGGCGCAGGCGGGAGGCCGGTCATTCTCAAGCCCTACCGTCCCGAAACCCTGGCGGCGGCGATCAACCAAGTGCTGACTCCGCGCCGGGAGGGCCGGAGCTGAATTGCGTGGCTGAATGGTCGGGGAGACAGGATTCGAACCTGCGACCCTCTGCTCCCAAAGCAGATGCGCTACCAGGCTGCGCTACTCCCCGATATTCGGCTCAAGGTGGTACTTCGACCCAGGGCCGGAAGGAAGAGGATTGGCTCCCTTCTTTCCTCGATCGAAGCCTGCTTCGATCGAAATCCGTGGGCCCGGCAGGATTCGAACCTACAACCTAGCCGTTATGAGCGGCCGGCTCTACCGTTGAGCTACAGGCCCCTTGCGCCAATGCCATGCCGGCCGATTGACGGCAATGGCCCAAATCCGGGCCGCGCGGCGGCGGTCAGACCGAATTTTCACCCTGGCCGGCGGGGGCCGTGCGCTCGGCCTCCGCGGGCAGATAGAGGGCGAAGCGCGCCTCCTCGATCGCCAGCGATCCGCCCACCGCTTCAGCCAAATTGCGGACGAGCCGCAAGGCGAAGCCGAGCCCGAGCGCGGGCGCTCCGGGCCACTGGCCCTCCGGGCTGTACCCCGGATCGAGCAAAGCCTGCTCGTCGACGCCGGCGATCGCCCGCGGGCGGTCCACCGCCAGGCAAAGCATGGCCTGTCCGCCGCGCCTTGCGATGCCCAGCCTGGTCCGGATCGCCTCGCCCTCGCCGGCCAGCCCGATCGTGCCCGCGAGGATCCGGCCGAACATCCGTTCCACCGCGCCCGGCTCGACCCTCGCCTGGGGCAGCCCCTCGGCGATCTCGATGTCGATCCGCGAGCCGCGCTCGGCGGCCACCCGCGCGTAAGATTCGTGAAGCCGCCACAGCAAGCCGGCCGCGTCGGCCGCGCTTTCGTCGAGCTCGAGCCGCCGGCTTTCGATCCGCGCCGCCGTGTCGAGATCGTCGACCGCGCCCAAAAGCCCGCGCGCCTGCTCCATGATGGCGGCGGCGCGGCCGCGATAGGGAGCGGCGGCGGGACCCATATACTGGCCCTCGATCATCTCGGCGAAGCCGATGATGGCATTGAGGGGCGTGCGCAGCTCGTGGATCAGCTGGCTGAGGGAATCGGCCGGAAACTGGGTTCCGAACACCCCTGTCGGCGGGGCCGAGTCGGCGGCGGCGCGCGCGATCTCGTCCGGGCGCGGCCGCCGCGCGGTGCCGCGATAGCCCAGGAAGCCGCCGCTCGCGGGATCGAAGAAGGGGATGCCCGAAATCCGCCAGTCCCCCGAGACGGCGCCATCGCCGGCGACGGAAAAGCGGGCGTCGCGGAACGGCGCGCGCTTCTCGAAGCCGCCGGCGGCCTGGCCGTCGACTCCATGAGGCCCGGGTCCGGCGATCCAGGCGATGCTCTGCCCGACCAGGGGGCCGCGGGACGCGCCCTCCACCCAGACGAGAATGCCGTCGGCGCCGGTCTCCCAGCGGAAGCTTTCCACCGGCCCGGCCTCGGCCAGCGGGCTCGGCTCCGGGGCTGGAGGCTCGCTTTGCTTCTGTTTCCGGTACGCCTCGATCCGCGCGACCAGCTCGCGGATCTGCGATTCGCTCTCCGCGGTCTCGCCGGCTGCGGCGGCCGAGCCTTCGAGGACGAAGTCGCTCGAGCCGAACGCCGCGAGCGCCTGCCCGACCGCGGGACCAAGATCGGTCCGGTGCCGGAGCAGCGCCCGGGCCGCCGGGCCAAGCCTCGGCAGCAGCGCCCTCCAGGACGCGGGTTCGAGCCGGGCGGCGGCGAGCAACGGCGCGGCGACCGATGCGCTGTCCTCTGTGAAGAAAGCGAGCAGATCCGGATCGACCGCGCGCCCGGCCAGAGCCTGCGCTGACTGCCGCCGGACAGCCGGATCGACCTGATCGCGCATGGTGCGGAGCAGGGAATAAGCGCGCCCGGTTTCGGCGGCGTCGGTGCCCGGCCGGCGCTGCGCGAGCCGGTCTACGAGCTGGCGCCATGTCGCGGCCACCCGATCCGGGCGGTCGGACGGCTGCGCCAGCGCGGTGGCGATCATGTCGTCGAAACGCATGGCCGATCGGTACCCCCCGGCGCAGGGGCAAGGAAGCGCCTTGTTGAGCGCGTCGCAAATCGGGACTGAATGGGGACAGTTACTCGTAACTGTCCCCTCCCCCTCTACCCGCGGGTCGACAGCCAGAGCAGCCAGAATTGCGCGAGCTCGGCGCGGGGGCCGGTCACCGCGCGGAACGCCGCCTCGGCCTCGGCGCGTTGCCCGGCGAGCGCGAGCGCGGCGCCGAGCCGCGTGTTGACGAGGTTCGCGTCCTCGCCGCTCTTTTGCAGCGCGGCGCGGTAGAGCGCGGCGGCGTCCGCATATTGGCCGTAGCCGTAATAGACGTCGCCAAGCTGCCGCGCGGGCTCGCCGGCACCCGCCGCCAGCGCCTGCGTGCGAAGGCCCGGGAGCGAGGCCCGATCCTCGGGGATGCGCCCGCCCGCCAGCCGCGAGAGGTCGCGGACCCAGGGGCTGCTGGCCTGCAGCGTGCCGCGGCTTATGCCCTCGTCGATCACCGCCTTCACTTCGCCGGGCAGGCCCGCCCGGTTGGCGCCCTCGGCGAGCTCGTTATAATCGCGTTCGCTCGTCAGCGCCTGGGCGGCGCGCATGAAGCGGCGAAGGTCGAGGGTGATCCCCGCCGGCACATTGCCGAGCTCGCGGTAGATGAGCAAAGCGTCGCGCCAGTTGGTCGGGTTGGGATAGGCCTGGACCAGCTCGCGCGCATAGCCGACCGCCTGCGGCATGCGGGCGCGATAGGCCAGCGCCAGCACCTGCTTGCGCCAGTCCTCCGAGATCGGCTGGCCCGCCGCCTGCCGGAGCTGGAATGCGCGCTGCCATTGCTGGATCGCGCCGGCATTGTCGTTGCGGCCGGCGCGGTAGCGCGCGATTCGGACGATCGCTTCGGGGTCGTTGGGCGAGAGGCGGGCGAGCTCGTTCATCGCGCGCTCGGCCTTGGCATGGTTACCGGCCGTGGTCGCGAGCTGCGCCTGGGTTTCGTACAGCCCCGGCAGCTCGATAGGCTGAGCGCCGCCCGACGCGATCAGCTCGTCGATCGCCTGCGTCTGCACCGGCACGTTGTTGGTGCCGATGCCGATTCGAAGGCGAACCTGGGCGACCACATATTTCGCGTCGGCGCCCTGCGCCGCGGCGACCGCCGCCGGCAAGGCCGCCTCCACTGCCGGCCAGTCGCTCCGCTCGGCGGCCTGGATCGCCGGGGTCAGCGCGGTGCGCTCGGCCCGGCTCAGATTATACTCACGCACCGGCACGCCGGGCTGCCCCGTCGGAGTGGTCTGGGCCGGCTGCGCCGGCTGCGGCTGCGGCGGCGGCGGCGCTTTCTGCTTCTGGCGGCTTCGAAGCGATTCGAGCGCTCCCTGCCCCTGTGCCGGTTCGCTCTGAAGCAGGGCGGCCGATCCGCCGACGACGAGCATTGCGGCCAGCGCGGGCCAGTTGATCTTCATCGAAACCGTCTCCTCAATTCGAACTTCGAAACGCTCAGGCAGGCCGGCGGGCGAGCCAGGTGAGCCAGAATCCCGCCAGATCGGCGCGCGGTCCGGTCACCGCCCGCAACGCCGCTTCCGCTTCCGGCCGCCGGCCGGCCAGCGCCAGCGCCGCGCCGAGGCGGAGATTGACCAGATTTGCGTCCTCGCCGACGGGCAGCAGCGCGCGCCGGTACAGCTCGGCGGCCTCGGCATATTGGCCGTAGCCGAAATGGGCGTCGGCGGCGCTTCTCGCCGGCGCGCCGCCCGCCTGGGCGCCGGCGCGCAGCCGGACGAGGCCGGCGCGGTCCGCCGCCAGCCGCCGATTGACCGATGCGATGAGCTGGGCGACGGCCGGCTTGGCCGCTTCGAGCATGCCCCGGGAAACGCCTTCGTCGAGCACGGCCTTGGCCTCGCCGATCTGGCCGGCGCTGCTGAGCGCGTCGGCGGTTTCCATATAGTCGCGTTCGCCGGCCAGCGCCGAAGCGGCGCGCAACAGGCGGCGCACGTCGAGATCCAGCGCCGGATCGGCGGGCGTGAGCTCGCGATAGGTGATCAGGGCGTCGCGCCAGTTGGCCGGGCTCGGATAGGCGCCGACCAGGCCGCGCGCGAGCGCGATGGCCTGCGGCGCCAGCGCGGTCGCGCCGATAGGCGGCTTGGTCGCGTCAAAGGCGGTCGCCAGCCCGCGCAAATGCCAGGCCTGGGGGGCCGGCCGTCCGGCGGCCTCGCTCGCCGCGATCGCGCGCCGGAAGAGCGTGACCGCTTCGGTGCGGTCGGCGATTGCATATTGGCCGCGGCTGTTCACCCGCGACTTGAACTGGCCGTAATCGGCGAGCGCGACCGGATTGTTGGGCTGAAGCTCGATGATCCGCGCCAGCAGCCGGTCGGTGCGCTGCATCTCGCCGGCGGAATAAGCGCGCCCTGCCTGGTGCGCGAGCAAGGCGGGCAATTCGGCGTTGGTGGCGAGGCCGCTCTCGACGATGGCGTCGATCGCTTGCGTCTGCATGGCAAAGTCGCCGCGGGCGCGGGCGATCTCATATTGGTAATGCGCGACGGCATAGCGCGCGGCGGCGCCCCGGGCGGCGGCGCGAGCGGCGGCGAGCGCCGAATCCTGGGCGGCGCGGTCGTAGCCGGCCGCCGCGGCCTGCAGCGCGCCGAGCGCGCCCCGCTCGTCGCGGCTGAGATCGAGCGCGCGCGGCGCCTGCGCGGAAAGCGAAGGCGCGCCCAGCGCCAGAAACGCGGCAGCCGCGGCCCTCATGCCCTTCATCTGCAAGCTGCCTCCTGTTCATGCTTCTGCGCCACGGCGCCGTTTTCGGGCCGGGCTCATAACCTTTATGCGGCCGGCTTTCTAGGGCCGCGGCAATGAACCGCCGTTGAATCGAGGCAGCGCGCAATTATCTCGGATGAAACGGGCTTTTCACGCTTCCCTCGCGCGCGTGCGTATGCGTGCGCGCGGGGTGGCGCTGCGGCCAGCCATCGGTTAGGGTGAAACGCTACCGCCGGCGTTCCCGCGCTTTCACCCGCAAACGACGACCAGGAATTCAAATTGGCCAGCGAAACGCCGACCATCGAGCCTAGCGACATCTCCCCCATCTCCATCGTCGAGGAGATGAAGACCTCCTATCTGGACTATGCCATGTCGGTGATCGTGGCCCGCGCGCTGCCCGACGTGCGCGACGGGCTGAAGCCGGTCCACCGCCGCATCCTTTACGCCTGCCAGGAAGGCGGCTTCGTCCCCGGCCGCCCCTACCGCAAGTCGGCCAAGATCGTCGGCGACGTGATGGGCAATTACCATCCGCACGGCGACAGCGCGATCTACGACGCGCTCGCCCGCATGACCCAGGATTGGTCGATGCGGGTGCCGCTCATCGATGGCCAGGGCAATTTCGGCTCGATGGACCCCGATCCGCCGGCGTCGATGCGCTACACCGAGGCGCGGCTCGCCAAGGTCGCGATGACCCTGCTCGACGATCTTGACAAGGACACGGTCGATTTCACCCCCAATTACGACGCCTCGCGCTCGGAGCCGCAGGTGCTCCCAGCCCGCTTCCCCAACCTCCTGGTCAACGGCGCCGGCGGCATCGCGGTGGGCATGGCGACCAACATCCCGCCCCACAATCTTGGCGAGGTCATCGCCGCCTGCAAAGCCTATATGGACGATCCGGCGATCACCATCGACCAGCTCATCGAGATCGTCCCCGCCCCCGATTTCCCGACCGCCCCGATCATCCTGGGCCAGCACGGCGCCCGCAGCGCCTACCATACCGGCCGCGGCTCGATCCTGATGCGCGCGCGGCACAAGATCGAGGAAGGCCGCGGCGACCGCCGCTCGATCGTGCTGACCTCGATGCCCTTCCAGGTCGGCAAGAACGGCCTCGTTGAAAAGATCGCCGAGGCGGCCAAGGACAAGCGCGTCGAGGGCATTTCCGACATACGCGACGAATCGAACCGCGAGGGCGTCCGCGTCGTCATCGATTTGAAGCGCGACGCGACCCCGGACGTCGTCCTGAACCAGCTCTGGCGGCACACGCCCGCCCAGTCGAGCTTCCCGGCCAACATGCTGGCGATCCGTGGCGGGCGGCCCGAGACGCTGACCCTCAAGGACATCATCGAGGCCTTCGTCAAGTTCCGCGAGGAGGTGATCACCCGGCGGGCCAAATTCGAGCTCGCCAAGGCCCGCGACCGCGCGCATCTCTTGCTCGGCCTCGTCATCGCGGTCACCAACCTGGACGAGGTGGTGCGGATCATCCGCGGGTCCGCGTCCCCCGCCGAGGCGCGCGCGGCCCTGCTCTCCCGCGACTGGCCGGTCGCCGAGATCGCGCCCTATATCCGCCTGGTCGAAGCGGTCGAGCACGAAGTCGAGGGGGACAGCTACCGGCTCTCCACCGCCCAGGTCCGCGCCATCCTCGAGCTGCGCCTGCACCGCTTGACCGCGCTCGGCCGCGACGAGATCGCCGGCGAGCTGCGCGAGCTCGCCAGCTCGATCGCCGGCCTGCTCGAAATCCTCGGCGACCGCGTCATGCTCTACGCGGTGATGCGCAAGGAGCTCGACGAGATCGCCGAAGCTTATGCGACGCCGCGCGTCACCGAGATCGCGCCGGCTTGGGACGGGATCGAGGACGAGGCTCTGATCGAGCGCGAGGACATGGTCGTGACCGTCACCCATGGCGGCTACATCAAGCGCACGCCGCTCGAGACCTTCCGCACCCAGGCGCGCGGCGGCAAGGGCCGCGCCGGCATGGCGACCAAGGACGAGGACGCGGTCATCAAATTGTTCGTGACCTCGACCCACACCCCGGTCCTGTTCTTCTCGACCGCGGGCAAGGTCTACCGGCTCAAGGTCTGGCGGCTGCCCGAAGGCGCCCCGCAGGCGCGCGGGCGGCCGATGGTGAACCTGCTTCCTTTGGCCGAGGGCGAAACCATTTCGACCGTGCTGCCACTGCCTGAGGACGAGACCGAATGGGGCAAGCTCCACGTCATGTTCGCCACCGCCAAGGGGACGGTCAGGCGAAACAGCATGGATGCGTTCACCAACGTGCCCTCGAACGGGAAGATCGCGATGCGCTTCGATGAAGGCGCCGAGGACAGGCTGATCGGCGTCTCGCTCCTGACCGAGGGCGACGACGTGTTGCTCGCGACCCGCTGCGGCAAGGCGATCCGTTTCGCCGCGACCGACGTGCGCGAGTTCCAGAGCCGGACCGCCGCCGGCGTGCGCGGCGCCCGCATGGTCGGCGACGACCAGGTGATCTCGCTCTCGATCCTGCGTGGCTTTTCGGCGAGCACCGACGAGCGCGACGCCTATCTGCGCGCCGCGCCGTGGAAGGAGGCCAAGGAGGGGCAGCCAAGGCCCGAGCCCGCGCTCATGCCGGAGCGGATGGCCGAATTCGCCGAAGCCGAGGAGTTCATCCTCACCGTCTGCGCCAACGGCTACGGCAAGAGGAGCTCGGCCTACGAATATCGGCGCACCAACCGCGGCGGCCAGGGCATCACCAATATCGACAATCTCGAGCGCAACGGCCCGGTCGTCGCCAGCTTCCCCGCCCATGCCGGCGAGCAGCTGATGTTGGTCACCGACCAGGCCAAGATGATCCGGATGAGCGTCGGCGACACCCGAGTCATCGGCCGCTCGAGCGCCGGCGTCCGCCTGTTCCACGTCGCCGACGACGAGCATGTCGTGTCCGCCGCCCGGATCGAGGAGACCGAGGAGGAGGCCGAGGCCGAGCTTGGCGATGGCGAAGTCGAGATCGCCCCGGAGGGCGGCGCAGTGGTCGGCGAGGACCTGGCCGACGGCGGCGAAGGCGAAGGCTAGTCCCTCAGGCGAAAAGGTCGACCGTCTCCCAATCCGGCATAGCCTTTTCCCTCAGCGGCGTGCGGTGGCATTGGGCCGGGTCGCGCTCGAAGCAGAGCAATGCCGTGGGCGTTTCCTCGGCGAGCGCGATCATCCGCGCGGCCTCGGCGCCCGCTTCGGGGGTCTCGAGCTGCTCGGCGTAGATCCGGTTCATCGTCTCCCAATCGCCCTTGCGCGCCGCCTCGCGGCCGGCCGGGGGCGTGCCGAGCGCCTTGAGGTGGACATAGTCGATGCCGCTCTCCGCGAGCCCGGCGGCGAGGACGTTCTTCGAAAAGCCGGGCTTGCGCGAATTGGGCACGGCGCGGACGTCGATGACGCGCTGCACGCCCGCCTGGCGCAGCGCGGCGATCAGCTCCTTCTGCGTCGCGCCTTCATAGCCGATGGTGAAGATACGCACCGGCTATTCGGGCCGGTGGCAGACGGCCTCGATGTTCATCCCGTCGGGATCCAGCACGAAGGCGCCGTAATGATTCGGGTGATAAAGCGGGCGCAGCCCCGGCGCGCCGTTGTCGCGGCCGCCGGCGGCCAGCGCCGCCGCGTGGAAGGCGTCGACCTCCGCTCGAGTCTCGGTCGCGAAGGCGATGTGGGTGCCCTCCCCGACTCTTTCATTGTCGCCGAACCAGAAATAGGGCTTGCCGTCCGAGCCGAAGCCGTGGGCGGTCCCGCCCGCTTCGGTCTGTTCGGGCGTCACCGACATGATCAGGGTGATGCCGAGCGGCGCCAGCGCGGCCTCGTAAAAGCGCCGCGAACGCTCCGCGTCCGCCACCGCGAAACCGACATGGTCGAGCATGGCCTTCCTCCTCCCGGGGTTTCAGACTAACGCATGCGGCCGTGAACACCCAAGTCCATATCATTGGGGGCGGCCTCGCCGGGTCGGAGGCGGCCTGGCAGCTCGCCGAAGCGGGCGTGAAGGTGCGCCTCTCCGAGATGCGCGGGGCTGGCGACACGACGGCCGCGCACCAGACCGACGGCCTTGCCGAGCTGGTCTGCTCGAACAGCTTCCGCTCGGACGACGCCGAGAACAATGCGGTCGGGCTGCTTCACGCCGAGATGCGGGCTTTGGGTTCGGTCATCATGACCGCCGCCGACGCGCACAAAGTTCCGGCGGGTTCGGCGCTGGCGGTGGACCGCGACGGATTCTCGGCGGCGGTGACCGAACGGCTCGCCGCCCACCCTCATGTCGAAATCGTCCGCGAGCGGGTGGACGCCCTCCCCTCCTCGGGCCTCGCCATCGTCGCCACCGGGCCGCTGACCGCGGCGCGACTGGCGGCGTCGATCGGCGCCGCCACCGGCGCCGACGCGCTCGCCTTCTTCGACGCGATCGCGCCGATCGTCCATCGCGACTCGATCGACATGCAGGTGTGCTGGATGGCGTCGCGCTGGGATAAGGGCGACACGAAAGACTATATCAACTGTCCGATGACGCGGGAGCAATATCTCGCCTTCCGCCAGGGCCTGCTCGACGGCGACAAGACCGAGTTCAAGCAGTGGGAGCAGGACACGCCCTATTTCGAGGGCTGCATGCCGATCGAGGTGGCCGCCGAGCGCGGCGAGGATACGCTCCGCTACGGCCCGATGAAGCCTGTCGGCCTCGACGATCCCAGGACCGGTCGCTGGCCCTATGCGGTCGTCCAGCTCAGGCAGGACAATGCGCTCGGCACGCTGTGGAACATGGTCGGCTTCCAGACCAAGCTGAAGCATGCCGAGCAGGTCCGGCTGTTCCGCACGATACCCGGCCTCCAGAACGCCGAATTCGCGCGGCTGGGCGGACTCCACCGCAACACCTTCATCAATGCGCCCCGGCTGCTCGACGCCACCTTGCGCCTCAGGTCGGCGCCCCATATCCGCTTCGCCGGCCAGATCACCGGCTGCGAAGGCTATGTCGAATCGGCCGCGATCGGGCTGCTCGCCGGGCGCTTCGCCGCGGCCGAGCTGAGCAATGAGGCGATCGTTCCTCCCCCGGTCACGACGGCGCTGGGGGCGCTGCTGGGCCACATCACCGGCGGCGCGGATGCGGCCAGCTACCAGCCGATGAACGTCAATTTCGGCCTGTTCCCGCCAATCGATGGCCGGATGAGGAAAGCGGACCGCAAGCTCGCCTATACCAAGCGGGCAAAGGACGATCTGGAGGCGTGGCTCGCCGCGTCTGGAAAAGCCCTCCCCCTTGATGGGGGAGGGTTGGGTGGGGGTGGACTCGTCGCCAACGCCGAGGCGGTCTCGTAGGCTCACCCCTCCCCAACCCTCCCCATCAAGGGGAGGGACTAAGGCTCAGCATGCGCAATTCTTCTGCCGCGCAGGCGTGCGGCGGCGCGGCGCGGTGGTCGCATATTCGTCGCGATTGAGGGCGCGGTCGCGATTGGCGTCGGCGCCGGCGAATTTCTCGTAGGTGCGGACCGCCCATTCCTCGAACGACAGCCGCCCGTCGCGGTCGCGGTCGAGCCGGTCATAGGCCTTGCGCCTGGGAAAAGTGAGCTCCTCCAGCGTGACCCGCCCGTCATTGTCGCGGTCGGCGCGGTCGAAGCGGCGCTGCTCCTTGGTGCGCGCGTCGGCCGAGGGCGGGCGAGCCGGCGGCCCGGAGACGAGCGGGCCGGCCGGGGTCGCGGGCGGCGCGGGCACCGGATCCGCCTCGTCCTGCGCCATGCCGGTCCAGAAGAAGAAGCCGGCCGCCACCAGCAGCAGGGCCGAACCGACTCCGGCAAAGAATCGCAGCATGACCCCTCCATGTTTGGCGAAAAAATCTAGCGTGATTCGCCGGAAATGCCAAATCGGATCAATATCGATCGAAATCGGATCAAGTGCCGGTCAGCCTGTGGCGGAGCATGCGCAGCATTCTTCCAGGGGAGCCGGGCGATTCCCAAGACCCCGCGCCCCTTCTCAGGTCGCGCAACGTCAGGACCGAAAGCATGCCGAGCGGGCGCAGCCGCCGCGGCCAGAGCGCGTCGTCGGCGAGCCGCGCGGCTTCTTCGAGCGCCAGCCGGGCTTCGTCGGCATTGCTGCTGTGCCGCGCGAGATCGACCAGGGCCCATGACGCGCCGGCGCGATCGACGGTGCGCCTGGAATCGCCGAGCAGGCGCGACGACAAAGCGAACAGCGCGCCGCCCCGCCCCGCCGCATAATTGCCGAGCGCCCCGGCATCGAGCGGCTCCTCCGCCAGCAGGATTTCCCACCCTTCCGCCATCGCCGCCAGCTCGGCGCCGGCGATGCCGGCGGGAAGGACATGGGCCTGGAGCGCGCGCAGCACGAGCTCGGGCGGCGAGGCCTCGCGGTCGAGCCGCTCCAGCGCCTCGCTCCACCAAGCGAGGCGGATGCGGCCGACCATCCGATCGCGGCCCGTGGCGAGGACGGAAGCAAAGGTGACGTCAAGACGCCAGAGCGCCTCCAGCGCGGGCCGCGCCGCGGCGGACGCATAAGCGAGCGCGAGCCGGCGGTCAGGATCGAGATCGAGGGTCATCAGAGTTGAAGCCCCTCCCCCTCGATGGGGAGGGCTTTCATCACCGATACAGCACCTTCTTCGCCGCGGCGACGACGTCGTCGACCTTGAGGAGGGCCATCTTCTCGAGATTGGCGGCGTAGGGCAAAGGCACGTCCTCGTCGGTCACGCGCAGGACGGGCGCGTCGAGATCGTCGAACCCCTCCTCCATCGCCAAAGCGATCAGCTCGGCCGAGATCGAGCAGACCGGCCAACCCTCCTCGACGCAGACCATGCGGTTGGTCTTGGCGAGGCTCGTCAGCACCGTCGCTTTGTCGAGCGGCCGGAGCGTCCTCAGATCGACCACCTCGGCCTCGATCCCCTCCTCGGCCAGCTTGGCCGAAGCCTCGAGCGCCACCCCGACGCCGATCGAATAGCTGACCAAAGTGACGTCGCTTCCCTCGCGCACAACCCGCGCCTTGCCGATGGGCAGGGTGTAATCGTCGAGCTTGGGCACGTCGAAGCTCTGGCCGTAAAGCAATTCATTCTCGAGGAATACGACCGGGTCTTCGGATTGAATAGCAGCCTTGAGCAGCCCCTTTGCGTCGGCCGCCGAATAAGGCGCGATGACGACCAGGCCGGGCACGGCCGCATACCAGGGCGCGTAATTCTGGCTGTGCTGGGCGCCGACCCGCGAGGCAGCGCCGTTGGGCCCGCGAAAGACGATCGGGCAGCGCATCTGGCCGCCCGACATATAATTGGTCTTCGCAGCCCAATTTATAATATGATCAATGGCCTGCATAGCGAAGTTGAAAGTCATGAACTCGATGACCGGCCGCAATCCGCCCATCGCCGCGCCGGTGCCGACCCCGGCGAAGCCATATTCGGTGATCGGCGTGTCGATCACGCGCTTGTCACCGAACTCGTCGAGCAGGCCCTGGGTGACCTTGTAGGCGCCCTGATATTCGGCGACCTCCTCGCCCATCACGAACACCCGCTCGTCCTTGCGCATCTCCTCCGCCATGGCGTCGCGCAACGCCTCGCGGACGGTCATGCGGACCATTTCGGTGCCCTGCGGCATTTCGGGCTCGGCCGCGAGGTTCGCGGAAGCTTTTTCGGGTTTCGGCGACGGTGTCGGCGCTTCATCCGCCGGCGCGGGCGGCGCATCCGCCTTCGCAGCGGGCGCGGGCGCTTCGCCCTCTCCCGAAAGCAAGGCGATTACCGTCCCGACTTTCACTTCGTCGCTGCCTTCCGCGACGAGGATTTTCTCGATCGTCCCTTCGTCGACCGCTTCGAACTCCATCGTGGCTTTATCGGTCTCGATCTCGGCCAGAATGTCGCCGGCAGCGACGCTGTCGCCTTCCTTGACCAGCCATTTGGCCAGCGTTCCCTCCTCCATCGTGGGGCTGAGGGCCGGCATCTTGAGCTCGATCGCCATCAATAGCTCCCGACCAGCACGTCGGTGTAGAGCTCTGAGGGATCCGGCTCGGGCGCCTGCTCGGCGAAGTCCGCGGCTTCGATGACGATCTTCTTGATCTCGGCGTCGATCGCCTTGAGGTCCTCCTCCTTGGCGCCGATCGCCTCGAGCTCGCGCCTGGCATGCTCGATCGGATCCGATTTCTCGCGGACCGCCTGCACCTCCTCACGCGACCTGTATTTGGCGGGATCGGACATGGAATGGCCGCGATAACGGTAGGTCTTGAGCTCGAGCAGGATCGGGCCCTTGCCGGCGCGCACCCATTGGAGCGCCGTCTCGGCCGCGCCGCGCACCGCGAGCACGTCCATGCCGTCGACTTGAAGGCCCGAAATGCGGAAACTCTCGCCGCGCTTGTAGAGCTGGTCCTCGGCCGAGGAGCGATTGACGCTGGTGCCCATCGCATATTGGTTGTTCTCGATCACGAAGATGATCGGCAGCTTCCACAGTTCCGCCATGTTGAAGCTCTCGTAGACCTGGCCCTGGTTGGCCGCGCCGTCGCCGAAATAAGCGAGGCAGACGCCGCCGTCCCCGGCATATTTGTGCTTGAAGGCGAGCCCTGTTCCCAAGCTCACTTGCGCGCCGACGATGCCGTGGCCGCCGTAGAAGCGGTGCTCGACGCTGAACATGTGCATCGAGCCGCCCTTACCGTGGCTGATCCCGGCGTAGCGGCCGGTCAGCTCGGCCATGATCACTTTGGGGTCGATGCCGTAAGCGAGCATGTGGCCGTGGTCGCGATAGCCCGTGATGACGCTGTCCTTGCCGATTTCGAGCGCCGATTGCAGACCGACCGCGACCGCCTCCTGGCCGATATAGAGATGGCAGAAGCCGCCGATCAGGCCGAGCCCGTAAAGCTGGCCGGCGCGCTCCTCGAAGCGGCGGATGAGGAGCATCTGGCGGTAGAATTCGAGCAGCTCGGCCTTGCTGGCCCGGTAGCGCTTCGGCTGGGCGGGGCGCTCGCGATCAGGGCCCCGCCGCGGGTCTTGCGCCGCTTCGCTTTCCTTCGCGGCGCGCTTCGGCGATGCTGGCCTGGCCACTCTCCCGGCCCTTTCCTCTTGTCGACAGGCTGCGCTCTATGGCGGCAAACGCCGTAGCGCGCAACGGGCGGAGCGCAGGGACGGTGGCGGGAGCGGCGGCGAGGAGAAGCGAAGAGGGGCGCCCCGATCTCAGGGACGCGTTGCCGCGGCCGGACGGGCCTCGGTGGGCGCGAGCTCGATGATCACTTCGTCGGGACGGACCAGACCGAGCTCGCGGCGGACCAGCTCCTCGGCGAGGTCGGGGTCGGCGTTGCGCGGATCGAGCAGGTGCGAACGGTGAGCGAGCCGCGCCCGCTCCGTCTCGAGACGGGCGAGCGCGCCGCTGCGCTCGGCCTTGGCGCGGCGATAATCGCCCCAGGCGAGCACGCCATTCTCACCAGCGACGGCGGCGCCCAGGAAGTAGGCGATCACGAGCACGCCGATCGCCGGCAGCGCGGCGCGCCGCATCAAAGCCACAGGATTGCGTCCAACCACCGTCATCGCGTCATCACAGAATCAGCATTTCCGGCTCGAATCAAGTGTTTTGAGGCCGAAGCCGTGAAAATACGCTAGATCGCCCATTTAGCGAGTCGAGCTGAAAGCGTCTCGTCCGGGGTAGATTGCGGCGCTCCCCAGATCCTCTTCGATCCGCAGCAATTGGTTGTATTTGGCGGTCCGGTCGGAGCGGGCCAGGCTGCCGGTCTTGATCTGCCCGCAATTGGTGGCGACGGCGAGGTCGGCGATGGTCGTGTCCTCGGTCTCGCCCGAGCGGTGCGACATGACCGCCGTGTAGCCGGCGCGATGGGCGTCGGCGACCGCCTCCAGCGTCTCGGTCAAAGTCCCGATCTGGTTGACCTTGATCAGGATCGAATTGGCGAGGCCCCGCGCGACGCCCATGGCGAGGCGCCTGGGATTGGTGACGAACACATCGTCGCCGACGAGCTGGATGCGCGACCCAAGCCGGTCGGTGAGCGCCTTCCATCCGGCCAAATCGTCCTCAGCCATGCCGTCCTCGATCGAGGCGATCGGATAGGCATCCGCGAGCGCGGCGAGGTATTCGGTCATCTCGTCGGGGGACAGCGTCAGCCCCTCCCCTTCCATCCTATAGGCCCCGTCCTCGAAATATTCGGTCGCGGCGCAATCGAGCGCGAGCACGACGTCGCCGCCGGGCGTATAGCCGGCCTGTTCGATCGAGCGCACGATGAAATCGAGCGCGTCGCGCGCCGAGGCGAGATCGGGCGCGAAGCCGCCTTCGTCGCCGACCGCGGTCGACAGGCCGGCGTCATGGAGCCCCTTTTTCAGCGTGTGGAAGATCTCGGCGCCGCAGCGCAGGCCTTCGGCGAAGGTCGGCGCGCCCACCGGCATGATCATGAATTCCTGGAAGTCGATCGGGTTGTCGGCGTGGGCGCCGCCGTTCAGGATGTTCATCATCGGCACGGGCAAAGTGCGGGCGGCCTCCCCCCCGACGGAGCGGTAGAGCGGCAGGCCGCGCGCGGCCGCGGCGGCCTTCGCGACGGCCAGGCTGACGCCCAGAATCGCATTGGCGCCCAGCCGCGATTTGTTCTCGGTGCCGTCGAGCGCGATCAAGGCGGCGTCGATCGCGCCCTGGTCCTCCGCTGCCCTGCCGGCCATTGCCTCCGCGATCTCGCCGTTCACCGCCGCCACGGCCTGGGAAACGCCCTTGCCCAGCCAGCGACTCGTGTCGCCGTCCCTCTTCTCGACCGCCTCGTGCGCCCCGGTCGAGGCACCGGAGGGGACCGCGGCCCGGCCGCAGATGCCGTCCGCAAGCCGCACCTCCGCCTCCACGGTCGGATTGCCCCGGCTGTCGAGGATCTGGCGGCCGTGGACGTGGACGATCGCGGTCATTTTGTTGCGGCCTCGTTATGAGTTATGGAGCAGCTCCGGGCGAATATCGGTCCCGGGACGCCCGTGCAACTTTCCTGTCGAGGGTCGGAACGTTAGCCGGGCAGCGGGAGTTTTTGGTGAGGAAACAGCGTCAGTTCAAACAGTGGAGATTTCTATGCCCCGTCGCGAACCCGAATTGCCCGAAGGCACCGATCATATCGTGCGCGGCGCGTCCGCCGAGGGCGGCGGCGACCTCGGCTTCGTCGCCTCTGCGGAGCCTGACCGCTCGACCGGCACCGACCGGCTGGTGAACCAGGTCCGCGATCAGGTCACCAATTTGCGCGGCCAGGCCGGAGGCCGCATCCGCGGCTTCGCCGACGACGGCAAATCGAGGGCCACCGGCCTGCTCGACGATTTCAGCGAGGTGATCGCCGACGCGGCGCGCTCGGTCGATCAGAAGTTCGGCGAGGATTATGGCGAATATGCCCACCGCGCCGCCGGCGCGGTCTCATCCTTTTCGGAAAGGATGCGCGCCAAGAGCGTGGACGACATCGCCGACGACGCGCGCGGCTTCATCCGCAAGAGCCCGGGCATCGCGATCGGCATCGCCGCGGTCGCCGGCTTCGCGCTGATGCGGGTGATCAAGACCGGCCTCGACGAGGTCGGCGGCACGCGCGGCTCCGGCGGCGGCAAGGCCTGACCTTGGACGGGCCGGCGGGGGATGCTCGGGACGAATCGATCGGCGACCTGTTCGGCCGGCTGATCGACGACGGGAAGAGCTACGCCAAGGCGGAGGTCGACCTCTACCGGCAGATCGCGCTGCACCGCGCCGGCCGGGCCCGGACCGGCCTCATCGCGCTCATCGCCGGCGCGGTCCTGCTGCTGTCGTCGCTCACCGCCCTGATCCTTGGGCTGGTGCTCGGCCTGGCCGAGCTGATCGGGCCCCTCTTCGCTGGCCTCGCCATCGCGGCGTTGCTCGCGCTCGCCGGCGCTTTCCTCGTCCGCTTCGGCATTACCGGCCTGAAGGCACTGGCCGGCGAGGAAGGCGAGCGCCAGGCGCTCCTGCGCGGGGAGAGCCGGCCATGACCCTCGAGAGCGTCGAGGACGCGAAGCGCAACACGATCCGCGCCCGCGGACGGCTCGAAAGCACCTTGTGCGCGCTCCAGCAGCGGCTCAGGCCGACGAACCTGGCCGGCGAGGCCTGGGACGGGGTAAAGGACAAGAGCGCCGACATCGCCGACGGCGCGCTGCAGGCAGTGAAGAAAAGGCCGGGAATCGCCTCGGCGGCGCTCGGCGCGCTGGCCCTGTTCCTCGCCCGCGAGCCGATCAGGCGCGCCGTCACACGCATGCTTTCGGACGAGGAGGAAGGGATCGATCCCGACGGATCGGAGTTGAACGAGGCGGCGCCGGACGCCGATCGGAATGTAGCGCAAGGAGTGAGTTGATGACTGCCAGCACGGACCAGGACGGACCCGCCGGGACCCAGGCCGGGACAGGGAGCGGGACGGCGTCCCGCGGCCGCGCCGCCGACGCCTTCGAGACCGCGCGCGAGCGCACCGCCTCCGCCTACGAAGCGGCGCGGAGCCGTGCTTCGGACGTCACCCGTCAGGCCAGCGACCAGCTCTCCGTCTACCCGGTCGGCGCGGTGATCGGCGGCTTCGCTGTGGGCGCGCTGCTTGCCGTCGTGCTGCCGCGCACCGAGCGCGAGGACCGGACCCTGGGCGCCGCCGGCCGCCGGCTGACCGGCGCCGCGCGGGAGGCCGCCCAGCGCGGCCTCGACGCCGGCAAGGACCAGATCGAGCAGATCAGGAGCAAAGCCGCGCAGAAGGTCGGCGAGGCGGTCGGCGACGCCGTCGCCGACGTGGTCGGGGGCAAGCAGTAAGCCGCCCTCCGGCCCGGCTTGCGCCGCGCGCCGATCCTCAATAGGCGGCTCGTCCCATGACAAAGCTTCATTTCGTGTTCGGCGGCCGGGTCAAGGATCCGCGCGGCCTCGATTTTGATCTTTCGACCGTCGACATGGTCGGCCTCTATCCCGATTATGCCAGCGCGCTCGACGCCTGGCGCGGCAAGGCCCAGCGCACCGTCGACGACGCCGAGATGAAATATGTCGTCGTCCATCTCCACCGCCTGCTCGAGCCGGAGAGGGACTCCTGACGGCGTGGGTCAAGCCCCCCGGTAGCGGAGCAGCAGCAGCGGATAGGCGAGCAGGATCCCGACGAGAAAGCCGCCGACATGCGCGCCGGCCGCGAGCTGGATCCCGACCAGGCTCATGCTGACGGCAAAGGCGACGGCCGCATTCAGGATCACCCAGGCGGCCATCAGCCACAGCGCATTGAGCCACAAGGCCAGCCGCGGACTGGCGAGCTTCACCTTGTTGCGTCCGAACAGCATCGCATAGGCGCCGAGCACGGCGGAGGTCGCGCCGCTCGCGCCGATCATCGGGACCGCGGCCGTCGGGTCCAGGGCATATTGGGCGGCGGCGGCCGCATAGGCGCCGACCACATAGAGGATCGCCATGCCGACCGGGCCGAGCACCGATTCCACCGGCCGGCCGCAAAAGACGAGCATCAGGAGGTTGAAGGCGAGGTGAAGGAAATCGGCATGGAGGAAGGCGGCGGTCAGCGGCGTCAGCCAGAACGGCACCATCCCCTCGTCGCCGCCAAAAGCGAGCCGCGCGGGGAGGAAGGCCCCACCGATCCCGGCCCATCCGTTGAGGCCAAACAGGGTGAGGACGAGCCAGACCGCCGCCGTGACGGCGGCGATGGCCACCGTCAGGCGGGCGTTCTTCCAAGTGTCGGGGAGGCGCATCGCGATTCTAGCGTTCGTGCCCGATTTGCGCGGCGATCAAAGGAACTGGATTTTCTTGATCTCGTAATATTTGTCGCCGGAAGGGGCCGAGAATTCGACCTCCTCGCCGACCTGGCGCCCGATCAGCGCGCGGCCGAGCGGCGAGGCGTAGGAAATCCGGCCGAGCCTCGCGTCCGCCTCGGTCTCCCCGACGATCTGATATTTGATCTTGTTTCCGTTCTCGTCGCGCAGGTGGACCGTGGCGCCGAATACGACCTTGTCACCGGAAAGCGTCTTGGGATCGATGACCATCGCCCGGCTGATCCGGTCCTCAAGATCGCCGATCTGCGCCTCGACCTGGCCCTGGCGCTCCTTGGCGGCATGATATTCGGCATTCTCCGAAAGATCGCCATGGCCGCGCGCTTCCTCGATCGCGTCGATGATCGCCGGCCGCTCGACCGTTTTCAGATGCCGGACGTCGTGCTGCAGCTTCTCATAGCCTTCGGCCAGCATGGGCAGCTTCTCGACCGTAGCCATTCGACTGTGCCTTTCGTCAAAAACTCTTTGCAGCGATGCTGCGAGAGCACCGCCTGATCTCGGCCTGGGTGTGCGGGATCATGCTCTGGAGGCGGAATAATAGTCCTGGAGCGAGCGTACTTCAAGACCGCCGTCTCGAAGCACCGCGATCGCCCGCGCCACCGCGGCGCTCGACGCGGCGGTGGTGAAATAGGGCACCTTGTTCATCACCGCCGAGGCGCGGATCGAGGCGGAGTCCTTGTGGCTCTGCCAGCCCTCCGTCGTGTTGAAGACGATATCGACCGCTCCGTCCTTGATTCGGTCGACGATGTGCGGGCGGCCCTGCGCGACTTTGTTGACCCGTTCTACGTCGAGGCCTTCGCCCTTCAGATAGTCCGCGGTGCCGCCGGTCGCGATCACCTTGAAGCCGAAGCCGATGAGGGCGCGGACCGGGGGGAGAATAAGCGGCTTGTCGCTGTCCTTCACCGACACGAACAGGGTCCCGCGGGTCGGCAGGTCGAGCCCGGCGCCTTCCTGGGATTTGAGGAAGGCTGTCGCGAAATCGGACGCGATTCCCATCACTTCCCCCGTTGACTTCATTTCCGGAGAGAGGACAGGATCGACCCCGGGGAAGCGCGCGAACGGGAACACCGCCTCCTTGACCGCGACGTGCGGAATATCGCGGTTCAAGGGCAGGAAGGCGATCAGCCTTTCCCCGGCCATCACCCGCGCCGCGATCTTGGCGACGGGCACGCCGATCGCCTTGGCGACGAAGGGTACGGTGCGCGAGGCGCGCGGATTGACCTCGATCAGATAGACCAGGCCGTCCCTGACCGCGAACTGGACGTTCATCAGCCCGACGACGCCGAGCGCCTTCGCCAGCACCTGCGTCTGCCGCTCGATCTCGGCGATGACGCCGGGCTCCAGGCTGTAGGGCGGCAGCGAGCAGGCGCTGTCGCCCGAATGGACGCCCGCCTCCTCGATATGCTGCATGACGCCGGCGACGACGACGTCATGACCGTCCGAGATCGCGTCGACGTCGACCTCGATCGCGTCCCTCAGATACTGGTCGATCAGCACCGGGCTGTCGCCCGACACCTGGACCGCGGTATGGATGTAATCGTCGAGCTGGGCGGGTCCGTCGACGATCTCCATCGCCCGGCCGCCGAGCACGTAGGAGGGCCGGGTCAGAACCGGATAGCCGATCCGCTCGGCGACCGCGATCGCCTCATCGCGGCTGCGCGCGATGCCGTTCAACGGCTGCTTGAGGCCGAGCTTGTCGACCAGCCCGGCGAAGCGCTCTCGATCCTCGGCGAGATCGATCGCGTCGGGCGAGGTGCCGAGGATCGGTATCCCCTCTTTCTCCAGCGCCGCCGCGAGCTTCAGCGGCGTCTGCCCGCCGAACTGGACGATGACGCCGTGGAGGGTACCCCTGGAACCCTCGACATGGAGTATCTCGAGCACGTCCTCGACCGTCAACGGCTCGAAATAGAGGCGGTCGGACGTGTCATAGTCGGTCGAGACGGTCTCGGGATTGCAATTGACCATGATCGTCTCATAGCCCGCTTCCTTCAGCGCGTAGGCGGCGTGGACGCAGCAATAGTCGAACTCGATCCCCTGCCCGATCCGGTTCGGCCCGCCGCCGAGGATGACGACCTTCTTGGCGTCCGAGGGCCGGCTCTCGTCTTCCGGGACCCCGAAGCTCGGCGCTTCGTAGGTCGAGTACATATAGGGCGTCTTGGCCTCGAATTCGGCGGCGCAGGTGTCGATCCGCTTGAACACGGGCCGGACGCCGAGCCGATGCCGAAGCCGCCGCACCTCCTCTTCGGTGGTCGCGCCGATCATCGCCTTGACGGCGTCGTGAATGAGGCCGTGCGAGCGCGTGCGGGTCTTGACGCCGCCGCCCCGGACGTTGGCCGATTTGAGGTTCAGCTCGGCCAGCCTCCGGTCGGAAAACCCCATCGCCTTGAGGCGCCTCAGGCTCTCGGCGTCGCCGGGCAGGCCGTCGCGGCAGACCGCCTCCTCGGCCGCGACGATCTCGGCGATCCGCTCGAGGAACCAGGGGTCGTAGCGCGTGATCTCATGGATCTCGGCGACGCTTAGGCCCTCGCGTAGCGCCTGGGCGGCCACGCGCAGCCGGTCCGGGGACGGTACCGCCAGCGCCGCCTCGATCTCGGCCCGGGGGGCGCCGTAGAGCTCCTTGACTCCGTCGAGGCCGATCAGGCCGGTCTCCAGCCCTCGGAGCGCCTTTTGCAGGCTTTCGTGGAAGCTGCGCCCGATCGCCATCACCTCGCCCACCGATTTCATCGCGGTCGAGAGGATCGCCTCCGATTCCTTGAACTTTTCGAAGGCGAAGCGGGGAATCTTGGTGACGACATAGTCGATCGTCGGCTCGAACGAGGCGGGCGTGACGCCGGTGATGTCGTTCTGAATTTCGTCGAGCGTGTAGCCGACCGCCAGCTTCGCCGCGACCTTGGCGATCGGGAAGCCGGTCGCCTTGGACGCCAGGGCCGAGGAGCGCGAGACGCGGGGATTCATCTCGATCACGACCAGCCGCCCGTCCTGCGGGTTGACGGCGAACTGGACGTTCGACCCGCCCGTCTCGACCCCGATCTCCCGCAGGCAGGCGATGCTCGCATTGCGCATGACCTGATATTCCTTGTCGGTCAGGGTCAGCGCCGGCGCGACGGTGATCGAATCGCCGGTATGGATGCCCATCGGGTCGACATTCTCGATCGAGCAGATGATGATGGCGTTGTCGGCGCGGTCGCGCACCACCTCCATCTCGAACTCCTTCCAGCCGAGCACCGATTCCTCGATCAGCACTTCGGTGGTCGGGGAGGCGTCCAGCCCGCCCGCGACGATCGCGGCGAACTCGTCGCGATTATAGGCGATGCCGCCGCCGGTGCCGCCCAGAGTGAAGCTCGGCCGGATGATCGCCGGCAGGCCGATAAGGTCCAGTGCCGCCATGGCGTCATCGACCGAATGGGCGATCGCCGAGCGCGGGCTTTCGAGCCCGATCCGCTCCATCGCCTGGCGGAACTTCAGCCTGTCCTCGGCCATCTCGATCGCCTCGGCGTCGGCGCCGATCATCCTGACGCCGTATTTGGCAAGCGTACCGTCCTTGTAGAGCGCCAGCGCGGTGTTGAGCGCGGTCTGCCCGCCCATGGTCGGCAGCACCGCGTCCGGCCGCTCCTTCTCGATGATCTTGGCGACATAAGCGGGCGTGATCGGCTCGATATAGGTCGCGTCGGCGAGCTCCGGGTCGGTCATGATCGTCGCCGGATTGGAATTGACCAGGACGATCCGATAACCCTCCTCCTTCAGCGCCTTGGCCGCCTGCGTCCCCGAATAATCGAACTCCGCCGCCTGCCCGATGACGATCGGCCCGGCGCCGATGATGAGGATTGAGGAGATGTCGGTGCGGCGGGGCATCAGCCCGCAACCGTGAAGAGCGCAATGATTGAGACGAACAAAGAGGCAATGCCTGCGAGCGAGCTCGCCCGGTTTATAAGCTCCCAGATGATATCAACCGGCGGTTCAGGAGCGTCCGCAAGAGTGCGAGCGGCCACGATATAGGCTCGCGCCATCGCTTTTTCGCTGTTGCCAGCTCCTAAGGAATCGAGTGCCACCTCAGCATCTTGCAGCATCACTACCAGCGATTCTCGCTTTTGATCGCTAAGGACAAATCCAGGGGGCAGCCCCGTCCAAGTAGAGCTGTCGATGGTAGGCCCGTCGTCCGGTTCCGGGACCTCTTGGGTATGGTGGAATGCCCCGTGCTGCTCAAGGAATGCAGCGACATTATCACCTAACTCTTCTTCCACCCAACGAAGGCCCTCAGAGGACAGTGAAACATATTGCTCCCTCAATGGCCCCAGATGCCTGCGAGCATCTACCAGGCTGGTCAGCGTATAATCCTTGAAAAAATTCTTCTGCCATTGGGGCTCAAGCACCAAATTGTATCGATCCAAAAGCTCCCCGACCTTAAATTCTGTTCGATGTTCGAGATGCGTCTCGTTGTATAGGGCCGCAACAAACACCTCGATAAATGTCGAGAACTTCACTGCAGCATCTCCATGAACTTCCCGAACAAATAGGTGCTGTCCTGCGGCCCCGGGCTCGCCTCCGGATGATACTGGACGCTGAACGCTGGCCGGTCGGTGAGCTCCAGCCCGCACAGGCTGCCGTCGAACAGCGAGATATGGGTCGGTCGCGCATTGTCCGGCAGGCTTTCGGCCTCGACAGCAAAGCCGTGGTTCATGCTGGTGATCTCGACGCGGCCGTCGGCGAGGCGCTTGACCGGGTGGTTGGCGCCGCGGTGACCCTGGTTCATCTTCGAGGTGCGCGCGCCGACCGCGAGGCCCAGGAGCTGGTGCCCGAGGCAGATGCCGAACAGGGGCTTGCCGGTCCCCAGCATCGCCTTGATCACCGGCACCGCATATTCGCCCGTGGCGGCGGGGTCGCCGGGGCCGTTGGAGAGGAAGAAGCCATCGGGCTGGTGCGCCATCACCTCCTCGAACGTCGCGGTCGCGGGAAGGACCGTGACGCGGGTCCCGGCGTCCGCCAAGTTCCTGAAGATGTTGCGCTTCGAGCCATAGTCGATGGCGACGACATGCGGCAGCGCCTCGTCATGCTCGCGCTCCGCATAGCCGGTGCCGGGCGCCCAGCGGCCGCCCGCCCAGCGATACATCTGGCGGCAGGAGACCTCCTTGGCGAGGTCCATGCCTTCGAGCCCCGGCCATTCGCGCGCTTTGGCAAGCAAGGCGTCGACGTCGAACCGGCCGTCCTCGCGATAAGTGATGACCCCGTTGGGCGCGCCTTCGCCGCGGATCTTCCGCGTCAACGCCCTTGTGTCGACGCCGCTGAGCCCGATCCGGCCGTTCGCGCGCATCCAGTCGGCGAAGCCCTGCGCCGCCCGGAAATTGCTCGGCGCGGCGACGTCCTGGCGGACCACGCAGCCGAGCGCGAACGGGTTGTCGGCCTCCAGATCCTCATAATTGGCGCCGACATTGCCGATATGGGGGAAGGTGAAGGTGACGATCTGCGCGGCGTAGCTGGGATCGGTCATGATCTCCTGATAGCCGGTCATCGCGGTGTTGAAGCAGATCTCGCCCACCGCCTCGCCTTCCGCGCCGAAGCCCCGGCCCCAGATCGCGCTGCCGTCGGCCAGCACCAACAGGCCCGTGGCGCCTTCGGGCGCGGGCGTGGGCTTGGCGTCGGCCATGGCGGCGGGCACTCCGTCTCTTCAGGTTGACGATGTCGCTAAGGCCCGAGCGCTAGAGAGCCCATCCGGCACCGTCAATCTATTAAAAGCCGAACCGCCCGGCTATGCTGATGGTTTCCTGATCAGCCCTTTTCGAGACCCATGATTCGCGACACGATCAAAGAGGCGCTGGTCGCCGCCATGAAGGCCGGCGACAAGCCCCGCACGGGCACGTTGCGCCTCGCCCAGGCCGCGCTCAAGAACCGCGACATCGAGCTGCGCGGCGCCGAAAAGCCGCCCGAGGACGACGTGCTGGTCACTGAAGTCCTCCAGAAAATGATCAAGCAGCGCCGCGAATCGATCGCCCTTTATCGGCAGGGCGGGCGCGAGGAGCTGGCGACGGCCGAGGAGGCCGAGATTGCAGTTATCGAGACATTCCTCCCGCGCCAGCTGGACGAGGCCGAGCTGGCCGCCGCCATAGACGCGATCGTCGCGGAGACGAGCGCGGCGAGCGTCAGGGACATGGGCCGCGTCATGGCGCTCATGAAGGAGCGCCACGCCGGCGAGCTGGACATGGGCAAGGCGAGCGCGGCGGTGAAGGCGAGGCTTTCCTGATGGGCGAGGCGGGAAAGTGACTCTCTCCCCCGCCTTCCTCGACGAACTGCGTGCCCGGACGACGCTGTCGGCGCTGATCGGGCGCAGCGTGAAGCTCCAGCGCGCCGGGCGCGAGTGGAAGGCCTGCTGCCCGTTTCACAAGGAGAAGACGCCGAGCTTCACCGTCAATGACGAGAAGGGCTTCTACCATTGCTTCGGCTGCTCGGCGCATGGCGATGCGATAAGCTGGCTGACCGACCAGCGCGGGCTCCCCTTCATGGACGCGGTCAAGGAGCTGGCCGACTCGGCGGGCATGGCGGTGCCGGCGCCCGACCCCGGCTCGCAGGAGCGGGCCGAGCGGGCGGCGGGGCTGTACGAGGTGATGGAGGCGGCGGCGGCCTGGTTCGTGGAGCAGCTCGAAGGTGTCGAAGGTGGCGCGGTTCGGGACTATGTGAAAGGCCGCGGGATCGGTGAGGCGACCCGGCGCAGGTTCGGGCTGGGGCTGGCTCCGGACGCGCGCGGCAAGCTCAAGGCGGCGCTCAAAAACTTCGGTAATGACAAACTCATAGAGTGCGGTCTTCTTATCCAGCCTGAGGATGACAAGGAGCCCTACGACCGCTTCCGCGGGCGGCTCATGTTTCCGATCCGGGACCAGCGCGGACGCGTCATCGCCTTCAGCGGCCGCATTCTGGGGGCGGGCGAACCGAAATATGTGAACTCGCCGGATACGCCCCTGTTCGACAAGGGGCGTATTCTTTTCAACCTCGATCAGGCCGGGCCGGCGAGCCGCGCGGAAAGGCGCGTTATCGTCGTCGAAGGGCAGATGGATGTTGTCGCTTTGGACCAGGCCGGCGTCGCGGAAGTTGTCGCGCCCCTTGGCACGGCGCTCACCGAGGCGCAGCTCGCTTTGCTGTGGAAGCTCTCCCCCGCCCCGCTCTTCTGCTTCGACGGCGATCCGGCGGGGCAGAAGGCGGCGGTGCGAGCCGCGCTCAGGGCGCTCCCTTATGTCGGACCGGCGCGGTCGCTCGCCTTCGTCACCCTGCCGGCCGGGCAGGATCCGGATGATCTCATCCGCGCCGGGGGCCGCGCGGCCCTCGACGCCCTCGTCGAACAGCCCGAGACGCTGGTCGACAAGCTGTGGCAGCACGAGCTCCACGCCGAGCCGCTGACGACGCCCGAGCAGAAAGCCGGGCTTCGGCGCCGCCTCTCCGACCATGCGTCGGCGATCTCGGATCCGGACGTGCGCGAGCAATATCGCTTCGAGCTGCTCAAACGGTTCAACGCGCTGACCCTGCCCCAGCGGCAATGGACCGCCCGGCCGTCCTTCCAGCGCGGCAAGGGCTTCGTGCCGCCGCCGCGGCCGACCTCGCCCGAGGCGCGCTCGGTCGGCCGGACGGGCCTTTCCCCGCAGCTGGGCCGGGCGGTGCTTCAGGGCCTGGTGCGGTTCCCGGCGCTGATCGGCCCCCATGCCGAGGCGATCGCAGCGCTGCCGCTCGCCGAGCGGGACGCGGCGCGCCTGCGCGACCTGATGCTCGAATCGGCCATGGCCGACGCTACGCTTGATCCGGACGCCCTCAATACCATATTGTCCGATAGCGGCGGGGCATCCCTCATCGAGGATCTCGGCCGCAAACGAGGACTTGCGTTTTCCTTCACGAGACGTGATGCCGAACCGGAGCGCGCCTGCCGCGATCTGGCGCTCGCCATAGAGACGCTGGCGGCACGGCCGGGGCTCGACGCGGCACTGGAAGCGGCCACGGCGCGTTTGAAGGACGAAGGTGACGAAGCGGCGTTCCAGGAGCAGCAGCGGCTCCGGGCGGCGCGCGACGAGGCCGACCGGCAGCTTGCGACATTGTTCGAGGGCGGCGGGGACTAAAGGCCTCGATTGGGATAAGGCGTATCAATGGCGAAGACCAACACGGCGGAAACCGACGAGAAGACCGAGGCCGGCGACGCGCCGCTCATCGATCTCAACGAGGCTTCCCTCAAAAAGCTGATCAGCCGCGCCAAAAAGCGCGGCTACATCACCTATGACGAATTGAACGACGCGCTGCCGCAGGACCAGATGTCCTCCGAGCAGATCGAGGACGTGATGTCCGCCCTCAGCGAAATGGGCGTCAATATTGTAGAAAACGAGGAGGCGGACGAAGACGCTGAGAAGGACGAGGATCCGGGGATCGACGAGGTCGACAGCGGCGCCGGCGAGACCTTCATCCTCGAGAAGAAGAAGGAAGCGGTCGACCGCACCGACGATCCGGTCCGCATGTACCTGCGCGAGATGGGCGCGGTCGAATTGCTCAGCCGCGAGGGCGAGATCGCCATCGCCAAGCGGATCGAGGCCGGCCGCGACACCATGATCTGGGGCCTGTGCGAGAGCCCGATCACCTTCAACGCGATCATCGAATGGTCGAACGCGCTCAACAACGGCATGATGCAGCTGCGCGAGATCCTCGATCTCGAGGCCATGCTCTCCAAGGGGCCGACGGCCGAGCAGGTCGAGGGCGCCGAGGCCGACGAGAATGCCGACATCTCCGAATCGACCGCCGGCCCCTCCTTCAAGGAGGAGGAGGAAGTCGAGGAGGCCCCGCCCGAAGAGGAGGACGAAGAGGAGTCCATGGTCGAGCGGCGCGCTCCGCGCCCGGTCGAGGAGGAGGACGAGGACAACACGTTGAGCCTCGCCCAGATGGAAGAGACGCTGAAGCCCGCCGCGCTCGACAAGTTCGCCGCGATCACCGGCCTCTACAAGAAGTTCGCCAAGCTCCAGCACGTCCGCATGGACGCGATGAGCGGCGGCCAGGATTTCGCCGCCAACGAAGAGAAGAAATACCAGAAGCTGCGCGAATTGCTCACCGCGGAGGTCGAGAGCGTCCAGTTCCACGGCGCCAAGATCGAATATCTGGTCGACCAATTGTACAGCTACAACCGGCGCCTCACGACGCTGGGCGGCCAGATGATGCGCCTCGCCGAGCGTCACAAGGTTCCGCGCCGCGCCTTCCTCGACGCCTATATGGGCCACGAGCTCGACGAGGGCTGGGCCGAGCGCGTCTGCGGAACCGACAAGAAATGGTCGGCCTTCTGCCAGATCGAGGCCGAGCCGATCGAGCGCATCCGAACCGAGATCAGCGAGATCAGCCAGGCGACCGGCATGAGCCTTGGCGAATTCCGCCGGATCGTGAACCAGGTCCAGAAAGGCGAGCGCGAGGCCAGGATCGCCAAGAAGGAGATGGTCGAGGCGAACCTCCGCCTCGTCATCTCCATCGCCAAGAAATACACCAATCGCGGCCTTCAGTTCCTCGACCTCATCCAGGAAGGCAATATCGGCCTGATGAAGGCGGTCGATAAGTTCGAATATCGCCGCGGCTACAAATTCTCGACCTACGCGACCTGGTGGATCCGCCAGGCGATCACC